>JAESFG010000035.1_pt1 | contig 574805 bp, 503 predicted proteins | sample 9269371 | NCBI WGS metagenome assembly JAESFG01 (sample SAMN14506227, study PRJNA617093) | algae metagenome | isolation source: Aetokthonos hydrillicola CCALA 1050 (B3-Florida) and co-occurring... | place: USA: South Carolina | collected 2013-01-01
ACCCCCTCCCTCACCCTCCCCCTGGCAGGGGGAGGGGAGGCGATTTGGGGGGGGCTTGGAGCGGGATGGCGCGCGGCTGCGCCCCTCACCCTTACCCTCTCTCTCGGTGGAGAGAGGGGGAGGCGATTGGGCGGGTGTGGCAGCAAGGGACCATTTTCATTCGGTCGCCCTGTATTGCCGGACCGCCCCCCTTCGGCATCCCGCCGCCAGCGACAAATTGGCGGCTCGCCCTTCCGTTCATTGACCTCTATCAAGGCGCCGCGCTGCGGCACCGGGCAGGGTGCCCGCCACGCGAACAGACCGAAGGGCCGACCCATGAACACCGACGCCGCACTCGACCGCGCGATCCAGCGCCTGCATGACGAGGGGCGCTACCGCACCTTCATCGATATCGAGCGGCGGCGGGGGGCATATCCGAAGGCCACCTGGCGGCGGTCGGACGGGTCAGAGGGCGAGATCACCGTCTGGTGCGGCAACGACTATCTGGGCATGGGGCAGCATCCGGTGGTGTTGGACGCCATGCACGCGGCGCTGGATGCCGGGGGTGCGGGGTCGGGCGGGACACGGAATATCTCGGGCACCACGGTCTGGCACAAGGCGCTGGAGGCCGAGCTGGCGGACCTGCACGGGAAAGAGGCGGCGCTGGTTTTCACAAGTGCCTACATCGCCAACGACGCGACGCTGTCCACGCTGCCGAAGCTGTTTCCCGGCCTGATCATCTATTCCGACGCGCTGAACCATGCGTCCATGATCGAGGGCATCCGGCACGGCGGCGGCGAAAAGCGCATCTTCCGGCACAACGATGTGGCCCACCTGCGGGCGCTTTTGGCGGCAGATGATCCGGGCGCGCCCAAGCTGATCGCCTTCGAGTCGATCTACTCAATGGACGGCGACTTCGGCCCCATCGCGGCGATCTGCGATCTGGCGGAGGAGTTCGGCGCGCTGACCTATATCGACGAGGTGCATGCGGTCGGCATGTATGGCCCGCGCGGCGGCGGCGTGGCCGAGCGTGACGGGCTGATGGGGAGGATCGACATCATCAATGGCACGCTTGCGAAAGCCTATGGCGTCATGGGCGGCTACATCGCAGCATCGGCGAAGATGGTCGATGCGGTGCGGTCCTATGCGCCCGGCTTCATCTTCACGACCTCGCTGCCGCCTGTCGTCGCGGCGGGTGCGGCGGCCAGCGTGCGGCACCTGAAGGGTGACCAGGGCCTGCGCGACCTGCATCAGACGAAGGCGCGAATCGTGAAGATGCGGCTGAAGGGACTGGGCCTGCCGATCACCGACCACGGCAGCCATATCGTGCCGGTGCATGTCGGCGACCCGGTGCATTGCAAGATGCTGTCGGACCTCCTCCTCCAAGACTTCGGACTCTACGTCCAGCCGATCAATTTCCCGACCGTTCCGCGCGGGACGGAACGGCTGCGGTTTACCCCCTCGCCGGTGCACTCGGCCGCCGATATCGACAATCTTGTCAACGCTCTGGACAGGTTGTGGGCACAATGCGCGCTGAATCGCGCCCATGCCTCTGCGTTAGGGGTTAACGGGTAGGATTGGACCTTGCCCTGTGTTACAGAATGCCTAATAGGACGGCGCAGATAACGACGAATCGCTGTCCGTTGGGGACGAAGGATCAGGGGCTGGGGGCATGATCGGGCGGAAGGGCAAACCTTCGGCGGACGACGCGGACCAGCCTAAAGGATTCGACGATTACGAACTGAAGCTGGGCGACATCATGCGGGGCGAGCGCGCCACGCTGTCGAAGTCGCTTCTGGATGTACAGCGCGAGCTTCGGATCAAGGCCGGCTACATCGCCGCCATCGAGAACACCGACGTTTCGGCCTTTGACACGCCCGGCTTCATCGCGGGCTATGTCCGGTCCTATGCGCGCTACCTGGGCCTTGACCCGGACTGGGCGTTCCGGCGGTTCTGCGACGAATCCGGCTTCACCGTCGCGCACGGCATGTCGGCCGCCGCGTCTGGGCCGAAGCCCGTCCCGCGCATTGTCGAGACAGACGACATCTTCGCCAACCCCCGCGCCCCCTTCGTGCCGAAGGGCGAGGCGTTCCTGTCGGGCGTGCGGCCGGGGGCCATCGGGTCGATCCTGGTGCTGATGCTGCTGATCTCGGGCATTGGCTATGGCGGCTGGACGGTGCTGCAGGAATTGCAGCGCGTGCAGGTGGCGCCCGTCGATCAGGCACCGGGCGTGGTGGCCGAGCTTGACCCCATCGACAACGCCGCGCAGGCGATGGCCGCGCAGGCGGGTGATGAAGGTGCGACGACCGCGCTGCCGTCGGGCGATGCCCCGCAGGTGGCCGAGGCGATGGACCGTCTGTACCGCCCGCAGGCGCTGGACACGCCGGTTCTGGTGGCGCGCGATGGCCCGATCGCGGCCATCGACCCCGCGACCACCGGGGCGCTGGCCGGAATGTCGCAGGACGCCGAGGCCGATGCGGCCGTGGCCGAGGCCGCGGCGTCCATCGCCGTGCCGCCCTTGGGCGCGACGCCGGTGCAGGTCGTCGCGGCCGATGCCCCGGCGGTTGAACTGCTGGCCGTGCGCCCGGCGTGGGTGCGGGTGCAGGCGGCGGACGGAACGGTGCTGTTCGAGAAGATCCTCGACGCGGGCGAGCGCTGGGCGCTGCCCAAGACCGAGGAACCACCCACCCTGCGTGTGGGCGAATCCGGGTCGCTGTACTTTGCCGTCAACGGGCAGACTTATGGCCCTGCCGGGCAGCGCGGGCAGGTGACGAAGAACCTGACCCTGTCGCCGGAATCGCTGACCTCGACATACGCGCTGGCGGATCTGTCGCGGGATGATGATCTGGCGCGCTTTGTCGCGGTGGCCGAGGCTGACCCGGCGCAGGTGTTGCCGGCCACCGTCGACCCCGCCGCGACCCAGCCGTAGCGGCCAAGACCGATTCCGCATCCCCATTTTGATCGGCCGTTGGCGCGGGCATTCGTTGCCCTTGCGGCCCTGCGCGCGTATCTAGGGGGTGCTGTCACCGCAAGGCCCGCACCCCATGTCGCTGAACCACGTTCGCCCCTGGAAGAACATCTACCGCCGCCCGTCGCGCAAGATCATGGTGGGCCGCGTCGCGGTCGGGGGCGATGCGCCGATCAGCGTGCAGACGATGACGAACACACCCACAACGGACGTGGCCGCAACCATCGAGCAGGTGCAGCGTGCCGCGGTGGCGGGGGCCGACATCGTGCGGGTGTCCACGCCGGACGAGGACTCGACCCGGTCCCTGCGCGAGATCGTGGCCGAAAGCCCGGTGCCCATCGTCGCCGACATCCATTTCCACTATCGCCGCGCCATCGAGGCGGCCGAGGCCGGGGCGGCCTGCCTGCGGATCAATCCGGGCAACATCGGGTCGGCCGACCGGGTCCGCGAGGTGGTGCGTGCTGCGAAGGACCACGGCTGTTCCATCCGCATCGGGGTGAACGCGGGGTCGCTGGAAAAGCACCTGCTGGAGAAATACGGCGAGCCCTGCCCGGATGCGATGGTGGAATCGGGCCTCGATCACATCAAGCTGTTGCAGGATAACGACTTTCACGAGTTCAAGATCAGCTGCAAGGCGTCGGACGTGTTCCTGGCCGCCGCCGCCTACCAGAAGCTGGCCGAGGCGACGGATGCGCCGATCCACCTTGGGATCACCGAGGCGGGGGGGCTGGTCAGCGGCACGGTGAAGTCGGCCATCGGGCTTGGCAATCTGCTGTGGATGGGGATTGGCGACACGATCCGGGTGTCGCTGTCCGCCGATCCGGTGGAGGAGGTGAAGGTCGGGTTCGAGATCCTGAAGTCGCTGGGCCTGCGGCACCGGGGCGTCACGATCATCAGTTGCCCGTCCTGCGCGCGGCAGGGGTTCGACGTCATCAAGACCGTCGCGGCGCTGGAGGACCGGTTGCAGCACGTGACGACGCCCATGAGCCTGTCGATCATCGGCTGCGTGGTGAACGGCCCGGGCGAGGCCCTGATGACCGACATCGGCTTCACCGGCGGCGGGGCGGGCAAGGGGATGGTGTACCTTGCGGGCAAGACCAGCCACACGATGGGCAACGACCAGATGATCGACCACATCGTCGAACTGGTGGAGAAGAAGGCCGCCGAAATCCGCGCGGCAGAGGCCGCGGCGGTGTCAGAGGCGGCGGAATAGCGCGACGGGGTCGGACGCACCGGCCCGGCTGACCGGGCCTGAGGGGATACGGGGTGCCTGAAGTCGGGGGGAACGCCATGCGGTCCGTGCTGTGTGCCTGGCTGATTGCCGTATTGGCCGTGCTGGCCTGCGCCGCACATTCCCCGGCGCGGGCCGACATCGCGGTGTCCTGGGCGGCAAGCGAGCGGTCCTATGGCTGGTGCGAAAGCGGCGATGTGGCCGATGCCGAACGCTGCGCCGCCGACCACTGCCGGAATGCGGGCGGATCGGACTGCCAGACCCTCGTGACCTGCGCCAACGGCTATACCGCGATGGCCAAGCCCGAAAAGCCCGCGACCGGCCTGGCCGTGGCCTGCGGCATGCAATCGCCCGACTGGGCCAGGATCATGGCGCTCGCGGCCTGCGTGTCGGCCGCGAATGCGATCTGCTGGACCGATACGACGACCGAGCCCGACGGGACCGAGATCGATGTGTCGCGGAACAGACCCTTTGACCGGGCATTCTATGCAAGCCTTCTGTTGCAGGGGCGGGGATACAGGATCGACGGGGCATCGGGGGATGCCACGCCGGAACTGGCGCAGGCCATCGCGGCCTTCCAGCGCGACATGGCCCGCCCCGAAACCGGCGCCACCGATCCGCCCTTGCTCTTCGACCTGATCGCCGCGTCGGGCGGGCGGACCGTGGTGGCCGATGCCATCCGTGACGGCGTGCTGGACCGTCATGGCAAGGGGCTTGAGCGCCAGATCGTCGCGCAGATGACGGCGACCCTGCCGCGCCAGGGGTTCACCGAGGAAATCGCCACCTGGTCGCCCGAGGATCAGGCCGCCGCGATGGCCGCCGTCGTGCGGTCAACCGGCGGGGCGTGCCGAGACCCCATCGCCTCGGCATCCCTGCCGCCCGGCGTTCCCGACACCTTCACCCTTGTCTGCGCGGACGAAGAACATGTGGTGGTGATGCAGCCGAATGGCGGGCGCACGCTGTCGTCGGCCCCCGTGGCGCGCGCAACCGACCCTGCCGGAACGCCGTGACCTGCAACGGGCCGCTACGGCGCGGAACGGGTCAGCCCCGTTCCTCGGCCACCACCTTGCGCATCTGGGCCAGCGGCAGGTAGCCCCGGATCATCGTGTCGCCCAGCACGAAGGTCGGCGTGCCGCCGATCTGCAGCTTCTCGGCCAGTGCGTGGTTGTCGTCGATGACCTTGGCCACCTCGGGGTCGGACATGCCCGCCATCACCTTGTCCGCATCAAGACCGAGGTCCTTGGCCCAGGCGGCCAGCGTTCCCTGGCTGATCTCGCCCCGGAAGGTGCCGTCGTAGAAGCCCGCGTTGACCTTGGCATAGGCGTCTGGTCCCGCATTCTTCAGGACCGAGATCGCGAACATCGAGGCCAGCGTCGACTGCTCGCCCAGGATCGGGAATTCCTTCACGACATAGCGGATATTGCCGTCGGATTTCACCAGTTCGGCGATTTCCGGGTGGGACTTGCGGCAATAGCCGCAGCGATAATCGACGAACTCGACCACGGTGAAGCTGGCATCGGGGTTGCCGCCGACAAAGCTGTAGCCGTCCCGGAAAATGGCATCGCCATTGGCCGCGACCAGCGCCTTGTCGGTTGTCGCCTGCTGCGCCGACTGCTTGGCGTCCAGCGCGTTGGCCACATCGACCAGGATTTCAGGGTTCTCGATCAGGTAGGTGCGGATCTCGTCGCGCAGGATCGCGCGTTCCTCGGGCGTCATGTTCGCCAGGTCGAAGGCGAAGGCGGCGGGCGCGGCCGACACGGCGGCGGCGAGGACGGCGGTGGCGAGGAAGCGGCGCATCGGGCAACCTTTCCGCTGCGGCCGGTGATCGGCCGGGTCGGCCTCATTGACCACGGATGGGCGCGCCGGAAAAGGGGGAATCTGGTCACGCGGCCGCGAGCGGCCACGCGTCCGCCGCGCGAGCGTGTCGGGGCGACAGTTCCCCCATGACCTTGCCGGGCGGTTTGCCTATGATGCCCGGCAAAACGAATGCCCGAGGCCATGAGCACCCCGACCCGACTTTTCGCCCTGCTGGCGTCGCTTCTGTTCGCGCTGTGCGCCGGTCGCGGGTCTGCCGTGGCCGAGGATCTGGCGGCGCTGGCCCGGCTGGATGCGTCCGCTTCGCATATCGCCGATGCCGCGGATGGCGGCGTGGCGATCCAGCTTGCGCTGAGCCAGCCCGTCCCTTACCGCGTGGGGTTCGCCGACGGACCGCCGCGTCTGGTGCTGGATTTCCGCGAGGTGGATTTCGGCGCGGGCGATCCAACCAGGATCAACGGATCGGGGCAGGTGGTGGCGGTGGCCTGGGGGCCATTCCAGGCCGGATGGTCGCGGATGGTGGTCGAACTGGCGGGGCCTGTCGCGCTGGTTGGCGCGGATGAGCGGCGGTCGGGCGATGGTGCGACCATCGACATCCGCCTTGCGCCAGCCGATCGCGACAGCTTTGCCCGCGCGGTGGCTTCCTCGGCGGCGGCGGCCTCGACGGGCCCCTGGGCCCTGCCTGTGCCCGCGCGAGTCGATGCGCCCAAGCGCCGCCAGACCGGGGATGCGCCGCTGGTCGTGGTGCTCGACCCCGGTCACGGCGGCATCGACCCCGGTGCCGAGGCGGGCGGTGTCACCGAGGCGGCCACCATGCTGACATTCGCGCGCGAACTGGCCGACGTGCTGCGCCGGGCGGGCATGACGGTGGTGCTGACCCGGGAAGAGGATGTGTTCGTGCCGCTGGAGACACGGATCAGCGTTGCCCGCGCGGCGGGGGCGGATGTGTTCCTGTCGCTGCACGCCGACGCGCTGGCCGAAGGCGAGGCGACCGGCGCGACCGTCTACAAGCTGGCGCGCGAGGCCAGCGACGCGGCGTCGGAACGGCTGGCCGAGCGGCATGACCGCGCCGATCTTCTGGCCGGGATCGACCTGTCGGGGCATGACGATCTGGTCGCGGGCGTCCTGATGGACATGGCCCGCACCGAGACCGAGCCGCGTGCCGCGCGCCTGGCAGAGGCGCTGCGCGTCGCGATCCAGGGGGCGGGGCTGAAGATGCACCGCCGCCCGATCCAGGGCGCGGCGTTTTCGGTACTGAAGGCGGCGGACATCCCCTCGCTGTTGCTGGAAGCGGGGTTCCTGTCGTCCGACAAGGACCGCGCCCGTCTGGCCGACGCGGCGTGGCGCGCGCAGATGCAGGGCGCGATCCGCGACGCGCTGCGCGCCTGGGCGGTGGCCGACGCAGAAGAGGCGCGGCTCTTGCGGCAGTAGCGGCCGGCAGGGGCACGGTGCGCGATGCGTCGATCCCCGCCGACCCTTCAACGTGCCGTCAGCGTGCTTTGACCCCGTGCCCGGCGCGCGCTATAGCCCTGATGGTTGTCCCCTTGGGGTTTCCCCGCGTGATCCGGTTCGTCACCTCTTTCGTCGGCGCGATCTTCAGTTCGCTTGTCACGGGCATGTTCTTCGCGGCGCTGACGGTCGGCGCGGTGTTCTGGATGTATTCGCGCGACCTGCCCAGCCACGAAAGCCTGGCGCAGTACACGCCGAAGACGATCAGCCGCATCTATTCCGGCGAAGGCCGACTGATGGACGAGTTCGCCGAGGAGCGGCGCATCTTCACGCCCATCGAGGACATCCCCGATCTGGTGAAAGAGGCCTTCATCTCGGCCGAGGACAAGAACTTCTACCACCACAAGGGGTTTGACGCGCGCGGCATGATCGCGGCGGCGGTGCAGGCGGTGAAGTCGGGCGGCAAGGACGTGCGCGGTGCCTCCACCATCACCCAGCAGGTGATGAAGAACTTCCTTCTGTCGGGTGACCGCACGGGTGAGCGGAAGATCAAGGAACTGATCCTGGCCACGCGGCTGGAAGAGACGCTGACAAAGGACAAGATCCTCGAGCTCTACCTCAACGAGATCGGGCTGGGGCAGAACAGCTTTGGCGTGACCGCCGCCGCGCAGACCTATTACAACAAGACCTTGGCCGAGCTGACCCCCGCCGAGGCGGCCTATCTGGCCGCGCTGCCGAAGTCGCCCGGCAAGGGCCTGCACCCCGTCCGCGACAAGGACGCCGCCATCGCGCGGCGGAACTATGTGCTGAACGAGATGTTCCAGAACGGCTATCTGGATCAGGCGACCTACGAGGCGGAAAAGGCCACGCCGCTGCGCACCGTGATGAACGGCGACTTCCCGCCCTTCAAGCAAAGCCTGCCGCCGCGTGATTACTTCACCGACGAAATCCGGCGGCAATTGTCGAAAAGCTTCGGGCAGGACGAATTCTTCTCGGGCGGGCTGACGATCCGCGCCACTGTCGATCCCGAGCTGCAGACGCTGGCGGCGAAAGCACTGCAGACCGCGCTGGAAAAGTACGACCGCGATCAGGGCGTCTGGCGCGGGACGGGCAAGACGATCCCGAAGGACAAGCTGGGGTCCGAGGCCGCGTGGCGCGACGCCCTGGGGGCGGTGAAGGACCTGCCGCGTGATGTCGCGGAGTGGCGCGCGGCAGTGGTTCTGGATGTCGGCGACACCGACGCGACGGTCGGGATCGAGGGCGAGCCCTTTGACGCCGAAAAGAATGTCGTCCCTGCCAAGGATGTGGCCTGGGCACGCAAGAAGAACGCGGACGGCAGCCTGGGGAAAAAGGCCAAGCGCGTGGGCGATCTGGTCGATGTGGGCGATGTCGTGATGGTGCGCCCCGTGACCGACGACAAGACGGGCGAGTTCCTGCGCTGGTCGCTGCGCCAGGTGCCCGAGGTGCAGGGCGGCTTCATGGCGATGGACGTGAACACCGGCCGGGTCCTCGCTATGCAGGGGGGCTTTTCCTACCAGGCCTCGGTCTTCAACCGCGCCACCCAGGCGCAGCGCCAGCCGGGATCGTCGTTCAAGCCCTTCGTCTATGCCGCGGCACTCGATCAGGGGTTCACGCCCGCGACCATCATCATCGACGCGCCGATCGAGGTGGACACGCCCCAGGGCCTGTGGACGCCGAAGAACGCCTCGAACAAGTTCTACGGGCCGACGCCGATGCGGACGGGCATCGAGCAGAGCCGGAACCTGATGACCGTGCGCATCGCGCAGGAAATCGGGATGGAGACGGTCGCAGGCTATGCCGAACGGTTCGGGGTCTATGACTACCTGTCGCCCTTCCTCGCCAACGCGCTCGGCGCGCAGGAGACGACGCTTTACAAGATGGTCGCGGCCTATGCGATGTTCGCCAACGGCGGCGAGCGGGTGGAACCGACGCTGGTGGACCGTGTGCAGGACCGCTGGGGCAAGACCGTCTACCGCCACGACCAGCGCGACTGCGTGGACTGCGCGAAAGAGACACTGCCCGCCGGAAAGGCGCCCGAGATCGTGTCCAGCCGCGAACGGGTGATGGATGCGATCACCGCCTATCAGCTGACCTCGATGATGCAGGGCGTGGTGCTTCGCGGGTCGGGGTCCGGGGTGCATCTGCCGGTGCCCGTCGCGGGCAAGACCGGCACCACGAATGACGCCAAGGACGTGTGGTTCATCGGCTTCACCTCGAACATCGTGGCAGGGTGCTACATGGGGTTCGACCAGCCGCGCACGCTGGGGCCCGGGGCATTCGGGGGCACGCTCTGCGTGCCGGTGTTCCAGGCCTTCATGGAAGAGGCGATCAAGAAGTATGGCGGCTCGCAGTTCAAGGTGCCGCCGGGCGGGCATTTCATCAACATCAACCGCTTCACCGGCGAGCGTCTGCCCGACGGGATTTCGGGCGACTTCGTGCAGCCCGAATATTTCCGCGACGGGGTCGAGCCGCTGTTCGGGATCGGGGCGATGGTGGATGGCGGCTTCGGCATGGGCCAGAACCTGCCCCTGTTCGCCTACGGCGAGACGGACGAGGGCGGCACGACCGTCACCACGGTCGATGGCGAAACGAAAGTCATCCCGAAGAAGGCCGATTTCGGCACGATGAGTTCGGGCGGGCTGTACTGACCGTGGCGGCGTTCGTGACAGGGGCCTGCTACTGCGGCGGCGTTGCCTACCGCGTGCCGGATGACTTTGCCTACGGCGGCTACTGCCACTGCTCGCGCTGCCGCCGTCAGTCGGGGGCAGATCACTCCGCCTTTGTCGCGATCGCCGAGAGCCGTATCCAGATCATGCGCGGCGCGGACCTGCTTCGGCGCTATGCCAAACCCGGCAGCAGCCCTGGGGCACTGCACTTTTGCGGGAACTGCGGAAGCTGTCTTTGGGGCAGTTTCGAATCCGACGGCACCATGATCGCGCACATGCAACTGGGCACCTTCGACACGCCGCCCTCGACACGGCCTGGCCGCCATTTCTGCGTCGCCTCGAAGGCGCCGTGGGAAATGCTGCCCGACGACGGCCTGCCCCGGTTCGACGGCCTGCCCGCCTGACCCCCTGCGGCTTGTCCGGTCCTGCGACCTGGGCTAAGGGACATCGCCGCCCATCCTGAAGGACAAGACCGACCCATGCGCGCCGAAATGCAGAACATCGCCGAGGATGTGGCGAAGTCGCTGAAGCTGATCGGCCAGCGGATGGACTGGGAAACCGCGCCGCACCGCCTGGAAGAGATCGAGGCGATGATCGAGGCGGGCGACATCTGGTCCGACCCGGCGCGCGCGCAGAAGATGATGCGCGAGCGTCAGTCGCTGACCGATGCCATCGCCACCTACCGCCGGATCGAGACCGAGCTGCGCGATAACGTGGAGCTGATCGAACTGGGCGAGGCCGAGGGCGACGAGGGCGTGGTGGCCGAGGCCGAGGCCGCGATGCGCACGCTTGCCGCGCTGGCCGCCGAGAAGGAGCTGGAGGCGCTGCTGAACGGCGAGGCGGACGCCAACGACACCTTCCTGGAAATCAACGCAGGCGCGGGCGGCACCGAGGCCTGCGACTGGGCCGAGATGCTCCAGCGCATGTATGTTCGCTGGGCCGAGAAACGCGGCTTTCAGGTGGAACTGCAATCCGAGGAACCGGGCACCGAGGCCGGGATCAAGTCGGTCAGCTACAAGATCAGCGGTCCGAACGCCTATGGCTGGCTGAAGACCGAAAGCGGCGTCCACCGCCTTGTCCGCATCTCGCCCTTCGGCAAGGGCACGCGCGAGACGTCGTTCGCCTCGGTCTGGGTCTATCCCGTGATCGACAACAACATCGAGATCGAGGTTCTGGACAAGGACATCCGCATCGACACGTTCCGCGCATCCGGTGCGGGTGGCCAGCATGTGAACAAGACCGACTCGGCCGTGCGGATCACGCACTTTCCGACAGGGATCGTCACCACCTCGTCGCTGAAATCGCAGCACCAGAACCGCGACATCGCCATGCAGGCGCTGAAGTCGCGGCTCTACCAGATGGAGCTGGAAAAGCGCACCGCCGCCATCCAGGAGGCGCACGACAACAAGGGCGACGCAGGCTGGGGCAACCAGATCCGGTCCTATGTCCTGCAGCCCTACCAGATGGTGAAGGACCTGCGGACGGGGCACGAGACATCCGACACCCAAGGGGTGCTGAACGGCGACCTTGACGGGTTCATGGCCGCGACGCTGGCGCTTGGCGTGTCGGGCAAGGCCCGGGCGGACGTGGAAGACGTCGACTGACGGCAAGGGACTTGCCCCTGCGTGACCCTTCGTCCTAGCCTTCCCCTGCGCGCGGGAAGGAGGAGGGATGGGCGATACGGACCGAGGTCCGTCGGCCCCGCTTCAGCCGCGCGACCTGACGCTTGCGGACCTGAGGGCGGCGCTGGCGCAGGGCCTGCGGGATTTCCTGCGGGCACCGATGTTCGGGATCTTCTTCAGTTCGGTCTATGTGGCGGGTGGCATTCTGCTTTGGCTCGTCTACGCGGCCGCCGGGCAGGAATGGTGGCTCGCTCCTGTCGCCGTCGGTTTCCCGCTCTTTGCGCCCTTCGCCGCCGTCGGTCTTTATGAGGTCAGCCGCCGGATCGAAGCGGGCGAGCGGCTGGACTGGCGCGGTGTGCTGGGCGTCGTCCTTCGCCAGAAGGACCGGCAGGTGCCGATGGCATCGGCCCTGATCGTCGTGATCTTCCTTTTCTGGGTGTTTGTTGCGCATGCCATTTTCGCGCTCTTCATGGGTCTGCGCGCATTCTCGGGGCAGGCGGGGATTGCGGATCTGTTCCTGACCGGGAACGGCCCTCTGATGCTGGCCGTGGGCGGGCTGATCGGTGCGGGCTTTGCCGGGCTGATCTTCGCGACAGCGGTGACCGGGCTGCCCCATATCCTCGATCGCGAGGTCGACGTTGTGACCGCGATGATCACATCGGTATCGGTCGTCCTGCGCAATCCCGGCGTAATGGCGGTCTGGGCCGGGGTGATCGCGGTCGGCCTTCTTGCGGCGATGCTGCCGATGTTTCTGGGGCTGTTCCTGGCGTTGCCGGTCTTCGGGCACGCGACCTGGGCGCTCTACCGGCGCGCGTTGGCGGAAGGGTAGGGGCCAAAGCCGTTGGCTCGCCCCGGCCGCAAGACAGGCAAGGCGGGCTTTTGCCGGTCGCGCACGGATCGCGGGGCTGTGGTTTGCATAGCGCCGGAATCCAAGCGAAACTTGGCCCCGTTCAACGTCCGCGGCACAAGCCGCGCGCCCCGATGCGACGTGCTTCGGGCCGACACAAGGATCGAATTATGCGACTGAAAGTCCTGCTGCTTCCCGCCCTTCTGATCCCGCTGGCCGCCTGCGAGGACCTGGGCTCCTCGAACTCGGGCGGAAGCTATGCGAACGCGGGCTATGTCCAGCCCCAGGCCACGCAGCTGGGCCGCGTCATCGACGCGCGTCAGGTGCAGGTCGGCGGCAACAACATTGACAGCACCACAGGTGCGGTCGTCGGCGGCCTTGCCGGGGCGCTGGTCGGCAACCAGTTCGGCAAGGGCTCGGGCAATGCGCTGGCCACGGGCGTTGGCGCCATCGGCGGGGCCATCGCGGGCAGCGAGATCGCCAAGCAGAACGGCGGCGGCGGCAGCTATTCGACCGAGTGGACCGTACGGCTTGACGACGGGCAGCTGGTGAAGTTCGTCCAGCCGGTGACGGGCATCCGCATCGGTGACCGGGTGCGGATGATCATGGTCAACGGGCGCTGGCAGTTCCAGATCTGACCGGTTTGACCGGATACCGATGGCACGGGCGGCTCTGACGGGGCCGTCCGACTTGCTTTACATCAGGGTCGCGGCCTGCGGACCCCGAGCCAGCCCCTGACGCCGACCGCGGAGGTCACACGATCTCGCCCAGCATCCCCAGTCCCGGTGCGCAGGTCTGGCGCAGCGTGACGATCGGATAGTCGGGGTCGCGGATCAGGCGGTCGACGGTGAAACCGGGTTCGATCCGCTTCAGCCGTTCGCCCGCATCGGCCGCCCCGCCAAGGTCGCCCCTCGATGCGCACAGGACGATCCGCGTCCGCCACGCCGCGCGGAAATCCGGCGCGATCGACAGCGCGGCATCCGTCAGCGCTGCCGCCTGATCCTGCCGTCCGGTCAGCAGCGAGGCCAGCGACAGGCTCATGTCGAAGAAATGCGAATACGAGGTATTGGCGGTCAGCGTGCGTGCAACCAGCGACAGGCGATAGCCTTGCTCAATCTGCCCGGTCAGGTACATCGCGCTGGCCAGCGCATCGAGGGCGAAGGGATTCGTGTCGTTGATCCGATGCGCGCGCCGGGCAAGCTCGACTGCTTCGGCCGGACGCCCGGCGAGCCGCAGGTAGATGCCCGACACCGCCGCCATCGTGAAGGAATTGGTGTTGCCGACCGCGATCGCCTCTTCGCAGCGGCGGATCAGCCTTTCGATCCATTCCGGGGTCGCGATGGCGGCGCGTTCGTAGAACATGATCCGCTTGAGCAGGAGCAGCCAGCCCAGCGCGGCGGGGCTGGGCGCGGCGTCGGAAATCGCTTCCAGGCGCGCCTCGATCTCGGGCATCCTGCGCGTGTCGTAGGCCATGATCCGCCGCGCCGCGCGCTGGATTTCTGTCGCGACGTCGCTGTCCTTGCGTCCGGCGGGCTGAATCATCGCGCAGTGGTTGGTGACCTCGTCCTGCGCCTCGGCAAGAAGCATGTGCAGCGGCAGGTCATCCTTGCGCGGAACACCGTCCGACAGGATGGCGCGGCCCGCAGACCACAGATGCGCCCCGTCGGGCCTGCGCCGCAGGGCAAGCGACACGAACGGCCCGCTCCGCCCGATTTGCGGCATGAGCGACAGGCTCAGCGCAGCGCGCCCGGTGTCGTCCATCTGGACCTTGATGCCCGCGGTCTCGGACAGGTTGCGGGCCAGAAGCTGGCCCACATTGCGCGCGAGGAAAACCGCGTTCGCCTCGGTTGCCTTCGGCACCGACAAGGCCACCAGAGGCGGTCCCGCGTCGGTCTGGACCGCTGCAGCGACGGTGGCCACGACGGTCGGACCGGGGGATTGCGGCGGGCTTGTCGTGTCTTCCTCTGACCGTCGCTCGCGCAGCCAGTCTTCCCATTCCGGGTCGCGGATATCCATGCCTTCCAGGAAATCGCCCGGTCCGGTGCGGTCCACGGTCATCGACTGCCGGTCCAGCCAGACTGTCCGTCGGTCCGCGCCCAGCAGCGGCGCGGCGGCACCAAGCGACCGGCGAATCTCGCTCAGCGATTGGCGAAGGCTGCCTGCGGCATGTTCCGGATCGCGGTCGCTCCACAGCTTGTCGCACAGCCACACGCGCGTGCGCCTGAAGCCCGGTGCGGTGGCAAGAAGGGCCAGTACGGCCTGCGTCTTCTGCGAAACGGGCGTGCAGTCGGTGCCGTCCGACGCCACGGCACGGAACGGCCCATGCAGACACAGGGTCACACGAGACCCGAAACCCGACCTGTCTCCGTCCACCGGTGCACCCGACGTGCCTTCACCCGAAGGTCAGCCTTACCACACGTTAGCGTTACCGATAAGCAAAAAGCCTGCGGTTGCGAAGGTTCGGTGAAACTTCCGTGAAACGATTGTGACCCGCGCCGTCTTCGCGGCGGAAGTGCAGGGCCAGGGCGACACGGCCGTGTCGGCTGGTTTCGCGGGCACGCCGCCGCAGGGCGGTCGCGCCCGCCGCGCCCCTGACGGCTTTCAGGGGCGCAATCCGCGCGGTGACAGCGCCATCCAGCCGGGCAGCACCCCGGCCCGTTCCGCGAGCGCCAGCGCAAGGCACGCGGCAAGAATGCACAGGACCAGCACGACGCGGCGGGGCGAGGGCGGATGGCGCGCCCACTTCGCCATCCGCAGGAACCACATGGGGTTCACGCGGCGGCCCCGTCGTCAGAGGTGCCTTCAGACGCCGTGAAGCGGACCTTGCCGATATAGGGCAGGTTGCGGTTGCGCTGCGCAAAGTCGATGCCGTAGCCCACCACGAATTCGTCCGGGATCGTGAAACCCGTCCACGTCGCCGTCACCTGCGTTTCGCGCCGCGACGGCTTGTCCAGAAGCGCGCAGCTTTCCAGCCGCCGTGGCCCCCGCGTGCCCAGCAGGCGCAGCACGGCGGCCAGCGTGAAGCCCGTGTCCACGATATCTTCCACCACCAGCACGTCGCGCCCGCCGATATCGCCGCGCAGGTCCTTGAGGATGCGCACCTCGCGCGAGGATTCCATTGCGTCGCCGTAGCTCGACACCTCCAGGAAATCGACTTCGACGGGCAGGTCGATCTCGCGCACAAGGTCGGCGATGAACACGAACGACCCGCGCAACAAGCCCACCACCACCAGCTTGTCGGTGCCCGCGAAGGCGGCGGTGATTTCGCCCGCCAGCGCCTCGACCCGTGCGGCGATGGCCTTGGCCGAGATCATCGGGTCGATCACGTAGGGTCGATGCGGCATGGCCACCTCTTGATTTCGCCGCCCCGTTTAGCGAAAGGGGTGCCCCATGTCACGCGCCCCCGCCGGGGGCCCAGGAAAGGGCAGAAGGGCCGGGATGCCGACGCATCGGGAAGAACGGGTGCTGCCCTACACGGCCGCGCAGATCTATGACCTTGTGGCCGATATCGCGCGCTATCCCGAATTCCTGCCCTGGACGGCGGCTGCGCGAATCCGCTCGCGCCAACCCCGCCCGGACGGGTCCGAGGTGGTCGAGGCCGATCTGGTGATCTCGTTCAAGGTGTTCCGCGAACGCTTTACCAGCCGTGTGACGCTTCGCCCCGAAACCCATGATATCCATACCGAATACCTGGAAGGCCCGTTCCGCTATATGCGGTCGGACTGGGCCATCGCCGACCGCCCCGGCGGGGGATGCGAGGTGCGGTTCTTCGTGGATTTCGAATTCCGCAACTTCGTCCTGCAAAGCCTGATCGGCCTCGTCTTCGACGAAGCGATGCGCCGCGTGGTGGGCGCGTTCGAGGCGCGGGCGCGGGCGTTGTACGGGCCCGGCACCGGGGCCTGACATCCGTTCCGGAGAAAGTTTGCGCGACCCGCGTAGGAGGCGCGTCGCGCCTGCGTAGGGATGGATGGGGGCGGAAAGGGTTTCCATCGTGTTCCGACGTGTCGTTCGTCTTCTGGTTCTGGCGGCGGGTGTCGCCGCCGCCTTGGTGTCCGCCCCCATCCTTGCCGCCCCCGCGCAGGCGGCCCCGGCCGGGGTGGCGCAGTTTTCGGACATCACGCTGCCCGGCGGGCGGCACTACCTTCTGGCGCTGCCGCCCGGCGCGGCGCATCCGCCCCTGATCCTGGCGCTGCATGGCGGCGGCGGGTCGCCCGAACAGTTCGCCGCCGACAGTCGGCTGGCCGAGATGGGGACGGGCGCGGGGTTTGCGGTGGCCTTTCCGGCCGGATCGGGGCGCACGCGGCTTCTGACGTGGAACGGCGGCTATTGCTGCAGCTATGCGCAGCGGCAGCAGGTGGATGACGTGGCCTTTCTGCGGTCGGTCATTACGGATGCCGCGAAGCGGGCCGGGGTCGACCCGGCCCGAGTCTACGTGACCGGCATGTCGAACGGGGCGATCATGGCCCAGACGCTGGCCGCCGCCGCGCCTGCGGGCACCGTGCGGGCGGTGGCGTCGGTGGCCGGAACGCTCGATCTGGACCGCTACCGGCCTGCAAACGCGATCCCGGTGCTGCACATCCACGGCACGGCGGACGACCATGTGCCCTACAATGGCGGGGTCGGTCCTTCGGGCCTGACCAACACGAACTTCACCGCCGCCGAGGTGGCGCTGGACGCCTTTCGAGACCGGTTTGCCGGGCCGCTGACGGCTGAGACCTATACGATCGACCCGGTGGCGGACGGGATGCATACCGAGCGGACGGACTGGCGGACGGCGGACGGGCGGCTGATCGCGGCGTTGATGAAGGTGGTGGGCGGCGGCCATGCCTGGCCGGGCGGCCCACGCGGGGCGCGCAAGGGCGCGACGCGGGATTTCGACGCCAGCCGCGAGGTGCTGACGTTCTTCATCCAGGTGGATCGGCAGGGGCGGTGATCCGGGCGGAGTGCCATTCGCGCCGGGGCGCGGCACGGTTAAGTAAGCATGAACGGTAACGACAATTTCGTTCCATGCCAAAGGCTTGCCCATCCGTGCACATGTGCACGGGCGGTTGGCCGGGTCACCTCAGCGCTGCCAACAGCAGCCCCAGCGCATGATCCCGCGCCGCCGCCCGCACCCGTGCCCGGCCCAGCGCCCCGAACTCCACCGTCTCGACCTGCGTGGGCCGGCCGGACCCGGCCAGACCGAAGCACACCCGCCCCTCGGGCTTGAACTCCGACCCGCCCGGCCCTGCGATGCCGGTGATCGACACCGCCAGTGTGGCGGCGGACCGGGCCAGCGCGCCCTCGGCCATCTCGCGCGCGACCTGTTCGCTGACGGCTCCGAACGCGTCCAGCGTTCCAGGGCGGACGCCCAACATGTCCACCTTCGCCGCGTTCGAATAGGTGACGAACCCCCGGTCGAACACGTCGGACGACCCCGCGATGTCGGTCAGGGCCACCGCGACCATGCCGCCCGTGCAGCTTTCCGCCGTGGCCAGGCGCACGCCCTTCGCGCGGGCGGCGGTCAGGATGCTGGCGGCCAGGGGCTCGGTCATTTCAGCAGGATCAGGGGCAGGTGGTAAAGGGCGGCGGCGACAACGGTGGCCAGCCCCGCGTAAAGCCCGGCCCAGAGGTCATCGAGCATCACGCCCAGCGCATCCCCCCGCCGGTCCGCGCGACCCACGGCCCACGGCTTCCAGATGTCGAACAGGCGGAAGAACAGGAACGCCGCGACCCAGCCGGGCCAGACGATGTCCATCCCCCGCCACCAGAACGCGGCGGCCGGGAAGCACAGCGCCAGCCACTGCCCCGCCACCTCGTCGATCACGATCTCGGACGGGTCGGTATCGCCCGCCGGGCGGGTGGCAAGGTCGGCGCGGATCGCGGCCAGACCGCCCAGCGCGGCGGCCAGCATGGCGGCGGCCAGCGCCGGGAAGCCCAGCCCGTGGTTGATCCCGAGGCCCGCCGCCACCGCCGCCGCCGACCCCCAGGTGCCGGGGGCGGGGCGCAAGTGGCCGATGCCAAGCGCGGTGGTGACCAGCCGGGCAGGGGTCATCGACGCATCCTCATGGCCGTACCAGCGTCGCCGTCGCCATCGCCACGATCCCCTCGCCCCGGCCCGTGAAGCCCATCTTCTCAGAGGTCGTCGCCTTGATCCCCACCCGGTCAGCCGCGATCCCGAGGATGCGCCCCAGCGTCTCCGCCATCGCCGCCACGTGCGGGCCGATGCGGGGGGTCTCGCAGACCAGCGTCACATCGACGTTGGAAATCGCATAGCCCCGGTCCCGGGCACGTCCGGCCGCGTGAGCCAGGAAGATCTCGCTCGCCGCTCCCTTCCATTGCATGTCCGACGGCGGAAAGTGCCGCCCGATATCCCCGTCCGCCAGCGCGCCATAGATCGCGTCGGCCAGCGCATGGATGCCCACATCGGCATCCGAATGGCCCAGAAGCGCGCGGGAGTGGGGGATGCGAACGCCGCAGAGGGTAACGTGGTCGCCCTCGGTAAAGGCGTGGACGTCAAAGCCGTTGCCCACGCGAATATCCATCTGTCCCCCCAGAAGCGCCCGTTCCGCGCGGGCGAAATCCTCGGCGTAGGTGATCTTGAAGTTGGCCTCGTCACCCGGCACCACCGTCACCGGAATGCCTGCCGCCATCGCCACCTCCACGTCATCGGCGGCATTGCCGCCATGCGCACGATGGGCGGCAAGGATCGGCGCGAAGGCAAACCCCTGCGGGGTCTGCGCGCGCCACAGGCCGTCGCGCGATTGCAGGCCGGTGATGCGGTCGGCCGTCGCCCGCCACAGCGCGTCCGACACCGGCAGGCCCGGCGCGGCGGCGGGGCAGGTCTCCAGCGCCGCGATCACCCGCCCGATCACGGCGGGCGAGGCCATCGGGCGCGCCGCGTCGTGGATCAGAACATGGGTCACCCCCGACCCCTCCATCATCTCAAGCGCGTTCCGCGCGCTTTCGGCCCGCGTGCGGCCCCCGGTGACCAGAATGGCCGACCCCGCGACGGCCTTGATCCCCCGGTCCATATCCTCGGGGTGCAGCACGACCACGCGCCGGTCCACCATCGCAAAGGCGTCCAGCGTCCGCAGCAGCATGGGCCGACCCGCGATGTCGCGCCACTGTTTCGGCTCGCCCGACCCGGCCCGCGTCCCGCGCCCTGCTGCAACGATGATGGCTGCCGTCTGCAAGCCGCCGCTCCCCCCGGGTTCCTGCTTGTCGCTGTTACATCGAAGCCTTAGGCGGTCGGGCGGCGGCTGACAATCGGGATAGGTGCCGGACATCGGCTGCCGCTGCGACGGGCAAGCGCCGGGGCTTGGGGCACCGCAGGAGCGGACATGCCCAAGTTTTAGGCAAACGGTCAATTCCGGCGCAGAATTCACTTGAAACCGCTCAACCCGGCCTTTCCGAGGGGCGGGGCCGGGGGCTAGGTCAGGTCAGGTAAGGGGGTTCGGCCACGTGCTGAGGATCGCGGATATTCAGGTTCCACTGCCGGTCTTGCTGGCCCCGATGGCCGGCATCACCGACCTGCCGTTCCGCCGCATGGTCGCGCGCTTCGGCGCGGGGCTGGTGGTGTCCGAGATGGTGGCCTCATCCGAAGTGGTGACCCAGCGCTTGTCGCACCGGGCGCGGGCGCGAACCGACCTCGGGCTGGATGGCGGCGTGCGGACCTCGGTGCAACTGGCGGGGCGCGAGGCCGCGCCGATGGCCGAGGCCGCGCAGGTGGTGACCGATCTGGGCGCCGACATCATTGACATCAATATGGGCTGCCCGGCCAAGCAGGTGACGGGCGGCGCGTCGGGTTCGGCGCTGATGCGCGACCCTGACCATGCGCTGCGGCTGATCGAGGCGGTGGTGGGCGCGACGCATGTGCCCGTGACACTGAAATGCCGGCTGGGCTGGGACAGCGATTGCCTGAACGCCCCCGACCTTGCCCGCCGGGCCGAAGGGGCGGGCGTGCGGATGATCGTCGTGCACGGGCGGACGCGCCAGCAGTTCTACAAAGGGCAGGCGGACTGGGTGGCGATTGCGCGGGTGCGCGCGGCGGTCACGATCCCGGTTGTGGCGAACGGCGATGTGGTGGATGCGGCCACCGCGCGGGCGGCGCTGGCCGCCTCGGGCGCAGGGGCGGTGATGGTGGGGCGCGGCGCGCAGGGCGCGCCCTGGACCATCGCGCAGATCGCGGCCGATCTGGGCCACGGGCCTGCGCCGGATGTGCCGCAGGGCGCAGCGCTGGCCGATCTGGTGGCGGAACACCACGCCGACATCCTGTCCTTCTATGGCCGCGACCTCGGCCTGCGGATCGCGCGGAAACACCTTGGCTGGTACGCCGACCGCGCCGGGGCAGAGCCGAAGGCCCGCGCCGCGATGATGGTCGCGCCCGATGAAGGCACCGTGCGCGGGCTGATCGCCACTGCGTTTGCCGAGGCGCCCGGCGCCCCGGAAAGGGCCGCCGCATGAGCCTGCCCGCCCCCGGCATCATCTGGGCCTCGCTGCCGGTGCCCGCGATCCTGGTCGACGGGCAGGACCGGGTGGCGGCGGTCAACCCGGCGGGCGAGCATTTCCTGAACGTCTCGGCCAAAGCCTTGAAGGGCCAGCCGCTTCTGGACCGGGTGGCAATCAACGCCCCCTTGGAAGAGGTTTTCGCCCGCGTCCGCCGCAACCGGTCGGAACTGTTCGTCAACGATGTGGACGTTGGCACCGGCGAACGCGCGCCCATCAGCTGCAACCTTCAGGCCGCCCCCCTGGGCGAGGACCCCGAGACCGTCCTTCTCCTCATCATCCCGCGCGAGATCGCCGACCGGCTGGGCCGCGCGCAAAGCGTCAAGTCGGCGGCGAAATCCGCCATCGGCATGGCCGAGATGCTGGCACACGAGATCAAGAACCCGCTCGCCGGCATCACCGGGGCCGCGCAGCTTCTGTCGATGAACCTCGGGCCCGAGGACCGGGAACTCACCGACCTGATCGTCGAGGAAACGCGGCGGATCGTGAAGCTTCTGGAACAGGTGGAGCAGTTCGGGAACCTGAAACCCCCGGACCAGAAGGCGGTGAACATCCACGACGTGCTGGACCGGGCGCGCAAGTCGGCGATGGTGGGGTTCGCGGCGCGGATGACGTTTGTCGAGGACTACGACCCCTCGCTGCCCGCCACGGTGGGCGATGCCGACCAGCTTCTGCAGGTCTTCCAGAACCTGTTGAAGAACGCAGCCCAAGCCGCGGGCGACGCAGGCGGAACCATCCGGCTGCGCACCTTCTACGACATCTCGCTGCGGCTGCGCCGGGCGGATGGTTCGGGGCGGCCCTTGCCGCTGCAGATCGAGGTCATCGACGACGGCCCCGGCATCCCCCCCGCCATCGCGGGCGAGATTTTCGAACCCTTTGTCTCGGGGCGCGAAAACGGCACGGGGCTGGGCCTTGCGCTGGTGTCCAAGATCATTTCCGACCACGGCGGCTGGATCGCGGTGGATTCTGTTCCAGGGCGCACGGTCTTCCGTGTGTCCCTGCCCGTAGCCCCGAAGACATTGGAGAGCCCCTGACATGGACGGAACCGTTCTGGTCGCCGACGACGACCGCACAATCCGCACGGTCCTGACGCAGGCCCTGACGCGGGCGGGCTGCAAGGTGCATGCGACGTCCTCGATGGTCACGCTGATGCGCTGGGTCGAGGAGGGGAAGGGCGATCTGGTCATCACCGACGTCATCATGCCGGACGGCAACGGCATCGAATCGCTGCCGAAGATCGGGCACGAACGGCCCGGCATGCCGGTCATCGTCATCTCGGCGCAGAACACCATCGTCACGGCCATCCAGGCGGCCGAGGCCGAGGCCTTCGATTATCTGCCGAAGCCCTTCGACCTGCCCGACCTGATGAAACGCGCGGCGCGTGCCTTGGAACAGAAGCGGCGGCTGAAGCCCGCCGCCCCGCCGACCCCGCGCGAAACGGGGGATGACTTGCCCCTGGTCGGACGCACGCCCGCCATGCAGGCACTGTATCGGCTTGTCGCACGGGTGATGAACACCGATCTGCCCGTCCTCATCACCGGCGAATCCGGCACCGGCAAGTCGCTGATCGCCCGCGCGGTGCATGACTTTTCCGACCGCCGGACGCTGCCCTTCGTGGTGGCGCAGGGGGCCGACCTTCAGGGGGCGGATGGCCCGTCCACGATCCTCGCCCGGGCACGCGGCGGGTCGATCCTGTTCGACGAGGTCGGCGAATACGACGACGACGCGCAGGGCCGCGTGGTCCGCATGCTGGACGCCCTGCCCGAGAACGCCCCCCGCATCATGGCCACCAGCCAGGCCGACCTGATGCGCGCGACCGAGGCGGGAACGTTCCGCAAGGACCTGTTCTACCGGCTGGGCGGCGTGTCGATTGCTGTCCCGTCCTTGCGCGAACGGGTCGAGGACATCCCGCTTCTGGCCGAACACTTCCTGTCCCGCGCCGACCGCGACGGCAGCGTCCGCCGCCGCCTGTCGCCCGAGGCGGTCGAGGTGGTGCGCGCCTACAGCTGGCCCGGCAACGTGCGGCAGCTGGAAAACACGCTGAAACGCCTGACCGTGACGGCCCTGGGCGAGTCGATCTCGAAGGGCGAGGTCGAGGCCGCGCTGGGCAGCCAGCCCGCGCTGGAACCCATGCGAGGCATGGCCGATGGCGAGAAGCTGTCGCAGTCGATCGCCAAGCACCTCAAGCGCTACTTCGACCTGCACGGCGGCGTGCTGCCGCCGCCCGGCCTGTACGACCGCATCCTGCGCGAGATGGAGCTGCCGCTGATCGAGATCGCGCTCGATGCAACGGCGGGCAACCAGGCCAAATGCGCCGACCTGTTAGGGATCAACCGCAATACCTTGCGCAAGAAGATCACCGACCTCGATATCCGCGTGACACGGCGGCGGAAGTTGATGTAAACCTGCAACATCAGCGTGTCCCAAAGGCGTCAGCCACAAACGAGGGCACGGGCAGGCGGTAGCCGCCCATCGGGCGGCGCAAAGGCAGAGGCAACAGGTGCAGGAGATTGCGCGCCGCGCATCGTGGGAGCGTTTGACCCGCCTCAGGCGGCAGAAACGCATTCAGACCGGCGGCATGGTCGGGCTGGTCGTCCTTGGGCCGCTTCTGGCCTTGGCGACGTTCCTGGCGCTTGGTCCCCTGGGGCAGGGGGCGGATTCGAACGCGCTCCGCCTCGTCCTGCTGTTCGACCTTGTCTACTTCCTGATCCTTGCCACGCTGGTCCTGATGCGGCTGGCGCGGATGATCGCGGCCCGCCGCGCGCGCTCGGCCGGGTCGCGTCTGCACCTGCGGCTGACCTTCGTGTTTGCGGGCATCGCCCTGGTGCCCACGGTGCTGGTCGCGATCTTTGCGGGTCTGACGGTCAATATCGGTCTTGAAGGATGGTTCTCGGACCGCGTCCGGTCGGTCGTCGGCACCTCGCTTGCCGCCGCCGAGGCCTATCAGGACGAACACCGCCGCGACCTGATCGCCGATGCGGGTGCCTTGGCCAACTATCTGGACGAGGCGCGCAAGAGCGCGTCCTTCCTGGAAGACGGCGACATCCGCCAGCTTCTGACCGACGGCCAGACCCAGATCCAGCGCGGCCTGCGCGAAGCCTTCGTTATCGACGGAACAGGCGAGATCCGCGCGCGTGGTGAACGCAGCTACCTGTTCGACTTCGAAAAGCCCGCCCCCGACCTGATCGCCCGCGCCGACAAGGGCGAGACGGTGCTGATCGAGGACTGGTCCAACAACGAATTCCGCGCGCTTCTGCGGCTTCCCGCCTTCACCGACCGCTTCCTCTATGTCAGCCGTAACGTGGATGGCCAGATCCTGTCGCTGCTGGACGAAACGCGCGCGACCGTCGGCCTCTACCAGCAGCTCGAGGCGACGCGGGGCCGGGTGCTCTTCGAATTCGGCCTCGTCTACCTTGGCTTCGCGCTGATCCTCGTCCTCGCAGCGATCTGGGCGGGCCTGTGGTTTGCCGAGCGGCTCGCGCGGCCCGTGGGGCGGCTGGCGGGCGCGGCGCAGCGGGTCGGGGCCGGGGACCTGGACGCGCAGGTCCCCGAGGAAGAGGGCGACGACGAAATCGCCATGCTGGGGCGCGGCTTCAACCAGATGACGCGGCAGCTGAAAGGGCAGCGCGACGCGCTGATCGACAGCCACAGCCAGACCGAACGGCGGCGGCGGCTGTTCGATTCGGTGCTGTCGTCGGTCACATCGGGCGTGATCGGGCTGGATTCCCGGGGGCGGGTCGATTTCCTCAACCGGTCGGCTGCGCGGCTCCTGGCCGTTGATGAGGGCGCGGCCCACGACATGGCGCTTTCCGACCTGGCCCCCGAATTCGCCGCGCTGTTCCACCGACTGCGCGACGGCATCGCCGACGTGGCGCAGGACGAGGTGCGTCTGTCGCGGCGCGGGCGGCTGGAAAGCCTGCTGGTCCGCATGGCGGAACGGCGGAATGCGAACGGGCGGCTTGAAGGCTATGTGGTCGCCTTCGATGATGTGACCGAGCTTGTCTCGGCCCAGCGCATGGCCGCCTGGGGCGACGTGGCGCGGCGCATCGCGCACGAGATCAAGAACCCGCTGACGCCGATCCAGCTTTCGGCCGAGCGCATCCGGCGGAAGTTCCTGCCGGTTGTGGGCGACGACGCCGACGCCCTGGCCCAGATGACCGACGTGATCGTGCGCCAGACAGGCGATCTGCGCCGGATCGTGGACGAATTCTCCAAGTTCGCCCGTATGCCCGAACCCGACCGGCGCGAGCATGATATCGCGCGGCTTCTGCGCGATGCCGTGGCCTTGCAGCAGGACGCGCTGCACGGGGCGCGTCTGGTGGCCGACATTCCGGCGGGCGAGGTGATGGCCGAGATCGACGCCACGATGATCGGCCAGGCCGTCACGAACCTGATCAAGAACGCGGGCGAAGCGGTTGAATCGCTGACCGAAAAGGGCGCACCCGACGGTTACGCCCCGGAAGTCCGCGTGTCGATGCGGGAAGAGGGCGACGCCATCGTCATCCGCATCGCCGACAACGGCATCGGCCTGCCCGAGGACCGGGCGCGCCTGTTCGAACCCTATGTGACGACGCGCGAAAAGGGCACGGGCCTTGGCCTGCCCATTGTCAAGAAGATCATCGAGGAACATGGCGGCACGCTGACCCTGAACGACGCCGACGTGTTCGACGGCGCGGCCCATGCCGGGGCCGAGGCCGAAATCCGGCTGCCGCGCGGGACGTCGGCAGCCAAGGGCGAAGATGCAGTCAAAAAGACCGCGGTTGCGGCGGGCGAGTGAGGCGAGAGATGAACGACATCCTGATCGTGGACGACGAGCGAGACATCCGGGAACTGATCTCGGACATCCTGAAGGACGAAGGGCTGACCACGCGGCTGGCGGCCAATTCGGACGAATGCATGGCCGAGATTAACGCGGCACCCCCCGCCCTCATGATCCTCGACATCTGGCTCAAGGACAGCCGTATGGATGGGATCGATATTCTGAAAACCGTGAAACGCGACAACCCGGACGTGCCGATCATCATCATCTCGGGCCACGGCAACATCGAGATCGCGGTCGCGGCGATCAAGCAGGGTGCCTACGACTTCATCGAAAAGCCCTTCAACATCGACCAGTTGCTGGTGGTCATCAGCCGCGCGATGGAAACCAGCCGCCTCAGACGCGAAAACACCAGCCTCCGCCGCCGCGAGGTCACGTCATCCGACATGATCGGCACCTCGCCCGCCTTCCGCGCGCTGAAGGCGCAGCTGGACAAGGTCACCAAATCGAACGGGCGGGTGATGCTGACCGGACAGCCGGGGTCGGGCAAGGAAGTCGCCGCCCGCTACATCCACGTCCATTCCAACCGCGCGAGCGCGCCTTTCGTCACCGTCTCGTCGGCGTCCATCGAACCCGAGCGGATGGAGGAAGTCCTGTTCGGCCGCGAAACGGCCGGCCGCGGGGTGGAAAAGGGCCTTCTGGAACAGGCGCATGGCGGCGTCGTCTACTTCGACGAGGTGGCCGACATGCCGGTGGGCACCCAGTCGAAAATCCTGCGCGTGCTGACCGAACAGCAGTTCACCCGCGTCGGCGGTACCGACAAGGTGCGCGTGGACCTGCGCGTCATCTCGTCCACCACCCGCCACCTGCCCGCCGAAATCGCCGCCGGTCGCTTCCGGCAAGAGCTGTATGACCGCCTGAACGTGGTGCCCGTCGCCGTCCCCTCGCTGGAAGAACGCCGTGAGGACATCCCCGACCTGGCCCGCCACTTCATCGAGCATTTCAACCGCGGCCAGGGCCTGCCGCTGCGCGCCCTGTCGGAAGAGGCCGAGGCGCTGATGCAGACGATGCCCTGGCCCGGCAACATCCGCCAGCTGCGCAACGTGGTGGAGCGCGTGCTGATCCTGGGCGACGGCACCGGCCCCATCGAGGCGCGCGAGCTTCCGTCGCAGCCCGACGGGGCCTCGGACGAGGGCCGTGTCGTTCTGGCGGGGGCACTGGCCACGCTGCCCCTGCGCGAGGCACGCGAGCTGTTCGAACGGGAATACCTGCTGACCCAGATCAACCGCTTCGGCGGCAACATCAGCCGCACGGCCACCTTCGTGGGCATGGAACGGTCGGCCCTGCACCGCAAGCTCAAGTCGCTGGGCGTCGTCACCACATCCAAATCGGGCGCGCGCATCGCGCATCTCGAGGACGAGGACGAGGCGGAAGAAGTGGCATGAAGCCCACATGGCGGCATCCGATCCGGTAAGGGTCCGGAAATCCCGGTTTTTTGGGGTGGAATGTCGCGCGAAGTTGCGCATACTCGCGCCCAAGTCCCCCCGGGCCACGGGACGGGGCGAGGGAACCCGCGCGACCGCGTCTAAGAATTCGAGGCATAAGAACAAATGGCTGCCGACAAGCAGAACCTTCAGGACGCCTTTCTGAACCACGTCCGCAAGACGAAGGTTCCGGTCACGATATTTCTGATCAATGGTGTCAAGCTGCAGGGTGTGATCACCTGGTTCGACAATTTCTGCGTGCTTTTGCGCCGCGACGGCCAGTCGCAGCTTGTCTACAAGCACGCGATTTCCACGATCATGCCGGGCCAGCCGATCTCGCTGTACGAGGGCGAGGACTGAGGCGAGGGGACTGGGCCTGACCGACAGGGAACCGGGCGGAGACGGCAGCGAAGGGCGAAAAGGGCCCACGCGCGCCTATGTCCTTCACCCCGATCTCGGCCGCGGCCGCACCCGCCGCGACCCCGCGCTCGCGCTGGAGGAGGCGGTGTCGCTGGGCGCTGCGCTGCCTGATCTCGAAATCGTCGGAGCCGAACTGGTCCGCCTGCCCGAGGCGCGGGCGGGCATGCTCTTCGGGTCGGGCAAGGTCGCCGAACTGAAAGAGAAGTTCGCTGCCGAGGATATCGGTCTCGTCCTTGTCGACGGCCCCGTATCGCCCGTGCAACAGCGCAACCTGGAACGCGAATGGAAGGTCAAGCTTCTCGACCGCACCGGCCTGATCCTGGAAATCTTCGCCGCCCGCGCCCGCACCCGCGAAGGCGTGATGCAGGTGGAACTCGCGGCGCTCTCTTACCAGCGCACCCGCCTTGTCCGCGCCTGGACGCACCTGGAACGCCAGCGCGGCGGCTTCGGCTTTGTCGGCGGCCCCGGTGAGACGCAGATCGAAAGCGACCGCCGCGCCATCGACGACGAGGTGGTCAAGCTCAAGCGGCAGCTGGCCAAGGTGGTCAAGACGCGCGAACTGCACCGGGCCGCGCGGGCCAAGGTGCCGTTCCCCATCGTGGCGCTGGTGGGCTACACCAACGCCGGGAAGTCCACGCTCTTCAACCGCCTGACCGGGGCCGAGGTGCTGGCCAAGGACATGCTGTTTGCCACGCTCGACCCGACGATGCGCGGCGTCGTGTTGCCCTCGGGGCGGAAGATCATCCTGTCGGACACCGTGGGCTTCATCAGCGACCTGCCGACCGATCTGATCGCGGCTTTCCGCGCAACGCTGGAAGAGGTTCTGTCGGCCGACCTGATCCTGCACGTCCGCGACATCGCCCACCCCGAGACCGAGGAACAGGCCGAGGATGTGGGCGAGATCCTGGAGGAACTCGGCGTCGACGAGGGCGTGCCGCTCATCGAGGTCTGGAACAAGATCGACCTGTTGTCGGACGACACGCGGGCCGCGCTGATGGCGCAGGACGCGCGGACGCCGGGGGTTCATGCGCTCAGCGCCTGGACGGGTGAGGGGGTTCCGGCGCTGCTGGACGCGATCTCGGCCGCGCTGGACGAAGAGCGGACCGAGGAAGAGCTGGTGCTTCCCTACGCTGACGGGCGCGGGCGGGCGATGCTGCATGAGATGGGCGTCGTGACGGCCGAAACGGACGCCGAAGACGGGCACCATATCCGCGTTCGGTGGACCGCCCGGCAAAAGCATCGCTGGCAGGGGCGCTGACGGCACGGGCGCCCGCGCACGGCCCGCGCCGCCACCCCATGTCCCACGCCTGACGACTGCGCCTCCCCTCTCCCCCCGGGGGAGAGGGTCAGGGTGAGGGGGCGCTCCGCTCCTGCCAAGGCACTCCACGGGCAGGTCGGGGCTTGCCCCGACTCCCCACCCAGCCACCCCCCTGAAACTTGGTCAACGCCCTCCACGCCAGCCCCGCGTATGGCGTATTGCCATACGCAAGCCATACGCTTGCCATACGCCCCGCGCCCCTGCCGGGACGCCGCGCCGGTAGGTCGGGGCTTGCCCCGACTCACCGCAAACCACACCGCCGAAACATGGTTAACGCGCGCCCCGCCAGCCCCGCGTATGGCAGGAAGCCATACAGGTGCCATACGCTTGCCATACGTTTCCTAACGCGCTGTTAGGAACCGTTACCCCAGCGGTCGCAGGGGCTTGGCGGACGTTTCTCTCACCCCAGCGCCCGCAGCCGCCGGATCAGGCTCGACGTGTCGAACCGCCCCCCGCCCAGCTTCTGCACGTCCTTGTAGAACTGGTCCACGAGGGCGGTGACGGGCAGGCTCGCCCCGATCTCATCCGCCGTGTCCAGACAGATGCCCAGGTCCTTCCGCATCCAGTCCACCGCAAAGCCGAAGTCGAAGCGATCCTCGGCCATCGTCTTGTGGCGGTTGACCATCTGCCACGACCCGGCGGCGCCTTGGCTGATGACTTCGACCAGATCGGGAATGTCGAGCCCCGCCTTTTCGGCAAAGGCCAGCCCCTCGGACAGGCCCTGCACAAGTCCTGCGATGCAGATCTGGTTGACCATCTTGGCCATCTGCCCCGCGCCGGGCGGGCCAAGGCGGCGGCAGATGCGGGCATAGGCGGCGATCACGGGCTCGGCGCGGGCGTAGTCGGCCTCATCGCCGCCGCACATCACCGACAAGACACCATTCTGCGCCCCGGCCTGCCCGCCCGAGACGGGGGCGTCGACAAAGGCCAGGCCCAAAGCTTTGGATTCAGACCACAATTCGCGTGTAACCTTGGCCGAGACCGTGGTGTGATCGACAAAGACCGCCCCCCTGGCCATGCCCGCGAAGGCCCCGTCGGGGCCGCGGCAGACCTGCCGCAGGTCGTCGTCGTTGCCGACGCACGCCATCACGAAGTCCGCCCCCGCCGCCGCGTCCCGCGCCGTCGGCGCAGACCGGCCCTTGTGCGCGGCGACCCAGGCCGCCGCCTTCGCGGGCGTCCGGTTCCAGACCGTCACCTCGTGTCCCTTCGCCACAAGGTGCCCCGCCATCGGGAACCCCATCACGCCCAGACCCAGGAATGCGACCCTTGCCATCGTTCCCCACCCCTCCTGCCGTTGCGAAGGCCCGCGTTCTGTCCTAGGACGCGAGCCTTGAGACGGTCGCCCGGCATATCCCCGGACCGCGGCCGCCCTTGGTCCATGCCGTCAAACGTTCCCGGTCGCAAGCCCCACCCCATGTTCACCGCATTCCGATGGCTTCTGCGACTGTCAGTGGCGCTGCTGGCGCTGACCCTTGGGGCCTTGGCGCTGGCTTGGTACTTCGCCGCGCGATCGCTGCCCGACTACAACGCGCGGCAGACGGTTGCGGGCATCACCGCACCCGTCGAGATCGTTCGCGACACCGCAGACGTGCCCCATATCTTCGCCGCAACCGACAAGGACGCCTATTTCGCACTGGGCTATGCCCATGCGCAGGACCGGCTTTGGCAGATGGTGATGCTGCGGCGCACGGCACAAGGCCGGTTGTCGGAAGTCTTCGGCCCGCGCACGCTGGCCATCGACGAGCTGATCCGGCGGCTGGACCTCTATGGCACGGCCGTATCCTCGGTCGGCGCGCAGACACCCGACACGCGCGCCGCACTCGAGGCCTATTCGGCGGGGGTGAATGCCTGGATCGCGACGGTCAACAGCGAGGCGCTTGGCCGGGGTGCTCCGGAGTTCTTCCTGTTTTCCAACGAGATCGCGGTGTGGCAGCCGGCCGATAGTATCGCGATCCTGAAGCTGATGGCGCTGCAGCTGTCGAGCCACCTGCAGGACGAGGTGCTGCGGGCGCGGGTGTCATTGCTGTCGCAGGACTGGGCCCGCGATCTTTTCCCCGACGCGCCGGGGCAGGGCGTGGCGGCGCTGCCGCCTTATGCAAGCCTTGCGCCCGGTGTGCCGCAGTCCTACGCGGCGCTGGACCTGCAACCCTCGGGGCCCCTGTCGCCGGTGCATGAGCCGTTCTTCGCGGGTGCCTCGAACGCCTGGGCCGCCGCGCCGTCACGCTCGGCGGCGGGCGGGTCGCTGCTTGCGAGCGACCCGCATCTGGATTTCTCGGCCCCATCGACCTGGTATCTGGCACGGATGAACCTGGCCAAGGGCGCGGTCATCGGCGGCACGATCCCGGGTGTGCCCGCGATCCTGACAGGGCGGAGCGAGGCGCTTGGCTGGGGCATCACGTCCAGCTACCTCGATGATCAGGACCTGCATATCGAGGAACTGAACCCCGCCGATCCGCAACGCTACCGCACGCCCGAGGGCTGGAAGCCCTTTGTCACACGGAAAGCGATCATCGGCGTGAAGGGCGCGGCCCCGGTGACCGTGACGCTGCGCTGGACAGAGAACGGGCCGGTCCTGCCGGGCACGCATTACGACCTGGCTTCGGTCACGCCACCGGGCAGCGTGATGTCGCTGAGCTGGACGGCGCTTGACCCGGCGGACACCACAATGTCCGCCGCCATCGCCCTGATGGGCGCACATTCGGTGGACGAGGCCGTCGAGGCGGGCCGGCTGTTCGTCGCGCCGTCGCAGAACCTGACGGTGGCCGACCGCAAGGGTGTCGGCATGGTGATGGTCGGCCGAATCCCTGACCGCGACGCCCGCAACCAGTCGCAGGGCCGTCTGCCCACGCCCGGCTGGATGCCCGAGAACCGCTGGAAGGGCCTGCAGCCCTATGACCGGAATCCGCGCTTTCTTGATCCTGCGGGTGGCATCGTCGGGAACACCAACAACAAGATCGTGGACCTGCCGTTCCCGAACCACATCAGCTTTACCTGGGGCGATACCAGCCGGATCCAGCGCTGGACCCGGCTGATGCAGGAACGCGAAGTCCACTCGCGCGAAAGCTTCATCGCGGCGCAGCTGGATACGGTGTCGCAGGATGCCCGCACGCTGTTGCCGCTGATCGGCAAGGACCTGTGGTTCACCGGCGAGGCGGCACCCGAAGGCACGCCCGAGCGGATGCGGCAGCGGGCGTTGGACCTGCTGGCGAAATGGGACGGCGACATGAACGAGCATGTGCCGGAACCCCTGATCTACGCCGCCTGGATGCGTGCGCTGCAGGCGCGGCTGATCCGCGACGAGCTTGGGCCGCTGGCCGACAGCTTCACCCATGTCGAGCCCCTGTTCATCGAGCGCGTGTTCCGCGACATCGACGGGGCCGCGCGGTGGTGTGACGTGTTGCAATCGGGCCCGCAGGAAACCTGCGACGACATCGCCCGGATGTCGCTGGACGATGCGCTTCTGGACCTGTCGCAGCGCTATGGCCCTGCCATCGAAAGCTGGCGCTGGGGCGATGCGCACGAGGCCCACCACGACCACCCCGTCCTGGGACAGACGCCCGTGCTGAAATGGTTCGTGAACATCGTGCAATCGACCAGCGGCGGTGACGACACGCTGATGCGCGGATTGACCGCGGGCACAGGGGCGGACCCCTTCGCGAACGTCCACGGCGCGGGCTACCGCGGCGTCTATGACTTCGCCGACCCGGATTCGTCAGTGTTCATCATCTCGACCGGGCAGTCAGGACACCCCCTGAGCCGCCACTACGACGACCTGAGCGAGCTGTGGCGGCGGGGGGAGTACATTCCGATGTCGCTGGACCCCGAACTGGCGCGGGCGGCGGCGACAGGGGTGACTGTCCTCACCCCGCAGACATCGCCGTAGCGGAGAGGCAGCAGGCTCTGCCCACAGGGTCAAGGCCGGGCGCTCTGCCCGCAGGGTCTAGGTAGAGGGGTCTGCCCCCCGGGCCCCCGCGATATCGGTGCCGAGATGATTGGAAACGGCAGGCCCCCGCTCGGCAGGGTTGCCTTCAGGGAATGATGCGGGTGTACTTGGTGCCTTCAAGGGACGCCCCCACGATCAGGCCGGCCTGTCCGAAGACCAGCGCAATCACGGGCGCGGTCGTCGTGATCGTATCGGCCCCGAGCGAGCCGCCCTTGTCCGGCAGCGCGTATTTCGCGTCGGCCCCGATCGACCAGCCGGTCGAGGAGCGGAAGTTCGCCAGCGCCGGCTCGGTCATGAAAAAGATGGCGTGGGCATATTGCTGCGCGCCGACCTGCAGGCCCCAGCTGGCCTGCGAGGCCGAGTAGTAGTCGACCGTGGTGTCGCGCACGCGCAGAGCTCCCCGCCCGTAGGAACCGCCGAAGCCGAAGCCCACTTCGGTCACCAGCGGCATGTAGAGAACACCGGAGGCCTTGTTCATCAGGTCCACCGTGCCGGGATACCGGGTGGCAAGGTAGTTCTTCGTGGCATCGACCCGCGCGTCGATCCGCGCCGCACCCTTGCTGCCGATGCCGTTGCCGCAGGCGGCAAGGCCAAGCGTGGCCCCGCCGGAAAGGATCACGCCGCGACGCGAAATGCCGTTCATACCCGTATCTCCGCTCTGATCGGGCCACCCGGGTCAGGGGGGCCGTTGTGCCTCGCTGTGTCCGGCCTGTTCTCGGCCGGTATCGCCACAATCTATAGGCAGAATCCCGCCGCCTGTCACCTTGTCTTGCGTCCTTGTGGTTGGCGATGGCTTCAAACCGCCGAGAGCGGATCAGCGCCCCGGCGCAAGCGGGCGGGCCAGGGCCTGATCCCAAGGGCCAAGCGCGGGCTTGGGCGCGCCGGTTTCATCGGCAAGGCCCGTGCGGACCCAGATCTCGCCGATTTCCCGCATTTCGGGCGGGAACAGGTCCAGGAGGCGGGGGTAGTCATGGCTGGTCCAGTTCACGACGAAGGGCCAGCCGCCACGATGGGCCGTGCCGAGCAGCGCTTCGATATGCGCGACCTGCCGTTCGTCGCTGCCCCGAAGCGGCAGAAGGCCGATCCAGACGGTGCGCGAGGTCTGGCCACTTTCCGTGACCGCAACGGGTTTGCCAAGCGCCGTTCCCACCTGGGACAGGCGATCATAGAAATCCGCAGGCACCGGCTGGGGGATGTCCCAGCTGGTGTGTGGGTAAACCGACCAGCCAAGAAGGTCGCAGAAGGGCATCAAGTCGGCCATGCCCCTGGCCTGCTGGGCGGGGTCCGCGCCGTCGGCAAGGCCGAAGTAGTGGGTCATCGTGGCCGAGATGGCGACCTTCTGGCCCGGCACCTCGCGCGCCAAACGTTCGCGGGTGGCGCGTATCAGGGCGACAAGCGAGGGCCAGAGGTTCGGGCGCTTGTGCAGAAGGATGTTCGCCTCGACGAGAGGAACAAGCCAATCGGGGCGCATCGTGCGGGCGGCTTCGACGCAGAAGTCGCCGTAGCTAGTAATGACCGCAGGGTCGTCGAACGGGCGGGTGGCCCAGTCGAGCGGCAGGGGCTGGTTGTCGCGGGCGGCGTAAAGGGGCGCGAGGCCGTCGCGCAACGTGTTGAGCGGGCCGAGCGACAGGCAGGTGCGGTGGCCGGGCGGTGGCGCCCAGTCAAGCTCTGCGCGGAGCGCGGGGCTGTAGGCGTCGGGCGGGATGCCCCAAGGCACACCGCCCAGGACCATCGGGGCCGAAAGGTCGCAATGGGTTCGGAGAAAGCGATCCACCAACGCCAGACCTTCTGCGGTCGCCTCGGGTGGCCAGCGGGTCGTGCCGAGCCGGAAGGGGCGGGTGTCTGCGGCGCGGGCGTGCAGGGGCAGGGCGAGCGTGGCCAGCCCCGTCAGCGCCGCGCGCCGGGTGGGGCCGGGCCTGCGCCCCAACACGGGCGTCAGCCCGCCAGCATCCGCGCCGCATCGGGCGCGAAGTATGTGAGCACGCCATCACATCCGGCGCGGCGGAAGGCGAGCAGGGTTTCAAGGATCACGTCCTCTTTCACCCAGCCGTTCAGGATCGCGCCCCGGATCATCGCGTATTCGCCCGAGACCTGATAGGCGAAGGTCGGCGCGCCGAACGTCTCTTTCACCCGCGCGCAGATATCGAGGTAGGCAAGGCCGGGCTTGACCATCACCATGTCCGCGCCCTCGGCCAGGTCGCGGCGGACCAGGCGGATCGCCTCATCGGTGTTGCCGGGGTTCATCTGGTAGGTCTTCTTGTCGCCCTTCAAGGCGCCCGAGGCCCCCACTGCGTCGCGGAAGGGGCCGTAGAAGGCCGAGGCATACTTTGCGGCATAGGACAGGATCGCCACGTCCTTGTGGCCCGCTTTCTCCAGCGTCGCGCGCATCGCGCCGATCCGGCCGTCCATCATGTCCGAAGGCCCGAGGATGTCGGCCCCCGCCTCGGCCTGCGCCAGCGCCATGCGGGCCAGCGCCTCGACCGTCTCGTCGTTCAGGATCACGCCGTCGCGGACAATGCCGTCGTGGCCAAGGGCGTTGTAGGGATCGAGCGCCACGTCGGTCATGACCGCAACCTCGGGCACTGCGGCCTTGATCGCGCGGACGGCGCGGTTCGACAGGTTGTCGGGGTTCCAGGCCTCGGCGCAGTCCACGGTTTTCAAGGCGGGGTCTGTATAGGGGAACAGGCAGACCGCCGGGATGCCCAGCCGCGCGGCCTCCTCTGCGGCACGGACGGCGCCGTCGATGGTCAGGCGCGAGACGCCGGGCATCGAGGGCACGGGCGCGTCCGCGCCGGGCACATCGGTCACGAACAGGGGCCAGATCAGGTCCTTGGCGCTCAGCCGGTGTTCCTGCACCAGGTCGCGCAGCGCACCCGTGCGGCGCAGACGGCGGAAGCGGAGGGCCGGGAATGACGCGGCGGCCTGTGGCATGCTGGTTCCTCCTCACCCCTTGGGGTCGGGCTCCGTCCAACCCACGGGTGCCCTGTGGCGAACGGGTCGCATGGAACGGACGGCTTCTCAAGAGGGGTCGCGGTTCTGGGGTGGAAAGGCGGCAGGCGCGCGGATAGTGTCGCGCCGCGTTCCGGCAGAGGGCCGGACGGGCGCGTGCGGCGGGGAATACGGGTTTGGACTGGACGCGGCTTGTCTTTGACCTCATCGACATGCGGTCCTTCTCGAACCTGTGGTACTGGATCGCGCTGGCGGTCACGTGGTCGTCGGCCTCGCACTGGGTTCTGGGTGTGCCGTGGGACATGGCCTTGCGGGCGCGCCGCATGGGTGGCGAGGCGGAGCGGGATTTCGAGGATGTGGTCCGCGCCAATGTGAACCGGCTTCTGAACCTGGCCGATCTTGCGGGCGTCGCGCTGATGGCTTTCGGGACGTTCGGCCTTGCCTCGCTTCTGATCCTGGGGTTCTGGTACGGGATCGAGTTCTGCCAGGCGGTTGTGCTTCTGGCGCTGCCCCTGGCGTTGGTCGGCCTTCTGAGCGTCCGGGCGGCGCGGCGGATCCGGGCGATGGGCGAGACGGGTGATGTTCTGCGGCGGCGGCTGGCGCGGCACAGGATCGCGATACAGGCGATCGGGATGCTGTCGATCTTCGTGACGGCGTTCTGGGGAATGCTGCAGAACTTCAACATCTCGATCCTCTCGCCGTGACGAGCGCTGTGGCGGGGAGCGCGTCGTCGCCCGTTGACACCGCCGGCCCGCAGCGTATCTGACCGCCCCATGTCGGCATCCTTCACAGAGATCACCCTCTCGGGCGCGCCCGAAGGCTTTGACGCGCGCCTTGTCGCGGCCGAGATCGCACGCACCGGGGCAAGTGTCATCCACGTCGCCCGGGACGATCGCCGGTTGGAGGCGATGCGGGCCGCGCTTGCCTTCTTCGCGCCCGATGTCGCTGTGGTCACCTTCCCGGCCTGGGACTGCCTGCCCTTTGACCGCGTGTCACCGAACCCCGAGGTCAGCGCGGCGCGGATGGCGGCGCTGGCGGCGCTGGCGCGGGGGCTGCAGGGGCCAGTCGCGGTGCTGACCACGCTGAACGCGGCGACCCAGCGGGTGCCCGCGCGGGACGTGATCGCGGAGGCGAGCTTCACGGCGAAGGTGGGTTCGCGCGTCGATGAAGGGTCGCTGCGGAAGTTCCTGTCGCGCATGGGGTTTTCGCAGACGCCTACCGTGTCAGAACCCGGCGACTATGCGGTGCGCGGCGGGATCGTGGACATCTTCCCGCCGGGCGAGGGCGGGCCGGTACGGCTGGATTTCTTCGGCGACGTGCTGGATGGTGCGCGCCGGTTCGACGCCGCCACCCAGCGGACGACCGAGAAGCTGACGGCGGTGGACCTTGCGCCTGCGTCCGAGGTGATCCTGGACGAGGCCGCGATCACGCGGTTCCGGCAATCCTATCGCATCGAGTTCGGCGCGGCGGGCACGGACGACCCCCTGTACGAGGCGGTTAGCGCGGGTCGCAAGCATCAGGGTATGGAGCACTGGCTGCCCTTCTTCCACGACCGGCTGGAGACGCTGTTCGACTATCTGCCGGGCGCGTCGGTGATGCTGGACGACCAGACGGAACCCGCCCGGGCCGCGCGGTGGGACGGGATCGAGGACCAGTACGACGCGCGGCTGGACGCGATGAAGGCGCGGAAGGCGGGGATGGATTCGGTCTACAAGCCGTGCCCGCCGGGGCTTCTGTATCTGGACGAGGCCGGGTGGCATGCAGCGGTGGCGGGGCGCCGGGTGATCCGGCTGAACCCGTTGCCGCAGCCCACCGGGCCGGGAGTGCTGGACGCGGGCGGGCGGATCGGACGCAACTTTGCGCCCGAGCGGCAGCTGGAAAACGTCAGCCTTTTCGGGGCGATGGCGGACCATGTTCGTGCGAGGTTGAAAGACGGCCCGGTCATCGTCGCGTCCTATTCAGACGGCGCGCGCGAGCGCCTGAAGGGCCTGCTGGAGGATGAGGGCCTGAAGTCCGCCGGTCTGGCGCGGACAGTGGCGGATGCGGGCACCGGCCTGTCGCTGGCGGTGCTGGCGCTGGAACAGGGGTTCGAGGCACCGTGGGACGGTGCTGAGAAGTCGCGCCTGACCGTCATCTCGGAACAGGACGTGCTGGGCGAACGTCTGATCCGCAGCCCCAAGAAGCGCCGCAAGGCCGAGAACTTCCTGACCGAGGCGAACAGCCTGACCCCCGGCGACCTTGTGGTCCACGTCGATCACGGCGTCGGGCGCTACAAGGGGCTGGAGACGATCACGGCGCTGGGTGCGCCGCATGACTGCGTGCACCTGGAATATGCAGGAGGGGACCGACTGTACCTGCCGGTCGAGAACATCGAGCTTCTCAGCCGGTTCGGGCATGAGGAAGGCTTGCTCGACAAGCTGGGCGGCGGGGCGTGGCAGGCCAAGAAGGCCCGCCTGAAGGAGCGCATCCGCCAGATCGCCGACCGCCTGATGCGCATCGCGGCGGAGCGGGCGCTGCGCCATGCGCCGATGCTCGAGGCGCCGCACCACGAATGGGACGCGTTCTCGGCCCGCTTCCCCTATCAGGAGACGGACGACCAGTTGTCCGCCATCGCCGATGTGGTGGGCGACCTGACGTCCGGCACGCCGATGGACCGGTTGATCGTGGGCGACGTGGGGTTCGGCAAGACCGAGGTTGCGATGCGGGCGGCCTTTGCGGCGGCCATGTCGGGCGTGCAGGTGGCGGTGATCGCGCCGACGACCCTGCTGGCGCGGCAGCATTTCAAGACGTTCAGCGAACGGTTCCGCGGCACGGCGGTGACGGTGCGGCCCCTGTCACGCTTTGTCAGCGCGAAGGACGCCGACCTGACCCGCGCAGGGCTGGCCGAGGGGACGGTAGATGTGGTCGTGGGCACCCATGCGGTGCTGTCGAAGTCGGTGAAGTTCCGCAACCTCGGCCTGCTGATCGTGGATGAGGAACAGCATTTCGGCGTGCAGCACAAGGAGCGGCTGAAGGAATTCCGAAGCGAAATCCATGTGTTGACGCTGACCGCGACGCCGATTCCGCGCACGTTGCAGTTGTCGCTGACGGGCGTGCGGGACCTGTCGATCATCGGGACGCCCCCTGTGGACCGTCTGGCGATCCGCACTTACGTGAGCGAGTTCGACGCGGTGACGGTACGCGAAGCGCTGTTAAGGGAACATTACCGGGGCGGGCAGTCGTTCTATGTCGTGCCGCGCATCGCCGATCTGCCTGAGATCGAGGAATTCCTGCGCGAACAGGTGCCCGAGGTGTCCTTCGTCGTGGCCCACGGCCAGATGGCGGCGGGCGAGTTGGACGACAAGATGAACGCCTTCTACGACGGCAAATTTGACGTGCTACTGGCGACGACGATTGTTGAAAGCGGGCTGGATATTCCCACCGCCAACACGATGATTGTCCACCGGGCGGATATGTTCGGGCTGGCGCAGCTGTATCAGATCCGGGGGCGGGTCGGGCGGGCGAAGGTGAGGGCCTATGCCTACCTGACCACGAAACCCCGCGCGCCTTTGACACCTGCGGCGCAGAAGCGGTTGAGGTTGCTGGGGTCTTTGGATTCGCTCGGGGCCGGGTTCTCGCTGGCGAGTCAGGATCTGGACCTGCGGGGGGCAGGGAATATCCTGGGCGAGGAGCAGTCGGGGCATATCCGCGAGGTGGGGTATGAGCTGTACCAGCAGATGCTGGAGGAAACGATCGCGCGGCTGAAATCGGGCGAGCTGGGCGAAGGGCCAGAGGGCGACGGGGATTGGTCGCCCCAGATCAACCTTGGCGTTCCGGTCATGATTCCCGATACTTACGTGACCGATCTTGATGTGCGGCTGGGCCTCTATCGCCGCCTGTCGCAGCTGTCGTCGAAGGTCGATTTCGAGGGCTTCGCGGCCGAGATGATCGACCGTTTCGGCCCGCTGCCGCGCGAGGTGGGGACGCTGCTGAACGTGATCCGCATCAAGGCCACCTGCCGCAAGGCGGGGATTGCACGGCTGGATGCGGGGCCGAAGGGGGCTACGGTGCAGTTTCACCGCGACAAGTTCAGCAATCCCAAGGGGTTGGTGGAGTTTCTTCAGGCTCGCCCCGGGCAGGCGCGGGTCAAGGACAACAAGCTTGTGCTGCTGGGCGACTGGCCGACCGAGGCGGACCGCGTGAAGGGTGCCTTCCAGATCGCCCGCGACCTGGCCGCGAAGGCGGCGGAGGGTGCGCCGGTCGCGGCCAAAGGGGCGAAGGCGGCGGGTGGATAGGGTGCAAATCGCCCGTAGTTTTCGCGTAGCTTTCGCGTAGCTTTTCCGTAGTGCGTGCGTAGCTACGCAGCGTGCGGTGACAGATCGTCACCGGCAACGGCGGCCGGGTGGGGTTCGACGCGTCATGCGGCGCGGAGGCGGGATGACCGCCCGCCTTCGCGCACGCGCGCGCCGCGACCTGGTCAGCGGGTCTGGCGGATCAGGACCAGCGCAAGGCCGGAGCAGACGAGCGCCCCCACCATGACCGGCACCGGCGTCCCGTCGAAAGCCAGCCCCAGGGGTGCCGCGATCACGACCGCGCCAACCGTCGCCACCGCCGTCACGATGGAGGCCGCCATGCCCGCGATATGGCCCATCCGCTGCAGCGACAGCGCGTTGAGGTTGCCGTAGGTAAAGCCCGACAGGAAAAAGACGCTCGTCGCCCAGATGAAGAACACCGCAAAGGCGAGGGTGCCGGTGACGAGGCCACCCTTGATGAGGATCAGTGCCACGAGCGAAAAGCCAATCTGGGCCGTGTAGGCGATTTCGCACATGCCGCGCATGCCGACGCGCATCACGAAGCGGGCGTTCACGATGGCCGACACGGCCGAGAAGGCCGCGATCAGGGCGAACCACAGGGGGAACTGGCTGCCCCGGCCGTAAGCATCCTGAAAGATCTGCTGGATCGAGGCGAGCAGGCCGAACATCTGGCCAAAGCCCAGGGTGAGGACGGCGGTGTAGATGAGGACGGGGCGGTCCGTCAGCACCTCGCGTGCGGCCGAGGTGATGTTTCGGACCGACAGGGGGCGGCGGTTCTGGACGGCCAGGGTTTCGGGCTGGCGGGTGCCGACCCAGGTGGCCCCGGTCAGCGCGAAGAGGACGAAGGCCAGGAAGACCGCGCGCCAGTCCCAGACATGGACGATGGCCGCGCCGATGGACGGGGCGACGGCAGGGACGACCATGAAGACCATCATCACGAAAGACGAGACCCGTGCCATCTCGCGCCCCGCGTAAAGGTCGCGCACCATCGCAAGGCCGACGATGCGGGGGCCTGCAGCGCCGAGACCCTGGAGCAGGCGGGCGGCGAGGAGGACTTCGAGGCTGCCCGCCTGGTGGGCCAGCAGCGCGCCTGCGATGTAAAGCACGAACCCCCCGAAGATCGCGGGCTTGCGGCCTACGGCGTCGGAGATGGGGCCAGCGAAGAGCGTGCCGATGCCCATGCCGAGGACGAACGCGGTCAGGATGAGCTGGGCGCGGTTGACGGCCTCGGGCGACAGTTCCCCTGCGATCTGGGGCAGGGCGGGCAGCATCGCGTCGATGGAAAAGGCGATTGTGGCGAACAGCATCGCCAGCATCGCGGTGAATTCGGGCAGGGCCAGGCGGCGGATGCCGGGGGCGGGTTGCGCCGAGGCATGGGCGTCGGATGCGGCGTCGTCGGGCCGGGCGGCGTCGAGGGCGGCGTCGGATGGTGCGGTCATTGCAGGGGCTGGTCCTTTGCGCGGGCAAGGTCGTCGATGACGCCCAGCCACATGTCGGTCGGCTGGGCGCCCTGCACCACATACTTGCCCGCGATGACAAACGTCGGAACGGCGGCGATGCCGCGTTCGCGGGAATGCGCCTCGCGCCGGGTGATTTCGTCCGTGTCTGCGTCCGAGGCCAGAAGGCGCGCGGTCACGTCGGGATCGAGGCCTGCGTCGGCGGCGAGCACGGTCAGCGTGGTGGCATCGCCGATGTCGCGCCCTTCGGCCCAGTAGGCGCGCATCAGGCGTTCGACCATCGGCGACTGGCGGCCCTGCAGGCCCGCCCAGTGGATCAGGCGGTGCGCATCGCGGGTGTTGGGGGTGCGGGTGATCGCGGGCAGGTCAAGAACGGCACCCGCCCGTTCGGCATGGGCGAGGAGCGGTTCGTGGATCTTCACGATGGCCGCGCGGTCACCGAAGCGAGCGGCCATGTACTCGGCCCGGTCCATGCCGCCCGGGGGCAGGTCGGGGTTCAGCTGGAACGGGTGCCACTGGATGCGGAACGGGTGGTCGGGGCGCTGTTCCAGCGCGCGCCAGAGGTAGGACTTGGCGACGTAGCACCAGGGGCAGGCCACGTCCGAGACGATGTCGAGGGAGATCATGGCAGGGGGCATCATCGGTGAAGGCCGGGACAGGATGGCGCGGCCAAGGGTCATCACAGGCCTACGCCCATCGGGCAGGGGACACAAGCGGAGCAGAGGATGTGGTCTGTGCGGGCGCCCAGGGTTGGGCCGGTGTCCTGGAGGAGGCGGGATCAGAGCAAGTGTGCGCGGCCCGTGCGCGCAGAGCGGGGCGGTCGGGGCGGCAGTCGGGGGCGGGCGGACCGGACGCCCGTCGTGGCGGATGCGGGGCCTTTGTGCGCAATCAGCGTGGGGCGCGCGCTGGATACAGCCGGGCGTGCGCGCGTCGGCGCGGGTCAGTCGTCGTCGCCGTCGTCGCCGTAGCGGGCGTCGTCGTCGCTTTCGTCCTCGCCGTCGGGCAGGTACTTGCCGGAGTTCTTGATCGAATGGTCGTCGTGACGGGGGTCCATCACCACGTCGGACGGAAGCTCGCCCGCCAGCCATTCGCGGATTTCCTCGCGTGCGTCGTCGGGCTCCTGGCCGGTCAGGTCGGCGATGTAGGCGATGAAGGCGCGCTGGTCGCCATCGACCTCCTCGAGTTCGGCCTCGTCGGCGTCGGGCCATTTGTCGAGGATCGCCTCGTAGAAGGCGGGCCAGTTTTCCTGAACGTGGTGCCACTTCATCGCATGGGTCCTTGGTTGGCGAAACTCGTTCTGGGCGTGCCGGGCGGGGTGGGCGACCGCCGCGGCGCGCGGAGGGGAATGCGTCGATCCAGAGGTAAGGCCGAAGCCGGAGGGCTGCAAGCGGCGGAGCAGCGCAAGCCGGGGGGGCGGCGCAAGCCGAGGGGGCGGGGGGCTGCCTGCCCCCCGTGGTAGGCCGGCACCTGGCGGAGGCGCGGCGCCACCCCCCGGGGATACTTTGGGACAGAAGATGGTATCACGCCGCGGCCCATGATGCGGTAGAGGGGCGTCGGGGCAGTGCCGGACAGTCGCGGGAACGTTCCAGCCACGTTCCAGCGACGTTCCAAACCGGTCAGAAGATGCGCTGGACCGTGCGGGCACCTGCCGACACGTCCTGGCCAAGGCCAGCGATGGTGTTGCATCCGGCAAGGGCGGCCAGCGCGAGAAGGATGAGGGCGGCGCGAAGGCGGGTCATGGCAGTCACTCCTCGTACCACCAGACATCGGGAAGGAAACCGGGCCAGTCGCCGTAGAGCGGCAGGCGGTCGGGGTGGTGCAGATGCCGGGAATGGGCCAGGCGCGAAAGCGGGGAGTACCAGACCGGAATCACGTAGCGGCCCGCCGTCAGGATGCGGTCGAGCGCCTGCACGGCGGCGGTGAATTCGTCCGGGTCACGCGCGTTCAGCATGGCCGCCACCATCGCCTCGGCGGCGGGGGAGTTCATGCCCATCCAGTTGCGGCTGCCGGGTTCGGTGACGCCCTTCGCACCCCAGTAGAGAAGCTGTTCGTTGCCGGGCGAGAGCGACAGGGCGCGGGTGTACCAGGCCATGTCGAAGGCATAGGTGTTGGTGCGTTCCTTGTATTGGGCGCTGTCCACCGTAGTGACGGTCGGCACGATGCCGAGCCGCTTCAGCGCCTCGACGTAGATGGCGACGACCTTGGCGCTGTCGTCGGCACCCTGGACAAGCAGGATGTCGAAGGTGAAGGGCGTGCCGGTCGCGTTCTTCATCACGCCGTCCTGCACCGTCCAGCCAGCGTTGGCGAACATCGTCGTGGCGGCGCGGATGCCCTTGCGGTTGACCCCGACGTCGGGGGCGTAGACGGGCAGGGTGTAGCCCTCGAGGGTGCCGGGGGTGAGGTCGGCGGCGAAGGGTTGCAGCAGGTCGGCGACTTTCCCAGCCGCTGGCCCCGACCCCATGCCGAGAGGCGAGTTCGAGAAGTAGGATGCGATGCGCGGTTCCGTGCCACCGTTGATCGTCTGGTTCACGAATTCGAAGTTGAAGGCCAGTGTCATCGCCTCGCGCACGCGCCAGTCGGCGAAGAGGGGGTTGCGGGTGTTCATCACAAGGCCGGTGATGCCCGAGGGGCGCCGGTGGGGGATTTCCTCGCGCACCACGTCGCCCGAGGCGATGGCAGGGAAGTCGTAGGACCCCTGCCACTTGGCCGCATTCGATTCGCGATAGGCGGTGAGGTCACCCGCGGTGAAGGCCTGGAACGTCACGTCGGCGTCGCGGAAGTAGTCGTAGCGGATCTCGTCGAGGTTCTGCGTGCCCCGGTTCACCGGCAGGTCGCGGCCCCACCAGTCGGGGTTGCGGCGGAAGGTGATGAAGCGGCCGGGCTCAAAGCCGTCGACCACGTAAGGGCCCGAGCCAATGGGCACCTCGGTCGTGGCAGAGGCGAAATCCTTGCCTTGCCACTGCGCCCTTTTCAGGATCGGGCGCAGGCCCATCAGCAGCGGCAGCTCGCGGTCGGGGGTGTTGAAGGTGATGCGGACCTTGCGCGGGCCCGTCGCCTCGATCCTTGCGACCTTGGCCCAGGCAGTCTGGTAGCGGGGATGGCCGAGGGTTCCCAGCGTCTCCATGCTCCAGATCACATCGTCGGTCGTGACGGGCGAACCATCTGAAAAGCGGGCGTTTTCGCGCAGCGTGAATTCCACCCAGGAGCGCGCCTCGTCGGTCTCGACCGATTCGGCCAGAAGGCCGTAGAGCGTGAAGGGTTCGTCGATGGAGCGGGTCATCAGCGTCTCGACCGTGTGGGCAGAGATGCCGGCGGGGGCGCTGCCCTTCAGGATCCAGGGGTTCAGGCTGTCGAAGCTGCCCGCTTCGCCCAGCACGATCCGGCCACCTTTGGGCGCGTCGGGGTTGGCATAGGGGAGCGACACAAAATCGGGTGGGAGCGCGGGGTCGCCATACATAGCTATGCCATGCGACGGGGCCGCGACAGTCGGCAGAGCGGTCAGCGCCGCCAAGGCGGCACCGCGCGCCACACGCATGAACGCCATCCGCAATTCCCGCATTCGCTTCGCTGCCCCCGTGCGGCCTGTCCCGGTCGGCAGGCTATCCGGGCAAGTGAGCCTTTTCAAACTTTTAGCTTTTCTGGCGGCGAGGATACGCGTATAGATAGGGCACTGCTCGATAGGTTTCTTGCCTGTATGAAACCTGCCTCAATGACTGAACGCCCGCCTTGCGCGGGCGTTTTTTTTTTCATCGGAGCAATGTCGCGGAGCATTGTTTTCCTGGCGGTCGGACAGGGCGACCGACGACCTGACCGGGGCATGTCGGGTTGCGTCGGGCGAGTGGCCGAGCGGCACGACTCGGTGTCGTGCCCGGAACGCCAGTTGACTTGAGACTTGGCCAACAGGGGCCGTACAACACGCGACGGGCGGGATACCGCTTTGGCACGGATGTGCGCGCAGGCGTGATCGACGGCTGGGCAGCAATCCCTTTCCCTGCCGGGCGTGCAGCGCTAGATTCTGCGGTGCAGCAACAGCGGCATGGAGGCCGGGATGGGCGCGCTTTCGGGCAAGACGGCGGTGGTGACGGGGTCGAATTCCGGGATCGGGTTGGGGATTGCCGAGGCGCTGGCCGGGGCGGGGGCGGATGTCGTTCTGAACTCCTACACCGACACGCCCGAGGATCATGCGCTGGCCGAGAAGATCGCCGGTGAGCATGGGGTCAGGGTACGCTACATCCGGGCCGACCTGTCGAAGCCTGACGAGGCGCGGGGGCTGGTGACGCAGGCAGGCGTCTGCGACATTCTGGTGAACAACGCGGGCATCCAGCATGTGGCGCCCATCGACACCTTTCCGGTCGAGCAATGGGACCGGATCATCGCGATCAACCTGACTTCGGCCTTCCACACCACGGCTGTCGCGTTGCCGATGATGCGGGCGAAGGGGTGGGGACGGGTCGTCAACATCGCGTCCGCGCACGGGCTGAGCGCGTCGCCCTTCAAGTCGGCCTATATCTCGGCCAAGCACGGGATCGTGGGGATGACCAAGACCGTCGCGCTGGAGACGGCGGGGCAGGGGATCACGGCGAACGCGATCTGTCCGGGCTATGTGCTGACCCCCCTGGTGGAGGCGCAGATCCCCGACCAGATGAAGGCACACAACATGGACCGCGAGACGGTGATCCGCGAGGTGATGCTGGACCGCCAGCCGTCGAAGCAGTTCGCGACGGTCGAGCAGATCGGGGGGACGACGGTGTTCCTGTGCTCGGCCGCGGCCGACCAGATCACGGGGACGACGATCAGCGTGGATGGCGGCTGGACGGCGATGTGACGGACCGGTCGCGGTGGGGGGCTGCCTGCCCCCCAAAGGCGGGGGCGCGCCGGTGGCCGGCGGTGTGCCGCCCCCCCCGGGGATACTTTCGGACAGAAGATGAGGGGCGGGCGCGATGACGGCGAAGGCAGGCGATGTGCGGCGGATCAACCTGGCCTTGCAGGGCGGGGGGGCGCATGGGGCGTTCACCTGGGGGGTGCTCGACCGGCTTTTGGAGGACGAGACGGTCGAGATCGCGGCGATTTCGGGGACGTCGGCGGGGGCCTTGAACGGGGCGGCGCTGAAGGCGGGGTGGCTGGCGGGCGGGCGCAGCGGGGCACGGCAGAACCTGGACTGGCTGTGGGCCGAGGTCATGGAGATCGCGGACCTGCGGTTCCCGCGCTGGATGGGCGGGGGACTCATGATCCCCGAGGGCGTGATGCGGGCCTGGGCGGGGATGGCGGCGTTCCCGGCGATGGACGCGTTCACGCGGGCCTTCAGCCCCTATGACTGGCCCTTCGCGCTGGACAACCCGCTGCGGCCCATTGCCGAGCGGTTCCATTACCGGCGGGTCTGTGCGGGGGAGGGGCCCGCGTTCTTCGTGGCGGCGACGAATGTGCGGACGGGGAAGATCCGGGTGTTTCAGGGCGACGAGATCAGCGCGGATGTGCTGCTCGCCTCGGCCTGTCTGCCGACGGTGTTCCGGGCGGTGGAACTGCGCGATCCGATGACGGGGCGGCGCGAGGCGTTCTGGGACGGGGGCTACACGGGCAATCCGGCGCTGTTCCCGCTCTATGAGCCGGAGTTGCCGCAGGACATCGTGATCGTGAACATCAACCCCCTGGTGCGGGACAGCGTGCCGAAGCGGGCGGCGGAGATCCAGAACCGGATCAACGAGATCAGTTTCAATTCGTCGCTACTGCGGGAGCTGCGCGCCATCAACTTCGTGAAGGAGCTGATCGCCGAGGGGCGGATGCCGGGGGACCGGATGAAGGACGTGCATGTCCATCTGATCGCGGACGATCCGCTGATGAACAGCCTGGACGAGGCGACGAAGATGCTGGCCCTGCCGGGGGTGATCGCGGAGCTGAAAGAGGCGGGACGGCGGGCAGCGGGGCGGTTTCTGGAGAAGGACGGGGCGAAGCTGGGGGTTGAGTCGAGCGTCGATCTGGAGCGGTTGTTCAACTGAGGGGCTGACGTTGCGACTTTGGGCCTTGGGCTTGTCCACGCGTGGACAAACCATCAAGGAACTGAAATAATTAGGAAATGCTTTTTTGGGTAACCAATTCTTTACCCTGTTTCACCAGCGCCCTGGCGATCCCGGCGGCGAGGCGGGCGTTGTTCAGAACAAGCGCGACGTTCGTCTGAAGCGACCGCCCTTCGGTCAGGTCGAACACCCGGGACAGAAGGAAGGGCGTGACGGCCTTCGCCGCGATGCCTTGGGCTGCGGCCTCGGCCAGAGCGGTTTCGATGGCTGGGGCGATCCGGGCCTGCGGGATTTCATCGGCCAGGGGAACTGGGTTCGCCACGAGTTGCCCGCCCGGCAGGCCGAGGTCGGCGCGCATTCTGTGGGCGCGGGCGATGGCCGCGGGGTCGTCCATGCGCAGGGGCGCTTTCAGGCCGGACGAGCGGGACCAGAAGGCGGGGAAGTCGTCCTGCCCGTAGGCGATGACGGGGACGCCGAGGGTTTCAAGGACCTCGAGCGTCTTCGGCAGGTCGAGGATGGCCTTGGCCCCTGCGGCGACCACGGTGACCGGGGTCTGGCTGAGTTCCTGAAGGTCGGCGGAGATGTCGAAGGTGGTGTCCGCCCCCCGGTGGACGCCGCCGATGCCCCCCGTGGCGAAGACGGCGATCCCGGCCAGATGCGCGCAGATCATGGTGGCCGCGACAGTGGTGGAGCCGGTGCCGCCGGTGGCGAGGCAGTGGGCGAGGTCGGCGCGGCTGAGCTTCGCGGCCCCGGTGGAGCGGGCGAGGCGGTCGAGGTCTTCGTCGGTCAGGCCTGCGCGGATGCGTCCGCCTTCGACGGCGATGGTGGCGGGGGTGGCCCCGGCCTCGCGCACGGCGGCCTCGACCGCACGGGCGGTGGTGAGGTTCTGGGGGTAGGGCATCCCGTGGGTGATGATCGTGGATTCAAGCGCCACGACGGGGCGGCCCGATGCCAGGGCGTCGTGCACCTCGGCGGTTGGAAGGACGAGCGTGTTCATGTTGGTTCACCGGGTTGACGCGCGTGCGGTATCGCAGCCGCTGTCGGGACTGGCAAGGCACCGGAGGGTCGCGCGCTTGACACGGCGCTGGTCCGGACTGACCCTTGGGGCGAAGATGGGAGATCGGCAGATGGCGAAAGCGTCCCGCAACGCGGAAGAGACGGCCAGCGAGGGTCTGACAGAAGAGTTCGAGGCGCTTGTGGCCGACATCCGGGCGCGCGGCGCGCAAGGGCTGGATCTTCTGCGCAAGGCGGCGGGCGAGGGTGCGGCCGATCTGCCGCTGCCCAATGATTGGGAAGCCGTCGAGAAGCGGCTTGCCGCGGAAGTGCAGGGCCACCCCCTGCGCGCGCTGGGCGTCGCGGCGCTGGCCGGCCTTGCGCTTGGCCTGCTGATCCGCCGATGAAGGGCAGCCGTCTCGTGGGCCTGGCAGCCGCCCTGGCCGGAGGCCACGCGGCCGAGCTGAAGCGCCATGCCGGGGTTCAGGCCGGGCTGAGCCTGGCCGTTGCCGTTCTGGGTCTTGTCGCCCTTGGCCTTGCGGTCTCGCTTGGGGTGCTTGCGCTGTCGTGGAAGGTGGGACTGCCGATGGCCCTCGGGGCCGGGCTGGGCGTTACCCTTGTGGTGTTGGTCGTCCTGCTTCTCCTCATCCGGGCCGAAAACGAGCGGCACCGGCGGCTTCAGGCCGAAGCGGCCGCTCGCGACCGTCGCGTGATGGCCGAGGCTGCCCTTGCCGTGATCGGCGGGTTGGGGTCGAAGTCGGCCCTTGTCGCGGCCCTGGCCGCCGTGGCCATGGGCATGTTTGCAGCCGGTGGATCGTCGGATCGCGAGGACGGCTGAGCGTCAGCCGCCGCCTCAGCCGACGCTTCAGCCGCCGCCCACGAAGGCCGCGGCGGTCTGGAGTGCGCGTTGAAGCGCATCGGCGCGCGTCGCGCCCTGCCGTTCGGCGACGATATGCGCCGCCATGAATGTATCGCCCGCCCCGGTGACGCGGGTTTCCGTGACCGGGGGCGGGGTGGCGGCGCGGGCGGTCCAGGCGTCGGCATCGGCGGCGGCGCGCGCGCCATCGGTGACGAGGGCGCGGGCGGCACCGGCGGCGACAAGGCCGCGGGCGGCGTCTTCCGCCCCGGTAAAGGCGTGGCGGGCGAGGATGCCCGCTTCCTCCAGGTTCACGTAGAAGGTCGCGCGGGGGTGGCCGAGGAAGGGGGTCAGCCGGTCGGCCTTGCCGGGGGATGCGGGGGCGAGGCGGAGGTCGGCTTTGATGAAGAGGGGGGATCGGGCGATGGTGGAGAGAAGTTCGGCGGTCAGGTTTCCGTCGAGCGCCACGGGGCCCGCCCAAGGGGCGGCGGCTGAGCCGAGGCGGCCGTCGGACAAGGGGGCGAGGATGGCTTCGCCCGCCGCCTCGAGGCTGTGGGCGTCGGCGATGGCGGCGATCAGGCCATTTGCGGCCTCGACCGCCATGTAGAGGTCGGTCGGAAGGTGCGGGTCGCGGTGGGCGAAGGTGGTGTCGATGCCCAAGGCGGCGATGGCCGTGGTCAGGGCCACGCCTTCGGCGTCCTTGCCGATGGCGGTCAGGATCGCGGGGTGAAGGCCAAGGCGCGCAAGCGCGAGCGCGATGTTCAGCGCGACACCGCCGGGGATGCGGCGGATGCGCCCGGGAACGTCGGCACCGAGGCGCATCACCATGTCGGCGCGGCCGATCACGTCCCAGAGGGCGGAGCCGATGCAGAGGATGTCGGGGGTAGGCTTTGGCGGCATGGGGCGTTTGTACCCGTCCCGGCGTGGCGCGCAATGGGCGGGCGGGCTGCCGGCGTCAGAGCTCGCTGTCGGCCCGCCGCCGCATTTCCCGGGCGCGGTCCTCGGCCGAGAGGCGCGAGAGGTGCCAGCGGTCGATGAAGAAGCCGCCGACGATCCACAGGACGGCGGCGGCAAGCGCGTTGGTCAGCGTGCCGAAGGGCAGCCCTACGAACAGTCCGGCGCAGACAAACGCCAGCGCGAGGTTCGCAGCCAAGCTTTGCAGGCTGTAGCGTGTGGCGGGTCGCATGCGGCCCCCTTTCGTCATCGATGATACATGAAGGCCCAGATGCGCGCCACGCGCGCCCCTTGCTTTCTTCAACGAAACCCCCTAGACGCGCGACACTTCACAGGCGGGGCTTGGGCCCTTTGGGGGAGACATCCCCATCGGGTCCGCCGGTTGAGCCAAAAGCTCTGACGCCCCGCCGCGGCGCAAACCGGAAAGGACAAGGACATGGCGCTTCCCGATTTCTCCATGCGTCAGCTTTTGGAAGCTGGCGTTCACTACGGCCACCAGACGCAGCGGTGGAACCCGAAGATGGGCGAGTTCATCTACGGCGAGAAGAACGGCATCCACATCATCGACCTGACGCAGACGGTGCCGATGCTGGACGCCGCGCTGAACGTGATCCGCGAGACGGTGGCCAAGGGCGGCCGTATCCTGTTTGTCGGCACCAAGCGGCAGGCGCAGAAGGCCATCGCCGAGGCGGCCGAGAAATGCGCGCAGTATTACATGAACCACCGCTGGCTGGGTGGCACGCTGACCAACTGGAAGACCGTGTCGCAGTCGATCCAGCGCCTCAAGCAGATCGACGAGATCATGGGCGGCGGGGCCGAGGGTCTGACCAAGAAGGAACGGCTGGGGCTGGAGCGTGAGCAGGCCAAGCTGCAGGCCGCGCTGGGTGGTATCCGCGAGATGGGCGGGCTGCCGGACCTGCTGTTTGTGATCGACGTGGGCAAGGAGGATCTGGCGATCCTCGAGGCGCAGAAGCTGGGCATCAAGGTGGTCGGCGTCGTGGACACCAACTGCTCGCCCAAGGGCGTGGATTACGTGATCCCCGGCAACGACGACGCGGCCCGCGCGATTGCGCTGTATTGCGATCTGGTCAGCCGCGCGGCGCTGGACGGGATGTCGGCGCAGATGGGGGCCGCGGGCATCGACATCGGCGCGATGGAAGAGGCGCCGGCGGAAGAGGCTCTGGCCGACGAGACGGCGGACGCCTGACGCCGCCTGTCGGCGCTGTCACGAAACGGACATTGGGGCGGGGGTATCCCCCGCCCGAACCTTTGGAATAAGCGGGAAGGAGGCTGTGACATGACGGTCACCGCACAGATGGTCAAGGAACTGCGCGAATCGACCGGCGCGGGCATGATGGACGCCAAGAAGGCGCTGACCGAGACGAATGGCGACATGGAGGCGGCGGTCGACTGGCTGCGCACCAAGGGCCTAGCCAAGGCCGCCAAGAAGGCGGGCCGCGTGGCGGCCGAGGGTCTGATCGGCGTTGCGGTCAAGGATGGCCGGGGCGTGGCGATCGAGCTGAACTCGGAGACCGACTTCGTCGCCAAGAACGCCGACTTCCAGGCGCTGGTGCGCGATCTGTCGAAGGTGGCGCTGGAGACGGCGGATTCGATCGAGGTGCTGAAGGCCACGCATCTGAACGGGACGCCCGTCGAGACGGTGCTGCAGGAGGCGATCTCGCGCATCGGCGAGAACATGACGCTGCGCCGGATGCATGTGCTGGAGGGCGACACCATCGTCCACTACGTCCACAACAAGGCAGCGGACGGCATGGGCAAGATCGGCGTCCTGGTCGCGCTGAAGGGCAAGGACAACGGGATCGGCAACCAGATCGCGATGCACATCGCGGCCTCGGCCCCGATTGCGCTGTCCGAGGCGGACCTTGATCCGGCGGTGCTGGAGCGTGAGCGCGCCGTGCAGACACAGAAGGCGCTGGAAGAGAACGCGGCCTCGGCCAAGCCCAAGCCCGAGGCGGTGATCCAGAACAACATCATCCCCGGCCGGATGAAGAAGTTCATCGCGGAATCGACGCTGCTGGGTCAGGCCTTTGTCGTGAACCCCGACGTGACCGTGGGCCAAGCGGCCAAGGATGCGGGTGTCGAGGTGACGGGCTTTGCCCGCGTCGCCGTGGGTGAGGGCATCGAGAAAGAGAAAGAGGACTTCGCGGCGGAAGTGGCGAAGACCCTCGGGCATTGACGGGGTGCCGGTGGGGTGCGCGATGAATGCGCACCCTACGGGCCGGGCGGTTCCGGTTTGACACAGGGTTCAGGGCGCGCACCGGAAGGGCGCGCCCTGTGCGTTTGCGGTGGGGTGGGCGATTGCGCCCACCTACGTCGATCCGGGCATCGATCCGGGCGACGCCGTTCGCCGGGACAAGCGGTGGGCGGGGACCGCCCACCCTACCGGTCACGCCCCCTTCAGATAGCAGGCCGTTCCCTTGGCCACCGTCTCGGGGCTGTCGTCGGATTTGAAGAACGTCACGAAGCCCACGCCCGGCAGCATCAGGTAGGTCTGGGTGGAGTGGTCCATCATGTAGTACGGGTCGGCCGTGTCCTGCTTCTTGTAGTAGACCCGGTAGGCCTTGGCGGCGGCATCCACCTGCTCGGGCGTGCCTGACAGGCCCAGGATCCTGGGGTCGAGGCTGTCGGTGAACTCTGCCATGCGCTGGGGGGTATCGCGGGCGGGGTCGACCGTGATGAAGACGGGCTGCACGGTCAGGCCGTCCTTGGCCAGCTGGTCCACCGCCTCGGCATTGCGGGCGAGGTCGGTGGGGCAGACGTCGGGGCAGAAGGTGTAGCCGAAGTAGACGAGGCTGGGTTGTGCCAGAACCTCTTTGTCGGTGACGGTCTGGCCGGACTTGGACACAAGCGTGAACGGCCCCCCGATGGTCGCGCCAAGTGCCACGCCGGGGCAGTCGGCGAAGCGGCCCTTTGCGGCGAACATCGGCCACAGCGCCATCGCGGCGACGCCCGTCACGGCCACGGCGGCGGCAGCGAGCGCGAGGGGGCGGGCGCTGCCGCCCCCCTGGCTGGCGGGGGCGGTCATGGGGATGTCCCTGTGCCGAGGTGGGCGTCGTGGTTCATGCCCGTCATGCCGGTCATGTCATCCGCCGCGCCGTCGGCCTTGCGCGCCTCGACGTGGAACTCGACCGCGACCTCGCCCGCCTTCTGGAAGATCAGTGTGGCGGGAACCGTGGTGCCCTTGACGAAGGGTTTACCGTCGAGGCCCATGAACATGATATGCAGGCCGCCGGGGGACAGTTCGACCGTGCCGCCAGCCGGGATGTCGATACCGTCGACCGGGGTCATCGAAGCGACACCATCCTTTTGCGTGCTGAGGTGGAGGCTGACCTGCGGGAAGTCGGCCTTGATGCCGATCAGTCTGTCGGCCTCGGTGCCGGTGTTGGTGATGCCCTTGATGTAGCCTGCGCCTGTCATGGCAGAGGGTGCGGTCTCGTAGGCGTAGGGGTGGGTGATGGTCAGGCTGCCTGCCGTGTACTCGTGGGCCTGGGCCGCCGACGCGGCAAGCGCCAGCGCAAGGGCCGCGCCGAGGGATTTGAGGAACATCGGGAAACTCCGTTTGCGGAATCCGGGCGGTCTTTTGCCGCCGGATGTGCGGGAATACAGCCCCTGTCCCGGGGCTGCGGCGTTCGTAAGGGAGCGGGGTGGCCGAAGGTGGCCACGCGGGTCAGCGGGTTCTATGCGCCCGTTGTCGGCACTGCGGTCGGCCGTTCGTCCGGGGGGGCCCGTGCCGCAAAGGCAAGGGCGTGTGCGGCGTCCGCGACCCGCAAAGCCGGGCGCAGCGGGACGGTGCGCGACGCCGGGGCGGGGACGGGCGGAACATCCGGGGGCGCCGCCGCGAGCGTGGGGCCTGGATGGGCGGCCGCCCAGGCGCATGGGCCCCCCTTTGCCGCATGTTCGGCCGGATGCGCGGGGTCGGGCGCGGCGGCGTCCACCTCGACCAGACCCCGGTCGGTGCAGAGGATGATGGTGAACGTTCCGTCCGCCATGCGCGCCGGCATGATGCCGGGGCCAAAGATCGAGGCGAGGATCACAGCGAACGACAGGATCAGCGCCAGCCGCATGTCGCGTCGGCGCAGGCAGGTCATGATCGGTGATCCGTGCATGACACAGGGGATACGGCGCGCTGCCTTGTGCGGTCAATGGACAAAAGGGCGCGGTGTCCGGGGGCCGGGGCAGGGGGCCGCCGGAATGCCGACGGGCCGGGGCAAAGGCGGGTCAGGCGGCCGGTGGACGCTCCGGCCGCCTTCCTACCCACGAACCGCCGGGCCTTTGGGGAGACGCCCGGCAGCCACCCACTCTTACACGCACCCAACCGGGTTGGGCCTTGACCGGCCTGAAAGGGACCGACGCCGCCCGTGCAAACGTGCCTGGTCTGTTTGGGGATCGGACAGGGCACACTTGCATCACATCCGGCAAGACGGGGCGGACCGCCCCGTCATGCCGTTGCCGGTTTCCCGGCCGACCCCTTCCCCCGCAAACCGCAGGCTGGTCGGTGCCGTCTGTTCCCTGGCCAAAGCCACCACTGCGGGAACGGGATCAGAATGCCGCCTGACGCAGGGTAAGGGGAGTAGGGGAATCCCTACCACCCGAACGCGAATTGCCCGCAGGCCCCCGGAATCCCTTATAAAATTTCGTGCGTAAAGGATTTGGTAGGGATTTCCCTACCGCCCAGTGGCGCTGGCGCGGCCCGCCCAGGCGGGGTGTGGCGCGGCCGGGCAGGGCGGTGCGTTCAGTGCGGCGGCAGGATGAAGATCTGGTTCTGGAACGACGCCTTCAGAACCGCCTGCGCCGTCGTATCCACGTCCAGCGCCTCGCGCGCAAGGCGCAGGTGTTTCTCGATCGTGGCGGGGGTCAGGCCCATGATCGTGGCGATGTCCTGCGTGGTCTTGCCGTCGCCGACCCATTCCAGCGCTTCGCGCTGGCGTGGGGTCAGCGCCCGGCGGGACGAGGCGAAGGGCATCGCCGTGATGCGCAGGTGGGTGACGCAGTTGATTGCCATGATCTCGCGCCCGTGGGCGGCCCAGATGGCGTCGGCGTCGTCCTGGGTGCGCCCCGCGGCGACCGACAGGCCGATACCGCCCTTGGCGCGGACCGACACATCGCGGAAGCTGATCGAATAGCCCGCTGTGACGCCGTGGCGCTGGTTGAAGTCCACCACGCGCTGTTCGGACGCTGTAAGGGCGCTGGCGCGCATCTGCGCCTCGATCCAGCGCCAGGAGCATGCCCCTTCGTTGGCGGCGGCCCATTTCACCATCGGCGCGTGGTGGAAAAGGCCCGTCTTCACGAAGCCGTCCAGATAGGCCTGGTCGTGGTTCGACAGGACAAGGATGTCGTCCATGCTGCCGAAGGAGTTCGATGTGCGGAACCGGGTGAAGCCGTAGAGAAGCCGCTCAAATCCGAAGCGCGCCATGCAATCGACGTGCAGCGCCCAGATGTCCTCGATCGAGGAGGCTGCCAGAACCTGTTCGATCTGTTCCAGAAAGTTCGGTGTTGTCATCCGCAAAGACCCGCCCTGCGTGGAAAGGACATCACGATCATAAATCGCCACAAGACGCGAATTTCGCGTTCTGGTTGAGCAAGGTTACGCATCGTCATTCCCCACGGTTCTATTGCCACGGCGGGTCGAGACTGTCGAGTGTGTCGGCCTTTCCGATGGCGGGCGCTGCCGATAGGAAGAGGGCAGGGGCCAAGGAGCGATCGGGGCCCAAGGGGCGCGGGGCCACAGAGCGGGGCGGCATGGGTGAGACGGCGGATATCGTGATTGTGGGCGGGGCGGTGACGGGCGCCTCGGCGGCCTGGTGGCTGAAGGGGATGGCCCCGGCCACGCGCGTCACCGTGATCGAGCGCGACCCGACCTATGCGCGGGCAGCGACGGCCCTGTCGGTGGCGTCGGTGCGCAGCCAGTTTTCCAACCCCGTGAATGTTCAGATCTCGCGCTTTGGGGCTGATTTCGTGCGGGAATTCGGGGCGCGGATCGGGCCGGAGGGCGGCGTGCCGTCGCTGGGGTTTCACGAGAACGGGTATCTGTTCCTGACCGGCACCGAGGCGGGCGCGGCGGTGATGGAGGAGCTTGCCGTCATGCAGCGGGGCCTTGGCGCGGGGACGGTGGTGCTGGGGCGTGAGGAATTGGCGCGGAAGTATCCGTGGATGCGGCTTGACGATGTGGTGGCTGGCAGTCTGGGGACCCGGGACGAGGGCTGGTTTGACAACATGGGGCTTCTGGGCGGGTTCCGATCAGGCGCGCGGGCGCGGGGGGCGGAGTTTCGCAAGGGTGAGGTGGCGCGGCTGGTTACCGCTGGCGGGCGCATCACCGGGGTGGCGCTGGACGACGGGACCGTTGTCTCGGCGGGGGCGGTGCTGGTCGCAGCGGGGACGGGGGTGTCAGGGCTTCTTGCCACGCTGGGTGAGGAGTGGCCGGTAGAGCCGCGGAAACGAACGGTCTTTGTGATCGACGCGCCCGAGGCCCGGCATCCGGACGGGCCGCTGCTGATCGACCATACGGGCGTCTATGCGCGACCCGAGCAGGATGGGTGGATTACGGCCACGGTGCCTGAGGAGGACGGTCCCTGCGCGCTGGACGACTGGGAGCCCGACCATGCGCAATTCGAAGAGCTGGTCTGGCCGCGCCTGTACAACCGGGCCGAGGGGTTCGGGGCGATCAAGGTGCGGCGGTTCTGGGTGGGTCACTATGACTACAACCGGCTGGACCAGAACGCGATCCTGGGGGCGCATCCGCGCTGGCATGGGCTGTTCGTGGCGAGCGGATTTTCCGGCCACGGGCTGCAGCAGGCGCCGGCGGTGGGGCGCGGGTTGGCCGAGGTGATGCTGACAGGGGGATGGGTCAGCCTTGATCTGTCGCCGTTGGGGGTAGAGCGGGTTCTGGCGGGGCGGCCGTTTCTGGAACGCGCAGTGGTGTAGAGGGGGGAGCGCATCGGTCGTGTAAGCGACGCCCGCCCGCCGAGCCGCAAGACCACAATCGTCGGAAAAGCCGACGCTAGGGCAATTGCCCAGCCTAACGGCAACGTGCCTAGAGACCGTTCACCGGCACTTTCAGGTAACTCACCCCGTTCGCCGCGGGTTCGGGCAGGTGCCCGGCGCGCATGTTGATCTGCAAGGATGGGATGATGAGGCGCGGCATGGCGAGCGTGCGGTCCCGCGCCTCGCGCATGGCGACGAATTCGTCGCGGGATTTGCCACCCACGTGGACATTTGCCGCCTTCTGTGCGCCGACAGTGGATTCCCATGCGAATTCGGTGCGGCCCGGTGCCTTGTAGTCGTGGCAGACGAAGATCCGGGTATCGTCGGGCAGGGTCAGGATCTTCTGGATCGAGGCATAAAGGTCCGCCGCCGACCCGCCGGGGAAATCGCAGCGGGCGGTGCCGTAGTCGGGCATGAACAGCGTATCGCCGACGAAGGCCGCGTCGCCGATGACATAGGTCAGGCAGGCGGGCGTGTGGCCGGGCGTGTGCAGCACGCGGGCGGGCAGGGTGCCCAGCTGAAACGTATCCCCGTCGCGGAACAGGCGGTCGAACTGGCTGCCGTCGCGGCGGAACTCGGTGCCTTCGTTGAAGACCTTGCCGAAGGTGTCCTGCACCACCGTGATCTTCTCGCCGATGCCGATGCGGCCGCCGAGGCGTTCCTGAATGTAGGGGGCGGCGGAGAGGTGGTCGGCGTGGACATGGGTTTCTAGGATCCACTCCACCGTCAGCCCCTGATCGCGAACGAAGGCGATCAGGGCGTCGGCCGAGGCGGTGGAGGTGCGGCCCGACGCGTAGTCGAAATCAAGGACCGAATCGATCACCGCGCAGGACACGCCGCTTGGGTCGCGGGCGACGTAGCTGACCGTGTTCGTTGCCTCGTCGAAAAAGGCGGTCACCGTGGCGCTGGGGGCAGGGGTCACGCGGGCGGGAGAGGCGGTGGAGGGCGCGGTCATGGCTTGGGCCTCGGACGGTGATCGGATGCCAGGATAGGCACCGGGGGCGGACAAATCCATCGCCGCATGTGTCGCACGGGGGCAGGCGCGGTCGGCGCGGGATTTGGCGGATGAGCTCAGGCCGCCTTCCACTTGATCGAACAGCCGATCGACGGTGTCTGGTGCTCGGGCCCCCTGCCGGTGGCAGCGACCTGAGACATCGCAAGGAACAGTTCGCGCGGGGCATCCTCGGGGCCGGGGGTCCGGCCCGACGCATCGAGGCGACCGCGATACTGAAGCCCGAGCCTGGCGTCGAAGCCGAAGAAATCCGGTGTGCAGACCGCGCCGTACGCCTTTGCGGTCGCTTGCGTTTCATCGTGCAGATACCGGAAGGGGAAAGCCATTTCGGTTGCGACGGCGCGCATCCGGTCGAAGCTGTCCTCGGGGTAGGTCTCGGCATCGTTCGACGAGATGGCGACGGTGCTGACGCCAAGGGCGGCAAGGTCGCGGGCGTCGCGGATCAGCCGGGGCAGGATCGCCTTCACATAGGGGCAATGGTTGCAGATGAAGACGACAAGGGTGCCCTTGGGCCCCCGGACATCGGTCAGCGACCAGTGACGGCCATCGGTGCCGGGAAGCGTAAAGTCCGGTGCGGACCAGCCGAAGTCGCAAACCGGGGCAGTGGAGGCCATTTCTGAAACCCTTTATACAGCAATGCTTTGTGCGGCGTTTCTGAGACGCAGGATGTTGTCTGCGTAGACCTCGGGCCGGTCGGCGCTGCCCATTGCGAAGACCGACGATCCCGCCACCAGAACATCGGCCCCGGCGCGAACGGCGACCGGCGCGGTGGCGGGCGTGATGCCGCCGTCGATTTCGATCAGGATTGGTCGCGGGCCGGTCATCTGGCGCAGGGCGGCGATCTTGGCGGTTTGCGAGGCGATGTAGGTCTGGCCGCCGAAGCCCGGGTTCACGGTCATCACGCAGAGGATGTCGAGAAGGTCGAGAAGGTTCGGAACGGCTTCGATCCCGGTGCCGGGGTTGATGGCAAGACCCGCTTTTTTCCCTTGCGCCCGTATGGCTTGCAGGGTGCGGTGAATGTGCGGGCCGCTTTCCAGGTGAACCGTCACATGGTCGGCTCCGGCCTTGCAGAAGGCCTCGATATACGGGTCCACGGGCGCGATCATCAGGTGGACATCCATGACGCCCCGGATATGCGGGCGAAGGGCTGCGCACATCTGGGGACCGAAGGTCAGGTTCGGAACGAAGTGGCCATCCATCACATCGACATGAATCCAATCCGCGCCGGCCTGTTCCAACGCGCGGCATTCAGCACCGAACGCGGCGAAATCACCGGCGAGAATGGAGGGGGCGATCAGGACGGGGCGGTTGGGCATCGGGAGCGCCTTCACGGACGTTTCGGAGAGGTTACGGGCTGCAGCGCGGGCGGTCCAGAGCGGTCGGGTATCTCATAAGGTGACATAATACATCTTATCGGACATCAGGACGGGCGGGTGCGCGTTGGTGTATGCGGCGGTCAGACCGGCGTTCCGCCCTGCCAGACGCCGTGAAGCATCAGGTCGGATGACAGATGCACGAAGTCCGCGCGCCGACCTGCGGCCAAATGCCCACAGCGGTCGTCGGCGCGGATGGCGCGCGATGGCGCGGCCGTGGCCATCGACAACGCCTGGGCCAACGGGATGCCGACGTCGCGGGTCAGGACGCGGAGCGCGGTGGCGAAGTCCACGTCCGCGCCTGCCAGCGTGCCATCGGCCAGCGTCAGGCGCCCGTTGGACCGCGCAATTTGGCGGCCGTTCAGCGTGAAGCCCTGGAGAGTCGTGCCTGCGACAGCCATCGCATCGGTGACAAGAAAGACGCCACCCCCCACGGCGGAGTCGCGGCCTCGCTTGGCGGCCAGCGCTGTGCCGATCGTCTGAGGGTGGACATGGATGCCGTCGGCGATCAGCCCTGCCCAGACCGCACCGGAAAGGGCCGCGCCAACCAGACCGGGCTCACGGTTGCCTAGTTGGCTCATCGCGTTGAAGAGGTGCGTGACCATGCCGGCCCCGGCGGCAAAGGCTTTGGCGGCGGTGTCGGACGTGGTGTCGCTGTGGCCCAGGGACACGATGGCCCCCGCCGCCGCAAGCGCGGCGATCTGGGCGTGGGTCGTGCTTTCCGGGGCGAGCGTGACGATCAGCCGGGGCAACCTGCGGGCAGCGTCGACGAGAAAGGCAAGGTCGGCGTCGGTCATGGGCCGGATCAGGGCCGGGTCGTGCGCGCCCTTGCGCGCCTGTGACAGGTGCGGGCCTTCCAGATGCAGCCCGGCAACGCCCGGCACCCCTGCCCCGATGGCGGCCTGAACCGCCGCCACCGCCGCGTGCGTGACCTGGGGCGTGTCGGTGATGAGCGTGGGCATCAGAGTGGTGGTGCCAAGGTGCGCATGCGCCGCCGCAATGGTGCGCACCGTGTCTGGCGTGGGCGCGTCGTTCAGCATCACGCCGCCGCCGCCATTGACCTGAAGGTCCACGAAGCCTGGGCACAGGGTGCCGGGGCCAAGGTCGGTCACGTGCACGCCCTTGCCCAGCCGTTCGGCGGGCCCGATGTCGGCGATGATGGCGCCCTTGGTGACAAGGGCCATGCCGCCGGCCGGGGCCGACAGTGTCGCCCCGTCGAAAAGCTGTTCTGCGACATAGGCTTGTAGGGCCATGTTCAGATAGTCTCCGTCACCTTCCGCAGGTGGCGCGGGCGGTCGGGGTCGATGCCCTTGGCCTGGGCGATCCGTTCCACCGTCGCATAGAAGGGCGGGATAAGGGCGATGGGGTCGGTCAGCCAGTGGCCGGTGCGGATCACCGGCAGGCGCTGTGCGCCCCCGGCCTCGCGCGTTGTGGTGACAAAGGCCTGCGCACCTTTGGCGGCCGCGTCGGCGGCGGCTTCGATGACACCCGGTTCGGCCGCGTCGGCGGCGGTGAAGGCAAGAACCGGGAAACCGGGATCGACGATCGAGATCGGTCCGTGCATCACTTCGGCCGAGGAATGGCTTTCGGCATGGATGAGGGCAACTTCCTTGAACTTCAGCGCCGCCTCGTTCGACATGGCGTAGGAAGGGCCGCGTCCGAGAGTGTAGAGCGAGCTGGCATGCTGTGCGGCATCGGCCAGATCGGACCAGTCAAGCGAGACGGCGCGCAAGAGGGCCTCGGGAAGGTCGGCGATGGCGCGGATGAGATCGCCCTGCCCTGACCATTCAGCCACCAGCGCAAGGCCGGCCACCACAGATGTGACAAAGGTTTTCGTTGCCGCAACCGACAGTTCCGGCCCGGCGTGAAGGTTGAGGACGAAGTCTGAAACCTCGGCCAGCGGAGAACCGGGGTTGTTCGTGACCGCCACCGACATCGCGCCCCCGGATCGGGCGGCGCGGGCGAGTTCCACGATGTCGGGGCTTTTGCCGGATTGCGACACCGCCACCACCATCGCCCCCGAAATGCGCAAGGGCGCGCCATAAACCGAGGCGACCGAGGGACCGACCGAGGCGACGGGGCGGCCCAGCACCAGTTCTGCCGCGTATTTCAAATAGGTGCAGGCGTGATCGGACGACCCCCGCGCGACGGTGACAAGGAAAGCGGGGTCAAGCTTTTGCGCCGCCTGCGCCGCTGCGCGGATGGCGGGGCCCCCCTGGTCCAGCAGGCGCGCGACCGCATCGGGGATTTCGCGGATTTCGCGGGCCATGAGACTTTCGGCGGTCATGCGGGTTCCTTGCGTGATGTGTCCGCGGGCGCGGGATCCGGTGTCTGGGAAAGGTCGATCCGGGGTTCCGCGGCCTGCGCCGCCGCAGGCGGGTCGGGCAGGCGGAGTTCGGCCACGAAATCATAGGCGTCACCGCGATAGATCGAGCGCGTGAATTCCGCGACCCGCCCCGATGGCAGGTAGGACACGCGTTCGATGCGCAAACCCGCGGCCTGCGGCGCGACGTCCAGAAGGGCGGCGTCGGCGTCAGGCAGGTTGATCGCCGAGATCTTTTGCACCGCGCGGACAGGCCGGTAGCCAAGCCGACCCAGCACCTCGTAGAGCGACCGGGTGACCGACAGGGGGTCGGGCAGCACATCCGGCGCAAGGGCGGCGCGTTCGATGGCCATCGGGCGGCCATCGGCCAGGCGCAGGCGCGACAAGCGGGCGACCTGATCCCCTGCCCCAAGGCCGAGGGCCAGGACCTCATCGGGGGAGGGCAAGAAGAATCCGCGTTCCAGCCAGCGCGATTCGGAGGTCAGGCCCCGGCGGGACATGTCTTCGGTGAAGGATGTCAGGCGCGACAGGGATTGTTCCACGCGGGCCGCGCGGGCGGCGATGCGGCTGCCCGACCCCTGGCGCTGCACGATGGCGCCCTTGGCGGCAAGCTCGGCGATGGCCTTGCGCACGGTGACGCGCGACAGGCCGGTCAGGGCCGCGATCTCGCGTTCGGGCGGCAACGCCGCATCAGGGGCCAGGGCGCCGGTGGCGATGCCGCTCTCGATGCGGCGGCGCAGCTGGACGTAGAGGGGGCCGCCGTCCTCGGCAAGCCACAAATGGGGCGAGAGGAAGTCGGTGGGGCTCATCCCGGCGTCCGTCCCGCAAGCGTCAGCGCGCCGTCGAGCGCGGTTCCACGGGGCTGGACAAGGTCGAGACCCATCCAGCGGGCGTAGGCCGGGCCGAGGCCGCCCATCAGGACCAGCGGTTCGGGCGCGGCCCAACCAAGGCGTGCAAGCGCGGCGCGGATATAGGCGGTGCCTTCGTCCATCAGCGTGCGACCCAGGGGGTCGCCCGCATCGGCGGCCTTTACGACCTCGCCCGCCAGGCGGGCGTAATCGGCGGGTGCTGCATTGCCCGCAAAGAGCACGATGGACCCGGGGTCGCCGCCATGCTCGGCCAGCATCGCGCGGGTCAGGTCCGTCTCGGGGCGCAGCCCGTCATGGGCCAGCATGGTTTCCTCAAGACAGCGGCGGAGGAGCCAGGCCCCGGCGGCCTGGTCGCCGATGAAAAAGCCCCAACCGCCCAGGCCCGCGATCTGTCCGTCCTTCTGCCGACCGACGAAAGACCCGGTGCCAATGGCCGCGACCGTGCCGTCATCGTTGCCAAGGGCCCCCACGATGCTGGTCGGACGGTCGTCAGTGACCGTGGCGCGGGGGAGCGGCAGGGCGGCCCTGACGCGGGCGGCGATGGCGGCGCTCATCACGCCTGCCAGCCCCAGATGGGCCGATGCGTCGGCAAGGGTGCCGGGAGTGAGGCCCGCCTGCCCCAGTGCCTTTGCAAGGCCCGCGCGGATCGACGCGATGGCGCCGTCGAAGTCGGTCGAGACGTTTGCAGGTCCGGTCTGCACGTCCCACCGCTGTCCGCGATGCAGGATCGCGACGCGGCAGGAGGTTCCGCCGCCATCGACGCCGATCTGGAGCGCGCTGTATGTCATGCAATACCTTTATAATACCTCTTTGACCTTGGAAAGCCTGATCTGCGCCTGACTTGCCGAGATAGTTGGCGGTTCGGCGGGGCTGTTCGCCGAAAGGACGCATTTCCAAAATTCTTCTGGACAACAGGTATTAGAAAGGTATTACTGGCGCAAACGGGGGGATTCACCGCTTTGGCTCAGGGAGCAGACAGTCTGCCGATCCGTCAGACCGAGCGGGTCCACCCGGCGGCCGCGGGGCTGGACGAACTTCCTGCCGGGCGCATTCTGGAGCATCTGCTGGCGCAACAGCAGGCTTCGCTGGCCGCTGTGCGCCTGGTGTTTCCCGAGATCGAGGGTGCGGCGCGCCGGATGGCCGACACGCTGTTGCAGGGTGGGCGGCTGGCCTATGCCGGTGCGGGATCATCCGCGCTGATGGCGGTTGCCGATGCGCTGGAGCTGTCGGGCACGTTCGGGGTCGATCCGGGCCGGATCCTTCTGATGATGGCGGGCGGCCTGCCCCGCGACGCGCGGATGCCCGGCGATACCGAGGATGACCGGGCCGAGGGCGCGCGCGCGGCAGAGGTGCTGCGGCCCGGTGATGCGGTGATTTGCGTCAGCGCCTCGGGATCGACCCCCTACCCGCTCGGTGTGGCCGCGGTGGCGCGTGCGCGGGGCGCGACGGTGATCGCGATTGCCAACAACCCCGGCACGCCGTTGCTGGCCGCGGCGGATGTGGCGATCTGCCTGGAAACCCCGCCGGAGGTGATCGCGGGATCCACGCGGCTGGGTGCGGGCAGCGCGCAGAAATCCTGCCTGAATCTTATGTCCACGCTGATGGCCGTGCTGATGGGCGAAGTGCACGACGGCCGCATGGTGGGCGTTGTGGCGGACAACACCAAGCTTCTGGGCCGCGCCGCGGGAATCGTGGCCGACATTGCAGGGTGCGATGCGGGCGCGGCGCGGGCCGCACTGACCGCCGCGGGCGGATCGGTCAAGGTGGCCGTCCTGATCGCGCGCGGGCTTGGGCCCGACGCGGCCAGGGCGCAGCTGGACATCGGCGGCGGGCGGCTCCGTCGGGCGCTGCAGGCATTGCCGCCGATTTGATGCAACGACGATCCGAACAACGATCCAACAGAACGATCCAACAGGAGGAAGACGATGACCAAGACCAGACTGACGGCGGCCCTGCTGGCCACCACGCTTCTCGGGTCGGCCGTGTGGGCCGAGGATGTGACGCTGACGATCGAATCCTGGCGCAACGACGACCTGGCGATCTGGCAGGACAAGATCATCCCGGCCTTCGAGGCGAACCATCCCGGCATCAAGGTGGTGTTCGCGCCGTCCGCGCCCACCGAGTACAACGCCGCACTGAACTCGAAGCTTGATGCCGGCACGGCGGGCGACCTGATCACCTGCCGCCCGTTTGACGCCTCGCTCGCGCTCTACACCAAGGGGCAGTTGGCCGACCTGTCGGGTCTGGCCTCGATGGCCAACTTCTCGGACGTGGCGAAATCGGCCTGGCAGACGGATGACGGCAAGGCCACCTTCTGCGTGCCGATGGCGAGCGTGATCCACGGCTTCATCTACAACAAGGACGCCTTCGACAAGCTTGGCATCGCGGTGCCGACGACGGTGGCGGAATTCCACGCGGCACTCGACAAGATCAAGGCGGACGGCACCTACATCCCGATGGCGATGGGGACGAACGACCAGTGGGAAGCGGCCACGATGGGCTATCAGAACATCGGGCCGAACTACTGGAAGGGCGAAGAAGGCCGCAAGGCCCTGATCGCGGGCACCCAGAAGCTGACGGACGCGGACTGGGTCGCGCCCTACAAGGAACTGGCGACGTGGAAGGACTACCTCGGCGACGGGTTCGAGGCGCAGACCTATCCGGACAGCCAGAACCTGTTCACGCTTGGCCGTGCGGCGATCTATCCGGCGGGGTCGTGGGAGATCAGCGGGTTCAACACGCAGGCGCAGTTCAAGATGGGCGCCTTCCCGCCGCCGGTCGTCAACGCGGGCGACAAGTGCTACATCAGCGACCACACCGACATCGCGATCGGCATGAACGCCAAGACCGCGCACCCGGACGAGGCCAAGCAGTTCCTGGAATGGGTGGGTTCGGCGGAATTCGCCACGCTTTATGCCAACGCCCTGCCCGGCTTCTTCAGCCTGAACTCGGCCCCGGTCGAGATGGCCGATCCGCTGGCGCAGGAGTTCGTGTCGTGGCGGTCGAAGTGTGAATCGACGATCCGGTCCACCTATCAGATCCTGTCGCGCGGCACGCCGAACCTGGAGAACGAGACCTGGGCGGCAAGCGCCAACGTCATCAAGGGCACCGAGACGCCCGAAGATGCGGGCGCGAAGCTGCAGGCGGGGCTGGACAGCTGGTACAAGCCTGCGGCGAACTGATGGCCTAGGTGTCCGGTGCCTTTGGCACCGGACCCGAGCGGGGGGCTGTCTGCCCCGCTGCCATCGGTTCTCGGACCGATGGCGAACCGCTGGCAGCCCCCCGAGGATATTTTCAGACAAAAGATGAAGGGAAAGGCAGAGGGTGGCCCATCGTTCCCCGCTGACCATCGCCGCGTTTCTGGCACCGGCCGTCATCGTCTACACGGCGGTGATGATATTCCCGCTTTTCAACACCTTGCGGCTGTCGCTTTATAACTCAGGTGAAGCTGGGCGGATGTTCGTGGGGCTTGAGAACTTCCGTACACTCTTCGGCGATCCGCGCTGGTCGGCGTCGTTCTGGAACGCGCTGGGGAACAACTGCTGGTTCTTCGTCGTCCATATGCTGGTCCAGAACCCCATCGGCATCGCGCTGGCGGCGATCCTGTCGTCGCCCCGGTTGCGGTTCGCGGCGTTCTACCGCAGCGCGATCTTCATCCCGACGATCCTGTCCTTCGTGATCGTGGGCTTCGTCTGGAAGCTGATCCTGTCGCCGATCTGGGGGATCGCGCCGGGGATGCTGGATGCGGTGGGGCTGAAGTCGCTGTTCGCGCCGTGGCTGGGGAAAGAGCAGTATGCGCTGACGACGCTGGCCCTGATCTCGGTCTGGCAGTTCGTGGGTATTCCGATGATGCTGATCTATGCGGCCCTGCTGTCGATCCCCGAGGAGGTGCTGGAGGCGGCAGAGGTGGACGGGATCACCGGCTGGGCCGCGTTCTGGAAGATCAAGCTGCCGCTGATCCTGCCCAGTATTGGGATTATCTCGATCCTGACTTTCGTGGGCAATTTCAATGCCTTCGACCTGATCTACACGGCGCAGGGGGCGCTAGCGGGGCCGAACTTCTCGACCGACATCCTGGGGACGTTCCTCTACCGGACGTTCTTCGGCTTCCAGTTGCAGGTGGGCGACCCCTACATGGGGTCCGCGATTGCAAGTGCCATGTTCGCGGTGATCCTGCTCGGCGTCTGCGTCTACCTGTGGGGCATCCAGAGCCGGATGCGGAGGTATCAGTTCTGATGCGCTCCGCGCGGGTCAATCCGGTCAGCACGGCGGCGGCGCATGGGGCGCTGATCGTCTATACGGTCATCGCGCTGTTCCCGGTCTGGGTCATCCTGATCAACTCGTTCAAGGCGCGGCGCGATATCTTTTCGGCACCGTTGGCCCTGCCCTCTCCGCACAGCTTTTCGCTGATCGGGTATCAGACGGTGCTGAAGCAGGGGGATTTCTTTCAGTACTTCCAGAATTCGATGATCGTCACGGTGGTCAGCCTGTTCTTCATCCTGCTGTTCGGGGCGATGGCGGCCTTTGCGCTGTCGGAATACCGGTTTCCGGGGAACCGGCTGATGGGGCTGTACCTGGCACTCGGCATCATGATCCCGATCCGCATCGGAACGGTCGCGATCTTGCAGCTGATGGTGCAGACCGGCCTTGTGAACACCCTGACGGCGCTGATCCTGGTCTATACGGCGCAGGGGCTGCCCTTGGCCGTGTTCATCCTGTCGGAGTTCATGGCGCAGGTGTCGGACGACCTGAAGAACGCAGGCCGCATCGATGGCTTGGGGGAGTTCACGATCTTCTTCCGGCTGGTGCTGCCCCTCGTCCGCCCCGCGATGGCGACGGTGGCGGTCTTCAACATGATCCCGATCTGGAACGACCTGTGGTTCCCGCTGATCCTGGCGCCCGGCGAGGCGACGAAGACGCTGACGTTGGGGTCACAGGTCTTCATCGGGCAGTTCGTGACGGACTGGAACGCGGTTCTGTCGGCTTTGTCGCTGGCGATCCTGCCGGTCCTGGTTCTGTACGTCATCTTTTCGCGGCAACTGATCCGCGGGATCACGAGCGGGGCGGTGAAATGATCGACACAATAATCGCCTTCCTTCTGGAACAGAACCCCAAAGGATGGCGCGGCCAAGCCCTTATGCTCAAATCCGCAGAAGAAGATGGTCGAGGATATTTGGCGGTCGCTACTTCCTATGAGAAGTCAGTTCAGAGCGAGGGCGATACGGGGCTTCTTGATCTGTTTCGAGATACGCTTCACGAGATCGAAGTCAGGTCGAGGACTAGACCGGATTTCATGGAGACGGTCTCCTACTGGGTGTTCAAGAAGTTCGACGCTGAGGATACACTTGAGTCAATAAACAAGACCGCAGCGAACGCCTTCCAACAGAAAATGCGGGAGAGGTTGCGGTGATATGAAGGTTCTCGTTGCGGGTCTGGGCAACATGGGGATGAGCCATGCACTGGGCCAGGCGAAGCTGGGGAGCGATCTGGTTCTGGTGAACCGCTCGGCGGTGGACCTGCCCCCTGCCCTGCGGGATTTCCCGGTTTTCGGGACGTATCAAGAAGGGTTGGCCAAGCAGCCCGACTTGGCCGTAATCGCCACCTATTCCGACAGCCACGCCGACTACGCCTGCTCCGCGATGGAGCAGGGTGCGCATGTGTTCGTGGAAAAGCCTCTGGCGACCACGGTGGCGGATGCGCGGCGGGTGGTGGATTGCGCCAAATCGAACGGGCGGAAGCTGGTGGTGGGGTATATCCTGCGCCATCACCCGTCTTGGGTGCGGCTGATCGAGGAGGCGCGGGCCTTGGGCGGGCCCTATGTGTTCCGGCTGAACCTGAACCAGCAGTCCACGGGCGCGCAGTGGGCGACGCACAAGCAGCTGATGCAGACGACCAGCCCTATTGTGGACTGCGGGGTGCATTACGTGGACGTGATGTGCCAGATCACCGATGCGAAGCCCGTCCGGGTGCATGGGATGGGGTTGCGTCTGTCTGATGAGATTTCCGAGGGGATGTACAACTACGGCCAGTTCCAGGTGATCTTCGCCGATGGCAGCGTCGGCTGGTACGAGGCTGGCTGGGGGCCGATGATGTCGGAGGTGGCGTATTTCGTGAAGGACATCATCTCTCCCCGTGGCGCGGTCAGCATCGTGTCGGCGGATGCGCCCGGCAGCGCGAGTGTCGAGGGGCATACGAAAGTGGGGGTGATCCGGGTTCACCCGGCGGGGGGCGCGGACCGGATCATCGACTTCCCCGGCGAGCCGGGGCATCAGGAGTTGTGTGACGCCGAGCAGGCCTTCATGGCCCGCGCGATTGCCGAGGATATCGACCTGACACGGCATATGGAGGACGCGGTGGCCTCGCTCGCCGTCTGCCTTGCGGCGGACGAATCGATCCGTACGGGCCGCGTGGTGGAGCTTTGAGGCATGGCCGCGCTGACGCTTGAAAATGTAAGGAAATCCTTTGGCTCGGTCGAGGTGTTGAAGGACATCTCGCTGGCTGTGGACGAGGGTGAGTTCGTCGTATTCGTCGGCCCATCAGGCTGCGGAAAATCAACGCTGCTCCGGTCGATCGCGGGGCTGGAGGATGTGACCTCGGGGCGCATCGTGATCGGTGGCAAGGACGTAACGACCGTGGCCCCGGCCAAGCGCGGGATCGCGATGGTGTTCCAGTCCTATGCCCTTTACCCGCATCTGGATGTCGAGGGGAACATGGCGCTTGGCCTTCGCCAGGCTGGGGAAAGCGCCTCGACCATTGCCGAACGCATCGGGATGGCCACGAAGATGCTGGCGCTCGACCCCTATCTGAAGCGCCGTCCGGCGGAGTTGTCGGGGGGGCAGCGGCAACGGGTGGCGATCGGGAGGGCAATCGTGCGCAAGCCCGATCTGTTCCTGTTCGATGAGCCGTTATCGAACCTCGATGCCGCGCTGCGTATGGCCACGCGGGTGGAAATCGCGCGGCTGCACCGGCAGCTGGGGGCGAGCATGGTCTATGTGACGCACGACCAGACCGAGGCGATGACACTGGCCGACCGGATCGTCGTGATGCGCGACGGGCGGGTGGAGCAGGTGGGCAGCCCGATGGAGCTGTACAACAACCCCGCCAACCGGTTCGTGGCGGGGTTTCTGGGGGCGCCGGCGATGAACTTCCTGCCCGGGGCGCTGGTGGGGCGCGATGTGGCCGAAGTGGGGATCCGGCCCGAGCATTTGCGGGTGGGCGAGGGGCCGTTGTCGGGGACGGTCGCGCATGTGGAGCGGCTGGGCGGCGACACAAACCTGATCGTTTCCCTGCCCGGCGCCCAGTCAGAGGCGGGCGGCCAGTCGGTGACGGTGCGCCTGTTCGGGCAGCACGACTATCGGGTGGATGCGCCTGTGGCGCTGGGGTTCGATCCGGTGCAGGTGTTCGCCTTTGACAAGGACGGGCGGCGGGTCGCGGCTTAGGGCTGTCACAGCAGGTTCCGGCTTCAACAACCCGCCCCGAGCCTGACCCGGGGCCTCGCGTCGTGCGGTCGCACCTTTGACCATCGAGGTCCCGGCTCAAGGCCGGGACGGGTGCTTTTGGGCGAGCCTTGGGCTTGACCTTGTCCGTCCAAAGCGCTTTGAATGCCGCCATCACCCCCAATTCCCCGGAGGCACCCATGACCATTCGCGCGCTCGTCTGGGGCGAGAACGTCCATGAGCAGGAAAACCCGCTGGTGGCGGGCCTGTACCCCAAGGGGATGCACGGGGCGATTGCCGAGGCCTTGAACGCCGACGCAGGCATCCGGGCCGAGACGGCCGTCCTGCAGGATGAGGGCCACGGCATCAGCCGCGAACGGCTGGCGCGGACGGATGTCCTGCTCTGGTGGGGCCACGCCGCGCACGGGCGGGTGGCGGATGCGACGGTCGAGATGGTGGCGGATGCGGTCTGGTCGGGGATGGGGCTGATCGTGCTGCATTCGGGGCATTTCTCGAAAGTGTTCAAGCGCCTGATGGGCACGCCCTGCAACCTGACCTGGCGCGAGGCGGGCGAGCGGGAACGGCTGTGGGTCACGGCCCCGAGCCACCCCATCGCGGCGGGCCTTGGCCCCTGTTTCGAGATCGAGCACGAGGAAATGTACGGCGAGCCCTTCGGCATTCCCGAACCCTTGGAGACGGTCTTCATAAGCTGGTTCCAGGGCGGCGAGGTGTTCCGGTCGGGCGTCACGTATCGGCGGGGCGCGGGGAACGTGTTCTACTTCCGCCCCGGGCATGAGGCCTATCCGACCTATCATCTGCCGGTGGTGCATCAGGTGCTGCGCAACGCCGTGAAGTGGGCGCACAATCCGGCGGCCCGCATCGCCGACCCCAATGCCGCGCCGAACGTTCCGGTGGACAAGGCCCCCGAGAAGATTGAGGAACGTGGGCCGAAGCTGCATGCGCACGGGCAGGAGGGACTGCGATGACCACGACAAACGCGCCGCTGCCGATCCGGATGCTGATCCTTGGCACCGGCAACATGGCCGCCAAACACGCCGAGCACTTCGGCGCGATCCCCGGCGTCACGCTGGTGGGTGGCGTCGATACCTCGACGGACCGTCTGGCGGCCTTCCGCGACCGATGGACCATCGCCAAGGGATTCGCGTCGGTCGATGAGGCGCTCGACTGGGGCCAGTTCGACGCGGTGGCGAACGTCACGCCGGACGCGGCCCATTACCCCACGACGATGCCGATGATCGCGGCCGGAAAGCATGTCTTCTGCGAAAAGCCGCTGGCTGTATCCTATGCCGACGCCGCCGCGATGGCGGACGCGGCGCGCAAGGCGGGCATCGTCACCGGCGTCAACCTGACCTACCGCAACGGCGCGGGCATCCAGCATGCCGCCCGACTGGTGGCCGAAGGGGCCATCGGCACCGTCCGGCATTTCGAGGCGTCGTACCTGCAAAGCTGGCTGACCCAACCCGCCTGGGGTGAGTGGAGCAAGATGGACCAATGGCTCTGGCGGCTGTCCACCGCGCATGGGTCCAAGGGCGTGCTGGGGGATGTGGGCATCCACATCCTCGACTTCCTGACCTTCGCCGCCGGGCTGAAGGTGTCCGACGTGTCCTGCCGCCTTGCGACCTTTCACAAGGCCCCCGAGGACAGGATCGGTCCCTATGTGCTGGATGCCAACGACAGCTGCGCGATGACGCTGCGGCTGGCGAACGGTGCCATCGGTCCCCTGCACGCGACCCGCTTTGCCTCGGGCCACATCAACGACCTCAGGCTGCGGCTTTTTGGCGACAAGGGCGGGATCAAGGTTACCTTCATCCACGAGGAAAGCCGCCTGCGGATCTGCACCGCGCCGAACCTTGAAACCGGGGAATGGCGGGACGTGGAGCTTGGGCCGGTTCCCACGAACTACCAGCGCTTCATCGCCGCGATCCGGGGTGGCGCGCCGATGACGCCGGATTTCGACCGTGGGGCCGAACTTCAGGCGGTCCTCGACCGGGCCGTGGCGTCGGACAACGACGGCGGCGTCAGCCTGTCGGTCACGTCGCGGGCATAGCCCCCGCGTCCGGCCCGGCCTCGCAGATCAGGAACCCGTTGGGCCCAAGCGTCACCTGCGCCCCGGCCCGGTCGGCCGCTTCCGCGATCAGCGTCTGGCCTGCGGCCGTCAGCGCCAGGGTCTGTTCGGCGGGCGACAGGTTGAACAGGCACAGGGTCGCGTCCCCGCGGACCATTCCCAGGACCGGCTCGGGCAGGTCCAGGAACCGCGTCCCGCCCGTCCGAAGGTCCGCCCTGCCCCGGCGGACGGCCAGCATACGGCGGTAGAACTCCAGGACCGACCCCTCCACCGCCGCCTGCCGGTCCACCGCTTGCGCCACCTGTGGCGGCTTCACCGGCAGCCAGGTCCGTGGCGCCGTGGAAAACCCTGCGTTCGGCGCCCCCGCCTCCCACACCATGGGCGTGCGGCACCCGTCGCGGCCAAGGGGTTCGGGCCAGAAGGCGATGCCCTGCGGATCGACCATCTCATCAAGGCCAAGCTCGGTGTTGGTCTGCCCCAGCTCCTCGCCCTGGTAGAGGTAGATCGACCCCTCGAACGTCAGCAGCAGCGTGGCGCATAGCTTTGCCAGCCCCTCGCGCGATGGCCCATGTTCGGCCCAACGGGTCACATGGCGGGGCACGTCGTGGTTCGAGAAGGCCCAGGCCGGCCAGCCGCCTTTCGCGCCGTCGAAGAAGGCCGTGATCCGGTCGCGGAAGGCGGCGGCGGTGAAGTCGTAGCCCAGCATCTCGAAGGAATAGCACTGGTGCACGCGCCGCCCCCGCGCGTATTCCCCCATCAGCGCCAGCGAATGGTGGCTGTCGCCGACCTCGCCCACCATCATCCGCGCGCCGTAGGCATCGGTCAGCGCGCGCAGACGTTCCAGGAACAAGGGCGTTTCGGGCTGGTTCTTCGAAAACAGCGGATACTGCATGCCGTAGGGATTGCCCTCGGGCTGCAGCTTCACGCGGTAATCGGCAGCGTTGTCGCGGAACAGGCGGTCGTGGAAGAAGTAGTTGATCGTATCCAGCCGGAACCCGTCCACCCCCCGATCCAGCCAGAATTTCAGGTTATCGAGGTGAAAGTCCTGCACCTCGGGGTTGTGGAAGTTGAAATCCGGCTGCTCGGCCAGGAAGTTGTGGAAATAATACTGCCGCCGCCGCCCGTCCCAGGTCCAGGCGGGGCCGCCGAAGACGGACAGCCAGTTGTTGGGGGGCGTGCCGTCCAAGCGCGGGTCGGACCAGACGTACCAGTCGGCCTTCGGCCCCTCGCGGCTCGCGCGGCTTTCCGCGAAGGCCGGGTGGCGGTCCGAGGAATGCGAGATCACCTGGTCGATGACCACCTTCAACCCCAGCTCATGCGCCCGTGCGACCAGCCGGTCGAAGTCATCGAGCGACCCGAAGACCGGGTCGATCCCCCGGTAATCGGCCACGTCATAGCCGAAATCCCGCATGGGCGAGGGGAACACGGGCGACAGCCAGATCGCGTCCACGCCGAGGTCGGCCAGATACCCCAAGCGCGACAGCACCCCCGGCAGATCGCCCACCCCGTCACCATTCCCGTCCATGAAGGACCGGGGATAGACCTGATAGGTCACCGCTCCCTTCCACCAGTCATCCGCCACGAACTGCCCCTTCGTCCTTCATCTCGGCACAAATATCCTCGGGGGGGCTGCCACCGGTTCGCCATCGGTCCGAGAACCGATGGCAGCGGGGCAGACAGCCCCCCACCCGGATCGCCCGCCAAAAGGCGGGCGAGGTCACGTCACCACGTCAGGGCCGTCGCGCCCCGTCGCCGACCTGATCCCCGCAATCTCCTCCGCCGCCGCGATCATCGGGGCCAGCGCCGCCTGCACGTCCTCGCTGAGGCCCCCCGGCCCGGCCACGAACCGCTCCAGATACAGCCTAAGCGTCGCCCCCTCCGTCCCCGTGCCCGACAGTCGCAGGACAAAGCGCGATCCACCCTCGAACACCACCCTCACGCCCTGCCCCTTCGAGACAGACCCGTCCACCGGGTCGGTGTAGGCGAAATCGTCGGCCGAGGTGACCGTCATGCCTGCGACCTGCCGCCCCGGCAAACCGGGCAGGGCCGCCCGCAGGGAACCCATCATCGCGTCGGCCTCGGCTACCGGCAGCGCCTCGTAATCGTGGCGGGAATAGTAGTTACGGCCATACCGTGCCCAGTGGGCGGACAGGATGTCGGCGACACTTTCCTTCCGCACCGCAAGGATGTTCAGCCACAGAAGCACCGCCCAAAGTCCGTCCTTTTCGCGCACATGGTCGGACCCGGTGCCGAAGCTTTCCTCGCCGCACAGGGTCGCGCGCCCGGCGTCGAGCAGGTTGCCGAAGAACTTCCACCCTGTGGGCGTCTCGTACTTCCCGATCCCCAGCGCGTCGGCCACGCGGTCGGCAGCGGCGGAGGTGGGCATCGACCGCGCGACCCCCTTCAGCCCCGCCTTGTAGCCCGGTGCCAGATGCGCGTTCGCGGCCAGCACGGCGAGCGAGTCCGACGGCGAGACATAAATCCCCCGCCCGACGACCATGTTCCGGTCGCCGTCCCCGTCCGACGCCGCGCCGAAATCGGTCGCGTTCGGACCGAACATCACGTCCATCAGGTCCTTGGCCCAGACCGGGTTCGGGTCGGGGTGCATGCCCCCAAAATCCGGCAGGGGCGTGCCGTTCACCACGGTTCCGGGGGCCGCGCCCAGACGACGCTCGAGTATCTCCGCCGCATAGGGCCCCGTGACCGCGCACATCCCGTCGAACCGCATCCGGAAGCCGCCCGCAAACATCGCGCGGATGGCGGGGAAGTCGAACAGCGTCTCCATCAACGCCGCATAGTCGGTCACGCTGTCCACCACATCGACCTGCATCGCCCCGACTGCGGTGCGGCCAATGACGGACAGGTCGATGTCCTCGCCCTCCCACAGCTGGTATTCTCTGATCTCCTTCGTCCTTGCGAAGATCGCCTCGGTCACGCCTTCGGGCGCAGGCCCGCCGTTCGGCATGTTGAACTTGACGCCGAAGTCGCCGTCGGGGCCACCGGGGTTGTGGCTGGCCGACAGGATGATCCCGCCATCCGTCTTGTTCAGCCGGATCAGGTGAGATGCGGCGGGCGTGGACAGGATCGCCCCCTGCCCCACGATCACGCGCGCCGCGCCGTTTCCGGCGGCCATCCGAAGGATCACCTGCGCCGCGCGGGTGTTGAAGAACCGCCCGTCGCCGCCGAGGACAAAGGTCTTCCCCGCCGCGCCCACCACGTCGAAGATCGCCTGGACAAAGTTCTCCAGATACCCCGGTTCCATGAAGACGCCCGTCTTCTTGCGCAGCCCGGACGTGCCCGGCTTCTGCCCCGCGATGGGGGTTGTCGGGACCTGCCTCATGCCCATGTCGTCCTCCTCCGGCGATCAGGTGGGGGTCGGTTGGCCGGGACCCTGCGTGTCCCCGGCGTCCGACCCCGATTCCATGTCTGTATGATGATGGGCGATCACGCCCGGATTCGTCACGCGCGACAGCACCATGACCGAATTCGCGCTGACCGCCACGGTGGGCGTGGTCACCGTCAGTTCCGGGGCCTCGGGCCGGGCGGTGTCGATCAGCAGGTGCCACTCCCCCCCGCCGGGCAGCGTCACCGTGACCCCGCGCCCTGCGTTCAGGATGACGAAGACAGCCATCCCCCCCGCCTCGCCCGGACGCCCTTCTTCCGCCCCCCGGATTTCGGCGCAAAGCGTCCGCAGGCCGGGGTTGTTCCAGTCGTCGGGGGTGGGCTCGCGCCCGTCAGGGCGCCGCCAGATCAGATCGCGCAACCCGTCCTGCGCGCGCACGCGCCCATGCAGAAAGCGTGACTGGCGCAAGACCGGGTACTGGTGGCGGATGCGCGACAGCCGCTGCACGAAGGCCAGAAGCCCCGGATCCGCCCGCGTCCAGTCGATCCAGCCCGTCGGGTTGTCCTGCGCATAGGCATTGTTGTTGCCGCCCTGCCCGTTCCCGATCTCATCCCCCGCCAGCAGCATCGGCGTGCCCTGCGACAGGAACAGCGTCGCCAGCAGGTTGCGCTTGCGCCGCGCGCGGGCGGCGAGCGTCGCCTTGTCGGTCGTGGCCCCCTCGATGCCCAGATTGTCCGAATAGTTCTGCGAATGGCCATCGCGGTTGTCCTCGCCATTCGCCTCGTTCCGCTTGGTCAGGTAAGACACCAGATCATCGAGCGTGAACCCGTCATGCGAAGTGACGTAATTGACCGACGTCGTCGCCGCCCGCCCGCCCTTGTCGAAGATCTCGGCCGACCCCAAAAGCCGTTTGGCCAGATCCGGGGCCATCCGGTCGTCGCCCCGCCAGAACCGCCGCACCCCGTCGCGGAAGCGGTCGTTCCATTCGAGGAACGGATGCGGGAACTCGCCCAGCCGGTAGCCGCCGGGGCCGACATCCCAGGGTTCCGCGATCAGCTTCACGCGGCTGAGGACCGGGTCCTGCCGGATCGCGGCCAAGAATGCCGACCCCTCGCCGAACCCTTGGGGCGTGCGGCCCAGCGTGGCGGCCAGGTCGAAGCGGAAGCCGTCCACGTGGATCACCTCGACCCAATAGCGCAAGCTGTCCATCACCATCCGCAGCACCATCGGATGGGCGATGTTCAGGGTGTTGCCGGTGCCGGTGTCGTTGATGTACCGCCGCCCGCCATCGGCCAGCCGGTAGTAGCTCGCGTTGTCCAGACCCCGGAAGGACAGGGTCGGCCCCAGTTCATCGCCTTCGCCGGTGTGGTTGTAGACCACATCCAGGATCACCTCGATCCCCGCCGAATGCAGTCGGCGGACGGTCGATTGCATCTCCCACAACTGCCCTTGCGCCAGATAGCGCGGATCAGGGGCGAAGTAGCCGACGGTCTGATAGCCCCAGTAGTTCTTCAGCCCCTTCTGCACCAGGAACCGGTCATCCACAAAGGCCTGGATCGGCAGCAGCTCGATCGCCGTCACGCCGATGCGCACCAGATGATCGACCACGCTGTCACAGGCGAGGCCCAGGAAGCTGCCCCGATGCGCCTCGGGCACCGAGGGCTTCAGCATGGTCAGGCCCTTGACGTGCGCCTCATAGATGAGGCTGTCGCGCAGCGGGCGGCGCGGGGGCGTGTCATCGTCCCAGTGGAAGGACGTGTCGGTGACGACCGACTTCGGCACCGCAAAGGCGCTGTCGCGCGCGTCGAAGGACAGATCGCTTCGCGGGCTGCCGATGCGATAGCCCATCACCGCGTCCGACCAGCGCAGGCGGCCGTCCAGCATCCGGGCATAGGGGTCGATCAGAAGCTTGTTGGGGTTGAAGCGGTGGCCCGCTTCGGGCTCATACGGACCATAGGCACGAAAGCCATAGCGCGTGCCCGGTGTCAGCCCCGGCACCGCGCCGTGCCAGATGTCGCCATCCCGCTCGGGCAGAGCCAGCCGTTCGATCTCGCGCCGGCCATCGTCCGAAAACAGGCAGAGTTCGATCTTCGTCGCATGGGCCGAGAACACCGCGAAGTTCACGCCGTGGCCGTCCAGCGTCGCGCCCAGCGGCCAGGGGCGGCCCGGCAGGACCACCCGTGACGACGCCGGGCGCTGTGACCCTGCGCCCTGTGACCGCCGTGCTGGGCTCATGCCACCAGCCCGGCATAGACCTGCGCATAACGTTTCGCCGCCGCATCCCAGCCCACGGGCGCGCGCATCCCCCGCCGCTGCATCGCCGCCCAGTCGGCGGGGCGGGCATAGGCGTCCGACAGTTGCGCGAGCGCGCGCGTCAGACCCATCCTGTCGATGGGCGTGAAGGTCACGCCGGTCGAGGCCCCGGCGGCCTCCGTCGCGGGCGAGGTGCCGATCACGGTATCTGCGAGGCCCCCGGTCAGGCCCACCACCGGCACCGCGCCATAGCGAAGCCCATACATCTGCGTCAGCCCGCAGGGCTCGAACCGGCTGGGGACCAGCACCGCATCGGCACCCGCGAACATGCGGTGCGACAGCGCCTCGTCATAGCCGATGTTCACGCCCACCCGACCAGGGAACCGCGCTGCCAGATCGCGCATCGCCTGTTCCAGCGCGGGGTCACCCGACCCCAGCACCGCCAACCCCCCGCCCCCCGACAGGAAGTCCGCCGCCGCATCGGGGATCAGGTCGATCCCCTTCTGATGGGTCAGGCGGCTGACCAGGATCGCCAAAGGCCCAGTCACCCCCGACAGACCGAATTCCGCCATCAGCGCCGCCCGGTTCGCGGCCTTGCCCTTCATCGCCTTCGCCGAATAGGGCGCGATCTCGGGGTCGGTCTCGGGGTTCCAGACGCCCGTGTCCACCCCGTTGAGGATGCCCGTCAACACCCCCGCCCGCGCGGCCAGAACGCCCTGCAACCCCATCCCGAATTCGGGCCGCATCAGTTCGGCCGCATAGGTGGGCGAGACTGTGGTGATCGCGTCCGCCGTCACCAGCCCCGCCTTCAGGGTCGAGATGTTGCCGTAGTACTCCAGCCCCTCGGCATTGTAGGCCCCATAGGGCAGGCGCAGGCGGGCCAGCCGGTCGGCGGGGGAGATACCCTGAAAGGCGATGTTGTGGACGGTGATCACCGACCGCACGGGCGACGGCGGGCCGTAGCGCAGGTAGGCGGGCGCAAGCCCCCCCTGCCAGTCATGCGCGTGCAGGATGTCGGCCCCCCAGCCGTCCGACCCCTCCCCGCGCGCAATAGCGGCGCCCGCCCAGCAAAGCGCCGCAAACCGCTCGGGGTTGTCGGCATAGTCCTGCCCGCCCGCGCTGTAAGGGCCGCCCGCCCGGTCATACAGGTGCGGTGCGTCAAGCAGCATCAGATCAAGGCCACCCGCCCGCCCCGCAAAGACCTGACCGCGCCCCCCGAACAGGTCTCCTTCCGACCAGACCACATGCGCCGCCTCCAGCGCCGACAACAGCTTCGGATAGGCCGGGATCAGCACCCGCATCTGCCACCCCTCGGCGGCCAGCGCGGCGGGCAGCGCGCCCACGACATCCGCCAGCCCGCCGGTCTTGACCAGCGGCACACATTCCGAAGCAACTGACAGAACCCTTCCGCCCGGCACCCGTCTTCACCCTTTCGTTTCGGCAGAAATATCCTCGGGGGGTCCGGGGGGCAGAAAGCCCCCCGGCCTTCTTGACTTTCATGCAAGCGCCGCCGCCCGCTTGTCGAGCATGTCCTGTGTGATCAGGACGATCCCGCTGTCGGTACGACGGAACCACTTTGCGTCTTCGGCCGCATCCTCGCCCACGATCAAGCCCTCGGGGATCGTGACGCCCGAGTCGATCACGCAGTTCTTCAGCCGTGCCTTCCGTTCGACCGTCACGTATGGCAGCACCACAGCGTATTCCAGCGCGGAATAGCTGTGCGACCGGACCCCCGTGAACAAGAGCGAATTACGCACCTCGGACCCCGAGACGATGCAGTTGCCCGACACCAGCGACGACACCGCACTGCCCCGCCGCCCATCCTCGTCATGGATGAACTTCGCGGGCGGCACGATTTCGGCATAGGTCCAGATCGGCCAGGTGTTGTCGTAAAGGTCCAGCTTCGGCACGAAGTCGGTCAGGTCGATGTTCGCCTGCCAGAAGGCGTCGATGGTGCCCACGTCGCGCCAGTAGGGCTCCTTCTCAAGCCCCGACCGCACGCAGCTGTCGGCGAACCTGTGGGCGACGGCTTTCCCGTTCTTCACGATGGCGGGGATCAGGTCGTTTCCGAAGTCATGGCTGGACGTGTCGTTGGCCATGTCATCGACCAGAAGCGCGCGCAGGAATGTCCAGTCGAAGACATAGATGCCCATGGATGCCAGAGCGTGGTCCGGGTCACCCGGGATCGCGGGCGGGTCCTTCGGCTTTTCCAGGAAAGAGGTGATGCGCATGGACTTGTCCACCGCCATCACGCCGAAGGCCGTCGCCTCCATCCGGGGCACGGTCAGGCAGCCGATCGTCACGTCGGCACCGCTGTCCACGTGCTGGCGCAGCATCACCTCGTAATCCATCTTGTAGATGTGGTCGCCTGCCAGAACGACGACGTAACGGATGCCGTAGCTGTCGATGATGTCGATGTTCTGCGCCACCGCATCCGCCGTGCCGCGATACCAGTTTTCTTCATCCATCCGCTGGCTGGCGGGCAGGATGTCGAGGTATTCGTTCCGCTCGGCCCGGAAGAAGTTCCATCCCCTCTGGCAGTGCCGGATCAGGCTGTGCGCCTTGTACTGTGTGGCCACTGCCATCTTGCGGATGCCCGAGTTCAGCGCGTTCGACAGGGCGAAGTCGATGATCCGGGTCTTGCCACCGAAATAGACCGCAGGCTTGGCGCGCCGGTCGGTCAGCTCCTTCAGGCGGCTGCCCCGGCCCCCGGCAAGGACGAAGGCCATTGCCTGTGACGACAGGCGGGCGTTGGCGCGTGGTTCCATCTTGTCCTCCCGTTAGGGCCGTTTGTCGGCCCAGATTATCTGGCGTTGTCATGCTTGTCGGAACATCACCACCGACAGAGGCGGGATCACCACCGCCGCCGATTGCGTCTGGTTGTGCCAGGGCACCGGCTCGGTCACGATGCCGCCCAGGTTGCCCCGGTTGCCGCCGCCGTAAATCTCGGCGTCGGTGTTCAGCACCTCGACCCAGCGCCCCGCCGCCGGAAAGCCGACGCGATACCCAGCGCGTTCTACGGGGGTGAAGTTCGCGGCCACGACGATCATCGGGTCGTCCGCGCGCCCCTTGCGCACCCAGGCGTAGACCGAGTTTTCGGCGTCGTTGATCTCCAGCCATTCAAAGCCCTCAGGCCGGGCGTCGTTCACGTAAAGCGCCGGATTTTCGCGGTAGAGCGCGTTCAGCGCGCGCACCAGAAGCTGGATGCCCCGGTGCTGCGGGTCGTCGGCCTGGTGCCAGTCAAGGCTTTGGTTGTGGTTCCATTCGGCCCCTTGGGCGAACTCCTGCCCCATGAACAGAAGCTTCTTGCCCGGGTGCCCCCACATGAAGGCGTAGTAGGCGCGCAAGTTCGCGAACTTCTCCCACGCATCGCCCGGCATCTTGGCCAGCATAGACCCCTTGCCATGAACAACCTCGTCATGGCTGATCGGCAGGATGAAGTTTTCGGTGAAGGCGTAGTGCAGGCCGAAGGTCATCTGGTGGTGATGATACTTCCGGTGGATCGGGTCCTTCTCGATGTAGCGGAGCGTGTCGTTCATCCACCCCATGTTCCACTTGAACCCGAAGCCCAGGCCGCCGTGGTCCACGGGCCGCGACACGCCGGGGAAAGCGGTCGATTCCTCGGCCACCGTCATGATCCCGTCGTGACCGCCATAGGCTACGATGTTCATGCGGCGCAGGACGTCGATGGCCTCATAGTTCTCGCGTCCGCCGTCGCGGTTGGGGATCCACTCGCCCTGCTTGCGGGAATAGTCGCGGTAGAGCATGGACGCGACCGCATCCACGCGCAGGCCGTCGATGTGGTATTCCTCCAGCCAGTACAAGGCGTTGGCGATCAGGTAGTTCGATACCTCGGCACGGCCGTAGTTGTAGATGAGCGTGTTCCAGTCCTGGTGGAACCCCTCGCGCGGGTCCTGGTGTTCGTAAAGTGCTGTGCCGTCAAAGCGGCCGAGGCCATGCTGGTCGGTCGGGAAATGCCCCGGCACCCAGTCGATCAGGACGCCCATGCCCCGCCGGTGCGCGGCGTCCACGAAGGCCGCGAATTCGTCGGGCGTGCCGTGGCGGATCGTCGGGGCGAACATGCCGATGGGCTGGTAACCCCAGGACCCGTCGAAGGGGTATTCGCTGATGGGCATCAGCTCGATATGGGTGAAGCCCATCCAGTAGGCGTAGTCGACCAGTTCCTGCGCCAGTTCGTGGTAGCTGAGCGGGCGCGCACCGCCATCGGCCTTGCGCCAGGACCCGAGGTGAACTTCGTAGACCGAGATCGGGGCGTCGATGCTGTTGGCCTCGCGGCGTGACGCCATCCAGCCCTTGTCGCCCCAAGTCTTTGCGCCCGCACGGCGGACGACCGACCCGGTTGCGGGCGGGTGTTCCGCACCGAACCCCACGGGGTCGGCCTTCAGCGGTTCGGCATAGCCGGACGGCCCGAGGATTTCGTATTTGTAGATCGTGCCTTCGCGCAGGCCGGGGATGAAAATCTCCCACACCCCCGTCGCTCCCCGCCGCCGCATCGGGGCACGGCGACCGTCCCAGACGTTGAAATCGCCCACGACCGACACGCGCCGCGCATTCGGCGCCCAGACGGCGAAGTGAACGCCCTCGACCCCTTCATGCGTACGGGCATGGGCGCCAAGAGCTTCCCACAGGCGGTGGTGGCGGCCTTCGCCCAGCAAGTATTCGTCGATCTCGCCCAGCACGGGGCCAAAGCGGTAGGGGTCGTCAAAGGTCCAATCGGTGCCGTTCGCACCCCGCGCCCGCAGGCGGTAGTCGCGCCCCGCAAACGGCGCGGTGAACAGTTCGTGCGCATCGGGGTGCGGGGCCATCGGTATTTCGGTCGCTGTATCGGGGCCCTGCCCCACGACCCAGACCTCGACCGCCCCCGGCACGAACACGGCGACGCGCCCGTGATGGGGCCCAAGCACGCCGAACGGGTCCGCGCAGCGCCCTTCGGCAATTGCGCGGGCGGTCGAGGGGTCGATGGACCGCGCGGGCAGGCTGACGGGGGCCGCCTTGGCTTTGCGCGGTGCCTTCACCACGCCCTCTGCCTTCGCAGGGCCGCCCTCCTTTGCCGTCCCGGACGTTCTGCCCGTTGTCGCCTTGGCCACGGCCCCCTCCTACGGTTGCAGTGCCGATTCCACCGTCCAGATGTTCCGCATGTAATCACGCACGGCGCGGTCGGACGAGAAGAACCCCATCCGCGCCGTGTTCAGCGCGGCCATCCGGTTCCAGTCGTCGGGGCGCGCATAGGCATCGCTGACCTCGGCCTGCGCGGCCTGGTAGGCGGCGAAGTCCGATGCGACCAGGAAGTAGTCGTGGTGCCACATCCGGTCCACCACGCCGTGATAGCGGTCGGGCTGGCCCGGCGAGAACCGCCCCTCGGCCAGCATTTGCAGGACGTCGGCCAAGGGCTGGCAGTCCGAAATCGCCAGCCGCGCGTGGGCCACGTTCTTGCGACGCTCCACCACCTCCTCGGCGGTCAGGCCAAAGAGGAAGAAATTCTCCGCCCCCACCTGCTCGCGGATCTCGACGTTCGCACCATCCAGCGTGCCGATGGTCAGCGCGCCGTTCAGCGCGAACTTCATGTTGCCCGTGCCTGACGCCTCTTTCCCGGCGGTGGAGATCTGTTCCGACAGGTCGGAGGCGGGGATGATCCGTTCGGCCATCGAGACGTTGTAGTTCGGCGGGAACACGACCTTCAGCAGGCCCCGCACTTGCGGGTCGTTGTTCACGACGGTCGCCACGTCGTTGATCAGGTGGATGATTTCCTTGGCGACCCAATAGCCCGGTGCCGACTTGCCGCCGAAAATCTTGACGCGCGGCACCCAGTTCCCGTTCGGATTGCCGCGGATCGCGGCCCATTCCGCGATGGTCTGCAGAATGTTCAGAAGCTGGCGCTTGTATTCGTGGATGCGCTTGACCTGCACATCGAAGATCGCGTCGGGATCGACCTGCACGCCGGTCTCGGCCATCAGCCAGTTCGACGCCGCCACCTTGTTGGCGCGCTTGGCCGCCGCGAAGTCGGACCGGAATGTTGCCGTCCCGGCCGCCGCCTCAAGCCCGCGCAGGCGGTCAAGGTCGGCCTCCCACCCCGCCCCGATCGTGTCGGTGATCAGCCGCGACAAAGCGGGGTTCGCCATCCGCAGCCAGCGACGCGGGGTGATGCCGTTGGTGACGTTGATGATCCGGCCCGGATGGAGCGCGTTCAGTTCCGGGAACAGCGTCTTCTTCACAAGGTTGGAATGCAGCGCCGAGACGCCGTTGACCTTGTGGCTCATGATGAAGGCCAATTCGCCCATGCGGACTTCGTGGTTCTTCACGATGCCGACCCAATGCGGGCGGGAATGGTGTTCGTCCAGATGCCAGGCGTCCACCCGTTCGATGATCTGCATGTGGCGCGGCAGGACGGTCCCCACCAGATAGGTGGACCAGCGTTCCAGCGCCTCGGGCAACAGGGTGTGGTTGGTGTAGCCCAGCGTCTTCTTGGCGATGGTCAGGGCAAGGTCGAAATCCATGCCGTGGTCATCGACCAGAAGCCGCACCAGCTCCGGCCCGGCGATGGCGGGGTGGGTGTCGTTCATCTGGATCGCCACCCGTTCGGGCAGCTTGCGCAGATCGCCGTGGCTGTCCAGGAACCGCCGCAACAGGTCCTGCAGCGAGGCCGACACCAGGAAGAACTCCTGCTTCAGCCGCAGCTCCTTGCCCGCGAAGGTGGTGTCGTCGGGGTAAAGGACGCGGCTGATCGTGCGGGCCAGCGCCTCGGGCTCGGCGGCGGCGGCGTAGTCGCCCCGGTTGAAGCGGGCCAGGTCGAACTTCGTCGTTGGCTGCGCCCCCCACAGGCGCAACGTGTTGGCCCATTTCGCCTGCCATCCGACGACCGGCGTATCATAGCCTGCGGCCGAGACGGTTTCGGCAGGGTGCCACTCCGACTTGCCGTCCTTCGTCTCGACATGGCCCTTGAAGCCGATGGTGTAGGCCGCCTCGGGCCGTTCGAACTCCCACGGGTTGCGGGTCATCAGCCAGTCTTCGGGGGTTTCCGCCTGCTGGCCGCCTTCGAACCGCTGCCGGAACAGGCCAAGCTCGTACCGGATACCATAGCCATAGGCCGGGCAGCCCAGCGTTGCCATGCTTTCCATGTAGCAGGCCGCCAGGCGCCCGAGGCCGCCGTTCCCCAGCGCCGCGTCGGGTTCGTCGGCGACGAGCGTCGTGAAATCCTGCCCGAAGCCCGCCATCACCTCGGCGGCCATGTCGCGCAGGCCCAGATTGATCGCGGCATCTTCCAGGATGCGCCCGATCAGGAACTCCATCGACAGGTAGTAGACGCGCTTGTGATCTTCGGCCCAGGTGCGCCGGGTGGCGGTGAACCAGGGTCCGACGATCCGGTCGCGGATCGCGAAGGACAAGGCCATCCGCCAGTCGCGGGTGGATGCGTGGTCGGCGTCCTTGCCGATCGTGTAGGTCAGGTGCCGCAGAACATCGGACCGCAGCGCGTCGGCCGTGAAGTTCGGCTGGTGAAGATCGGACGGCATCGGCGGTCGGCTTTCACATGGGTTTCAGGGGCCATCCAAAGCGCTTTGGCCCCCCCGCGTCAAGCAAGTCCGCCGAACCGCCCCGGAATTAGGGACAGTGTGGCCCGCCCGGGTTAACCAAGCGCGTAGCCCGCCCCCCGCACCGTCCGGATCGGATCGTCCTCGCCGCCGGCGCACAGCGCCTTGCGCAGTCGCCCCACATGCACGTCCACCGTGCGGGTATCGACATAGATGTCGCGTCCCCAGACCCGGTCCAGAAGCTGTTCGCGGCTCCAGACCCGGCCGGGCTTTTCCATGAAGGTGGTGAGCAGGCGGAACTCCGTCGGGCCAAGCCGCACGGCACGGGTGGCCCGGCTGACGCGATGGGTTTCGGAATCAAGCGTGATGTCGTCGAAAATCAGCGTCTCGCCCTGGCTGGCCGGGCGGGCGCGGCGCATCTGACCGCGCACGCGCGCCAGAAGCTCGACCACCGAATAGGGCTTGGTGACATAGTCGTCCGCCCCCGTCTCCAGCCCGCGCACCCGGTCCACCTCCTCGGACCGGGCCGAGATCATGATGATCGGCACGCCCTTCGTCTCGGACCGCGACCGCAGACGGCGGCAGACCTCGATGCCTGACACGCCGGGCAGCATCCAGTCCAGAAGGATCAGGTCGGGCTTTTCCTCCGAGGCCAGCATCAGCGCCTCGTCCCCGCTTTCGGCGGAGGCGACGCGGAAACCTTCGGCCGACAGGTTGTAGGAGAGAACCTCGCGCTGGGCGGGTTCGTCCTCGACCACCAGAACCAGCGGTGATTGCGGTGTCATCGGTTCCCCTTACTCCGCCCCGAAGTTGGAGACGCTCTCGGCCTTCGGCCGCGCATCTTCCGGGAAAGACCCTGTGACAAGATAGATCACCTGCTCGGCAATCGCGGTCGCATGATCGCCCATCCGTTCGATGTTCTTGGCGATGAAGTGCAGATGCATGCAGGCGGTGATGTTGCGCGGGTCTTCCATCATGTGCGTCAGGAACTCGCGGAACAGCGCGTTGTACATCTGGTCCACGTCCTGGTCCGACCGCCGCACGTCCTCGGCCAGGTCCAGCGCCCGGGTGTTGTAGGCATCGAGCGCGTTGCGCAGCATCTCTTCCACGGTGCGCGCCATGCGCCGCAGCGATCCGCCCGATCCGTCGATCCGGGTCAGGTTGCCCAGAACCGCCGCGCGCTTGGCGATATTCTTGGCGTAGTCGCCCACCCGCTCCAGGCTGTGGGCGATCTTCAGGACCGACAGTGCGATCCGGAGGTCGGTTGCCGTGGGCGACCGAAGGGCGATCAGGCGCGCGGCCTCCTCGTTGATCTTCTCTTCCAGCGCGTCGATGGCGGCGTCGTTCCGCTGCACCTGCACCGCAAGCTCGCCATCGCGCGTCTCCAGCGCCCGGGCCACGTCCAGGATCGCCGTCTCGACCATGCCGCCCATGCGCATGACCATCGCCTGAACCGCCTCCAGGTCGCGGTCGAAGGCCGACAGGATGTGCTGCTCGTTCATCTTGTGCTCCTCAGCCGATCCGGCCGCTGATGTAGCTTTCGGTCCGCGGATCGTGGGGTTTTGTGAAGATCTGGCCCGTCTCGCCGTATTCGACAAGGTAGCCCAGATGGAAGAACGCCGTGCGCTGGCTGACGCGCGCCGCCTGCTGCATCGAGTGCGTGACGATCACGACCGAAAAGTTCGACCGCAGCTCGTCGATCAGTTCCTCGACCTGCGCCGTGGCGATGGGGTCAAGCGCCGAGCAGGGTTCGTCCATCAGAAGAACCTCTGGCGAGGTGGCGATGGCGCGCGCGATGCACAGGCGCTGCTGCTGGCCACCCGACAGTCCGGTGCCGGGGGCGTTCAGACGGTCCTTCACCTCGTTCCACAGCGCGGCCTTGCGCAGGCAGCTTTCGACCACCTCGTCCAGTTCCGCCTTGTTGCGGGTCAGGCCGTGGATCTTGGGGCCATAGGCCACGTTGTCGTAGATCGACTTCGGGAAGGGGTTCGGTTTCTGGAACACCATCCCCACCTTGGCGCGCAGCTGCACCGGATCGACGCGCTTGTCGTAGATGTCTTCACCATCCAGCGTGATCTTTCCCTCGACCCGGCACGAGGGGATCGTGTCGTTCATCCGGTTCAGGCAGCGCAGGAAGGTGGACTTCCCGCAGCCCGACGGCCCGATGAAGGCGGTGACCGTCTTGTCCAGGATTTCCACGTCCACGTCCTTGATGGCGTGGTTCTGGCCGTAATAGACTTGGGCCTTCTTGGCGCTGATCTTGGATGTCACGGCGGTCACGCTCCGTTCGATAAGTCTGGCGTCGTCCATATCCGTCTCTCCTACCAGCGGCGCTCGAAACGGCGGCGCAGGATGATGGCGGCCGCGTTCATGATGACAAGGAATAGCAGAAGCACGATGATCGCGCCCGAGGCCCGTTCGACAAAGGCCGGATCGCCGCGCTGCGTCCAGTTGTAGACCTGCACGGGCAACGCCGCAGCGGGTTCGAAGAAGCCCGCAGGCGGAGCGTCGGGGAAGTCACGGACGAAGGCGACCATCCCGATCAGCAGAAGGGGTGCAGTTTCGCCCAGGGCCTGGGCCAGGCCGATGATCATGCCCGTCAGGATGCCCGGCGCCGCCAGCGGCAGGACGTGGTGCAGGATCGATTGCAGCTTCGACGCCCCCACCCCCAGCGCCGCGTCGCGGATGGACGGCGGCACCGCCTTCAGCGCGGCGCGCGACGGAATGATGATGCGCGGCAGCGTCATCAGGGTCAGCACGAGGCCACCCACGATGGGGGCCGACTGCGGCAGACCCGCGAAGTTGATGAAGATCGCAAGGCCCAGGATCCCGAACACGATCGACGGCACAGCCGCCAGGTTCGCGATGTTCACCTCGATCAGATCGGTGAACCGGTTCTTGGGCGCGAACTCTTCCAGGTACACCGCCGCCGCCACGCCGATGGGCAGCGACAGGACCAGCACGATCATCATCATGTACAGCGAGCCGAGGAAGGCCACGCCCAGCCCCGCCGCCTCGGGCCGTGTGTCTGAGGCGTCGGGGAAGGTGAAGAAGGCGGGGTTGAAGGCCATCGACAGCAGCCCGGCCGCCTTCATCTTGTCGGCCAGCGTCAGCTGCTCGGGCGAGATGTTGCTGTCGAGCTTGGCGGACTCCATCGTCACCCGGCCCTTGTAGTAGCCATCGACCCGGCCATTCGCCAACAGCCGGACCTCGACTGTCTGGCCAACCAGCGAGGGGTCCGCCAGCACACGGTTGCGCAACTGCGCGGGGGCCTCGTCCGACACCAGATCGGCGATCTTCTTCTTGTCCAGGCCCGCGGTGTCGATCCCCTTGTCGGCCAGCGCCTGTTCCAGCGACTTGTGGATGACGCCCGCGTAGCCGACGGTCGTGACCTTGGACATCTCGGCCGGGTCGCGCTTGCCGGACTTGTCCAGCTTCGCTTCGTCCAGCGCGACGGGGATTGTTATAAAGGTCTGCCGGTAGGACGACAGGCCCGCCGTCAGGATTGACACCAGCAGGATCACAAGCGCGGTCAGCGCGATCGCGATGGCGATCACTCCATACCAGCGGAACCGTGTCTCGGCCGCATTCCGTGCGCGGGTGCGCGGATCAAGCTCCAGGATCGATGCCATGCGGCCTGCGCGCGCGGGACCCGAGGCAGAGGCGATGTCGGTCATTCGTACTGCTCCCGGTACTTGCGCACGATGTAGAGCGCGAGGACGTTCAGACCCAGCGTCAACAGGAAAAGCGTCAGGCCAAGAGCGAATGCCACCAGCGTCTCTGGGCTTGCGAACTCCGTATCGCCGGTCAGCTGGCTCACGATCTTCACCGTCACCGTTGTCATCGCCTCGAACGGGTTCAGGCTCAGCTTCGCCGCGGCACCCGCGCCCATCACGACGATCATCGTCTCGCCGATGGCCCGGCTGGCGGCCAGCAGGATCGCGCCAACCACGCCCGGCAGCGCGGCGGGCAGCACGACCTGCCGGATCGTTTCGGAATTCGTGGCACCAAGGCCCAGCGAGCCGTCGCGCAGCGACTGCGGCACGGCGTTGATGATGTCATCCGACAGGGACGAAACAAACGGGATGACCATGATCCCCATCACCAGTCCCGCCGTCATCACCGACGACGACGATGCGCCAAGGCCCAGGGGCTGCGCGAAGTAGTCACGCAGGATCGGCCCCACGGTGATCAGCGCGAACAGGCCGTAGACAATCGTGGGAATGCCCGCCAGCACCTCGATCAGCGGTTTCACGACAGACCGGACGGTCTTCGTCGCATATTCCGACAGATAGATCGCCGACAGGATGCCGATCGGCACCGCAACCAGAAGCGCGATGGCCGAAACATAAAGCGTGCCCCAGATCAGCGGCAGGATGCCAAGGTCGGACCCGCCCTTGAACTGCGGGTTCCAGACCGACGAGAAGAAGAATTTCGTCGCCGGGTAAAGCCGGAAGAAGTGCAGCGTCTCGAAGGCCAGCGACAACACGATTCCGAACGTGGTGGCGACCGCAACCAGCGACGCGCCAATCATCAGACCGATCACGAACCGTTCCGACACGTTGCGCGCGCGGTAGTCGATCTTGATCTGTGCGTAGGACCACAGGAACCCCAGCGCGGCCGCAATCACCGCCGCGATCGTCATTGCGATCGACAGCCGGTGCGACACGCTGCGGTATTCCTTGGCCGCCTGCAGCACGTGTTCCTTGACCTTCGAGCCGAGTGCCACACCGGCATCCGCGAGCTTCGCATCCACGTCGCCCGTGGCAACCGACAGACCCGCCACATCGGCCTCGGTCATCTTGCCCTGGGCAATCGACAGGTCGACCCCGTCGGCGATGCGACGCACGTCGGCCATCACAAGGCTCATCGAACTGCCGTCGTCGATATCCGACGGCTCGATGATCGCTTCGACATGGCGCTGAAGATAGGCGGGCTGGATGACCAGCCACAGCACGATCAGAAGGAACGCCGGAACGAAGGTGAACAGAAAGACAGATTGCCCGTAGAAACCCGGAAGCGAGTGCAGCTTGCGCAGGTCGCCCCCGGCGCGCGACATCGCCCGTGACCGGCCCGCGATGTAGCCCAGCACGCCAAGAACCAGCACGATCAGTATGGAATGTCCGGCGCTCATGAAATCCCCACCGATTCCGCGCAGATAGGATCGGGGCGGCACCGCTTGCGCGCGCCGCCCCGGGGTGTGGTTACTGCAGCGGACCCATCGGGGTCTCGGCCTCGACCGCGGCCTGCGTGGCCTTCAGGTCGGGGTCCGACACCAGGCCATAGGCGGCCAGCGGGCCATCGGGGCCGGCCATGTCATCCGAGACGAAGAACTGGATGTATTCCTTCAGGCCCGGGATGACGCCGATATGCGCCTTCTTGACGTAGAAGTAGAGCGGACGCGACACCGGATACTCGCCCTTCGCGATCGTCTCGGTCGAGGGAACCACGCCCGACATCGACGCGACCTTCAGCTTGTCGGTGTTGTTTTCGTAGAACGACAGGCCGAACACGCCGACAGCGTTCTTGTTGGCGTCCAGACGCGCCAGCGTCTCGGTGTAGTCGCCGTCGATGTCAACCGACAGGCCGTCGGTGCGGGTGGCGCCGCAGGCCTTCTTGGCGTTGGCCTCTTTTTCCTTGTCGTCCTTGCCCTCGGCGGTCGCCAGGAACAGGTCCATCGCGCCGGTGGCCTTGCAGCCCGCTTCCAGAACCTTGGTCGCAAAGACTTCACGCGTGCCGTGCTTGGTGCCGGGGATGAAGACCAGGATGTCCTGCGCGGGCAGCTTGGCGTTCACTTCGGCCCAGCTCTTGTTCGCGTTCGGAACCAGCGCGCCGTCCTTGACCACCTGCGCCGCGATGGCGTTGTAGATGTCGGCCGGCTCGAAGGCGAAGTCGGCACCCTTCACGTCGCTGGCGAAGACGATGCCGTCATAGCCGATGCGCACTTCCATGATGTCGTTGACACCATTGGCCTTGCAGGTGTCGATGTCCGACTGCGTGATGCGCGAGGACGAGTTGGCGATGTCGATGGTGTTCTCGCCGACGCCTTCGCAAAGTTTCTTGCGGCCCGCGCCTGAACCGCCGCCTTCCACGACCGGCGTCGGGAAGTCGAAGTTCTCGCCGAAGGCTTCGGCGACGATGGTCGCATAGGGCAGAACCGTCGACGAACCGGCGATCTGGATCTGGTCGCGGGCCGAGGCTGCGGTGCCCATCGCCGCAACGGCCAGCGCCGACACGGTCAGAAGCGTGAATTTCATGGGTTGTTTTCCTTGCATCACAAGATGACCGGCTACCCCCCACGGGCAGCCATGCAGACCGTGATCTAGTGCCGGTCCGCTGTCCTTTTGCGACAGTTGTGTAACGGTTTTGCGACACATCCCAAATCCGCTCAGCATCGCGCAAACGTCGCCGCGGCAGCTCACGATTCCGGAAGCAACACGCTGAACTTGCTGCCCTTTCCAGGCTCGCTCTCAATCCGCAGCCGACCGCGGTGGCGGTTGACGATATGCTTCACGATCGCAAGGCCAAGCCCGGTTCCGCCCTTCTCGCGGCTTCGGTGCGCATCGACGCGATAGAATCGCTCGGTCAGCCTCGGCAAGTGGATGGGATCGATTCCCTCGCCGTGATCGACGACCTCGATCCGCACGGCCGACCCGCGCAGCACCGGCTCGCGCTCCAGCCGCGACACACGCACTTCGACCCGCTTGCCCTTCTGCGCGTATTTCAGCGCGTTCTCGACCAGATTGTGGAACACCTGCAAAAGCTGGTCCTGGTCGCCCGGCACGGTGAACCCCTCTGGCGGCGCGTCCAGCACGAACTCCATCCCCGCTGCCTCCGCCTGCGGCTTCAGCGTCAAAAGCACGGACTTCACCACACCGACGACATCGGTGGGCTCGGACGGCCGCAGCCGTTCGTCCGCCTCGACCTTCGACAGCGACAGCAGGTCGCTGACCAGCCGGATCATCCGACCCGCCTCTCGCTCCATGATCCCAAGAAACCGGTCGCGCGCGGCGGGGTCCTCGCGCGCGGCGCCGCGCAACGTCTCGATGAACCCGACAAGCGCGGTCAGGGGCGTGCGCAACTCGTGGCTGACATTGGCCACGAAATCCCGCCGCATCGTCTCGGCCCGCTCCAGCGCGGTCAGGTCCTCGAACGTCACAAGCGCCCCGGTCCGGCCGTCGGTCTCGTTGACCGGCGCGATATGAACAAGCACGGCAAGCTCGCCCGCGCCGCGGCTGGGCAGTGCGATGCGCACCCGGCTTGCCGCGCGCGACGACAGGACGGATTCAAGCGCCGTCAGGAAGGTGGGGTGGCGCAGGAACGTCGCCACAGGCTTGCCCTCCACCGATCCGCCGAACAAAGCATGGCTGGCCGGATTCTCGACGGTGACGCGTTCGCCCGGTCCAACCAGAAAGGCCGGCATCGGGATGCCCGCCAGGATCTCAGTCGCCGTGCGCCGGTCCATCGCCCGCCATCCCTGCCTGTTTCATTGGCACAGCCCGGGTTCATATGCCGCCCGACTGCCCAGCGCTCAGTCGGACAGAATCGGGCGAAAGTAAACGGTTGCGCGCGCCTTGACGGCGCGGGGCGCGTCGCTAAACCCTCAGGGTAGCTTTGACCGCCCCACATTCGCCACAGGCGAGCAAACGGACGGCAACCATTGTCGCGACGAAGGACGCTGGCTGACCGATGGGGCGCAACGACAATCGATCCCGGCCCGGTCGGCGGCCGTTCGTCACGGGTGGGGCGGATGTCGGCGTGCGGCCCTTGGAAACGGGTGTATTCCCGGACAGGGGGCGCATTGTCGTTCTGGATGCGTTGCGATTGTTGCCGGCTGCGACGCTCTTGTCGGACAAGGCGGACCTGATCGTGCTTCCCTTTGCCGGGCTTTCGCCCGGCCACATCACAGCCGCCGCCCCCGATCTGGTCGCGGCCCCGCTGATCGGGTCGGGCTACGACATCCTGGACGTCCTGACCCTGCTGGCCGATTCAGGATATGCGGGCCCGGTCGCTGCGCTGACCCGTCCCTTCACGGTGCCGGGCGACCTGATCGCCGCCATCGCATCGCGGGCGCGCGGGCGCGGACTGACGGTGTCGGTTGTCGAAGTCGGGCGTGCGGGCGATCTCGTGGCCGTCACCCACGTGGCAATCGGCTCGGGCTGACAACCGCGCAGCCCTTGCAACGGTCGCTCAGGCCTCTTCCACCACCACCAGATCGCGTTCGGCCGCGCCCTTGGCATGCGCAAGCGCCGCCTGATAGGCCGCGCTGTGATAGCAGGCGACCGCGGCTTCAACGCTGGGAAACCGCGCGACGACATTGCGCGGCCGGTCATTGCCCTCAAGCTGGACATACCGCCCGCCGCGCGCCAGGAACACCCCGCCATGATCCCGGATGGCGGGTCCGGCAAGCTCGGCATAGCGCGCATAGGCGACCGGATCGATGACCTTCACATGCGCGATCCAGAACGCCCCTTTGGATGCGGTTTCGGTCATGTCAGCCCTTCCAGCACCTTCTCGGCTGCCGTCACCGCCTCGCCTGACCGCGACGGGTCCGACCCGCCCGCCTGCGCCAGATCGGGCCGCCCGCCACCACCCTTGCCACCCAGCGCCTCGGCTGCTGCGCGCGCCACATCAACCGCCGACAGCCGCGCGGTCAGGTCGGCCGTCACGCCCGCCGCCACGGCCGCCTTGCCACCGGTGTCGGCCACGACCAGCACCACGCCCGAGCCCACGCGCGCCTTCAGCTCATCCACCATGCCGGGCAGGTCGCGGCCTGACACACCCGAGACCACCTGCGGCAGGAAGCGGATGCCGCCCACCTCGCGTACTTCGGGGCCCGCGCCGGCACCGCCGCCCATCGCCAGCTCGCGGCGCAGCTGGGCCACTTCGTTCTGCAACGCGCGGCGCTCCTCGACCAGCGCGCGCACTCGGTCGCCCACGTCCTGCGCGGGCGCCTTCAGCGCCGCCGCCACTTCGGCCAGACGCCGGTCCTGTTCGCGCAGGTAGGCCAGCGCCCCCTGCCCGGTCAGCGCCTCGATCCGCCGCACGCCCGCGCTCGACGCGCTGTCGCCCAGGATCACGAAGGCCCCGATGTCGCCCGTCCGGCGCACATGCGTGCCGCCGCACAGTTCCAGCGAATAGGTCGCCTTGTCCGCGCCCTTGCCCGACCCCGCCAGCGCGCCCATCGACACGACGCGCACTTCGTCGCCGTACTTCTCGCCGAACAAGGCCTGCGCCCCGATGGCACGCGCATCGTCGGGTGTCATGATCCGCGTCTCGACGGCGGTGTTCTGGCGAACGTAGTCGTTCACCTCGCCCTCGACCGCTGCAAGCTCGCCCTCGCTCATCGCCTTGCCGTGGCTGAAGTCGAAGCGCAGCCGGTCCTCGGCGTTCAGGCTGCCCTTCTGCGCCACATGGTCGCCCAGCGCACGCCGCAGCGCCTCGTGCAGCAGGTGGGTGGCCGAATGGTTGGCGCGGATCGCAGTGCGGCGGGCGTGGTCGACCTCCAGCCGCGCCCCCTGACCCGGCGCAAGGCTTCCCTCGGTCACGGTGGCAAGGTGATAGAACACCCCTGCCGTCTTGCGCGTATCGGTCACCGTGGCGCGGCCTGTCGCTGTGACGATCTCGCCCCGGTCCCCCACCTGTCCGCCCGATTCCGCATAGAACGGCGTCTGGTTCACGACGACCTGCACCGCCTCGCCCGCCTTCACCGACCCGACCGTCGCACCGTCGCGCACCAGCGCCAGGATCTGCCCCTCGGCGACCTCGGTGTCATAGCCCAGGAACTCGGTCACCCCGTTCGCCTCGGCCAGCTCGAACCAGACCTTCGCGTCCTTCGCCTCACCTGTCCCGGCCCAGCTTGCGCGCGCCTTGGCCTTTTGCGCGGCCATCGCGGCGTCGAAACCCGCCACGTCCACCGCGCGGCCCTTCTCGCGCAGCGCATCCTGCGTCAGGTCGAGCGGAAAGCCATAGGTGTCGTACAGCCGGAACGCCGCCTCGCCCGGAAGGGGCTGCCCCTCGCCCAGACGGCCAAGCTCATCCTCCAGAAGCCTCAGACCCCGGTCCAGCGTCTGGCGGAACCGCGTCTCCTCCAGCCGCAGCGTCTCCTCCACCAGCGCCTGCGCGCGGGCAAGCTCGGGGTAGGCGGCACCCATCTGCTGCACCAAGGCAGGCACCAGCCGGTGCATCACCGGGTCCTTCGCGCCCAGCTGGTGCGCGTGCCGCATTGCCCGCCGCATGATCCGCCGCAGGACATAGCCGCGCCCCTCGTTCGACGGCATCACCCCGTCGGCGATCAGGAACGACGTGGACCGCAGGTGGTCCGCGATGACGCGGTGATGCACGCGGCCCGGCCCGTCGGGGTCGCTGGACGTGGCATGGGCAGACGCCTCGATCAGCGACCGCATCAGGTCGGTGTCGTAGTTGTCGTGCTTGCCCTGCAACAAGGCCCCGATCCGCTCCAGCCCCATGCCGGTGTCGATCGACTGCATCTCCAAGGGAACCAGCCGCCCATCGGCGAACTGTTCGTTCTGCATGAAGACGTTGTTCCAGATCTCGATGAACCGGTCCCCGTCCTGATCCGCGCTGCCCGGCGGTCCGCCCCAGATGCTGGGACCGTGGTCATAGAAAATCTCGGTGCAGGGGCCGCAGGGGCCGGTGGGGCCCATCCGCCAGAAGTTGTCGTCCGACGCGATGCGGATGATCCGGTCCTCGGGCAGCCCCGCGATCTTCTTCCAATACCCCGCCGCCTCGTCATCGGTGTGATAGACGGTGACGGTCAGCCGGTCCTTCGCCAGGCCGAAGTCCTTCGTCAGCAATTCCCAGGCAAAGGCGATGGCCTGTTCCTTGAAATAGTCGCCGAAGCTGAAGTTCCCCAGCATCTCGAAGAACGTGTGGTGCCGCGCGGTATAACCCACGTTGTCGAGGTCATTGTGCTTGCCCCCCGCGCGCACGCATTTCTGCGCCGTCGTCGCGCGCACATAGTCGCGCCGCTCGATCCCGGTGAACAGGTTCTTGAACTGCACCATCCCCGAATTGGTGAACATCAGCGTCGGGTCGTTGCGCGGCACCAGGGGGCTTGACGCCACGATCCGGTGACCGTTGCGGCCGAAGAAGTCGAGGAAGGTCGAGCGGATGTCGTTCAGGCTGGGCATCGGGTGTCTGCGGTCCGCGAAGGGGAAATGACCCAGCCCGTTTATCGCCCGTGCGCGCCCCTGTCCATGAATCTCGGGGACAGGACAGGGACCCGGCCGGATTGCCCCGGCCGAAAGCCGGGGGCGGCAGGATTTTCACGAAAATCCTGCCGCAAGAATTTCCTTCGTGAAGGAAATTCCGCCCCGCGCGACCGGGCGCGCCCGCCAGTCCCCGCCGATCCGCTGCACCCAGGCGCAGCAGAACCCTTGCCCCCGGCCAGCACGTGGCCAGCGAAAAGGCCGGGGCGATGGCCCCGGCCTTTCTGTCGCTGTCCCGCACGCTCAGACGGGCGCCGGTCGGCGCGCTCAGGCCTCCATCACATCGTCGCCGTCCGCATCGGGGGCCACGCCGAAGTCGAGGCCCTGCCCCGCGCGGATCTTGCCCTCGATCTGGGCCGCCACGTCGGGATTGTCCTTCAGGAACTGCTTGGCGTTCTCGCGCCCCTGCCCGATCCGTTCGTCGCCAAAGCTGAACCAGGCCCCCGACTTCTCGACCACGCCCGCCTTGACGCCCAGGTCGATCAGCTCGCCGGTCTTGGAAATGCCCTCGCCGTACATGATGTCGAACTCGACCTGCTTGAAGGGCGGGGCCACCTTGTTCTTGACCACCTTCACGCGGGTCGTGTTGCCCACCACCTCTTCGCGGTCCTTGATCGCGCCGATGCGGCGGATGTCCAGACGCACGCTCGCATAGAACTTCAGCGCGTTGCCGCCCGTCGTCGTCTCGGGACTGCCGAACATCACGCCGATCTTCATGCGGATCTGGTTGATGAAGATGACCATGCAGTTCGACCGGCTGATGCTGGCCGTCAGCTTGCGCATCGCCTGGCTCATCAGGCGGGCCTGCGCGCCGACCGTCGCATCGCCCATGTCGCCCTCAAGCTCGGCCTTGGGTGTCAGCGCCGCGACCGAATCGACCACCACGAGGCTCACCGCGCCCGACCGGACGAGCGTGTCGACGATTTCCAGCGCCTGTTCGCCGGTATCGGGCTGGCTGATCAGAAGCTCGTCCAGATCGACGCCCAGCTTCTTGGCATATTGCGGGTCCAGCGCGTGTTCGGCATCGACAAAGGCGCAGACGCCGCCCTTCTTCTGCTCCTCGGCCACGACATGCAGCGTCAGCGTCGTCTTGCCCGAGGATTCGGGGCCGTAGATCTCGATGATGCGTCCCTTCGGCAGCCCGCCGATGCCCAGCGCGATGTCAAGACCCAGCGACCCGGTCGACGTCGCCTCGATCTCCATCACTGCGCCGGCCGTGCCAAGCTTCATGATCGAGCCCTTGCCGAACTGCCGTTCGATCTGGGCCAGCGCGGAATCCAGCGCCTTCTGCTTGTCGGCGGACCGCTTGTCGTTCATCTCGAGAATTGTCGCTGCTGCCACGGGAAGGTTTCCTTATTCCATATGCCGCCGGGGGCGGCAATGCTGCCGGTTGTTCTTGTCCTGTTCCTGCCTTATGGGCACAAATCAGGAACATTTCAATTCAAATCTGAACGAAACTCTACGCCGACCGTGGTTAACGGTGGGTTTACGCGGACCCGGCGCGGCCTGTCCGATAGGCGGAGCCGTGGCAACAGTGCGCGGGTTTGCGGCGGGATCGTTGCCGGATTCCAGCGCTATGCCGCGCCTTGTGCCGCGGGGTGACGGGGCATCCTTGCCGCCGCGCCCGCCTCGGGGCTACCACGGGCGCGATGGCGGCGGCCGATGCGCTGCGGGGCGGCGAAACAGCGGGGATGAACGTGCTGATCTTCTGGGCGCAGCGGCTGGTGTTTCTGGCCAACACCAAGACAGGGTCCACCTCGATCGAGGCGGCGCTGGAGCAGATGGCCCATGTCGCGATCCGCCGCCCGCCGGAGCTGAAGCACATGACGGCGCGGCGCTATCGCCAGCACATGCGGCCGCTTCTGGAAAAGCCGGCGGGCGGGCCCTTCTCGACCGTCGCCGTGATGCGCGAGCCGATCGACTGGCTGGGCAGCTGGTACCGGTACCGCTCGCGCGAGGCACTGGCCGGGGCGGCGCGCAGCAGCGCGGACATGACCTTTTCGCAGTTCGTCGAGGCCTATCTGTCGGACGATCCCCCGCTGGTCGCGCGGGTCGGCCGGCAGTCGCGGTTCCTGGGTGACGATGACGGCAAACCGCTTGTGGATCGCATCTTCCGCTATGAGGAAATCGGCGGCTTCGTGCATCACCTCGAGGACATCTTCGGCTGCGAGATCACCCTGCCGCGCCTGAATGTCTCGCCCACCGTAGGGATCGACCTGTCGGGTGACCTGCGACGCCGTCTGCGCGACCACTTCGCGCCGGATTACGCAATCTACGACAGCTTGAGCCACAGCACAGGCTGAACGCGGGCGAACGACGATCCTCGGGTCGCCCGGTCCGTGCAGCGCGACCTCGTCCGGGCCGGGCATCCTGCCCGCGACCCGGGTGGCAGTCGCGCAGGTTTTCGATCAGCGCGTCGGGCAAGGCAGCGGCCAGCCGCATCGCTGAACCCGCGCAGGCGCTGCAAACACCACCTTGTCCTGCCTGGCCGCGGGGCACCCTGCCCCGGTCCGCCGTGCCTCAGCCCCGACCCGCCGTGCCCCGGCCGCCAGGCCGTCAGTGCAGCTGATTCTGCACCGTCGAGGTCAGCTCGCTCAGCGAGAAGGGCTTCGGCAGGAACACCGAGTTCGGAATTTCCGACCGGCCCGCTGCAAAGCTTTCCTCGGCATAGCCCGAGACAAAGACGACCCGCGTGCCCGGACGGTGCTTCAGCGCCTCGCGCACCCAGGACGGCCCGTCCATGCCCGGCATGATCACGTCCGTCACGAACACGTCGACCGCCAGCGCATTGTCCGACAGCGTGTTCAGCGCCTCCTCGGCATTGCCCGCCTCGATCACGGTGTATCCCCGCAGGCGGAGCGCGCGGCTGGCAAAGGCACGCACCGGCGCCTCGTCCTCGACCAGCAGCACGACACCCGCCCCGTCGCGCAGCGGCCGCCGCACGGCCGGTGGCTGGACCTCGGGCTCGGCCACTTCGGAATGCGCGTTGGCCGGGAAGATCAGCGTGAAGGTCGTCCCCGTGCCCACGGCGCTGTCGCAGAAGATGAAGCCGCCGGTCTGCTTGATGATCCCGTAGGCCGTCGACAGGCCAAGGCCGGTGCCCTCGCCCGTGCGCTTGGTCGTGTAGAACGGCTCGAAAATCTTCGGAATCTTGTCATGCGGGATGCCGATGCCCTCGTCCGTCACGCGAACGACCACATAATCCCCCGGCGGGATCACCGCGCGGTCGCGCGTCAGGCCCTCGGCCAGGCGCATGTTCTGCGTCTCGATCCGGATCGCGCCGCCTTGCGGCATGGCATCGCGGGCGTTCACGACCAGGTTCATGATCACCTGTTCGAGCTGCCGCTTGTCGGCCCGGATCGGCCGCAGCGTCGGGTCGTGCGACAGGGTCAGCCGCACCTTTTCGCCCACCAGCCGGTTCAGAAGATGCGTCAGGTCCGACAGCGTGTCGCGCAGGTCGATGACCTTCGGCGTCATCGTCTGCTTGCGCGAAAACGCCAGCAGCTGGCCCACCAGGCTGGCCGCGCGGTTCGCGTTCTGGTTGATCTGGACCAGATCGGCATAGTCCGGATCGCCCTTGTCGTGGCGCAGCAAAAGCAGGTCGCAATGCCCGCTGATCGCCGTCAGCAGGTTGTTGAAGTCATGCGCCACGCCACCGGCCAGCTGCCCGATGGCCTGCATCTTCTGGCTCTGCACGAACTGCGCCTCCAGCGTCTTCAGCTGGGTCGCGTCGCTCAGCACCGCCAGAAGGCCGGGTGTGCCGCCATCCGCGGTGCGCTTCAGCGTCACCTGCAGGAACGTCTCGCTTTCGCCGCGGTGCGCGCGCAGAACCTCGGGGCGGCCGTCGCCGCGCCCTGCCGCCGCGTCGGCCAGCCAGTCCGCCACCGGCCTGCCCAGCCCCTCGACCAGATCCGACAGGTTCGTGCCCGGCTCGACCTGGCCGATCAGGCCGCGTGCGGCGCGGTTGATCTCGCGCACGCGTCCATCCGCGCCCAGCCGCATCAGCGCGACGGGCAAAACCTCGAACGCGGCCGGATCCTGCGCCGCGGGTTCCTGCGCCGCAGCGGCAGGCAGCAGGTAGTATTCGTTGCGCCCGCCGACGCCCTCGACGGCATAGACCGTGGCACGCATGTTGCCCCGCGCGGTCGAGATTTCATGCACCTCGCCCGAGCGGACCGGCAGGTCAAGGAACACGCGGTCCAGCGACTTCACCCGTTCGCCGACGATCCGGCGCAGCGCCTCGTTCATGAACAGGACCGTCCCCGTGCGCGACGCGGTCAGCATCGGCAGGCTTGAACTTTCGGCCCCGCGCCCGCCCACCGCCCGCTCGGCCATGTCCTCAAGCCGCCACAGGAACCTGTCCTCGCCCACCTTGTGCACGGCCAGACGGACATGCCCGCGCCGGGTCACCATGTCCTCGCGCGCCGCCCCGCCCGCACCGGCGCGCAGCTGCAGCCGCGCCAGCACCGCCCCCGGGCTTGCGAACACATCGCCCAGCGTCGCGGTCAGCGTCTGCCCGGTGCGGCTGCCAAACCGTTCCACGGCCGCGCGGTTCTGGTACCCGATTTCGCCGTCGGCATCGGTGGTGAAACTGGGGCTCGCGTCATGTTCGACAAAGGCCGCAAGCTGGGCCTGCGTCGCCATGTCCGACCGCGCCTGCCACATCGACAGCCCGCGCAACAGCGCGGCCAGCGCCAGCAGGGTCCCCGCGGTCCCAAACAGCACCGCCGAGGCGACGGCCCAGGGCACGGCAAAGCCCCCCGCCAGCAGCAAAAGCCCGGCCAGGCCGATGGGCACGGCCCGTGGCGCAAGTGAGTACGCCGTCCGCAAAAGCGGGGTCACGTAAGGCGCGGGTGTCGGCACCCAACGGCTCCAATCAGATTCGGTCGCCTGCATTCGGCGCGCAATTCCTTAACTGCCGATTAAGCCGGATGCGTCCCAGCCGCCGGTTCTCAACGCAGGATTGAGTATGCCAGCGGATTGTTGCCGGTCAAGCGAACGATCGGGAGAGAATCGCCACGTAGAAGCCGTCCCCGCCCTCCAGCGGGTCGAACTGCCGCTCGGTGGTCAGCCGCCAGGCGGGATGGCGCCCCTGAAAGGCCGCGACCTGCGCCGAATTCTCGCCCGCGAACAGCGAACAGGTCATGTAGGCCAGCACCCCCCCATCGGATGCCACAAATGCCTGCGCGGTATCAAGAATTGCAGCCTGGCGCGCGACGTGGTCGCCCAGCCCGCGCGCGGTCAGCCGCCACTTCGCCTCGGGGGCGCGCGCCCAGGTGCCCGAGCCGCTGCAGGGCGCGTCCACCAGCACCAGATCGAACGGTTCCGCACGCCGGACCGCCGGAAGGTCGAGAAACCCGATGTTGACGGGCGGGAAACAATCCGCCAGCCGCGCGCGTCGCATGCGGGCAGGAAGATCGTCCATCCGGCGGGGGTCGGCGTCATGCGCCGCGATCGTCAGGCCCTGTCCCGCGCGCGCGGCCAGCGCGGCAATGGCCAGCGTCTTGCCGCCACCGCCCGCGCAGAAATCCAGGATCCTCCCGCCGCCGCGCAGAGGCACAAGCGCGCAGGCCGCCTGCCCCGCCGCATCCTGCAATTCCACCCACCCGTCCCGGTAGGCGGCGCTCTGCCGCAACTTCGACGCGCCCTCGGTCAGCCGGATCGCCGTCTCCGCCAGGTCGTGCGGTTCGGCGACGGTTCCGTCCTCGGCAAGGCGGCGGATCGCCGCCACGCGGTCACACAGGGCAAGGTTGACCCGTCCGAACACCGCCGCCCGTCCGCGCATCCGGTCCAGCGCCGCCTCGGTCCGTGGCCCCAGCGTTTCCCGGAACAGGGGAAGCTGCCAGTCCTGCACATCCACCCGCACTGCGTCCGCCAGGCCCGCCGCCAGACCCGCCGCCAATCCTGCCCGTTCGTCCCCTGTCAGGGGCGGCAGGGCATGCCCTTGTCCAGAGAACAGCGCCTCGATGCCCTGCCCCGCCTCGGCGGCCAGGCCGATCATCAGCGCCCGCCCCGAAACAGCCTCCGCGCCCGCCCGTGCCGCCAGACTGCGCATCCGCCGCAGCGCGTCAAAGACAAGGTCGCGCACCGCCGCCCGGTCGCCCGACCCCGCGAACCGGCTGGCCCGCGCCCAGCGCGTCAAGGCGGCCTCGGCCGCCTCGCCCGCCAGCACCCGGTCCAGAACCCCCGCCGCCGCCGCGACCCGCGCCCCGGGCGTCACATCCGGCCCCCCAAGCGCTAGCCCACCCGGTAGTTCGGGCTCTCCCGCGTGATCTGCACGTCGTGCACATGGCTTTCGCGCAGACCCGCCCCGGTGATCCGCACGAATTCGCACCGTGTCCGCATCTCGGCGATCGTCCGGTTGCCCGTATACCCCATCGCCGCGCGCAGGCCGCCGACAAGCTGATGGATCACGGCCGCCGCCGTGCCCTTGTAAGGCACCTGCCCCTCGATCCCTTCCGGCACCAGCTTGTCGGATGCGGCATCCTTCTGGAAATACCGGTCCGCCGACCCGCGCGCCATCGCCCCCAGACTTCCCATGCCACGATAGCTTTTGAAGCTACGGCCCTGATACAGAATGACTTCCCCGGGGCTCTCGTCCGTCCCCGCAATCGCGCTGCCGACCATTGCGCAGGATGCCCCCGCCGCGATCGCCTTGGCGAAATCGCCCGAGAACTTGATGCCGCCATCCGCGATCACCGGGGTATCTCCCGCCGCGCGGGCAGAATCGAAGATCGCCGTCAGCTGCGGCACCCCCACGCCCGCGACGATCCGCGTCGTGCAGATCGACCCCGGCCCGATCCCCACCTTGACCGCATCCGCCCCGGCCCCGATCAGCGCCCGCGTCGCCTCGGCGGTGGCCACGTTCCCCGCGACCACCTGCACCGCGTTCGACAGCGTCTTGATCCGCTCGACCGCCTTTGCCACGCCTTCGGAATGCCCATGCGCCGTGTCGATCACCACCAGATCGACGCCCGCATCGATCAGCCGCGCGCTCCGCTCGAACCCCGCATCCCCCACGGTCGAGGCTGCCGCCACCCGCAGCCGCCCCATTTCGTCCTTGCAGGCCAAGGGGTTCAGCACCGCCTTCTCGCTGTCCTTCAGCGTCAGAAGGCCCGTCAGCTTCCCCTTGCCATCGGTGACCAGCAGCTTCTCGATCCGCCGCGCCTTCATCAGGCTCAAGGCTTCGTCGCGGTCGGCCGGCTCGGTCAGCACGGCCAGATCATCCGCCGTCATTACCACACGCACCGGCGTCCGGTCGTCTGACGCGAACCGCATGTCGCGGTTGGTGACGATCCCCAGAAGCCGCCCGCCCTCGCCCACCACCGGAAACCCGGTGACGTTGTAGCGCTCCTGCAGGGCCCGCGCGTCGCCCACCGTCTGGTCGGGGGTCAGCGTGATCGGGTTGTAGACGATCCCGCTCTCGAACCGCTTCACCCGCCTGACCTCGTTGGCCTGCGCCTCGGGGTCAAGGTTGCGGTGAATGACCCCGATCCCGCCCGCCTGCGCCATCGCAATCGCCATGCGCGCCTCGGTCACCGTGTCCATCGCCGAGGACAACAAGGGGATGTTCATCCGCACCGACTTGGTGACGTGGGTGGAGACGTCCGCATCTGCCGGAAGCACGCTCGATGCGGCCGGAACCAGAAGCACGTCGTCGAAGGTAAGCGCCTCGCGAATCTCCATGATCCCCTCCGGTCCCGGATGCTCGTTTGGCGGTTCCCTGTTTCACGGGTCGCGGGCGAAGGCAAGGGGCGGAAGACCGCCGGACCCACAACCCCTTGCGGCCCACCCCCCTTGATTCCGGGGCACGCCCTGCCACCATCCGCGCCGGATGTTCGCCACCCCGGAAGGCCCCCTGCGATGCGCGTGGACGTGATCGACAACACTGCCGTCTCCTACCTCGGTGCGGTGGGGCGCGCGCTGGACGAACGCGGGGCCGACATCCGCCGCCTGCGCCCCTTCGCGGGGGATCCGCTGCCGCCTCCGCCGTCCGACGCCCGCGCCCCGGATGCGCTGATCGTGCTTGGCGGTGAACAGAACGCGCTCGCCGACGCGACCCATCCCTACTTGCCTGACCTCGCCCGGCAAATGCGCGACTACGCGGCGGCGGGCAAGGCGGTGCTTGGCATCTGCCTCGGGTCCCAGCTTTTCGCCCGGGGCCTTGGCGCCACCAACCTGATCGGCGGGCAGACCGAGTTCGGCTGGCACAATGTCCGTCTGACCGAAGCGGGCCGCGCCGACCCGGTGCTCGGCGTGGTCGGGCCCGAAATCACCAGCTTCCAGTGGCATGACGACAACTTCACCGCGCCCCAGGGCTGTGCGCGGCTGGCCACATCGGACATGGCCGCCGAACAGGCCTTCCGCTTCGGCCGCGCGGGCTATGCGATGCAGTTCCATTTCGAGGCCGACACCACCGTTGTCGCGGGCTGGGCCAAGGCCTTCCCCGGCGTCATCGGCCGCAAATCCCCCGGCTGGCTCGACCGCTGGACGGATGCGGCGCGGACGGACGGCGCGCGGGCCGATGCCCACGGCCTTGCCATCGCGCGCGCCTGGGCGGCGCTGATCTGACGATCCGCAGCCGGAACCGACCGGCACCAGGATGGCTTGGCCCCAATTGGTTAACGTGCCCCGCTGGCGCCGCGCATCGGTCAATCAACATGATGCAGGAACCCTCCCTACCGCCCCCAACCTGTAGAAGGCGTCCGCCACGTCACATCATTCCATCCGTTGACCGTTAACGGCGTTCGTGACAATTTGTCGAAAAACAACACCGGAACGTGATCGGGGGGGATGATGGTCAAGCTGGTTTGTGCGGCCGTTGCGGCGGGACTGGCGGGCACCACGGCCCTGGCCGGTGGCGTGGAACGCTCGGCCCAGTCCGTCTCGATCCTGTTCGAGAAGGGGCGGTACGTCGAGTTCAGCCTCGGCTATGCGGCACCCGACGTCAGCGGCGCGACGTCTGGACTGCCCTTCGGGTCGTTCGGGTCCGGGGATATGGCAGGCAACTATTCCACCTATTCCCTCGGGTACAAGCAGGCGCTCAGCAACAACCTGGACGCAGCGTTCATCCTGGACGAACCGATCGGCGCGGATGTCGACTATCCGGCATCCGGTAACTATGTGCTGCGCGGCACAACCGCCGAACTCGACTCGACCGCCCTCACCGGCCTTCTCCGCTACAAGCTTCCCTCGTCGAACACCTCGCAGTTTTCCGTCTATGGCGGCGTCCGCCTGGAAGAGGTCAGCGGCACCGTGGCGATCAACTTTCCCGGATTCGGCCTGGTCCCGTATCGGCTTACAACCGACACGGCGCGCGATCCGGGCTATGTGATCGGCCTCGCCTGGGAACGCCCCGACATCGCCGCGCGGGTGGCCGTCACGTACAACTCCGCGATCGACCACACCCTGTCGATGGCCGAAAGCGTGAACGGCGCGCTGATCCAGACAAGCGACGTCAAGGTCGAAGTGCCCCAGTCCGTGAACATCGAGTTCCAGACGGGCGTCGCCAAGGACACCCTGCTGTTCGGATCGGTCCGCTGGGTCGATTGGACGAAGTTCAAGATATCCCCGCCGATCTATGGCGGCATCTTCACGACGAACCCCGACCTCGTGTCCTACAAGAGCGACCGCGTGACCTACTCGCTCGGCCTCGGGCGCAAGTTCAACGACCACTGGTCCGGCGCGGTCACGCTTGCCTACGAGCCCTCGAACGACGACGTGACCGGCAACCTCGGTCCGACCGACGGGTTCAAGTCCATCGGACTCGGCGCGACCTACACGCAGGGCAACATGAAGATCTCGGGCGGTGTGCGCTACATCGAAATCGGCGACGCGACCACCACGCTGAATGCCCGCTTCCGCGATAACTCGGGTGTCGCCGCCGGGGTGAAGGTGTCCTTCTCGTTCTAGAACGCCCGGACGCAGGTCGGGACATGCCCCGACTGTCTGCCCCGCGACGCCTCCGTCCGACAAAGGTTAACGCCCCGCCTGCCAGCCCCGCGTATGGCAGGTTGCCATACACATGCCATACGCGTGCCATACGCTTTCAACGGTGGGGTCAGGAACCGTTAACCCAACGTTCGCAAGGGGTTACGGGGCAACCTGACCCCTTCGGCCTAACGGCCGTTAACACCTGCCCTCCCCCACCGGCTCCACCCCTTGGCCGCACCTCCAACGGCAGGATGCCCCGCCTGTCCGGTCGCCTTCCGCGGCCAGATAACCGCAACTTCCGGGTCGCGTCCGGGCCACCTGCCCCCTATGGTCCGCGCACCATGACCGCAGCATCTTCCCCCCAGATCACCCCCCGCGCCTGGGCGCTTCTGGCGCTCCTCGCGCTCATCTGGGGGGCCTCGTTCCTGTCCAACAAGGCCGCCCTGGCCCAGGTCGGCGTCCTCACCACCGTCGCCTTCCGCGTCCTCGGCGCGGCCATCCTGCTGTGGCTCTACGTCCTCTCGCGTCGCCTGCCTGTCCCACGTAACCCACGGAAACTCCTGGGGTTTGCGCTCATGGGCGTTACCAACAACGCGATCCCCTTCTCGCTGATCGTCTGGGGCCAGCAGCACATCCCCTCGGGCCTGGCCGCGATTCTGAACGCCACGACAGCGGTGTTCGGCGTGCTCGTCGCCGCCGCCGTCTTCCGCGACGAACGCCTGACCGCGCGAAAGTCGCTGGGCGTCGCCGTGGGGTTTGCCGGGGTCGCCACGGCCATCGGCATCGCGAACCTTTCGGCCTTGGACCCTACCTCGCTGGGCCAGATCGCCGTTCTCGGCGCGACCCTGTCCTACGCGGTCTCGGGCGCCATCGGAAAACACCTCCTCGCGGGCGTCCGACCCGAAGTTTCCGCCGCCGGCATGGTCACCGCCTCGTCCCTCATCATGGTCCCCGCCGCCCTTCTGGCCGAAGGCTGGCCCACCTTCACCTACAGCCCCGCCACCTGGGCCGCGCTGGCCTACCTCGCTGCTGTCGCCTCGGCACTCGCCTATGTCGTTTTCTACGCGATCTTGCGTATCGCGGGCGCGGGGAACCTAGGGCTTGTGACGCTCATGGTCGCGCCGGTCGCGATCCTCCTGGGCGCCATTACCTATGGCGAGGCGCTGACACCCAACGAATACGCAGGTTTCGCGATCCTTGCCCTTGGCCTTCTGATCCTCGACGGCCGCCTCGTCCGCCCCCGGAATTCCCGCCCCCCGCAAGATTCCGCGTGAAACGCACGCCCGTTCCGGCTAGCGATGCGCCGAACGGGGGGGGCCGCCGATGATCTATCGCAACGCCAGCGACTGGCAGACCGCACGACACAAGCGCGTGCTGATCTTCGGCATGTCCGGCCTTGGCAAGACGCACCTGTCCAACACGCTCCGCGACAGCGGGCGATGGTTCCATTACTCGGTCGATTACCGCATCGGCACCCGCTACATGGGCGAACACATCGCCGACAACTTCAAGCGCGAGGCGATGAAGGTGCCGCTTCTTCGGCAGCTTCTGATGACGGATTCCGTCCACATCACGTCGAACATCACCTTCAACAACCTCGCCCCCCTATCCACCTACCTCGGCAAACCGGGCGATCCGGCCAAGGGCGGCCTGCCCTTCGCCGAATACCTGGTCCGCCAAGACCAGCACCGACAGGCCGAGATCGCCGCGCTTCTCGACACGACCCGCTTCGCCGACCGTGCCATCGCGCTCTACGGCTACCCCCACTTCATCTGCGATTCGGGCGGTTCGATCTGCGAGGTGGTGGACCCCGCCGACCCGATGGACCCGATCCTGACCGCCATCTCGGCCTCGATGCTGATGGTCTGGATCAAGGGGTCGGACGCCCATACCGACGAGCTCATCCGCCGCTTCGACCGTGCGCCGAAGCCCATGTACTACCGCCCCGACTTCATGCGGGCCGAATGGGACGCCTACCTCGCCGACACCGGCACGACCGAGGCGACGGCCGACCCCGACGCCTTCCTCCGCCGCACCTACGCCCGCGCCCTTGCCCGCCGCCAGCCGCTGTACGAAGGCATGGCGACAGGCTGGGGCGTCACCGTGACGGCCGAGGAGGTGGCGGCTGTCTGTGACGAGGCCGGGTTCGTGGCACTGGTGGCGGGGGCGCTGGGGCGAAGGTCCCGCCCTATTTGAGCAGGGTTGCCAACCTTGCGATCATCGATGCAAGACCAGCTGCGGCTTCCAGGACCTTAGCGACCGTGCGCAGGTTTGTGACAAGCTTGTTGCCTTCGGCGACAGCCTTTGTCAGTTCCTTCTCTGCCTCGGACGGGTCCAAATCAGAGGCCAGAAAATCGATTTCCATTTGACCAGTACGGGCGAATTCTTTCTCCAACCGCGACTCCTCGGCGGCCAGAGCTTTCTTATCCTCTTTGCGGCCCTCGGTGGTGGCCGCAAGTAATTGCTCTTGAAGCGCGATCCGCGTTTTTCGGACTTGCAGGATCAGCGAACTGATGCTCTTGCGCATCGGTACAGTAATTTGAGCCATTGAACGTGCCTCCCCTAATTCAATGCATTCAGGCTGTCAGCGACTGCCTTGATCGCTTCGATGAATTTCAGGACTTCCTCAGGCGAAGCATTCCTGGAAAGCCTGCCCTTCAGCGCGGAATGGGCAAATGCGATGTCCGACAGCTTGGCATAGATCGATGAGGGCACATAGTCGGTGAACTCTTTCTGGGCCTTCTCGAGCGCAAGCGCGCTCTGGACGAAAGCGGCCTTGTCGTCCTTGGCGTCGGCCTGTTTCACGGCGTCGCTGGCTTCCTTCATCTTCGCGTAGAGCGATGTGTATTTTGGATCCACGTTCAGCTTGAACAGAATGGCCCGCGCCTCGGCGACCACTTGCGAGACTGCGCCGTCGTATTGCGTGACGAGTTTTCGCAGCATCCGCATCCTAAGGTTTTCAACGGCAAAGCGCGTGATGGTGGACACCGATGCCCTGCGATCAGCCATCCGCTTGGCAAATTCGGCTATTCCCTTGGATTCGGTCGCCTTCGCAAGATCGCCCGTGGCCGCCTGCAAGGCTTGGTAACCGGCAAGAATGTCCGTCTCGGATTGTGAGGATGCGATCAGCGCCAGCGTATCGACGTAGGTGCGAAGCCCGGCAACTTTCCGACGCACGGCCTGAGCTTCCATCACTGGTTCGGGAATACTTTTGTCTTGCGCCTCGCGAATTCGGCAAAGCGCGGGCGATGACAAGTTCGTCGCTGTAACAAGGTCGTCACACTCTGCGGACAGCAGGATTGTGCCATCGTTCTCGGCAAGGAACTCGAGGTGTCGGATGCGTTCGATCCTAGTTTGATCAGCAAGGGTCGCATCGATCGAGTTTGCCACCGAACTGGTGGACTTCGACAGGATGTCCATCTCGGGGCCGACATTCACCGCCGAACACGCCGAAAGGGCAAGGCATCCAAGAACACATATGCGCAAGACAAGGGACATGGCGGAACCTGCTGGCAAAAGGCTTGGTGGAATAATTCGGGACTATGTGACCATCGGCGCCAAAAGTAAACAACCACGCCGCGTGCACCCCTGTCCGCCTGAACACGGCATGGCGATCTGCCGACCGCTTCCCGTCGGTCCCGTGCACGCAAGACCCTTTTCAGGCAAAGGCTCCGCACAGCCGGCTTCCTTCAGACTTCGTTCATCCTTGCGTAAGACCCGCATGCCACTGAAGGGGGGCTTGAGAACCCCCGCCGGGATGACTACTCCCTGCCCATTGGAGTTCTGCCCATGCCCATCACCCTGCCCGCCACCCTGCCCGCCTTCGACGTGCTCAAGCGCGAAGGGGTCATGGTGATGACCCCCGACCGGGCGGCGCATCAGGACATCCGGCCCCTGCGGATCGGGCTTCTGAACCTTATGCCGAAGAAGATCCAGACCGAGAACCAGTTCGCGCGCCTGATCGGGGCCACGCCCTTGCAGATCGACTTCCAGCTCATCCGGATGACCGAGCACCAGACCCGCAACACCGCCGCGGAACATATGGCGACCTTCTACCGCCCCTTCGCCGAGGTCGAGGCGAGCGGAGAGACGTTCGACGGCCTTATCATCACCGGTGCGCCGATCGAGCACCTGCCCTTCGAAGAGGTCACCTACTGGGACGAACTGGTCCGTGTGATGGACTGGACGCAGAGTCACGTCCATTCCACCTTCGGTGTCTGCTGGGGCGGCATGGCGATGGCCTATCACCTGCTTGGCGTGCCCAAGCACATCCTGGGTGCCAAGGCCTTCGGCTGTTTCCGCCACCAGAACCTCGCCCCCGCCTCCCCCTATCTGCGCGGCTTTTCCGATGACTTCGTCATCCCGGTCAGCCGCTGGACGGAAATGCGCGCGGCCGAGATCGAGGCGGCGGGGCTGAAAATCCTGCTCGGGTCGGACGAGGTCGGGCCCTGCCTGGTCGAGGACGCGGCGCATCGCGCCCTCTACATTTTCAACCATTTCGAGTACGACAGCGATACGCTGAAACAGGAATACGACCGCGACGTCGCGAACGGAACGCCGATCAACGTGCCGACCAACTACTACCCCGATGACGACCCGTCGCGGACGCCGCTGAACCGCTGGCGCAGCCACGGCCACCTGCTCTATGGCAACTGGATCAACGAAATCTACCAGACCACACCCTTTGACCTGGGTCAGATAGGTGGCCGCTAGCCTTGCTGCCTTCGGCGTTCTGGCGGCGGGCGGTCTTGCAACCGTCTGGCGCGCCTGGCAGCGGGCGCGCGCGGCCGAGGCACGATGGCCTGCGGAAGGCGAACAGGTGTCGCTGGGGGGCGTGCCCGTCCATGTCGTGATGAAGGGGGACGGACCCCACGTCGTGCTGATTCACGGCTCGTCAGGATCCGTCCGGGATTTCACCTTCGATCTTCTGCCGCGCCTCGCCGCCCGCTACACCGTGCTTGCCGTCGACCGCCTGGGCCACGGATGGAGCGGCAGTTGCGTCGACAGCGACCGGCTGGCCGTCCAGGCGCAGATGGTGCGGCAGGCGGCGGCGGTAATGGGTGCGGCGCGGCCCATCGTCGTCGGCCACAGCTATGGTGGCGCTGTGGCGCTGCGCTGGGCGCTGGACGCGCCGACGACGGTGGCGGGCGTTGTTGCCGTCGCCGCGGTCGCCCAGCCCTGGGACACGGGGCTTCCCCTGTTCTACCGCATCACGTCGCACCCCGCACTGCGGCGCATCGTGAACCCGCTGATCGCCGCCTGGGCCCCGGCCGCAACCATCGAAACCTCGGTCGACGGTGTGTTCCACCCCGACCCTGTGCCTGCCGGATACAACGACCACTTCGGCCCGATGATGTCGGCGCGCATCAGAACGCTGATCGAGAACGCCCGCCAGCGGCGCCACCTGCTGCGCGAGGTCGCGGCGATGGCGCCGCTTTATGCCGCGCTGGACCGCCCCGTCGAAATCGTTCACGGTGCCGAGGACGCGACGGTCGGGGCGGACCACCACGCAAGGCCGCTGCACCGCGCCCTGCCGGACGCCAACCTGACGGTGCTTCCGGGCGTCGGACACATGCCCCACCATGCCCGGCCCGATGCGGTGATCGCTGCCATCGACCGTATCGCCGCGCGCGACGCCGGGGCCATTGCACCCAGGTCCGGTCCGGACGCCGACCTTGCCCCCCGCTCTGCCCTTTCCCCCGGCGTCTCCTCCGGCCCGTCCCCCGTCACACTGCCGCGCCCCCCCGGATAGGGCCCGTTCCCGCCCGCCCGATTGCGCGCACGCCCGGATTGGCGATACTTGCCCAAAGCGCCGCATGCGAAAGGTCCAGCGCCATGCCAAAGGACAACCCCGCCGCGATCCCCTTCGTCGGCGACATCACCAAGTTCTTCAAGAAGGACGCGCCCGCCGCCATCCGCAAGGCCATCGAAAAGGCGGGCAAGAACGACATCCTGTCCGACACCTACCCCTACCGGCAGGAAATCGACAAGGACGAGGCCGAGGCCCGGATGGCCAAGCTGCAGCTTGAACTGGTCAAGATGCACTACGACATCAAGAACACCGGCAAGCGTCTGATCGTGCTGTTCGAAGGCCGCGACGCCGCAGGCAAGGGCGGCACCATCGAGCGGATGCGCGAGAACATGAACCCCCGCGTCGCCCAGATCGTCGCGTTGCCGAAACCGACCGAACGCGAGGCAGCGCAGTGGTATTTCCAGCGCTACATCGACTGGCTGCCCGCGAAGGGGGAAATCGTCCTCTTTGACCGCAGCTGGTACAACCGCGCGGTGGTCGAGAAGGTCTTCGGCTTCTGCAAGGACGACGACCGCAAGGCCTTCTTCCACCAGTTGCCGGGGTTCGAGCAGATGCTGGCCGACGAAGGCATCATCCTGGTCAAGCTCTGGCTGTCTGTGGATCGCGCCGAACAGCTGCGCCGGTTCCTCGACCGCGAAAAGGACCCGCTGAAGCAGTGGAAGCTCAGCTGGATCGACGTGGAGGGGCTGAAGAAGTGGGATGACTACTCGGAGGCGATCCAGGAAATGATGGACCGCACCCACCTGCCCCATTCGCCCTGGCACGTCATCCTGTCCGACGACAAGGACCGCGCGCGCATCGCGGCGATCCAGACGGTGCTGAACGCGGTGGACTATGCGGGCAAGAAGCAGAAGGCCATCGGCGACGTGGACCCCCTGATCGCCGGGGGGCCCGAACTTCTCTGATGGTCAAGCAGGGCTACCACCACGGCAACCTGCGGCAGGCGCTGGTCGATGCAGCGCTGCGGCTGATCGAGGATCATGGTCCGCAGGGCTTCACCCTGTCCGACGCCGCCAAGCTGGCCGGGGTGACGCCCGCCGCCGTCTACCGCCACTTCGCGGGACGGGATGATCTGATCGCGGAATGCGCGCGGCAGGGATTCGAGGTCTTTGCCGACCTGATGGAGCACGCCTATGCGGGCGGCCAGCCCTCGGCGCTGCGGGCGTTCGAGGCGACCGGGCGCGCCTATCTGGCTTTCGCGCGGAAGTTTCCGGGGCAGTATCAGGCAATGTTCGAAAGCGGCATTTCCCTCAACGCCACGCCCGAGCTTGCCCGTGCCGCCGACCGCTCGCGCGCGGTCTTCGCGCGCGGGGCCGAGGCGCTGTCGCAACACATTCCTGCCGGGCGCCGCCCCCCCCCCGCGATGTTCGCCGCACATGTCTGGGCGATGAGCCACGGCGTCGTCGAACTGTTCGCGCGCGGCGCGCCGGGGGCGCGTGCGCCATTCCCGGCCGAGGATCTTCTGGAAAGCGGGATCGGGATCTACCTCAGGGGGCTAGGGCTGGTTCCGCCCGACGCCTGAAACGAAGGCCCGGTGCGGATCGGACGGGATAGACGCGGGCGTTCGCCTCACGCGGCCAGCGCCGAGGCGAACAGCGCCCGCACCTCGTAGGCCTTGAGCGTGACGCGCGCGGCCTCGAACCGGGTGGTCGCAGGGTCGCAGGCAAGCTCGGGGAAGATCGCGAACAGCTCGTCCCGCAGGTCGGCGTCCATGTCGCCAACGACATGCTCGCCCGGCTGGAAGCTTTCCGTCCAGGCACCGTCCGCCCGCACGATCTCGTGCCGGTCGAACAGGATGTGGATGTAGCTGACCGCCTTGCGCGGGTCCCGCGCGATGCCCGGCGCGCAGGTCAGGTGCGCGGCGGCCGCCAGAACTTCGCTGTCGCCCGCGATCAGCTCGGCCTCGCGCCCGGTCAGAAGCATCCGGTGCTGCGGCGAGACGGTCATGTCGCGGCAGGGCACATTGGGGGCAAGGGCCCCCGCGCGGATCGTCACCGGCTGCAGCGCAGGGTTCCTGGCCAGGTCGGCCTCGGTCAGGTCGCGCCGCCCGACCCAGCGGACCGCCGCATAGCCGGAATCCCGTGTCAGAACACGGTCGCCCGCCTTCAGGTCTTCCACCCGGACCGGCCCGCGCGCAGTGTCGATCTCGGTTCCCGGCGTGAAGCAGGGGACGAAGTTGATCTGCTCGATCCCGGTGAAGGTGGTAACGTCACCGTTCCGCCAGGTGATCGTGCCGCTTTCCTGATCGCCCGGGGAATAGGTGATCGTGTACTTGCCGACGAGGTTCAGGACGTCAAAGTCGTTGCCGCCCTCGCCGCCTGCGATCACGTCACTGTTCGATTCCCCCATCACCAGTGTGATGATGTCCTGATCGTCGCCGCCGTCGATGACGTCGATGCCCGCACCGCCGTTCAGAAGGTCGGTTCCGGCCCCGCCCGTCAGCGTGTCGTCGCCCTGCCCGCCCAGCAGGCTGTCGGCCCCGATGCCACCGATCAGGTTGTCATTCCCGGTGCCGCCGGTCAGCGTGTCGTTGCCCGCGCCGCCGTCGATATCGACGCCGACAGCCGAGGCCGAGGCATCGAAACTGTCGTCGCCCGCCGTTCCGGTCACGGTCTCGATCTGGCTGAACGTCCCAGACCCGCCGCCTGCAAAGCTGAACGTCCCGGCCTCGTTGCCCGTCCAGGTGGCCGTCACGCCCGCGCCCGAGGCGACGCCGGTGAAGGTCAGGCTGTCGCTGTCCGTCCCGGTCTCACCCCCGGTGATGGTGTCGATGCCTTCGTTCGCGCCAACGGTGAAGCTGTCCTGATCGGCCCCGCCGTCCAGGCTGTCGTTGCCTGCGCCGCCCGACAGCGCGTCGATCCCCGCGCCGCCAACCAGCGTGTCATTGCCCGACCCGCCCGTCAGCGTGTCGTTCCCCGCGCCTGCGTCGATATTGACCGCAACGGTCGAGGCGGCGGCGTTGAACACGTCATCCCCGGCGGTGCCGTTGACGATCTCGATCTGGCTGAACGTCCCCGACCCCCCGCCCGCAAAGCTGAACGTCCCGGCCTCGGTCCCTGTCCATGTCGCGGTGACGCCCGCGCCCGACGTGACGCCGTTGAAGACCAGCGTGTCGCTGTCGGTTCCGGCCTCGCCGCCGACGATGGAATCGACGCCCTGGTTCAGCGACACCGTGATCGTGTCCTGGTCCGCGCCGCCGTCGATGGTGTCGTTGCCCGCGCCGCCGTTCAGGCTGTCCGCTCCGGCCCCGCCGAGCAGCGAGTCCGCCCCCGACCCGCCAGTGACCGTATCTGCCCCGGCGCCTGCATCGATGTTGACGCCAACGGTCGAGGCGGCCGCGTTGAACACATCGTCGCCTGCGGTGCCGTTGACCGCCTCGATCTGGCCGAAGGTGCCCGACCCGCCGCCCGCGAAGCTGAACGTGCCCGCCTCGGTGCCGGTCCATGTCGCCGTGACCCCGGCACCCGAGACGACACCGGTGAAGATCAGCGTATCGCTGTCTGTCCCTCCCTCGCCGCCGAGGATCGAATCCACACCCTCGTTGACCGCGACCGAAATCGTGTCCTGATCCGCTCCGCCGTCGATGGTGTCGTTGCCGGTGCCGCCGTTCAGGCTGTCGGCCCCGGCATCGCCCGTCATCAGGTCGTTGCCCGCGCCACCCAGCACCGTGTCGTTGTCGGCCCCGCCGAACAGCTGGTCATCCCCGCCCGCGCCATCCAGAAGGTCGTTCCCGGCATTGCCGTAGAAGATGTTGGTGTAGGCGTCGGGGCCGCCCACCTGCTGGCCGTCAAACCCTGTCAGCGTGTCGGCGAAGGCCGAGCCGAAGATGCCGTCCACGCCCGACAGAACGTCGCCCGCCGCGTCCCCGCCGCTGGTAGCACCGGTGGCCAGATTGACGCTGACCCCCGCGCCCGAAGCGGTGTAGTCGAGGTAGTCCATCCCCGTGCCGCCCGACAGCACGTCGGCACCTGCGCCGCCCGCCAGCGTGTCGCTGCCGTTGCCGCCCGTCAGCGTGTCGTTGCCCTGCCCGCCGACCAGGCTGTCGTTCCCGTCGCCGCCGGTCAGTGAATCGGCGGCCGTCCCGCCCGTCAGCGTGTCGTTCCCCGCGCCTGCGTCGATATTGACCGCAACGGTCGAGGCGGCCGCGTTGAACACATCGTCCCCGGCGGTGCCGGTGACGATCTCGATCCCCGCAAAGGTGCCCGACCCGCCGCCCGCAAAGCTGAACGTCGCGGCCTCGTTGCCCGTCCATGTCGCCGTGACCCCGGCACCCGAGGCGACGCCGGTGAAGACCAGCGTGTCGCTGTCCGTCCCCGTCTCGCCACCAAGGATCGAGTCGATCCCCTGGTTCAGCGTGACCGTGATCGTGTCCTGATCCGCGCCGCCGTCGATGGTGTCGTTGCCCGCGCCGCCGTTCAGGCTGTCGGTGCCCGCCCCGCCAAGAAGCGAGTCCGCGCCCGACCCGCCGGTGACCGTGTCCGCGCCCGCGCCTGCGTCGATAGTCACACCAACGGTCGAGGCGGTGGCGTTGAACGTGTCGTTCCCGGCGGTGCCGACCACGGCCTCGATCTGGCTGAACGTCCCCGACCCGCCGCCCGCGAAGCTGAACGTCCCCGCCTCGGTGCCGGTCCATGTCGCGGTGACGCCCGCCCCCGACGAGACGCCGGTGAAGACCAGCGTATCGCTGTCCACGCCGGTTTCGCCGCCCGCGATGGTGTCGATGCCTTCGTTCAGGCTGACGGTGATCGTATCCTGATCGTCGCCGCCCAGGATCGAGTCGTTGCCGAGCCCGCCGTTGAGGCTGTCCTGCCCCGCGCCACCGTCCAGCGTATCGTCGCCCGCGCCGCCGATCAGGCTGTCGTTGCCAAGCCCGCCGGTCAGGCTGTCATTCTCGGTCCCGCCGTCCAGCGTGTCGTTGCCGTCACCGCCATCCAGCGTATCCGTCCCGGCACCGCCATCGAGGCTGTCATCACCCGCGCCGCCCAGAAGCGTGTCGTTGCCAAGTCCGCCCTGCAGCGTGTCGGCGTCCGCCCCGCCGTCCAGGCTGTCATTGCCGTCGCCACCGACCAGCGTATCAAACCCGATCCCGCCCAGCAGCGTGTCGTTCTCGGTGCCGCCATCCAGGCTGTCGTTGCCGTCGCCGCCGTCCAGGCTGTCGTTGCCGGCCTCGCCGAACAGCTGGTCGTTGCCGATCTCGCCCAGCAGCGTGTCGTTACCAAGCCCGCCAAAGACGGTGTCGTCGCCGTCGCCTGCGGTGACCAGATCGTTGTCGGTCGTATCGGGCAGCGCCTGGAACTGCACGTCCGACACAAGGATGAACTGCTGCGCCGTCAGCAGGTTGCCGTAATCGATCACCACGCGCGTGACCGGGCCTGCGATGCTGACCAGCGCCGAGCCGCCGGGTTGGGTCGAGCTCTCGCTGGTCAGGCCCGCGGTCAGCGTGCCGCCGGACACCGTGTCGGTGCTGCCGGGGGTGATCGTGACCGTCACGGGGTTGTTGTTGGCGTCGAAGGCCGTGATGGTGATCAGGTCCTGCCAGCCGCCCGCCAGACCGTCCACATCGCTCAGCCGGAAAGTGACGTTGCTGACGGCGTTCTGGAACCCCGACCCGGCGACGGCCGAAAAGTTCATGATCGCCGACGAGGTGTCGGCGTCGCCCGTGCCGCCCAGGTTCGCGTTCGACCCGCTGGCGAAGGTTTCGCCGCTTTCGGTGTAGATCGCCGAAGTGTCGATGGTGAAGGTCGGGTTGTTGTTGCCGTCGTTGGTGAAGCTGACGGCGACGTTGATGCCGCCCGTGTTCTGCGTGAACCCGGCGGCGATGTTCGTTCCGCTGGCGCCCTGGATGGTCCAGTTCATGTCCAGCGCGGTCGTCGTGCCCGGCACCGCGCTGGGGCCCGCCGTGATGACGTCGTTGCCGGTTCCGCCCGAGATGGTGTCGTTGCCCATCCCGCCGGTGATCGTGTCGTTCCCGGCCCCGCCCGAGATGCTGTCGGTGCCAAGTCCACCGTCCAGCGTGTCGGCGACCGTGCCGCCGGTGATCGTGTCGGCACCCGCGCCGCCCGCGACGTTGACGCCCACGGTGGACACCGAGGCGTTGAAGCTGTCGTTGCCGACGCCGCCGTTGACGTTCTCGATCTGGCTGAACGTGCCCGATCCGCCCGCCGTGAAGCTGAAGCTCGCGGCCTCGTTCCCTGTCCATGTGACCGAGACGCCGGACGAGGTCGCGCCGATCCCGAAGTTGACGGTGTCGCTGTCGGTCCCGGTCTCGCCGCCGACGATGGTGTCGACGCCTTCGTTGGCGTTGACGGTGAAGCTGTCCTGGCCCGCGCCTCCCGACAGGCTGTCGTTGCCGGTGCCGCCGTCCATCGTGTCGTTGCCCGACCCGCCGGTGACGGTGTCGTTGCCCGCGCCTGCCGAGATGTTCACGCCAACCGTGGTCGCGCTGGCGTTGAACGTGTCGTTCCCGCCCGAGCCGATCAGGTTCTCGATCTGGCTGAAGCTGCCCGAGCCGCCGCCCGAGAAGCTGTAGGTCCCGGTTTCGTTGGCCGAGTAGGTGACGGTGACGCCCGTGCCGGTGGTGACGCCGTTGAAGGCGACGGTGTCGCTGTCCACCCCGCCTTCGCCGCCGACGATGGTGTCGGTGCCCTGGTTGAGGGTGACGTTGAACAGGTCCCGATCGTCGCCGCCCGACATCGAGTCATTGCCGGTGCCGCCATCAATGGTGTCGTTGCCGGTGCCGCCGTCGATCGTGTCCGCGCCGCCGCCGCCGGAAATGAGGTCGTTACCGGCAAGACCCGTGATGGTGTCTGCCTGGCCCGTACCCGTCAGGGTATCGTTGCCTGCGGTTCCGACAATGTTGGCCATCGGCCAGGTCTCTTCCTTCAGCCCCGTGACCGGCTCACCGGCCACGCCGTACTAGAAAACAACTTCGACCCCATTAAGACCTTGGCATGGCGCTTGAATTTCCGCCCGCAACGCCGTGGTCCCCGCTCCTCCGCCTTTCTGTCCGAAGGGGGCCGATGCCGCCCCGATTTCATCGGAATCTGGCAACAATCGGGCGTGCTCGCGGCGGTTCATCAAAAATTAACATCTGTGCCACCAGGCCCGGCGGTATGGCGGCGCAGCCATTGCAGCAATGGCAAAGCCCCGGTCGCGCATGACGCGCCGTCACCGCCGGCAAACCTCGGCACCGGGTGACATTCGTTCGCACCCGGCAACAGTCCTGTCGCCCGGACGCCCGTCCGGCCCGGAACTGCGCCAAAGGGGTAAAACCCCGGCGTCAGTCGGGTGCGGGCGGGGCGGATGCGCCTTGGGAAAAGGGGGTGCGGGCTGGATCACCCGCGCCGCGCGGGGCGGAACCGTCAGATGGCCAGGGTGGCCACGCTCGCCTCGGCTGCGGACTTGCGCGCGGCCTCATACGTCGGCCGCTTGCCCGACTGAGACATGCCCAAGACGGCCTGAACTTCGGCCGCCGCCTCCGGGCCAAGTGCCGCGATGCTGCGGTCTTGCGGCTGGAAGCTTTCGCTCCACAGACCGTCCGACATCAGCGCCTCGTGCCGGTCGAACAAAATCTGCACATAGGTGACCGCCGCAACCTGCGCCACCGAAACCCCCGGCCGCTGCAGAAGGTCGCGGGCCGGGACGAATGCCTCTTCGCGGCCGCCGTCGGCGGTGCGGGCGGTGAACAGGATCCGGTGGTTGGGCGAGATGGTCATGTCACGCTCGGGCAGCCCGCCGCCCAGCGCACCCGCCGCGATCCTGACCGGCCGGAGCAGCGGGTTAAGCCCAAGCGCCCGCCAGTCGAACCGGCAGTGCCCGATCCACAGGATCGGGCGCAGGCCGTTGTCGCGCGTCGCCACCCGGTCACCCACGGCAAAGTCTGCGATCCGGCGCGGCCCCCTGTCGGTCAACAGGCTGGTCTCGGGCGTGAAGCACGGGATGGCCGAGGTCACCTCGTCCATTGCCGAACTGCCCGCGACGCGCCCGGCGGCATCCAGCGCCTCGATGCGTCCGACGCGCTGCCGCTCGTCCGAGAAGACCAGCTTCAATGTCTCGCCGCCCGGATCAAACCCGGCGGGTGCCCTGGCCGTTGATGATGCCGCCGTGGTGGTCATGGTTCTCCTGCCGGGTTGGCCCCGACAGCGGCCGGAATGTCCGCCGCCGGGGCCCCACCATCACACAAGCACACCGTTACCATCCGGTTACCCCCATCCCCGAAATGCCGGGGACGCACTCATCACCACGCCCGCATGTCACACGTGGCACCCTGCGGCCGGTGCCTTCCCCACCCAATCTTCCGGCGCCCCCGCCGGTTCCCGCGGGCCCGACCGGGCCCGGGAAAATCCTGTGCCGCGCGCCTTAGCGCGTGAATTCCAGAAGCATCGCCTCGCGCCGGCGCAGCGTCTTGCGCGCCGCCGGGTAGGACTGCGCCCCACCGGGTGTGGCGAATTCCGGGAACAGCTCGACAATCTCGGCGCGCTGCGAATGGCCCATCGCGCCAAGGGTCTGGTCGCCCGGCTGGAACGTCTCGGTCCAGGCGCCGTTGGCCATGACCACCTCGTGCCGGTCGCACATGAAGTGGATGTAGGTGACCCCCAGCACATCGACGCTGCGGATGCCGCGCGCGGCCGTGATATGCTTGGCCGCCACCAGAACCTCGTGCTCCTCGAAGTAGAGCGCGGTGCGGTCGTTGGCGATCAGAAGGCGATGGTTCGGGCTGACCAGCATGTCGCGTTTGGGCAAGCCATTGCCCAGCGCGCCCTGCTCGACCAGCACCGGGCGCAGATGCCGCGCCGCCTGCAATTCGGCAAAGCTCAACTCGCGCCGCCCCACCCAGCGGACCTCGCGGATGCCGTTGTCGCGCGTGATGACCCGGTCGCCGACCTTCAGCGTCTCGACAGGGACTTCGCCCCGAGGGGTTGCGATCGCGGTTCCGGGGGTAAAGCAGGGCACGATGTTCTCGATGTTCCTGAAAGTGAGCGTTCCGGTGACGGCGCCGTTCGCGTCCAGGAACTGGACCGTCCCGTTTTCCTTGTTCGTCGGATCGTAGATGATGTTGGTGGCGGCCTTGCCCCAGTCGGACAGGTCCAGCGTGTCGACATCGTTGCCGCCTTCGCCGCCGTCGATGATATCGCCTGCGGTCACGTTGACGAAGGTGTCGCGGTCATCCTCGCCCAGCAGTCTGTCCGCGCCCGCGCCACCATCCAGCAGGTCATCGCCCGCGCCGCCGGTCAGCAGATCGTTGCCCTCGCCGCCCCTCAGCGTGTCGTTGCCGGGGTCGCCATCCAGCCAGTCGTCACCCGCCCAGCCATCAAGCGAGTCATTGCCCGACCCGCCCAGAAGCGTGTCGTTCCCGGTGCCACCGGTGGCGGTGTCGTCGCCAGCGCCAAGGCGCAGAAAATCGTCACCCTCGCCGCCGTCGGCCACGTCGTTGCCCGAGCCACCCTCGATGCTGTCGCGCCCCTCGCCGCCCAGCAGGAGGTCATCGCCGCTGCCGCCGTCCAGCCGGTCGTTGCCCGCGCCGCCGTCCAGCGTGTCGTTCCCGTCCTGCCCTGAAAGTCGGTCGTTGCCGCCTTCGCCCAGGACGCTGTCATTCCCGTCGCCAGCAAGAACCGTGTCGTTTCCCGCACCCGCGTGAACCACGTCGTCATTCGGTCCCGCACCCGGCAGGATCGCGTCGCCCGCATCGATGCGATCGCCCTGCGGGTCGCCGCGATAGCCCGGGCCGATCAGATCATTTCCGCTGGTGCCCGACACGATGCCGTCCAACGCCGCGGCAACGTCAGAAGGGGCAGGCCCATCCCCGTCATGCGGCAGTTTCGTCGGCATCCAATCACCTTCACCCATGCGCAGGCGCGCATCACTCGCACCGCGAAGAGGTGTCGGGGCAAACGGCTCCGGAAGGCGTCACAGCGGACACCCTCGGGTTCAGGACCTGCGGAAATCCCCCAGCCCCATCCGGCAGTGACGTCCCGGGCGCGCCAGGCCTTTCGACCGTCGCAGCCCGGGACGCACCCCCAGCCGTCTCACTTCACCCCCCAAGCGGGCATCTTCTGGATACAGCGGGGAAAGCCGCTGGTGGAAGCGGAAAATGGCCGGATCATGGCAACAGGGATGAAAAAACTGTTGACACCTTTGGGAAACATTTACCCTGGCGGTCCTGAAGGGGCGCTGAATTGTTTCCTTTGTCGCAAACTTTACGAAAATCAAGGTTACCATGTTTTCAAAGGGATAACGGCTGCAACCGGTTACAGCCCCCTACCACTCCACCGCAGGTTGCTATCTTTTAGATAGGGGTCATGTTTCCCAAGTGGAAACAACTGACGTGCCGGAAAACCCAGGTAAATTGGATTGTGGCAACATTAAGGCAAGTCCTTAACCTGTGCGCCAGCACGCAAAAATCCGCCAACGCCCGAAAGATTGTCGCATCCGCTCGCAAACGCCGCACGAACGGGCCGACATTCACGAATCATTCACTGATCCGGAGGCAGGATTTGTGGCTGGCGATCTGGTGCCCAAGGTCGGACTCGAACCGACATGCCTTGCGGCGACGGATTTTGAATCCGCTGCGTCTACCATTCCGCCACTCGGGCACGCCCCACCCCTTAGCGGGCGGGGCGTTCGCTGGCAAGCGTCACAGGTTCTTGGCGTTGAACGTATCGCAGGCGGTGATGTCGCCCGCCTTGTAGCCGGTCGCGAACCACCGCTGCCGCTGTTCGGATGTGCCGTGGGTAAAGCTGTCGGGCATCGGCCGCCGCCCCGCGTTGCGCTGAAGCGTGTCGTCGCCGATCCGTTCCGCCGCGTTCATTGCCTCGGCGATGTCGCCCTGCTCGATCGACCCGAGCTTGTCGGCCGCATACCGCCCCCAGACGCCCGAGAAGCAGTCGGCCTGCAACTCGATCCGCACCGACAGCGCGTTCGAGTCTTCTTCGCTCGACCGCTGGCGGACGGCGTTCACCTTGGACAGGATGCCCAGCTGGTCCTGCACCGCATGCCCGACCTCGTGCGCCACCACATAGGCCTGCGCAAAGTCGCCGCCCGCCCCCAGCTGATCCTCCAGCGTCGTGAAGAAGCCGGTGTCCAGATAGACCTTCTTGTCGTTCGGGCAGTAGAACGGCCCTGTCGCCTCGCTGGCCCCGCCGCAGGCGGAACCGGTCGCCCCCTTGAACAGCACCAGCGTGACGGGCTCATAGGGCCTGCCCACCTGCTTCTGGAAGATCTCCGACCAGACCGTCTCGGTATCCTTCAGCGTCACGGCGACGAACTCGCCCGCGCGCTGGTCGGCCTCGGTGATCTCGACCGGCGCGCCGCCCGCGCCGGGTCCGGCATCGATGGGCATCGAGCCGTTCAGAAGCGGGGTCACGTCGATGCCCAGGAAATAGCCGATGACGATGATCGCCAACAGCCCGACGCCGCCGATCTGCACGCCGCCCCGCGACACGCCCATCGACCGTCGGTCCTCGATGTTGCTTGACTGCTCGCGCCCCTGCCACCGCATCGCCCATCCCCCATCCTCATCGCGCACCGCCCGTCGCACCGCGCGGAACCCGCCGCACCGAACCGCAATCCGGTTCAGTGCCCGTCGTCACGCGGCAAGACTACAGCGGTCGCGCCCCGTAGGCCAGTGAAGCGGGCGGTGGTGCGCCGGGGCCGGACGCCGGGTCACCACGGGGTCCACGCCGCCGGCAACGCCGCCCGCCCGACAGAACCGTGACCGCACCGCCCCTTGACGCCGCCCCGCGCCCCATGCCCTAAGGTCCGCGCCGCCCGGACGGGGTGGCCCTTCGACGGGGAAACCCTTGTTCCGACGCCTCTACGACTGGACGCTCGCCTGGACCCGGTCGCGCCATGCCACCACGGCGCTGGGCGTGATCTCGTTCGTGGAAAGCTCGTTCTTCCCAATCCCGGCCGATGTCCTGTTCATCCCGATGTGCGCCGCCCGGCCCGACCGGGCGATGCGGCTGGCCCTGATCGCGACCGTCACGTCGGTTCTGGGCGGCATCTTCGGGTGGATGATCGGGCACTACGGGTTCGAGCTGATCGTGCGCCCGATGCTGGAGTTCTACGGCGAGACGGCCAAGTTCGACGCGCTGAAGGCCGAGGCGGACGCGCATGGAACGCTGATCCTGCTCACGATGCTCGTCACCTCGGGCCTCGCCCACGTGCCGCCGATGAAGGTCGTCACCATCCTGTCGGGGGTGCTGGGGTTCAACCTGTGGCTTTTCATCCTGTCGGCCATCGTCGCGCGGGGGGCGCGGTTTTATGCGCTGGGCTGGCTGATGCAGAGGTATGGGGAGCCGATCGTTGCCTTCGTCGAACGCCGGATGGCCTGGATCGCCGGGGGGCTGTTGGTCTTGATCGCGGCGCTGGCCGTCTATCTGTGGGTGCACTGATGTCGCGGCGCGGGTTGATCCTTGTGGCGGCCGGCGGGTCGTTTGCGCTTCTGGCCGGGGCGTTCCTGTTCCAGGCCCTCGGCTATGCCCCCTGCAAGCTGTGCCTCTGGCAGCGCTGGCCGCACGGGGCGGCGATCCTGATCGGGGTGGCGGCGCTGGCCGTTCCGGGCCGGGTGCTGCCGGCCCTCGGCGCGCTGGCTGCGCTGGCCACGTCGGGCGTGGGGGTCTACCACACCGGGGTCGAACGGGGCTGGTGGCTGGGGCCGACGACCTGCACCTCGGGGCCCATCGGGGGGCAGTCGGCCGAGGACCTTTTGAACCACATCCTGGCCGCGCCGCTGGTTCGCTGCGACGAGGTGGTGTGGAGTTTCCTGGGCCTGTCGATGGCGTCCTGGAACGCCGTCCTGTCGCTGGCGCTGGCCCTGATCTGGGTCGCGGCGGCGCGGAAACAGGGCTGAGCGGGGGCGTGTCCCTCAGAGGGACAAGTTAACGCGCGTGTAATCGCAAGGGGTTACGAGCGCGATTTAGGAGTTTGTGCATATATGTGAACGGGCGTTAGGGACCAGAGTCCCGCGCGGTTTCCGGCGCTGCTCCGGGGCAGCGCTGCGGGGGTTGCGGGCGCGGGCATGGGACGGGCAACGCCCCCCGTGACGGCGTGGTGCCGTATTGGGAAGCCGCCCACCCTACCGCCGCCCTGCCCGCCGCGTCGCCAGAAGAAGGCTCGTCTCGCTGGCCGTCACCCCATCCAGCCCGCGCACGCGGAACAGGACCGCGTCGAAGTCCTCGAGCGTGCGCGTCCCGATTTCGGCGATCAGGTCCCAGCGGCCATTGGTGGAATGGACGGCCTGCACCTCGGGGAACCCCGCCAGCCGGGCCATGATGCGTTCGGCCCCGCGCCCTTCGATGGCGATCATCATCAGGCCGCGCACCGGGCTTGCGGTCGCATCGCCCCGCGTGACAACCGTGAAGCCCGCAATCTCTCCGCTCGCCAGCATCCGGTCCATCCGCGCCCGCACGGTGGCGCGTGAAATGCCGATGCGGTCGGCAAGGTCCGAATAGGACGCGCGCCCGTCGCGCCGCAGTTCGGCGATCAGGCGTTGGTCGGTATCGTCCGTTTCGGGCATTCGGGCCACCATTCCGGCAAATCACGCGTCCGTTTCGACCATAGGTGATCTGGATTTCTGCGCAAGTCGGCGGCACCTTGCCGCGCGAAGCCCGTCACCGCCGCGAAGGACGCCGCCATGCCCGACCCCAAGCCCCATGTCATCCTGATCGGTGCGCCGGTGGACGACGGCCAGTCCCGCCCCGGCTGCCTGATGGGCCCTGCCGCGTTTCGCGTGGCCGGAATCGCACGCGCGCTGGCCGACCTGGGGGCCACGGTGCGCGATGCGGGCGACGTGGTGCCCGCCCCCGCGCGTCCCGCCACCTGCCCCAACCCCGCCGTCCACCACTTGCCCGAGATGGTGGCCTGGACCGAGGCGCTGTCCCGCGCGGGCGAGGCGGCGATGGCCGAAGGGTTACCGATCTTCCTGGGCGGTGACCACTCGCTGTCCTTGGGGTCCATCGCGGGTGTCGCCGCCCATGCCGCGCGGGTGGGGCGGCCGCTGTTCGTACTGTGGCTGGACGCCCATACCGATTACCACACGCCGCTCACCACGCAGTCGGGCAACCTGCACGGAACGCCCGTGGCCTATATCACCGGCCAGCCGGGGTTCGATGCCTTCCCCCCCTTCCCCGCGCCTGTGCCGCATGAGCGGGTGTGTTTCTTCGGAATCCGGTCGGTGGACCCGGCTGAACACGCGGCGCTGCTGGAGACGGACGCAACCATCTGCGACATGCGCGTTCTGGACGAACGCGGGATCGTGGCGCCGTTGCGGGAGTTTCTGGATAGCGTCGCGGCGGCGGACGGGTTCTTGCACGTCTCGCTGGACGTGGATTTCCTCGACCCCTCCATCGCGCCCGCCGTGGGGACGACCGTTCCGGGCGGCACGACCTTCCGCGAGGCGCATCTGGTCTGCGAATTGCTGCATGAATCGGGCCTCGTCACCTCGCTCGATCTGGTGGAGCTGAACCCCTTCCTGGATGACCGGGGCCGGACGGCGAAGCTGATGGTGGAGTTGGTGGGGTCGCTGATGGGCCGCAAGGTCTTTGACCGCCCGACCCGCAGCCACGCGTGAGGTTTTCAAGATGTCCCTGAACACAGTGCCCTTCGTCAGCGTCGAGAACATGATGCGGCTGGTCCATGCGGTTGGGCCGGAACGGATGATGGCGGACATCGCCGACCGGATCGAGGCCGACTTCCGCCGCTGGCCCGACTTCGACAAGACGCCCCGGATCGCGTCGCATTCCGACGTGGGGGTGATCGAGCTGATGCCCACGTCGGACGGCGTGACCTATGGGTTCAAGTACGTGAACGGCCACCCCGCGAACATGAAGGCGGGGTTGCAGACGGTGACGGCCTTCGGGTTGTTGGCCGAGGTGGCGACCGGGTATCCGGTGCTGCTGTCGGAGATGACGATCCTGACGGCCTTGCGGACGGCGGCGATGTCGGCCTTGGCGGCGAAGTGGCTCGCGCCCAAGGGGGCGCGGGTGATGGCGCTGATCGGGAACGGCGCTCAGGCGGAGTTCCAGGCGGTGGCGTTCCACGGGATCGTGGGGGTCGAGGAAGTGCGGCTGTACGACATCGACGGGGCGGCCACGCGGAAATGTGCGGGGAACCTGGCCGGGTCGGGGTTGCGGGTGGTGGCCTGTGCGACGGCGGAAGAGGCGATCCTGGGGGCGCAGATCATCACCACGGTCACGGCCGACAAGCGCAACGCGACGATCCTGAGTGACAACATGGTGGGCGCGGGCGTGCATCTGAACGCGGTGGGGGGCGACTGTCCGGGCAAGACCGAGCTGCACCGGGATATCCTTCTGCGGTCGGCGATCTTTACCGAGTACACGCCGCAGACGCGGGTGGAGGGTGAGATCCAGCAACTGGACCCGGATCATCCGGTGACCGAGTTCTGGCAGGTGCTGGCAGGGGCCGCGCCGGGGCGGGTGGACGCGCGTCAGGTGACGCTGTTCGACAGCGTGGGCTTCGCGGTCGAGGATTTCTCGGCGCTGGCCTATGTGTCGGGGATGCTGGAGCGGTTCCCGTTCTACGAGGCCCTGGACATGATCGCCGACCCCGACGACCCGCGCGACCTGTGGGGGATGCTGATGCGGGCGAGGGCAAAGGGCTGACCGCTGGCGTGCGGTCGGGCAACGGTTTTCCGTTGTCGGCCAAGCGCCCGTTTCAGCGGCCGCACCACTGATCGCAATCGATCGGGTCGCCCGCCCACCCTTGCCACGACATGAACGCCCCGCACGACGCGTAGCTACGCGCGCACTACGGAAAAGCTACGCGAAAGCTACGGGCGCATCCCGGCGTCAGTGCAGCCGGAACTCGCCCACCACGTTGCGCCATTCGCCGGGTGCGATCAGCTTGCGGTGGGTGAAACGCACCGAGTGCAGCGGGCCTTCGATTTCGGCCTTCCAGAAATCGATGAAGCGGAACAGCTCGGGATAATCCGGGGCAAGATCGTATTCCTGCCAGATGAAGCTGTTCAGAACATGCCGGTAATCCGGCATCCGGTAATACAGCTCTGCCGTCGTCAGGCCGTAGCCCTTGAGCATCAGCTCGGTCTCGGCAGAGGGACCACTTGCACGCATACAAGTCCTCCAGACTCACCCAGATGTCACGATGATGCAAAAGAATGGTTTCTTTTCAATGGTGACGGCGTGTCGGAAAGACGGCACGCCGTCGCCCGCGCTTGCGGTTCCACCCGCCATTGCACCCAATCTGTAGTATCAGGTATAGTCCCGCGCGAGCGGTCGGAACGATAACAAAGACGCAGGCGTACCCACGTGAACGACACCCCGGAAACCCCTGAAGACGCCGAGGAATCCCCCCGGCGGATGGCGCATGACGGCCCCTCGGTCGACATCGCCCAGGAAATGCGCACGGCCTATCTGGACTACGCGATGAGCGTGATCGTCAGCCGCGCGATCCCCGACCTGCGCGACGGGCTGAAACCAGTGCATCGGCGCATTCTTTATGCAATGCACGAAACCGGCAACACGCACGACAAGCCCTATCGCAAGTCGGCGCGGCCCGTGGGCGACGTGATGGGCAAATACCATCCCCACGGCGACGCCGCGATCTATGACGCGCTGGTCCGGATGGCGCAGGATTTCTCGATGTCGCTGGTGCTGCTGGACGGCCAGGGCAACTTCGGCTCGATGGACGGCGATAACCCGGCGGCCATGCGCTATACCGAAGTCAGGATGGACAAGTCCGCGGGTGCGCTTCTCGCCGATATCGAGAAGGACACCGTCGATTTCCAGGACAATTACGACGGCAAGGACAAGGAGCCGACCGTCCTTCCCGCGCGCTTTCCGAACATGCTGGTCAACGGCGCGGGGGGCATCGCGGTCGGCATGGCCACGAACATCCCGCCGCACAACCTGGGCGAGGTCGTGGACGCGACGCTGGCGCTGATCGCCAACCCCGACATGACGTCGGAAGAGCTGATGGAGATCATCCCCGGCCCCGACTTTCCCACGGGGGGCATCATCCTGGGCCGGTCGGGCGCGCGGAAAGCGTATCTGGAGGGGCGCGGGTCGGTCATCATCCGGGCGAAGACCCGCATCGAGGAGCTGCGCAAGGACCGCTTTGCGATCATCCTGGACGAGATTCCCTATCAGGTGAACAAGGCCAAGATGATCGAGCACATCGCGGACATGGTCCGCGAAAAGAAGATCGAGGGCATCGCCAACATCGCCGACGAGAGCGACCGGGTGGGCGTGCGCGTGGTGATCGAACTGAAGCGCGACGCGACAGCGGATGTGGTCCTGAACCAGCTGTGGCGGTTCAGCCCCATGCAGACCTCGTTCGGGTGCAACATGCTGGCGCTGAACGGGGGCCGGCCCGAGCAACTGACGCTGCGCGATTTCCTGTCGCATTTCCTGGCCTTCCGCGAAGAAGTTGTCGCGCGGCGCACGGCGTATGAGTTGCGCAAGGCGCGCGAGCGGAGCCACATCCTGTGCGGTCTGGCCGTGGCCGTGTCGAACGTGGACGAGGTGGTCGCCACCATCCGCGCCTCGGCCACGCCGGCCGAGGCCCGCGAGCGGCTGATGGAGCGCCGCTGGCCCGCTGCCGAGATCGCGCCCTATATCCGGCTGATCGACGACCCGACCCACCCGATCAACGACGACGGGACCTACAACCTGTCGGAACGGCAGGCGCGCGCGATCCTGGACCTTCAGCTGCAGCGTCTGACGCAGCTGGGCGTCAAGACGATCACCGACGAGCTGGAAGAGCTGGCAGCCCAGATCAAGGACTATCTGGCGATCCTCGCCTCGCGCGAGCGTATCCTGTCGATCATCTCGGACGAGTTGCGCGAGGTGCGGGCGGCCTTCGCGGTGCCGCGCCGAACGGAGATTGTCGATTGGGCGGGCGATCTGGATGACGAGGACCTGATCGAGCGCGAGGACATGGTCGTCACCATCACCAGCGCAGGCTATGCCAAGCGCACGCCGCTCGCCGAATTCCGCGCACAGCGCCGGGGCGGCAAGGGTCTGGCGTCGATGCAGACCAAGGAAGACGACGTGGTCACCACGCTGTTCGTGGCGAACACGCATACGAACCTGTTGTTCTTCACCACCGACGGGATGGTCTACAAGCTGAAGTGCTGGCGGCTTCCGCTGGCGGGGCGGCAGGCCAAGGGCAAGGCGCTGATCAACCTTCTGCCCATCGAGGCGGGCGTGTCGATCGCGGCGCTGATGCCGGTGGACGTGCCCGAGGCGGAGTGGGACGACCTGCAGATCTTCTTCGCTACGTCCGACGGCGACGTGCGGCAGAACGCGCTGAGCGACTTCACCAACGTGATGCGGAATGGCAAGATCGCCATGAAACTTCCTGAAAACACGTCGCTTGTGAACGCCCGCATCTGTGACGAGAACGACGACATCATGCTGGTCACCGCGATGGGCCGCGCGATCCGCTTCCCCACGACCGAAGTCCGCATTTTCAAGGGCCGCGATTCCACGGGCGTCCGGGGTGTGCGCCTGGCGGACGGCGACCGCGTGGTCAGCATGTCGGTCATCCGCCACTTCGAGGCGACGCCCGAAGAGCGCGCGGCCTACCTGAAGCAGCGCAGGCTGGTTGCGGGCGCGGTGGACGATGACGCCGAGGCGGATGAGGACGAAGAAGCCGTGGCGGAGGGGCAGCTTTCCCCGGAACGCTATGCCGAGATGAGCGCGGCCGAGGACCTGATCCTGACTGTGACAGCGCGGGGCCAGGGCAAGATTTCGTCCAGCCACGACTACCCCGTACGGGGCCGGGGCGGTCAGGGCGTGATGGCGATGGACAAGGGTCTTCGCGGCGGCGCGCTGGTGGCAAGCTTCCCCGTCGAGATCACCGATCAGGTGATGCTGGCCACGTCCACGGGCCAGTCGATCCGCTGCCCCGTGGAGGGGATCAGCTTCCGGTCGCGGTCAGCGGGCGGCGTTCGGGTTTTCGACACGGGCGAGGGGGAAGAGGTCGTGTCCGTCGCGCGGGTCGAGGATCAGGGGGAGGAGGGGGCTGAGGGCTGAAGCCCTGTGCCGCCATCAACCCTTCACCCTTCGCTAAGCTCCGCATGGTTCATTCCCACCGTCAACAGACGCGGGAGGCGCGGCCATGACCCTGCTTCGGACGATGATCGACCTGAAGAGCGATGCGAAGGCGCTTCACTTCACGCAGGCGGCGCATGACTGGCTGTCGGCCCTGCAGGCGCGCGGGCTGATCACGAGTTTCCAGATCCTGCGGCGCAAGATGGGCCTGGCCGCCGACCCGCACCGCGATTTCCTGATCGAGATCGAGGTGAAGGACATGGCGGCTCTGGACCGGCTGTTCGACGGCATCGGGCAGGCGGGGGATGATCTGGCGGCACTGTATGACCGGATGCACCAGATGATCGGCCATGCCGCCACCGGCATCTACCGCCCCTTCCCCGACCAGGCCCGGCGCGAACGCATCGCGCTGTTCTGACGCGGCGGTCGGCTGGCCGCGGCGTATGGGGGCTCTGCCCCCGCCTTCGCTGCGCTGCGGCCCCCCCGGGATACTTCCGGACAGAAGATGGGGACGGCGCTCCGTCTGTCTCGGCAGGTTGCCCGTCGAGACGACGCCCCTAGCGGTCGACGCCCGCCTGTCGCATCTTCTGTCTGAAAGTATCCTCGGGGGGTGAGCCCGCAGGGCGAGGGGGGCAGACAGCCCCCCTTCCCGAGTCCCCTCGGGCGCGCCGCGGGTAGTCCGGTTCAACGGCGGAGGCGGGGGAACGGGCGCGGCCATTAACCAGTCATCAACGTTACCCCTTTCTTAAGCCCGGTCCCCATGCCATCAGGGCAGCGCGGCCCGGAACGGGAACCGCCCGCGCCAGAATGGCGCACCCTTCCCGAACCTTCAGCCACGGATAGACCCGATGTTCCGCCCGGAAACCGTTCTGGCGGCGCTTGCCGCGCTTTGCCTTGCCCCCGCCGCCGCCGAGGCGCAGTCCAGCCTGGGGTTCAACCTGGGCGAGGCCAGTGTGGTCGCGCGCTCCGGCGACGCTGCGCGCGGAGACCTGCGCCTGACCGGCGACTGGCGCGTCGGGCCCGCGCAGGGCGTGCAGCTGGACCTGACGCTGCAGGATCACACGGGAGGGTATCTGGGCCAGGTGGACGGCCATCTGTACCTGTCTACCGGGGATGACCGGAAATACGGGGTTTTCCTGTCGCTGGCCGATGTCAGCAACCGCGAGGCGACCGTCGCGCTGGCCGGCGTGGAAGGGATGTGGCAGCTTGGCCGTCGCGTCACGGTGCAGGGCAAGGCGGCGCTGGGTTATGCGCGGCCGCGCGACATGGATTTCGTGGCGGTCTATGGCCGTGCGGATGTCGCGGTGGGGCCGCACACCGCGCTGTTCGGGGATATCGGCTGGGCGAGCGTGGATGAGGCGGCGCTGTCGGCAGATGTCACGCAGGCGCGGCTGGGCGTGACACACGCGCCGAATGGCGGGCCGGTCGAACTTTACGCGGCCATCGCCACCGACCGGCTGAGCGGGCGCGACGCGGCGCCGTCGGACACCCGTGTCGAAGTGGGGCTGACGATCCGGCTGGGCGCGTCGGGCGATGCGCGCCGCCCGGTGGCCGAGCGGTCCTTCGCGGGGTGGCAGCCCTTCGACCCGCTGATCCGTCGCGGCAAGTTCTGAGACGGGGTTCGCACCCGGACGGCGGACTATGCCGCCGTCGCGCAACCTGAGGCACCATCGCCGCCCCGCCGTGCAGGCCGGGCGGCACGTTTCGTTACAAACTGTTTACCAAGAATCGCCGAATGCCCCCATTCGAACACTTTCTTTACGAATCAGGGCCTACCTTGCCCGCAAGTCTGGACATGTAAGCGATCGCATCCGGCCCTGATGGGTCACGGCGCGGCGCAACCGGGCAAGGGAAGGACACCGACGATGGCACTCGCAGACCTCTTCACCGGACGGGCCCAGGCGGAAATCGGCGCACCGCGCTTTGTCACCGCGATTGTCGCGCGGTTCAAGGCCACGGCCCAGCCCGCCGCCAAGCGCACCACAGCCAAGGCCGCCGACCCGCGCGAGGCGGGGTATCTGGCCGACATCGGGATGGAAGCCGGCTTCTGACCGCCCCGCCTGCGCCACGCCGCATGCCGTCCATCGGCCTGGGCTGGCATTCGGGCCGCGTCGCCAGTGCGCCTACCCGTGAAATGCGGCAGTTGTTGGCTCTAAGTGGCCTGAATCTGTAGGCTGAGGTTCCACTGAGTGCGGTACGATGTCAGCCGTGGTATTGGCTGAATCCCCGCACTGTCGCCTCCGCCCCGGGCCGGACGCCCCTGTGTGCCCGCGAGTCTTTCGCCCGGCTTTTCAATCCCCGCCGCCTGCCCTATGACGCCCAGGTCATGGACGACCCCCTTCATATCGTCGGTGGCGGCATGGCCGGGTCCGAAGCCGCCTGGGCTGCAGCGTCGCGCGGCATTCCTGTCGTCATCCACGAGATGCGGCCGAACGTCGGGACCTTCGCCCACCGCACGGGCGACCTGGCCGAGATGGTGTGCTCAAACTCCTTCCGGTCGGACGACCACGAACGCAATGCCGTGGGCCTTCTGCACTGGGAAATGCGCGCGGCAGGCAGCGTTGTCATGGAGGCGGCGCTGACCCATCGCCTGCCCGCAGGCGGAGCGCTTGCCGTGGACCGGGAGCCCTTTGCCCGCAGCGTGACCGAACGGCTGCTGTCGCACCCCCTGATCCGTCGGTCGGACGAGGAAATCCGCGAACTGCCCGACCAGGGGGACTGGATCATCGCCACCGGCCCCCTGACCTCGGGCGCGCTGGCCGAGGCGATAAGGGCCGAGACGGGCACCGATCAGCTGGCCTTCTTCGACGCCATCGCCCCCATCGTCCACGCCGACACGATCGACATGGACGTGGCGTGGCGGCAGTCGCGGTATGACAAGGGCGAGACGGAAGACGAGCGGACGGCCTATATCAACTGTCCGATGACGAAGGCCGACTACGAAGGGTTCATCGATGCCCTTCTGGCCGCCGACAAGACTGAGTTCCGCGAAGGCGAAACGGCGGGCTATTTCGACGGATGCCTGCCGATCGAGGTCATGGCAGAGCGCGGGCGCGAGACGCTGCGCTTTGGCCCGATGAAGCCCGTGGGGCTGACCAATGCGCATCAGCCCGGCGTGAAGCCCTATGCCGTGGTTCAGCTACGCCGGGACAATGCGCTGGGCACGCTCTACAACATCGTGGGCTTTCAGACCAAGATGAAATACGGCGCGCAAACCGATGTTTTCCGGCGTATTCCGGGGCTTCACAACGCCAGTTTTGCGCGCCTTGGCGGTATCCACCGGAACACGTTCATCAACTCCCCCCGGCTGCTGGATGCGCAGTTGCGCCTGAAATCGCGCCCGAACATCCGCTTCGCGGGCCAGGTCACGGGGGTCGAGGGCTATGTGGAATCCGCCGCGATGGGTCTGCTGGCGGGCCGCCTTGCCGCCGCCGCGCGGGCCGGCCGCAGCCTCAACCCGCCGCCCCCCGACACCGCTATGGGTGCGCTCGTGTCGCACATCACGGGCGGGGCGGATGCGAAGACCTTCCAGCCGATGAACGTGAACTTCGGCCTGTTCCCACCCATCGACGCCAAGGGCGGCCGTCGGGGCCGCAAGGATCGCTACAAAGCCTATACCGACCGCGCGAAAGCCGCATTTTCCCAATGGCTTGCCGGTCAGGGCTAGGGTTCCGGGGGGCAGGCGCGTGATCACCCGTTTTGCCCCTTCGCCCACCGGCCCGCTGCATCTGGGCCACGCCTATGCGGCGATGGTCGCGCATGACATGGCACGGGCGGCGGGGGGGCGGTTCCTTCTCCGAATCGAGGACATCGACCGCCAGCGGTCGCGGCCCGAGTGGGAAGCGGCGATCTTTGACGACCTGACCTGGCTGGGCCTGACCTGGGACGGCGAGCCCCTGCGCCAGTCCGACCGCCTGCCCGTCTATGCCGCGGCGCTGGACGCGCTTTGGGGGCGCGGCCTTCTTTACCCCTGCACCTGCACGCGCCGCGACATCGCCGAGGCCCTTTCGGCCCCGCAGGAAGGCGAGTCCCGGGGCCCGGTCGCGGACGGACCCGACGGTCCGGTCTATCCCGGCACCTGCCGCGGGCAGGACCGCGCCGGGATGGCCTGGGCGACGCGCGCCCTGAACCCGCGCCCGGCTGACATGACCCTCAGGCTCGACATGGGCGTCGCGGTGATGCACGGCGACGAACCAGTGCAACACCCCGGCGAGGAGGACCGGGGCCTTGGCTTCACGGAAACCGGCCCCGCCCATGCGGGTACCATCTTCACCACGCGCGACGATTACACCCGCGGCATCGGCGACATCGTGCTGGCCCGCCGCGATTTCGGCACGTCCTACCACCTGTCGGTGGTGCTCGACGATGCCGCGCAGGGCGTGACCCTTGTCACGCGGGGCGAGGATCTTTTCGAGGCGACGCGAATCCACCGCCTTCTCCAGCGCCTTCTGAACCTGCCCACGCCCGTCTATCACCACCACCGCCTGATCCGGGATGACGCGGGCAAGCGGCTTGCCAAGCGCGATGACGCACGGTCGATTGCCAGCTATCGCGCGGCGGGGGCCTCGCCGCAGGACATCCGCCGGATGGTCGGACTGGGCTAGCCCCGCCCTGCCCCTTCTTCTGTCCTTCACATATCCCCGCCGGAGGCTCCCGTCCCGTCAGCGCGTGACCGGCTGGGCAATCCGCACCGCCGCGCCGTCCCGGACGGCCGTGAAAAAGCAGGACCGCGTGCCGGTGTGGCAGGCCGGGCCGGTCTGGTCGACCAGCACGAGCAGCGCGTCGCCGTCGCAATCGACGCGCATCTCGACCAGCCGCTGCCGGTGCCCCGAGGTTTCGCCCTTCACCCAGAACGCGCCGCGCGAGCGCGACCAGTAGGTCACGTCGCCCGTGGCCAGCGTGCGGGCAACAGCCTCGGCGTTCATCCAGGCCAGCATCAGCACCTCGCCGGTCGCATGGTCCTGCGCCACCGCCGGGATCAGGCCGTTGCCGTCATAGCGCAAGGCTGCGGGGTCGAAGGGCATGATGGGCGTCCTTTCCAAGGCGGCCATGCTTTTCAAGGCAGGCTTGGGGGCCTATCTATAGGCTCGACGGGCGGGCGGAAACCCGCGACGGGACGATTGCCATGTCAGAGACCGACCTCATCAAGCTTTATTCGCAGCGCATCCTGGCGCTGGCGGCCGACATCCCCCACCGCGACCGGCTGGAGGCGCCGATGGCAACGGCGCGGCGGCGGTCGCCCTTGTGCGGCTCGACCGTGACGGTGGATCTGGACGTGGCAGGGGGCCGGATCGCGCGGTACGGGCAGGATGTGCGGGCCTGTGCGCTGGGGCAGGCGTCCGCTGCGATCGCCGGGGCAGCGATGATCGGGCGCAGCCGGGCCGAGGTGGAGCGGGCGCGAGACGAGCTGTCGGCGATGCTGAAATCGGGCGGGCCGGTGCCGGCTGCGCCGTTTGACGGGTATGAGGCACTGTTGCCCGCGCGTGACTATCGCAACCGCCACGCGTCGATCCTGCTGGCGCTGGAGGCGACGGCCGAGGCGATGGCGGCGGCCGAGAAGGCCGCCTGACGCGCCACCCTGCGCAACGTCACGTGCGAACCCGAAAGAAAAGGCCGCCGTGCCCGTTGGGCGACGGCGGCCAAGTGCGCGATTTCCCGGGGAGCCGGCGGCCCCTTGACAGGCCGCGCGGGGAACGCGCGTCTGCGAAAGGCCGGGGACGGGCGGTCAGCCAGAACAGACCAGGGGCGCACGAAGGCTTGGGGACAGGTGCGCCAAAGGCCGCCGGGCGGGAAAACCGCGAGGCAGAAAGTGGAATAGCGGGGGTCAGACGAGCGCGGTCAGGTTCAGCCCCACAACCAGCGCCACGATCAGGCAGCCAAGGCCGATCAGGTCCTGGGCAAAGGTGGACGAGGCGCGGGCAAGGACGTCACGCAGGGAAGCGGGTTCGCGGGGCATCGGGGTCACTCCGGAAGGAAGCGGTTTGTTACCTCTATGTTCTCATATCGTTCCGGTTCTGTAAAGAACTTTTTAAGAACATTCGCGCGCGCAGACGAAAACAGGCCCCTACCCCACCCTTATCATCGCCATCGCGCGGTCCTGCTCCATCAGCGCAAGCAGCACCCGTGCCGCCGCGCCGCGTGGACCCGTCAGGTCGGGGTCGGTCACCAGAAGCGCGCGGGCATCGCTTTGGGCCAGCGCCATCAGGTCGGCCTGACGTTCCAGGTCGGCGATGCGGAAGACGGGCAGACCCGATTGCGCGGTTCCGATCAGGTCACCCGCGCCGCGCATGGCGAGGTCTTCCTCGGCGATGCGGAAGCCGTCTTCGGTTTCGCGGAGCGTAGTCAGGCGGCGCTCGGCCGGTTCGGACAGGGGGGGCGTATAGAGCAGGAGGCAAGTGGACGCCCCCTGCCCCCGGCCGACACGGCCGCGCAGCTGGTGCAGCTGGGCCAGGCCGAAGGTTTCGGCGCGTTCGATCACCATGATCGTCGCCTCGGGGACATTCACGCCCACCTCAATCACCGTCGTCGCCACGAGCACCTTCGTCCGCCCCGCCACGAAGTCGGCCATCGCGGCGTCCTTTTCGGCGGGGGGAAGCTGGCCGTGGACAAGGCCCACGACGCCGTCGCCCAGGGCGGCGCGGAGGGTCTGGAAACGGTCCTGTGCGGCGGTCAGGTCGACCTGTTCGCTTTCCTCGACCAGCGGGCAGACCCAGTAGGCGCGTTTGCCCCCGGCCACGGCGCGGGACAGATGCGCGATGACCTCGCCCATGCGGCCCGTGGCGACGAGCGCGGTCTTGATCGGCTGGCGCCCGGGGGGCTTTTCATCGAGGACGCTGACATCCATATCGCCGTGCGCCGCCAAAGCGAGGCTGCGCGGGATCGGCGTGGCGGTCATCACCAGCACGTCCGCCGCGCCGCCCTTTTCGCCGAGTTCCATCCGCTGCGCGACGCCGAAACGGTGCTGTTCATCCACGACGGCCAGGCGCAGGTCGGCGAAGGTCACGTCCTTCTGGAACAGCGCATGGGTGCCCACCAGGATGTGGACGCGGCCTTCGGCCAGGTCAGCCAGCTTCGCGGCGCGGTCGGTGCCCTTGTCGCGGCCCGTCAGGATGTCGATCCGGACCCCGGCGGCTTCGGCCAGCGGGGACAGGCTTTCCAGATGCTGGCGGGCCAGGATTTCGGTGGGCGCCATCAAGGCACCCTGCCCGCCCGCTTCGACCGCGATCAGGAGGGCCAGGAAAGCCACAAGCGTCTTGCCAGAGCCCACGTCGCCCTGCAGCAGACGGTTCATCCGCAGCGGATCGGCCATGTCGGAGGCGATTTCGCCGACGGCGCGCGCCTGAGCCCCCGTCATCGTGTAGTGCAGGCTTTCCAGCACCTTGCGGCGTAATCTTTCGTCGCCGCATGAGGATTTGCCCTTGCCGCGCCGGATCAGGCTGCGGGCGAGCGAGAGCGACAGCTGATGCGCCATCAGCTCGTCATAGGCCAGTCGCTGCCGCGCGGGGGCATGGGCGGCAAGGTCGTCGGGGCCGTCGGGCGCGTGGACCTTGGCGATTGCCGCATGCCAGTCGGGCCAGCCCTCGCGCGCCTTCAGCGCGGGGTCGATCCATTCGGGCAAGGTCGGCACGCGGTCAAGCGCCTTGCGCGCCGCCTTGGCGACCTGGCGCTGGGTCAGGCCTGCGGTCAGCGGATAGACCGGTTCGAACGAAGGCAATTGCCCCGCCTCTTCCACGCGCAGGATATGGTCGGGGTGGACCATCTGGGCGATGCCGTCGAACAGTTCGAGCTTGCCCGAGACGACGCGGCGCTGACCGGTGGGAAGTTGTTTGGACAGTTGGTCGGCGCGGGCGTGGAAAAAGACGAGCAGGAACTCGACGGTTCCGTCATCGACATGCACGCGCGCCGGGCCGCCCTTGCGGCGGGGGGGCACATGCGCGCCGATGGTGACGGCGACGGTGACGGTGGCGGGGGGCACCACGTCGCGGATGGTGCGGCGCAGGCGACGGTCAACGCCCGCGTAGGGGAGAGTCAGGATCAGGTCGCGCGGGCGCGTGACGCCAAGCTGGGCAAACAGGGTGGCCGCGCGGGGGCCGACGCCGTCCAGCGTGTCGATTCCGGCGAAGAGGGGAAACAGGATCGGCGGGCGGATCATGGGGCGGTCATTTGAGGGGCGTGGGGGCCGGTCATCCGCCGATCAGCGCGATCCACGCATCCTCGTCGATCATGCGCACGCCCAGGCGTTCGGCGTCTTTCGCCTTCGATCCGGCCCCGGGGCCTGCGACCACCAGGTCGGTCTTCGCCGACACGGACCCCGCAACCTTGGCCCCCAGCGCCTCGGCCCGGGCCTTCGCCTCGGCGCGGGTCATCTTTTCCAGGGTTCCGGTAAAGACAACGGTCATGCCGGCAACCGGGCTGCCTTCAGTCCGGGGCTGCGCTGCGTCCTCGATGGTCAGAAGGGCGGCCAGGCGGTCGATCGAGGCGCGTTCGCGTGGCTGGTCGAACGTCTGGACGACCGAGGCCGCCAGAACCTCGCCCACGCCATCGACCGACAGAAGATCGGACCAGTCCGCCCCTTCGCCCACCTTTGCCGCCGATATCGCGCCCGCAAACGCCGACCAGGACCCGTAGTGGCGGGCCAGAAGTCCGGCGGCGGACTCGCCAACGTGGCGGATGCCGAGCGCGAAGATGACGCGGGGCAGCGCGATGCGGCGGCGGTCGGTGATGGCGGCGAAGAGGTTGGCCACGGATTTCTCGCCATAGCCGAGTTGCTCGCGCAAGGGCGTGCGGCTGCGTTCGGCGTAGCGTGCGGCGAAGGCGGCGCGGTCAAAAGGGGCGATCCCTGCGATCTCGGCCAGGCGCGCCTCGTGCTCGGCCCGGGTTTCGCCGCCCTCGGGGCCGAGGACCGCGTCGGGTGGGACAAGGGCCTTTTCGCCCGCGCGGTCGCGGTCTTCCAGCGTGAAGATGTCGGCGGGTTCGCGGATCCAGCCCAGAAGGTAGAACTCCTCGACCTGCCGCGCCCCCAGCCCTTCGATGTCAAAGGCGGCGCGGCTGACGAAATGCTTGAGCTTCTCGACGGCCTGCGCGGGGCAGATGAGGCCGCCGGTGCAGCGGCGGACGGCATCGCCCGGTTCGCGCACGGCATCCGACCCGCATTCGGGGCAGCGGGTGGGGAAAGTGTAGGGCGTGGAGGCGGCGGGACGGTAGGTCAGGTCGACATCCGCAACCTTGGGAATCACGTCGCCTGCCCGGTAGACCTGCACGCGGTCGCCCACGCGGATGTCGCGGCCGCCCCGGATCGGCTGGCCCTTGGCGTCGCGGCCCGCAATGTAGTCTTCGTTATGCAGGGTCGCGTTCGACACGACGACGCCGCCGACGGTGACGGGTGTCAGGCGCGCCACGGGGGACAGCGCGCCGGTGCGGCCGACCTGGATGTCGATGGCCTCGATCGTGGTCCAGGCAAGTTCGGCGGGAAACTTGTGCGCGATGGCCCAGCGGGGCGTAGTGGAGCGGAAACCGAGGCGGGATTGCAAGCCGAGGTCGTTCACCTTGTAGACGACGCCGTCGATGTCATAACCCAAGGCTGCGCGGTCGGTTTCGAGCGCCGCCCAGGCCTGCAGGAGTGCCTCCGGCCCGTCGCAGAGCGTGGTGCGCGCGTTGGTCTGGAACCCCAGACTTCGCAGGCGGTCGAGCGCGTCCCACTGGGTGGGGCCAAGCGGCTCGGACAGCTCGCCCCAGGTGTACGCGAAGAACTTCAGCGGGCGCGCGGCGGTGATTTTCGCGTCCAGCTGTCGCAGGCTGCCTGCGGCGGCATTGCGGGGGTTGGCGAAGGTGCGCCCACCTTCAGCCGCAGCGCGGGCGTTCAGCGCGGCGAAGTCGGGGTGGGTCATGTAGACCTCGCCCCGGACCTCCAGCACTGCCGGGGGGGCCGCGTCGGGGTTCAGGCGTTGGGGGATGTCGGGGATGGTGCGGGCGTTGGCGGTGACGTTCTCGCCCGTTTCACCGTCGCCCCGGGTGGCGGCCTGGACGAGACGGCCGCCTTCGTAGCGGAGCGACAGGGACAGGCCGTCGATCTTCGGCTCGGCGGTGTAGGTGAGGGGCGCGTCCGGGGGAAGGTTGAGGTAGCGGCGGATGCGGTCGTCGAAGTCGGCCACATCCTCGGGCGCGAAGGCGTTTTCCAGGCTGAGCATCCGGACCGCATGGGTCACCTTGGCGAAGGTCTCGGACGGGGCGTCACCGACCAGCGACGTGGGGCTGTCAGGGGCGGCAAGCGCAGGAAAGCGGCACTCGATTGCCGCCAGGCGGCGCTTCATCGCGTCGTATGCGGCATCGCTGATCTCGGGCGCGTCGAGCTGATGATAGGCCCGGTTCGCAGCGCGCAGCGCATCGGTCAGGTGGGCGACCTCGCGGGCCGCGTCATCCGGGGACAGGTCAGCGACCTCTTCCGTCTCCGGCCCCTCCCCCGACATGCACGCGCCCTCCGCTTGGTCAGGGAAGTGATAGGTTCGGGTGACCCGCGCGTCCAGTGTGTGGCGAGGGAGGGCAGAAGCCGCGCTCGGGTAGGTTGGGCGGACGTTCGGCGCGCGAGATGGCGCGGACTTCGCCCGTTACCCACGTCGATCGCAACGCAAAAGGGATGCCGCAAGCACGGCACCCCCTGAGAACTTTGTACTACTGCCGGGCGAACGGCCGAAGTCGTGCGACCTGCACCCGTCAAGCCCCGACGGCCAGCCGCCGGGTCATCTCGTTCGGGGCGGGGTCACGCAGGACATAGCCGCGGCCCCAGACCGTTTCGATGTAGTTGTCGCCGCCCGTCGCCTCGGCCAGCTTCTTGCGCAGCTTGCAGATGAAGACGTCGATGATCTTGAGCTCGGGCTCATCCATGCCGCCGTACAGGTGGTTCAGGAACATCTCCTTGGTCAGCGTCGTGCCCTTGCGGAGCGAAAGCAGCTCCAGCATCTGGTATTCCTTGCCGGTCAGGTGGACGGTGCTGCCCTCCACATCGACGGTTTTGGCGTCGAGGTTGACCGCGACCTTGCCAGTCCGGATCACCGACTGGGCGTGGCCCTTCGACCGGCGGATGATCGCGTGGATGCGCGCCACCAGCTCTTCACGGTGGAAGGGTTTGGTCATGTAGTCGTCCGCGCCGAATCCGAATCCGCGCAGTTTGTTGTCGGTGTCGTCGGCGCCCGTGAGGATCAGGATCGGGGTCGTCACCTTGGCCAGGCGAAGCTGCCGCAGAACCTCATGCCCGTTCATGTCGGGCAGGTTCAGGTCCAGAAGGATCAGGTCATAGTCATAGAGCTTGGCGAGGTCGATGCCCTCTTCCCCGAGGTCCGTGCAATACACGTTCAGGTTCGCATGGGTCAGCATCAGCTCGATGCTGCGAGAGGTGGTGGGATCGTCCTCCACCAACAGAATGCGCATTGTGCGGTCCCCGCCTTAAGGTCTTGTCGAGACCAACGTCACCCAAAATGGTTAACCACCGGTTACTGTTGTAGCCCGCGCATACGATTCACGCAAAAGTTGTTTTGGTGGCCAGGGGCTTCGGTGTCCTGTTTCCTCCGGTGCCGATGCCAGCGGCGCAGTTGCTTCCGGTCCGCGTTTTCGCCCGAACCCCATCGCATCGGCCAGACCCGATGGCACCACGCCGGGTGCCGTTCCGCCTTGGCTTCCGCCACCGGGAAGGCTAGCAGGGGCGGGCGGGCCCCGTGTTTCCGGCCCGTCGTCTCGGCCCCAGGTTCCGGGGCCCCGTCCGCCAAGGCACCCGATGCGCGACCAGACCGACCCGCAGACCCCCCCCCGGCGTCCCGTGCCCGAGCCTTCTGCGGCCCTTGGCCTGCACGCCGCCGACAGCACGATCCTGCCCGTGATCGCCGCCGTGGCCTTCTGCCACATGCTGAATGACATCATGCAATCGCTGATTCCGGCGATCTACCCGATCCTGAAGACGGGGCTTGCGCTCAACTTCGCGCAGGTGGGCCTGATCACCTTCGTCTTCCAGATGACCGCATCGGTCCTCCAGCCGCTTGTGGGCCTTTACACCGACCGGCGGCCCCTGCCCTGGTCGCTGGCCTGCGGGATGGGGTCCACGCTGGCTGGGCTGGTGCTTCTGGCGCATGCGGCGAGCTTTCCGGCGGTTCTGGCGGCGGTGGCGCTGGTGGGGGTCGGGTCGTCGATCTTTCACCCCGAATCGTCGCGCATCGCGCGCCTTGCGGCCGGGAAGCGTCCCGGCTTCGCGCAATCGTTCTTTCAGGTCGGCGGCAATGTCGGCAGCGCGATCGGGCCGCTTCTGGCGGCCTTCATCGTAGTGCCGAAGGGACAGGTCAGCATCGAATGGCTGGGCTCGGTCGCGCTGGTGGGGATCGCGATCCTGATCCTGGTCGGTCGCTGGTACCGGGGCGAGGGGATGCGCCGACTGGCCGCACGCCGCAAGGTGGCCGCAGGTTCGTCCCTGCCGCGCTGGAAGGTGGGGATGGCGCTGGCGGTCCTGGTGGCGCTGATGTTTTCGAAGTTCGTCTATATGGGCGCGTATTCAAGCTATTACACGTTCTACCTGATCGAACGCTTCCAGGTGTCGGTGCCCGCCGCGCAGATGCTTCTGTTCGTGTTTCTGGCTGCGGTGGCGGTCGGCACTATCGTCGGCGGCCCCATCGGCGACCGCATCGGGCGCAAGCGCGTGATCTGGGTGTCGATCCTGGGGGTGTTCCCGCTGTCGGCGCTGGTTCCCTATGCGGGGCTTTACGGCACCGTCGTTCTCAGCGCGCTTGCCGGACTGGTCCTTGCCTCGGCCTTCCCGGCCATCGTCGTCTACGCGCAGGAGCTGATGCCCGAACGGGTGGGCACCGTGGCGGGGCTGTTCTTCGGGCTGGCCTTCGGGATGGGGGCGGTCGGGGCGGCGCTGATCGGACGGCTGGCCGATGCGACCAGCATCACCCATGTCTTCTGGCTGTGTTCGTTCCTGCCGCTGATCGGGCTGCTGGCCGTGCTGCTGCCGAACCTGCGCGAGGACTAGCCGCCCGTCCGCCCCTGACGCGCCGCCCTCAACCGCGCAAAATCGTCGCCCGCGTGGTACGACGACCGGGTGAGCGGTGTGGCCGAGACCATCAGGAACCCCTTGCCCCGCGCCGCCACCTCGTAGTCCGCGAATTCCTCGGGCGTGACGAAGCGGTCGACCCGGTGGTGCTTGGGCGTCGGTTGCAGGTATTGCCCGATGGTCAGGAAATCGACATCCGCCGCCCGCATGTCGTCCATCACCTGCAGGACAGCCTGCCGGTCTTCGCCGAGGCCCACCATGATGCCGGACTTGGTGAAGGCCTGCGGGTCCATCTCTTTCACCCGCTGCAGAAGGCGCAGCGAATGGAAGTAGCGGGCGCCCGGACGCACCTCGGGGTAAAGGCCCGGTACCGTCTCGAGGTTGTGGTTGAACACGTCGGGGCGGGATTCGACCACGACTTCAAGCGCTTCTGGGCCGCACTTGAGGAAGTCCGGCACCAGAACCTCGATTGTGACACCCGGCGCGCGGTGGCGGATGGCGCGGATCGTCTGGGCGAAATGCTCTGCGCCGCCATCGGCAAGATCGTCGCGGTCGACGCTGGTCACCACGACATGGTTCAGACCGAGCTTCTGCACCGCGTCGGCCACCCGCCCCGGCTCGAACACGTCCAGCGCCTGCGGACGGCCCGTCGCCACGTTGCAGAAGGTGCAGCCGCGCGTGCAGATCTCGCCCATGATCATCATGGTGGCGTGGCCCTGGCTCCAGCACTCGCCGACGTTCGGGCAACCTGCCTCTTCGCAGACCGTCACCAGACGGTGAGTCTTCAGGATCTCGCGCGTCTGGCGGTAGCCGTCGGACGTGGGGGCCTTGACGCGAATCCAGGCGGGCTTTTTCGGCTGGGCCTGATCGGCGCGGTGCGCCTTTTCGGGGTGGCGGTCTTCGGGAAGCTTCAGGTCGCGCACGGGCGGTATTCCATTCCTGTCACACCCCTGACATAGCCCCCGGCCCACGCGGATACAACGCGCAAGGCCCACGATCGGTTCGGCGCGGTTCTGCCGGGTGCGGCGAAATAAACGCTGCGAGAGATTTAGACTTGTTCTAAATCACACCCATATCCGCTCAACCAGCGATTCTTCCGACACCCACCCCGAATGACCCCGGGGTCGGGATTGGGCGGAAGTCTCAGGGGCGATGGGGAACAGGACGGGTCCGTGTCCAACAGGACCGGCCGCATGACAGGGAGAGACGAGATGGATGGAAACGACGCAGGCATGTGCCCGGTGGCGCACGGTGGCCCTGCCCCGCGCAAGCGCACAAACCGCGACTGGTGGCCGAATGCGCTGGACCTGTCGATCCTGCACCAGCATTCCCCCCGGTCGAACCCGCAGGGGGCGGATTTCGACTATGCGCGCGCCTTCAAGGGTCTCGACTATGCGGCGCTGAAGGCGGACCTGCACGCGCTGATGCATGATTCGCAAACCTGGTGGCCGGCCGACTGGGGGCACTACGGACCCCTGTTCATCCGCATGGCCTGGCACAGCGCGGGCACCTACCGCACCGCGGACGGGCGCGGGGGCGCGTCGTCCGGCGGGCAGCGTTTTGCGCCGCTGAACTCGTGGCCCGACAATGGCAACCTGGACAAGGCGCGCCGCCTCTTGTGGCCGATCAAGCGCAAGTACGGCAACGCGATCAGCTGGGCCGACCTGATCATCCTGACCGGCAACGTCGCGCTGGAATCGATGGGCTTCAAGACCTTCGGCTTTGGCGGAGGCCGGGCGGACACCTGGGAGCCCGAGAACGACATCTACTGGGGGTCCGAGGGCGAGTGGCTGGCCACGTCCGACAAGGAGCACAGCCGCTATTCCGGCGACCGGGTTCTGGCAAATCCCCTGGCCGCCGTGCAGATGGGCCTGATCTACGTCAACCCCGAAGGCCCCGACGGCAACCCCGACCCCGTCGCCTCGGGCCGCGATATCCGCGAAACGTTCGGGCGGATGGCGATGAACGACGAGGAAACCGTGGCGCTGGTCGCGGGCGGGCACACGTTCGGCAAGGCCCACGGCAACGGCCCCGCGACCGCCGTCGGCCCCGAGCCGGAGGGCGCACCGGTCGAGGCAATGGGATTGGGCTGGCTGTCCACGCACGGCAAGGGGAACGGCTACGACACCATCACCAGCGGCATCGAAGGCGCGTGGAAGCCCAACCCGACGACCTGGGACATGGGCTATTTCGACATGCTGTTCGGGTATGAGTGGGACCTTGTGCGGTCCCCTGCCGGGGCGAAGCAGTGGCAGGCGCGGAACGTACGTCCCGAGCACATGATCCCCGACGCGCATGACCCGTCGAAGACGCACCCTCCGATGATGACCACTGCCGACATGGCGATGCGGATGGACCCGATCTACCGCCCCATCTCGGAACGGTTCCACAAGGACCCCGCCGCCTTCGCCGACGCCTTCGCGCGGGCATGGTTCAAGTTGACGCACCGGGACATGGGGCCGAAGGTCCGCTATCTGGGGCCGGAGGTTCCGGCCGAAGACCTGATCTGGCAGGACCCCCTGCCCGCCGTTGATCACCCGCTGGTCGATGCCGCGGACATTGCAGGGCTGAAGGCGAAGATCCTCGCCTCGGGCCTGACGGTGGCCGAACTGGTCAAGGCAGCTTGGGCCTCGGCCTCGACCTACCGCAACTCCGACAAGCGCGGGGGCGCGAACGGGGCGCGGGTGCGGCTGGCCCCGCAGAAGGACTGGGCGGTGAACGATCCGGCAGAGCTGGCGAAGGTGCTGGCCGCGCTGGGCCGGGTCCAGGCGGAGTTCAACGCCGCGGCCAAGGGCGGCAAGCGCGTATCTTTGGCCGACCTGATCGTGCTGGGCGGCTGCGCGGGGGTCGAGGCGGCGGCGAAGGCGGGCGGGCATGACATCGCCGTGCCCTTCACGCCGGGTCGCACCGACGCGACCGAGGCACAGACGGACGCGCACAGCTTCGAGGCGCTGGAGCCCGAGGCGGACGGGTTCCGCAACTGGCAGAAGGGGCCGATGGCGGTGTCGCCCGAGGCCATGCTGGTGGACCGCGCGCAGCTTCTGACGCTGTCGGCGCCCGAGATGACGGTGCTGGTCGGTGGTCTGCGCGCCATCGGGGCGACGGCGGGCAACACGAAGACGGGCGTTCTGACGGCGCGGCCGGGGGCGTTGACGAACGATGTCTTCGTCACGCTGACCGACCCCGCGCTCGCCTGGTCGCCCGTGGACGCGGGCACCTACGAGGGCCGCGACAGGGCGACGGGCGCGGTGACGTGGACGGCCAGCCGCGTGGACCTGATCTTCGGGTCGAATTCGCAACTGCGCGCCATCACGGAGCTTTATGCCCAGGACGACATGAAGGCCCGCTTCGTGGACGACTTCGCTGCGGCCTTTGGAAAGGTGATGGACCTCGGACGGTTCTGACGCACCCGACATGACAAAGGGGGCGGCGCAACTGTTGCGCCGCCCCCCTTTTTGCCGCCCGCATCCCCTTACCCGATCATCGGCGCATACTTCCCGTAGGTGTCATGGTAGTGCCGCACCAGCCGCGTCAGCGCGATGCGCAGCACGATCTTGCCCGAGCGCGCCGACCATCCCAGCCGCTGCTCGGCCGCCTCCAGCCCTTCAAGGAAACAGCAGCAGCGCAGCACCATGTCACCCAGGCCCGGCCCCAGGTCGGACAGGGCCGCCGCCACGCGGTCGCGCGCCGACTTCGGGCCTTCGCCCGGGCCCCGCGCCGCCGAGAACCCGCCGCCATCGCCGCCGGTCAGGAACCGGTCCCAGTTCTGCGCCACCTTCGGGCCGATCTGCGACAGCTCGAAATCCTCGCGGAGCCGTTCGCCGGCCGCCACCATGTCGGGCGTCAGGAACGGCGTTCCATCCCTGTCGCGCCGCCGCGCCAGCACGCCCATCGGGCTTTCGGCCAGATTGTAGCGCACCCGTCGCGGGCCGTCGTCACCCTGCACGTGCCGCTCGCCCCAGACGCGGTGCTGTTCGGCAAAACCGTCGGCCCGCGCCTCGCCCTGCCCCGCACGTCCTCCACCCGCCTGCCACCGGCGCCCGGCCGCTTCGTCAACCCCCGCGCCCTCGCCCCGATCCCCAACCGCAAGCATCCGCTTCAGCGCAGCCCGGCCCGCTGAGGTGATGGCATAGGTGGTCACCCGCCCCGTGCGCAGGACATGGATCCAGTCATTCACGGCAAAGGCCTGCGCGACAGACCGCTCAACGACCGCCATCCGCACGTCGCCCTTCAGCACCACTGCCTTGGGCATCTCGGGCGCGATCGCGAGGACCGTGCCGGTTTCGCACAGGCGCCTCAGGACGCGCCGCGCCTCGCGCAGGACGGTGGCCTCGTCGGTGACTTCGCGCATCTCTGCAGGTGCCCCGGCCCCGGCGTCGCCCGGACCTGCGCGAAACGAACGGACCGCCTCGGCCGGCGGGGTGCCACTTTGCAGGGTCATCGTCACGGGGTCTCCCGGTATGCGCGCAGTCTGGCGCGGGGTGGAAAGTGGGATTGCTGTGCCGGACATCTGCCGCCCGATGGCATCTAGCGCCTCGTCGATCAGCGGGTCGTCGCGGCGGTTCTCGAAACTTCGCACCTTCCTCAGGACGGTCGAGGCGTGGCACCCCTCGGTGCGGGCAAGTGCGCGGATCGATTGTCCTTTTTCGATATGCGCAAGATAGAGTCGCGCATTGTCAGGCAGCCAGGCGGGAAGCCCGGCAGGCACCATGTCTGTCATATTCGTCCACCCCGTCCGACGGGCGCGGCTGAATTCCGCGCTCGCATACTGTCCAGTCCGTAAGCGTCAACCTGAAGTTGCATTGGTTACCCGAAGGTTAATTTCCACAGCCCTCCGATTAAGTGTTGATAAACTCTAAATTTCGCTGACAGAAACGACCGCTGCACACGCCCATCGCGCAACGACCGGCACCACCGGACATCCTCAGGTTGCAATCTTCAGGGGTGCACCATGTCCGATCTTCTGTCAGCTGTTGCCGAACTCCGCCGTCCCCGGATGCTGATCCGGGCCGCGCATCACGGACTTGATGACTATTCACGCACCCGCGACCTGGGCCGTGTCATGCGCAGCGCAACCTTGCCCACGCCGGGTCGGGCGGTGGCGCAGCTTCTGGATGAGGAAGGCCGGGTCGAGGAACACCGCAAATCGGGCGACGCCTCTTACAGCATCGCCCGCCATATCGACCTTCTGGTCGCGATGATCGCCGAGGCGCGGCTCATGTCCCAAGGCGGACAGGGCGGCTCGGGGCCGGTCGTGCCCCTTGGGTAGGGCATGACTGGCAGATGCCTCCGGACCCTGCCCGGATCAGACGAAGGCGTCCGGCATCGACGCCTTCTTGCGGGCCACGAAATCGTGCAGTGCCTCGTTGACGGCCGGGTCAAGCTGCGGCTGCTGGTAGTCGCCCAGCAACTTCGTCACCCGCTCGCGCGCCAGTTGCACAGTGTCCTTGGCGCCCTCTTCGTCCCAGGTCTCGAAGGGCTTGTAGTCCAGTAGATCGGTACGCCAGAACGCAGTCTTGAAGTTCGCCTGCGTATGCGCGCACCCCAGATAGTGTCCGCCGGGGCCAACCTCGCGCATGGCATCCATGCCCTGCCCGTTCTCGTCCACCGCGACGCCCTTGGCGATTCCGTGCAGAACGCCCAACTGGTCGGCATCCATCACGAACTTCTCGAACGACGACACCAGGCCCCCTTCCAGCCAGCCGCAGGCGTGCAGCATGAAGTTGACGCCGCTGAGGAGGCCCATGTTCAGCGAGTTGGCGCTTTCATAGGCCGCCTGCGCGTCCGGCAGCTTGGACCCGCAGAAGGCCCCGGCGCTGCGATAGGGAATGCCCAGCCGCCGCACCAGCTGCCCTGCGCCATAGGTGATGAGCGACGCCTCGGGCGTGCCAAAGGTCGGTGCGCCCGAGTTCATGTCGATCGACGTCACGAAAGCCCCGGCGATGACCGGCGCACCCTTCTTCACAAGCTGGCTGTAGGCCACGCCCGTCAGGATTTCCGCCAGCACCTGCGTTAGAGTGCCGGCCACCGTCACCGGGGCCATCGCGCCGCCGACGATGAAGGGGCTGACGATGGCGGCCTGGTTGGCCTTCGCATAGACCTCCAGCGCGCCCATCATGATGCCGTCAAACGTCAGGGGCGAGTTGATGTTGATGAGCGAGGTCATCACCGTCCGGCCATTCAGCCCGCCGAACAGAATCTCCGACATCGCAACCGAATCCTCGGCCCGTTCCGGCGCCGTGACCGACCCCATGTAGGGCTTGTCGCTCAGCGTCATGTGCGCGAGCAGCATGTCGAGGTGGCGCTTGTTCACCGGCACATCGGTCGGCTCGCACACGGTGCCGCCGGAATGGTGCAGCCACTTCGACATGTAGGCGAGCTTCACGAACGTGCGGAAATCCTCGATCGTGGCATAGCGTCGCCCACCTTCGTCGCGCACAAAGGGGGGCCCATAGACCGGGGCCAGAACGAGGTTTCTTCCGCCCACTTCGACATTCCGTTCAGGATTGCGCGCGTGCTGGGTATAGGTGGCGGGGGCCGTTGAACACAGCTTGCGCGCCAGCCCCTTGGGAATCCGCACCCGGTGCCCGTCGACGTCCGCGCCCGCGTCCTTCCACAGCTTCAGCGCACCCGGGTTGTCGGTAAAGTTGACCCCGATCTCGGCCAGCACCGTCTCGGCATTGGCCTCGATGATCTCGATGGCCTCGGCGTTCAGCACTTCGAGGTTCGGAACGTTACGCTCGATGTACTTCGCCGCCTCGATCCGGACCGCCGTCCGCTCCGCCCGGCGCGCAGCCCCCCCGCCCCCGCGTGCGCGGCGTCCTTCAAGAACTTCGGTCATGGGATGGCCCTCCGACATGTGATGTGCCTCGGGTTCTAGGCCAGTCAGGTGCACAAGGCGTTCCCCGGATGCGGCGCTTTGGGGGGGAAAGCGACATGGGGATTATGCGAATGCGACAGCTGCGGCGCGGACAGGTGCCTTCACCCGGATAGGCGGCCACGATCTCCTTGCAGAGTGTCGCCACGCATTCCCGCCCGGAAAGCGGCCCTACTTGCCGCGCGTGTCGATGTCGAAGACCGTGATCCCGCCCGTCCCGCCCCGGCACATCCCCACCAGACGTGTGGCGGCGCTCCGGTGATCGGGGTGTCCGTCATAGGCGGTCAGCGCAGCCCGGTCGGCAAAGCTCGCGACAAAGCCATAGGAATAGGCGCCTGATTTCGCCTCGAAATCCCGGTTCGGACCCCAGGCGAAGCCGGTCATGCCGCTGACCTTGGACCGTAGCGCGGCCAGTGCGCCCATCACGGCCGCCACATCGGCGCGTGGCACGTCCTCGCGGATCGCGCAGTACACGCAATGCAGGATCATCCCCACTCACCCCCGGCTGACGAGGATCGCCCTGAAATCATTGACGTTCGTCAGCGTGGGTCCTGTTACGACCTGATCGTTAACCCTGTCAAAGAAAGAATGGCTGTCGTTTCCATCCAGCGACGCCTGCGGATCACACCCCGCTGATTGTGCACGCAAAAGCGTATCCGGTGCCACCAATGCGCCAGCCACCTCGGCCGCGCCGTCCACTCCGTCGGTGTCACAGGCGATGGCATGGATCCCCGCCGCACCCTTCAGCGCAATCGCCAGCGCAAGGGCATATTCGGCGTTCGGCCCGCCAACCCCCGCCCCCCGCCGCGTGACGGTCAATTCGCCCCCCGACAGCAGCAAGAGCGGCCCCGTCCCGCCTTTGGCCCGAGCCTCCAAAGCCAGCGCCGCATGCTCCACGGCGACGTCCCGCGCCTCGCCCTCGACGCGGTCGCCCAGCACCCGGACCTCGCACCCCGCTGCGCGCGCCATTTCGGCCGCGGCCTCAAGCGACTGGGACGGTGCCGCAATCACCCGGTTCTCCGTCCGCGACAGGTGCGTGTCGCCGGGCGGAACAACACCGGTCGGCCCGTCCAGAACGGCCCGGACCGACGGGGGAACCGTGATCCCAAAGCGGTCCAGGATCGCCCGCGCCTCGGCCGGGGTCGAGGCATCGCCAACCGTCGGCCCCGACCCGATGAACGCCGGATCGTCCCCCGGCACGTCGGAAATCATCAGCGCCAGCACCCGCGCGGGAAAGGCCGCAGCGGCCAGTTGGCCGCCCTTCACGCGACTCAGGTGCTTGCGCACCGTGTTCATCCGGTCGATGGGCGCGCCCGACGCCAGAAGCGCCGCATTTACAGCCTGCTTCTCGGCCAGCGTGATTTGCCCGGCGGGCTGGACCAGAAGGGCTGAGGCCCCGCCCGAAATCAGCGCAAGCACCAGATCATCCGCGCCCAACCCCTTGACAAGACTCAGCATCCGCGAGGTTGCCTGCAGTCCCGCCGCGTCAGGCACGGGATGCGCCGCCTCGACGATTTCGATCCCCCGGCAGGGCCGGGCATAGCCGTAGCGCGTGATGACCAGCCCCTCGCAGGGGCCCCAGGCCGCCTCGACCGCCTCGGCCATGCGCGCGCTGGCCTTGCCGGCCCCGACGACCACGACCCGGCCCGCCGGTCGCTTAGGCAGATGCGCCGCGATCACCCGCATCGGATCGGCGACAGCGACCGCCCGGTCAAACAGCGCCCGCAGAAAGGCAGGTGGCTCTTCCGTGCCCGGAAAGGCTGGGGTCATGCCACACCCCCGCTGGACGCCCGAACGACCAGCTCGACCGGGCTCCGCCACTCGGCCGGCGGTCGTTCATCCCGTTCCAGCCATCCGGCCAGCCGGTCGGCTGTCGCGCGGGCGAAACCCGCGATATCGCAGCGCACCGATGACAGTTGCGGCCAGACCATCGCGCAATCCTCGATATCGTCGAATCCCACCACGCGGATATCGTGCCCCACCCGGACCCCGAGTTCGGCAAAGCCCGCAAGCATGCCCAGCCCGACCAGATCGTTGAAGCAGATCGCCGCGTCAATGTCGGGTCGCTCGCGAAGAATTCGGTGCGCCGCATCGCGCCCGAAGGCGCGGCTTGCCCGCCCGTAAAGCGCCACCGGCCGTCGGCCTGCCGCGCGCATGGCGTCAAGGTAGCCCGAGGTCCGTTCGGCCGTGACCTGCCGCCCCTCGACTCCGCCCAGAAATGCGATGCCGCGGGCACCAAGGCCGATCAGGTGCTCGGTCGCGATCCGGCCCCCGCGCGCGTAATCGGGGGAGGAAAAGGGAAACAGATCGCCCCGGTCATCGACCCGACGCAGCACCTGCATCGCTGGCAGACCCGCGCGCGCGATGGAATCAAAGGTTGCCGCCACGTCGCCATAGGCGGGCGAGATGACAAAGGCCGACACGCCATGTTCGATCATCGAGCCCACGACCTGCGCCTGCAAAGCGGGGTCTTCGTCCGTGTTGGCGATAACGGTCGCATACCCCTTGCCCGACAACGCCATCTGCACAGAGGTGGCGAATTCGGTGAAGAACGGGTTCCGCAGATCGTTGATGACAAGCCCGATCAGGCCCGCGCCCGCGCCGCGAAGCTGGGCGGCCGAGCGGTTGTAGACATAGCCCAGTTCCGCCATCGCGCGTTCGACGGCCTTGCGTGTCTCGACCCGCACCAGCGGGCTTTGGCGCAGCACAAGCGACACCGTGGATTTCGACACGCCCGCAGACCGCGCCACATCAATGATGGTGGGCCGCCGGACCATTCCCTCAGTCGATCCCGTGCAAGGTCAACAGCGTGCGCATCCGGTGTTCGGCCAGGTCCGGCCAGGACAGAAGGCGCGCACGGTCCGCCAGGCGATAGACCTCGGCATAATGCGTGATCTCGCGCGAGGATTGAAAGCCACCGGGCATGACGAAGGCGCGCTGATGGCCGTTCAGCCACGACAGAAAGGCGATTCCCGCCTTGTAGAACCGGGTGGGTGCCTTGAAGAGCTCGCGCGACAGCGGGACGGTCGGGGCGAGCAACGCGTGGTAAGTGGCCGCATCGCCGCGCGCCAGGGCCTCCAGCGCCTGGGATGCGGCGGGGGCGATGGCGGTGAAGGCCCCCAGCAGTGCATGGGAATGGTGCGTGCCATCGCCTTCGATCAAGGGGGCGTAGTTGAAGTCGTCGCCGGTATAAAGCTTCACCCCCGCAGGCAGGCGGCGGCGGAAGGCTTCCTCATGCGCCTGATCCAGCAGGGATATCTTGATCCCGTCCACGCGGGCCGGGTTGTCGGCGATGATCGTCAGCACGGCGTCGGACGCCTTGGCGACATCCGTGTGGCCCCAGTAGCCCGCGAGCGCGGGGTCGAACATCTCGCCCAGCCAGTGCAGGATCACCGGCCCTTTCGCGCCGTCGATCAGGCGGCGGTAGGTGCGCGCGTAGGCGTCGGGGCCTGCCCCCATCGCAGGCAGCGCGCGGGTCGCCATAAGGATGACCTGCCCGCCTGCCGCCTCGATCGCCGCCATCTGGTGTTCATAGGCGGCGATCACCGCACTCTCGGTGCCAAGCAAACCCGGCGCGGCATGGTCCGTACCCGCACCGCAGGCGACGCGGGGGCGCAAAGGATGGGCCTTCGCCGCCCGCATCGTCCGCTCGATCAACTCCCGCGCCGTGGCCCAGTCCACCCCCATGCCGCGCTGGGCGGTGTCCATCGCCTCGGCAAGGCCCAGCCCCTGATCCCAGAGCGACTGGCGGAAGGTCAGCGTCGCATCCCAGTCCACCGCCGGCCGCGTGTCCCAGGGGGACCGTTCGCGCAAGGCGTCGGTCACGACATGCGCGGCGGCAAAGGCCACGCGGGTGAAGGGCACGGCGGGCGCGCGGGGCGTCAGGGGGTCGCCGGTCAGGCGATACGGCTCCAGTCGGCCATCGTAGGTGGGAAGGGTCAGCATCGGGAAACGCCTTCGGGGGCGCTCGTCGGTCCCTTGCCGGGCCTTCTCGCGCTGCGCTTCAGCGAAAAGGCCCGGCAGGGCCGATGAGCGCGCGGGTCAGATCGCATGATCGGTCTTCAGCATGTCCGCCGCCTTTTCGCCGATCATGATCGCGCAGGCGTTGGTGTTGGACGAAATCAGCGTCGGCATGATCGACGCATCCGCCACCCGCAGCCCGTCAATCCCGTTGAACCGCAACCGCGTGTCCACCACCGCCGCCGCATCCGCCCCCATCCGGCACGTGCCGCCGGGGTGGTGGTCGGTCTTGGCGGTGCGGCAGGCGTAGTCGATGTAGTCCTGGTCCGTGCGGACCTCTGGCCCCGGCAGACGCTCGGCCAGAACGTAGGGCTTCAGCGCGGGCTGGCGCATGATCTCTTGCGCCATCTTCAGGCCCCGGATCGCCATCTCGCGGTCATAGGGGTCGGCCCAGTAGTTCGGGTCGATCAGCGGTGCGGCCCTGGGGTCGGCGCTGGCCAGCCGCACGGTGCCGCGCGACCGGGGGCGCATGTAGGCCGAGTTGAGCGTGACGCCCCCGTTCGGCATCGACGCGATCCCCGCCTCGATCCCCGATCCGAGGCCCAGGTGGAACTGGATGTCGGGCGACCGCGCGTTCGGGTCGGCGTACCAGAACCCCCCCGTTTCGAACAGCGACGACGCCGCCGGTCCCCGCCGCGTCAGCAGGTACTGCAACCCGGCGGCGGCGGCCCACAGGGGCTTGGCATAGCGGTCGTAGGTGTGCGGCCCCGTCACTTCGGCGATGACGCACAGGTCCAGATGGTCCTGAAGGTTCGACCCCACGCCGGGGTGGTCAAGGATCGGCGTCACGCCCACCGACATCAGGTGATCGGCCGGGCCGATGCCCGACAGCATCAACAGTCGGGGCGAGCCGATCGCGCCCGAGGACAGGATCACCTCCTTGGCCGCCGTCACCACGCCCTCGCCCGCCAGCTCGACCCCGGTCGCGCGGCCCTTTTCCGTCACGATCCGAATGACTTGCGCGAAGGTCCTGACGTGGAGGTTCGACCGCGACATGGCGGGCCCCAGGTATTCCCGCGCCACCGACGACCGCCGCCCATCGCGCTGGGTCAACTGGTAATGGCCCACGCCCTCGGGCCGGTCCGACGTCAGGTCGGCGCAGCGCGGGATGCCCGCCTCGCCCGCCGCTGCAAAGAACGCCTCGCAGATGGGCAGCGCCGCGCGGGGCTGGCTGACACCGATGGGGCCGCCGCGTCCGTGGAAGCGGTTGTCAAAAGTGTCGTTGTCCTCGGCCTTGCGGAAGTAGGGCAGCACGTCGTCATAGCCCCAGCCGGTGCATCCCATCTGCCGCCATTCGTCATAGTCGAGCGGGTGGCCGCGCGTGTAGATCTGCGCGTTGATCGACGACCCGCCGCCGATCACGCGCGCCTGCGTGAACCGGATGACCGCGTTGTTCAGGTGGCGCTGCGGCACGGTGGACCAGCCCCAGCTGCCGATGCCCTTGGTCATCTTCGCGAATCCGGCGGGCAAGTGGTAATAGGGGTGCCGGTCCCGCCCCCCGGCCTCGAGCAGCAAGACGCGCACGGCGGGGTTCTCCGATAGCCGTGTGGCGATCACACCCCCGGCCGATCCGCCGCCCACGACGATGAAGTCATATCCCGGTGTCATCGACGTCCCCCCCTGTTCGCTACAGCCTTGCCACGCTGAGCGCGCCGTCAACCGGGATCACGGCCCCGGTGGCAAAGGCCATCTGCCCGGTGGCAATCGGCACGATCACCGACCCCACATCCGCAGGCGTGCCCCAGCGGCCAGTTGGAACAAGTCCCTCGGCGATCCGGGCGTCATAGCGGTCCTTCACGCCCGCCGTCATCGCCGTGTCGATGATGCCGGGGCGAAGCTCGAAGACCCCGATCCCGTGCGGCGCCAGACGCAGCGCGAACAGCTGCGCCATCATCGACGCGCCCGCCTTCGAGATGCAGTATTCCGCCCGCTCGACCGAGGCCATGCCCGCGCTGACCGAGGTGATGAAGGTCATCGAGCGATAGACGGCGGCGGGGCGCGCCAGCATCGCTTTTGCAACCGCCTGCGCCAAAAAGAAGCTGCCGCGAAGGTTCACGCCAAGAACAAGGTCAAAACTGTCAGACGTCACATCCAGAAGATCGCCGCGCACCTTCGCGGGCACGCCCGCATTGCCGACATAGGCCGTGACGGGGCCGAAAGAGGATTCGATCTTTCCGATCAGCGCAGGTGCACTTTCAATATCTTGCAGGTCATACTGCACGTAACACGCGAAGTCCCCGAACTCGTCCAGCGCCGCTTGCACGGCAGGCGCGTCCCTTTGTTGCTCGGCCACCAGGGCCAGCCGGAACCCCGCCCCGCGCAGCGCGCGCGCGACCCCAAGGCCGATGCCTTGCTGCCCGCCGGTGATCAGCGCCACGGTCACGCCAGCACCCCCCGCGCCAGATAGTCACCCAGCCGCAGCGCCAGCGCCGCAACCGTCAGCGACGGGTTGACAGCAGCCGACGTCGGCAGGACTGAGGCATCCGAAATCCAAAGGTTCTCAAGGTCATGCGCCTTGAGGTTCACGTCCACCACGGACGACGCCGGGTCCGCCCCCATCCGGGCCGTGCCGCACTGGTGGCTGGGCTTCCATTTCGGAAAACCACGCGCAAAGGCAATGGGCCAGCCCGCGCGGCGCAGGGCCGCCTTCATCCGCGCTACAAGCATGTCGTGCGCGGCCATGTTCGTCCGCCGCCAGTCCAGCACCACCTGCCCGTTCCGCCAGAACACCCGGCTGTCGGGGTCGGGCAGGTCTTCGGACATCGCAAACAGGTGAACCGACCGGTCGGCGATATGCGTGGCAAGCGCCAGGGGAAGCCCCGCCTCGCCCGCCAGGATCGGGCCAGTCACGCGGCCCAGCATCTGGATGCTGCCCAAGGGTTCCCCATTCGGCCCGCCCGTCAGATACCAGTCGTTCACATGGATCGTCTTTTCATAGACGGTCCGGTTCCGCCGGAACGGGTTGTAGGCGACCATGCCGGTCAGATTATGATTCATGAAGTTGCGGCCCACCTGATCGGACCGGTTGGCAAGACCCGCCGGATGGTCCTCATTGGCCGAGGCGAGCAACAGGGCCGAGGACAGCACCGCCCCGGCGCACAGGCAGACGACGGGGGCCGCCCAAGTCTCGCGCGAAGCGCCCCGCGCAACTTCCACCCCCGTCACGCGGGGGCCTTCGGCGATCAGACGCTGCACCTTGGCCCCCGTCACCAGCGTCACATTGGGATGCTTCAGGGCCGCCGCCAGCCCGCAGGTCTCGGCATCCGACTTGGCCCCCGTCGTGTCAGGAAACGCATCCCAGGTCGTCGGTGCCCGGGCCAGCCAGGCTTCGAGGTCCACGCCCAGGGGCAGTGACGCCGGATGCAGCCCCTGCGCGACGAACGCGCGGCGGAGCGCGGCAATCTCCGGCTCATCCGGCACGGGCGGATAGGGATAGGGCGCCGAATGCGGCGGCTCGCACGGGTCGCCCCCAGCGTCGCCCCGCACGCGGTACAGTGCCTCGGCCGCGCCATACCAAGGCTCCAGGCGGTCATAGCCGATGGGCCAGCCGGGCGTGGTGCCGCCCATATGGCGCATGGGCCGGAAATCCTCGGCCCGGTAGCGGATCAGGACCGCGCCGTAGAACTTGGTGTTGCCGCCCACATAGGCATAGTTGCCGGGGCTGAAGGCATCGCCCTGCGCGTCAGCCCAGGTTTCCTTGGGCTTGAAATGCCCGCGCCGGAAAATTGCCGACGGATCGCGGGCTTCAGGGCTGTCCTTCAACCGCTCGCCGCGTTCCAGGATGACGATGCGCCGCCCGGTAGGGGCGAGCGCTGCGGCGAGCGTGGCACCTCCCATGCCCGACCCGATGATCAGCACATCGGCCTCTGGCATCCCCCTAGACCCCCGGAAAGACAGGCTTGCGCTTGGCCCGGAAGGCCGCGACCCCTTCGGCATGATCGGCCGTCGCCCCGATCATGCCCGACCCCAGCGCCTCGACCATCGCCGCGCGATCCTCGCCCACGGCAGCGTGGATCATGTACTTGGTGATCTCGGCCGCGCGGGGCGAGGTGGACAGCATCCGTTCCGCAATCTCCATCGCCGCCGCCGACGGGTCGTCCGCCATTTCAGCCACGAACCCGATGGCATGGGCGCGTTCCGCCGACAGACGCCGCCCGAACAGCGTCATCTCCTTCAGCACCGGCTCGGGCAACAACCGCGCCAGACGCTGCGTGCCCGACCACCCCGGCACAACACCCACGCCGGTTTCCGGCATCGCCAGTTCCGCCTCGGGCGACATCACGCGGATGTCGCAGGCGGCGGCGAGTTCCAGCCCACCGCCAAAGGCAAAGCCTTCGACCACCGCGATCGTCGGCTTTGACAGCCGCGCCAGACGGTCGAACACGCGATGCCCCTCGCGCACCCAGACGCGGGCGAATTCGTCGGGCGGCAGATCGCCCCAGGCGTTGATGTCCGCCCCCGTGCAGAAGGCCCGAGCCCCGGTAGAGGTGACCAGCACGAACCGCACCGACGCGTCACGGTCCAGCGCGTCCAGATGCGCGGCCAGCTGCACCAGCATCGGCACCGTGAGGCAGTTCAGACGGGTCGGGTTGTCCAGCCGGAGCTCGGCGATCTCGTTGTGGCGCAGAAGGATCACGTCGCTCATGGTGCCCACCCCATCGGCCCTTCGCCCAGCAAGGACAGCGGCATGGCGCGCGCATCCGCGGCCACCGACACGCGGCCCTGCGATGCGGCCACGATGTCGCGCGTGGGGTCGATCCCCGGCATGATCTCGGTCGCAATCAGGCCCGCCTCGGTCAGCCGGATCACGCAGCGTTCCGTGATGTACATGACGTCCTGCCCTGCCTGGCGCGCCCGGCGACCCGAGAAGGTCACATGCTCCACCGCCTCGACCATCTTGCAGAACTTGCCGGGTGCCGTCACGCGGATGCCGTCGGGTGTCAGCGCAAGCTCGGCCCCCGCCTCGAAAAACCCCGAGAACACGATCTTCCGCGCATGGGCCGTGATGTCCACGAACCCGCCGCACCCGGCCGTCAGGTAGGGCTTCTTGCCCAGTTTCGAGACGTTCACATTGCCGTCCCGGTCCACCTCCAGGAAGGACAGGAAGGTCATGTCGAACCCGCCGCCCTGAAAATAGGTGAACTGCTGGGGCGAGGGCATGAAGGCATCGGCGTTCGACGCGCAGCCGAAGGCAAAGCCTGTCAGCGGCATCCCCCCCACCGCGCCCTGCTCGATAGCCCAGGTCACGGCCTGGGCGTGGCCTTCCTCCAAAAGGATGCGCGGCACAAGGGCCGAGATGCCAAAGCCCAGGTTCGCCGTCTGCCCCGAACGCAGTTCCATCGCGGCGCGGCGGGCGATCACCTTCTCGATCCCGTTGGGGGCAAGGTCGAAGCTGCTCCAAGGCCTGAGGACTTCGCCGGAAATGGCTGGATCGTATAGGGTTTCCGTCGTCTGCTTCTGATCCGGGTCAAGGACGATCAGGTCCACCAGATGCCCCGGCACGCGGACGTCGTGGGGGCGCAGCGAACCGTATGCGGTCACCCGCTTGACCTGCGCGATGACAAGGCCGCCGTGGTTGCGGGTCGCGATCGCCTGATCGAGCCCGCCAAGATAGGCGCCCTCATGTTCGTAGGTCAGATTCCCTTTTTCATCCGCCGTCGTTGCCCGCAGGATGCACACGTCAGGCACGATGTTGGGGAAATGCAGCCAGGTCTCGCCCCCAAACTCGACGCGCCGCACGATAGGTCGCGCCGCCGCGGCGGCATTCATCGCGCAGCCTTCACGGACCGGATCGACGAACGTGTCCAGACCCACTTTCGTCAGCACACCTGGCCGCCGCGCCGCCACGTCCCTGTGCATGTCGAACAGGATGCCCGAGGGAACATTGTAGGCCTCGACCCGATCCTCAACAATCATCTTCCAGATTTCGGGCATGGGCAGGGTTGACGGGCCGGACGGGTAGGACCCGCAGATCGTGCGGGCCAGCAACCCGTCCTGCGCGATATGGTCGATGCCCTTGATTCCGTACATGTCGCCCGCAGCGATCGGGTGCAGAGTGGTCAGCCCGCGCGGATGACCTTCGTGACGGAACCGCGCGCCGATTGCCGCTAGAACTTTGTCAGGGCAGCCAAGGCCCGAGGACGACGACACCGACACAACCGCGCCATCAGCGATCTGCGCTGCGGCCTCTTCGGCGGTGACGAGTTTCGGGGACAGCTTGACCATCGCCTCAGACCTGTTGCGCAGCTAGGGCAAAGACCATCTCGGGACCTTCCGGAATCAGCATTTGGATCGTTCCATATCATTATCGGAACGTTCCATATTATGCAACATGTCGCGCCTGTGTGGATCCCGGCACCCAGTCCCGATTTCTTCACTCAGGCTTCCGGCACGTCGATCAGCTGGCAGCCGCCCGGTCTTCGTCGCGGCATCGCGGTCAAGAGCAGACGCCGCACGCCGGCGTGGCTTTCTGGTCGGACGTTCGGTGATTTTGGCGCACCCGACACGATTCGAACGTGTGGCCTTTGCCTTCGGAGGGCAACGCTCTATCCAGCTGAGCTACGGGTGCCGCGCCCCGGTTCTATAGGGGCAGACGGGTTGGGTCGCAATGGGGTTTCACGCGGCCCGAGTCGTTCGCCCGTTCCTGTGCAGAAAGGCCCGGCCGCGTGGTTTGCAAGTGCGCGGGCGCGGCGCCTGCCCTTGAACCTGCCCCCGAGGGCAACAGAATTTCCGCATACCACACAGTGCCTTGCCGACAAGGCGTCCCTGGCGAACCGGCCATTCCGTCAGCCCGACAAGCTGGACCACCCTGGTCCGGATCGTCGGGGTCCAGGTCCCCGGCGCTGCGCAAATCGTCCCTCCGGCGCCTCGGCGTCCATGTGGGCGTGTCCCACCCTGAAACAAGCCCGGCCCGCTGCGCGCTGCGCCGTGCTGCCAAAGCGTGCGCACAGACCCGGGCGACGCGAGCCGTGCACAAATCTTGTCGGTATCGGCTGATTTCCGCTGACGCAGACGAAACCGCAGGTTAGCCTAGTTAACATTCAGTGTGCGCTTCATTGGGGGGACGTGATGGTCGCGCGGGTTTCGGCAAGGCTGCCGGTTGGGCGGCAGAATGGTTTTGACGTGGACGGGCCGGACAAGGCAGGGCAACGGGGGCCCGCATCCGGTCGCTTTGGGCGGCTGCGCCCTGCAGGCCTTGGTGGTGCCCGCGTCCGGGAAAGGGTTAGGGGCAAGCTTGGCCTGGCCGCTTTGTCCCTGCTTGCGCTGGCGGGGTGCAAGGGCGGCGGCAGCGGGGTGGCGTTCTTCGACTACACCTCGCCGTTCGCGCCACCTGCCGCAACATCGGCGTCGGTGCTGTCGTCGTTCTTCGTGTCCGTCTTCTCGCCAGCGACGACGACCGCCGCGAACACCCTTCTGTCGAACGACCCGCGCTACACCCAGCAGAGCAACTCGTGGTTCTTCACCGACCAGTTCGGCAACCCGACCTCGCCCACCTACAACTCTTATCCGCTGAAGTCGGCGGGAACGGCGTTTGCGCACGCCCTGGGTCTGACCGGCGCAGGATCGACGGTCACCATCGTGGACGCGGGCTTCAACACCACACACGAAACGATCGCGGGCCGCGTCCTGGCCACCACCGACCTCACGTCGGCCGCGGATCACGGCACCAAAGTGGCGTCCGTCGTGGCAGGTTCTTCGTCGACAATGATCGGGGTCGCGCCAGGTGCATCTCTGGCCCTTGGCAACTATGCGACAGGCGCGACGCTGACGAATGCGGCAAACCTGGCGATCGCGACGAACTCTGTTGCGCAGGTGAATTCCTGGGGGTTCACGAATGCGCCGGTCGACCAGCCGACCTTCAACGCGCTGTTCGGCTCGGGCAGTGGCCAGTCCTACTTCAATGCCCTGTCCACCTACGCCTCGCAGGGCGTTGTCGTATTCGCCGTCTCGAACACCGCGTCGAGCACCCATTCCGGCATCATGGAGGCGCTTCCCTATCTTCAGCCCGGTCTTGAATCGGGCTGGATCGCTGTCGGCAATGCCATTCCCACGCTCGATTCCACAGGAACCGACGTCACTGGCGTGACGCGCCTGTCCTCGGCCTGTCTCGAAGCAGCGCGCTGGTGCATCATGGCGGATGGTGCCTGGGTCGGGGCCAACGCACAGTCGAATTCCTCCTACGACTTCAGCACCGGTTCCTCCTTCGCCGCGCCGCAGGTCGGCGGGGCGCTTGCGCTGTTGCAACAGGCCTTTCCCACTTTGTCACCGCACGACCTTCGGGTTCGCTTGCTCGCGTCGGCCGACAACAATTTCACGGGCTTCTCGTCGGACGGAACGGTCGAACTCGCGACTGGCTTCTTCAAGCGATACTCGTTCCAATACGGCGTCGGCTTTCTGGATGTCGCGGCCGCGCTCCTGCCCATCGGTCCCACGCTGATGAGCGCGCCGGGCGGGGGCACCATTGCCACATCCGACGCGACCCTTGTCGCGGGCAGCAGCATGGGCGATGCCGTCGCGCGTAGCCTGTCATCGGTGCAGGTCGCCGTGTCCGACAGCCTTGGTGCGGAATTTTCGATGAACGGCGCCGCACTGGCCCTGCCCGCGACACCCGTGGCCCTATCGGCACGGCTGGCCGAACGGACCGCCGCCCGCGATTTCCGCCAAAGCCGGACCGCCCCCGCCGCCGCTGCGCTGAACCCGTTCGCAAGCTACACGTCCCAGACCATCGATGCCATTGACCCCGAAACCGGCGCGCGCGTAACCGTCCTGATGCCGACCGGCGCGGACAGTTCCTTCGGTCTGGCGCTTAGCCAGCGGATCGGTGGCGACGGCCTGGGCGTCGATGTCGGGGTCAAGATCGCCCATGACGGCGGCTCGGTGATCGGTTTCGGCTCGCGCTCGGGCGCAGCAGGAAGCAACCTCGCCGCCCTGACCCTGGGCCTGACAGCAGACTCGGGGCGGTCCTACATGACCATCGGAGGCGAGATCGGTGTCGCGGACTTGTCCTCGCCCGGTGCGCTGACCTCGGCGGGCAGCGCACGGTTCAACAGCGTCGGCCTGAGCCTGGGCAGTCGCGACGTTCTGACGGGCGGCGACCGGATCTCGCTCGACGTCACGATGCCCGTCGCCGTGTCGTCAGGATCGGCGTCGATGGCGGTCCCCGTCGCGATGGCCGACGGGACGATCCAGGCCCGGTCGGTGTCGCTCGACCTCGTCCCGACCGCGCGGCAGGTGGATGTCGCCCTGACCTACCAGGCCCCGCTGGGCGAAAGGTCCGAGCTGCTGGTCGGCCTCCAGCACAGCGAGAACTACGGCAACATCGAAGGTGTCAGCGATACTGCGGCAACCCTGGGCTTGCGCTTTACGTTCTGAACCCACAAGTCGGCCTGTCCGGCAACGGACGGGCCCCTACCCGAACAGCTCGCGGCAGAATTCCAGCGCACCGACCAGCGCGTCCACCTCGGCCTTCGTGTTGTACAGCCCGAACGACGCGCGGCAGGTCGCCGACACGCCGTAATGCGCCATCAGCGGCATCGCGCAATGCGTGCCCGCCCGCACTGCGATCCCGCGCTTGTCCAGCACGGTCGAGATGTCGTGGGCATGGGCCGGGCCGTCGAGCGTGAAGGAAAAGATCGCGCCCTTGTCGGCGGTGGTGCCTTGCACGTTCAGCCAGTTCAGGCCCCGGAACCGCTCCACCGCATAGTCGCGCAACCCCGCCTCGTGCGCGGCCACACGGTCCATCCCCAAGGCCATCAGCCAGTCAAGCGCCACGCCCATCCCGATCTGCTGGACGATCCCCGGCGTTCCCGCCTCGAACTTCATCGGCGGGTCGTTGTAGGTGACGGCCTCGCGCGTGACCTCGCGGATCATGTCGCCGCCACCGAGGAACGGGCGCATCTCGGCCATGCGGTCCTTCGCGATCCAGACCGCACCCGAACCGGAGGGGCCGTAGAGCTTGTGACCGGTGATGGCGTAGAAGTCGCAGTGCAGGTCCGGCACTTTGACCGGCCCATGCACCGCCCCCTGCGAGCCATCGACCAGCAAAGGCACGCCGCGTGCATGGGCCGCCCGCCCGATGGCCGCCACATCCACCCGCGCACCCGTGACGTTCGACATTTGCGTGACCGCGACCAGCCGCGTCTTCGGCCCGATGGCGTCGATGACCTTCTGAGGGTCCAAACCGCCGTCCGCCTCCGGCTCCACCCACCGCAGCACCACGCCCTGCCGTTCGCGCAGGAAATGCCAGGGCACGATATTGGCGTGATGCTCCAGCACGCTCAGGACAATCTCGTCCCCCGCCTGCAGGAGCGGCGCGGCCCAGGCGTAGCTGACCAGGTTGATGCCCTCGGTCGTGCCGGTGGTGAAGATGATCTCCTCAGGGTCGGGCACGCCCAGGAACCGCGCGACGATCCCGCGCACGCCTTCGTACTTCTCGGTCGCCAGGTTCGACAGAAAATGGAGACCCCGGTGGACGTTGGCATATTCCTCGGAATAGGCACGCGTCATCGCGTCGATCACCGCGCGCGGCTTCTGCGCAGAGGCCCCGTTGTCCAGGTAGACCAGCGGTCGTCCGTTCACCTGCCGCGACAGGATCGGGAATTCGGCGCGCACCTTCGTCACGTCATACATTGGGTGCGAACTCCGGAACCACACCAAGCGCGACCGCCAGGATGCCAAGGCAGAACGCAGCGGCCAGGGTCGTCAGCACGACACCCACCAGCACCAGAAGGCGGTTGGTGAACCCGTTCAGCGCCGCGGTGATGCCGACGATCAGCCAAAGGAACACGGCAAGCGACACCATGCTGAACAGGATGCCTAGGGGCGGCAGCACCGCCAGAAGCACGAACTGCGCCACCTGGAACAGGAACATGATGAACTGCACCCAGGTCACCGACAACAGCGCGTCGGCAAAGCGCGCCGTCCCGCCGAACCAGCTGCCCACGACCCGGATCGCACCCGCGGCCAGGATCATCGTCGCTCCTTGCGCGACCACCGCAAAGACGGGTCGGCGCATCGCCAATTCCCAGGGGCTCAGGTCGCCTGCGGGGACGGCGGCCAACAGCGCCTCGGTGGGCAGAACGGTCAGGATCGACACCAGCGCAAAGGCCATCCATCGCGCCTCGCGCGGGATGTTCAACGCCAGAAGTTGCCGCACCCCCTCGGCCGGGTCGGCCACGGTCGTCCGGACAAGAACGGGCAGGGATACGAACGCCATGCCTATTCCCCTGCCCCGAACTCGGCCACCCAAAGGCCCGACAGCCACACCCACAGAAAGGCGGCGAACACGGCAACACCGACCGCCACCGTCAATGCGCCCTGCCCCGCGATGCCCGCGACAAGGCCTTGCACCAGCGCCAGCGGTGCCGCGCACAGCAGCGCCCAGAACAGCGCAACACGCGCCCCATAGCCGGTGCCCCGCCCACCCATCAGGCGCGACGCAAAATGCGTGACGCCAGCCAGCACATAGGCACCCAGCGGCAGGATGAACAGCGTCGCCATCATTGCCCCCGACAGCCGCGCCTGAAACGGGACGGATGGGTCAAGCATCGCCGCCCGCCGCGCCACAGGCCATTGTGACAGGAAAACCAACACCGCCGCCGCCATCAGGATCGCCAGCAGCCGGTCCTCGCGCGGGGATGCGGCCAGCATCCGCCCCACCACGGCCCCGGGGGTGCGGTAGCTTGACATGATCTGGGCGGCGAAACCCTCCTTCTCGGCGTGGTCCATCACCCCTGATGCCCCAGCATCCAGCCCTCGAAGGCTGCCACCACCTCATCGCGCAGGCGCTCGTCCTCGATCTCGTCCATCGCATCGGCCAGGAACGACAGCACCAGAAGCCTCACCGCCTCGTCCCGCGCCACACCCCGGGACCGCAGATAGAACAAGGCGGTCTCGTCGATCGCCCCAGTGGTGGACCCGTGCGAGCACTTCACGTCATCGGCGTAGATTTCCAGCTCGGGCTTCGCCAGGAACTGGCTGTCGTCATCCAGAAGCAGCGATTGGCTGATCTGATAGCCGTCGGTCTTTTGCGCGGCCGGTTTCACCAGGATCTTGCCCTGGAACACGCCCACGGCCCCCCGGCGCAGCACTTTCTTGAACACCTGACGGCTTTCGCATCCCACAGCGCCATGCGTCACGAACACCGTGTCGTCATGGTGGAACGCCGTTCCGTCCCCCAGGGCCGCCCCGGCCACATGCGCTACCGCATGATCGCCCGCGATGTCCAGCACCGCCTCGTTCCGCGTGAGCCGCCCGTTCATGCCGCCCGTGAACGACTTGAACGACGCGCCGCCTGCGATGCGGGCGAAGATATGCGTCACAACCTGCCGGTCCGCCTCGGGCCCTTGGGCGCGCACATGGTGGAACCGCGCGCCCTCGGCCAGATCGACCTCCAGCACGATGTTCACCCGCGCGCCCCCGGTGCCCGTCTCGATCAGCGTCAATTCCGCCCCCGGCTCCAGCCGGACAGCGTGGTGTAGCACCACGTCCGACACGTCGGACGCCTGCCGGTAACACAGCCGCAAGGCTTGCGCAGGCCTGCCCGTCACCCGGACCAGCACCCCGTCGGTCGCCGTCGCGGTGTTCAGCGCGGCAAGCGGGCGCGGCACCGGTGCTTGGCCTCTCGCCTCCAGCACCCCATAAAGCCCGCGTGCCCAGTGGATGTCGGCGGTCACAGCAGCCAGACGTTCAATGTCGGCGTCCTCAAGCGTCACCGCATCGGACGCACCCGCATCGAAGACACCATCCACAAAGGTCATCGTCGGCCCGGCTGAGTGCAGCAGATCACCCCCGCCCACCGGCGCAGACATCCCCGCCGCCACCGCCACGAACCCCGAGGGGTCGGTGTAGCGCCAGTACTCATCCCGCCGCGACGGCAGCCCCATCGCGCGCAGCCGCGCCAAGGCATCCGCCCGCGCCGCGGCACTGAACCCCGCAAACGACCGAACCCCCGCCAGCCGCGCCTCGGTCACGCCTTCGCGGCCCGCGTCCTTCCCCAGAACCTGCACCATCAGGCCACCTCGGCCAGGATGTCGGCATAGCCGTTCTTCTCGACCTCCAGCGCCAGCTCGGGCCCCCCGGTCTTCACGATCCGCCCGTCGGCCATGATGTGCACCACGTCGGGCCGGATGTGATCCAGAAGCCGCTGGTAATGCGTGATGACCAGAAACCCCCGGTCGGGCGAGCGCAGGGCGTTCACCCCGTCCGACACCAGCTTCATCGCGTCCACGTCCAGACCCGAATCCGTCTCGTCCAGAATGCACATGCGCGGCTCAAGGATCGCCATCTGCAAAATCTCGTTCCGCTTCTTCTCGCCGCCCGAAAAGCCGACGTTCACCGGCCGCTTCAGCATCTCGGCGTCGATTTTCAGCCCCTTGGCCTTCTCGCGCACCAGCTTCAGGAAGTCGCCGGAACTGACCTCGTCCTCGCCCCGCGCCTTGCGCTGCGAATTCAGCGCGGTGCGCAGGAAGGTCATGTTGCCCACGCCCGGTATCTCCACCGGGTACTGGAACGCCAGGAACAGACCCGCCGCCGCGCGGTCCTCGGGCTCCATGCCCAGAAGGTCCTCGCCCTCCAGCGTGGCCGTGCCGCCCGTCACGGTATACCCGTCCCGCCCCGACAGGACGTAGGACAGGGTCGATTTCCCGGACCCGTTCGGCCCCATGATCGCATGGACCTCACCCGCCCCTACGGTCAGGTTGACTCCCTTCAGGATCGGCTTGTCTTCCTCGGTCAGCGTCACGCGCAGGTTGTCGATGGTCAGCATGGGGTCCCCAAAGTCAGCAGGCGGCCACGGGGCAAAAACCCCGGACCGCATCGGTTTCGATTGATGAGAAGGGGGCGCGCGCGCCCCGGTGCGTCAGCCCTCGGCCTTGGCGTACGGCGACTGCCCCGCCGCAACCTCGGCCGCATAGGCCGGCGAAAACAGTTCCGACCACAGCGTCGGCGCGGTCGAGGCCGCTGCAGGCTCGCCGAAATGCATCAGCGCGCAGCCCAAAGCCAGCGCCTGCATGCGCCCGGCGGTGGACAGATGGAAAATCGCGGCCAAAAGCCCGGCAAAGACCAGCGCCGCCAGAAACACCCCCCGCGTGCCCAGCGTCGCGAAGGCCTCGGGCATGCCCTGCATCTGGCTGAGGTGGAAATAGACGATGCGGCCGACCAGCATGGCCGTCACGCCGCTCAGGAAGGCCACCAGCACCATCAGCCGCTCGCGCCCCGACCGGCGTCGCTTGGCGGCTTCCTTGGGGGCATACTTCTTCTCGTACAGCTTCTGGGTGCGATAGCCGATGACGTCCTGATGCTCGTACTGACGCCCGGAATTGATCCGTGTCAGCCGCTCGGCGAAGGCTGCCTTTTGCGTGGCCACGTCCATGATGTCGAAACCCCGTCGTCCCTGTACCCAAGACGCAACCTGAAGGATGCGTGCGGCAGGAATGCGGACCGAATAGGGTGTTTTCCGTGACGGACGTCGCGTCACCCCCGTCAAATGCACCGGGATTTCTAACCATTGGGGCGAAAGGAAGGCGGCGCAGCACAGTGACATGCGCCCCGGGTCCGGCCTGAGGCCCGACCTGGGGCCTCCCCCGCCGCCCGCGCAAGATGCCGGGCGAAGGCCCCGGCCCGTACACGGGGCGGGGTTTCACAACGCCCGCCGCGGCGCCGGTGGCCGTGATTGGCAGACCAAGCCTCATGCCCGCGCGCCACCCGCCGACCCGCCCGCATCCCCCAGCGTAACCGCCGTGCCCGAGGCCGACACCATCAGCATGTTGTTGATGACCTCGTAGTCCAGATCGACGCCCACGATGGCATTCGCGCCGAGCTGCATGGCGCGCTCGCGCATCTCGCTGAGCGCGATCTCGCGCGCCTTCCCCAGCTCCTGCTCATAGGCCGCCGACCGCCCGCCCACGATGTCGCGGATGCCCGCGAACAGGTCCTTGAAGATGTTCGCCCCAAGGATCGTCTCGCCCGCGACGATGCCGTGATAGGCGCGGATGGACCGGCCCTCGACCGAGGGGGTGGTTGTGACGATCATGCCGGTTTGGGCGGGGGATTTGTCCCAGGGGTTCATCGACAGAATCCTTCATAAATCCAATAGTTTGACGAAAGTCGACGAATGTCCGGCCGTCTTGACCGCGCTCCGTTAATCAACCCGGCGACGTGCCTCACGGCCACAATGCCCAAATCAAAAGCGCAACCAGCGCAGCAAAGACCAGCCCTGCCAACAACGAGTGCAGTTTGCTTCCAATACTCTCCCGACGCCACCATGCACCCACAAGCGACGGCCTTCGTGGAAGTTTCTTGACGCCCGATTCCAAAAACCATTCGATCAGGCCTTGAACCAGCACACCGATGATGTGTCCGACAAACCGCAGCAGTGCCTCGAGCAGATCGGCCACGTCATCACCCCACACTCCCCTCCAGCGAAATCGCCACCAGGCTTTGCGCCTCCAGCGCGAACTCCATCGGCAGGGTCTGCAGCACGTCCCGCACGAAACCGTTCACCACCAGCGCCACCGCCGCCTCTTCCCCGATCCCGCGCGACCGGCAGTAGAACAACTGATCGTCATCGACCTTCGATGTCGTGGCCTCATGCTCGACGCGCGAGGACGTATTGCGCACCTCGATATAGGGCACTGTATGCGCCCCGCACTTGTCCCCGATCAGCAGGCTGTCGCACTGGGTATAGTTGCGGCTGTTCAGCGCCTTCGGGTGCATCGACACCTGCCCCCGGTACGTATTCTGCGCCCGCCCCGCCGAAATCCCTTTCGAAACAATGCGTGACCGCGTGTTCTTCCCAAGATGGATCATCTTGGTCCCGGTGTCCGCCTGCTGCAGATTGTTGGCGATGGCGATGGAATAGAACTCGCCCGACGATCCCTCGCCGCGCAGAATGCACGAGGGGTACTTCCACGTAATCGCCGACCCGGTTTCAACTTGGGTCCACATCACCTTCGCCCGCGCCTCGCGGCAGTCGGCGCGCTTGGTGACGAAGTTGTAGATGCCGCCCTTGCCGTCCTCGTCACCGGGGAACCAGTTCTGCACCGTGGAATACTTCACCTCGGCGTCCTCGAGGATCACGATCTCCACCACCGCCGCATGCAGCTGCGCCGTGTCGCGCTTGGGCGCCGTGCAGCCCTCCAGGTAGCTGACGTAAGATCCCTTGTCCGCGACGATCAGCGTCCGCTCGAACTGGCCGGTATTCTCGGCATTGATGCGGAAATAGGTCGAAAGCTCCATCGGGCAGCGCACCCCCGGCGGGATGTAGACGAAGGACCCGTCCGAGAAGACCGCCGAATTCAGCGTCGCAAAGAAGTTGTCCGACGGCGGCACGACCGACCCCAGATACTTCCGCACAAGGTCCGGGTAATCCCGGATCGCCTCGGAAATCGGACAGAAGATCACGCCCGCTTTGGCGAGTTCCGCCTTGAAGGTTGTCCCCACCGACACGCTGTCGAACACGGCATCCACCGCGACCTTGCGCGCCTCTGTCCGCGCCTCGACCGGCGATCCAGCAGCACCCTCAACCCCCGCCAGAAGCATCTGTTCCTTCAACGGAATCCCCAGCTTCTCGTAGGTCGCCAGCAGCTTTGGATCGACCTCGTCCAGCGACTTCGGCTTCTCCCCCATGCTTTTCGGCCGGGCGTAGTAGTACTGCGACTGATAGTCGATCTCGGGATAGTCGAGCATCGCCCAGCGCGGCTCTTCCATGCCCTGCCAGCGGCGGAAGGCGGCCAGCCGCCATTCCGTCATCCACTCCGGCTCGCCGTTCTTGGCCGAGATCAGCCGCACGATCTCCTCGTTCACGCCGATCGGCGCATACTCGGTCTCGATCTCGGTGTCCCAGCCGTACTTGTAGGCCCCCATTGCCTTGACGGTCTCGACCGTCTCGCGGTCCACGCCGTCGCGCACCTCAAGGTCGCGGTCCACATCGGAAGTCACGTTCACGCCATCCATCTCCGTCACTCCCGTCATGCCGCATCCCTCGGGGCCGCTACCATCCGCGCCCGCTGCTTCGCCGCCGCCCGTCCCCAGGCCTCGACAAAGGCCATCGCCTCATCTTCACCCGTCTCAGGTCCGATCGACACCCGCACCGCAGACGCCGCCGCCACCGCATCAAACCCCATCGCGGTCAGAACGCGACTGGGCCGCACCTTGCCCGACGAACAGGCCGACCCCGCCGACACGGCGAACCCGGCGAGGTCCATCTGCATCACCTGCGTCTCGCCCTTCCAGCCGGGCGTGACGGCGCAGATCGTGTTCGGCAACCGCGCGCCGCCCCGCCCGACAAAGATAGTGCCCGGCGACGCCGCTTCCATCGCCACCTCCATCCGGTCGCGCAAGTCCCCGACCCGCCCCCAGACCCCATCCGCCAGATCGCGCCCCGCCGCCACCGCCGCCGCGGCCATGCCCGCGATGCCGATCACGTTCTCGGTCCCCGCGCGCCGCCCGCTTTCCTGCCCGCCCCCCGTGGCCAGCGCGGGGATATCCACGCCATCCCGGACGATCAGCGCCCCAACCCCTTTCGGTCCCCCGAACTTGTGGGCCGAAATCACCCCGAACTCCGCCCCCGTCCAGCCGAAGGCAAAGGGCACCCGCCCCACCGCTTGCGTCGCATCGACCAGCAGCGCCCGCGCCACGCCCCCCGGCACCGCCCAGCCGCCGTCCCCGCGCAGGGGCAGATCGCTCAGAACCCCCGTCTCGCCATTCGCCAGCCCCATCGCATAGACGGCCACGTCGCCAAGGCCCTGCCCGTGATGCGACCAGAGCGCATCATGCGCCGTGGGCTCCACCACCACGCGACCGGCCAAGGCCAGCCGCTCCAGCACCATTGCCGCCTCGGTCGCGCCCCCGGTGAACACCACCTCGACAGGCTGGCACCCGACCGCCGCCGCGACGTCCGCCCGCGCCCGCTCCACCAGCGCACGCGCCGCCCGCCCCTCGGCATGCACCGACGACGGGTTCCCGCAAACCTCCATCGCCGCCACCATCGTCGCCCGCGCCTCAGGGCGCAGCGGAGCCGTCGCGTTCCAGTCGAGGTAAACCCGCCCCGTCATCCGCCCCATCCTTTCGGATCGGCCGAAATATCCCCGCCGGAGGCAGCCCGAGCCGACCCCGGCCCCTTGCCGGGGCGGCGAGACAACAATCTACGCGCCAAAGGCGCGCCAATATCGTCCCTGACGCTCATCCCTCGTCCACCACCTGCAACAGGGCGGGCACCGCCGGACAGGGCGTCATCTCGTTGCGGATCACGTCCGACAGCCGCGCCTGGTGCAGAAACACATAGACATGCGCGCTCAAGGACTCCCACAGCCGGTTCGTCAGCGACTGCGCGCGTGACCCCGACACCGCCCCCGTCGCCCCCGCACCGGTGTGCAGCGCACTCACCGTCTCGTCCACCGCCTCCAGCACGTCGCTGACCCTGATATCCGACGCCGCCCGCGCCAGCCGGTACCCGCCCCCCGGCCCCCGCGCCGATTCGACCAGCCCCGCGCGCCGCAGCTTGACGAACAGCTGCTCCAGATAGGGCAGCGAGATGTCCTGCCGCTTGGAGATCGCGGCCAGCGAGGTCAGCGTCTCCTCCCCCGCCGTGGCAAGGTCGGCCAGCGCCACCATCGCGTAACGCCCCTTCGTGGACAGCTTCATGGCCCCAATCCTGCAGCGAACCCTGCGGCAGCCCCGCAAATACGTTGACGCGGGCGAACGGGGTGACTAACTCCCACCCACCCGTGGGCGCGGGGTCGGCCCGCGCTCTTTAGAACAGTTCTAGGGTGCCTGAGCAAAATCGTCAAGAATGACGCCACCGTCATCCGCGACGACGCCGGGCATCCGCCGAAACAGAAAGACGGCAGAACGCCATGCCCGAGGTGATCTTTCCGGGGCCGGACGGCCGGCTCGAAGGCCGCTACCACCCGCAGAAGCAACCCGACGCCCCCATCGCCATCATCCTGCACCCGCACCCGCAGTTCGGCGGCACGATGAACAACCGCGTCGTGCACCGCCTGCATTACGCCTTCCATGACCTCGGCTTCACCGTCCTGCGCTTCAACTTCCGGGGCGTCGGCCGCAGCCAGGGCGAGTATGACCAGGGCATCGGCGAGCTCAGCGACGCCGCCTCCGCGCTCGACTACCTGCAGGCGCTGAACCCCAATTCCAAGCACTGCTGGGTGGCCGGGTTCTCGTTCGGCGCGTGGATCGGCATGCAGCTTCTGATGCGCCGCCCCGAAATCACCGGCTTCATCTCGGTCGCCCCGCCCGCGAACATGTACGACTTCTCCTTCCTCGCCCCCTGCCCCTCCTCGGGCCTCATCATCAACGGCACCGCCGACCGCGTGGCCCCACCCAAGGACACCAAGGCCCTTGTCGGAAAACTACGCGAACAGAAGGGCATCACCGTCACGCATCAGGAAATCGAAGGTGCCGGTCACTTCTTCGAGGATGACGAGGCGCACATGCTGCCCCTTGTCACGTCGGTGCAGGATTACGTCCGCCGCCGCCTTGGCGAAGCCACACGGTAGGGCGCGCAGATGGCCCTGATCGACGACCTCGCCGACGCGCTCGCCCATGACGTGATGGCCGCCCAGGTCGAACTTGGCAACGACCGGCTGTTCATGGATGTGGGCAAGGTACTCGGCACATCGTCCCCGTCCCTGCAAGAGGCGTTCCTGACTTCCTGCCGTCTGCGCATGGCCGAACTGCGCGGGCGGAAGTTCCTGGAAGACACGCTCAAGTCCGCGCGCACCGGGGCCAAGGCGCCCTACGTGCCGACCGACAAGGAATTGCCGGGCAGCAGCCACTGACCTTGGCGCACAGGGGGGGGGACGACGATGACCGATCCGCGCCGAACGCTCCTTGTCACCGGCGCCTCGACGGGCCTCGGCCTTGCCGTCGCCGTGCAGGCCGCCGCCGCAGGCTTCCGCACCATCGCAACCATGCGCGACCCCGCCCGCCGCGCCGCGCTTGACGCGGCACTCGCTGCCGTAGGCACCACGGCCGAGGTCCTGCCCCTCGACGTGACCGACACCGCCTCGGTCACAGCCGCCATCGACGCCGCAGGCCCCATCGACGTGCTGGTCGCCAATGCCGGCATGGGCTTTGCCCGCGCCGCCGAACAGGCGACCGAGGCCGAGATCGCGCAGGTCTTCGACGTGAACACGATGGGCGTCATCCGATGTGTCCGCGCGGCCCTCCCCGCCATGCGCGCCCGCCGGTCAGGCCGGATCATCGCCGTGTCGTCCGTCGGCGGCCTCGTCGGGCAGCCCTTTAACGAAATCTACTGCGCGTCCAAATTCGCCGTTGAAGGCTTCATCGAGTCCCTCGCCACCTATGTCGGCCCCCGCTTCGGCCTGCACTTCACGCTGGTCGAACCCGGCGGCATCCGTTCCGAATTCGCCGCCCGCGCGATGGCTCAGATCGAGGCGACCGGGGGCCTTCGTCAGGACGACTACCTTCCCATGCTGAACGACTACCTCGCGGGCATCCGCGCCCGCGCGGGCGAGGGCGGCACCTACCAGACCGCCGATCAGGTCGCCGCCGTCATCCTCGACGCCGCCACCCGACCCAACCCGCCGCTCCGCATCCGCACCTCGCCTTGGGCCGAGGACTTCACCCGGCTGAAAACCCAGGCCGACCCCGACGGCCTGTCCTTGCGCGATCAGGTCACCCGGCGCTTCCTCGGGGGCACACCATGACCGACGACCCGGCTGATCGCCTCGCCGCCCAACTCGCCTTCCTGACCGAGGCCGGACGCCTCGCCTCCGTCACCCGCGCCACCCGCATCACCGACGGCACCCGCCCCGAAAACTCCGCCGAACACTCCTGGCACCTCGCCCTCTACGCGCTCATCCTGTCGGACCAGGCCGCCCCCGGCGTCGACATCACCCGCGTGATCCGCATGCTCCTCCTCCACGACCTGGTGGAGATCGACGTGGGCGACACCCCCATCCACTCCGCCCAAGGCCACGCCCACGGATCGGCTGACGTGCTCGCCGCCGAACAGCGCGCCGCCGACCGCATCTTCGGGCTGCTGCCGCCCGACATCGGCGCGCCCCTCCGCGCCCTCTGGGAGGAATTTGAGGCCGCCGAAACACCCGACGCCGTCTTCGCCAAATCCCTCGACCGCGTGCAGCCCGTCATGCAGAACCTTGCGACCGGCGGCGGCAGCTGGGTGGACTATGCCGTGACCTTCGACCAGCTGGAGGCGCGGGTGGGGGCGAAGGTGGCGAAGGGCGCTCCGGGGCTGTGGGCGTATGTACGGGATCGGGCAATAGCGTTCTTCAGATAGATTATGTTTATCCGATTTGTGCAGTCCCGCCTCGATAGCGACAGCGGACGCCGGGCCGGAATTCTTGTTGTCGCCCATGAGTTTCGCGACAGTCTTGAGACGCCGGTATACACGTCAAGAAGAGTGACAACACTCCTTGCGTGGTTCACCGACAACCTGAAAGTACCGCCCCGCTTCAATCGTTCCCGTTCGAAGGGCGCTTGGCGGCGGAACACCACAGGATTGTCATGGTTTAAGGACACTGCGACAGAACATCTCAACAAGGCACACGAACTCTGCAACATACTGCGCGACCACGGTTACGCGATCACGATCTTGAGGACCGACCGCCCCGGCTTCATCGTCTACGAGGACGACCACCAGATCGTCGCCGAACCCTTCGCCGACACGCCAACCTGATGCCACGTGACTGGCAGTCACCACCAACGACTTGACCTTCTGTCCGTTTTGTCTATTTTAGACAAAACAGCAAAGGTCCAAACCCATGAGAACCCTGACCACTTCGGACCTCAAGCAATCCCTCGGCGACGCCCTTGCCGCCGCCGCCGTCGAACCCGTCACCATCACCCGCCACGGCAAGCCCCGCTTCGTCCTGATGAGCGTCGAAGAGTTCGAGCGTCGCCGCACCGGAGATCATCGACGTGCCTACGCGACGAACGAACTACCAGATGAAATCGCACACCCGCTAATCGCGGCACTTGAAAAGCAATTGGCTGATCTTGAGCGCGAGTGACCCACGACCGGGCGATATCTGGCGCTACCCCTATCTTTGGCACCGACAATCGCAGGCCGGTGAAACCGAAGGGCGAAAGGATCGTCCGACAGCCATTGTCGCGGCGGTCCGCAACCAGAATGGTGACCTGATCATCGCCCTCTTGCCGATCACCACCAAGCGGCCCCCTGCGGATTGTGCCGCCATCGAAATTCCACCCATCGAAGCGCGGCGTGCGGGACTTGCCACCGAGATTCCGCTTTGGGTCATCTTGCAGGAGTTCAACCAGGATACAGTCGGTGCGTCGTGGTACCTTGAGCCGGACGGCCGCATGGGATCCATAGGCCCCGCATTCCTCGCCCGACTTACGCGCAAGTTCCTTGACCACCTGAAGAACAGGACGACGCTTGCGATCCGGCGCACCGATTGAAAACGGTCCGCCTGCACTAACCGTATACCTTCGCATACCGTCTTTCTTCCTTCACCCTTTTCCGGTATGACCCCCCGCAACCGCCCGCGCCAGCCACGCACCCCCGGAGGGACCCCATGACCAAGATCAAAGTCGCAAACCCCGTCGTCGAACTCGACGGCGACGAGATGACCCGGATCATCTGGGACTTCATCAAGAAGAAGCTGATCCTGCCCTACCTCGACGTCAACCTCGCCTACTACGACCTCGGGATCGAGGAGCGCGACCGCACCAACGACCAGGTCACCATCGACGCCGCCAACGCGATCAAGCAACATGGCGTCGGCGTCAAATGCGCGACCATCACCCCCGACGAGGCCCGGGTCGAGGAGTTCCACCTCAAGCAGATGTGGAAATCCCCGAACGGCACCATCCGCAACATCCTGGGCGGCGTCATCTTCCGCGAGCCGATCATCTGCCGCAACGTCCCCCGCCTGGTGCCGCACTGGACCAAACCCATCGTCGTCGGCCGCCACGCCTTCGGCGACCAGTACCGCGCCACCGACTTCCGCTTCCCCGGCAAGGGCAAGCTCACGATGAAATACGTGGGCGACGACGGCACCGTGATCGAGAAGGACGTCTATTCTGCCCCCTCCTCGGGCGTTTACATGGGAATGTACAACCTCGACGACTCGATCACCGATTTCGCCCGCGCCTCGCTGAACTACGGCCTCGTGCGCGGGGTGCCGGTGTACCTCTCCACCAAGAACACCATCCTCAAGGCCTATGACGGCCGCTTCAAGGACATCTTCCAGGCCGTCTTCGACGCCGAATTCGCCGAGGAGTTCAAGAAGCGCGGGCTCACCTACGAACACCGCTTGATCGACGACATGGTGGCCTCCGCGCTCAAGTGGTCGGGCGGCTATGTCTGGGCCTGCAAGAACTACGACGGCGACGTGCAGTCCGACATCGTGGCGCAAGGGTTCGGCTCGCTCGGCCTCATGACCTCGGTCCTGATGACCCCCGACGGCAAGATCGTCGAGGCCGAAGCCGCCCACGGCACCGTCACCCGCCACTACCGCGAGCACCAGAAGGGCAAGGAAACATCCACCAACTCCATCGCCTCGATCTTCGCCTGGACCGGCGGCCTCAAGCACCGCGCCACACTCGACGGCAATGAGGCGCTGATGCGCTTTGCCACGACTCTCGAGAAGGTGACGGTCCAGACCGTCGAGGACGGCTGGATGACCAAGGACCTCGCCCTACTCGTCGGGCCCGACCAGAAGTGGCTGACCACCATCGGCTACCTGGAGAAGGTGGACGAGTATCTGAACAAGGCGCTCGCCGGATAAGGCATCGGCCCCTGACGGGGCCGACCCTCGGGGGCTCTGCCCGCTGCCATCGGTTCTCGGACCGATGGCGAACCGACGGCAGCCCCCCGGGATACTTATGGACGGAAAGTGGATAGCACGCCGCCCCGGATCCGGAACGGCGCGCCACTTCCCGTCACGGTCATCGGCTTCCCAGCCTGTACCGCAGCGACAGCCTCGCCCCTCACGGTTGACAAGGTCCTAACGGTCGCCTTTCCGTCCCTAAATATCCCGGGGGGAGTCCGAAGGACGGGGGGCAGAGCCCCCCTTTCCCCGCCCCCCTTCCACCGCCCGGCATTTCGCGCCATCACTTGCGCTATGAAGATCCGCCGCATCACCGCCACCCCCGTCAACATTCCCTTCACCGCGCCCTACCGCTTCAGCTATGGCGCGACCGCGTCCCTGACGAAGACCGTGATCGAACTGACCACGGAAGACGGCGTCATCGGCCTTGGCGAATGCGCCGACGGCGACCGGGCCGCCGATGTTACCCGTGCGGGCGAACGCCTGACGGGCCTCGACATCCGCGACCTCAACACAATCCGCACCCGCCTCCTGCCGGCCATCGCCTACTCTCCCTGGGCCAATGTCACCGCCGCCCGCCGCGTCTTCGCGGGTATCGAGATGGCCTGCTGGGACGCGCGCGGCAAGACCGAGGGCGTGCCCCTCGCCCTCCTCCTCGGGGGCCGGGCCCGCGACCGGATCGCGCAGACCGAATATTTCGCCTACCGCCTGCCCGGCCCCGCCGACCCCGGCGAAGGCACACCGGTCGAGATCGCCCGCCGCGCCGCGCGGATGATCGAACTCCACGGGGCGACGATCTTCGAAGGCAAGGTCGCGACCGTCGGCATGGACGAGGAAGTCAGCATGCTGCGCGAAATCCGCGCCGCCATCGGCGACCGTGAACTCCGGCTCGACGCCAACGGCGCCTACACGGTTCCCGCAGCGCGCGAGGCGATCCGCCGCTTTTCGCCCTTCGGCCCCACATGGTTCGAGGAACCCTGCGAAAGCTACGAGGAACTGGCGGCCCTGCGCCCGCACACGGACATGTCCTTCTCGGCCCATGCGGTTGATCTTCCCAAGGCCCACCGCCTCGGTGCGCCGGACGCCATCGTGACGAACCTGAACGAACTGGGCGGCATCGCCGCCGCAACCGCCTTCATCCGTGCGTCCGAAACCTTCGGCGTGGGCTTCCGCTTCCACTCGGGCGAAACCGGCATCGGCACCGCCGCCTACCTCCAAGTCTCCTCCGCACTGGAACCTGTCCGCGATGCCAGCCAGACGATCACCCGCTGGTACGCCGACGACGTGATCGAGGGCGGCCCGATTACTCCGAACGACGGCTTCGCCCCGGTGCCCGACGGCCCCGGCCTCGGCGTCACGCTCGACCGCGCGGCGCTCGCCCGCTGCTACCAACGCTACCTGACGGAAGGCCCCTTCCCCGGCGCGGGCGGCGCGGGCTACGCAGACCGGTTCAGGAAGCTCTGAGGGGGCGCGGTCACCCCAGGGCCGACCGCACATCCGTCCGCGCGAAATCCTCACCCACATAAAGAAGCGGCAGGTCGCGCGACTTGGCCAGCGCATAGGCGAAGCAGTCGCCGAAGTTGAGGCCCGCCGGATGCAGGCCCTTTCCCCAGCCAGGATAGACATCGCCCGCGAATCGCGCACGGTCAGCATCGAGCGGCACGATCTCGAACGGCGTCTCCTGAATTAGCCGAAGCGCGATGCGGTGGAGATTGCGGGTACCACTGACGATCATGCATTCCGTCAGCGTTCCGGCGCACATCAGGATTGCGCGCGCCTCGCGCATCACCCGACGCACGTCATCCGCGCCCGTCTCGTTCAGGATAGCACAGAGGACAGCCGACGTGTCGGCGACAATCAACCGGGCAACCCGTTTTCGTCATAAAGGAAGTCCTGACTGCGCGCCGCGTCGGCGGTGGCGCCCCAACCCGGGTCGCGGACGGTTGTCGCAATCGCCTGCAACTCGGTCAGCAGCCGATCGAAATCGTCGCCCCCCAGCTTGGCGCGCTTCGGCACAATCCGGGCGACCGTCTCGCCATGACGCATGAGGTTTACCTCTTCCCCGTTCTCCGCCCTCCGCACAAGCTCGGTCAGGACCGCTTTCGCTTCGCTCACGCTTATTTCCATCGGCCACCTCCCCGAAACATATAGTCCATCACATGGTCCAAAACAACCCCTCTGGCCTTTCCCCCGCCCTCCGGCTAATCCCCCCGCAACCCCGGAGTGCCCGCTATGGACCTGCGCAACATCGCCATCATCGCCCACGTGGACCACGGCAAGACGACGCTCGTGGACCAGCTTCTCAAGCAGTCCGGTGCCTTCCGCGAGGGCCAGCAGGTCAGTGAACGCGCGATGGATTCCAACGACATCGAACGCGAACGCGGCATCACCATCCTGGCCAAGTGTACAAGCGTCGAGTGGAAGGGCACGCGCATCAACATCGTCGACACCCCCGGCCATGCCGACTTCGGCGGCGAGGTGGAGCGCATCCTCTCGATGGTCGACGGCGTCTGCCTTCTGGTCGACGCCGCCGAAGGCCCGATGCCGCAGACGAAGTTCGTGACCTCCAAGGCCCTCGCCCTCGGCCTCCGCCCCATCGTGGTGCTGAACAAGGTCGACAAGCCCGACGCCGAACCCGACCGCGCGCTGAACGAGGTCTTCGACCTCTTCGCCAACCTCGGCGCCGATGACGACCAGCTCGACTTCCCCCATGTCTACGCCTCGGGCCGCGCCGGCTGGGCCGACACCGAGCTTGGCGGCCCGCGCGAAACCCTCGCGGCGCTCTTCGACCTGATCGTCGCCCACGTCCCACCGCCGAAGCAGCTGGCGAACGCCGACCAGCCCTTCCGCATGCTCGCGACGACCCTCTCCTACGACCCCTACCTCGGCCGCACCCTGACAGGACGCGTCGAATCCGGCCGCCTGCCCACCGGCGCCTCGATCAAGGCCCTCACCCGCGACGGTGAGCGGATCGAGCAGTTCCGCGTGACCAAGATCCAGGCCTTCCGCGGCCTCACCACCACCGCCATCGACACGGCGGAAGCGGGCGACATCGTCACCCTCGCCGGCATGTCCAAGGCCACCGTCGCCGACACCCTCTGCGCGCCGGAGCTCGACACCCCCCTCCCCGCCCAGCCGATCGACCCGCCCACCATCTCGGTCACCTTCGGCATCAACGACTCCCCCCTCGCCGGGCGCGACGGCAGCAAGGTCCAGTCCCGCGTCATCCGCGAACGGCTCCTCAAGGAAGCCGAGTCGAACGTCGCCATCCGCGTCGAGGACACCCCCGGCGGCGAGGCCTTCATCGTCTCGGGCCGCGGCGAACTTCAGATGGGCGTCCTCATCGAGAACATGCGCCGCGAGGGCTTCGAGCTGTCGATCTCCCGCCCCCGCGTCATCTTCCGCGAGGAAAACGGCGAGCGGCTCGAACCCATCGAGGAAGCCATCATCGACGTCGACGACGAATTCACCGGCGCCGTCATCGACAAGCTGACGGGCGAACGCAAGGGCGACCTGATCGAGATGAAGCCCGCGGGCGTCGGCAAAACCCGCATCGTCGCCCACGTCCCCTCACGCGGGCTGATCGGCTACCACGGCCAGTTCCTGACCGACACGCGCGGCACGGGCGTCCTGAACCGCATCTTCCACAGCTGGGCGCCGTTCAAAGGCCCCATCCAGGGCCGCCGCGTCGGCGTGCTGATCAGCATGGAAAACGGCGTCAGCGTCGCCTACGCCCTCTGGAACCTCGAAGACCGCGGCCGGTTGTTCATCGGCGCGCAGGAGCAGATCTATGAGGGCATGATCATCGGCGAACATAGCCGCGACAACGACCTCGAGGTGAACCCGCTGAAGGGCAAGAAGCTGACGAACATCCGCGCGGCGGGGAAGGACGAGGCCGTGATCCTGACCCCCCCGATCCGCATGTCGCTGGAAGAGGCGATTGCTTACGTCGAGGACGACGAACTGGTCGAGGTCACGCCGAAGGCAATCCGGCTGCGGAAGCGCTGGCTGGACCCGCATGAAAGGAAGCGGGCGGGGCGGGAGGGGTAAGAGAACTCCCTCAATCCAGCTTGAGTCTGAACTTCCTTCGGAAACTTTCTTTACTCTCCATCCAATGGGAGAATTGCCTCATGTCTATCAGCACAGCACTCCCTTCCTGGCCTCTCAAGTATTTCTTCCACATGCGTTCAAAAAATGGCCGATCCACAAGCGCAATTGCTTCGACGAACCTCTTTACAGCGCCCGCCAATGATCTCTTCTCTTCGCCAAGAAAAATTTCTCCGTCTCTAGACATCATGCGCCGAACGAAGTCTTTGCCTTCCGCCAATGCTTCCGAGACGACAGAGACTCGCCGGTAGACCCCCTCCTGTTCAGTTTCAACGCGTTTTTCGATCTGCCTTAGTAAGCCACCAGATCCAAGAATCTCCTTCTCCGCAACAACTGCGCAGTGCATAATGTCAATTGACCGAGTCTTCACCAACCCGTAGCGCGTGGCGACTCTGTCAAAGCTATGCATCTTGTTGCCGATTCGAACCCGGTAACCAGATTGATTAAACGCAATAGATTCTATTCTTCCGCTTATGTATTTAAAGGCACGCAACTCCCGAAGAATCCATACTACCACCAAATTATACAGAGACAACTTATCACTAAATGGCGTCGGCGTGACGGCATTTACGAACAGATCAAAATTCGCAGAAACTTTATTATCAAGAGTATCGGCATATAGCGCTCGAAAATCGAAGCCGCTCATGACCCGTTCAAGCTCAACACTTGCTAAGTCAGAAATCTCCTTGGAAATCGACTCTCTCAGCTGACGCTGAAAACTCTTGTCCGAAGTAACTTGATTACTGTCACTCATCCGCTGATAAGTCAATGAACTTGACTTCAACCTCAGCTCCCTACAAATGAAGGTCATCATTTTATTAAAGACACTACGCGCGAGGCTCGGCAGTGCATATCCATTGTACTGAATGTGAAATAGAGCGTATACAAACCAATTAATCTCTGAAATGGAGTCATTACCTTCATGGCCGTAAACTATCTGATGATAGTTGGTGCTTTGAATGCTCTGCTCCAAACTCAAGTAGAATCCATTTACGCGCTCAACACTCGATGGCTGACCATTTTCATATTTGTAGACATGGGTAGGGGAAAAATCGACAATTCTTTCGTGACTGAATCCGTTGATTACGTAGTGGAGCAACTCTACAACCCCACTATCGCCGAAACCAGAAATCAATATCCTTTCAGGCGTCTTTCGGGGAGTGTATAGATGCGGCTGGCCGGAATTCCAATAGCTGAAGTCGATGATATTGAAAGGATTGCTCTCTCTTCCGAAACCCGTTGCCGTTATAATCACGTTTGACGACGACTCCTTCTTCGGTTCCTTTCCTGGACGAGTAGCGGTCAACGTGAGCTTGCGCTCAGTTCGAATTTTTTCACACTCTATTTTTGTTATCTCGCACCCCGTGAATAAAAAAATCGGACGAGCTAGCAGTATCTTTTGGAACTCACTTTCGATCTGACTTGCTACCTCTGCTCCGCTGCCGGCGCTCCAATTGAAGAGGGGGAAGTCTTCCCAAGGCGCTTCATGCCTCGGATCATAATGCTCAAACAGGCCCTGAGAGTTTAGATTAGGGCTTACGTAGCGATACGGCGAATTCCGAAATGTTGAAAGTATCTTCTTTTCTCGCTCGTATAGATAGATAATGCAATTTGACATTAAAGACAGGGCGCCCGCCATAAATATTCCCGATGGTCCGGCGCCAACTATAGAGACTACACTCGATGAGTTAACTATCTTTCGCGAAGTTAGTGCCCAGGCTATATTGAGACATCTGATCTGCTGATGATAGATGGATATATCCGAAGCTGCAAATCCAGTGGAGTTGTAAACATTTGTATGCGGACCGTAAGATGCCTCCTCTATTATGTCCTGAGCTAAATCGTCAAATTCGGTGCGCAATCTTTGCATTTCCCTCAATCCGGCGGGCGGTAGTACCCCCAGGACGGGTACGTAAGCAAGCTTGACACGCGTGACAATCCAACGTCAACGCACCCCCGTCAAGGCACTCACCCCACACCCGTTAACACCCCCCACCCGCCACCCCCGCGTATGGCCCCCTACCATACACATGCCATACGCCTGCCATACGTTCCTTACCGGCCCCGCCAACAATGGTTAACGCCCCGACGGCAAGAACTGGCCCCTCACCCCTTCGCGTTGTCCCGCTCCCAGATCCAGGCATGATCCGGGTCGTTCCCGAACCGCCACTTGCGGATCGGCCCGGCCATCACGTTCAGGTAATACATCTCATACCCATAGGGCGCGCCGCAGGGGTGGTGGCCCCTCGGCACCAGTGTAACGTCATGATTTTTCACGGCTAATACCTCGTCCAGCGACCCGTCCTCCGTATAGACCCGCTGCACCCCGAACCCCTGCTCAGGGTTCAGCCGCATGTAATACGTCTCCTCCAGATAGGTCATCCGCGGAAAGTCGTCCTCGTCATGGCGGTGGCTGGGGTAGGACGACCAGTTCCCCTGCGGCGTGAACACCTCGGTGACCAGCAGCGAGTCGCAGAAATCCTCATTCTCCATCGCTATGTTATTGATAAACCGCGTATTCGCCCCCGTCCCCCGCTGCGTCAAAACAATCCCCTCCGGCCCGATCCGCCGCGCCGCATGCCCCCCAGACCCCGGCGCCGAACACACCGCCAGCGTCAGCGCGGTCGTCGCCACAACCTCCCAATGCGACCCGTTCGGCACATACAGCGAATGCGGCGGTGTTTTCTCGAACACATTCAACCGGTTACCCAGTTCCCCATAATCCACCCCCCCGGCCGAGATCATGGCCCGCCCCTCGACGACGACCAGGATCACCTCCCGATCCCCCGTCACCTCCGCCGCCGTCTCGCCCTCGGCCAGTCGATAGAGCGAGAACCCCACATAGCCCCACCCGGCGGACTCGGGCGTAACCTCATGAACTTTCCCGGAAACCCCATTGGGCCTCAACAGCAGACGGGACATTCCCTACCCCTTCACTTTCTGTCTGGAAATATCCTCGGGGGGGTCCGGGGGGGCAGACAGCCCCCCCGGCCTCTCCGCAATAACTCACTCGTCAGGAAGGGCAGACCGCCCCCCCGGCTTCTCCCGCACGCCCCTACCCCACCTGCCGCGCCTTCGCCGCCTCATACGCCGCCCGCGCCGCCCGCACTTCCGCGCGCGACGACACCTCGGGCACCCCAACTTCCCACCAGGTCCCTCCGGCTTGGGTGGACGGCATGGGGTCCGTGTCGATCACGATCACCACCGGCCGGTCCGCCCCCTTGGCCGCCTGAAGCTCGCGCTCCAACGCGCTGATATCGCTCGCCTTCACCGCCCTTGCGCCCATGCTGGCGGCGTGGGCCACAAAGTCGATGTGGCTCGGGTTCACGTGGACCGCATCGTCCAGCAGGTTGTTGAACGGCGCGCCCCCGGTGTGCTTCTGCAACCGGTTGATGCAGCCGAACCCCCGGTTGTCGGTGATGACCACGGTGAAGGGCACGCCCATCATCACTGCCGTCGCCAGTTCCGAATTCGCCATCATGTAGCTGCCATCGCCCACCATCGCCACCACATCGGCGTCCGGCCGGGCCATCTTGATGCCCAAGGCGCCCGCGATCTCATAGCCCATGGTCGAGAAGCCATACTCCATATGGTACCCGCCCTGCGCGGCGTCCCACAGCTTGTGCAACTCCCCCGGCATCGTCCCCGCCGCGCCCATCACCACCGTCGAAGGGCCAGCGCTGCGGTTCACCGCGCCCACAACCTGCATGTCCGTCGGCAGCGCGTTCCCCGCCGCAGGCGCCGCCTTCACCGCCGCCACCGCCGCCGCCCACTCCGCCTTCAGCCGCGCATCCGGTGCCGCATAGCGATGCCCCCCCAGCGCCGCCGTCAGCCGCTCCAATGCCACCTTCGCATCCGCCACCAGCGACATCGCCCCATGCTTGCCTGCGTCATATCCTTGGACATTCACCGACAGGATGCGCCGCGCGGGGTTCTTGAACAGCGACCAGCTGCCGGTCGTGAAATCCTGGAACCGCGTCCCCACGCCCACCACCAGATCGGCCGCCTCGCAGACGATGTTGGCGCTCGACGCCCCCGTCACCCCCACGGGGCCGAAGTTCATCGCGTGGGTATGCGCCAGCACCGACTTGCCCGCCTGCGTTTCCACGACCGGCACCCCATGCCGCTCGGCAAACGCCGCCAGCTCCGCCTCGGCCTGCGAATAGAACACCCCGCCCCCAGCCACGATCACCGGGTTCTTGGCCCCCCGCAAAGCCGCCACCGCCTCGGCCAACTCGCCCGCATCAGGCTCGGGCCGACGCACCCGCCAGACTTTGGGCGTGAAGAAGCTCTCCGGATAATCATAGGCCTCGGCCTGCACGTCCTGACAGAACGCCAGCGTCACCGGCCCGCACTCCGCCGGGTCCGTCATCACCCGCAGGGCGCGGGGCAGCGCGGTGATGATGTGCTCGGGCCGCGCGATGCGGTCGAAATACCGGCTGACGGGGCGGAAGCAGTCGTTCGCGCTGACCGAGCCATCGCCAAAATCCTCGACCTGCTGCAAGACCGGGTCCGGTGCGCGGTTGGCGAAGACATCGCCCGGAATGATCAGCACCGGCAGCCGGTTCACATGCGCGAGCGCCGCCGCCGTCACCACGTTCAACGCCCCCGGCCCGATCGAGGTCGTGACCGCCATCGCCTTCGTCCGCCGCATCGCCTTGGCATAGGCGATGGCCGTATGCGCCATCGTCTGCTCATTGTGCCCCCGCCAGGTCGGCAACACGTCCCGATGCGCGTGCAGCGCCTCGCCCAGGCCCGCCACGTTGCCGTGGCCGAAGATCGCCCAGACGCCCTCGATGAAGCGCCCGCCGTCGGGCGCCATCTGCACCGACAGCCACTTCACCATCGCCTGTGCGGCGGTCAGCCGGATCGTTGTCATGCCGCATCCCCTTTCGCGGCCCGCGCCGCATCCCAGTACCCGCAGAGCCGGGTGAAATTCGCGGCCATCACGCCCACCGCCTCGGCGTCCGACATCTTGCCCGCCATCCAGACCCGCCCCACATCGGCGTGGATCGTACGCCCCACCGCGAACCCCTTCACCAAGGGGTACCGCGCCGCCAGCCGGAACGACGCCGCAAGCTCCTCCTCGGACTGCCCCAACCCCAGCACCACGATCCCCTGCACATGCGGGTCGCGCGCCTCGATGGCAGCGCAAGTCGCGGCCCAGGCGGCGTCGGTCTGCATGGGTTCCAGCTTCCACCAGTCGGGGTAGATGCCAATATCGTAGAACCGCGTGATGAGCTTCGCCACCGTGTCGTCCTGCACGGGGCCGACCTTCGACGGGATCACCTCCAGCAGCATTTCCAGCCGGTTGCGGCGGCAGGCGTGGAAGAGGCGCGTGACTACGTCTTCCTGCTGCGCGCGCAGCTCGGGCGCATCATCGGGGTGGCAGAAGCACAACACCTTCACCACATGCTCCAAGGGCCATTCCGACAGGCCCCCGAAATCGGGCCCGATCTCGGGCTCCAGCGTCAGGGGGCGCGAGGCCGGCCATTCGACAGGCCGCCCGATCCACAACCCCTGCCCCGCCGCCCGGTGCAAGGCCGACCGCCCCAACCGCGAGTCACACAGCAGCCCATACCCTGGCCGCCCCCCCGCCACCTGCACCGTCGCGTCCAGGCACAGCTCCTTGAACCGCGCGATCCGCTCGGGCGTCGCGCCATCCATGTCCTCGAGGTGCGCGCGGTGGTCGAACGCGAAGGCGCGCACCGTGTCCCAGCGCTTGCGGCGGTTGGTGGACCAGTGGATCTGCTCCAGCTCCGCATCCTTCCGGAGCGCCTTCGTCACGACCCCGCGACCCAGGAAGAACTGCAACTCCTCCCAGCTCGGGTAAGCGGGCGTGCAGCCGTGGCGGCTGACCGCGAAGGCCCCGCAGGCGTTGGCGTATGTCAAGGCCACCGGCCAGGGCTCGCCATCGAGCCATCCCTTCACCAGCCCCGACATGAAACCGTCGCCCGCGCCCAGAACGTTGAACACCTCGATGGGAAACCCCGGACCCGCCTGCCCCTCGTCCAGCGTATCCGGGATTGCACCCGTGAAGGCCGACGCCCCCATCGGCCCGCGCTTGCACACCAGCACCGCCTTCGACACGGCGCGAACGGCCCGCAAGGCGGCAATCGTGTCGGTGGTGCCGCCTGCGATGTGGAACTCTTCCTCGGTCCCGACGATCAGGTCGAACAGGTGCAGACTGGACTGCAACTTCGCGGTAACCTTCGCGCTTTCGATGAACCGCTCCTCGCCCGCGCCATGCCCCGCCAGCCCCCACAGGTTCGGGCGATAGTCGATGTCCAGCGCCGTCTGCGCCCCATGCTTGCGTGCCAGCCGCAGAGCCTTCAGCACCGCCGCCTCGGTGCGCGGGTTCGACAGGTGCGTCCCCGTCGCCACCACCGCGCGCGCCTCTGAAACAAACCCTTCGTCGATGTCGTCTTCCGTCAGCCCCATGTCCGCGCAGTTCTCGCGGTAGAAGATCAGGGGAAACTGCTTGTCATCCCGGATACCCAGCAGGACCAGCGCGGTCAGCCGTTCGGGGTCGGTCTTCACACCCCGGACATCCACACCCTCGCGCACAAGCTCCTCCCGGATGAAGCGGCCCATGTGCTCGTCGCCGACGCGGGTAATCAGCGCCGATTTCAGCCCCAGCCGCGCCATGCCCGCCGCCATGTTCGTCGGGCTGCCGCCGATGTATTTCTGGAACGACCCCATATCCTCCAGCCGCCCGCCCACCTGCGCGCCGTACAGGTCAACCGAGGATCGGCCGATGGTGATGACATCCAGGGGTTTCATCGGGCGCAGGCCTTTCGAGCGGGGGAGTCGTTCAGTTTTGGAATATTTATTCCATTTCGTTCGGGCGCGAAAGGCCCAAACTGCATGCGCCGGCACCGTCAGACCCGCTTTGCGTCAGGCCTCGCCCTTCCCGCGCTCCGCCCCCACCGCGACCGCCAGCGCCATCGCCAGCGCCAGCGTCGCCGACAGCGACCGGAACGCCCCGAAATCCACTTCGGCCACGCACAGCAGGGCCGTCGCGCGGGCGGCAACGGGGCTTAGCGCCGTGTCCGTCAGCGCCACCACCGGCACCCCGCGCATCGCGGCAAGGTCGGCCAATCCGACAGTTTCCGCGGAATAGGGCGCAAAGGTCACGGCAATAAGCGCATCCCCCGGCACCAGCGCGCCCGACAGGTCGATCCGGCCCGCGCCATCGTGCAGCATGGCGGGAACGCCCATCTTTTCCAGCGCATAGGCCAGATAGCCCGCGACAGGGAAGGCCCGGCGATAGCCCGCGATATGCACCATCCGCGCCCCGGCCAGAATCGCAACCGCCGCCTCCAGCGCCGCCTCGTCCACCCCGCGCGCAACGCCCTCCAGTGACTGGTGGCCCGCCACCACAAACTCGGCCAGCAGGGCCGCCGCTGACCCGCCCCCCTTGGCGCGCAGGTTGGCAAGGCGCGTGGCATAGTCGGGCCGCGCCGGGGCGAACGTGTCGCGGAACAGCCGCTGCATCCCCGAAAAGCCCGAAAACCCCATGATCTGACAGAACCGCATCACGGCGGATGGCGGCACGTCGGCCCCGGCGGCGATTTCGGCCACGGTGGATACGGCAATCCGGTCGGTGTTCCGCGCAATGTAGTCGGCGCATTGGCGCAGCCGCTTGGGCAGCCCGTCCGACACCTCCCGCAGACGGCGTGTGAAGGCCTCCACCGTGTCGGGGGCGGCGGCTTCCGGGATCAGTGTCTTGTTCATCTGCCGGTGCGCGGCCCCTTTGACTACCTTTCGGGGGCTAGCATGAATGGAACGATTATTCCATTCGCTTGCTGCAACAGGCCTGCCACTGGGAAGGGATTTTCCGAACGACGTCGCACAGGAAGGCGACTTAACGGGCATCAACATCTATGCACCAAAACGTTAACGCGCCTCGTAACCCCTTGCGATTACAGGGGCGTTAACTTGTCCCTCTGAGGGACATTTCCGACCCCGACCATTTTCCGGGCCTCAGCCCACCGGCCTCAAGCCCTCCCGGAACCGCGCCGAGTTCGCCCGGTATCGCTCCGCCGCGTCCAGCAACCGCGCACGGGCACCCTCGTCCAGCACCCGCACCACCCGACCCGGCGCGCCCATGACCAGCGATCCGTCGGGGATGTCCTTGCCTTCCGTCACCAGCGCCCCGGCCCCGATCAGGCACCCCCGCCCGATCTTCGCCCCGTTCAGAACCGTCGCGCACATCCCGACCAGCGTGCCGTCCCCGATCGTGCAGCCATGCAGCATCGCCTTGTGCCCGATGGTGCAATCCTCGCCCACCGTCAGCGGAAAGCCCCAGTCGGTGTGAAGCACGCAGCCCTCCTGAATGTTCGTCCCGCGCCCGATGCGAATCTCCTCGTTGTCGCCCCGCACCGTCGCCCCAAACCACAGCGAGGCATGGTCGCCCACGACCACCCGCCCGATCAGGTTCGCATCCGGCGCCACCCAGACGCCCTGCCCCACCACAGGGGCGAGACCATCCAGCGCCCAGATCATCGTGCCCTGAACTCCCCGTTCAACCCTTTCACGAAGTCGGTCAGCCAGGGCTGGCGGTCGCGGCGCAGGCGTTCGGCGGTCAGGATCGTCCGCAGCCGCTCCTCTGCCGCATCCAAATCGCGGTTGACCAGCACATAGTCATACTCGGCCCAGTGGCTGATCTCGGACTCCGACTTCGCCATCCGCCCCCGGATCACCTCCTCGCTGTCCTGCCCGCGCGAGCGGAGGCGTCGATCCAGCTCGGCGATGGAGGGCGGCAGGATGAAGATCGACACCGTATCCCGCCCCAGCGCCGAATTCTTGATCTGCTGCCCACCCTGCCAGTCGATGTCGAACAAGGTATCCCGCCCCTCGGCCATCGCCGCCTCGACCGGCCCGCGCGGGCTGCCGTAGAGGTTTCCGAACACCTCGGCATGTTCCAGCATATCGCCCGACGCCACCATCGCCTCGAACTCCGCGCGGGACCGAAAATGATACTCCCGCCCGTCTTGTTCGCCGGGGCGTGGCGCGCGGGTGGTGGCCGAGACGGAAAAGCGCAAGCTGCGGTCCCAGTCCATCAGGCGGCGCGACAGGGTGGTCTTGCCTGCCCCCGAGGGCGAGGACAAGATGACAAGCATCCCGCGTCTTTGGGTGTCGGGATGCGCGGTCATTCCACGTTCTGAACCTGTTCGCGCAGCTGGTCGATCACGACCTTCAGGTCGAGCCCCACCCGCGTCAGCGCCACGTCGCCCGATTTCGAACACAGGGTATTCGCCTCGCGCATGAATTCCTGCATCAGGAAGTCGAGCTTCCGCCCCACCGCGCCGCCCTGCCCGATCAGCCCCCGCGCCTGGCCGACATGGGCGCGGAGGCGGTCGATTTCCTCGGTCACGTCGGCTTTCACGGCCATCATCGCCAGTTCCTGCGCCACGCGGGCGGGGTCGGCTTCGGACGCACCCGCCAGCACGCGCGCAAGGTTGTCGCGAAGTGTCTGTTCGACCTGCGGGCGGCGGGCGTCGGCAAGGCGGGCGGCATCGGAGACGAGCGCCTCGATCCGGTCCACCTGCGCCAGGATGACCACGCCAAGCGCCTGCCCCTCGACGCGGCGGGCGGCGGCGAAATCGGCGAGCAGCAGGTCGAAATCGGCCAGCAGCGCGGGCGTAAGGGCCGGGTCAGGCTCGGCCTCGGCCCCGGGGTCCATGACGCCGCGAATGGCCAGCACCTCGGCCATGCTGGCCGGTGTCAGCGACAGGTCGTGGTCGAAGGCCGCTGTCTCGACTGTCTTCAATGCGGACAGGGCGGCCGACAGCCCGGCCGGGCTGAGCGCCAGCGACCCCGCGCCCCCGCCGCGCTGAAGCCGCAGGTTTACCGACACGTTGCCCCGCGCCACGACCCTGGTCACGGCCGCGCGGACACCCTGTTCCAGCCCCTCGACCCCATCTGGCAGCCGTAGCCGCAGGTCGAACCCCTTGCCGTTGACCGACCGGATGTCCCAGGTCCAGTCACAACCCGCGCCTTCGGCACGCCGGGCGGCGAAGCCGGTCATCGAGATGGTGGCGTTCACCATTTAAGACTTTTGTTCCCCATCGCGGCCCGGAACCCGTTACATTAACGGTCGGGTAATCAATCCGGCTCTAGGGTTAACAGAGCGTCAATCCCGCCACAACGCGGGCGAGTTTGGCGCGCATGGTTGGCATAGGCCGGGTCGTCACGAGTTTTTCGGACCGGCAGGTGCGCAATGAACGGCAACGACGGAAGAGACAAGACGATCGTGTCAATGGCAGGCTACATGGACAACGCGCAGTTCGGCCCCGTCGGCGAAGTGACGGCGTATTGGGAAGGCCTGCGCTGCGGGCGACAGGTTCCGCTCAGGTCCGAGGTCGATCCGCGCGGGATCGAACGAGCGCTGGAATTCGCCTTCGTCATCGAGCGGATTGCCCCGCAGGTCGCGCGGTTCCGGCTGGCCGGGATGCATCTGAACGACCTTCTGGGCATGGAGGTCCGGGGGATGCCGATCACATCGATGTTCACAGTGGCAGGCCGGACCGAGGTTGCGACGGCGATGGAGCGCGTGTTTCAGGAGCCGGCCGTAGTCTCGATGCGGCTGCGGGCGGAAACTGGCATCGGGAAACCTCCGCTGGATGCGCGGATGCTGCTGCTGCCCCTGCGCAGCGATCTGGGCGACATCTCGCGCGCGCTGGGCTGCTTCGTGGCGCGGGGTCAGATTGGCCGGGCACCGCGTCGGTTTGACGTGAGCGAGGCCGAAATACTGGCGGTGGAAGCGGGCAAGCCGATCCGGCTGTTCGAGCGGGTCGAGCCCGTCACACCGGCCCATGTGGTGGGCCTTGCCGAAGATCGCGCCGTGTTCCAGCCTGCCCCGATCCGCCAGCGGCCGAACCTGCGGCTGGTCAAGACCGAGTAACCCAAGCGCTTTTGGGCCAGGAATGCTGCGGCGGCCGAAACCCGGCCGCCGTTGTCGTTTGCGTCAAACCGCCGCCGCCCGCTGCGCCGCGCGCCGGTCCAGCAGTTCCTCGGCCACCAGGAACGCCAGTTCCAGCGACTGGCTGGCGTTCAGGCGCGGGTCGCAGGCCGTGTGGTAGCGGTCGCTGAGGTCCTCGTCCGTCACCGCGCGGACCCCGCCTGTGCATTCGGTCACGTCACGGCCCGTCATCTCGAAATGCACGCCGCCGGGGATCGTGCCCTCAGCCTTGTGGATCGCAAAGAACTCCCGCACCTCGCGCAGGACCGATTCGAAGGGCCGCGTCTTGTACCCGGTCGAGGACTTGATCGTGTTGCCGTGCATCGGGTCGCAAGACCACACGACATTCGCGCCTTCTTCACGCACCGTGCGGATCAGGCGCGGCAGGTGGTCGCCCACCTTGCCCGCGCCGAACCGGGCGATCAGCGTTAACCGGCCCGCCTCGTTCGCCGGGTTGAGCTTCGCCATCAGCACCTTCAGGTCGTCCGCCGTGGTGGATGGGCCGCATTTCAGCCCAATCGGGTTCTGCACGCCGCGGCAGAACTCCACATGCGCGCCGTCGGGCTGGCGGGTGCGGTCGCCGATCCAGATCATGTGGCCCGACCCTGCGACCGGAAGGCCGGTCGTCGAATCGATGCGGGCCAGCGCCTCTTCGTATTCCAGAAGCAGCGCCTCGTGGCTGGTGTAGAAGTCCACCACCCCAAGCGAGCCTGCGGTTTCCGAAGTCACGCCCGCCGCTGCCATGAAGTCCATCGCGTCCTGGATGCGCATGGCGATCTCGCGGTAGCGCTTGGCCTCATCCTCTTCGGTGAAGCCCGCGATCCAGCTTTGCACACGATGGATGTCGGCATAGCCGCCGGTCGAAAAGGCCCGCAGCAGGTTCAGCGACGCGGCCGCCTGGGTGTAGGCCTGCAGCATCCGGGTCGGATCGGGGGTGCGTGCCTCGACCGTGGGTTCGAACCCGTTGATGATGTCGCCCTTGTAAGACGCAAGCTCGACCCCATTGATGACCTCGGTCGGCGCCGAACGCGGCTTGGCGAACTGCCCGGCCACGCGGCCGACCTTGACCACCGGCACCTTCGCGCCCCAGGTCAGCACGATCGCCATCTGCAGCATCACCTTGAAGGTGTCGCGGATGTTGTCGGCCGAGAACTCGGCAAAGCTTTCGGCGCAGTCACCACCCTGAAGGAGAAACGCCTTCCCCTCGGCCACGTCGCCCAACGCCCGCTTGAGCTTGCGCGCCTCGCCCGCGAAGACCAGAGGGGGATACTTCGACAGCTGTGCTTCGACCGTATGCAGCGCCGCCTGATCCGGATAGTCGGGCATCTGGACCCGAGGCTTCCGGCGCCAATCGGATTTCGTCCAGGCCTTGGTCATCATGCGTCTCCTACTCAACTGCCGGAGGCCCACGGTGGGGCCATCCGGTTTGGCGGCGTCTTATAGACAGTCATGCCGCCGGGGCCAATGCGAAATGCCGCGCGACGGTGTTGGTGTTAGGTTTGTTCCACGGGTCCCCTTGAACGCGGAAGCAAATGATGATGATTTGCGCAAAACGACACCGAAGGGTCGCATTATGCAGGTCAGCGTCAGGGCGGTGAGGCCGGCGTCGAAGATCGCGGGAAAGCCTGCGGGCAAAGCCGACGTCCGTCACCGGCGCTTTGTGTTCCTTCTGCTCAACCGCTTCACGATGCTGTCTTTCGCCTGTGCAATCGAACCCCTGCGCCTGGCAAACCGGGTGCTTGGCCAGGATTGCTACACCTGGGCGCTGGCGGGCGAAGGGGGCAAAGAGGCCGTCTGCTCCAACGGCGTGTCGTTCCGGCTTGACATGGGGCTGGAAGACATATCGCGCGACGACACGGTTTTTGTGTGCGGCGGCATCGACGTGCAAGAGGCGACGACGCGGCCCGTGCTGAACTGGCTGCGGCGCGAGGCGCGGCGGGGCGTCTCTATCGGGGGCCTGTGCACCGGGGCCTATACGGTCGCCAAGGCGGGCCTGCTGGAGGGAAAGCGCGCGACAATCCACTGGGAAAACCAGGACAGCTTCCTTGAGGAATTCGAAGGCGTGAAGCTGACGAAGTCGGTCTTCGTCGCCGACGGCAACCGCATGTCCACCGCTGGCGGCACGGCATCCATCGACCTGATGTTGAAGATCATTGCCGACGACCACGGCGAGGAGGTCGCCAACTCCACCGCCGACCAGCTGATCTACAGCCAGATACGTACCGACCAGGACACCCAGCGTCTGTCGATCCCGACCCGCATAGGCGTGCGCCACCCCAAGCTGTCGAAGGTCATCCAGATGATGGAGGCCAATATCGAGACGCCGATCAGCCCGGCGACGCTGGCCGAAGACGTGGGCATGTCCACCCGGCAGCTGGAACGGCTCTTCCGCCGGTATCTCAGCCGCAGCCCAAAGCGGTATTACATGGAGCTGCGCCTGCAGAAGGCGCGGAACCTGCTGATGCAGACGGATATGAGCGTCATCAACGTGGCGCTGGCCTGCGGCTTCGCCTCGCCCAGTCATTTCTCCAAATGCTACCGGGCGCACTACCAGACCACGCCCTATCGCGAACGCGGCACGCACGGGTCGGGGCCGACAGCGCGGTTGTCGATCTGAGATCGCGCGCAGCGCGGGCATCCGAATCCAGGACAGTTTTCCACCGATAGGGGAGCCGCGTGGATTTCCGTCGCGCTGATCACGTAAAGTCGGGCCGGATCGTCCGTTTTGCAGGACTTTCCTTTTCGGACGGGCCGCTTTACGTTCGCCCGAGGACTTCAGTCCAACATGGGAGTGAACAATGAAAAAACTGCTTCTGGCCACCGCTGCCTGCGCACTGGCAGCCGGTGCCGCATCCGCCGACGAGGTGAAGCTCGGCATCATGTTCGGGTTCACCGGACCGATCGAATCCCTGACCGGGTCGATGGCGAACGCCGCCGAGGCCGCGATTGCGGAAGTGAACGCATCGGGCAAGTTCCCGGGCGGCACGACCTTCACGTCGGTGCGTGGCGATGACGGCTGCACCGACAGCGCGATGGCCCAGGCCACCGCCGAAAAGATGGTCACGGTTGATGGCGTCAAGGCCATCATCGGCGGCGACTGCTCGGGCGTCACCATCGCGACGCTTGCCAACGTTGCGGTGCCGAACGGCATCGTGATGATCTCGCCCTCGGCGACCTCGCCCGCGCTGTCGACGGCCGAGGACAACGGCCTGTTCTTCCGCACCGCGCCGTCGGACGCGCGCGAAGGCGAGATCGCGGCCGACATCCTGACCGAAAAGGGCGTGAAGTCGGCGGCGCTGACCTATTCCAACTCGGACTACGGCAAGGGCCTGGCGGAATCGATCCAGAAGGCGTTCGAGGCGAAGGGCGGCAAGATCACCATTTCGCTCGCGCATGAAGACGGCAAGGCCGACTACTCGGCCGAGGTCGCCTCGCTGGCCGCGGCCGGTGGCGACATCCTGATCGTCGCAGGCTACCTGGACCAGGGCGGCTCGGGCGTCATCCGCGCCGCGATCGACGCGGGTGCCTTCTCGACCTTCGAACTGCCGGGCGGGATGATCGGGGACAACCTCGAGAAGAAGTTCGGCAAAGAGCTGGAAGGGTCGTACGGCCAGGTCGCCGGTTCCGACTCGCCGGGCATGAAGGTGCTCGCCGATGCCTCGGGCGGCAAGTTCGACGTGAACTCGCCCTACACGCCCGAAAGCTATGACGCCGCGGCACTGATCATGCTGTCGATGGCTGCCGCCGGGTCGACCGATCCGGGCGTCTGGAAAGACAAGGTCATGACCATCGCCAACGGCCCGGGCGAGCCCATCATGCCGGGCGAACTGGGCAAGGCGCTGGACCTGATCGCAGCGGGCAAGCCCATCGACTATCAGGGCGCGACCGGCGTCAACCTGATCGGCAACGGCGAATCCGCGGGCCGCTACCGCGAGATCGCCTACAAGGACGGCAAGATCACCACGGTGTCGTGGCGCTGAGGGCGGCCGTCTGACAGGACAGGGGCAGCCCGGGGGGTCACACCTCCGGGCTGTTTCGCAACAGGGGCGCGGTGCGGCGTGATGATCCCGGTCAGCGGGACGATTCGCACCGTATGGGGAAGAATGCCGCCGACATGATCGTCGTCGAGGACCTGCACAAGCATTTCGGGGGCTTTCGCGCGGTGGACGGCGCGTCGCTGACCGTCGCAACGGGGTCGATCACCGGGCTGATCGGGCCGAACGGGGCGGGTAAGTCCACCCTGTTCAACGTCATCGCCGGGGTCTATGCGCCCACGTCGGGGCGCGTGCTGATGGATGGCGAAGACATCTCGGGCCTGCCGCCGCATGACCTGTTCCACAAGGGGCTGTTGCGCACCTTCCAGATCGCGCACGAGTTCAGTTCGATGACGGTGCGCGAGAACCTGATGATGGTGCCGGCGCGCCAGTCGGGCGAGACGCTGTGGAACGCGCTGTTTTCGCGTGGCCGGATCGCGGGCGAGGAAGCGGCGCTTCTGAAGAAAGCCGACGAGGTCCTTGATTTCCTGACGATTTCGCATCTGGCCGAGGAGAAGGCTGGGAACCTGTCGGGCGGGCAGAAGAAGCTGCTGGAGCTTGGCCGGACGATGATGGTCGATGCCAAGGTCGTGTTCCTGGACGAGGTCGGCGCGGGCGTGAACCGCACGCTTCTGAACACCATCGGCGAGGCGATCGTCCGGCTGAACAAGGAACGCGGCTACACGTTCTGCGTGATCGAGCACGACATGGATTTCATCGGCCGCCTCTGCGACCCGGTGATCGTGATGGCCGAGGGGCGTGTGCTGGCCAAGGGCTCGGCCGGTGAGATCATGAAGAACGAGGCGGTGATCGAGGCCTATCTGGGGCGCGGGTTGAAGAACAAGGTGAAGGAGGGGGTGGCGTGAGCGCCCCCTTCCTGATCGGTGACCAGATGACCGGCGGCTATGGCCCGACCGACATTCTGCACGGCTGCACCATCGCCGTGGACAAGGGCAAGATCGCGGTCATCGTGGGCCCGAACGGCGCTGGCAAGTCCACCGCGATGAAGGCCGTCTTCGGGATGCTGAACGTCCGCGCGGGCCATGTGCGCCTGCGGGGCGAGGACATCACGCGGCTTTCCCCGCGCGAGCGGGTGGAAAAGGGCATGGCCTTCGTGCCGCAGACCAACAACGTCTTCCCCTCGATGACGGTCGAGGAAAACCTGGAAATGGGCGCCTTCCTGCGCCGCGACGACATCAAGCGGTCGATGGAACAGGTCTACACCCTGTTCCCGATCCTGAAGGACAAGCGCCGTCAGGCGGCGGGCGAATTGTCGGGCGGGCAGCGGCAGCAGGTGGCGGTGGGCCGCGCGCTCATGACCGACCCCGAGGTCCTGATGCTGGACGAACCCACCGCGGGCGTATCGCCCATCGTGATGGACGAGCTCTTCGACCGCATCATCGAGGTCGCGCGGGCGGGGATCACCATCCTGATGGTCGAACAGAACGCGCGCCAGGCGCTGGAGATTGCAGATACAGGCTACGTGCTGGTGCAGGGGCGGAACGCCTACACGGACACGGGCGCGGCGCTTCTGGCGAACCCGGACGTGCGGCGGACGTTCCTGGGGGGGTGAGGGATGCGCGTTGCCATCATCCTCGGGCTTCTTGCCGCCGCCGCATCACAGGCAAGCGCGTTCGAGCGGACACAGCTTCTGTGCGGAATGCGGGAGCATTGTGTCGGGGGGAAATGCGACACGACGAAGGGGATGCCGGGGGGGACGCCGGTAATTGTCATAACTCCTAAGGGGTCGAAGGACTTGCTGGAACTTGGGCGCTTTGAAAAGGGCCTCTTCCACGCAGATCACGAAGCACTTTTACCAACCGCCCGCCGCAATCTGAACGGGTCGTTCACCTATCGATTTCAGACCCACGACGGGGGCCCCGAGTATCTGAAGATTGGGCCGTGGAAACCCCAAGGCGAGGGAACGGGCGAATCCGGTGATTTCAAGGAACGCCTGTTCGAGTTCTCTCGCACGGCGACGGTAGCAGGGCGCAAAGGCACGGTCGTTTCGACCGGCGAGTGCATAGACCCGACTCTGGTCTTGTTGGGCTACGGAATGGCACCTGGAATCTTCCGCGCTGATGAACTTGCCAGAAGATATGCTGATCCAAAGAATCGCGAGGCGATGATCGCATACTGCACGCTTTCACCGGTTCGCGACAAAACCACCCAAGACGTGGAAATGTGGCTCTACCATGAAGACGCCGATAGTCCAGACTTAGCCTTCTTCGGCGCCCCAGGGTCAGACGCACTAGACGCTTTGCGGCGGCAAAAACCACCGAGAGAAAACGTATTCATTGATGACAACGATAAAGGGCGAAAGCTGATTGTTGGTCAGGACGGGCAATCAAGATTCTTCGAACGGAAATGGACCGAACCGGGCAAGCCCCAGAAACCTTACATCGAATACGCGGGACTTTGCCGTAAGGGCGGTGAGTGGTGACGTACGGCCCCACCTCTATCGCGCTTGCGCTGACCCTTACCACCCCCGCCCTCGCCGAGGGCCGGCACGACCCCCTCCTCAACTGCGACTTCGCAGGCGAAGTCCTCACCCTCCACCAGAACGGCGACCTCTACGGGCTTGAGATCGCGGGGCAAACCTTTCCCGCAGCCCTCGCCCAGCCCGGCCCGGAAGGCCGCGTCGTCGCAGTGTTTGCGATGCTGGATGCGGGGCCCGTGATGATCGCGGTGGAGACGACCGAGGCCAAGGCCGAGGGCGGCAAGGTCCACCCGTCCGAGATCACGGCCGCGCAGGTGGGCGCAGGGGGCCTCGCCACGAAATCCACCAAGGGAACCTGCACCGAGGCGACGCGATGACTGATATCCTGAATGCGCTCGTCGCGATCCTGAACTTCATCGTCGTGCCGGGGGCGGCCTATGGGGCGCAGCTGGCGCTGGGCGCGCTGGGCGCCACGCTGATCTACGGCATCCTGCGGTTTTCCAACTTCGCGCATGGCGATACGATGGCCTTCGGCACCGGGGTCACGATCCTGGCCACCTGGGGGCTGCAATACTTGGGCGTGTCGCTGGGCGTCCTCCCCACCGCCCTTTTGGCCCTGCCCGTCGGCATCGCCGTCACCGTGGCGGTCGTCCTTCTGACCGACCGCATCGTCTACCGCTTCTACCGCACCCAGCGGGCGGCCCCGGTGATCGTGGTCATCGCGTCGGTGGGCGTGATGTTCATCATGAACGCGCTGACGCGGTTCATCATCGGCACCGACGACCGCAACTTCGCCGACGGCGCGCGGTTCATGATCACGGCGGCGGAGTTCAAGGGCTGGACGGGGCTGGAGGAGGGGCTGGCGATCAAGGCCACCACCTCGCTGACCATCGTCGTCGCAGGCCTCTGCGTGGCGGCCCTGTTCTGGTTCCTGAACAAGACCCGCACGGGCAAGTCGATGCGGGCCTATTCCGACAACGAGGATCTGGCGCTGCTGTCGGGCATCGACCCCGAACGCGTCGTCCGCGTGACGTGGATCATCGCAACGGCGCTCGCCGTCACGGCGGGGGTGCTTTACGGGCTGGACAAGTCGTTCCGGCCGTTCAACTACTTCTCGCTTCTGCTGCCCATCTTCGCGGCGGCGGTGGTGGGGGGCCTCGGTAATCCGCTCGGCGCCATCGCGGGCGGGTTCCTGATCGCGTTTTCCGAGATCGCGGTGACCTTCGCGTTCAAGAAGGTGATCGCCTATGTGGTGCCCGCAGCCTGGGCACCAGAAGGCCTCGTCCAGCTTCTGTCCAGTGAATACAAGTTCGCGGTCAGCTTCACGATTCTGATCATCGTGCTCTTGTTCAAGCCCACCGGCATCTTCAAGGGGAAAGCGGTATGAGCCAGTCGCGTCAGCCCGCCGCCTATTCGGCCACCCGGCCGCTTGTGCTGTTCGGCATCATGGGCGTCCTGTTCCTGTCCGAGGCCTTCGTGTTCGGCACCTGGAACACCGCGCTTGGCATCCTGAACATGGCGCTGATCTCGGCGATCATGGCCTTGGGCGTGAACATGCAATGGGGCTATGCCGGTCTGTTCAACACCGGGATCGTGGGCTTCGTGGCTTTGGGGGGGCTGGCCCCCGTGCTGGTGTCAATGCCGCCGCATACGGACGCGATCCTGGCAGGCGGGTGGAAGATTCCTGTGGCGCTCTTGGTCGGAGCGGCGGCGTTAGGGCTGGCGATCTTTGCCTACGGGCGGCTCGCGGGGCGTGTGCGCGGAGCGGCCATCATCGTTATCCTTGTTGGCGGGTTCGTCCTGTTCCGCGCGATCCTTGACCCAGCGGTGGCCGTGGTCGAGGCGATGAACCCCGCCTATGCGGGCAACATCGGGGGTCTTGGCATCGACCGCATCTTCGGGCTGCATGCGGGCGTGATCCTGTCCTGGCCGGTCGGTGCGCTGTTCGCGGCGGCGGCGGCATGGGCGATCGGGAAGATTTCCCTCGGGCTCAGGTCCGACTACCTGGCGATCGCAACGCTTGGGATCGGCGAGATCATCATCGCGGTCCTGAAGAACGAAGACTGGCTGGCCCGCGGCGTGAAGAACGTGACCGACATCCCCCAGCCCGTGCCCTACGAGATCGACCTGCAGCAAAGCGTCTGGTGGCAGGGCTGGGCGGAGTTCTTCGGTACGAACCCGGTCACCTTCTCGACCATCTTCGTCAAGCTGTGCTGGCTGGGCTATCTGGTGGTGATCCTGGTGGCGCTGATTTGGCTGACCGAACGTGCGCTGAAAAGCCCCTGGGGCCGGATGATGCGGGCCATCCGCGACAACGAAGTCGCGGCCGAGGCGATGGGCAAGAACGTCACCGGGCGGCATCTGCAGGTGTTCATCCTGGGGTCCGCGATCTGCGGGTTGGCGGGCGCGATGATGGTGACGATGGACAGTCTGATCACGCCGTCGGCCTATACCCCCCTGCGCTTCACCTTCCTGATCTGGGTGATGGTGATCGTGGGCGGGTCGGGGAACAACTGGGGGTCGGTGCTGGGGGCGTTCCTGATCTACTTCCTCTATATCAAGGTCGAGGCCTGGGGCCCGGGGCTGATGACCTACCTGACCTCGGGGATGGCCGAAGGGCCGCTGAAGGCGCATCTGCAGGACGTGTCGGCCCATGCGCGCCTGCTGACGCTGGGGGTGATCCTGCTTCTGGTCTTGCGGTTCAGTCCGCGGGGGCTGTTGCCCGAGAAGTAGGGCTGGGCGCAGGGAATTGCGGCGGGGAGGGTGTCGGGACTGGCGCGGCCGATGCGCCCGCTGCCAGAATGTCCCTCTGAGCGACATCCTTAACGGGCCTGTAATCGCAAGGGGTTACGGGCGCGTTTTTACGTTCTTTTCAGACCTGTTGACGCGGGTTTACGGCGCGGAATAGGTCGCGGAGCGGTCTGGTGGCATGTCACCGCAGCTGGGATGCGCGGGGTGACCGTGCCCGCAAAGCCGGAGCGCGGCGCGCGCGGTTGCGCCCGATCTGTCGGCTGCCACGCACCCGATTTCCAGACGCGACACAAATCCGTCGCGGAATGACAAGCCATGCGCCCTGCCTGAGCTAACCCTTTCGCCCATCCCGAAAGGCCCTTCAGGAAAGCGCGCGCCCATGAAAACCCACACCCAGGTCCTTGTCATCGGCGGCGGCGTCGTCGGCTGTTCGGTTCTGTACCACCTGACCAAGTACGGCTGGACCGACGTGATGCTGGTCGAGCGGTCGGAACTGACCTCGGGCTCCACCTGGCACGCGGCGGGCGGGTTTCACACGCTGAACGGCGACACGAACATGGCGGCGCTGCAGGGCTATACGATCCAGCTGTACCGCGAGCTCGAGAAGATCACCGGCATGTCCTGCGGCCTGCACCACGTGGGCGGCATCACGCTGGCCGACAACCAGGCGCGGTTCGAGATGCTGGTGGCTGAGCGCGCCAAGCACCGCTACATGGGGTTGCATACGGAAATCCTGACGCCCAAGGAAATCGCCGACCGCACCGATGGTCTGGTGAACGTCGATGGCATCGTCGGCGGCCTTTACGACCCGCTGGACGGGCACCTCGACCCCTCGGGCACAACCCATGCCTATGCCAAGGCGGCGCGGATGGCGGGGGCCGAGATCGTGCTGCACAACCGGGTGCTGTCCACCACGCAGCGCGCGGACGGCGGCTGGGACGTGGAGACCGAGAAGGGCATGATCCACGCCGAGCATCTGGTGAACGCGGGCGGGCTTTGGGCGCGCGAGGTCGGGGCGATGGCGGGCATTTACCTGCCGCTGCTGCCGATGGCGCACCAGTATCTGGTGACCGACGACATCCCCGAGATCATGGACATCCTGAAATCGGGCCGCGAATTCCCGCATGTGATGGACCCGGGCGGGGAAAGCTATCTGCGGCAGGAGGGCCGGGGCCTGTGCATCGGGTTCTATGAAAAGCCCTGTGAGCCCTGGGCTGTGGACGGCACGCCCTGGGGGTTCGGTCACGAATTGCTCAACGAGCAGTTCGACAAGATCGAGGATTCCGTCGCCTTCGCCTATCGCCGCTTTCCGGTGCTGGAGCGGTCCGGCGTCAAGCGCGTGATCCACGGGCCCTTCACCTTCGCCCCCGACGGCAACCCGCTGATCGGCCCTGTTCCGGGCCTTCGCAACTACTGGTCGGCCTGCGCGGTCATGGCGGGGTTCAGCCAGGGCGGCGGCATGGGCAAATCGCTCGCCGAGTGGATGATCCACGGCGAGACGGAGGTGGACCCGCGCGGCTTCGACGTGGCGCGGTTCGGCACCTGGACATCGCCCGGCTATACCGTGCCAAAGGTGATCGAGAACTATCAGATGCGCTTCTCGGTCAGCTATCCGAACGAGGAACGCCCCGCCGCGCGCCCGTTCCGGACGACGCCGATGTACGACATTTTCGACAGGATGGGCGCGGTCTGGGGCCAGCAATACGGGCTGGAGGTGGCGAACTACTTCGCCCTGCCCGGCGAGCCGCGCTATGAGACGCCGAGCTTCAAGCGGTCGAACGCCTGGGAAGCCACCCGCCAGGAAGTCTTCGCCGTCCGCGAGGCGGTGGGCATCAACGAGATCCAGAACTTCGGCAAGTTCCGGGTGAAGGGGCCAAAGGCGCGGGCCTGGCTGGACCGGATCATGGCGGGGCTGATCCCGCAGCCGGGACGGCTGTCGCTGACCCCGATGCTCAGCCCCAGGGGCAAGATCATCGGCGACCTGACCGTCACCTGCATCAGCGAGACCGAATTCCAGCTGACCGCCAGCTACGGCGCGCAGGACCAGCACCGGCGGTGGTTCGAGAAGAACCTGGAAGATGGCGTCACGGTCGAGAACATGTCGGACCGGCTGACCGGGTTCCAGATCGCCGGGCCGAAAGCGCGGGAGTTGCTGGCGCGCGTCACGCGGGCGGATGTGTCGGGCGCGGCGTTCCGGTTCATGGATGCCAAGCGCATCACTGTGGGGATGGCCCCGTGCCTTGTGCAGCGGGTGAGCTACACGGGCGATCTGGGGTATGAAATCTACACCGACTTCATGAACCAGCGCGCGCTGTGGCACACACTTTGGGAGGCCGGGCAGGATCTTGGGGTCCGTCCCTTCGGGATGCGGGCGATGATGTCCTTGCGCCTCGACAAACTGTTCGGGTCCTGGGCGCGGGAATTCAGCCCCGACTACTTCCCCGGCGAGACGGGGATCGACCGCTTCATCCGCTGGAACAAGCCGGTGGAGTGGATCGGCAAGGCCCCCGCGATGGCCGAAAAGGCAGCGGGGCCGAAGCGGCGGCTGGCGGCCTTCGTGGTGGATGCGGTCGATGCCGACGTGGTGGCATATGAACCGATCTGGGTGGGCGACAAGGTTGTCGGGTTCTGCACCTCCGGTGGCTTCAGCCACTGGACGGGCAAGTCGGTGGCGCAAGGGTTCCTGCCGGCCGATCTTGCCGACCTGCGGGAGGCGGAAATCGAGATCCTCGGCCAGCGCCGCCGTGCGACGCGGATCGACGGGCCGCTGTGGGATGCCGACGGGGCACGGATGCGGAACGGGTGACGGGGTCGCGGGGCGTCGCGTCTGCGGCGAGCCCCCCCGCTCTGACCCTCCCCCGGCGGGGGAGGGTAGGACAATGCGGGACCGTGGCGCTTGACCCGCGCAAGCGGGTGACGGCTGGTCAGGTGCATGCGCGCGCGCTTACAGGTTTGCGCTTCCCTCGCCCGCCGGGGGAGGGCTAGGGTGGGGGTCGCCATTTCGGGGACCGCGCCGCCATGCCCGATGTCGTCATCCTGATCCCAGCCGCCGGGGCCGCACGGCGGATGCGCGGGGCGGACAAGCTGATGGAGCCGGTGGGCGGGGAAACCGCGCTCCGCCGCGCGGTGCGGCTGGCCTGCGGCACCGGGCACCCGGTCTACGTCACCCTGCCGCAGGGCGGCCCCCATGCCGCGCCGCGCCGGGGCGAGCTTTCGGGCCTGCCCGTCACCGCCCTGCCCTTGCCCGATGCGCATGAGGGCATGGCCGCCTCGCTGCGGGCGGGCGCGCGGGCGGCGGGGGCGGCGGAGGGGCTGATGGTCCACTTGCCGGACATGCCGGGTCTGACGGGCGAGGACCTGTCCGCGCTGCTGGAGGTGTTTGCAAGTGAACCCACCTGCGCCACCCGCGCCGCGTCCGCCGATGGGCGGGCGGGCCATCCGGTGATCCTGCCGCAGCGGCTGTTCCCGGCGCTCCTAGTGCTGACGGGGGATGAAGGTGCGCGGCGCGCGATGGCGGGCGAAGAGGTGAACCTTGTGCCGCTCGAGGGCGACCGGGCGGTCACCGACCTGGACACGCCCGAGGAATGGGCGGCTTGGCGGGCAGAGGTCGCGCGCGATGCCTGACCGCACTGTCCCTGGCGGTGGCGTGCGATGCGGAAATCCGCGGGTCGCGGCGAAGGGACGTGATGCGCAGGCATCCGTCTGCCTTAACCCCGTGGTAACGGTTGGTCGCCACTCTGTACGGGTCGGGCTGACCGCCCGGGACTAAGAGCATCCTGCCCGTATTTGGGCAGGATGTTTCGGCTCGCCGCCGCGCCCCCGTTGTTGCTTTCAAGATATGCCGGGCATGTCCATTCCTTCCGCCGCCGCGAGGGCGGGGGATGCGCAAGGCCCGACATGTGCAGTCTATGTCGATAAAGGTTAGCAGGCGCTTAACGCCTGGGCGCATTCGCCACCGCGGCAAGGAGTATCCGCCACCGCCCGTCCGCCAGGGGTGGGGGCCGGGGACCTGGCCGTGGCGCGGGTCCGGCACGCGCCTGACGACCGCGTCCCGATCCGCCCCTAGACGATCCCGCCCCCTGCCCCGCTGACTGGGGGCCTGACCTTGGCCACCCGGGCGCGGTAGCCAGCCTTGCGGTAGGTCGCCACCGGATGCGCCGCCCCCCCGCCCCGCACCCGCGCCATCGCGAGGATGGGCGAGACATCGGTGCGGAACGCGGCCTTCAGCGAGGCTTGAGCCATCAGCGCGTCGTTGCCCTCCTGGAAGCCGTGCAGCGCCTGCCGGTCGACGATCAGGGCGCTGGCATAGGCGCGCTGGATCTCGATGGCGCTCAGCATCAGGCTTTCGATCGGGTCGGTGACGTTATGGGACTGGTCGATCATGTGGGCCGGGCGGAAGGCTTCGCCGAGCGCCAGTTCCGCCTCGACCAGCTCGTTGAAGACCAGGAACAGCCGGTACGGGTCGACCGATCCCGCATCCAGGTCGTCGTCGCCGTACTTGCTGTCGTTGAAGTGGAACCCGCCCAGCTTGCCCGCATGGACAAGGCGCGCCACGATCATCTCGATGTTCACTGTGGGCGCGTGGTGGCCAAGATCGACCAGGCACTTCGCTTTCGGCCCCAGCGCCTGCGCGGCAAGGTAGCTGGTGCCCCAGTCCTGGATGACGGTGGAGTAGAAGGCGGGCTCATAGATCTTGTGCTCGCTGAAGATCTGCCAGTCGCCCGGCAGTTCGGCGTAGATGGCGCGCATCGCGTCGAGATAGCGGTCGAAGGCGCGGCCGAAATGCTGCTGACCCGGAAAGTTCGACCCGTCGCCGATCCAGACCGTCAGGGCCTTGGACCCCACCGTTTGCCCGTAGCGGATGCAGTCGATGTTGTGCGCCACAGCCTGCGCCCGGACAGCCGGGTCGGTGTGGGTCAGCGAGCCGTATTTGTAGGACAGCGCCTGGCCGGGGCTGTCCTGGAAGGTATTGGAGTTCATCGCGTCGAAACCCAAACCCTTCGCCGCCGCCGCCGCCTTCAGTTCGGCAGGATCGTCCACTCTGTCCCAGGGGATGTGCAGCGATATCGCCGGCGTCGCGCGGGTCAGCTGCTGGATCACGCCGCAGTCGTCCACCTTGTCGAAGACATGCCGGGGCTCACCCGGGCCGGGGAAGCGTGCAAACCGCGTACCGCCGGTGCCGACGCCCCAAGACGGAACGGCAACGCCGAAGCCTGCGACCTTCGCGGTGATCGCCTCGATATCACGGCCAGAGCGTGCCAGAACCTCGCCAAGGTGATTATAGTCCGATTGCAGCGCGGGCATGGCGCGCGCGTTCTCCTCGGCGATAAGACCTGCGTCGATGCCGTCGGTCATTCTGTCGTCCCTCCCTTGCGGCCACGCCGCTTGGCGCGCAGCCTAGTCGAGGCGCAGGACGGGCCGCAACGCGGATCGGTGCAGATCAATCCCGCCGCGTCAGCCAGTCCAGCGCCTGCAGCCAGAGGCTGCGATAGCCTGGCCAGTCGACAAAGCCCTGCGGCAGCCAGTGCGGACCTATGTCGGAGGTCCAGGCCAGCGTCCGCCCTTGTCCGTGGGTGCCTGCAACCAGCAGCGGGTGGCCGCCCTGGTCGGCCGGAAGCCGCGCGATCACATGGGCGCCGGGCTTCGGCAGAACCTCGTTCACGCCCAAAAGCTCGGGCCAGGGCGCTGGCAGACCCGCAACGATGGGATGGGCGGGGTCGGTGATGTCGGCGCGGATTCCCTCGGGCGCCTCGACCCGGTCGTCATGGGTCAGGCAGGTCACGGGAAGCGCCTCTTCCACCGGCGTCCGGCCCCAGCGTGCCCGCCCGTCGATGCCCTGGAACGAGAAGTAGCCCCCGATCATCATCAGCCCGCCCCCCGCCGCCGTCCAGTCGCGGATCAGTTTCAGGCGGTTCGGCGTCGTCCGGCCATGCAGCCAGGTGTCGGGGTGCAAGAGCAGCGAGTTCGACCCGATGTCGGACAAAAGGATCGCGGAATACTCGGCCAGACCTGCCATCTCGAAGGGAAAGTCATTCGCCGCCTCATGCGCGGGCATGTAGGTCAGGTCAAAGGGGCTGTCCCTCAGCGCCGCGACCAGCGGCTCGGCGCCCTTGTGGAACGTGACCGATGAAAACGTATCCCACCCCTTGTAGTGATTGGCAGCACTGACCCAGCTTTCGCCGACCAGAAGCACCTTCCTGCGCGTCATCTCCGCCCCCCTTCTGCCGGTTCGTGTCACGCGTAGGGTTCACGGGCCCCGGCCGAAACGCCGCCGCATCAACCCTGCCCGATCCGACCCCTGCGGTCAAAGGCCACCACGCTGCCTGCCGGAAGGCGTCTGTTCGGGGATGCGGGCGAACCGCCCCCAGTCCGATGACTCCATTGCATAGGGCGCGAACAGGAAATCGCGGATGCCGGCGATGCGGCCGCCCTGCCACGCGACCAGAACGAAATGCGCAGGCCGGTTCAGGTCGGATGCATCGAAGACCAGCATCGCGGCGCGGTCCTCGACCACGCCGGGCGCGTAGTGCCATCGTCCGGCCTCGGCGTAGCGGCTGAAGTAGGGTGCGATCCGGTCCTTGCCGTCCAGACGCAGCCGGTTCACCAGGTCAAGCCGGACGTCATCGGCCAGCATCGCCCGGATTTCATCGAAGTCGCCTGCCCGGAACAGCCGGACAAAGGTGTCGATCCTCCGCCATTCGTCCGCAGCCAGAGGCGGCAGGGCGTGATCTTCGGGATGTTCGGCAAGCCGCCGCAGCGCCTGACGGCCCCGTTGCAGCGCAGACTTCGCAGCAGCGGGCGAGCACCCCGCGATCGCCGCGATTTCGTCGATGCTGTGGCCCAAGACATCCTTGAGGATGACCGTGCAGCGCTGCAGGTCCGGCAGCCGCAGAAAGGCCCGGAAACCGAAGGCTATCGCCTCGGGTGCGGGGGCCGGTTCAACGGGATAGTTGTCGTCGATCGGCACGTGCGGCTGCCTGGCCCGGCGGCGCATAAAATCAAGACTGGCGTTATGCGCGATGCGGAACAGCCAGGGCACGAAACTGACCACCTGATCCCCCCGGCTGCGGGCGGAGGACGCCTTGAGAAGGGCGTCTTGCAGAACGTCCTCGCCATCGATCGCAGACCCCGCCATCCGCGCGCAGAACCGGTGCAGCCGCGGCCGGACTGCCCGTATCAGGTCATCGAATTCCGGGTCGGTCATGGTCCTGATCGTCCTGTCGCAACGTGCAGCAGCCCTCAGCCCAAACGCCGGTTTGGCAGGGGCACACCCGATGTCGTCCGTGTATTGCGCCCGTCGGCCGTGCGGACATGCTACGCCTGTCGCACGTCGAAAAGATACATGCGGTAGCCGGAACTGTCGGGGGCGAACAGCCTGCGGTCGGCGGCGGCGGCCTGACCTTCCGGGCTCGCAAAGGCCGTGCGGATCGCCTCCATGTCAGCGAAGGTCAGGATGCCGACCCGATGGATGCCCTGGCCCCCCACGGGTGCGACAACGGGACCGTCGCTGATCTCATAGGAGAGAAGCCCGGGCAGCTTCCGTGCCAACGGTACGTGTGTGCCGAAATAGTGGCGGTCGAAGGCGGCCACGTCGGTCGGGGTCGGATAGATGACGATCATGCGGGCCATTGTCGCTCTCCTGGCTTGGCTGTTGCGGATCAGAAGACGACCGGCAGGGCCGAAACGGATCGCGGCCGGGGAAGGAATTTTCCGCAACTGCGGCTGCAGTGATGCGACGGCCGGAAACGATCCGCGACCCTGCCGCCAACGCTCCCGCCGGCCTTCCGTGTTGCTCCGGGTCAACAGGATGGGGCCGACTGCCCGATGCCCGGCGGCCCACCGCCTCGGCACATCCGGCGGTCCCACGTTCCGCGCGCCCTTGCCGCACCCACCGCCACCCGCTAAGGAGACCGTCACGGAGAGGTGGCCGAGTGGTCGAAGGCGCACGCCTGGAAAGTGTGTAGGCGGGAAACCGTCTCGAGGGTTCGAATCCCTCTCTCTCCGCCACTTGCTCTCGCGAAAGCGTTCTCCCGATCCGGCTGCGGCCGGATTTTTCCGTTGTTTTCGAGGGTTATACGGGTGGGGCTGTGAACCGACCCCGCGGCCATGTGGCCCGGAAGCAGTCTCTCAGGGCCGATATTCTCCGGATCTCATGACTGCGCCGATTTAGTGCGAAGCCTGTAGCCATTTGAAATCGCGTATCTTTCTGCTCAAGCCACCCGAACACTTCGACGTCGGTCGCGCTCGATAGATGGAACAGAAATCGAACCTTGCTTGATCACGGTCTTTGGTTGGATCGCTTCTTTCCCGGGTTACTGTCCTACCAAAGCGCGCGAGGGCGCGTTGCCTGACTTCAAATTGTTGGCACGTTTGATATACGCTCGACCCTGTGTCTCGTCCCAACCAACAGGAGAGTTGATGAGCTTTCTTAGCCAGCGTTCTTTGGTGCCAGCATCGACTCTCACGGGCCCACGGGTCTACTCGACGGATCTGCATGCCTCAAACTTTCGGAACGAGAGCTTGGATGAATTCGCGCTCACGACAGCACGAGCGCTGAAAACCAAGATGCTCACCAAGGGCACAGTGACTATCCATATGTCTCATCTGCTTTCGCCAGGCGGAATTCATTTCTTAGAAGCCTTTCCTGACGTTCTTCAATGCAAGGCGTTGCTGCCGGCATTTCGCGAAGATAAGCAATCAGTTGGGGATTACGTGAACGATCACGAGGAGGCCTATCACGCTGCAGGTATTGATGGGGCGCAGGTGGCGAGAATTGTGTCGTTACTTGAAGCCTCGTTCGAGCACGTGATGCCTTGGCAACTCGGCGACGTTCATGCTCGTTATAGAGAGCGGATCGTTGCCGGGCTTGTTGACCCGGTTTCGACGGCTCGCCGACGCCTTCTCGTTGCAAATGGAAATAATGAAGCCGAGATCAATGCTATCGCGGAGGAAATTGCGGCTGGTGATTTCTCTGAAGACGGTTCGATGAGACGATATTTGAGTGAAACCGACCCCAAGATCCGGTCGCTCCTCAGATATTACGAGCAGGCGGTTTATCACATGGTCGGGACGAGTGTCGTCAACTGCGAGTCCGGGACTGATCTTTCGCCCGCTTCGACCTTCAGCGCACTGGTAGTAGCAGAGAACGATTATTCTGCTGCACAGCCCCCCGTCTCCGATGCGAACGTGTTCATGCGCTTTTTCCTCGGGGAAGCATTTGAAGCGATGCAGTCGGGTGCAGTGCCCGTGGCTGCGCTAGACACGATGTCCTTCGAGTATGTTGATCGTATCAACCAAAGGCTTCGGGAGGCAAAATTTCATGAGCGATACGACGAAGTCGTGAGCACAGCGATCGCGAAGTCAAACGCGCTATCTGCTAATATGATCGAGGACTTCGATGGAGAGGCTTTCGCCGCGATGGCATCTGCGATCCACATGGAATTCATCGGCGAAATCGAGAAGGAAATTCGCGACTACACCTCAGTTGCGTATGAAGAAGCGCGCGCTGAAGCGATTGGACAAACGCAAAATATTGGCCTCAGCATCGCCGGCTCAGTTCCGGTGCTTGGTTCTCTCGTGACTGTATACCAAGGGGCGCGTGACTACCGGAGTTTTCTCGGCGCTGCACACAGGGCAGGCGAACTTGCCACCCCTCAAGGCTTTCAAACGCTCGGCCCGGAGAAAAAGAAAGAAATACTGACGGAAATCATAGAAAAAGCAAAGCTTTCTGAAATGTCAAGCACACGCCTTCTCGATGGAGCGAAGCTAATCTGCGATTTCAATGCCGGAAAGGTTGCGCGACTTTGAGCCGGTCGATGCGCCGCTCAAGACTGTTGCGGGCTCTTTCTGACCATGTGCTATTTGGCAGCCATTCGTGGAAGGCAAGCTCATAGCGGTGGTAGTAACCAGCCTCGATATCTCGTTCGAGTGCCGCACCGAACTTTGCCAACGGCCTGAAGCCTTCCTCGCGCTCGAAGAGAGCCCGTAACTCTGTGTCGAGCCACGCATCGCTTAAGAGAGTGTTCCAGGACGGCACCATGTGTCTGTGCTACCTTCCGACCTGACGTTTCTGCGGATTCTTACACGAACCCTCTTAAGGAATCTAGTCGCTGCCGGGCGTGCGACAAGGCTCCACGCAACTTGTCCAATGACTTACCCACCCCCGAGAGGTCTTTCGGATTGAGCGATGGCCGTGGGCTTAGGCGAACTGGCGAACTGGCGAATTGACTTCCAAGCTCTATGAGCGCGACAGCCGGTCGAGCATCCTGTCAATCAGGCTCTTGGCAGCCACCTGATTGACCGAACAATCATAGATCAGGTCGAAGACCTCCTTGTACGTCGCCCGCTTGGAGGCCGGGAGCTTCTCGAAGATGTCGCCTTCGGCTTTCGTCGTGTATGCGTCTACGGCTTTCTCAATATCGCGTAGCTGGCTCCGCAGCGCTGCGCGCTCTTCGTCTATCAGCAAGTCAAACTCAGTGACTCTGCGCATCTCCGCGAGAAGCGTGCCGATCTCTTCTCTGATCGTCTTCGCATAGCGCTGCGAAACAGCGCCCTGCCTCAGAACATCCAGCTTCTCATAGATCTTGTCGGCCGCGAGCTCGAAGGTCTTCAGCCGGTTACGCTTTTGCGACGAAGTCCGGCATTCCCGCGCAACTTCCATGCCAATCGGACGAAGATGCGCAATGATATTGTCGAGATGTGCGTTGTTCTCGAACTCATCCCGCCGTCCGTTTGGCACCACCCGGCTATCGAGCACATGAACTTCGCCAATCGTCCACGAACAGAAACGGTCTTCCGGGAATACCTCTAAGAACAGCCGGTCATGCCCGACCTGAATGTTGCCGACGCGAGCGCGCAGGCCGCGTACTCCCTGCGAGACGGGAATCGCACCCTGATAGTCATGGTGGATCAACCAGCCGACGGCTGCTGTCTCGCCGTCCATCCCGGTGATCTCGAAGGACTTGAGCGCACGCAAACTCGCGGTCTTGCTGTCCGAATAGGCCACCTCATTACGGTACGGTCGGTAGACCGGCTCCTCCGCACCATTGATGTGCACGTGATACGCCTTCCCGGCGCGGCCATGGTTTGAGAGCAGGGCCGCGATCTCTTCGCCAAAACCGAACTCCGGTGAGAACGGACACGGGCAGACCTGACCGATGAAGTTGGCAATCTCTGCTTCGTTGAGCAGGCGGTCATTGGCAATCCGGCGCGGCTTGACAAGTTCGACCTCGAAGAAATGCGCGGGGTACTCACCTGGATCAATCCGCCTCAGCGTCACAGCCTGCTTGACGATGGCCCGCAGATCAGTGTCGGCGTCGGTCGAGGTCAGCAGGCGCTTGACCACGCGCCCATCCCAGGACGCCTCCAGAACCTTCGTGTCGCCTTTCGAGCGCGATCTGAAGACAAGCTCCTGGACATAGCCAAGCGCAGACAGCCGCCCGACCCCCCTAAAGCCCCGTGCATCTGTACCCCGCTTGGCGCTCGCCCCGAAAGACAACATCCGTGCCGGGAAATCGGCATTGGCAAGACCAATACCGTTGTCACGGATTACTACACGGCGATCGATATGATCGAGATTGATCTCAATCCGCCCATGCTCGATAGACGGAACGAGGCCCGCTGCGACAGCATCATCGATGGCGTCCGTGGCGTTCTGCACGTATTCGCGGAAGACCGAGAGCGGATTGACATACATGGAGCTGCTCAGCAGTTCCAGTACGTCCTTGCCGACGAACACCTCGTGCTCGTCCAGTATCTCCGCCTCGACCTTCCTGCTCGCCCCGATCATTGCGCCCCGTCCCTAACTCTATGCAAAAACTTGTGTGATTGTCTTGATGGCCTGCTTGCCTCGGGGCTCAGGCTTGACATCTTCGTCGGTCAGCCCTGCATCCTCGACGCGCTCGTCTTCTGGCACCAGATAGGCGCTGATATCTTCCACCCTTCGGCGCTTCTGGGCTTCCCAGATGCGCGCTTCGTCGGATTTCGACATCGGCACGAAGAAGCGAGCCGCATCGCGTAGGCGACCGGCGGCGAGCTCTCCCAAATCCGCCTCGTAGTCGTTCTTGTCGCGGCCGCACAGATATCCGAGCAGTTCGGTCTTCTCGTCGCTTGAGAGCTTGCCCATCACTGCCTGGAAGGCCTCGAATTCGGGCCGTCCATCAAACTGCTCATACCAATAGCGGTTGAAAATGTAGTGATGCGGCCGCAGCAGGATGCTCTCGTATTCTTCATAGGTATCGCCGAACGCCTTGCGAAAGAATTCCGGCGCGCCACTGACGATGCCGTGCGTGGCCTGCAGGATGACCTGCATGGATCGCAAGTAGTAGGAATTCCAGTACGCGCCGACGTGGCCGCGGTCCTGCCGGTTGACTGGCTGGTAGCGCATCGGGAAGGAGAAGATGCGAATATCCAGCTCCTCATTGAGCTCGACGTTAAGTCGCATGCGCTCAAACAAATCTTTCGGACTGTCCTTGAAATTATATAGCATGTAGTTGGACAGCTCGGTGAGACCCGCTTCCGCCGAGTAGCGGATGGCCTGCGCGTAGGGCCTTTTCACCCCCAGATGATCGAAGGCGATGCGTAGGGGCTTGAGCGCAATCCGCGCGAGCTGTTGCAGATACATCGGGTCCTTGCACAGGATGCGCGCGTCCACACCTTGGTTGAAGTCCACACGGCGCTGAAGTTCGTAGCGACCCCGCTTGAGCTTCGCTCCGCGCTCAAAACCCAGACCAATGATCTCGGCGATGATGTCCTTGAAGTTAGCCGAGGCCACGACGTTGTTGTCCATAAGGATCAAATCGCGCTTCTCGCCGTAGAGCGCGTTCACGCCTTCGATCACGGATGTCAGCGAATTCGTGTCGCGCTGCATACCCTCCAGCGTCGGCACGCCGCAGAAGGCGCATTTGCGGACGCATCCCCGAGAGGCATAGGTGAAATAGGCGTCAGAGACCGGATACTGATACGAGATGTGATCAAGGATGCTGTAGTCCGGCACCAAATCCTCGATCGGTTTGCCATTCACATCGTCGGCGTAAAGCTCTTCATCGAACGGGTCGAGCTGCAGCGAGGTCGCCGGGGCTTCCCCGAGCAGGCCCCTGATGAAGCGCACGCCCCGCCAGCGTGGCTGGTCGATGAACTTGTCCTGCATCAGAGAAGCTGCAATGCCGCCGACAAACACCCGGTGCGCCTGGCCACCCACCAGATCAAGCGCGTAGTCGATGCTGCGCGCCGTGCGCTCCCACTCGAAGGAGAAAAGCGTCGTGATGTAGATGCGGTCCCAAGCCACATCGTAGGCCGACGGGTCTTCGCCCTTAACGAAGCGCACATAATCCTTCTTGCCCTGCGGACCATGGTACTGCGCAATCTTCATCAGCCCGAGGGGCGGGTACTTGTTCCGGTAGCCCGGTTCCACAAGAAGAATGTTCTTGTTCGCCATGCTTTGCCCCGATTCGTTAAGTGACGCCACCTTAGCTACACAGGTGACGTATGTCGATCCAGCCGAACCTGCTGCCGCTTCCCGGCGCGGCAAGCACGTGTGAAGTTCTCCTTTAGGCGTTCACGATTCGAAATCGCAGGGTGCCAAGCTACCACATCGTGTAGCACGGCGCCTCCAAACAACACAATGCAGGAAGTTTACGCGCGACCTCTCCTCGAGACGCGGGTCTAGATCCGCAACGCAAGCCCAATGCGGTCGTTCATGCTTTGAGACTGACCTCGGTAGAGAGGTTGAGCTAGCCCACCGCCACATCGTCAACCTGACTTCTTAGGGCGCAGACTACTCTCAATTTTGCTCTTGATTTTCGCGTAGTCTTTCTCATCGAGTTCCATTTTTAGAACATCATAAACAGCCTTAAGAACAATCAATTGCTTCCTATTCAGAACTCCTTGAAGATTCTTGGTTGCGAAGCTCCTGAGTTTCGAAACTTCGTCCTTTTTCTGCTGGAGCTTTACTTTCAGCTGATTTATCTCAGCGACTTCCTCGCCAGACCGATCCTTGGTAAGCGCCGACGCGACCTTCTCACATTGCCGATCGATCTTTGCGATTTGCTTTTGTTTGTCTTCTTCCGAAGTGAATCCTTGATCACTCTGATTGTCTGTCTCGGTGATAAGACGTTCGACTTCGGTCTTCAGTTTAGAAACGCTCTTGTTTCGTGCTGTAGAAGTCGTGCGCACCTCCGTCGAGAGTGCCTTCGCGAGCTCTTCCAGCTCCAGACGAACTTCCCGCCACGCCGCTGTATCCTCAAACCCGTCACGTCGGGCATTTGGCACGACAAGCCCAGGCCGGAGGAATACCTCTCCTACAAAGTAGTCATTGAATCTATCATTCGAGCCAGCTCCCACTGAAAAAAACTGCCGGGTGAGCTGCGGACCACCAACCATTATGTTTTCAACACGAATGCGAAGGCCAGCACAATCCTTGTCTGTGATGCTCCCGAGGAGTTGGGACCTACCGTACCACCCCCAATATCTCGATCGTCCAGACTGATCGGCAAAGTGTTCGATACCTGCAATTTCCATAATTTCGCCACCATGGAGCCTGACTCGTCCCCGATAGGGTTTGCGGACCTCATGGCGAGCGTTATCGTCATCAACTAAATCAATACCTACCGCCGGAACATCAAACGTGGCTTCGCGGATCAGTTTTCTAATCTCTCCGGCCCAAATGAATTTCTGTGAGTCATAGTCAACGGGTGCGTATTGGCTCAGGTATTGGTGCAGGAAATCGAATTGCAGGAACTCGCGTCCATCGCCTTTAAGTGATTTCATGCGAACTCGAAAGAAGTGCGACCTCTCAGCTTCCTCAAAAGCCTCGATTCTGCAACTGCCGCGCAGCACCGCCTCAAGATCCTTCGTCGGATCTTTCTTGTGTGGATCAAAATTGCTTCGAAGCTTTGCGCAATCAAACATGATACGCGTACCAACGTCTTCGCCCATGTAGCTCGTCTCAAAAATCAGCGTGTCACAATAAGCGATGCCTGCAAGACGTCCGATTCCGCGAAAGCCCGCATTCTCACCGATCCTTTTCGAGGACTTCCCGATGGAAAGTAGCGTCCTCGCGGCGACCAAACTTGAAATTCCAGCGCCATTGTCGGATATGACCAAATCGTCCAAATCAGGCGAATGCCGAATCTCAATTTTTCCGGACTTGTCGCCAATCAGCCCACTGGCTTGCGCCGCCTTGATGCCATCCAGTGAGTTCTGAACATATTCCCGAACAGCATCCCTTGCATCGGTGTACATGCCCACCGTCAGCGTATCGAGAACGAACGCACCGACTGGCGAGGCAAAGGGATCGCTTTCTTCCAATTCAATATCTTCCATCTTGGATACCGTTACGGCTGCTTATATGCCGGTTCAGGAAACTGAGCTTTGATGACAGACGCCGTAAAGAGCGGATGCTGGAGCATGAGCGTACCCTTGGGCAGCCTCATCAGCGAGGAAAGCTGTGGGTGACTAAGCATACGGTACTCTTGACCCTTCTTGGTTTCGATCGGATTCGTGCGCCCGAAGGCTGCCGTGCTACAGTTTCCGAGCACACGATCATGAACGCCGCTGCGGAACTGTTCCGCGCCGAAGAGTATTGTGCCCAGGGAACGGCCACGTTCTGTAATCTCAAGAAGCGTATTTGTTAATGTCCGTCCACCTGAACCTGTCTTTGGAGCATACTTGTTCAACTCGTCTGCGAATATGACGACCTTGCCCAGACCCTCCGCATCCACGCCTTCAAAATCGCCGAGCTTAGCATCAAGCACTGATTGAACAACGTCACCCACAACCAAGCATTGGAGGTAGTCAGGTAGCGGCTCAATGTCGATGACGACAACTTTGCCAGGTGCAAGGCTCTTGACGATCTCAGGAACGGACTTCTGCCGCCGCTCGGCCGCTTTTGTTTGCGCCCGCTCCCCAAAGATACCGTTATCGATGCGTATACGCAGAAGACGATTAAACTTGCGCCAAGATTGAACGGGAATGTCACCGCCACGACCGGACTCGGTGCGTAGCTTGACTTCTTCTTCTAGGTCTTCCCACTTGGCCACCTCGAAGCCAATTGCGCTATCGCAGCAGTTTTCCATCGTGTAGTTTGGATCGTCTACATCGGAAAACAAAAGTGGTAATCGCTTGAGGCCCTCTTCTACACTGTAGAAATAGTTGAATGCGTTACCCGTCTTGATCTGCGCTTCAAGAGTTGGCCGAGAAACGCGCGACTGTGTATAGTTTCGCCCCGGATCATCACAATAGGGGTAAAAATAGGTTACATCTCGGAAAGGAACTGCGTCCAATCCGCAACGCTCCCAGTCGCGCCTGATTGAATCGGTTAGATCATCTCTCCCCTTATCTATCGAGAGCAGGTCTCGCCCTTTAACATTGAATATGATGATGGAAACATCGTCTGTAAACTTCTGCTGTAGCGCACTTAACAAAAACATTGCATAGGAAGTTTTGGTCGCAAGTCCGGAGATACCGGCGATATTCAAGTGTGCGCCTTCTGGCCCGATGAGGAAGTCCGCCTCGAAATTTATATCGACTACTTCACCATTTGACATCGACATGAAACCGGCCGGCACAGGTTTTTTGAAACCTTTAAGTCCAAGTGCCTCTCGAACACCGTCCGCGTCAGCCCAGTGAACGGGCGCCGAGTCTCTGACCGGCATCTCGATCCCAGACGAGTTGTACATGACTTCTGCATGAGCAATTGTCGTGCCGATCCGCTCCGACCGGGGTGAAACGCTGACATCGCCAAAGTCGCTGGAAACATAACTGGACAGAAATCCAGCTCCATCCGTCAAGTGTTCTAGATCGGTAATCATCGCGTATGACGAACTAATATCGCCTTCTGCCGTTCCAATATGCTCGATCCGAACCACGTCAAAAGGTCTTGCCTTGACGCTATCATCAATCCAAAACTTGAGTGTCGTACTGGTTGTCGGCGAGCTTTCTGTGGCAACCACACGTCCAATAATTCCTTTGCCATGCTTGTTCATCAAAAAGCTCCCATCAGGGTTGAAGAATTGGCAAAGCGTGACTTTAGATACTGCTCGACCTGGAAGATGGGATACAAGTGTACAGCCCATCTTGCGTCTTTGCCGTAAGGCGTCACATTGCGCTCGGACAGGATTGATTTGCAGATGTTACTCACCCTAGATTGATCTATTCCATTTTCTTCCTCGTCTCGCCCCACAGCAATCACCTCGATTTTGGCAACGCCCTGCAAGGGACTATGCATATACTCCTTCGGTCTCAACTTGAGGTACCAATTGGCAAGCTGAAGTTTCTTGAACTTTTGTCCGAAGACGAAGGTACGGTCGCCAAAATCAAGGCGCTTCGCTAAAGTGCCGATATCATATTTATTTCGTCCTTTACCGGCGCTTACGTGGGGTTGGAATGTTTTGGCTACCGCTGCAACGTTTCTGAAGTGGGACGTGTCGATCTTACCTTGATCGCCAAACTGGAGTCCGCCATCGATCATCAGCATTCTTTCATCACTAAGCATGCCAGTTTGGGCAAGTGCTCGTACAGTATCAATTTCTGCATCGTGCATCGCTCGCATAATTAGGGCGATACCGAGATCGGAAAGTGTTCCGCCCTCTTTCAGTTTTCCGGTCTTGTACTGCATCACATGAAACTTGAAGCGACTGGTCGCATCCAATTCTGCTTGAATTTGGCGATAATCATCGGCGCTCAACGTGTCCGGAAACACGATTAAGTTCTTGAATGTGCAATGCTCAGCTAGTGGCTTAAGCTTTCCGTTATCCCGCCGCTCTATCACACCCACTCCGATTAGGCCGGCTAAGATCGGATAATATCGTCCTTCGACCACCACCTCAGCGATACTGAAGACGCGCCTTGATCCATCAAGAAAAAAACGGAACAATGAAGGTTGATCGGTGTTGATCGGCGGCAGCTCGCTTGTATGAGAACGATCCTTCATTGGCGGATTCTCGAAAGGAACCTGCATCGGCTTCAAATCAACTGGCGCGTCAGGATGTTCCGTGACTTCTATCTCCCGTCTGTGTGTCGGCATGCAGTTGATGCCGGTCTTCGACAGGGTCTCAAGGATTCTAGGCAGTTCCGTTCCTCCAGCACCTCTTTGGTGGAAGCCCGCTTGCCTTGTCCGTCACCGGAAGGGCGAGATGCCACGATAGACTCTAGCTCGTGTCCCCTTGGTCAGGACGCAGCCGCTTAACCGGTACCGCTCTCACGATCAAACCTTGGTCTGGATGCCGATTAGTCAGTCCGGAAACCGTCGTCTGGTCTGCCGTGCTAGCCAGAAAGAATCGAGTAAGATACTGGCAGTTGCGTGCTATTGTGTCTAGCCTTGGTCAGGCACCGCAACCCGTCGTACTTTGCTCTACATGCGGTGGATCGCATTCGATTAGCGACCAATGTTTCCGTGCTGCTGGAAGCGGCCGTTAATGGATCAACCATATGTCTGCTGGATGTTCTGCTGCACTACGCCGGCCGTTATTTGTTCCGGCGCGGCGGTGGAGTGGGCGCGTAGCGCGGAGAAGTCTAGGCTGAGTATGGCCGAGGGATTTGCTGATCATTGGCAGACCTTGAAGCTGAGCGGTGGGGCTGGCTGATGTGCGACCAGCAACCCGACGGTTTCAAGCTGTTGATGCCAATTCGCGGGAAGCGGCTTCGGCACCGTAGCAAACGTCACTTCTGGCCTCTGCAGGCCATCCACGATCACCTCAACGATGTCTGGCGCAAGCAGGGTCAGGCGCAGTATGCGGGTCATGTAGGATGGTGAGATTCCCTCGCGCTCGGCAAGCTCAGCTATGCTGGCGAACTCGCCTTGATCCAGCATGCGCTTCCACCGAAACGCCCGTCCCAGGGCCTTGATCAGCGCGTTGTCGGGTGTTCGATGTTGCGCGGCACCGTCTGGCACCTGCATCTCCTTGCGCCCGCCGCGCTTCACGATGCGGAACGGCACGTGGACAGTGATGACGGCATCCGTTGAACTGCCGCTCGGCGCAGGGGTCATTGAGCGTGCGTCCCCTGTCGATGTGTCTTGCCTGTTGTGCTGCCCCGGCTGTTGTTCTTGCGGTCGGCGATTGTGGAGGATGACTTCAGCTTCAGTGATGGGTTCAGGTTTTCCGGTTCGTTGATCAGGTTATTGGGCACAAGCGGCCGATCCCCTGCCTGACGGACAACCCTTAGAACTTGATGAAATTCCAACGGTCTCACGCGGCATCCTTCCGGGTCGGCCCGATTTCTGCGGCAAGCCCCGCGAGACCGTCGGCCCTGAGGCGGATCGCGAGGCCAGCCTCACCGATGTCCACCCGCTCGACGACCAGCCCTACGATGCGCGCCTGCTCGGCGGGGAAGAGTTCGTCCCACAGCGGGTCGAGCTGCTGAAGGCCGGCTCGGGCATCCGCTTCCGTGATGTCGCTGGCCTGGGTTCGTGCGGACTTCCACGTGCCTGCCACGATCTCGGGCTGTCGGAACACCCGTCGCAGCTGGTCAATGACGGCGGCCTCGATCTCGCCTGCGGGCACGCGGCCGACCGGGCACGTGCCTTTACCATGTTTCAAGATCGATTGGCTTATGTAGTAGCGGTAGAGTTTACCGTTCTTCCGCGTGTGTGTGGGGGAAAAGGCCTGACCATTCGGGCCGAAGAGCAGGCCCTTCAGCAAGGCCGGCGTCCGGGACCTCGTCTGCGCCGCCCGCACCCGGGGGCTGGTCTGGAGGATGGCGTGCACGAGGTCCCAATCCGCCCGGTCGATGATGGCCTCATGCTCGCCGGGATAGCCCGACCCCTTGTGGACCGCCTCACCGATGTAGGCGCGGTTCGACAGCATCCGGTAGAGGAACTTCTTGTCGATGCGGTTGCCGCGCGACGTGCACAGGCCACGCTCGTCGACCTCCCGTGCCAGGACCGTGCAGGACCCGATCTCGCGGAAGCGGGTGAAGATCCAGCGGACGTGGTTGGCCCGGTCCTTGTCGATGACGAGCTTGCGGTTCTCGACGCGGTAACCGTAAGGCGGCACGCCACCCATCCAGATACCCTTCCTGCGGCTGGCGGCGACCTTGTCTCGGATGCGCTCGGCCGTGACCTCGCGCTCGAACTGCGCGAAGGACAGAAGGATGTTCAGCGTCAGCCGACCCATCGAGGTGGTGGTGTTGAAGGACTGCGTAACACTGACGAAGGTCACGCCGTTCCGGTCGAAGACCTCGACCAGCCGTGCGAAGTCGGCGAGCGAGCGCGACAGGCGGTCGATTTTGTACACGACGACAACGTCGACCAGCCCGTCCTCGATGTCGGCCATCAACCGCTTCAGCCCGGGGCGTTCGAGCGTGCCCCCTGAGATGCCGCCGTCGTCATACCGGTCGCGGACCAGCACCCAGCCTTCTGACCGCTGAGATGCCACATAGGCCTCGCAAGCCTCCCGTTGGGCATGCAGGCTGTTGAACTCCTGTTCCAAGCCTTCCTCGGAGGACTTCCGGGTGTAGACGGCGCAGCGAAGCTTGCGGACGACCGCGTCAGTACGGACGGGGGCGTTCATGACCGCCCCCTGTGGTTCTTGAGCCCGAAGAAGGTCCAGCCGTTCCAGCGCGTACCGGTGATCGCGCGAGCGATGGCGGACAGCGACTTGTAGGGCCGACCCTGCCATTCGAAGCCGTCGGCGGTGACGGTGACGATCTGCTCAACGCCCTGCCATTCCCGCAGCAGGCGCGTGCCAGTGATGGGACGGTCGCCGTCAGCGCGGATGCCGCGCTTCTTCCTGTCGCCGCCGTCCAGGTCTTCGCCCATCCGTTCCAGCCGCCGGATGGTTTCGGGCTTCAGGCCACCGTAGGCGAGTTCCTGAATGCGGTAGGCGAGGCGGCTTTCTAGGTAGCGCCTGTTGAAGGGCGGTGGCTCGCTGTGGAAGAGGTCGCGCCACTGCGTCTTCAGGTCCGCTGTCGGGATGGTCTTCAGCGCGGCGAGGCGCGCCGGGATGGGGTCCGCGGCAGCCGGTGCTGGGACCGCACTGCCGTATTGGGCAAATGTCTTCAAATGGGTCATGCAACTCTCCGGTCAGGTCGGTTTGCATGACCGCTTCGGTCGGCCGGGAAGTGTAGCGAACTTTCTCCGGGTGCCGCGGATAGTCCGCTTGACTGCCGCGCGTGAAGCCGGACCAGCCCGAGTGCAAGAAGGCGGCAGACCTCGGCCCGGCGTTCGGCAGGTGTCAGGTGCGAGGGGTGGACGGGGTTCACTTGGGGTTGGCCCCCATGCCCTGCAATCTTTCTTCGTATTCTTCGAGGTCCGCCGTACCGTACCGGATGGTGTTGCCGATCCTCAGGAACGGCGGTCCTTCGCCGCGCACCCGAAGCCGTTGGACAGTTCGAACGCTGACATCCCATCGAAGAGCCAGCGACCGTTCGCTGATGTACGACGTTTCCCGAACTTGTGTCTTTTCAACCCGTGTATGGTCCACGCCTGCCGCCTCCTGACCGAACTTGTCGACCAAGATGATCCAGGACATTCGGACAGTGGCGGGCACTGTCCGGACTATTTGTGGCGAGCGTACAACTTTGCATTGGCGGCGGCGGACGTGCCCACCCCGCGACCGGCGCACAATTCGGCGGCGCGCGAAACCGAATGTCCCTCCTCAACCAAGCGATCCATTGCCGCGAGGATGGCAGAGGTGCGAGGTCGCGTTGCAGCCGAGCGTGCATGGCCGCCAGCAGCGGCATCCCGCCAGTTCTTCGCGGCCTTCTTCACAAGGGGCGTGAACGCCCGATGGTGGTAGAGTTCGAGGAGCTTTCCCAAACCCAAGATGCTCCAAAGCCGCGTTTCCCCCTCGCTCGTCTCAACGCGCCGCACGCATTCGGCAATGTCGGCCAGGAACCACTCGGCGGAGAACGGGCCGCAGAAACTCCTGATGAACACGATGCCCGCCGTGATACGTGGCCACTCGGCGTATTCCGGATGATCGCCCATCGGATCGGCGGTCACATGGTCCGGCGCAAGCACCCATGTTCCTTCACGTTCGAGGACGTATTGGTCAACAGGCGGGAGGCCACGCAGCCGAAGTTCGGCGTCGGCCTGAATGCGGATGGAGGCAATATGCTCCGCAAAGGGCACCGATGTCCCAGGATTGAGGAAGGCTTCCTTCTCCTCTGGTGAAGCGTCGGCCCGCAGGGACGTGATCTGGAAGCCATGCATTTCGTCCGCAATGACGAAACTGTCGGCGCCAGGAGTGACGCTTTGCGGGATGGGGCGTGCCTCGATAGGGGTGACTTTCACCCATTCCGAGACAACACGACCTGATGTGCGCCGAGAATCAGCCATGCCGACGATACTGTACATCATGCCGTCGGCATGGAGCATGGTCGCTGGCGTCGGGCCCCTCGTCCTGGTTGTCGTTACCTGTCGTCTCCAGTCATGAAGTGCCACGATTTCAATGGTTTAGACGATTTGCTATAGTTGCGCTGTCGCGTCCTCGCCTGTTCGGGGACCGGCCCGGGCGGGTGGAGGGTTGATATGACCGTGGCACCCCGCATCTGGAATGGCCCACCACGGGGCGGGGACAAAGGCCAGGCGCAGTCCGAAAGGTCGAAGCGTGTCCCCCGGCACCAGACCCGGTGTCGCAAGTAGCGACCAACTTCGGGACGTGGGTCAAGAACGATCCCGGGGGCCTAAGCGACGGGGCGGCTCCGGCTGACACGGAACAGCTGACGGCAGTGGGGACCAACCTCGGCATGTGCCCGGGGCTGGTCGTCCTATGCCGTCACTCCAGGACTCACCAGCTGACACAGGGGTTAGTAAGGAAGAGGAACGTGGTAAAGTGAAGCAAGAACGGCCGAAGGCGAAGATCAGCGGCCGATCGCTACGTCGGCATGCAGCGCCCCGACGTCGACTGAATGAACGGCACCAGCGTCAAGCCGGCTTGACCGACCCGTGAGTATCAGAGGGCCATGTACAATCGCCGGTCAGACATCGTGGAACGCCGCATCGCGGACTACCTGCGAAGCCCGTCACTGCGACAAATCCGCGACCCGCGGTCGATCGCCAGGTTGTCCGCCGAAATCCTGAGGGAACTCGACGCCGATCTCGGCATCTGGCGCAAATGGGACGGCCCGCGACAGGAACTGATGTCGTCGGCCGTCGAGTGCTGGATACCGGTCGACGACCTGCATGCGTTCCTGAACGAACTGCCCGGGCCTCTCCTGACACGGACGGACGTAGAGGAACGACTGCACCACCTCATCGAGGTGGAGGCTTGGGGACGGCCGGAGGATAAGCTGCAAGACGAATGCCTAAGGATCTACGCGGAGGAGAAAGCGCAGGGCACAGAATTGCCGGCAATCGTCGCGCGCATCTCCCGGTACGTTGGGTCTCAGTTCGTTCGCCTGAGGCAAGAGCGGCGTGATGCGGAACAGGGCCGCCTCGATGCGGCTCGAGCAGAGCGGGAACGGCGGCTTCTCTCGGCCGCCGATTGCCCCTGGACGCAAATGCGGGGATCGCGGTGCCTCTACACCCGGAAGAACGGGCGCCTCTATCGCCTCCAGCCAAACAGGGACAAAACACTTTGGCTCGATCGGGTTGAGCACGTGGACGACGCCGCAACCGGTGTTCAGATCGGCAGGTACAGTTCACGTGGGCAAGCATCGAAGGTGCTGGCCCGGGTTGCTTTCGAGCCCGAGTGACCCCGGGGATTCTTCTCACTGTCGGCAGCTGTCGTCGGATGTCATATCCTGTCATTCTATCAATGGCTTAGCCAATCCTGTATACTTCCCGCGCGCGTGGACGGACCGCGAATTCCGGGACCGGGGGGGTATCATGGGGAAACCGACAAGGATCGAGACAGCCGCCGCCTTGCGCGTCGACTACCGCCCTGTCGAGGCGTTGATCCCCTTTGCCAGGAACGCCCGCACCCACAGCCCGGCACAGGTCGCGCTGATCGCGGGATCAATCCGGGAGTTCGGCTGGACGAACCCGGTCCTCGTCGACGGCGCGAACGGCATCATTGCCGGACATGGCAGGGTCCTTGCTGCACGACAGTTGGGCATGGCGCAGGTGCCGGTCATCGAGCTTGCCCACCTGACCGAGACGCAGAAGCGGGCGCTTGTCCTTGCCGACAACCGGCTTGCCGAACAGGCTGGATGGGACCGTGAACTGCTGGCGCTCGAACTCGGCGACCTCAAGGATCTCGACGTCGATCTCGGGTCACTGGGGTTCGACGCCAGGGAGATTGATGACCTGTTCCGGGACGCTATGGCCGACGCCCGCGAAGATGACGTCCCTGCCCCGCCTGACCATCCCATAAGCCGTCCAGGCGATCTCTGGCTCCTCGGGGACCATCGACTTGTCTGCGGGGATGCGACCGACGCCGCGACCGTCGCGCGGGTCCTGAATGGCGTGAGGCCGACACTCATGGCGACCGATCCGCCGTTCGGGGTCAACTACGACCCCGACTGGCGGAACCGGGCGGGCCTCTCCACGACGGCGCGGACCGGCAAGGTCCTGAACGACGACCGCGCCGACTGGCGGGAAGCCTGGGCGCTCTTCCCCGGCGACGTCGCCTACGTCTGGCACGGGGCCTTGCACGCCACGACCGTGGCCGAAAGCCTCGTCGCCTGCGGCTTCGACATCCGGTCGCAGATCATCTGGGCCAAGCCCCGGCTGGTGCTGTCCCGGGGCGACTTTCATTGGCAGCATGAGCCCTGCTGGTACGCCGTCCGGAAGAAGGGCAAGTCGCACTGGACCGGGGACCGCACGCAGACCACGCTCTGGCAGGTCGCCACCAAGGATGGCGTGGAGGACAGCGCGACCGTGCACGGCACGCAGAAGCCAGTCGAGCTCTTCCGCAGGTCGATCCTCAACAACACTTCGCCGGGACAAGCGGTCTACGAGCCCTTCTCCGGGTCGGGGACCTGCATCCTGGCGGCCGAGACCACGGGACGTGCCGCGTATGCCATGGAACTCGACCCCGCCTACGTCGATGTGGCGATCCTCCGGTGGCAGGCCTTCACAGGGAGAGAGGCGAGGTTGGAGGGCACCGGACAGACTTACGCGGAGCTCAAGGCAGACCGGGAGGGAGTGTCGTGATGCCGAGCTTCCTGTCCGATGCTTTGCCCCTCGCCCTTCTCCTGGTCGCGGCGGCCATGGAAGGGGTCGGCGTCATCCGCTCTCCATGGCATACGCGCCCGTGGGAGCGCTGATGGGACGGCCGCCACTCACCCTGACGGAAACGCAGCGTGCCGAGGTCGAGACCCTCGCGGCGGTTCTGTCGGCAAGCCAGATCGCCGACTACTTCGGGATTGGCCGGACGACGTTCTTTGCCATGATCCAGCGGGACGCAGAGATTGCCGAACGCTATAAAAAGGGCAAGGCGAGGGCGATCGGTGCCATTGCCCAGAGCCTCGTCATCAAAGCCCGGTCGGGCGACACGGCCTCGATGATCTTCTACCTCAAGACGCAAGCGGGCTGGCGTGAGACCGTCCAGGTCGAGACGCGCGAAGAATGGGCACCTGTGCGTCCGACGCTTGCCGATTTGAGTGACGCCGAGATCAGCGCGATGATGGCGTACCTTGACGGTGCGATTGCGGCGCAGCTGGGACAGGCCGCCGAGGCGCCGGCTCTTCCCAAGGAAGACCAATGAGGCCCGGCCGCAAACCCACCCCGAGCGTGATCCGGCGCCAGAACGGCAATCCGGGCAAGCGGAGCTTCAACGCCCTAGAACCCGTCCTGCCGCCCGGCATGCCGGCATGTCCGCCACACCTGGGCGCTACGGCGCGAGAGGAGTGGGACAGGCTTGCGGGCATCCTGCACGGTCATGGCGTCCTGACCGAGGCCGACCGGGCCACGTTCGCGGCCTATTGCCAGTCCTGGGCACGCTGGGTGGAGGCGGAGGAGAAGCTCAAGGAAACCCCGATGCTGATCCGCACGCCGTCGGGTTACGTCCAGCAATCCCCCTGGCTCTCGATCGCCAACCGCCAGCTCGAACTGATGAACCGACAGGCCGCGGAACTAGGGCTGACCCCGGCCTCGCGGACCCGCGTCCGGGCGCTGGAAACCATCTCCGAGCCGACGATCAACAAGATCGAGCGCGTCATCGTCAGGATCGGGACAAACGACGCCAACGCAACGAGCGACGGATGTCCGGTCTGGGTGCGGCATGAGAATTGAAGAACGGAAGGCGCTTTCGACGCGAACCCGAGCCTCTGGCCGCTGCGGCTGAAATACCCCTGCCGGGCGTCGTTACTGCTCAGGCTTCACCAGACAAATCCTAACGACTTATGGATTGCGTGATGGACTGCACTCGCCTCATGATTGAAGTAAGACGCGAGGACCCTCGATGTGTCCACACCTCGCGTCCGGACCCGGGGCCCGAACATCCCCCAAGACGTCCCGTCCCGGGTCCACTTTGCGATAGTGTCATCGCAATAGAGTTGAGTGGCCTACGGCATTGCTCCCTTGAAGAAGTTTGATCTCGGCCATGCTGGCCTCGGCAAGTACGCGGGAACACCAGTGTCGGCCTGGAGAGAGGTCGCTATGCCGTCCAGGACATTGCGCCGAAGGGCCACCGCGTCTTCTTCCCGAGGATCGAGGGTTGCGAAGTTCGCCCGAACTTCTCGTTCCTGTATGGATGGGGCGAGATGACCATAGGTTCGGACCACGGTATCGATCGTTGCATGTCCAAGCTGTCGCGATACAGCCAGCAACGATGCTCCGGATTGCACGAGCTGGCTGGCATAGGTGTGGCGAAGGCCATGAAAGCAGAACTCGTCCGGCAATTTCGCCGATCGAACAGCGTCCTTGAACAAGTGCCGATGCTCTGTCTGCGACCAGGATCGCCCGGACTGCGACGTGAAAACGAAGTCCTGTGGCACCTTGCCTTCGCAGAGCCTCAGAAAGAACGAGAGCCCCTCGTCCGGCAGATACACGTGCCGTGAGCGGTAGCCCTTTGCCCGATTGACATGAATGCCGAAAACACCTCGCGCGACGTCCCGAACTTGCAAACGTGCAAGTTCGGTTGACCGACAGCCACTGTAAAGCGCACCCTGGACAAGCTGCCGAAGATCAGGACGGCAAGCCGCAAGGAGTCTGCGGCATTCATCTCGCGTGAGAGCCAGGCTCCGCGGCGCATCGTAGCTCGGAACATTCCGAATGCATCGCCACGCCCGATCGTTGTCGATCTTGCCGTTTTCCCAAGCCATCTGAAGCGCCATGCGAAGGATGCCCAGGACCGTGTTCAAGGTCTTCTTCCGCTTGCGCAGCGCTTCTTCCCCGAGGTCCTTGATCGCGACGCGAGGACCAGGAGGACGATTTCCGCGTCGCGGGGCCGTTTCAAGAAGGTCGACGCAGAACTTGCGGATATCCAGCCCTGTCAGGTCTTCCGCCGGAGTATGAGCGAGCCTCGGTACGAGGTGACAATTGATCAGAGAGAGGGCAACGGTGAAGTGGCTCCACGTGGCCGCGATGCGCTTCCATTCGACATAGTCGTGAAGTGCCCCGCCCACAGTAAATGGCCCGTCCGCCGGGGTATAGCGAAGCTGCACTGTTGTGCCGACCGGGAAGGATCGGCTCGCGATGTTGGCAACGTCCGGATGATCGAACCAATCGCGCGCAAGTTGCAGCGCGTGACCGTACGATACGCCGATGCCGTTTCCTGCGGAGACATGCCCGAGGCGGCACTGGTGGTAACCTCCATCCTTCTTCCGGACACGGGCCACCCAATAGTCTGCTTCGTCTCGGCACGGCTTGTGCACTCCGATGCTGCGACAGTATTCGAGGATGTTCCAGTAAGGGGCATTGCTTCTCGGGAGGGCAGCCACGACCTCGGGCTTTGAAAGATCTAGCTGGTGCACGAACCGTCTGAGCATCGGTGAGCCTCCTGATGGGTTTGCGGCAACGCGCTTCGGCGCACCGGAAAACTACCCGCCGTCCGGCCAGAGTCGCACTGAGTGTTCCCGACTATCTCGACTAGGACTCCAGCCCAGGAAAGAAGGTCTTGGGCAGCCGTCAGGCCAGACGCTTGCGGTATGCATGGGAAGGCCGGGACCAGGTCCGATGAAGTCCTTCCGCAAGGACTTGGGCGAGTCCCATCAGAATCAACCCTCTCGATGCCGGAGACGCTCATGCCAGCGAAATCGAGCGCTTGGGCCCTGAAATCTTCCTACACTTCGCCGCCGATCCGAGCGTACGTAACTGCCAAACGAACGTTAGGCAGTTGTGTACACCCGCAATGACGCCCCTCGCTCCCTCCCCGACACGCTTGGTCGCCTATGAACGCGTCTCCACCGCCCGGCAGGGCCAGTCAGGGCTTGGGCTGGAGGCACAGCGGAAGTGCATCGACGACTTCGCAGCCTCACGGAGCGCAGAGGTCCTAGCCCGCTTCACCGAAGTCGAGAGTGGGAAGCATGCCAAGCGGCCGGAACTGCAGAAGGCGCTCCACCTTGCGAAGGTGACTGGCGCCACGGTCGTCATTGCCAAGCTCGACCGGTTGAGCCGGAACGCCGCGTTCCTTCTGGCCCTTCGCGACAGCGGGGTGAAGTTCCTTGCGGTCGACATGCCGGAGGCGAACGACCTGACGGTGGGCATCATGGCGCTGGTGGCGCAGGCCGAGCGGGAGGCGATCTCCAGACGCACCAAGGAGGCGCTTGCTGCGGCCAAGGCGCGGGGGGTCAAGCTCGGGAACCCGAACGGGGTGGAGCCCCTCACGCGGGCTGGAAAAGGCGGTGTGGCGCTACGGGCAACGGTCTCGGCGAATGCCGATCGGTTCGCCGTGGACCTAGCACCCGTCTTGGTAGACATCAGGGCGCAGGGGCACACCTCACTACGTGCAATTGCAGCTGAACTTACACGGCGAGGGATGCGGACACGGCGGGGCGGGAAGTGGGGCGTTGGGACCGTGCGCGTCCTTCTTAGTCGATGTGGTAAGTGCAACCAGCGGAATAGTTGATGGCACATCTGTCCAACCGATCGACGCAAATGTGTGGGAGCAGCCACTCCATCCAAACGAAATAGCTAGGGCCGTTTGCTTACAATTTGCCCGTGGGTGAGCACAGTATCGAAGTTTTCTCCTGACGCTGCGTACGCGTCGCCCTTGCCGCATCGCAGCGAACAAGTCAGGTCCAGTCAAATTGGGCCGGAAGGGCAACATTTCTGTCGGTGAACCTGCTTGCCAGCCGTAGGGCACCACATGCTCTGCCCTTCGTCGAGATGAGGAACTTATGTGTGGATAACTCTTAGTCCGTCAATTGAGAGGGCTATTCAATGTGCTTCTTTAGGTTGTAGCGTCTTGAAGAAGGTCGCTAACGGCTTTCTGTCAAGAGAAGAAGTCGCCGCCATGCTTCGGCAGCGCTTTTTGCGAGTTTGAACTTCATCCTTTCGCACAACCCCGATTCTTGCGCGGAGTGGGGTAAATGCCTGATTTACTTGATTCCAGAGTCTTTCCGCTGTTCCGCCTCGGAGGGTGGTTCCGGGCGAAGGGTTTTGACGCGACTTGGGGCAAAGTTACCGAATGGACGGAAATTGGCGGGCGCGGTGTGCTGGACTTGGGCTACGCGAGCAGGCCCGGCACAAGCGGAACCACGATACGTTGGTCGGCCTTTGCGCGCTGGGCTCCGGCGGGAAGCGGTTATGACTTCAGCCGCCCCGATGATGGCAGCCCCAACGCTTACAGCGATCCCAAGTCTGTGGTCGAGGGTCTGAAAAAGGCCGCGACCGACAAGGACAGGTTCGCATTCTGGCTCTTCCGGGCTTCGGGCGACAAGCGATTCGCGATGACCGGCGCGGACGCGCTGGCCGCTTTCGACCCGCAGTCGGCGGGTGTGGAACCGGTGGCGGTCCTGCCGCTTGAGGCGGGCGAGAAGCTTGCCGGATCGGGGCTTCTGACCGGCGACCAGGATGGGGGCAACTACCCGGGTCATTTTCGTCTTCAGGCGAGATTGCCGTTGCCGGTCGGGATGGCCTCAAAAGGTCAACCGCCCGCGACCGGCCTGCCGATCACGTCGATTTTCAGGGGAACGGTCGTTTCGGACCAGGATGCAGGAAAAGCGACCGGAACGGAGTTCTGGCTGCCACCAAGAGGTGCGGCGACCGGGACAGACAACGGGGACGGCGCATTCTGGTACAGAGGCGGCGGGTGGAAGGCCGATCCTGGGTCTTCGGGCAAGACTCTGAAGTCGGATGCACGGACGTTTCTGAAGGCCTGCGGAGTTGTCCCGGAAGAAGGTGGCGTCGGTACTGTTGAGAGCGCCGTTCTTTCCTGCGCGAAAGATGCGAAGGACGGAAGTTGGGCCTACAGCGCTGAGTGGAAGGCCGTGCGGACCTCCGCGAAGGAACTTGCTCTTGAGGAGCAGACCGGGGGGGTGCTGGTTTTCGGCGGCGACGTGCGGTTCGGTCTGGATTTGGCGAGCCAATACACCACTGGGGGCCTGTTCCCAGATGCCGACGATCCCCAGGAGATCGAAGAGGTCCGCGCCGGCCCCCTCTCGTTCTACGTAAAAGAGACCATCACCGACCTTGCCGCAGACCCGGAGCCGGTGCCAGAGAAGGACCCGGAGGACCTCACCAAGTTCGTAATCCCGCCGCGCACCTTCCGCCTTGGCGGGATTGCGGCGGCGGTGGCGGCGATGGCGGCGTCGGCCGAGGCCTTGGTCAGGGTCGAGGCGGCCCCGCAAAGCTTTCTGCCGCGCCTGACGCTGGCGGGGGACAAAGCCGAGGCAAGCTTTGTGCTGCGCAGCGGCGCGGTGACGGCACGCCTGACGAACGGGCGGTTCGCCTTCGACATGCCGAAGGACGGTCAGGGCGTGCCGAAGATGCGGCTGACGCTTGAGGTGCCCGAGGACGGCTCGACCAATCGCATTCCGCTGATGGCCAACTTTCCCGGCATTGCGGTCGGCCCCGACGGGATGCCGGTCGGTGCGGCGGCGGCGCAGGCGGCGCTGGTGCTTCTGCCCGCAGAAGACAAAGATTGGGGGGCGGACGATTTTGCCCGTTTCCGCATCGGCCCTGCGCCCGTTCCCGACCCCGCCGATTTCGCAGGGCGGTTGGGCGGGCTGCGCTTCGACCGACCCGCAGATATCAGCCCGACGAATGCCGGGGGAACGCGCCTGATCGACAGTGATCCCGGCACGTCCTGGCTCGCGTTCGGGCCGCCCTCGTCCGGCCGTCCTCGGGACGGCGGCGTGGGATCTCTGACCCGCGCCGAGCCGCCGTTCCGGATCGGGCTGCATCTGTCTCTGCGGATGAAATCCGTCCGGATCGAAACCTCGGACCTGCCGCGCGGAGACCGGAGAGGGCGGTCGGCTCCACTGGTGATCGGCGGGGGCGGGGCGAACGGTGATTTTCTGCTGAGGGTGACCGAAACTCTCGCAGGCGATGCGGACCGGCAGCTGAAGGCGGAACTGTTCGACCCGTCAAAACCCGGCGAAGCAGGAACCGGCGAGCCGGTGCGGGCGGTGCTGTCGTTCGAACCCTTCTCGCTGGTGCGGGTCGATCCGGGGCGGCTGGCGAAAGGCCTGGGCAAGGACAGTACCGGGGTCGCGACCTACGACAGCGACACGCGGACCTGGCTGTACCCCCGCGCAAACGACAGCTACCGGCTGACCTATCCGCCCGCCGTCGTCGGCGAGGCGAGCGACAAACCGGGCTTTTTCGAGATCCTCGACCCGGAGGAGGGCGAAAAGAGCCCGGTCATCGACCCCCGGGCTGGAAGCGGCGGTATGACGGTGGCGCTGCGCTACGGGCCGCCGACGACCCTGTGGGTGCGCCCCGAGGACCTTGCCCGCGACTACAGCCTTCCACCGTGGGAGGCACCCGCGCTCTTCCGCCAGCGCGGTGACTTCGGGCCGGGCGTCGGGTTCGATGGGATGACGGGCGAGTTCCTCTACGGCCTTTCCGTCGGAATCGACGCGTCGGACCGGGGCGGTCCCGACGCCGGGGCGAGGGTGGCTGAGATCGAGGTGACACACGGGCGCCCGCGTGCCCGCGAGGACGAGCGGACTGATCGCGCGGGCGATGTCGTGCGGGCCATCCGGGCGAGGCCCGAGCGGCTGGAGGTCTGGCGGCTTGATCCGTCGCAGGACGACCCCTTCGTGCCCGCGCGGTTCGGTGCCTCGGCCCGTTTCGCCCTGCGGAACACCGCGCTGCACCGCGCGCCGGTGCTGACAAAGGAAGACGAGGTCCTGCCCGGACCCTCGGCAAAGTCAGGCCCGCGCTTCGCTCCATACGGGCTGCCGGGCGGGGCGCTGTGGCCGATCGAGTCGCGCGCGGTCCTGTCGGCGCTTCTGGCCGCGCCCGAGGTGACGGGCGGCAGTGTCGGCGGGATCGCGCTGTCGCAGCACGGCGGCAGCGCTGATGCCGAGGCGCAGTTCCTTAGCGGGGTAGTGCGGATCACGTCCGAGACACGCAACGGCCGCGTCGAGCGGCAGCGCGTCGAGGTTCTGGGGCGGATCGCCGCGATCTGGCACAAGGCGCGCCACGTCATCGTCTATGCCCGGACCACCGCGCCCTCGGCGCAATTCGCCCCCGACGACCCCGGCCAGCGGACGGCGCGTCCGGTGCTGCGCAAGGTGGCCGAGTACATCGAGCTGATCCAGCAGGATCGCGGCTATCCCGACCAGCCGGGGCAACCGCAAGCCAGCGTCGGCTGTCTGCGCGCGGTGAGTTTCGGGGCGCAGCGGATTGCGGTGGACGGCAGCTGGGGCGGCGACCTGCCGGACGGCTCGGGCTATACGATCCCACTCTGGAACCGCCATGCGGCGGCGGAGCGGCCGACGGTGTACAAGTTCCCGTCCGTCGCCGTCTTCACTGCCGCCGAGGGGGCCGAGGCGGACGCGCGGACCGGGCAGGACTGTCTCGACCCTGACCAGATGTGTTTCGTGGCTGACCTCGCGGCGGCGCGGATCACGTCCGACAGCGACCGCTGGCCCGCCCGCGCCGGAATCGACGGGACGGTAGCGCATCCGGTCGATGTGATGAACGCCGTCGAGGAGGCCCGCGAGACCGAGGCGGCGGAAAAGGCCAAGATGGACGGCCCACCCCGCGAGAGGGATCGCCGGGCGGCGGCGACGCTGTTCCTGCCAGGCTTCCGGCGCTTCACCTGGCGGCTGGGGCCGTCGGCGGTGCAGACCCGGATCAACGCCGGACGGGGCGACAAGCCGATCTACAGCGGCCTCGCGTCCGTCACCTTCATGCGCGAGGTGCCGGGGGAGGGGGAGAAGGAAAAGGAGAACGTCGAGGCTCAGCTCAAGGCGGTCGAGGGATGGCGGAAGGTCACGCCGGAGGCGGCCCTTGACGGATCGGGGTGGGGAGGGACCGGGAATTTTGGCCTGACGGAGGGGATGGAGAAGGCTGAAGCGAAGGCCAAGCTGATTGCGATCTACGACGCCTTCGTAGCGACCGGCCTGCAGACCGAAAAGGGAGTGGAGGACACCGCCGCGAAGTTTCTTCACGGCAGCAGCCTGAAAGACCTTTCGAAATTCCTCGTTAGCGCACAGAGCGGGGGCTGGGTCTGCGACCGCATTCTGGCCGATGCCATGACGCAGGTGCGGCGGCAACGGGTTGTAGTCGAGGACCGGATCGCCTCGGCCTGCCGCGGCCTTCTGGCCGAGATCGACGCGACTGGCGGAGTGCCCGCTTGGGCCATGGATCGTCACGAGCTGGAAAAGCTTGTCGCGGACCGACTGACGGCAGCGCTCACGGGCGCGGTGGCTGCGGCTTCCGGCGATATCGGCCGGGTCAGGAACGGGGTCGCGGCACTGCGAGCTATTGTCGCCGACTGGGAAGGCTCGGCCCGCGCGGCGATCCTGCGCACGCGCGACCGGATCGACGCGCTGGCGGCCCGGCACGACCGCGACAAGCCGTGGTCGGCCCGCCGCATTCTTGAAGCGGCCGAGGCCATCGACGGCGAAATCTCGTCTCTGGTGAGCGACGCCGAAGCGGCGCTGGACGAGATGCATCAGCGTTTCGCGTCTGAGGCGGGTCAGGCTTTGGCAGGAATCTCATCTCAGATCGAAGGGGGCCTCGCACGCGCGCTGGCGGCGTTCGAAGGGGCGAAGGGAAGCGCGGAGGCGCAGTCCTCGGAGCTCTGGACCTATCTCGACAAGGCGGAAAAACTCGCGGCGAAGCTGCGCGATTTTGACACCTCTGCCCTCGCGAAGGCCGAGGCGAAACTTCGGGCCGACGGCAAGGCCATTCTGGCCGACCTTGTCGCGGCGGCGATCCAGAAGGTCGATGCCGCCAAGCAGGCCGCAGGCGGCGCGGCGAAGCTGATTGCGGATCAGAAAGGCGCGATTGAGGCGGTCGGGACCAGACTTGCCGATTTCGTTGATGCGGTTTCAAAATGGGCGACCGACGCAGTCGCGAAAACCAATGCGGCGCTGATTGCCCTTTCGAAGTCTGCCGACGCCTTGGCGAAGGCTGCCGAAATGGCGGCGCTTCAGGTGGTGAATGACGCGGGCGACACCGCGAAAGGGTTGCTCGCCGATCTGGCCGACGGGTTCATCGACAGGCTTGGAGGGTTCCCGCCGCTGGTGCTGTTCGACCGGCTTGTCGCCGAGGCCAAAAGCCGCGCCGACCGGCTGGCTACCGAGGCCACACGGCTTGCGCGGCTGGCGGGTGGTCAGGCGGATGTCTGGCTGGGCGGGATCGAGCAAAAGCTGAAGGTGGCGCAACAGGAGATTGACAAAGAATTCAACGCAGAACCTGACCCCGCCACCGGAACTGACGGGGGGTTCCGTACGTCCGTCATCAAGGAATTCGCGACGCGGCTTGTCGCGCCGATCCCTGAGTCGCTTTTCGTCGGCGGCGACATCGCCGCCTTCAAGGTCGAGGCGCGGGCGGCGGTCACGCGGTTCCCGGCGGTGGCGGGCGAGGTGCTGGACCGGGTCGAGGTTGAGATCGGCGCGACGGCCTTGGCCAAGGCGGAGGAGCTTTGCAAGACGCTGGCCGGATGGACGGGCGACCTGGCAGAGAGCGTCGATGCGTTCGTGACGGCGCATGCGGAGGAGATTCAGGCGAGGCTTGCTGATTTCAAAACGAAGATCGACAACCTCACGGAGGTCACAGAAGAGAGTATCAAGGGTCTGGTCGCCGCCCACGACCAGATTCTTTCTTCCGTCAACGCCCTCGAAGACAGCGGCCGCCTGGCGCGGGGGTACGCCAACCGAGCGCTCGATGCGGCGGCGCAGATCGGCAAGGGCGGGGCGGCCGCCGTGCCGGGCAATGCGCTCCGCCTGTATTCGATGGTCACCTCGGCCCCCGAGATCGCGGCGCTGAAGGTGAACGCGGACCGCATACGTGCCACGCTCGACAAGGCCGAACGGCTGATGAGTCCCGGCCTGAAGGCGGCCTTCGACCGCATCGGCGACGCCCTGAAGGCGATGGGGATCGACCTTCCGTTCAACCAGCTGTCCGACCGGTTCGAGCCCGACCTCGACCGGCTGCGGAAACTGAACCTTGGCGATCTGTTCCCGTCGTTCGGCGGCATGAATCTGAAGAAGCTTCTGCCCGACGCGGGGCTGGGGGGCCTCGGGCGCGACGCGGTCAGGATCAGCCACGATTTCGACAAGGCCGCCGCGCGTGCCTGGCTGCGCATCGATGTGAAGGTGCCCTTGCCGGGGCGGAAGACGCTGTTCCGGGTCGGCCCCTTCGCGGCCAGCTTCCGCGACGCGCGCTTCACCGGTTTCGTGCAGGTCGAGGCATCGAAGGACAAGGCGACGGCGACGCTGACCGATGCCGCCGAAGTCGTCGCCACGGTCGAGATGGCAGTCGGCGGCACCGTCATCGTCAGCTTCGTTGACCTACACATCCGTTACAGCCACGCGGGCGGGCTGGACGTGGATTTCGACCCGCGGAAGATACGGCTAAACCCGAGTTTCCGCTTCGTTCAGGATTTCTTCGGTGCCATCGGCCTGGAGGACCTGGGCGCCCTGAAGCTGATCCGCGAAGGCGGCATCCCCGTCGGAGTCGAGCACGAGTTCCTGCTGCCGTCGATCGACCTGATGGCGGGCACGAGCGGGATCACCAACCTGCAGATCGGCAACCGCTTCTCGCTGCGCGCCTACCCCGAGTTCGTGCTCGGAGACCGGTTCGACCTCTCGCGGGAGGAGATGCCGTTCATCTTCTCGATCTTCATCATCGGCGGCACCGGCTATGTCCGGGTGGACGCCGAGTACAAGCCGTTGACCGGGGCGCTGGCGGTTTCTGTCGAGGCGGCGGCGGGCGGGTCGGCGGCGCTCGCCTTCGCCTTCGGCCCAGTGAAGGGCGCAGTCTTCATCGCCATCTCTGCGGTGCTGCGCTACCGCCGGGTGATCAGCGGGCCGGGTGCCGGCGCGGGCGGCGGGCTGACGGTCTCGCTGCTGGTTGTGATCGCGGGCAACGTCTCGCTCTGGGGAATCGTCACGATCTACATCGGGATCACGCTCCGGCTGTCGTACCACGACGACGGGCGGGTTGACGGGGTCGGCACGCTGAGGGTGTCGCTGCGCATCTCGAAGTTCATCAAGCTGAAGTATTCGACGACGATCACCTACCGGCTGCGCGGCAGCGGTGCGGCGCGTCAGGTCACGTCGGATTCCTCGGCCGAGCTCGAAGGCAAGGTCGGGGCGGCGGTGGATAAGGCGAACAAGCTGAACTCGTCACGCAAGGCTTTGGCGGGGTAAGGGGCGCGCGATGCAGACGGTCATCCACTTCGACGTCACGGCCGAACCCGACGCGTTTCACGGCGGTCAAGGGGGGTACTGGTACGCGCTGCATGTCACGGTGGAGCGTGTCGCGGATGCCGGGGGTGACACGGAGGGCGGCGCGAAGGAGCAGTTCGAGACCTTCCTCGACTGGGTCGCGGCGATGACGCCCGCGCTGTTCGTTCCCGATGGGCCGGGGAATTGGAAACCCGGCGACGCCGTGACGCCGGTCGCCCCAGGCGTGGCACTCGATCCCGATCATCTGAAGAAATGGTTCACTGACCGAAGCACGGGCCGTACAGCGTTCTACCTCGAACCGACACCCCTTCCGGACGCGGAGGTCGAGGCGTCGGATGCCCGCGCGGCGGCGCTGCTGCGCGCCACCAAAAGCTGGACCGCGCCGGTGCCGCAGGCGCTGGGGCTGACGCGGCTTCTGTCGCTCGGGGCCGCGCCTGCGGACGGTGCGATTTTCCTGCCGGGCGATCTGACGGACTTGGAATGGACTGATGGCGATGAAGTGACGGCGAAGGGCAAGATCGCCGCCCTCGGTGACAAGAAAGTCGAGGTGCGGTCTCCCAAGCTCGACAAGATTCCTCCCGTTGATGTCGTGGACCTGATCGGCGGCAGGGATGGTACGGTCAAGGTCTCGGCGAAAGGGGGGGAACTGCACGCGCTGATGGGGCGGATCGGGGCGCGGGGGGGCGAGCTTCTGTCGCCGTTTCCGGCATTCCTTGGGTATCTCGAAGGGTGGGTTCCCGGTCCTTCCTTTTTTCCTCCCAAGGACCAATTCATGGCGATGGCGAAGGCTGCGGTCACGCTGGCCTTCGACCCGGTGCTCTTGGCGCTTGCCATGCCGGGTGACTTGCGCGGTCCGGTTCTGCAGGAGTTTCTGGCCTCGGTTGAGGCGGAGGGCGGACAGGCAGAGACGTGTCGGGAGGCGTTTCGCATCGAAATTCCGAACCTGACGCCCGAAGCGCTTGTGCGGGCGCTTCCCAAAGGCGACGGGACGCTTCGGACGGCTCTGATGGCATGTATCGAGGGCACCGTCTTCGACGGCAAGCCTCCGGAAAAGCATGCGACCGAGAACGCGCTCTTGGCGCTTCGCGAAACCCTCTCGGCGCTTGAGGAGGCGCTGAACGGCGAGGAGGGGGTCGAGGCGGCGCTCGGGGGGGTGTTGCAGGCGATCACTGTGACGGACGCTGATCTCGCCAAGCACTATCCTGCAGCCGTCGCCGCCTTCCGCGCGACGATGGCCGGTCCCTGGAACGGGGCCGACGCGGTGCGGCAGGCGCTCGGGCAGCTGACGGCGGGCCGGGTGGTGGCCACGTTCCACGGGGTGCCGGACAGTTTCAGCGCGGACGAAGTGACCGCGCGCGTCGAGCATGCAGACTACTTCGCGCGGCGGGTCGGTCGGGCGGCACCGGCCGGCGGTGCGCCGGAATGGATCGACGGCCCGCTGGCGGCCCTTCCGGCGGTACAGGCAGGCGCGGCGGCCGAGGCGGAGCTGGCCGACGCCTACAAGAGTGTTGCCGTGCCGCTTCTGCGCGCCAACCCGGCGGGCCGCCGGTTCCGCCCGCTGCCCGCGCCGCCGCCCTTGGCCGTCGCCATCGCTCCGCCCCTGACTGAGGCGGAGTTCGAGGATCTGTCCAAGGCGATCCAAGGCTACGGGATCGTCGTTTCGGCCCGGTCAGACAAGACCGCTACCCCACTTCCCGGACACGCCTGCCTGACCACGCTCAAGGTCGGCGACACATGGTCCGCCGACCCCGCGATCCGCCCGCTGATGCCGGCGGTGACGGATGGCGCGCCGTTCCTTTTCGCCGAGTATAACGGCCGCCCCTTCGCCGGGGCTGGCGATGCGGCGGCGGGCTGGGATACCGGGGCGGTAATGACGGCCGACGAGCGCGCCGCCGCGGAGGGGGCGGTGGCCTTCGCCACGGGCGAGCCCTGGGCGCCCGCTGATGAGGCGGACGAGCGCCTGCTTCCGCCGCCGCTCGCCTATGGCTTTGAATATGCCGCGCGGGCCTTCTGGGTGCCGAATTCGGGCGCGCTTCCGAACAAGTTGCGGGGCGCGGATGCGTTCACGCCCGGTGAAGTGCCCGAGGACGTCATCCCAAAGGACGCCGTCTATCTGCCCTACCATCGCCAGACACCGATCGCCGAGACGATGCTCGCCTCGAAGGGCACCCCGCGGATCGACATCTACCCTGCCGACGTAATCCCGCTCTGCGACGATTACCCCCGGCAGGCGCTGAGCGCCTTCCCGGGCGCGCGCGCGTTCCTCGACATCGGGCGCGCGCCCGACGGGTCCGGGAGCTTCCCTGCCGGGACGGCCGAGGTGCGGCTGAAAGATTTCCGGCCTTCGGGCGTAAAGCCCACTGTGGCCTTGCACAGGTATGCAACGGACACGCCGGAGATGCCGGGCATGGCTGCAACATGGCGGGACGAGACCGGGGACCTCGTGATCGACACTTCGGGCGCGAGCGATGCATTCTGGGTCAGGCTCACCCTCGATGTGGGGGCGGGCCCGGCGGCGACGGTAAGCTTCTCGGACGAGGACGCGGGAGGCGGACGGCCTGCGACAGTGCCGCGCCTCTTAATCGCAAAGCAGGCGGCGGTCGGCGACGTCGAGAAGTGGCGCAGACCCTTCCGCGATCCCGCAGAGATCACGGTTACCCTTCCGCAAGTGGCCTACGAGGATTTCGACCGGTTTCATGTGAACCGGTTGGCCTTCGTCGGCGCTTCCGGGATCGCGGACGAGCTCTGGGCCGAAGTCGGCGATGCCGCGCTCGCCTCGGTGATCGGCCGCGCCGAGGCCGCGCGGGCCGGGCTCGCACCGGTGCGGCTGCCTGACCCGATGGTCTGGGGGCTGATGGTCTCGCTGGAGCAATGCGACACCCTCGACGCGGGCTTGGCCGAGGTGCCGAAGGTCGCCTTTGTCAAGATGCAGCCTTACGCAAAGGCATCCATGGCATGGACGGATCACGTGCAGTTTCTCAAGGCGCTCGACGACGCGGCACGAACTGTCGTCATGGCGCAGCACGGGGACAGTTTGTCGCTGAAAGCTGCACCTGGGGCAGTGACGATCACCGTCCCAGAAGGCGTGTCCGCGCGTCTAACTGTGCGACCGCTGGTTCCCGAGTCGCTCTTCAACAAGGTGATCGACCCGCAGATGCGCCAGTGGGCGGTGGGCGTTCTGCCAGAAGTTGCCGCCGGCGCTGCTGAGACCGGTCGCCCGGCAACAGTCGTCTTCGAAGGCGCGGCGTTGCGGATCGAGGCGATGACGGCGGTGCTTCCGGCGGTCACGGCGGGCGATCTTGAGGTTCTGGCCGAGGGCGCGGCGCGCGGCTATGCGATGGCGCGAAAAAAGAACGCTGCCGACGGGTGGCGGGCCTATGCCTTCGCGACCGTCCACACCCAGAGATGGGAGCCGACAGGGCGGCCGTTCTACAAATGGGTCGCGCCTTCGCGGCTTGCAAGAAGCGTAGCGGTGGGGCCGGTCATGCACTGCGACCCCAACGACGATTTCACAACCTTCGCGCAAGCCGTCATCGACCGCGACAGGGCCGAGGCCAACCCCTCGCCGCCGGTGCGTCTGGCCCCGGTCGGGCATTCCGCGCCGCTGCAGCGCTTCGACTGGGCGAAGCCCTCGGCGACGCTCTACCGGCACCGTGTCACCGCGATCTCGCGCTACGCGGGCGCAATGCAGAACCCTGCGGCCGATGGTCAGAGGGAGCTGTCGAAAGAAAATGGTCAGAAGGAGCTGTCGAAAGAAAAAGGCTGGGACGCGCATGTCGCGGTCCTCGCTGATGCCGGGCGGGTCGAAATGCCGGTGCCGAAGGTGCGGGCCTACCTGCCGCTGACCGGGCGTGTGGCGGGCAAGGGCGCGGCGGCGCCCGTGCTGTCCATTCTGTCCGAGCGTCCCTATGGCGAAGGAGGGTTGGCAGAGCGGCTGGGTGCGCAGCTGGTATGGGCGGTCGAGTACAGGACGATGGACCAGAACGATAGGGCGGGCCGCGTCCAGGTGGCACGCAGCCTTCGGACCGAGACCGGGCCGTCGCCGGAACTGTCCATCCACCCGGTCGCCTCGGAGTCCTCGCGCGGGTGGCGGCTGACGACGGAAGGCCCGGTCGGGCTGCAGCTTGAACGGCAGGACGTGGGGCGCCCGTCGTTCCCGAACTCCGAGCTGCTGATCCACCCCGAAGGTTCCGTCGGGGCGGCGGACGAGCACTTCCTGCAGCTCGGTCTGATGCGCTGGCTCGACCCCGACTGGACCTGGGTACCGGAGGAGGAAGAGGCGAAAAGCACGGGCCGGGCTGCTATGGCGGGAAGCCCTCTTCCGGACGCCTTCCGGGCGGCTTTCCCCGACGGCGCGAAGCTTCTTTCGGCCAAGGGTGAGGTTATGGCCGTGAACGCAGGGAATCTGATCCAACTCACGAAGGAGGCCTTGGGGATCGGGACAGAGAACGACGCGGCGCTCGATCTCTGTGCAGCCCCGGCGGGATCGGAGATCCTCTGCGCCCGCGCCGGGGAGACGGCGCATTGGCTTCACGTTTTCGGGCTACCGAAGGTGGCAGACGAGCCGAACGGAAGAGCAGCAGGGCGACCGCTTCTGGCGTCGTTCATGGTCGCCTCGGGGGGCGCGGTGTCGCTGGAGGGGGCGGGGGACGCGGTTCTGGCGCGGGTCTCGTCGCCCACACCGCCCGAATGGGTGCGGCTGTCGCGCGATCTGTCTGTGCTTTCGGTCATCGGGGCCGAGGGTAAGGCGGAAACCTGTGAGGCCAAGAATTTCGAGGCGACGATCTCGGGCGGGAAAGACGTTTCCTTCACCAGGGACAAGACACCCGCCGCGCCGGAAAGCCCGGCTATGCGGGCCGATCATCCTCGGCAGGTGATGCGGCACATGGCTGCGATCCTGACTGAACGCACGCTTGAACTGGGGCGCGGGATTGAGGTGTTCCGCGCGATGGTCTGGGTCGAGGGCGACCACGCCACCGTCCCGGAAGTTGGCGGGACGGTCCCGCTGCTTCTGCGGCTGGCCGAGATCGAGACGCCGTCGGCGATCCTGACCAACGTCGCGGGTGCGGTGGGGCCGTGGGATTTCAAGGTCGCGCGGTTCGATCCCTGGGCTTTCGGGGGTGCGAGCGATCCGGGGGGAAGGCTGCTGAAAGGGCAGCTCAGGATGACGGTCAACTTCTTGACGCCGCTTGTGAAGACGACGTCCGCGACGGTCACCCTTGTGCATCGGGACGGGGCGGTCGAGCTTACGCTGACACCCAAAGAAGATCTGCTGCGCGCCGTTGTAGAGGTTGACGTCGCCGACGGTGGGGCACTCAGCTGCAAAGCCGTCCGGGGATGGACAGACAAGGGCACGGCGGTGGGGGTGAATGTGGTCAGGGCCGACCCAACGCCCGACCCGAAGGCCAAGGATGTTCAGGTCACGATCACGATCCCGAAAGTTGCCACTTGGTGGACCGAAGTCGCGCTGCTTTGGTCCGGGCCTAACAGCGGGAACGGCTTCGATCTCGACTGGCTTCTGCCCCGGCGGACCGGCGACGAAACGGATGTCCGGCGCGCCGCCCGGCCCGCCGCCCTGACGGCGATGCCGGAGGCGCAGGCCCGGCTGATCGCGGTGTCCCCGCCGATGGATGTCGCAAGGCCAGCCGCTGCCGCGACCACGAAGGCAGAAGCCGCGATGAACCTGGCGGCGGACAGTGAGGGAGGGGTGTGATGGCAAAGAAGACGAAGACCGAAGCCGAGCTATGGGCAGATGTCGAGGCGGTCGCGACCGGAGCGCTCGATTTCATGATCGCCTTCCTCGGGCTCCGGGCCGGGGCCGGCGGAGCGCTGGTCCTGTCCGCGTACGACCGCGACCGCCTTGTCGCGATCGTGCGAGCGGTGTCTGCTGTGGAAAGCCGCCACGGCACACAGGGCAAAAACCAGCCTGAGCGCGACCCGTTCCAGTGCGGCAACCCCAACGACAGCTGGTGGAAGGAGTTCACCGGGCAGACCGCGAACAAAGACTTTATCTCGCGCGGCCCTGGTCCCGACGGCAAGCCGATGAAGGGCCTGTACGCCGACAAGGTGGCGGCCGCTGCGGAGGCTTTCACCGGATTCCCGAAGGGAGCCCTGATGTCGCTTCTGACGAAGGCGGCGGACGGTCATGATGACGTTGGTTTCGGCCAGCCGCATAGCTATGTATGGGGCATTCCCTATCTTCTCCACCGCACCAACACAACGGCGGGCGACAAGACCTGGCAGTGCGGCGACCTGTCAAGGAAACGCCTGATAGACGGTGCCGTGGCGTACAATGGGGGCGGCGTCAAAAATTACCGCGAAAGGATCGAGGCGGCCCTTACCGAAATGGGCGACCCACTTGGCCCCGATCCTGCGCCTCTTCATGGCGTCGAGACATTCACTTCAGTCCGCGCCATGGCGCTCGGTGAGGCAATCCGGGCGGCGCACGCATCGGGATATCCGGTCCGAAGCGTCAAAGTGGAATTCGGCACGAACGATGCAATAAGCTCGGTAGGGGTTGAATTCGCGTCCAGATCCGAAACAGCGGCCGGTATAACCACAGCGCCACGCGTGTTTGCGCCAGGACAGCGGTACCCGGACTTGCCTGAGTCGGATGCCTCGGGACCTTTTGTCGCGCGGGTCGTCCGCGGGACGCCGGAGTTTGACGCGCTCGCCGATGTGAAGGACCCCCGCATCGTCTTCAAGGACGAAGAAGGCACTGGTGCAGACCGCCGCATGATACCGCTGCTGAGCGATGCGCTCATGCAGCTTGCCGACAAGGTGGCGGCCGAATGGAAGGGTGTAAAACTTCGGGTGACAGAGGCCTGGGACGAAGACAACGAGCACGTGCCTCAGTCCCTCCACTACGAAGGACGGGCGGCAGATATCACAACTCACCCAGTCGACGGCGCGAAACTTGGGCGGCTTGCAGGGCTGGCCGCGGAATGCAGCCTATCTTGGGTCTTCTTCGAAGACAGCAAGCACGTTCATGTGTCGGTTCAAAACAGCCAATGAACGTGTATGAACAGATTTCAGCCCACTACATCCCACCTCACGAGGAGAGCCGCAGATGCCAATTCTGCTCGCCAAGATAAGTATTCGCAACATGAGCGGCCTGCCAACGCGTTTTCAAGTGCTGGAGCCGCCTGTGCCTTCCCCTTTCCCATCATCTATTGACCTCCCGGCGAACAGCAGGGGAGAAATCACCCTTAATCAGCGCGATGTGCAGTCCATTAGAGTTGCTGCCGACGACGGGTCTCATCAAGAGAAACAGACTTTCTCGGTCCTCACTAGTGAGATGGGTGAGCAGTATTACATTTTCAGCGCAGATATTGGATATCGGATAGGAAGCTTCATCGGCGGAGTACAAGCTAAAACTGACGGGTGGGAATGGCCTAGTGAAAAGAGGACATAAATCCCACAGGGAGCAGTTCACAACCTGAGAAGACATTCGTCCGAAATCCGTGGAGAAAACAATGGACAGCCAAATGATCGCTAGTTTGAGCTATCTCGTTGCCATTATTACAATGACAGGGGTTCTGATTTGGGGACTAAAGATCGTATCACGAGAGTTGAGTGCCGTAGACCCGACTACACAACGGACCCAAATGGCTCAGGCCCTTTCCGAGAAAGATACTGATAAAACAAGCTTCAGCCGAGTGGCAGGAGCTCTGGGTGCCGTTGGGATTGCGGCGAACTTCGTCGGCATTGGATATTGGGCGCTTCACGGGCTGTTCTTTGGAACCAGCACCGACCTAAGCAAGATATCGTCACTTTCCACATACTTTTTGGCGGGTTCGGCACTGTTTGTGCCATACGCGTTTAGATCTCTATCAGATATCTTCAAGAACTAGTAGTTTCACTGAACTTTCTTCGATCGTCCGCCCAGCAGATGGATTACGTTAGGTTGGGGTACCATCCAGAAATCGCCTTGGGATCGAATTGCTGCTGGATGCTCCATAGGCAAAGTCAAACACGTGAGCTCCGTGCAGCTGCACCATAGGCAGGAGCCGCTTGATGTGCAGCAAAGCTTGGTCTTCGACAAGAGTGCTAGAATGACCGATCACCTCCCTAGACCAAAGCGGGTGTTGTTTGTTGGCGCTGGCGCATCGAAGCCGTTGAATGGTCCTAGTCTAGAAGAAACAATCAGACCTGTAGTGGAACTCGCCCTTGGCGCCTTCAATTCTTCGGAGAGAAAGTCTGGTTCGAGCAGTCGTCGACTTGCTGATTACTTTAGGCTTGTCCACGGCGTCGGCAAGGAAGAGCTTGAAGGATGCCTGAGGAACCCTTCAGAGTGGTCGCCAGGTATTGTTGAGGTCCTGACGCTATTGGATCTTGCAATAAGTGAGAATGCGAGCTTTGGACATCTTCCTTCAAAGGGGCAGTTTGAGCCGAGAGAGTTCAGCGGGAACCGCCTAAGGCGTGTTCATCGCTCTATAGTTGGCGCGATTGCGAGTGGGCTTGGGGTTAACATGACACCAAAGGTCGGATCGAGTGACGCGGACGGCCTCGATGCCTATCGGAAATTGATCGCCTCGAGCGCACCCGATAGTGCGATCTTGACGACTAACTGGGATAGTGTGATCGATCGCCTCATATGGGATGTTGATCCAGAATCTTTGCACACCTGGCAACCGAGGCTGCGGCGGGTCGTATACTCTCCAATTGCAGAAACTATCGTCCGATATGATGGAACACCGATCGTATGGGAGAATGAGTCGACTCTGCCGAAAACTATGCTGATTAAGCTGCATGGTTCAGTTAACTGGTTGTACTGTCCGCGCTGCAATCGCTTAATTATTAGCCCAGTGTTGGACTTGGCCCCTGAATCGCCTTCGCGCGGGCACGGACTGGGAGATAGCCATTGGATCGACCGTACATGTTGGTGTGAGGCCGAAGCTGAGGCATTGATTGTCACGCCCTCATTCTCAAAGAGCTACAACAACGTTCAATTGCGCGCAATCTGGCGCGAAGGTCTGCATGCGTTGGCCCATGCGTCGGAATGGACCTTTGTTGGATATTCGCTTCCGGTCGATGACTTTGCTGTGCGCGCCTTAATTACTCGTGCGCTAGTCTGGAAGCGCTCCGAGGGGCTACCCTTAAACGCCGTCAGAGTGTACGGCTGGGCTAACGAAAAGGTGCGTGACACAGCGGAGGCCCTCGCTCGATCGCCGAATAGCGCACGTGGGGATAAAATACCAGAAGCAATTAGGAACTTTGTGGAGCTTGCAGCACGGTATCGCGCAATCCTCGCGGAGCATGCACTTAAGTTGAATGTTTTTGGCGGAGGGCTTGCCGCGGCGGCAAAGGATCTATCGGAAGGTTGGTCGTAGGTGACAGCTTGAAGATGATGTGCTACGATACTTAGTATCGCAGATGTCTTCGACAATCGACTTCGATTGAAAGCTTCCAGTAGTTTAAATACTCACCGTAGGTTGATCTTACCAATTGGAGGACGTCATGGTTGCCGAAAATATCAAGCGAGGTTTGCGCGTCGGGCTCAGGGTGCATGAGATCGGCGACGCAACCCCTTATCAGCTTTTCTTCGCCGCCAAAGGCAAGAGCGGCGCAAGCTTTGGTTTCATGCAAGGGGACCTCGCTGCCGGACAGAAGGATGTGACGAAGACCTTCAAGAAGGCGATGCAAGTAGCCGGAATGCAAGGCACCGTAATCGACAATTTGGTGGCGCGTCTCTCGATGCATCTCATCAGCAACCCGTTGTCTTCGAAGGAAACTCTGAGTGTGAACGCCGCGCTGCAGGCGAGCAGCGATCTCGTCGATCAGATGGATGAGCGCATTCTGCAGAACGTGTACGACGAGCTCGATCGCACTGTCGCGACGGCCCAAGCGGCCGGTAGAGAGGTGGATCCGAAGGCACAGGTCTACATTGCGCTCTGGATCAACATGAGTGGACCGCCGACCAAGCTTCTTGAATGGCTGCAGGGCAAGGATCCGCATTTACCAAATCCCGTTTCCGAAGCTCCCCCGTTGGTGGATGGCCCAGCAATGGAGGGCTATCTTCGCGCAACGAGCTACTATTCGCAGAACCCGGGCAATTTCCCGCATATGCTTGCTTCTGCTGCGGCAGGGGCAGCTGCAATCGGCGAACTCGCCGCGCCGAAACTAGCCGGATCAATGCGCCCGCAAACCGCGCCTGTGGCCGAGGCTGCACCGGGCTCAGCCAGCGACGAGACGATTCTTGCCACTCTCGCAGATGGCTGTGGCCTCGCGCGACCGATGGCGGAGCTCATCCGTTTTGGCAACGCTCGTGGCTCACCCCGTTCGGCACGCTACTGGGCGATAGCCAACTTCGATCTAGTATCGAGCAAGCCGCGACTGTTCTTGTTCGACATCCAGGAGAGACAGGTTGAGGCCTACCTCTGCGCCCATGGTGACGGGTCGGACGGTCCGCAGGACGATGGTCACGCGGTCAGGTTCTCCGACAAGGACGGCTCTCATTGTACCTCGCTCGGCGTGTATGAGTGCGCCGAGACCTACAGCGGCCAACACGGTTTCTCGATGCGGCTCGACGGTCTTCAGTCCACCAACTCGAATGCCCGCTCACGGGACATCGTGGTGCACGGTGCCAGCTATGTTTCACCAGCGACAATCGAACAGACCGGGCGCATCGGCCGCAGCAACGGCTGCCTGGCTCTTGAGAACCGATATGTCACAGAAGTCGTGACGGCCCTGAATGGAGGGTCGTTGTTGCTCGCGTGGCATTCCGCGTCCATGGCTCGCGCCAATGCCGACCACCCGGAAGTCTGGAGCGAGATCGAACCCCCGGCTCATGTCGCAATTCCCGCACTTGAAGTGGCCGATGCGCGTGATTCCTTGGCGGCGCTGGCAAACAGAATCCTGAATTCGCCGAAGATAGTCCTCGCGCGTAAGCACGCGCAGACGCCGGACGATGACGCCACCGCCTACCTGAACATTGTCGATACCGCGGCCGGCAGGATGGCTCACCGGAGTAGCTACCAGACGGCCCCCGGCGGACACGTCGCCCTTGATTGCGCCATGTTGGCAGGAGTGCTCGCGCTGGCGGAGGATCACAGTTTTTCGGTCTCAGAGTTCTGCGGCGGGGAACATAGCTCGAATTCCCGCCACTACGCGGGCTGCGCGGTCGACATCAATACTATCGATGGGCGGCCGGTGCGTTCGAGTGACACGGTCACGGCTTTCCAGGCTCAATGCAGAAAACTCGGGGCTACGGAGGTGCTCGGGCCAGGCGATCCAGGTCACTCAACCCACGTCCATGCCGCGTGGCCGAGACCCTAGCCCGTCTCATAGCGGAACAGTCCGGCTGACGATCGGGACATGTACGCCCTGATGTTTCCCCGATGCAGGTTGGGACGGCAAGAGGCGTGGTTCAGCGGCTCTGCGCTACAATGACGTTATCGAACCCAAGAACGACCTGTAAGGCTCCACAGGGGTCAAGCGGTGAAACTGATCGCTCAGGAACAGGTGGGTAAATCAATTTCAATGGCTTAGGTCCTGGAGAAGGTTCGACGTCTGACCCATCCCCTCCGCCACTTGCCCTTGCGAAAGCGTTTTCCCCATTCGGCCTCGCCCCGATTTTTGCGTTACTTTCGAGGCTTATACGGGAGGGGCTGCGCACTGGCCCCGGCCCCAGAAGGCCCGGAAGCGGTCTCTCAGGGCTGATACCCTCCGGACCTCGTGACTGGTCCGGTCGGGCGAATAGCCCGTCTGCCGAATTGGCCGCGGACATCGACGTCGACAATACAGAATCCATTCGCGCGCATCGCCAGGGGATCGGGGCCCGGACCGTCGAGAAGCGCCGCTTGATGCAACGGCGGACAGCAGCATAGACTGAACCATCTACGAGCCGGAGCCTCCGATCTCCCCTCAGGCTCCCGAAGCCCAAGCCATCTGGCGGAGGACAAAGGCTGCGGACGCGCGCAGGAAAGACCGCCAGACTTGCCGACACCTAGGACGACATGAAGACTCAGAAGCTGATAAACAGCGGCGACGCGGCCGTGGACGAGATGCTGGCCGGCGTTCTTGCCGCGCATGCACACCACCTCTTTCGCCCGGAACACGCCCCGCGTGCCGTTGTCGCCCGCCACGGGCCGCGCCCCGGAAAGGTGGCACTGGTGATCGGCGGGGGGTCCGGACATGAGCCCACGTTTCTGGGGTATGTCGGCAAGGGGCTTGCGGACGCCTGCGCCGTCGGGAACGTGTTCGCCTCGCCTCCGCCGCAGCCTGCGGTCGATGCCGCCCTGGCAGCCAATGGCGGGGCCGGGGTCCTGTTCATGTACGGCAACTACGCCGGTGACGTGATGAACTTCGACATGGCGACCGAGCTGCTCGAGATGGAGGGCGTCGAGGCCCGAACGGTGCTGACCACCGATGACATCGCCTCGGCCGCGGCCCGGGAAAAGCGCCGGGGCGTGGCCGGGAATGTCTTCATTTTCAAGTCCGCCGGGGCGGCGGCCGACATGATGCTGCCGCTGGACGAGGTTGAACGGATCGCGCGTCATGCCAACGCGCGCACCTACACGATGGGTGTGGCTCTGTCGTCGTGTTCGCTGCCGCAGACGCGCCGCCCCAGCTTTGACCTGCCGGTTGGAGAGATGGAAATCGGCATGGGGATTCATGGCGAACCCGGTGTCAGGCGTGGCCCTCTCCGCCCGGCCAATGACGTGGCTGACGAAATCATGGATGCGCTTCTGAACGAGATGAAGGCCGCAAGGGGCGACCGGGTGGCCGTTCTGGTCAACTCCCTCGGGGCGACCCCGTTGATGGAGTTGTACATCCTTTACGCCCGCGTCGCGGAACGGCTGGCAGGGGCGGGACTGACCGTTCACAAGGCACTGGTGGGCCCCTATTGCACCTCGCTTGACATGGCGGGCACGTCGATCACCCTGATGCATCTTGACGGAGAGTTGGAGCGGCTGATCGACCATCCTTGCGACTGCGCGATGTTCCGGCAGGGCTAGGTGGATGGACTTTACCACAACGGACCTCAAGGCGCTTTTCGCGGCCCTGGCCGCGCGGATGGCAGCCGAACGCGATGCCCTTTGCGCGCTGGATGGCGCCATCGGCGATGGGGATCACGGCATCGCCATGGAGCAGGGCATGGCCGCCGCCGCCAAGGCGGCTTCCGAGACTGATGGCACCCTGCAAGACATCTGCAATGCTGCAGCAAAGGGCTTTCTGAACGCGGTCGGCGCGTCGTCGGGCCCCTTGTATGCGACGGGCTTTCTGCGGGCGGGGAAGGCCTTTGGTCCTGTCAACGCCATTCCACGCGAAGGCCTGGCGCGGATCATCCCGGCCATTCGCGATGGCATCGTTCATCGCGGCAAGGCCGAACCCGGACAGAAGACCATGCTGGACGCCTGGCACCCGGCGGCTGAAGCCGTACTGTCAGGGGCCGACGCCGCCACCGCATCAGAGCGCGCGACGGAGGGAGCCAAGGCAACGACGGGAATGATCGCCCGGATGGGCCGTGCGGAGCGGCTGCAAGAACGATCCCTCGGTCATCCCGACCCTGGCGCGGTGTCAGCCGCAATGATTGTTGACATCATCGCGCGGGCGGCCGGGGCCAAGCCCTGACGTTTCTTCGCGTCCGGCGTGACCGATGTGCCGCGAACTCCTCGACCGGCAAGAGACGCCTTCCTATCCTGCCAATCGATCACCGGGCGCACCCCCGTCGCAAGCGTTGTCAGGGTATCCGCCTCGGGCGGCAACAAGCCTGCTGCCTTGGCCGAGCAATCGCCCTTTCCGCTGTTGCAAGTCCGGCCGCCAGATCATCCACGCGGCGTTCATGCGCCACATCCGATTCCCGCTCTCTCTGCGGACCGCTGAGCCACCCCTCTCCAAACGCGGGATCGAGATCAGCCACAAGAACGTGCGCCACTGGTGGTGCAGGTTCGGCTTCACGTTCGCCGAGGGGGCTAGCGGCAGGCGGGCCGGGGCAATGCGCGCATGCGGACAGCGGCGTTGGCACCTGACCACGATCCTGCCTTCGCCGTCGGGTCAGAGCGGAAAGCCCGATGCCCGGAATCTCCGCGATCTCCCGCCGCGTCCAACAGAGGGTCAGCGCCGACCGCACCGCTTCACGCCGAAACTCCGTCGTCGGTCTGTTCCCGTTGCCCGCAGGCACCACTGGGTTCGTCAGTTGGTGCTCTCTACATTCTCCAGGCTCCCCGCGCCTCATCCCGGTCCAGGTGACTGCTGACCCGGTCCTGCACTTTGCGGCCGTTTACCGAAACCGCGGAGCGCAATGGCCGCGAAGGCGACTGCCGGAAGAACCATGACCACCGTCGCCGCCGCGAGATGTGCCACTTCCTCGGGTCCGCCACCGACCTGGGCCTCTTTCATCGAAAGCTGCCCGACCGCCCAGACCGGCAGCGTCATGGTGTACCCCGAAGTCAGGTAGGCCGCGAACAGATATTCGTTCCAGGACAAGAGGAACACGATCAGCGCGATGGCGACAATGCCGGGCCGGATCATCGGCATCAGGACCGTGAACAGGATCGAAAGGTGGGACGCGCCATCGATCTGGGCGGCCTCTTCCTGCTCGGTCGCGCGCGGTCCGAACAGCGGCAGCATCAGCCACACAGCGACCGGCAGGTCGACGGCGCTGTGCACCAGGGTCAGGAAGGCCAATGAATCCTGCGCATCAAGGCGTTGGCCGAAGACAAAAAGCGGCAGCGCCACAACGGCTGGCGGCAGGACGCGCGCCGCCAGCATCGCGGCGACCGCCTCCGGCGCTGACAGGGCGGGCCCGACGCCGCGCAAGCGACCGGCAAGCCACACCCCTGCCCCAACTGCCGCCACCATCGCCCCGGCAATCCACGCAGGTCCCTGCGCCTTTCCGACAAGAATCGCGGCCGACACAGCCAGGACGGGCAGTGCCATTACCGCAAGGGAAACCCAGCGAACCGTCACGCGGCACCGGGTGAGCGCATAGACTGCAAGACCGGCTGCGGCGACCACGATTGCCGTGGATGACACGGCAACCTGCAGGGAATGGAGCAGCGCAGAGACGAGCGACTCGTTTTCATCAAGAAGTATGAACCTCCAGGCATCCAGCGTCGGGGCGACGTCCACAAACGGCAGATAGCCGGGAAGGCTGTCGATTGCAGCGCCGCTTTTCACCGACGTCAGCGCAAGCCAGTAGACCGGAAACAGACAGACAAGGGTCCAGAACCCCAGGACACCATAGATTGCGGCGCGTCGGATCCGGGTCACGGCCTTGGACAGTTCTTGTCTGGAGGCACCTTCCTGATCGATCGCCCCATTCCTGATGGGCGCGGCATCCGGCCGACGGCCATCGGCGGGCCTGGGGTCCACATGAGCTCTTGCGGGAGAGAGGGCATCTGCAACCAGAAAACACCGGGTCGGCGAAACCGCATTCGCAGACAACCTAGACCGTTCGACCCTTGCGCGACATCCCCCATTCTTCTGCCGGATCGGCATGGGGTCACGTGCTTTGCTGTTCCTGAACTCGCTCTTCTGAACCGGTTTCGTTCTCAGGCCCGGCCGGGCCGAAAGCCCGGTCTGCGGCACAGCACCAGGATTGACCGATTGGCCGGGCCAGCGCCGTTCTGTCAGGCTATCCGGACCCGTCCGGTGCCGCCTGACCGCTTGCGTCGGTCGCCGGAATTGCAACAGGCATCAGAACTTGCCGACGATGTTCAGGAACACCCCGCTGGACTGGTAGTCGATCTTGGCGAGGTCGTCCGAGACATTGCCCCACTCGTAGCCGATCCCGATCTTGGCGTTGTTGCCGACGTGGCGGTATGCGCCGAGAAGCAGGCCCTTGTCGGTATCGCCGGATTCTTCGGTGTAAAGGAGCCGCACCTCGCCCAGCACGTCCCACTTGTGGACAACGTGCCAGTCGGCGCGCAGCACCCCCAGGTGCGCGGTGCTTTCGGTGAAGACGCCCGTGCCGCGCTGCGACACCTGACCCGACCGGAACCCGTATTTCGCCCCGATGGTCAGCTTGGGGTTCAGGTCGTAGTTGCCGTCAATCGAGAAGATATGGCTGATCTGCAGGGGTCCGCTGGTCAGGCCGTTCGCCGACACCTGATCCGCCCCCGGCAGGTCGCGAAGGTAGGTGTAGCGCATCAGCAGATTCAGTCGGTCGTTCAGCACCGGGCGATAGGCATAGCCGAGGCTCGCCTCGACATACTCGCCGTCGCGGAAGCTGTTGGTGTCATCCCGCGATATCAGCGCATCAAGCCCCGCGATGAACCGCCAGTCGTCGCTGACCTTGTACTCATACCCGCCCGACGCGGCCCAGGTGCGGCGCTCGTGGGCCGTGCCCGTTCCATCCTCGGTCCGGTACTCCAGCCGCAGGCGGCCCTTCACGTCCTCGTCGTCGGCGTAAGCGATGCCGAAGGACAAGGCACGGCGGTCGAAGTTGCCGTTGAATCGGTCGCGCACCTGGCCCGCTTCGACCCCGCCCGAAATCGTCCAGCGGTCGGAGGGCGTGTAGGTGACACCATAAGTCTTCGTCAGCGACCGGCGGTCGCCGTACAGGTCCCACCCCTGTTCGGCATAGGTCGAAACCTGGTCCGAGACCTTGTACTTCGCACCTGCGACGATCTTGCCCCCGTCGCGGCCCTGAAGCTGAAAACCTGTGTTGTTGTCCGACCGTGTGGGGTCGAGCGAATAGCCGAAGTAGAACTCGTTGTCCGCCGTGGGCGCGTAGGACAGTTTCGCGCGCGCACCCAACCCCTTGGCCCCGCCCGACACCTCGCCCGTGAAGGTCAGCTTTTCGGTCAGCCGCGCCTCGGTGCCGATGCCCAGCCGGTCGTTGCGCCCGATCCCACCCGAATGCGACAAGGTGGCGATGCCGAAGCCATAGACCTTGAGGTCGGCATCGCGCGTCCAGGTCAGGCGCACGGCAGCGTCAGTGCGCTTGCCCGTCTCGGTTGGGTCGGCGGCGGTGAACTTGTCCTGCATCGCGAGGGCACCTTCGACCGCCCATTTCGGGTCGATCTGGTAGGACAGGCGCACCTCACCCGAATCGCGCTTGTCGCCGCCGGTCTTGCGGAACGTCTCGAAATCCGCACCGAAGGTCAGCTTGTCGGTCACCGCGACTTCAGTGGTGAAGCCCAGAAGGTTCTGGTCCGCCGTGATGTCCTCGGTCAGGGTCGAGAAGCCTGCCTCTTTCCGTTCGGCATAGACCCCGAAGAACCCCTTCCGCTTCCATCCGAGGTCGGCGAATTCCAGGCGGCTGTCGAAGCGGTAGCCGAGCGCGCGGGGCGCATTGGTGACGCCGCCCGCGTTGATCGTCAGGCCCCCGTCCGACGAGAAGGACTTGGAAAAGCCCGGTCCCTTCGACGACGCCACTTCCGCCTCGACATAGCTCTGCGGGCCGATGTCATAACGCAGATCCGCACCCGCGAGTTTCTGGTCGGCCGCGCCGGTCGATTCCGACATCGCCGTCAGGCCGAAGCGCAGCTTTTCGGTCGCCTGGAATTCCAGCCGCCCGCCGACGGACGCGCCGTCAAGGCTGCCGGTCGTGGGGGTGTATTCGTACTGGGCGACAAGGTTGACGTCGTACTGACCCGAAGACCCTGTGTTCCCGTTCCCGATCAGGCCGCCACCCGAGGCGGACGACCCGAGCGGCTGCGTCAGGATCACGACGCCCTGAATGTAGTCGATGTCGTAGTCGGTGCCCTCGACCAATACTTTTCGCGCGACGACCCGGCCTGTCACCGGGTCCACCGTCTCGATGGCGATGGTCTCGGACCCGCCGTTGATGTCCTGGCGCGACAGGAAATAGACCGATCCGCCGGTGCCGCGCAGGATGTCGCGCTGCGGCAGCGTGTCGGGCTGGGCGGCATAAAGCGTGACGCGGGCCTTGGGGTCGCCCTTGGCGGTGACCTGCGGGGTGACATAAGCCAGCCGCGCGCCATAAAGCGCGCGGGACTGGCGCAGGAATTCCGTCCCCTCGATGTTCGACTTGAAGTCGCCCCACATCAGCGACGAGGCACCCTTTTCCACCTTCAGGTAGAACCGGCCCGAGGTCGGCGCGTCGTCGAAGGCGGTGCTGTCGTCGCCGTAGGTGGGATACAGGTCCTCCGGGTCCAGCCGTTCGATCACCCGGCGCGGATCCTTGTCTGACAGGCGCTTGAAGGCGTCCTTGATCGGGCCTTCGCCGGTGTCGATCGACCCGGTGATGGTGTAGCCCCCCGCCGTCTTGCCCTTGGCGTATCCGGCGAAGCGGCCATCGACATAGTTCTTGTCGTAGTCGGGGTCGGCCGATTGCAGGTCGTTCTTGAAGCGGTGGCCGAAGGTCAGGTCCGCGATGCCGACGTAGAACCATTCGCGTTCCGGCACGCGCACCTTGCGGCTGACGGCGCGCCCGGCGGCGTTCACCGTGACCGTGCGGTCGCCGGGCGGCAGGATGCGGCTGACGACGAACTGGCCCGAGGCATCGACCGGCACCGTCTCGCCCATCACCTGGACGGTGCCGCTTGGCGGGCCGAAGCCCGAGATGGTCACACGACCCCCGCGCACGGGGATGTTGCGGATGCGGGTGCGGTCTTCGCCCTCGCCCGCCGCTGTCACAGGCTCGCCCACGGTGTCGTGCGTGGGGAACCCTTCCGCGCTGCGGCTGATGTCCAGCGGGATCGTCTCGTCCCAGCGGCCTGCCTTGTCGTAGACGCGAAGGACGTAGGCATAGTCGCGGCTGCCGCCCGAGGGCATGACCCAGGCAACACTGCCGTTTGCGGCCACGGGAAGAGTGGCCACCACGGGCCGCCCGCGCGCCTCGCGGTCCAGGATGCGCACCTCGGCCCGCGCGATCCATTCGGGGTAGTTGGCCGAGGCGCGGAAGCCCACCGTCTCGCCCGCGCGGTAGGAGGTGCGCAGGTCGAAGGTCGACACGCTCAACATCGTGCGCGGGTCAAGCCCGTCGTAGCGTACGTCGATGTCGTCCGCCGCCGCGCGCAGGTCGGTCGGGCGGTCGGGGTTGCCCGGGGGCGTCGCCCCCGACACGGGGGCCGCGTCGATCGAGATCGAGAACCCAAGGTCGCCGTAGCCCTTGCCGGGAGTGCCGCGCACCAGTTCGGCGTTTTCGCCCTGCGGCATCTGCACTGCGATCTGGCCGTTTTCGCGGGTACAGTCAGCGGGCTGAGGCAGCATCGCCTCGTTGCACTTCTGCTCAGCGCGAACGGCGAGGGGCGCGAGCGACAGAGCGGCGAGGGCCACGCCGCCCGCCAGAGCGCGACGGAGGGCCAGCGCCGCGGTGCGCGCCCCGGTGGTGAATGTCAGACGCTTACCCATCGGAACGCACCACCACTGTCTCGACCGTCAGTTTCGTCCGGCCCTGATCGGCCCAGAGCCGGTCCAGCCGTGTCTTCACCAGCTGCATCAGCCGGTTCGCCCGCGCGACCGTGGCGGCGTCGGCATCGGGTGCCACATGGAAGGCCAGCACCACTGTCGGTGCCTCGCCCGCGATCTTCGGGACCAGCCCGTCGATCCCGTCGGCCAGCGCCTTGGTCAATGCGGGCTTGCCGTCCTTGTCCTTGCCGAAGGCTTTGGGCCCAAGGTCGATGCGCACCACCTTGGCCGCCGAGACGCCGAAGTTCATCTCCGTCATCTTGCCGGGGGTCAGGCGCACCACGCGCGGGTTTTCCGTTGTCACGCGCCAGCCCGCAGGCAGCGACCGGGTGTCGAGCTTCAGGATGAAGTTCGACCCGTGGCGCTGGGGCAGCATGGCGCAGGGCACGTGGAAGCGTCCGAAGGCGTCGGTGGTGATGATCGTGCCATCCACACCCGCCAGCCGCACGCCCGGCACCCCCGGTTCGACCGGATCGTCGGTGACGCCGCGCGCCTTTTCAGGGCCGCTGTCGCCCTTGGGCAGACCGGCGTTGCGGTCATCCTCGTCCTTCCAGTCGTTCTGGTAGCCGTCGCGGTTCTTGTCTTCCCAGACCTTGCCGATCACGTCGCCGCAGTCGAACACAGGCTCGGGCAGGATGCGCACCGTCGCGGTGGCGACAGGGGCCAAAAGGCCGTTGGTCGCCGGGTCGCGAACGCTGACGCGGTTCACGCTTTCGCCCGCAGGCGCACTGGTCGTGACGCGCGCGTTCAGGGTGGCAATGACGGTGGACAGCGGCGGCACCGGCACGTTCGGCCATGTCACCACCCGGCCCGCGACGGTCACCGTCGCCGGAACCCCGCCCAACGTGGCACTGCCCTGAACGTACAGGAACCCGGGCGGCAGGACATCGACGATGTTCAGCTGACCCGCCACCACCGGATTGTCGTTCCGGATCGTGATCGTATACGGCACCACCGAACCGCGGGTGACAACACCGAGTGGCGTGGTCTTGGTCACGCTGATCCCTTGCGCGGCAAGCGACGGGTTCACGTTCAGCACGGTCGGGTCATCGACCGTATTGCCGTCAGTGTCGTTGCCGTCGTCCGACACGTCCGACACTGGAACCGGCACCACGCTGGGCGGCAATCCGGGCGGCACGACGGTGTTGCCGTTCGCCGTCACCTGGTTGGTGACACCGCCCGCCGTGACCGTCGCCACAGTCAGCACATGGGTTGCCGTATAGGTTGCCGTCTCGCCGATCTGCAGCGTGCCCTGCGGCGACCCAGCGCTCGCCGACACGAAGGTCGGCCCGGAGTCCAGTGTCAGCGGCCCGCCGGTGTTGTCGGTGAAGGTGTCGCTCAACGTCAGGCCGTTGACCGAGGTGTTCGACAAGTTCTCGACCGTGATCGTAAAGGTCACGGTGTCGCCCACGCCCGTCACCCCGTCGCCGTTGTCGGTGACGGCCAGTGTCTTTGTCGTCTCGATCCGGCCGATGGGGGCCTGATAGACCGTCTCGGTCGCAGTCGAGCAGACGGTGGGCACCAGCTGCGCGCAAATCTGGTAATCGACCGTATAAGGGCCTGCGGGCAGGCCGGGGGCCAGCGTGATCAGCCCGGTGGCCGGGTTCAGCGTCACGCCCGGGTTCGAGGTGCCAAGGACCGTGATCGTCACGTTGGCCAGTGTGGCAGGCCCCGCCGCCAGCGTGTCGGAGGCGAGCATGGAGGTGGTGGTGCCGCCATCCGTGGTGAAGGGCGGGAAGACCTCGGGCACAGCCTGGATGGTCAGGACCTGCGCCGTCGCCGTGCTCGGCGCGGTGACGGTCAGCGAACCGCCGGGGCCGTAGCGGCCGGTGACGGTCGCGGTGTTCACCACCTGCCCGGCGGCAAGGTCGCCTGCGGTGACAAGATAGGTGCCGGCGAAGGTCGTGGTGTCGGACGCCCCCGGCGCAAGGCTTGCTATCGGTCCGCCAGTCAGGGTCAGCCCTGGAAGCGGGTCGGCCAGCGTCACGTTGGTCAGGGTCACGGTCCCGGTGTTCGTGACGGTGAATCGGTAGGTGATCGTGTCGCCGACCTGCGCGGGCGTGGACACCGCCGAGGTGTCGGCCGTCTTGACCAGCCCGATGGCCGCCCCTTGGGTCAGCGGCACCACCGTCGGGTCATCTGTCGTGGGCAGCGACCCCGACAGGTCGGTCACCGCCGGCCCCGACGGGGGCGTGCCCGAGACTGTCGCCTGGTTCTGCACCTGCCCGGCATCGATGTCGGCCTGCGTGACCGCGTAGGTGCCGCTGAAGGTCGTGCCATCCGACGCACCCGGTGCCAGCGTGGCAATGGGTCCGCCTGTCAGGGTCAGGCCCGGCAGGGGGTCGGTCAGAGTGACGTTCGTGAGCGTCGTGTTGCCCGTGTTCGTCACGGTGAAGCTGTAGGTGATTGGATCGCCCACGCGCGTCGGGTTCTGGATGCCCGCCGCGTTGGCCGTCTTGACCACCGCGATACCCGGTCCCGCTGTCAGCGGCGTGACCAGCGGTGTGTCGTTTCCGACAGCCGTCCCTGACAAGTCGGTGACGGGGTTGTTCTGCGTGTCGGTCCCCGTGGCGGTCGCCTGGTTCGTCAGGCTGCCGCTATCGATCTGCGCTTGCGTCAGCGTCAGCGTGCCAGTGAAGGTCGTGCTGTCCGTCACGCCCGGCGCCAGCGTCGGGATCGGCCCGCCGGTCAGCGTCAGGCCGGTCAGCGGGTCGGTCACGGTGACGTTCGACAGCACGACGTTGCCCGTGTTCGTCACGGCAAAGCGGTAGGTCAGGACATTTCCGGCCACCGGCGGGTTGGCCAGCGCCGAGGTGTCGACCGTCTTCACCAGCGCGATGGCGGGCGAATAGGTCAGGGGCACCGGCGTCGGATCGTTCTCGCCCGCCTCGTTCGCCTGGCCGTTGCCGTTCGGGTCGGCGTTGGTGCCGTTGTCGGACAGGTCCGACAGTTGCGGGTTCGTGGCCGAGGTCTGGCCCGACAGCGCGCCCGTGCCGGTGACCGTGGCCTGGTTCTCGTACCGCCCGCCCGAGGGCAGGACGGGCGGGAAGGGCACCGTGGGCTGGACGCGCAGCGTCACGTCGATGGTGCAGCTTGCCCCGGCGGCCAGCGTGAAACCCGAGGCGACAGTGGTCGCCGCTGCCCCGTTGAAGCCGCCGTTCGCGCCACCGCAGGTGCCCGAGGGCGCGGTCAGGATCGCGTAGGTTCCCGCCGTCATGGGCGACGTGGCGGGCGCAGGCAGCGAGGCGAAGGTACCAAAACGCGGCGCGGCCCCCTGAAAGGTGTCGGTCACGGTGATCGCGTTCAGAGCCTCAAGGCTGGGGTTCTGCACCGTCATCCGGAATGTGACGCCGAAGGATCCGTCCGCGTTGATGTTCGGCCCCGAGGTCACGGCCTTCGCGATGCCGATCCGCGCCTGCGGGATCAGCGCGAACAGATATCCGGTCCCCGCCGTCGCGCCAGGCAGGCTGATGCCAGTGATCTGCGTCGCACCAGACAGGCTGCCCCCCTGGTTGCCGACACTGTTGGTGCCGTTCGTCAGGTATGGCTCGCTGACCACGCCGCGCGTGATCGTGTAGTTGCCCTGCGGCAGGAAGGGAAAGACGTAGGTGCCGTCCGCCGCCGTGGTGACCGTCGCGCTGATGGGCGCGCCGTCGAATGCGGTCCCGGTCAGCGTCATCGTCACACCTGCGACGCCCGTGTCGCTGCCGTTCAGCGCGACGTCATTGGCGAAGTCGCGGAACACCGTCCCTGCGATGGAGGACGAGTTGACCGACACCGACCCGCTGTTGGTGTCGTTCGTTGGGTCGATGTCGCGCGAGGTGGTGGTAACGCTGGCCGAGTTGGTGATGAGCTGCGCCTGCGCCGTCACCGACACCACGCGCACCGGAACCGTGATCGTGACCTGCCCGCCGTTCGTGAAGGTGCCCACCGGGCAGGTGAAGCTTGTACCGCCCGCAACGCCCGTGCAGGTGCTGGAGGTGACCGAGCCCGAGTTCACCACCAAGGTCGGCGTCCCCGTCAGCACCATGCCTGCAGGCAGCGTGTCACTGATGACCGTGCCGTCCGCTTCGGCCAGAAGCGGCCCGACGTTGTTCCGCACCACGATGGTGAAGGTGAAGGGATCGCGCAGGTTCACGGTCGCGGGGCTGGCGGTCTTGCTGACGACCTGCAGGTCCACGCGGGTGCGGACGGTCGTGACCTCGCCTTCGGTGTTGTTCGATGGGTCGGTGTCGAAGCCGGCCACCGTTTCGTCCGAGCTGACGGTCGCGGTGTTCGTGGCCGTGCCCTTCAGCACGCCCTGCATCGTCACGCTGACGGTGGCCGATTGCCCGGCGGCCAGGGTCGGGAAGGAACACTGAACCGTACCGCCCACGCTGTTCACCGCAGGCACCGTCCCGCAGCTGCCGCCCGCCGAGGTGGAAACCGACTGGAACGACAGGTTGCCGGGGGGCAGCGGGTCGTTCACCACCACGTTTTCCGCTGCCGACGGCCCGATATTCGTGACCGAGATCGTGTAGACGGTCGTGTCGCCCACCGCGACGGGGTCCACGCTGTCGATCTTGTTGACCAGCAGGTCCAGAGCGGGGTTCTGGATCGGCGTCACGACCGAAGCCGCGTTGTTGGTTCCGTCCGTCTCGGGCGTGGTCGTCGATACGGTGACGCTGTTCGTGATCGACGTGCCACGCGTGACCGTGTTCGGACGCACGATCACCGTCACCGTGCGCTGCGCGCCGTTGTTGATGGTGCCAAGGTTGCAGACCAGCTGGTTGTTGCCCGGCCCCGTCGTGCTGCCCGAGGCGGGCTGGGTGCCGCAGCTGCCGGCCGACGGCGTGGCCGAAACGAATGTGACGTTCTGCGGCAGCGTGTCGGTGACGGTCACATTGTCGGCGGCCGACAGGCCGTTCGCCAGGTTCGATGCCGTCAGCACATACGTCAGGTTCTGCCCGGCCGTCGCGGGGCTGGGGGTTGCGTTCTTTGCCACCGACACATCGGCCTGCGCCGTCACCGCGAAGTTGGCGGTTGCGGTGTTGTTGGCCAGCACGGGGTCTGCCACATCGCTGGACTGAAAGCTTACCGTGTTTGTGCGCGCGCCCGCGTTGCCGCCGGGGCGCACCTGCACCGTGAAGACCGGGCAGTCCACGCCAGGCGTGCAGACCGGCAGCGAGGCGACGGTGCAGGTCAGCCGACGGCTGGTCCCGCCCGAGTTCGTGCTGCCGCAAGTCACGCCGGTCGCGGCATTCGCGGTGAACGTCACGCCCACGAACCCTTGCAAGGGGCCGTTGTTGCCGTTGATGAGGTTGGTCAGGTTGTCGGCCAGCGTCACGTTCGTCGCGGTGGACGGGCCGGTGTTGATCCCCTCGATGGTGAAGGTCTGCACATTGCCCGAAACGACTGACGCCGAGCCAGCCGTCTTCGTCACCCGCAGGTCGGCGGTGTTCGGCGCGGCCTGGGCCGTCACGCTGAAGTTCGTGGTGTTGTTGGCAAGGTTGGGGTCGGGGAAGTTCGGGTTGGGCGAGGTGGTCGTGGCCTGGTTGACCAGAACCCCCGCCGTCGTCGCCCGGGTGTTGAAGGTCACCACCGGGGTCGTCGCGCCCACGGCAAGGGGCGCGCCCGCGGTGAAGACGCGCTGGCAGGTAATCGCGGAGGGTCCGGTCTGCGGCGCTGCGGGCGTGCAGGTCCAGCCGTTCAGTACATATGAGTTGATGACCAGCCCCGCGGGCAGGTTGTCGGTCATCACCAGCGTGCCCACGAACGGCCTGTTGCCGTTGTTCGTGGTGCTGATGTTGAAGGCATAGACGTTGCCGATTGCCATCAGGGGCGGGTTCGGGCCGGTCTTGTTTGCCTGAAGGTCAACCGTGGGCGACGAAATCGTGGCACCACCGTCGGTTGCGGTGTTGTTGGCCGGAATCGGGTCCGTCGGACCGGCCGAGGAAATTGTCGCGGTGTTCGTCGGTGTGCCCGCGCTGACCACTGTGGTCGCAATGGTTATCGAGCCCAGCGAGATGTTCGCGCCCGGCCCGGCACCGCTGGTCCGCGTGCAGGTGATCGTCTGGCCCGCGACGGTGCAGCTCCACCCGCTGCCGCCCGAGGGCGTGACGCTGGTGATGGAATAGTTGGCGGGAATTGTATCGGTGATCGTCAGGCCTGACGGGCTGTCGCCTGTGTAACGCGCCGCCAGCGTGAAATTGACGGTGTCGCCGACAAACAACGCGCCCGCGGGCGCGCGGGTCTTGGTGATCGACACGTCGCTGCCACCGGTGACCGAGGTATTGGTCGTAGCCGTGTTGTTCGTGGTGATCGGGTCGGTCGGAATGCTGGACGCGACGCTGCCCGCGACGGTGACAGTGGATCCCGAGGCGACGCTGATCTGGCCGGTAAAGGCCCGGTTGACGCTGGCCCCGACCGCGATCGGGCCTGCGATGGTGCAGGTATAGGTCGATCCGCCCAGCACGCAGCCTGCAGGCGGGGTAATATTCGCAAGACCTGTCGGTACCGGGACCGTGATGACCAGACTCGACACCGGGTCCGGGCCGTTGTTCGTCACGGTGAACGTATAGGTTGCGTTCCCGCCCGCGCCGACAGTTGCGGGACCGGTTACGGTCAGGCCGATGTCGGACCCGGCGGTGATGGTGGTGTTCTCGGTCGCAGTGTTGTTCGTCGTATCGACATCGCCCGCCGTCGCCACAGCCACGCCGAAGGTGATGGTGCGCTGGCTCGATGACCGGATGCTGGCCGTCAGCGTCGCCGACGCATTGGACACCAGAGGGGGCACGTTGCAGGTAACGGTCGAGGGGCCGGTCGACGGCGTCGGCGTACACCCCGTGATCGTGCCGGTGCTGCCGGTGAACGTCGTCGTCGCGGGTACCGACAGGGTGACCGTCGTGGCGGGGGCGGCGTCGAAGCCATTGTTGGTAACGGTGATGGCGTAGTTCACCGTGCCGCCCGCAGGCGTTGGGTCGAACCCGGTGTCGTTGATGTTCGCAATCCAGTCGATGTCCAGCGCCTGCGCGTCGGCGCGGCCCGCGACCATCACCTGACCAAGAGCAAGCGCCAGGACAATTGCCCCGAGAACCCGGAACATGCCATTCAAGGGCCTGAACCGATTACGCTTTCCCGCAGAAAAGCCGGCCACGCCCGGACTGGCGCAGACACGCACTCGCAAACTCATGTGGCCCCCCAAAGGCGCAGTGGGGGCGAGTATGAACCATTGCCCGCAGGGGTAAGGAAGACGAATCTTCCGGACGGAAACGCGCCTGAAGCGTTCTGGTCACGTCTGCCGCAGACCCCCCGCAGGCTTGTGCGCGGGAATCCGCCGAGCGGTGATTCTATCCACAACGCCCACCCCGAGTTGTCCACAGGGGCGCGAATTTGTGATGAGTTGAAGACTAGGGAAACCGAACGCGGGCGATTCGTCCGCCTTCGGGACGGGGCACCGTCCAGCGGTTCCCGACCCTTGCAAACGCCCGGCTTGCTGGCCGTTCAGAACGCTTCCTCGGGGAGGGTTAACCCTCGCTCAGGTCACACCAAAGCGCTTCAATCGCCGTGCCGTCCCAGCTCAGCCGGAATTCGCACACGACGCTGCGCCCGTCGAGCAGATGGCCGCCGATCAGGGGCCCGTCCTCGGCGGAAACCGGGAACAGCAGGCTTGCCCTGCCGGTGCCGCCGCTGCGCCCGACCAGGATGCCCGACATTCCGTCAAGCGCGCACTCAAGCCGCGCGCCTTCGACGCGAACGGACGAGATACGCCCGGTGACAAGCGTGCCATAGTCGTCGAAGACCTGCACCGAGCCCACGTTGCCCGGTTCATCGTCGAACGCCGGTGCAGAGACCTCGACCATCGCACGCGTCCCGCCGGCAAGCGTCATGCCCGACGCCTGAAGCCGGTCGAAGACCGAGAACAGCGAAAGCCGTTCAGCGTCGGCCCGAAGGACCTGAACGGCCATCCGTGCGTCGCCGGTCGATATCATGAGCATCACATTACCCCCTTGTACTTGTCCGCCGCGAACCGGTTTGACCGTCTCGCCTTGGTTTCATCCCTATGCTGGACCGGGGCTGTCCGTATCGCTGCGGACAACCCCGTTCCGCAGGTGTGGTCGGCAGTTACCAACCGAGCGTGATTCCAGCGTGAATTCGCGGGAGGTATCGACCTGGCCGTGAACCGCGACGCTCGCGTCCTGCCGCCATCCCGACCTCGGGCGTTCGCACCGTCCGGATCAAATGCCTCGGGACCAATGCGACAACCGCCCGTCGTCACGCGATGGGGTCCATCCCGGTCAGCGGCCAGATTGCGAGATCACGTTTGCCTTCCGTGCACTCGCATTGCAGCGCCCGGCCTGCCGCCGAAACACTTGTATCGGGCATTGCCCCAAGGACTTGCCTGACTGCCCGCCCCGGACCAGCGCCCGGGGGTCGCTCAGCGTGTTCTTCCCGCCATCCGGTCTGCCTCGGCGGCAATCTCGGCGGCAAGGGACGCACGGAACCGGGCGATGCGCGGCACCTCGGCCAGATCGGCGTGCGTCGCGACCCAGACGGGAACCTCGATCGGCGGGTCCGGATCGAACAGGCGCTCCAGAGATGGGTCCGCATCGCCGACGATGCAGGGAAGCAAGGCGATCCCCGCGCCGGCGACAGCCATCGCCGCAAGGACAAGAAAGCTGTCAGCGCCCATTCCCGACATTTTGCATTGCCCGGCGTCGCGCCGCGCGCCCAGCCAGACACCGGGGGCGGCGCGTTCAAGGATGCCGGTCAGGACAAGCCAGCGGTCCCGGCCGGAATGCGACATACCCGGATCAACACCCCCTGCTGGCAACCGTCGTGCATAGGGCGCAAACCGAAGCCCCGCCACCGCGACCCCGACCAGATCGTCAGGCAACTTCATCGACGGGCGGACAGCAATCTCGGCCTGGACGCGGGCCATATCGGTACGGTCGTTTGACGCGATGACCGACACGTCCAGCCCGGGCGCCGATGCACAGACGCGGCCGATTGCGCCGGGAAGAACAAAGAGCGACAGGCTGTCCGTCGACGTCACGCGGATCTTTCCCGATAGCGGGGCCTGCAGCCCTGCGACCATGCGGTCAAGGCTTTCGACCGCGGCCTCAACCTCGCGGGCCGCTTCGATGACCCGCGCGCGGTCGGGGGCGACCGTGTATCCGCGCCGGGTCTTGTCGAATAGTTCCGCCCCGGATTCGTCTTCGAAGGCGGCGATCCGCCGCAAGACCGTCGCGTGATTGACGCCAAGTCTGCGCGCCGCCGCGCTGACCGATCCGGTTTCGGCCACGGCAAGGATGTAGCGCAGATCATCCCAGTTTTGCCTAGCCACCCCCGCACCCCCCCGGTCCTGGCCCTGGTCCGGCTGCTTCCCATCTGCCGGCCACCCCATGTGCAATTCATCACAGAGGTCACGCAGAGATTCCAGATGGTGGAGCATGCGCACATCATTGGACTATCGCGACGGGTCGGACACTCTTGCCGTGCATCGGGCCTGTGTCATGGCCGTCATTGCGCTTCAGCCAGTGGCAAGCAGAGCCCCTGACAGCATCAGGGCTACACTGTGGCTCACGCACAATTCCAGCGTGGACAGCTCCATGACATTCCGCACTTGGGATGGATTGCTAAGCGCCGGGCCCTGCGGCTCCGTGCCACCACGTCTATCCCTAAGCGGGCGTTGCATCGGCCCTAAGCATCCGCATCATCGCCCTCAGCCAGAGGGCTACCCGCCCCGAACTACACTCCAGTCAGATGGCAATGCGGTGGTCGTCTGTGGGCTTGTCCGCCTTGTCGCCACCCCGATTCCCCGGGGCCGCCTTGATCGGAGACCCCGCCATGCAAACCACGACCCCACCGAAGGCCACCCTGCCCGCCGTTCTGGCCCTGTCCGCGGTCCTGTGCGCCGCCCTGCCCGTCGCCCTGCCCGGCGCGGCACGCGCGCAGGACCTGAACGACCCCGCCGAAATCGTCGGGGCGCGGCACGGCTACATGCTGATGATGGCCATGTCGCTGGCCCCCCTGGGGACGATGGCCAAAGGCAACACGCCTTACGACGCCGCCGCCGCCAAGTCCGCCGCCGCAAACCTGACGGCCCTGGCCGGACTGGATACCTCGATGCTTTGGGTACCCGGTACCGAAACCGGCGTGGCCGAGGACAGCTTCGCGCTTCCGGAGATCCTTTCGAACGCCGATGACCGGAACGCGAAGTTCGCTGCGCTGCGGACGGCCGCCGCAACACTGGCCGATGCCGCTGGCACGGATGCCGGCGCGCTGAAGGCGGCGATGGGTGCCGTCGGCACGGCTTGCGGCGAATGCCACAAGCAGTATCGTAAGCCGGAATAGCGCGTCGCCCCCGCCCGGCGCGCGCACCCCACGCCGTACACCACACCCTGCAAGGAGGCCGGACATGCGGCGACTGCTGATCGGCCTTCTTGTGCTCGCGGCCTTGGGCTTCGCGGCCTTCTGGGTGCTGACCATCCCCAAGACCCGCGACCCCCTGTCGATCGCGGGCCTGACGCCGGACCCGATCCGGGGTGAGCAGGTGTTCTGGGCGGGCGGCTGCGCGAACTGCCATGCCGCGGTGGATGCCAAGGGCGACGACAAGCTGAAACTTGGCGGCGGGCAGCGGTTCGAGACCGCCTTCGGCACGTTCGTGGCCCCGAACATCTCGCCCGACACGACGAACGGCATCGGTACCTGGAAACCCATCGACCTCGCGAATGCGATGACGATGGGCGTCTCGCCCGAGGGCGAGCACTACTTTCCGGCCTTCCCCTACACAAGCTTCACCAAGGCGACGATGCAGGACGTGGCCGACCTTTACGGCTTCCTGATGACCTTGCCACCCATCGCGACGCCCAGCCAACCGCACGAGGTCAGCTTTCCGTTCAACATCCGCCGCACGTTGGGTATCTGGAAGCTTCTCTATCTCAGGAAGGACTGGGCCGTGCCCGGTGACCTGAGCGCCGAACAGGAACGCGGCCGCTACATCGCCGAGGCGCTGGGCCATTGCGGCGAATGCCACACGCCGCGCAATGCCATCGGCGGGCCTGATCTGTCCCGCTGGCTGGCGGGAGGGCCTTCGCCCGACGGCAAGGGCAAGTTCCCGAACATCACGCCCGCCAAGCTCGACTGGTCCGAGGCCGACATCGCCGAATATCTGAAATCGGGCTTCACGCCCGATTTCGACAGCGCTGGCGGTCACATGGCGCTGGTCGTGGAAAGCTTCGCGCACCTGACCGACGCCGACCGCGCGGCGGTCGCGGCCTACCTCAAGACCGTCCCGCCGTCGGAATAGCGCGGCCCGCCCCGGCCAGCGCCGGAACAAGGTCCCCGTACCCCGTGAAACGCCGCTCATAGGCCAGCCCCAGCCGCGCCGCATGGCCTTGCGCCAGCGCGTCCAGCGCGGGGTCGTCGGTCTGCGCCTGATAGACGAGCGTGGTATAGTTCCCGAAATACATGTCGCGCAAAGCGGGGTGCCGGTCCAGGCCCAGGGGCCGCCAGACAAAGGCGTCGAACTGCCGGACAAGGAAGTCCGTCAGGTAAAAGCACGTCACCTCGCCCCGCGCCGCAAAGGCCACGTTGCCTTCGAAGAAGGAATAGCAGTGCGGCCCTTCCACCATGCCAACGCCCAGCCGGTCGCAGGCGGCCTTGAGCAAGCCCCCGGTTCCGCAGTCGGCATAGACGACGAAGATCGCGTCATAGTCGGCGCGGTAGGCCGCGACGGCGGCCTCCACCGCCGGGGTAATCCGGTCGGGTGAATTGTGCAGGATCGCGGGCAGGCACTGCAGGTCCAGATGCGTCCAGCCGTTCGCCTCGCGGACATCAAGGATCTCGCGCGCCAGCGCCCCGCAGGCGATCAGCAGCACTCTGCCCCGCCCCTCGGGCAGAAGGCCGGTGTCGGTGAGGGTCCGGTCGTCGATCATCGTCCCGCGCACCCCATGCTCTCGCCCGTCCTGAGCGGTTCAGGCCTGCCCCCGCCGCGATCCGTCGCGGGCGGTCCCTATTCTCCGGGTGTCGCCCCGGATCGCGCAGCATCCGCCTCGGCCTGCAGCTTCGCCGTGCGCCAACGGACAAAGACCAGCGTCACCAACAGCATCGGCCCCAGGCCCGCCTGCCACAGAGGCAGAATGTCTTCGGCCACAGCAAACCACGCCAACCCGACGGTTCCCGCGGCGGCGATTGTCACCAGGGCGATCAGCAGGACGAAACGCAGCTTCGGCATGGGCGGCACCTACGGTCACACGGGTATGTGGGGGCGGCGTTCGCCCCCGTCAATCGGACCCAGCATGAACCCTAACCCTTCGACGCGAAGAAGGCAGAAATGCGGCAAGACCGCCGCATCGCCTGCCTCTGCCGTCAGACCCGCGCGCCCATCTGGTTGTGCTTGCGCGCGATCCAGTCCTTGGCCGTCTGCACCGCCACCGCCGCATCCCGGCAATAGGCGTCCGCGCCGATGGCCCGGCCGAATTCCTCGTTCAGCGGCGCACCACCCACCAGCACGATGTAGTCGTCGCGGATACCCTGTTCCTTCATCGTGTCGATGACGACCTTCATGTAGGGCATCGTCGTCGTCAGCAGCGCGGACATGCCGAGAATGTCGGCCTCTTCGCGCTTCAATGCCTCGATGTACTTCTCGACGGGGTTGTTGATGCCAAGGTCCACCACCTCGAACCCCGCGCCTTCCATCATCATCGCGACCAGGTTCTTGCCGATGTCATGGATGTCGCCCTTGACCGTGCCGATGACCATCTTTCCCACGCGCGGCGCACCGGTTTCGGCCAGCAGCGGCTTCAGGATCGCCATGCCGGCCTTCATCGCGTTGGCGGCCAGCAGCACTTCGGGGACGAACAGGATGCCGTCGCGAAAGTCGGCGCCGACGATGGTCATGCCCGCGACCAGCGCCTTGGTCAGCACGTCGTAAGGGGCCCAGCCGCGTTCCAGAAGGATGTTCACCCCGTCCTCGATCTCTTCCTTGAGACCGTCGTAGAGGTCATCGTGCATCTGAAGGACGAGTTCCTCGTCGTCGAGCTCGGACAGGATGATTTCGTCGTCGGCCATGTTTTCCAGTCTCCGAGGAGGATGTCGGGCGATTTCCGGCACCCGTAATGCGGCCAAAGCCCTTTGTCCACTTGGCGTTTTCCGACATGCCGGATTGCGACACCGACAGGTCGCTTGAAATCGTCCCTTGCCGTGCCGGGATCGGGCAGAGGCAGCAGGGCCTTGGCAAATGTTCGCTTAATGTTCTATCCTGCCCTGATGCCCCTGCCCCCGCCCGACCCCTTCCTGCGCCTCAGGGCGCGCGGTGCCGACACCAACATGTCGGGCCGGTTCGAACCCTATGCGCGCGAACCGGCATCCGACGGCTGGGACATCCCCGAGGACGACCGCCTCTTGCGAACCGAAGTGGCCGAGGAACGCCCCCGGTCGGTCATCACCCGCAACACCTCGCCCGACATTCCGTTCGACCGCTCGCTGAACCCCTATCGCGGATGCGAGCATGGCTGCATCTACTGCTTCGCGCGGCCCACCCACGCCTACCTCGGCCTCTCTCCCGGCCTCGACTTCGAAACCCGCCTTACCGCCAAGCCCGACGCGCCTCAGGTGCTGGAACGGGAACTGGGAAAGAAAGGCTACGTGCCGGACGTGCTCGCCATCGGCACCAACACCGACCCCTATCAGCCGATCGAGGCGCGCTGGCGCATCATGCGGCGCGTGCTTCAGGTGCTGTCCGACTGGAACCACCCCGTCGCCATCGTGACCAAGGGCGCGATGATCGAGCGCGACCTTGACATCCTGTCCGACATGGCGCGGCGGAACCTTGTGTCGGTGGGCATTTCCGTCACCTCGCTCGACCCCTCCCTGTCGCGCAAGCTCGAACCCCGCGCCCCGACACCGGCCCGCCGCCTTGCCGCCATCCGGGCGCTCGCCCAGGCAGGCGTCCCTGTCCGCGCGATGGTCGCGCCCGTCATCCCCGTCGTCACCGACCGCGAGATGGAGGCGATCCTTGCTGCGACGGCCGAGGCCGGGGCGCGCACCGCCTCCTGGATCCTCCTCCGCCTGCCGCTGGAGGTCGCGCCGCTCTTCCGCGACTGGCTGGAGCGCCACGAACCCCTGAAGGCCGCCCACGTGATGAACCGCCTGCGCGAGATGCGGGGCGGCAAGGACTATGACGCGGAATGGGGCAAGCGGATGAAGGGCGAGGGGCTGATGGCCGAACTGATCGGAAAACGGTTCCGGCTGGCCACGAAACGGCTTGGCCTGGACGGAAAAATCCCGCCGCTGGACCTGACGCAGTTTTGCAGGCCCGCGCGGGCGGGGGGTCAGCTCAGCCTGTTCTGACCGCCTGCATCTTCATCTCGGCAGAAATATCCCGGGGGGGTGCGGGGGGCAGAGCCCCCGTCTTCCACGCCCGCCGCCGGGTCGCGGGTCAGGATCCCTGCCGGATCCATCCCCCGCCCAGCACCCGGCTGCCCTCGCGGGCATAGAACACGCAGGCCTGACCCGCTGACACGCCGGTTTCCGGGGCCAGCAGTTCCACCTCGGCCTCGGTCGCCGACAGGGGCCGCACCACCGCCTCGGCCGGGGGCCGGGTGGAGCGGACGCGGACGGCGACGTGGTGTTCGCCCCGCCCGCGGAAGGCCCCGTCGCCCAGCCAGTTCACCTCGGCCACGCGGATCACGGTTGTGGCCAGCGCCTCGCGCGGGCCGACGATCACGCGGCGGGTCATCGGGTCCAGCCGGACGACGTAGAGCGGATCACCAAGCCCCCCGATCCCCAGACCCTTCCGCTGCCCGATCGTGTAATGGATCACGCCCGGATGCGTGCCCAGCACGTTTCCGTCCATGTCCACGATCTCGCCCGGATCGGCGGCACCGGGGCGCAGCTTCTCGATCACGGCGGCGTAGTTGCCGTTCGGGACGAAACAGATGTCCTGGCTGTCGGGCTTGTCGGCCACGGGCAGGCCATACCGCGCGGCGAGCGCGCGGGTTTCTGCCTTGCTGCCAAGGTGGCCCAGGGGGAAGCGCAGATAGTCAAGCTGCGCGGGCGTGGTCGAGAACAGGAAATACGACTGGTCCCGCGCCGGGTCCGCCGCGCGGTGCAGCTCCGCCCCGCCCGCGCCCACCTTGCGCTGAATGTAATGCCCCGTCGCCATGCAGTCGGCGTCCAGTTCGCGCGCGGTCGCCATCAGGTCCTTGAACTTCACCCGTTCATTGCAGCGGATGCAGGGCACCGGCGTCGCGCCCGCCAGATAGGCATCGGCGAACTCCTCGACCACCGCTTCACGGAACATGTTCTCGTAGTCCAGCACATAGTGCGGGAACCCCATCGTCTCGGCCACCCGGCGCGCATCGTGGATGTCGCGGCCCGCGCAGCAGGCCCCCTTCTTCGCCAGGGCCGCGCCGTGGTCGTAAAGCTGCAGCGTCACACCCACCACGTCATAGCCTTCCTCGGCCAGCATGGCCGCCACCACCGAGGAATCGACGCCGCCCGACATCGCCACCACGACGCGGGTATCGGCTGGTGCCTTGGGCAGGCCGAGCGAGTTCAAGGGATGGGAATCGAGGGCCATGACGGCGGCTTTCCGGGGCAGGCAGGACAGGAACGCAAAGGGAACGACGCGTCCCAGCCTTGGCAAGGGGCGCGAAGACCAGCCGGAATATAGGAAAATCCGCCGAACTCACAAGCCAAGGCTTCACCGTGCGTTAAATCGGCTGCGCCAACGTCGCCCTTGGTGTGAAGAACGGGGTGACCCCATGTACTTGAAGAAAGTGGACGGCCCGCGCGCCGTCACCTTGCCCGACGGCTCGATCATGACCCGCGCAGACCTGCCCGCGCCCGAAACACGGCGCTGGGTGGCCAGCCGCAAGGTCAAGGTCGTGCAGGCCGTGGCAGCGGGCCTGATCCCGCTGAAAGAGGCCCTGTCGCGTTATGACCTGTCCGAGGAGGAGTTCGGGCTCTGGCGCGAGGCGGTGGAGCGGCATGGCGAGAAGGCGCTGAAGGTCACGACCCTTCAGCATTTCCGCCACCCCGCGCCCTCCGATGGCAACGCGAACGGGGCGACGGCGGCCTGACCGGCGCTGCGCGGGCGGCCCGGCCCGCGTTGCGGTTATCCCGCCGCTGCCGCCTCGGCCGCGAGCGCCCGGATGCGCACAATCATCGCGCGAAGACCATTGGACCGTTGCGACGACAGGTTTTCCTCCAGATTCAGGCGCTTGAGTTCGGCCGCCGCATCGACGCGGGCAACGTCGGCCACGGTCAGTCCGTCGTAGAGCGCATGCAGCACGGCGATCAGCCCGCGCACGATCATCGCATCGCTGTCGCCCTGGAACCCGAACCTTGCCCCGGGCCCCTGCCCATCGATCATCGGTCGCAGCCAGACCTGGCTGGCGCAGCCGTTCACCTTCAGCGCGGGCACGCGGAAGGCGTCGTCGAACGGCGGCATGGCCTTGCCCAGTTCGATCACGTGGCGATAGCGGTCCTCCCAGTCGTCCAGGAAGGCGAATGTCTCGGCGATATCGTCGAAGGCGGGCGTGGCCACGGGGCACCTATTGGGATGTCGGACCCCTGACCTAGGCCTGGCCACCGCCGCCGTAAAGCCCGCGGCGCACGCCTCCTGCCCCGGCGGGCCTTTTCACGCCATGAAGGATCGGATACCCAAGTCCGGGAACGAAGGGGGCCGTGAAAGCATGACGCACGGAACGGGGCGTATCGCGATGCGGCGCGGGGCACAGGTGACACTGCTGGCGGGTGCGCTTGCGCTGGCGGCCTGCGGCGGGTTCCGCGACAGCAAGCTCAACCCGCGCAACTGGTTCAAGCGGTCGGCGCCCGAGACGGTGACGGCCGAGGTGCCCCCTGGCGATCCGCGGCCCCTGGTTGACCAGGTGACGCAGCTTTCGATCACGCCGATGCCGGGCGGGGCGATCGTGACCGCAACCGGACTTCCGCCGACCCAAGGGTGGTGGGAGGCCGAGCTTGTCGCGGACGACACGACGCCCGAGCCCGGTCCGGACGGCAAGGTCGAACTGCCCGATCCCAGCGTGGTGACCTATCGCTTTCTGGTCCACGAACCGCCGGGGCCGCGCCGCACGTCCACGCCGCAGTCGCGGCAGGTGACGGCCGGGGCGTTCCTGACGGACATCCGGCTTGAGGGCGTGCGCAAGATCGTCGTCCTCGGCGCGCAGTCCAGCCGCTCCGTCAGCCGCTGAAGGGCGCGCGCGGCATCGCGCCTTAGCGCCGACCCGCTGCCGTGACCCTTTCGCGTTCCGGTGCTGCCTCAGTTGCCGCCGGTGCCGCATCAGCCGCCCCGCCGTCGCCGGACGGAGTGTTCGCGTCGTCGGCCACGGCCTTCACCGACTTCGGCGGCAGCTTGACCACACGGACAGACCCGCGCTTGGCCGTCAGCGCAATCTCGCCCTCGCACAGGCGCAAGGCATCGGCACCAAAAACCTCGTGACGCCAGCCCTGCAGCGCAGGCCCGCCCCGCAGACCGGCGGCGATGGCGTCGAGGTCAGACGCTGTCGCGATCAATTTCTGTGCGACACCAGAGGCTTCTGATTTGGATTTCAACAAGACTCTGAGAAGATCGGCGAGTGCTGAATCAACTGACGGCTGATCCCGCCCGTCATCGACCTTGGGCAGGTCCTCGGGCTTCGCCTCCAGCCCGGCCTTGACCGCGGCAAGGATACCCTCGGCGATTTCGTTCTTGCGCCCTTCCCGCATCAGAAGGCGCGTGCGTCCCAGATCCTCCATCGTCTGCGGCTTGGCCGAGGCGATTTCCAGCAGCGCATCGTCCTTGTAGACACGCGAGCGGGGAATGTTCCTTGACTGCGCATAGTCCTCGCGGAACCGGGCCAATTCGCGCACGATGGCAAGGAACCTGCCCGACGTGGTGCGTGTCTTGACGCGCTGCCAGGCTTCGTCCGGTCGGACGATGTAGGTTTCCGGGTCGGTCAGCGCGGCCAGTTCCTCTTCCACCCAAGCGGTCCGGCCGGTCTTGGCAAGCTCGCCCGACAGGTGTTCGTAGATCACCCGCAGGTGCGTCACGTCGGCCAGGGCGTAGGTCAGCTGCGCCTCGGTCAGCGGGCGGCGCGACCAGTCGGTAAAGCGCGAGGATTTGTCGAGCGAATGGCGCGCGATGCGCTTGACCAGCGTCTCGTACCCCGCCTGTTCGCCGAAGCCGCAGACCATCGCGGCGACCTGCGTGTCGAACAGGGGCTTCGGGAAAACGTTGCCTTCGACGAAGAAGATTTCCAGGTCCTGCCGCGCGGCGTGGAAGACCTTGACCGTCGCCTCGTGCCGGAAGAGGTCGTAGAGCGGTTCCAGCGACAACCCTTCGGCCAGCGGATCGACCAGAACCGCCTCGCCCTTTTTGCCGGGAAGCGCCATCTGGATCAGGCAGAGCTTGGCGTAATAGGTGCGTTCGCGCAGGAATTCGGTGTCGACGGTGACGTAGGGGGCGGATTTCGCGGCGTTGCAGAAGCGCGCAAGGTCATCGGTCGTCGTGATGAGAGGCATCGGAAACTTTCATGGTCGCGGGGTTGTCCCGCCGGGTCGGACCGTTCTACGCAAGGGGACGGGGGAAGAAAAGGCTGCATCCAGCATGACGCGCGGTCGATAAGAGTTGGTTAACTGCGGGGTGCCGCATCGATTGGTGAGGGAAACGGGATGATCCTGATCGGCCAGTATGACTCGCCCTATGTCCGCCGCGTCGGCATCGCGCTGACGCTTTATGGCATTCCATTCACCCACAGCACGTGGTCGGCGTTTGGCGATGCGGCGAAATTGCGGGAATTCAATCCCTTGACGCGGGTTCCGACACTGGTTCTGGACGACGGCGAGGTGCTGACCGACAGCCACATGATGCTGGACTATCTGGACAGCCTTGTTTCAGAAAACGAAACGATGTTCCCCCGACAGCAGCCCGAACGGCGGCGGCATCTGGCCGTTGCGGCGCTGACGACGGGGTTGGGCGACAAGTGCGTCAGCCTGTTCTACGAACGCCGCCTGCATGACGCGGTCTCGCCCGTCTGGGTGGACCGCCTGACCGCGCAGATCAGCGCGGCTCTGGCGCGGCTTGAGACGGATCGTGCTGCAAGATCAACGCCCTGGTGGTTCGGCGACCGGATGGGACACGCCGATGTGGCGGTGGCCTGCGTGCTGCGCTTCGGGTCCGAGGTGATGCCCGAAACGGTGCGGCTGGCCGACCACCCTGCCCTTGCGGCGCATTGCGCAAAGGCCGAGGCGCTGCCGGTGTTTGGCGAGATTTCGCAGCCCTTCATCCCCCCGGCCTGACCATTTCGGCCGCGATTTCACGCGTCGTTTTCCCGTAGCTTTTGCGTAGTGCAGCCGTAGTGCATGCGTAGCTACGCGCGTAGCGACATGCGCGTGTTGTGTCTGCGCTCGCAACCTCTGCCGCAGGCGCACCCGATCCTGCCGTTTGCAGGCATTGCGCCCGCGCCCCTTGCGCCTAAAACAGCGCGAGGCAACGCGCGGGACTTGGGTATGGCAGACGGCGGCATGGCAGACGGCAGCGGCACGAACGGCGACGCACTCGTGATCTTCACCCCCTCGGGCAAGCGGGGGCGGTTTGCGGTGGGCACGCCCGTCCTGACGGCGGCACGGCAGCTGGGCGTGGACCTTGATTCGGTCTGCGGGATGCGGGGCATCTGTTCCAAGTGCCAGATCACGCCGGGCTATGGCGAGTTCCCGAAGCATGGCGTCACGGTTGCCGCCGACGCCCTGTCCGATTGGAACGCCGTCGAGGAGCGCTACAAGCGTATCCGCGGGCTGACCGAGGGGCGCAGGCTGGGCTGTCAGGCGAAGGTCATGGGCGATGTCGTGATCGACGTGCCGCCCGAAAGCCAGGTCCACAAGCAGGTCATCCGCAAGTCGGCCACCGTGCGCGACATCACGATGGACCCTGCCACCCGCACCTACTACGTCGAAGTGGCCGAGCCCGACATGCACGAACCCTCGGGCGACTGGCAGCGGCTGAAGGATGCGCTGAAGGGCCAGTGGCAGATCGAGGGGGTGGAGATCGACCTGCCGCTGCTGCGGCGTTTGCAGCCTGTGCTGCGGAAGGGCGAGTGGAAAGTCACCGTCGCCGTTCACAAGGAACACCGGGGGCCTGCGCGGGTGGTTGATATCTTCCCCGGCTTCTGGGAGGGGCGGCTTTACGGTCTGGCCATCGACCTGGGCTCCACCACCATCGCGGCGCATCTGTGCGACCTGACGGACGGGGCGGTGTTGGCATCGTCCGGCCTGATGAACCCGCAGATCCGGTTCGGCGAGGACCTGATGAGCCGGGTTTCCTATGCGATGATGAACCCCGGCGGCGATGTCGAGATGACGAAGGCCGTGCGCGAGGCGATCAATGCGCTCGCGCTCGCGGTGGCGGACGAAGCCAAGATCGACCCGAAGATGATCGTGGAAACCGTGTTCGTGATGAACCCGGTGATGCACCACCTGCTTCTGGGGATCGACCCGGTGGAACTGGGGCAGGCCCCCTTCGCTTTGGCCTCGGGCGAATCGATCAGCATGGGCGCGCGCGAGCTGGACCTGACAGCGATCAATCCGGCCGCGCGGGTCTATGTGCTGCCCCTGATCGCGGGGCATGTGGGGGCGGATTGCGCGGGGGTGGCGCTGTCGGAAGAACCGAACAAATCCGACGAGATGGAGCTGATCGTGGATGTCGGCACGAATGCCGAAATCCTGCTGGGCAACAAGAACCGCGTGCTTGCCTGTTCCTCGCCCACCGGGCCTGCGTTCGAGGGCGCGCAGATTTCCAGCGGCCAGCGCGCGGCACCGGGGGCCATCGAGCGGGTGGAGATCGATCCCGTGACGAAGGAACCCCGCTTCCGCGTGATCGGCTGCGACCTCTGGTCCGACGATCCGGGGTTTGCGGCGGCGACGGCGACCACGGGCGTCACCGGCATCTGCGGGTCCGGCATCATCGAGGTGATCGCCGAGATGCGGATGGCCGGGATCGTGGATGCGGCAGGGCTGATCGGGTCGGCCGAGCAGGTCGGCTCGGCGCGGATCGTGCCGCAGGGGCGCGTCCATGCCTATGTGCTGCACGACGGCTCGGCGGATGGCGGGCCGCTCATCACCGTGACGCAGACCGACATCCGCGCGATTCAGCTTGCGAAATCCGCGCTGTACGCGGGCGCGCGCCTGCTGATGGACGAGCTTCACATCGACAAGGTGGACAAGGTGATCCTTGCCGGGGCCTTCGGCGCGCATATCAGCCCGAAACACGCGATGGTGCTGGGCATGATCCCGGACGTACCGCTTTCCAAGGTCATCAGCGCGGGCAACGCCGCCGGAACGGGGGCGCGCATCGCCCTTCTGAACGTCGGCGCGCGGGTGGCGATCGAGGGCGAGGTGGCGCGCATCCACAAGGTCGAAACCGCCATCGAGCCGCGCTTTCAGGAACACTTCGTCGCGGCGAACGCGATCCCCCATGCAACCGCGCCCTTCCCGGAACTGTCGAAGGTCGTTACCCTGCCCGACGTGGCGTTCAATACCGGCGGTGGCGGCGGCGGTGCCGACGGCGGGCGGAGACGGCGGCGGGGCTGATGGCGGACGGGCCGAGCGCGAATCCAGGGGGCGATCCGGTTGCGGAGCTGATCCTGCGGGTGGCCGGCACCGACCGTGCCGCGTTTCGTGAACTCTATTCCCAGGCCGGCGCGAAACTTATGGGCGTCGCGCTCCGTATCCTGAAGGACCGTTCCGAAGCGGAGGATGCCTTGCAGGAGGTGATGACAAAGGTCTGGCTGAACGCCCGGCGGTTCGACCCGTCGAAGGCGCGCGGCATGACTTGGGTCATCGCGATCACGCGGAACCTGTGCATCGACCGGCTGCGGGCGCGTGCGCCCGACACCGAGGATGACGGTGTGCTGGAACTGGTGGGTGACCTGCGTCCGGGGGCCGAGGCCGAACTGGTGGCCAAGGGCGAGGCGCGGCGGATCGCCGACTGCTTCGGCACGCTGGAGCCTGCGCGGGCGGCGGCGGTGAAGGGGGCGTATCTGGACGGGCTGAGCTACGAACAATTGGCCGCGCGGCACGCGATCCCCTTGAACACGATGCGGTCCTGGCTGCGCCGGGGGCTGTTGCAGCTGAAGGAGTGCCTTCAGCGATGACCGGGCCATTCGACAAGCCGATGGGCGACCCGATGGAGGGGGACGAGGGACTCGCCGCCGAATACGTGCTGGGCACGCTGCCGCTGGAAGATCGCGCCACGGCGGAACGCAGGATCGCGCGCGACCCCGCCTTTGCCGCGCTGGTGGCGGCGTGGGAGGGGCGGCTGGAGGGGCTGAACGACAGCTTCGCGGCGGTGCCCGCACCGCCGGGCGTGATGGACCGGGTCGAGGCGCGGCTGTTCCCCGCGGCGGCGCGCGCGCCCGTGCCCGTGCCGCGCCGGTGGTGGACGACGGTTCTGGGCGGTGTGGCCGGGCTGGCGGTGGCGGTGCTGGCGGCCATCGCCTTCCTGCCGGTGGCCGTCATCGGCCCGGCCCCTGTGACCGCCGAGCTGAAGGGCGATGGGCAGGCGCTGGTCGTCGCGGCAAGCTGGGACCCGGGCCAGGGCACCCTGACCGTGCGGCAAAGCGCGGGCGGGCCCGCAGGCGCGGGACGCGACTATCAGCTGTGGCTGATCCCGGCCGGGCAGGCACCCGTGCCCCTCGGCCTGATCCGCAACGGCGATCTGGCGGTGCCCGTCGCAGCGCTGCCGGGGGGCACGACGCTGGCGGTCAGCCTGGAACCCGCGGGCGGGTCGCCCACGGGCCAGCCCACGGGGCCGGTGCTGGCGGCGGCGGTCATCCCGGCGGCGTGATCGCCCGTCAAGCTGCGGCGGAAAGCGCGCGGGCGATCATGTCCTTCAGCCGGGCGCGATCCTTGCGCAGACGCTCTTCCTCGGCGTCCGACAGCAGGTCCACCCGCGTCTCGGCCCGGTGAACGGCCCGGTTCACGGCATGGTAATCCTCGGCCAGCCGTCGGAAATGCGGGTCGCTGTCACGCAGGGCGTGGATCAGGGCGGCCTGATCGGGGAATTCGGCGGTCAGTTCGTGGGGGGTGTGCGTCATTCACGGGCTCCTTGGGCGGCATGCTTTCCCGGGTAGCACCGCAGGCGCACGGGCGGATTGCGCCAGATCAAGGCCTGACAGCCACGTGGCGCGCGACGGAAAATCGTGCGGCGCGCGTGCAACTTTCCGACCGGGGCCTTCGTAGCTTCGGTCGAGGCGGGGGCATCCGGGCGATGTCCTGCGCGCGGCCTGTCGCAGGGGCCGCCGCAGGGACGGCCGCGACCGGTTCCCCAAACGGCAGCGCGCCCGGATGCGTCCCGCCTCAAGCCTGCGCCTGCCGGTCCGGTCCCCTCCCTTGGTCCGGTCCGGAGGGCCGGGCCGCGGAAACGCGGGTGGTGTGTGGGTAGGGGGTGACGGGGTCAATTGCAGGCCCCGGGGGGGGTCGCGTCTGGCGGGCGCGGCCCCCGGTTTCCGTCAGGCCGCACCGGACCTGCGGGTCACGCCTCGGCCCGCTCGGCCAGCGCCAGCCATTCCTCTTCCGCCGCCGACAGCGCCGCCTGCCGCTCGGCCAGCCCGTCCGCCGCCTTGCGCGCTTTGTCGGGGGCGGTCGTGTAGATGGCGGGGTCGGACAGGAAAGCGGTCAGCTTGCCGATCTCGGCCTCAAGCCGCGCGATGATCGCGGGCAGGGCCTCAAGCCGGTGGCGTTCGGTGAAGCTGAGACGGCTGGCCGATGCAGGCGCAGACGCAGGGGCAGGTTCCGGCTTGGCCCGCGCCGCAGGCTCGGCCTTCGGACGCTGCGCACCCGCTGCCTCGACGGGCCCGCGCTGGCGCACGTAATCGCTCCATCCGCCGGGATAGACGGTCAGCCGCCCCTGCCCCTCGAAGGCCACCGTCAGGCTGGCCGTGCGGTCGATGAAGTCGCGGTCGTGACTGACCAGAAGGACGGTGCCGTCATAGTCGGCCAGCACGTCCTGCAACAGATCGAGCGTCTCGACATCCAGATCGTTCGTCGGTTCGTCCAGGATCAAGAGGTTCGACGGCCGCGCCATGATGCGGGCCAGAAGAAGCCTCGCCCGCTCGCCGCCTGACAGCGACCCGATGGGGGCCCGCGCCTGGCCTTCGTCGAACAGGAAGTCCTTGAGGTAGGCGACCACATGCTTGGGCTGGCCGCGCACCATCACCTGATCGGCCCGCCCCGACACGCGCATGTCCGGGCCTGCCACCAGCCCGTCCCACAGCGTCATCGCCGGGTCGAGCGTCATGCGCGCCTGGTCGAAGACCGCGATTGACAGGTTGGTGCCGTGACGGATCGTGCCGCTGTCGGGCGCTTCCTCGCCCGCAAGCACGCGCAGAAGCGTTGATTTGCCCACGCCGTTCGGGCCGACCAAGGCCACACGGTCGCCGCGCAGGATCGTGAGGTCAAACGGTCGGAAGATGAGCTTATCGCCGTAGGTCTTTGAAATCCCTTTCGCTTCGATGACCAGCCGCCCCGACACCGGGCCGCTGTCCATCTCGAACGCCGCCGTGCCCTGACGGCGGATCTGGTTCGCACGGTCGGACCGGAGCGCGGCGAGCGCCCGCACCCGCCCCTGGTTGCGCTTGCGCCGCGCGCTGATGCCTTCGACCGCCCACTTCGCCTCGGCCTTGATCTTGCGGTCCAGCTTGTGCCGGGCGAGGTCTTCCTCGGCCCAGGTCGTCTCGCGCCAGTCCTCGAAGGCCGAAAACGGGCGGTCAAGGCGGCGGAGCTCGCCCCGGTCCAGCCACAGAAGGCCGCGCGCCAGCGCCGACAGGAAGGCGCGGTCGTGCGAGATCATGACCACGGCCGCGCGCGTGTCGGCGATCAGCGTCTCCAGCCAGCCGATGGCGGCGATGTCGAGATGGTTGGTGGGTTCGTCCAGCAGCAGAAGGTCCGGGTCATGCGCCAGAAGCCGCGCCAGCGCCGCCCGCCGCCGTTCGCCCCCCGAAGCGGTGGCGACCGGGCGGGCGGGGTCGAAATCCAGCCCCTCGGCAGCCTGATCCAGCCGGTAGCGCTCGCCCTCGGCCAGCCCCGCCCCGGCGAAATCGCCCAAGGTCGTGAAGCTGCCCATGTCGGGCTCCTGCTCCATGTAGCCGACGGTCACGCCCGTGGGCACGGCGCGCAGGCCCGCGTCGGGGTCTGCCAGACCCGCCATGATCTTCATCAGCGTGGACTTGCCCGACCCGTTCCGCCCGATCAGGGCCAGCCTGTCGCCCGGCTGGATGGCAAGGTTCACCCCGTCGAACAGGGGATTGCCGCCAAAGGTCAGGCGCAGGTCGGTCAGTTGCAGAAGCGGGGCACGGGCCATGCGCGGGGGGCTACAGGCGGGCGGGTGCGGCGTCAACGGGGGGGCGGGCTGGAAATCCTTCGCGAAGGATTTCTTTCGGAGCGCATCCCACGGGGGCTGAAATCCTTGGCCAAGGATTTCGCCTCCGGCAGAATTTCCGTGAAAATTCTGCGGCTCCCGCGTCGTTCTTCACCCTGCCACGGCACGCAAAGCCCGGGCGCGGGCGGCGGGCACCTTGCCGATCTCGACCCCGGTGAAGACATGCAGCGTGCCGAGGTCGGGATCGACCACCGCATGGTCGCTGACCCAGCCCCCCATCATCAGGTAGGTGCGCAGCAAGGGCGGCATCGCCCGGATCGCGCCCATCGGGTCGGGCTTGCGCAGCCGCAGGCGGCGGGCAAAGCGGAAGACCTGCGGCGCCTTCACGCGCGGAAGCCAGCGCTTGGGGGCAATGTGGCGGTCCTTCAGCAGGGTGAAGGCCTCGACATAGGCCTCGGGGTTGGTCCCGATGAAGGACGAACAGCCGAACAGAAGGTCCACCCCTTCGGCATCGACAAAGGCCGTCATCGCGCCCCAGGCCACGCGCAGGATGTCGGGGTCGGTCACGTCGGGGTCGATGCCGAAGCGCCCCATCTCGACCATGCGGCCGGGATAGGCGGCGAGCGCCGCCAGGTCGTAGAACTGCGCGGCATAGCATTGCCCGATCTGGCTGCCGGTCAACGGCAGGATGCGGTAGCAGCACACAAGCCGCCCTGTCGCGGTGTCTTCGATCAGGACATGGCGGCAGGCGGCGTCGAAGCCGTCGGCGTCAAGGCCGGGCGGCGCGCCGGGGCGGAAGGCCCGCCAGCGCAAGGCCTGCGCGCGGGCGACGTCGGCCGCCGTTTCGGCCAGACGGGCATGATAGCGCGCGCCCTGCAATGATCGCATCGGTGTCCCTGCCGCGAGCGCCCGGTGTTGTGGTCCGGGCCGTTGCAGCCACTATAGACGGGCTGCGCGACAAAGGCATTACAAGGGCCCGCCGCGCCGCGGGGCCGAGCGCAGGCAGTTTGCCGCCGCCGATCTGTCAGTTGCGCGGAAGGATCTGTCCGGCGTCGACCTGGCCAAGGTTGCCCAGCAGCTGGCTGATCAGCGTCGTGCCCTTGATGTTCGTGGCGGTGATGCGGCGGCTGATCGCGATGACCTTACCGTCCTGCAGGCCAAAGCGCTCCACGTTCTCGACCGTCCCGGCCTCGTTGAACGAGATGGCGACAACCTGGCGGTCGATTTCTTCGGGCGCGCGGATTCCCACCTGCTTGAAACGGCTGCCGACATAGTACCAGGCCGACCCCGCCAGCACACCCGACGAGGTGGGTCGGCCAACGGCATAGCCCACATCGTCACGGGTGGATTTTCCGACCTCGACCTTGGCGAGGTCCTTGTCCGAAGGGACATAGCCGTGGTCGCTGATGATCGATGTGCAGGACGAAAGGACCAAGCAGGCCGCCCCGATCAGCGCGCCGCGCCGTGTCATCCACCCCTGCCGGTTCATCCCGCCCCTCTTGTCTTCTTGCCCCCGCGACTTCTATCCGGCTTACTATAGAGACGCCCCCAGCGGCAAGGACGGTTCGGCGCGGCACGGTCAGCCGCTGGGCACCGGGTTGCCCGCGCAAGGGGCGTGGCACAGGGCGGACAGCTTTCATGACGGACAGGCGCAAGGGCGCGGCACCGACAGACTTCTCCGGCCCCGGCGGCGCGCGGGACCGGGCGCAGGCAGGGGGCGCGGCAACGGGGGGCGCGGCAACGGGGGGCGCGGCGGAGGCGGGCAAGGCCCGCTGGCGTCCGACCGAGGTGACGGCCCGGCGCGGTGTTGCGGTCGATCTGGCCCCTGACGATGCGGCGCGGTCGGCGATGGCGCGGGACCTGGGCATCCTTGGCATTCCGGCGCTCCGGCTGACCGGCGCGCTGCGGCCAGAAGGGGCACGCGACTTCCGCCTTGACGGACGGATCGCGGCGGTGGTCGAGCAGGCCTGCGTCGTGACGCTTGATCCCGTGCGGACGGTGATTGACGAGCCGGTCCTGCGCAGGTTTCTGGCCGAAATGCCTGAACCCGAAGGCGACGAGGTCGAGATGCCCGAGGATGACAGCGCCGAGCCGCTGGGTTCAATCATCGACCTGGATGCCGTTCTGGCCGAGGCGCTGGCCCTGGCACTGCCCGCCTATCCACGATCGGCGGCCGCGCAGGCGGCCGCGGCGCGCGAACCGGGGTCAGACGATGACGACCGGCAACGTCCCTTCGCGGGGCTGCAGATCCTTTTGGGCGGGGGCGCGGCCAAGGATTAGGCGGGCGCGACGGGCAGGCGCCCGGGCCGGGCCGGACGGCCGCAGCCTTGGCCCGAAAGGGGCTTGCGCGCGCGGGGAATCGCAGTATGTTCCCGGCCTCGCACGAAACTTGGGTTCGCACCCGGTCGCAAGCTCGCACAACGCAGTCCGGCAACCAGTGACGACACCCCTGGACACACGGGGCGACCACCGCCCCCAGAAAGCCCGAGGTTGACACATGGCTGTCCCACAGAACCGGACGACCCGGTCCAAGCGCGACATGCGCCGCGCCCATGACGCGCTGGTCGCCGCAAATCCTAACGAATGCCCGAACTGCGGCGAGCTGAAGCGCCCGCACCACGTCTGCGCTGCCTGCGGGCACTATGACGGGCGCGAAGTCGTGGCGAAGGCGTCCGAAGTCGAGCTGGACGAAGACGCCGCGTAAGCCCACGGGCGAACGGCCTTGGCCATGTCGCCTGCGGGACCTGAGCGGGGCAACGAGGGGGCCGCTCTGGGATCTTCCGGTTCCGTGACACTTTCCATCGATGCGATGGGTGGCGATCGTGGCGCGGCCGCGGTCATCGCAGGCATGTCCGATGCGGCCGAACGGGATGCGACGCTGCGCTTCATCGTCCACGGGCCGAAGGCCGATCTTGACCGGCTGATTGCCCGGCGCGGGCTGACGGCGCGGTGCGAGGTGCGCGACGCCACCGGCGTCGTGAAAATGACCGACAAGCCCAGCCAGGTCATGCGGCATGGGCAAGGCACCTCGATGTGGTCGGCGATCGACGCGGTGCGCGACGGAACGGCACCGGTCGCCGTGTCCTGCGGCAACACCGGCGCGCTGATGGCCGTGTCGATGCTGCGGCTGAGGAAGCTTCCGGGCGTGAACCGCCCCGCCATCGCCTGCCTGTGGCCGTCGCGCAATCCGGGCGGATTCAACGTCATGCTGGATGTAGGCGCCGACATCCGCGCCGATGCGCCCGATCTGTTGCAGTTCGCGCTGATGGGGGCGTCCTACGCCCGCTTCGGCCTGGGCATCGACCGCCCGCGCGTCGGCCTGCTGAACGTCGGCACCGAGGAACACAAGGGCCGGGCCGAGCTGAAGGAAGCGCAGGACCTGATCGCGGGCGCAGCAGCTGCGGGCGGCTTTGACTATGTGGGGTTCGTCGAAGGCGGCGACCTTCCGGCAGCGCGGGTGGACGTGATCGTGACCGACGGCTTCACCGGCAACATCGCGTTGAAGACCGGCGAGGGGACGGCCAAGCTGGTGGGCGACTTCCTGCGCGAGGCGTTCAACAAAGGCTGGCTGTCCAAATTCGCCGCACTTCTGGCGATGGGGTCGCTGCGCCGCCTGCAGCGCCGGATCGACCCGCGCCGGGTGAACGGGGGCGTGTTCCTGGGCCTGAACGGGACCGTGGTGAAATCGCACGGCTCGGCCGACGCGACCGGCGTATCGGCGGCGATCCGGCTGGCCTCCGAGCTTGCGCGGTCGGGATTCCAGGAAAAGGTGGCGGCCCGTGTGTCGGCCCCGGCGGCAGGCCTTGTTACAGCCTCTGCAACAGAGCCGTCGGGTGCGCTGGTTGCGTCGCCCGCCGCGCCGGGGCAGGATGCCGCAAAACGGGGCAGTGCAGGCGGGACTTCTGAATGACAATCCGGGCCGTGGTGCGGGGCGTCGGGCATTATCTGCCCGCGCGGGTGGTCCCGAACGCCGACTTCGAGGCCAGGCTTGACACTTCGGACGAGTGGATCCGCGCGCGCACCGGCATCGAACGGCGGCATTTCGCCGCCGAGGGCGAGACCACGTCGGACCTTGCCGTCAGCGCGGCGGACGCGGCGCTGGCCGACGCGGGACTGACGGCGGGCGACATCGACCTGCTGATCGTCGCGACCTCGACCCCTGATCTGACCTTTCCCTCGGTCGCCACGATGGTGCAGGGCCGGATCGGGATGGCGGGCGGCTTTGCCTTCGACATCCAGGCGGTGTGCGCGGGCTTCGTCTATGCGCTGGCCAACGCGAACGCGCTGATCGTGTCGGGGCAGGCGAAACGGGCCCTGGTGATCGGCGCCGAAACCTTCAGCCGCATCCTGGACTGGGACGACCGGTCCACCTGCGTCCTGTTCGGCGACGGGGCCGGGGCATTGGTGCTCGAGGCGGCCGAGAGCGCGGGGACGGCGGCGGACCGGGGCATCCTGGCCACCGACCTGCACAGCGACGGGACACTGCGCGAGCTTTTGTACGTGGACGGCGGCGTGTCCTCGACCCGGACGGCGGGTGTCCTGAAGATGCAGGGCGCGGCCGTGTTCCGCCACGCGGTGGAAAAGCTCGCCGATACTGCCGAGGCGGCACTGAGCAAGGCTGGGCTGACGCCCGGGGACGTGGACTGGATCGTCCCGCACCAGGCGAACCTGCGGATCATCCGCGCAACATCCGAACGGATGGGCGTCCCGATGGAGCGCGTGGTCGTCACCGTGCAGGACCACGGCAATACCTCGGCCGCATCGATTCCGCTGGCGCTTTCAGTCGGACGCGCGCGGGGCCAGGTGAAACCGGGCGACCTGATCGTGACCGAGGCGATCGGCGGCGGGCTGGCCTGGGGATCGGTCGTCCTGCGGTGGTGAAAAGCCGTCTGAATGGCGCGTCCCAACCCCTTGTTATTGACTTCGGTTTTCTGCCGCCGCAATCTGGCCTCAACAAGCCGATGAAACCAGCCGGGGGACGTGATGGGTGAAAAGACACTGACGCGCATGGACCTGAGCGAGGCGGTGTTCCGCGAAGTCGGCCTGTCGCGCAACGAATCCGCCCAGCTGGTGGAAAGCGTTCTCGGCCACATGTCCGAAGCCTTCGTGCGCGGCGAGACGGTGAAGATCTCGTCCTTCGGCACCTTCTCGATCCGGTCCAAGGCCGCCCGTGTGGGCCGCAACCCGAAGACCGGCGACGAAGTGCCGATCCATCCGCGCCGGGTGCTGACCTTCCGGCCGTCACACATCATGAAGGACCGGGTCGCCAGCGGCAATCGCGGCTGACCGGGCAATCGGGGGCGCATCAGCAGGCGATGTCGAAGTCGGCCGAGGCCTTCCGGACGATCAGCGAAGTGGCCGAGGTGCTGGAAACGCCGGCCCATGTGCTGCGGTTCTGGGAAAGCCGGTTCAGCCAGATCAAGCCGGTCAAGCGCGCGGGCGGGCGGCGGTATTACCGGCCCGCCGACGTGGCGCTTCTGGGCGGCATCCGGCGGCTTTTGCATGACGACGGACTGACGATCCGGGGCGTGCAGAAGATCCTGCGCGAAAAGGGCGTGCGGCACGTCGCCGCCCTGTCCGGGGCTGAAGTCGGCTGGACCGTCGAGGATGTCGACGCGGAGGTATCCCCCGGCACGGCGGGGCATGGTCCGGATGCCGATCCGGTACATGCGGTGGCCATGCCTGTGGACCCGCCGGTCGCAGCGGCGACAGGGGACCTGTTCGCGAATATGCTTCCCGCCGGGGCGGTGCCCGACTCCGAGCGCACGGACCGTGACGACCGCCACGCCGAGGCCCCGATGGAGGTTGACGCCCCGACCCTGCCCCGGCCCGGCGCGACAGAGGCTACGCCGTTTCCGTCATCCTCCGCACACGACAGCGGGATGGCGGCGCCCGCGCGGCCTGCGGCCCCGGCGACGGCGCAGGTGCCGGATGACATGCCCGCCGCCGCGTTGCTGCGGGCGATGGATGCGGCGCGGGCCAGGTCGGTGCGGACCGAGCTCCGGCAAATCCATGACCGGCTGTCCGCGCTGCGCGAGCGGCTCGGGCCGCGGGACTGACCTGCCCGGATGAGGGCGCTTTTGCCGCTTGCCCCTGCCCTTCGCTTCGGCCTATACGTCCGCCCGTCGGGCCGTAGCGCAGCCTGGTTAGCGCGTCCGTCTGGGGGGCGGGAGGTCGAGAGTTCGAATCTCTCCGGCCCGACCATACCGAAACGCCCGCCCTTCACGGGGCGGGCGTTTCTGCATCGAAGGGGCGACAAACTTGGGTGAGAACGGCGTCCTTCCCGACCGCGATATCCGCGCGCTGATCGCGAGGGGCGCGATCGCCGCCGACACCCCCGTCACTGACGCGCAGGTGCAGCCCGCGAGCCTTGATCTGCGTCTGGGGGCGGTGGCGCACCGGGTGCGCGCGTCGTTCCTTGCGGGTTCGGGGCGGACGGTCGAGGACAGGATCGCCGAGTTCGGGATGCACAGGGTCGACCTTACGGGCGGCGCAGTGCTGGAAAAGGGCTGCGTCTATCTGGTGCCGCTGATGGAGCGGCTGGCGCTGCCATTCGGTCTTTCGGCGGCGGCGAATGCGAAAAGCTCCACGGGCCGCCTTGACCTGCTGACGCGGACGATCACGGACGGCGGTGTGGAGTTCGACCGGATACCCGAGGGGTACGAGGGACCGCTCTGGGCCGAGATCTGCCCGCGGTCCTTCTCGGTACTTGTCAGGCCGGGGATGCGGCTGAACCAGTTGCGGCTGCGGCGGGGAGCGGCTGGACTGACGGACGGCGAATTGCGCACACTGCACGCCGAGACACCGCTGGTGCCGGGCGAGGCGGTGATCGACGGCGGCCTCGGGTTCTCCGTGGACCTCAAGCCCGCCGCGGGCGATCTGGTCGGATACCGGGCGAAGCCGCATACCGGGGTGATCGACCTTGAGAACATCGGGCATTACCCGCCCGCCGAGTTCTGGGAGGAAGTGCGCACGACCGAGGGGCGCATCATCCTCGATCCGGGTGCGTTCTATATCCTCGTCAGCCGCGAGGCGGTGACGATCCCGCCGGGGTATGCGGCCGAGATGGCGCCTTATGTCGCGATGGTGGGCGAGTTCCGCGTGCACTACGCCGGCTTCTTCGACCCCGGCTTCGGCTGGGCCGAGGCCAGGGGCGCCGGATCGCGCGGGGTGCTCGAAGTACGTTGCCACGAGGCGCCCTTCGTGCTGGAGCACGGTCAAGTCGTCGGGCGGCTCGTCTATGAGCGGATGGCGGGCGTGCCCGAGCGGCTTTACGGGGCGGGGATCGCCTCGAACTATCAGGGCCAGGGGCTGAAGCTGTCGAAGCACTTCCGGGTCAGTTGAGGCGGAGGTTATCCCCCACCCTGACCCTCCACCGGTGGGGCAGGGAAGCGCCCATGTTTCCATTTTGTGGAAGCATGAGGGGGTTTTTGGCGTCATGCTTCCATTTTTTGGAAGAATGGGGCGGGTCGCCCCCCACCCTTGCCCTCCCCCGGTTGGGGGAGAGAAAAGCGCGGTCCTGTTGGACTTCCCCTCCCCCACCGCGGGAGGGTCAGGGTGGGGGCGGATCACGTCGAAACAACCTCGCCTCGCACCCATTCCCGGAACGCCACCAGCGGCGGATGTTCCGCGCGCGCTTCGGGCCAGACGAGCCAGTAGGCAGCGGCACTGACTGCCCCCGCCCCTCCAAGCGCCTGAAGCCGCCCTTCTTGCAGGATCGGCCCCACCACGAACTCCGGCAGCAGCGCCACGCCAAGCCCCGCGATGGCCGCCTGCGCCATCGTGGCGAACTGGTCGAACACCATGCCGCGCGGGACCGTCGCCTCGACGCCCTGCCCCCGGAACCACCCCCGCCACGCATTCGGGCGCGAGTCGATCTGGAGGAGGGGCGCAGTCAGCAGGCTTTCCGGAACACCAGCCCGAAGGCCCGCGGCCAGCGCAGGCGCGGCCACCGGAACCACCCATTCCTCCATCAGCCGCAGGTGCCCTGCCCCCGGCCAGTCGGCGCGGCCGTAATGGATCGCGGCGTCAAAGCCTTCGGCCGCGAAGTCGAAGGGGCGCAGGCGCGTGGCCAGGTTCACCGTCACCCCCGGATGCGCCGCCATGAAAGACGGCAGGCGCGGGGCCAGCCAGTGGGTGCCGAAGCCCGGCAGGATCGCCAGGTTCAGCACCCCTGCCCCGCCCCCGGTCACCACCGCCATCGTCGCCCGCGCGATCTGGTCGAGCGCCGGGCGCACCTCGGCCGCATAGGCGCGGGCGGCCTCGGTGGGGGTCAGGCGCCGGCGGTCGCGGTGGAACAGGGTCAGCCCAAGCTGGTCTTCCAGCGACTGGATCAGGCGGCTGACGGTGCCCTGCGTCAGGCTCAGGTCGCGCGCCGCCTCGGCCGCGCTGCCGGTGCGGCAGACGGCCTCGAACGCGGCAAGGAGCGCGGTGGAGGGAAGATAGCGGCGCGGGACTGACATATGCATCCCATGCATGTTTGCCGCAGCATTCTGCACTTAACGCCCCGCGTCAACGGGCCTATCATGCCGCCCGACCCATACCCGCGCCCTGAAGGAGGCCCCGCGATGACCGAGATGCCGAAGCTGAAAGCCAAGGACACCCCCGATCTCGGCCGCTTCGACTGGGAAGACCCCTTCCGCTTCGAGGATCAGCTGACCGAGGACGAGCGCATGATGCGCGACGCCGCCCGCGCCTATGCGCAAGAAAAGCTGGCCCCACGCGTCACCGCCGCCTACCGCGAGGAAAGGACCGACCCGTCGATCTTCGCCGAAATGGGCGAGATGGGGCTGCTGGGTGTCACGATCCCCGAAACCTACGGCGGCCTCGGCGCGTCCTACGTCGCCTACGGGTTGGTCGCGCGTGAGGTGGAGCGCATCGATTCCGGCTACCGCAGCATGATGAGCGTGCAGTCCTCGCTCGTCATGTATCCGATCTATGCATATGGGTCCGAGGCGCAGCGGCGGAAATACTTGCCCGGCCTCGCCAGCGGAAAGCTGATCGGCTGCTTTGGTCTGACCGAACCCGATGCCGGGTCGGACCCTGCGGGAATGAAGACGGTCGCGAAGAAGACCGCCCAGGGCTACGTCCTGAACGGGTCCAAGATGTGGATCTCGAACGCCCCCATCGCCGATGTCTTCGTCGTCTGGGCCAAGTCCGAGGCGCATGGCGGCAAGATCCGGGGCTTCGTGCTGGACAAGGGCATGACGGGCCTGACCGCGCCCAAGATCGGCGGCAAGCTCAGCTTGCGCGCCTCGGTCACGGGCGAGATCGTGATGAAGGACGTGGAAGTCGGCGAGGACGCGCTTCTGCCGGGCGTCGAGGGGCTCAAGGGTCCGTTCGGCTGCCTCAACCGCGCCCGCTACGGCATTTCCTGGGGCGTCATGGGCGCGGCCGAGGCCTGCTTCCACGCCGCACGGCAGTACGGGCTGGACCGGAAGCAGTTCGGCAAGCCCCTCGCCCAGGCGCAGCTTTTCCAGAAGAAGCTCGCCGACATGATGACCGACATCGCGCTCGGCCTTCAGGGGTCGCTCCGCGTCGGGCGTCTGCTCGACGAGGCGCAGGCCGCGCCCGAGATGATCTCGATCGTCAAGCGCAACAACTGCGGCAAGGCGCTCGACATCGCGCGGGCGGCCCGCGACATGCACGGCGGCAACGGCATCCAGGAGGATTTCCACGTCATGCGCCACATGGTGAACCTGGAGACGGTGAACACCTACGAGGGCACCCATGACGTACATGCGCTGATCCTGGGCCGGGCGGTGACGGGGCTGCAGGCGTTCTTCTGACGGGGGGGCGCTGTCAGAGGGGACATGCCTACCCTCCCCAGATAGCCCTCCCCTCCCCCTGGCCCAGGGGGAGGGTTAGGGTGGGGGTCGCCCGCTTTCTGACGAGCACCCCTTTGAGGCACCCAAACGCACGCAATCCCGTGCCCGGACGCTTGACGCCTAGGAAACGCTTCGCCACCTTCGCGGTATTGGAGGTGGGCCGATGGGATTCAAGGACTTTATCGACCTCGCGAAGATCGCCGGCGGCATCGCCACCGCCACCTTTGCCCCCACGTCCGTTGCCGCCGCCAATGCCGCCCTTTCGGCCGGGGGCCTCGCATTTGACCTCTCCGAACGCCTTGGAAAGGGCAAACCGGCGCTGATCGACCGCATCGCGCAGGACTTCGACCACAAGATCACCGACCTGCACCTGCCCGACGAACGCCGCGCCGCCGTCATCGCGATCGGCGCATCGCTCGACCTTCCCACGCTCCTGTCAGGCCCGCCCGAACGCGACCCCCTCACCCTCACACGCAGGATGCTCCGGTCGGTCACCGATCCCGACCTGCAACGCCAGTCCGACCGCGACGCGTTTGAGACCGTGATGACCTCGGTCCTGACCGGCCTTTTCGCCAACCCCGCCATCCTCGACGAGCTTCGCCCGCAGTTTGAAGCCTTCGTCATCGACGCGCTGAAACATCAGGGCTCGCAGATCGCCGCCCTCATCGCCGCCGTCCAGCGCCCCGAAGGCCTCTCCCTCGACGCGCTCCTCCTCCTCGCCCGCCGCGTCAACGCCGACACCCCCGACCGCGACGCCGCCATCAGGGGCCTGGAACGCGCCGTCGAAGTCGCCGCCAAGGTCATCGCCGAGGGGCTGCGCGGGTCGAACATCGACGCGCTGGTGGATGAGGTCCTGAAACGCCTCGCCGCCCTGACCGCCCAAGGCCGCCTGACCGAGGCGCGGGCCGAGGCCGCGAGGGCGCTGGCCGAGGCGCGCGAGGGCGCGGAACGGGCGCAGGCCCGCCACCTGCGAATGCTGGACGCGATGATCGAACAGGACATCCTCGCCCGCGACCCCAAGGCCACCGCCGCCCGCATCGCCGAACGGACGGCGCTCGACCACCCCGACCCCGCAGACAGGTTCACCGCCCTCCGCACGGTCTTCATGGACTGGCACGTCCGCGGCCGCGACAAGGGCCTGAACTTCGACCTCGATGTGTCCATCGCCCTCGCCCGGCAGACCCTCGCCATCGCGGCCGACGCCGACCAGCGCGGGACCGCTCTCAATGACCTCGCCAACGCGCTTCAAACCCTCGGGGAACGCGAGACGGGCACGGCGCGACTCGAGGAGGCGGTCACCGCCTACCGCGCGGCGCTGGAGGAATGGACGCGCGACCGCGTGCCGCTCGACTGGGCCAGGGCGCAGGTGAACCTCGGCAGCGCACTTCGCAACCTCGGGGAACGCGAGCCGGGAACGGCGCGGCTCGAGGAGGCGGTCACCGCCTACCGCGCGGCGCTGGAGGAGTGGACGCGCGACCGCGCGCCGCTCGACTGGGCCACGACGCAGATGAACCTCGGCAATGCGCTTCAAACCCTCGGGGAACGCGAGACGGGCAGAGCGCGGCTCGAGGAGGCGGTGGCCGCCTACCGCGCGGCGCTCACGGAGTGGACGCGCGACCGCATGCCGCTCGACTGGGCCAGGGCGCAGATGAACCTCGGCAACGCGCTTGCCACCCTCGGGCAGCGCGAGACGGGCACGGCGCGGCTCGAGGACGTGGTCACCGCCTACCGCGCGGCGCTGGAAGAGATGACGCGCGACCTCGTGCCGCTCGACTGGGCCTCGGTGCAGATGAACCTCGGCAACGCGCTTGCCACCCTCGGGGAACGCGAGACGGGCACGGCGCGGCTCGAGGAGGCGGTCACCGCCTACCGCGCGGCGCTGGAGGAGAGGACGCGCGACCGCATGCCGCTCGACTGGGCCAACACCACCGGCAACCTCGGCTCCGCGCAGGTCGCGCTGGCTGACCGCACCGCCGACCCCGCCATCGCTCGCGAGGCCCTCGACAACCTCACCACCGCCGAGGCCACCCTGCGCGCGGGCGGCCACATCCCCTGGGCCGACGCCTGCGCCGCCCAAATCCCCGCCGCCCGCGCCCTTGTCACGCGGCTTTCGTCCTGACGGCCCCGCTGTCGGCCCCGGTTCCGTCCGGGGGGCGTGGATTGCTGGCCCCAGGGGTGCCCGCGACAGGGGCAGTCTGCCCCCCACAGCGCGGCCCGCGCCGGGGACCCCATTCGTGAACTTTCGGTAAACGCGCCCCGCAACCCCTTGCGATTACACGCCCGTTAACTTGTCCCTCTGAGGGACACCGGCGCCCCCACCCCTGCCCCCACCTCCGCCCGGGGCCCGCAAAACCGCTTGGGGCCGGGCCGGTCCGCGTGCCATACTGGCCCCGACAGGACAGCCCGGACAGGAGCCCGACATGGACGTGACCACCCGCGTGGACGGGGTCGTGATCGGCCTCCTCCTTGCCTTTCAGGACGGCCAGCCGATGGTCGTCTTCCCCGGCAACCCCCGCGACACCGCGACCCCCGCCCGGTCGCTGGCCCGCCTCTCGCCCGACGACCTCGGGTCCGAAGTCGCGCTCCTCTTCGAGGACGCCGACCCCGCCCGCCCCCTGATCGTCGGCCGCATCGTGGACCCCGCCCGCCAGGATGCGGCAACCGTCATCCGCGACGGCGAGCAGGTGAAGATCACGGCCACGGACCGGATCGAGCTGCGCGTCGGCAAGTCCTCGATCGTGATGGAAAAGGACGGCCACATCACGATCCGCGGCACCTACCTTGTCAGCCACGCCAGCGCCGCCAACCGCATCCGCGGCGGGTCGGTGAACCTGAACTGATGAACGCCCAACCCCGCATCCCCATCCTGCCCGACATCGTCCGCCAGCACGCCGAAATGGCCGCGTTCCTGTGGACCGTCTACGACCGCGCCAAGCTCTACCCCGACGAGAACCCCGAGATGGACGAGGTGAGGATCGCCCGCCTTCTGGAACGGCTCGAGGCGCACCTCGACGGCCTGCGCGTGGCCGGCCCCGAAGGGCTGGCCATCGCCGAGGAGCGGTTCAAGGAATACCCCGAGGCGGGGGAGCTGTTCGTCATCCGGATGCTGCAACCGGGGGCGGCGAAGATGCGGGTGGCGGAGCTCGATCTGAGGAAGGTGCGGGGGTTTTTGGCAGACGGGTTGAACCGGCTGCTATCTCCCCGTTAGTTGCCGAAGGTCATCAGGGATGTTTACGGCTGTCCATGACCGGTCAGCATAGATCGCTGCTCCTGAATGGTCGAAATAAGCGATGGCGTCATCAAAGACGTCGAACGAGAGCGGAGATGTGAGATTTGGAGGGAGGGAGATGGATTGAACCAACGACATGTCCGCCGCGAACTCAAAGATACTGTCCTCCCCGAGCACGTAGATTGAACTGCCATGGCAGCGAACCGCAGAGTATGCCTGCATGATACCGTCTGAGGAGACGTCAAGTACATCTCCGTTTGGCGCGACCGAAAACATGACGCCAGCCTGACCGACCGCAATCACCCCACCGTCCGCCGAACGGCAGATGTCGTTCAGCTTGTTTCGGGTTCCCAGATCAACGATGCTCCATCCCGCCGAATCCAAGAAGGAAATATTACCCGCGACCCATTTCTCGACCCTCATGATCTCGCGCCTGTATTTAAGGAACCGGCTGTTCGGTCCTTCCGCCTTGTAGCGCTCCAATGTGGACATTTCTTCCGCTGTCGGCGTCCTGTAGGTCAGCTGCGTCGCGCCGCAGACCGCAAGTGCGCCGTCACGGGCAAGGGCCATTCCGCTCAGGTCGATTTTTGCCAGCCCCGAAAGCGATGGCGGAATGACGGGGTCCCAGCGGCCATCCGCAGCGCGACGATAGGCCTGCGACCCGTATCCGCAGGCATAAAGGACACCGGCAAGATTGCGTATGGTCCGCATCGACCCCAGCCCGCCGGCGTCGTCGCTGAGTACACCGGCCCCCGGAATCTTCTCGAACGGAACATCCCCTTCCACGAAATAGACGTCCCCCTCGTTGCTCATCGCCACGAATACCGCACCGGAATGGGGGTCGCGCGAAAACGAGGTGATCGAAACGATGGTTCGCGGAACCTCGACGAAGCCCCACGGCACGGGTGCCCCTGCCTTGAAAAGCAAAATGGAACTCAATGGATTCTCATCGTCGAGACGGCCGTAAGACATCGCCAGATGCGCGGATGAAATTGCACATGCCGCCCAGCAATTTATCTTCTCTGCCATTCTTCACCGCCTTATCTAGGGAATCATCTTTTTTGAGGCCGCCGGGTTGGGCAAGGCATTCGATGTGCGACCGGTCTGCCCGGACGCGAAACTGTCGGATTGCTTCTCGACCTCCTGTTTTGCGATCTCGATGCACTCACCGATCGTCTCGTCCCCGGTCGGGTTCAGCGAATCCAACGAGTCTTGGCACGCAGCGTGAATGTCGCCGACGTCGGCAGTTCCGTAGGCAGCGGTTTTCTTGGCTGCGTCGAGCGCGGCACCGGTCTTTCCTTCTGCCACTTTCTTGCCGAGAGCATTCAAGTTCGCGCGCTCAGTGTCGTGCAATTCCTTATGAGGGGTCTTGTCAAGACAGATGCAGACTCCCCCGCCAAGCGAAGGAGCATTCGCAATTCTCGGCGAAGTTCCCGCCTCGGCTTGCGCCCTCGTCCCGGTGCGGAAGCACTTGTCAGGAACGATATGATGTGCCTCGCCGCCCTTGGCGTTGCACTTCTTGACGATTTCATCATAGGTGCCGACAAGGCAGTCTTCCACATCCGGCGCGGCACCTATTCCCGGAGTTCCGATCTTCGGAAACGGGGGAGTGCCGCCGGTCGGTGAAGCGTGATCGTTGGAAGAAATGTCCGAGAACCGGCTGACAGGTTCGCCGTCCATTTTAACGTCACTCGACCAAGCATGGGCGTATTCCTTGCCGGTGTTGACCGAGGTGATAACATTCTTTTTTGGAGCGCAACCGGCCTCGGTACCTGATGTCTTCGAGTAATATGATTTGTTCTTCTGGGAAACGGTTTTGCCGCCGATGAACACTGTACCCGTACCGCTTTCCGTGTCGCTGTCCATGCCGAAGCTCGGATAGGGTATCGGGACGCCGGGCGGTGTTGCCGGGGTCTGTGGCGGTGTGAAACAGGTATCAGGAAAAGCAGCGATAACCTTGTTGGCCTGCGCCTTGCACGCGACTTCCAGACTGTTGGCGAAGACAGTCATGGCTTCACCTCATGCACCACAGCTGCCCCGCAGGCGCCGTCATCGCCGGATGCCTCAATCAGGACCGGACTGCCGGGCGTGTACCCCTTTTGCGCCGCAGCGAGCGCCAGCCCCAGCATCACCGGCCCCACCGCCGCCCCGACATTTCCGAGGTTCTCTGTCGGACTCCATAGATCCTGAAACTCCTTCCGCCCTCTCTCCAGCCTGAGCGACGCCAGCGCCGTTTGCTTGAACCAGTAACTCTCCCCGATCAGATCGCTGATCCGGCACTCCACATGTGCAAGATCGACATTCGCCTCACGCATCGCCTGGGCATACGCCGCCGTCATCCCATCCCCCCTCAGCGGCTTGTGCAGGCCCGGCTCTTCCCCCATCCCGTTGTAGATGAACGCCTCTTCCCGCGCCAAGCCCAAGCCCGTCAGGCGCAGCGGCCCCTTTCCGACCGTGCACAGCACCGCCGCCGCCGCCTCGCCGGGGATGAAGCCGTTGGCGTTGCCGTCGCAGAGGATGCGGTTTTCGGCGAGGTAGTGGGCGATGGAGAGGGTGGTGAGGTAGCTGTCGACGCCCGCAATGATCACATTCCGCGCCTCGCCCGCCGCCAGCAGCTTCCGCGCCTGGTCGAGGGCGACGAAACCGGATGGCCTTCCGTGGGCGACGAGGCGGGTTTTCAGGCGGGGGGGAAGGCCGAGGATGTCGCCAGTGAGCTTGAGCAGCGCGGCCGGGTCCTTGACCGGGTTGCCGGGGCGTTCGGGTTCGGGCAGGCAGAGGATCAGGGTGAAGTCGGCCTCCACCTCGGGGTGGGCGCGCAGGATTTCGGCCAAGGCGCCTGCCAGAAGGCGGGCCATGCGGGCCTGGCCGATCCAGTTGCGCGGCAGGGGGACGGCGGCGCCGATCAGCCAGTTGCCGCCGGGTCCGAGGAAGCGGGTCTCGCGGAAGCCGTCCAGCCGCGCGCGCATCGCGGCGCAGGACGACGGCGCGTCAAGGCCCACCGCCGTCACCATTCCGGCCGCGCGGATATGGAGGGGCGCGGTCATGCGGGTTCGTCCTCGGGCGTGCGGGCGGGCGCGCGGGCGGGCGGTTCGGGCCGGATGTAGCGCTTGCCGGTCGCCTGGGCGCGGAGCATGCCCTTCGTCGGCGCGCCGAGCCAGCATTCGGTGAATTCGGTGATGATCTTGCGCATCTTCACCTCGACCCGCCAGACGGCCATGACCTGCCGTGCCTCGGTGTCGAAGATGAGCGTGTCGGGGGTGGGGCGGGCGTCGAGGCAGGTCTCGCGCCCCCGCCAGATGCGGATGGGCAGGGTCAGGTCGGGCAGACGGAATTCCTCGCGGCCCGAGGGGGTCAGGTTTCGGATGACGACCGGGGCATGCGGCGGAATCGCGGGCAGCCACTGGTCGGGCGGGGCGGACTGGTAATAGCGGTCGTCGAAGTCGGCGGGCAGGAAGGGGAAGACGTTGTCCACCCAGTTCTGGTCGTAGGTGCCGCCATAGGGCAGCCGGTCGGGGTGGCCGCGGTGGATGGGGCCGAGCGCCATCGGACGGTACTTGCCGTAGGGCGAAGTCACGGGATCGGCGGGGTCCTCGGTCAGCGGCAGCGGCAGGCCCGACAGGCGCGACTGGCCCGACACGGCGGCAAAGCCCAGGCCGTGGGGGTTTGGCATGTAGACGTCGGGTTGCTCCACATCGGGGCGCGATCGGTCGGGGCCGCCGAAGGCGGTGTGATAGCCGAATTCCAGCCGCTGGAACGGATAGGGCCGGGTGGCGGAGATCACAGGCCCCGCGACGCGCCATTCGCGGGGGCCGACGACGTCGAACTGCTTGGACCAGTTGGCGACGCGGATGCCGACGCGGACGCGCTCAGCGGGCTTGCCGCCTTCGGCATAGGCGGCGCCTTGCAGCAGCACCTCGGGGTGGGGCTTGCGGAACGCGAAGTCGGTTTCCCACTTCGTCGCCGAGTAGCCCGGCTCGCCGAAGAATTCGTCGGCCATGACCAGCGGGCGCTGGGTCGCGGCAGGCTTGGGCAGCGCGTCCGGCCCCGGGGGGAAGTCGAACGTGCCCTTGACGACGAAGGACAAATACTCACGCCCGGTCTTGTCCATGCCCATTGTGAACTGGTGCACGAAAGGGGTCTGGTTCAGGACGTGCACGTCCGTTGCCTACTCGAACGCATAGGCGAAGCCGTCGGGCCCGCCGGTGACGGTCACCTTCGTCAGGGGCGAGCCGTCCAGCTTGCGGTTCAGGACCTGGCGGGACAGTTCCGGCAGAAGCGTGTTGGTCAGGATCGCGTCGATCATCCGGCCACCCGACTCGATCTCGGTCGCGCGGGCCTTGATCGTGTCCATCACGCCCTCGCCGATCACCAGTTCGGCCTCGTGCCCGGCCATCAGGCGTTTTGCCACGCCGCGCAGTTTGTGGCCCGCGATGGCCTCGATCATCGCGTCGGACAGGGGGTAGTAGGGGATCGTTACGACCCGACCCAGCAACGCGGCGGGGAAGACCTTGAGGAGCGGCGCGCGCAGGGACTGGTTCAGCTCCTCCATGTCCGCAACGCGCTTGCCGTTGCCCGTCCGGGCCATGATTTCCTCGGACCCGACGTTGGAGGTCAGCAGGATCAGGGTGTTCTTGAAGTCGATCCGGCGGCCTTCGCTGTCGTCCATCATTCCCTTGTCGAAGACCTGGAAGAAGATCTCGTGCACGTCGGGGTGTGCCTTTTCCACCTCGTCCAGAAGCACGACCGAATAAGGGTGGCGGCGGACGGCCTCGGTCAGGATGCCACCCTTGCCGTAGCCGACATAGCCGGGGGGCGCGCCTTTCAGGGTGCTGACGGTGTGCGCCTCCTGGAATTCGCTCATGTTGATCGAGATGAGGTTCTGTTCGCCCCCGTAAAGGGTATCGGCAAGGGCGAGCGCGGTTTCCGTCTTGCCGACGCCCGAGGGGCCGCACAGCATGAAGACGCCAATGGGTTTTTCCGGCGCGCCAAGGCCTGCGTAGCTGGTCTGGATGCGGTTCGCGATCATGCCCATTGCGTGATCCTGGCCGACGACGCGTTCGGAGAGTATCTTGGCAAGGCCTAGCGCGCGTTCGGTGGCGGAGGCGAGCATCCGGCCCATCGGGATGCCGGTCCAGTCCTGCACGACGGACGCGACGGCGTTGCGGTCCACCGAGGGCAGGATCAGCGGGCGCTCGCCCTGCGCGGCGATCAGGTCGGCCATCTTCGCGCGGAGGTCCGACAGGGTTGCCGCCCGCTCCTCGGGCGAAAGGCGCGCGGGTTCGGCAGAGCCGGTGTCGGGCGCAGCGGCAACCTCAGACGACCCCGCCCCGGCCGAGGCCTCGGTTCCTTGGGTGCTGCCCTCTTCTGTCGCACCCCCAGCCATCGGGGCCCCGGCCTGCGCCGGGGCGTTCGCGGCTGGGGACATATCCCCCGCAGCCCCCGTATCATCCACCGCCGCCCCTTGCCCGCGCAGTTTCGCGCGCAGGTCCAGGATCGTCTCCACCAGCGCCTTTTCCGCGTCCCAGCGGACCTTTGCGGCCTCAAGCTCACCCTTCGCCTGAACAATCGCCGCCGCCACGCCGTCCTTGCGGTCCGTCACGTCGATGCCGATGGCCTCTTCGCGCTCGATGATGCCTTCCTCGACCTCCAGCCCCTGCAACCGACGCTCCACATCCTCCACCTCGGCGGGTGTGGCGTGCTGGCTGACGGCGACACGCGCGCAGGCGGTGTCGAGCAGGCTGATCGCCTTGTCGGGCAACTGGCGGCTGGGGATGTAGCGGGCCGACAGGCGCACCGCCTGTTCCAGCGCCTCGTCCAGAATCTCGACCTTGTGGTGCTTTTCCAGCACCCCCGCCACGCCGCGCAGCATCCGCACGGCGGCATCTTCGCCCGGTTCCTCGACCTTCACCACCTGGAAGCGGCGGGTCAGGGCGGGGTCCTTTTCGATATGCTCCTTGTACTCGGCCCAGGTCGTCGCAGCGACGGTGCGCAATTCCCCCCGCGCCAAGGCGGGTTTCAGCAGGTTCGCAGCATCGCCTGTGCCGGCGGCCCCGCCTGCCCCGATGAGCGTATGCGCCTCGTCAATGAACAGGATGATGGGTTTCTCCGACGATTGAACCTCGTCGATCACCGCCTTCAGCCGCTTCTCGAACTCGCCCTTCACCGACGCGCCCGCCTGCATCAGCCCGATGTCCAGCATGTGCAGGTCCACGGCCTTCAGCTGCGGCGGCACGTCGCCGCGCGCAAGGCGCAGGGCAAAGCCTTCGACCACCGCTGTCTTGCCCACCCCGGCCTCGCCGGTCAGGATCGGGTTGTTCTGGCGACGCCGCATCAGGATGTCGATGATCTGGCGGATTTCCATGTCGCGGCCGATCACGGGGTCGATCTTCCCCGCCCGTGCGCGTTCCGTCAGGTTCGTCGCATACTGCGCCAGCGCCGACTGCCCGCCGGGTTTGGCCTTGGGTTTGTCGCCCTCAGCGGGAGCCGTTGCAGGCGCTTCGACGGAATCAACCAGCAGGTCCGACAACTGCCCAGCCATCGACGCCTGGTCGATCTTGTCGAACTCGAGGCTCATCTTGAACAGCAGCCCCTCCAGCACCGGGGTCTTCAACGCGCCCAGAAGGATGTAGGCCGACCGCACCGTGTCGTCGCCGAATTCCAGGTTGCCGAAGGTCCAGGCCTCGCGGATCGCGTGGAACAGGTGGTCCGAGAATTCCTCGACCGACCCCGCCCCGTGCGGCAGCGCATCGAGCGCGCGTTGCAGGTCGCCTTCCAGCTTGCCTTCATCCACGCCCGCCGACTTCAGCAGGATCTCGAAATCCGACCGCTCGGACCGCGACAGTTCCCACACGAAGTGGACAAGCTCGACATAGGGGTTGCCCCTGCCCTTCGCTGTCTGCGCCGCGCCCGAGAAGGCTTTGAGGCAGGTCGGGTTCAGCTTGCCGACCAGCTCCTTGCGCTTGAAGGTCTCGGGGGTTGCGCGCTGGGCCATCTGCCGCTCCGTTCAGGTTCGGAAAGCCGAAAAAAGTTCGGCACCTTTACCATACGTTAGTCTATGCTGGCCTCGCGCGTCACGCGACTGTTTTAAGACCCTGTTCCGAGTGCCGGAATTCCAGACCTCAAGGCCCAAGGACGACCGCTTCCATGATCGCCCCCCTTCCCGGTGACATCTTTGCCCCCGGCCAGATTCTGAACAACACCTACGAGATCGAAGGCGTGCTGGGCCGGGGCGGCACGGGCGAGGTGTACCGGGCACGAAACACGGTCACCGGGCAGACGGTGGCGATCAAGGCGCTGTCCAAGCAGTTCTCGGGCACCGATCAGGCGGTCGAACTGATGCGGCGCGAGGCGCAGATGCGCGACGTGCGCGACGACGCGGTGGTGCGCTATTCGGAATGCTCGCGGTCCGACCAGGGGCATGTGTTCCTGGTGATGGATTTCATCGACGGCCCGTCACTGTCCGACCTTATGGCGCGCCGGGCGCTGGACCCGCGCGAGCTGATGATCATCGCGCACCGCGTGGCGCAGGGGCTGACCGCCGCGCATGGCCACGGCATCGTCCACCGTGATCTGTCGCCCGACAACGTGATCCTGCGGGGCGGGCAGGCCGAGCGGGCGACGCTGATCGACTTCGGCATCGCCAAGGACACGGCGGCGGGCGCGCGGACGATCGTGGGCAACGACTTCGCGGGGAAGTACGAATACGCGTCGCCGGAGCAGTTGGAGGGGCGGGCCGAGGTCCGGTCGGACCTGTATTCGTTGGGGGCCACGCTTCTGGCCGCGTTCCGAGGCAGAGTGCCGTTCGAAGGCGCGCTGCCGGGCGAGATGATCCGGCGGAAGCAGAGCCCGCTGGACACGGATGGCGTTCCTGAGCCGCTGAAGGGCCTGATCGACTGGCTGACCCAGCCCAAGGCCGCCGACCGGCCCCCGTCGGCCGAGGCGGTCACGGCGCGGCTGACGGCGATGCTGACACCGAAGAAGGGGGTCACGACCGCCCGGGGCGAAGCGGCGCGGGGGGCGGTGAAGACCGGCACCGCACCGGCGAAAAAGGGTCGCGGGGGGCTGGTGGCGCTGCTTCTATTGCTCCTCGTGGCGGCAGGGGGCGGCGCGGCGTGGTGGACGGGTGCAGCGCAGCGCCTGCTGTTCCCTCTGCCGGTGGCCAAGCCCTACAAGGTCGAGGTCGCGGCGGCCTCGGACGGGGATGCCGCGACCCTGACGGGCAACGCCCCCGACAGAGCTGCGGCAGCGGCCATCGCGGCGGCGGCGACGGCGGCTGGGGTGCCTGCGGGGCCCGATGCGCTGACGCTCGCCGATGGCGTACCGAACGAGGGCTGGCCCGCCGACATTGTAGCGGGTCTGGCACTTACACAGGGGCTTTCAGATTGGCGCTTCGGAGTATCGGACTACATCGCGACCGTCTCGGGCACAGCCGTCGACCGGGCAGCGCGCGAAACGAGAGAAGCGGCGCTACAGGAATGGGCAAAAAGCGCAGGCTTCGCGCTCGATGTGTCGCTGGCGGCCGGGCCGGTCAGGCTTGAACCCCCCGCAGTCGATGCGGTTCTGAAGGGCGCCGCCGATTGCGGGCCGTTGACGGCCGAAGCCCCTGCAAATGGCGCCTGGGCGCTTGGCGACACCATCCGCATCACCGGCTTCGCCGCCAACCCCGCGCTTGCGGGCACGGTCGAGGCGGCGCTGGCCGACGTGATCGGCGACCGCACGGCCGAGGCGGACCTGACCGCGTTGAACGACCAGATCTGCGCCGTGCGGGGCGTGTTGCCGGCGGTTCCTGATGGCAATACGTCCATCTGGTTCGGCGACGGCAAGACGGGGGCCGCGAACACGGGTGGCATCTACCACCCCGGGGACAACCCCATCGTCGAAGTGCTGGCCCCTGCAGACATCGCGGGGCTGCACTTGTCGGTCTTCATCGTGGACAACGAGCACCGCTTCTATTCGCTGATCCCGAATCACAAGGATCCCGAGACGCAGATCGACCGCCTTGGCCGGGTGGACAATGGCGCGCGGCACGTGCGCGTCCTGCATTCGATCAGCCTGCCCTACGACGATGGCCACCCCAAGCCGTTTGCGCTGAGCGTCGACCCCGACAATTTCGGCAAACAGGCGGTGATCGCGTTGTTCACCAAGACGCCGCTCTTCTCGGACCGGCTCGCCTCGCAAGTGTCGGTCGACGGCGCGGTCGAGGAGCTGACGAAGGCGATCTCGGCCGACCCCGGCAACGTCGTCTATATGGCCAGCCGACTTATGGAAACCCGGCCTTGACGCCCCCTTCCCCGTTGCCAGAATCCCTGCCGTCTGACAGCCTGACGTTGCGTAACTGAAAGCCTTTCGCGCCATGGCCGACCTCGACGCGTTCCTCGACCCCATCGCAGGCCCTGACCCTGCGGGCGAGGAATTGCGCAACGATCCGCGCTTTCACCAGATCGAGCGTGACCTGGAACCTGCCGCGCGCGACCGGCGGCGCGAGACTTTGGCTTCGGGCGGCACGGGCAACGCCGCGCTGGACTGGGGCGGGCTGCTCGATCAGGCGCGTGACCTTGCCGCGTCGGGTCGGGACGTGCGGCTTCTGGTCATCGCCGTACGGGCTGCCGTGGCGCAGGAAGGGTTCGACGGGCTGGCGCAGGGCCTGACGATGCTGGCCGAGACGGCGAACCGCCACTGGGCGCACTTGCACCCCACGTTGAGGGAAAACCCCTCGAAGCAGCAGGCGGCATTGCGGCGGATAAACGCCTTCAAGCAGATCGAGAATGCCGAGAACGGGCTTCTCTGCGACCTGGAGTACAACACTGCCGCGCAGGCGCGAGGGATGGGCCTTGTCAGCGGGGCGGACCTTGCCGCCGCTGCCCTGACCCCGGCGCAGCAGTTGGGCGAGCGCACCGATGCGATGAACGACAAGGATCGCGCCGAGTTCCTGGCCGAGGCCGACGCGCGGGCGAACCGGGTCACGGGCGTGCTGCGCGCGCTTCAGGCCGAACGGCCCGACGATCTGAAGGCGCTGGCCGAAGGTGTGGCGGCGTCGCAGTCGGCGCTGGCGGCGCTGGAGGCCGCGCTGGACGCCCACGTCCTGGAAAACGGCGTCGGTGTCCGCTTCACCGCCTTTGCCAAATTTCTGACGCGGATTGCCGCTACGTTATCCGCCTACAGCGTGGCAGAGACCGCGCAACCGCAGGGAGAGGTCATGGCACCAGTCGATGCCGCCGTCACGGCGGGCCCCGCCCCGGTGGCGGGCGCGATGGTCAACGGTGCCGTGCCTGCCGCAGGCCCCGCCCCGATGCCCGCCCGCATCACCACGCGGGCCGAGGTGGAACGCGCACTCGACCTGATCATCGACTATTACGAGAAGATCGAGCCGTCCTCGCCCATTCCGCACCTGGCCAAGCGGATGCGGAAGATGGTGCCGATGAACTTCCTGCAACTGATGGCCGAACTTGCCCCCAGCGGGATGAAGGATTTCCAGGGCGTCGTGGGGAACCTGGACGAGAAGAAGTAACCAGACGCGAAAACCGACAGGAGTGCCGAGGGAATGAGCGAGAGCAAGCAGAAGGTGATCGAACGGAACCGCGCCCCGCGCGTCCAGATCGCCTATGATGTCGAACACTACGGCAGCCCGACGACCATCGAGCTTCCCTTCGTGATGGGGGTCATGGCGGACCTTGCCGGGGCCTCGGAGACCAAGGAGGCGCAGAAGCCCCCGGCCGACCGGCAGTTCACCGAGATCGACGCGGGCCGCTTCGGCAAGTTCATGGAGGCGCTGTCCCCCCGCGTGAAGGCGCGCGTTCCGAACAAGCTGCCGAGCAAGGAGGGCGAGGCGGCGGACGAGGAGATGTTCGTGGACCTGTCGTTCAAGAGCATGGGCGACTTCGCCCCCGACAAGATCGCCGAGCAGGTCCCGGCACTCGCCGAGCTGATGAAGATGCGCCGCCAGCTGAACGAGCTTCTGGGCTACATGGACGGCAAGGTGAACGCCGAGAAGCGCATCGCGCAGCTTCTGACCAACGAGCCCCTGCTGCAACAGGTGGCCGACGACGCGCTGAAGTCGGGCAAGGGAGAATAACGACATGGCAGACGCCAAGCAGGCCGCCGCAGGCGGCGCCGCCGAAGCCCAGGCGCTGGACCTTGGGGAATTCAGCGACCTTCTGGAAAAGGACTTCCGCGTCAAGGAAGACGAAAGCGGGAAGCTGAAGGAACTGGTCTCGAACCTCGCGCTGGCCGCCAAGGAACGGTCGGGAACGGCCACCATCTCGGGCAACGCGGTCAAGTCGATCAAGTCGCTGATCGCCGGGATCGACGCCCTGATCTCGACCCAGATGAACGAGATCCTGCACTGCCCGGAAGTGCGCCAGATCGAGGGCACGTGGCGGGGGCTGCACTACCTCGTCAACAACACCGAGACAGACCAGAAGCTGAAGATCCGGGTGATGAACATCACCAAGGAACAGCTGGCCGACCAGCTTGAGGACTACGAAGGCCAGATGTGGGACCAGTCGCCCATGTTCAAGGCGCTCTACACGTCCGAATACTCGCAGTTCGGCGGCGAGCCCTATGGCTGCCTGATCGGGGCCTATGAGTTCAGCCACCACCCCAAGGACGTGGGGATGCTGCGCAACCTGTCGGGCATCTGCGCCTCAGCGCACGCGCCCTTCATCGCGGCCACCTCGCCCCGCCTGTTCCGCATGGAAAGCTGGCAGGAACTGCCGAACCCGCAGGACCTGCAGCAGATCGTGTCCTCGCCCGACTACGCCAGCTGGCAGTCGCTGCGCCAGTCGGAAGATGCGCGCTACATCGGGCTGACCATGCCCCGCGTTCTGGCGCGGCTTCCTTACGGCGCGGACACGGTGCCGGTGAAGGGCTTTGCCTTCGAGGAACAGATCGACGGCAAGCATGACCACTTCGTCTGGATGAACGCGGCCTTCGCGATGGGCGTGAACATCAACCGCAGCCACAAGCTGTATGGCTGGGGCACGCAGATCCGGGGTGTGGAATCGGGCGGCACGGTCACCAATCTGCCGGTCTATACCTTCCCGACGGACGATGGCTCGGTGGCCATGAAGTGCCCCACCGAAATCGCCATCGACGACCGGCGCGAGGCGGAACTGGCGAAGCTTGGCATGATGCCGATCCTGCACCGCAAGAACACCGACCTTGCGGCCTTCATCGGCGCACATTCGCTGCAAGATGACGAAGCGCGGGCGGGCCGTCTGGTGGACCCGGATGCGCAGGCCAATGAACGGCTGTCGGCGAACCTGCCCTACCTGTTCCCGGTCTGCCGCTTCGCCCACTACCTGAAGGCCATCGCGCGCGACAAGGTGGGCACGTTCAAGGAACGCAACGACATGCAGAAGTGGCTGACCGAATGGATCAACCGCTATGTCCTGCAGAACATGGCGGGGGCCGACGACAAGCTGAAGGCGCGCCGCCCGCTGGCCAAGGCCGAGGTGCAGGTCGACAGCGTGGAAGGCCGCCCCGGCTACTACAACGCGCGCTTCTACCTGCGCCCGCACTACCAGCTTGAAGGGATCAACGCGAGCCTTCGGCTCGTGTCGGAACTGCCGTCGGTCAAGGGCGCGTAAGGCGCGCCTGCGACCATCATTCCACAGCGGAGGAAGGGACTTAACAGATGCCGATTTACATGAAGATCGATGGGGTCAAGGGCCTGGTCCAGACGACCGGCTACGAAGACCAGATCGCGCTGGACAGCCTGTCCTGGGGCACAAACCGGAACGTGTCGTCCTTCACGGGATCGGCGCGCGAGGTGTCGTCGCCCCACTTCACGGAAGTGTCCTGCATGAAGACGCTGGATTCCTCGTCGCAGGCGCTTTTCCGCAATGCCATGTTCGGCGACCCGATCCCCGAGGTCGTGATCTCGTTCATCCGCGACAAGGGCGCGGGCGAAGTCGAGGCCTATCTGGTGACGACGCTGCAGAACGTGCTGATCACGAACTATCAGCTCAGCCACGGTGGTGGCGATGTGCCGAGCGAGGCGTTCAGCCTGAACTTCACCGTCATCAAGAACAAGCAGACCTGGCGCGCCACAGACTACGGCGCGGGCGGCGAGGATGAGGCAGGGTACGACCTTGCCAAGATGACGACGGCCTGACGGGCAAGCCCGGCCAGAGGAATGAAAGGGTAGCCCGTCTTGTCCGAGGATGGGGTCCAGTCGCGCCGCGAGGCGGTCCAGCCAAGTCTTTGGGACCGCCTTGTGGACGATTTGCCGGGGCTGGCCGTGGAAACCGACGCGCGCCGGGCGGAACTGGAGAAAGAAATCGGGGTCGACCGCATGGCGCGCATCCTTGCGGGCGGCCCCCGCGCGCTGGAGCAGGAAGTGTCGCTGGACGCCGACGAGCGAAAGGCCGTCCACCAGCTTCTGACCCAGTTGCAGCGCCGCGCCTTTCTGGAGGCGCGCGCCATCGTGGTGACGCCGGATGTCCTGCGCGAGGCGGTGCGGCGCGATATCGAGGCGCTGTTCAACACCGAACGGATGCAGGCGCGGCTGGTGCTGTCCGACCTTGAGACACAGACGATCGAAGAGCCGGAGGCGCTGCTTGCCGACTTTCCCGAGGTGCGCCGCAGTGTCCTGAACTACGGCGTGCCGTCATTTTCCGGTCGCCGCGCATCGGACTTTGACCAGGCGGCGCTGTCGCGCGAATTGCGTGAAGTGGTCGCGGCGTACGAGCCGCGCTTCAAGCGCGACACGATCCGCGTGACGATCAACAGCGAAGGCGGCGACTTTCGCATCGCGGTAGAAGGCGTGCTGATGATGTCGCCAGTGCCGGAACGGATGCGGCTGTCGACCAGCATCAATCTGGACAACGGCGAAGCCGTAACCCGCAGCGAGGACGCCTGATGGACCGGGCGTTCCTGTCCTATTACGAGGCGGAACTGACGCATATCCGCGAGCTGTCGCAGGAGTTCGCGGCGCTGCACCCGAACGTCGCGCGGGGCCTGACGCTGGATGCCGTGCCCTGCCCCGACCCCTATGTCGAGCGCCTGCTGGAGGGCGTGGCCTATCTGGCGGCGCGGACGCGGTTCAAGGTGGATGCCGAGAGCACCCGCTATGTGCGCGCGGTGCTGGACGCGCTTTACCCCGATTTGGTCGGCCCCGCCCCCGCGATGTCAGTCGCCGTGCTGCACCCCGGCCCGCAGGTGCAGACCATGCCCGATGGCCACGTCGTGGCGAAGGGCGCGCGCATGATCGCGGCGTTCCGCGAAGGCATTTCGACGCGCGCGACCTACACCACCGCGCAGGACGTCACGCTGTGGCCGATCACGCTCGACGCCGTGACCTACCTGCCCGACCGGGGGGCGTTGCGCGCGGCGGGGCTGGGCGAAGGTGTCGCGGGCGCGGCCGAGGCGGGGTTGCGGATCACGCTGCGCCGGGTGGGTGCTGGCAGCCTGTCGGAACTGTCGCTTGACCGGCTGGACGTGCATTTCGGCGGCGCGGCCAAGGCGGGGGCGATCTTTGACGCGGTGTTCGGCTGGCCTGCGGGCGTGGCCGCACGTATGGCTGACACGACCGGACCGTGGGTGAAAGCCGCCCCGCCCGCGATGGTGGGTATCGCCGATGACGAGGCGCTTTTGCCCCGCACGCGACCGTCGTTCGAGGGGTATCGCCTGCTTCGCGAATACTTCCTGATGCCGGAGCGGTTCCACTACGTGCGTGTGGGAGGCCTTGCGCCAGCCATCCGCGCCTGCACCGGGCCGAAGCTCGACGTGGTGATCCTGTTCACCCGCCCCTGCCCCGAGATCGCGGATGCCGCGCTGAAGGACTTCCGCCTGTTCGTGACGCCCGTCGTTAACCTGTTCGAAAAGGAATGCAACGTCGTCGAGGTGACGGGCCGCACCTCCGCCCATCCCGTCTATGCGGACCGCGCCCGACCCCGCGATTTCGAGATCTACCGCCTGACCAAGGTGGAAGACGCCGAGGCCGAGGGGCCGGAGGCGGAGATCGGCGAGCTTTACTCGGGAGGCATGGTCGGCGGTGCGCACCTTGTCTACACCACCGAGCGCCGCCCCCGCCGCCCCTCCGAGGACGAGGTCCGGCGCGGCCAGACCCGCACCAGCTATCTGGGGGATGAGGTCTTCGTCTCGGTCGCCCGCCCTGCCGGCGCGCCGCCGGGGCGGGCGCTGCGGCGTCTGGATATCCGCGCACTTTGCACCAACCGAGACCTGCCCATCCTGGACGACAACCCCCGCCTGGCGATGGAGACGGGCGACCCCGTGGCGCGGATCGAGCTTCTGGGCACCTTCCGCCGTCCCCGCCCATCCTTGCCCGCCGCCCTGCCGCGGATGGCGCAAGGGGGCGAGGCGGAGCTTGATGACGTGGCCTGGCGGATGGTGGCGCAGTTTTCGCTGAACCACCTGTCGCTTGCCGAAGAAAATCAGACCGCCGAACCCCTGCGCGCCCTTTTGGACCTGTACGCCGAACGTGGCGACCCCGCGCACGCCCGCCACAGCCGGTCGCTGACCCGCGTGACCTCGCGCCCGGTGGTGGAGCGGCTGGGCCTGCCGGGGCCGATGTGCTTCGGCAAGGGCGTGGAGATCACGCTGCACGTCGATGAAGCGCCCTTGGCCGGGTTCAGCTCGCTTCTGCCCTCGGCCCTCCTGTCGCACCTTTTCGCCCGCTATGCGGGGATCAATTCCTTCGTCCGCACACGGACGCGGCTCAACCAGCGGCAAGAGGAGGTGGCATGGCCGATGAGCCCCGGCATCCGCGCCCCGATCTGAGCCACAAGGAGGTCGAACCCCTGTCGATGGGGTTCTTCGAGCTTCTGCGGCGGCTGGAGACGGATGGCTTGCGCTTTGGCCGTGCCGGCGGGCCGGGCAAGGAACCCGCGCGGCTGGGCCAAAGGGTGCGCATGTCCTTCGGCACGCGGGATGTCGGCGGCTTCACCCCCGGCACCGACCGCCGCCCGCCGCAGGTGGATGTCGAAGTGCTGGGGTTGCTGGGGCCCGAGGGCGCGCTGCCGCTCCACATCACCCGCTGGACGCTGATGCGCCTGTCGGAACGCTGGTTCGGGGCCGAGGCCGATGGCGGGACGGCGGACACCACCTTCCTCGACTTCTGCAACATGATGCAGCATCGGATGCTTGCGCTGTACTGGCGGGCCTGGGCCGACCAGAAGGGCGAGGTGCAGGCCGAACGCGGCACCGGCGGGCGGACGCGGGCGACGCTCGATGCCTTGGCGGGCACCGCGATGCCGGGGATCTGGCCGGGGCCGCCGCCCGCACAGCGGGGCCGCAGGCTGGCGATCCGCCACGCGACATCCTTGGCGTCGGCGGTGAACGGGGCAGAACGGCTGACGGATTATGTGGGCGAGTTGCTGGGCGCGCCCGTGCAACTGGTGGAATTCGTGGGCGAGTGGATGGAGATACCGGCGCATCTGCAAACGCGCCTTGGCGCGGCCCATTCCACCCTTGGCCACAGCGCCGCCATCGGCCCTCGCAGCTTCCAGCGCCAGACACGGGCGGAACTGCGCGTGGGCCCCGTAGACTTCGCCACCTACCGCCGCCTGCTGGCCGACGGCGCGCTGGCCGAGGAACTGCGCCACGCCGTGCGCTTTGCCGCCGGGACGGATATCGGATTCGACTTGCGGCTGGTGCTGGCGAAGGGTGACGTGCCAGACCCCGTTATCGGCACGCCAGGCGGGCAGTTGGGTCGGACGCTCTGGTCGGCGGGCGGGCGGGGGCGGGATGCCGACGACCTGTGCATCCGCTTCTTCACCGACGGCGATCGGAGAGCGGCGGCATGAGCCTGCGTCTGGTCATTGAACATTCCCCCGTGCCCCAGCCCAAGGGCGAACACCGCCATGACGGCGGCGAGATGACCATCGGGCGCGGGGCCGACTGCGACTGGCGAATCGAGGACCCCGAGCAGGTTATCTCACGCCGCCATTGCGTCATCTCGGGCGGGGCGGGGCGGTGGACGGTCACCGACATGTCGTCGGGCGGGCTGTATGTCGATGGGTCGGGCCGCCCGCTTGGCCCCGGCAACAGCGCGAACATCGAGAACGGGACAAGGCTCCGGCTGGGCGACGTGCTGATCCGGGCCGAACTGGCCGAGGCGCGCGTGGCGACGCCGCAGGCGGCCGCGAAGCCCGCGCGCGAGGACGACTTCTTTGCCCCGCGCGAGGCCCCGCCGCCGCCCCCGCCGCGCCCCGAAAGCCTGCCTCCACCGTTCGAGGGCGAACGTCGGCCCTTCACCGAACCGGTGCGCGCCACCGAAGCCCCGCCACAGTTCGACGACCCCTTCACGCTCGGCACCGCCGACCTGCGCCGCCGCGAGGCGCTGGTGGACCCGCCGCCGGGCGGGGGGGGCGTGGCGGACAAGGATCCGTTCGGGTTCGGTGTGACCTTCGGACACGAAGGATCCCGTGGCGGCGGCGCGGCACAGGGTGCGGGCACGGATGATTGGGGCTTCGGCCTTGGGCAATTGGGAGGTGGCGCACGCGTCGAGCCCGAGCGGGTTGCGGACCCGCCCTCCGGCGGATCGGATAGCTTCGGCGACTGGGGGCTCGGGTCGATCTCTTCCGGACAATCGGGTTCGGGCGGCACAGGACGCGCCGCAGAACGCGCCATTGAGCCGCAGATGGACCGGGACGCCGGGCCGAATGCCGCAGCACGCGGGGTGGCGACTGACGACCCTTTCGGCCTTGGCAGCGTTTCGCAACCTGACGCCCGCGCACGGGTTCGCAACCCCGATGCGGCCGATGCTTCATTCGGCGCGGGTGACGCCGGCAAGACATTGGAGACGCCACCCCTTCGCGAGGCACCGACCGGATCGTCCGGTCCGGCCCTGTCGGACGCAGGCCCGGGCCTGGTTACGGCAGAGGCCGCACCCGGCGCACCTGTGCTGGACGCGGCGGCCGAGCCTCGGGCGATCCCCCCACCAACAGAGGGCACGTCCGACCTTCTTGCCGCCTTCCTGCGCGGTGCGGGGCTGGACGGCGCGGCGCTGACCCCCGACGACATGGAGGCCCTCGGCCGCCGGTTCAGGGCGATGGCGGATGGGCTGATCCTGCTGCTGCGGACCCGCGCGCAAGAGAAGAACAGCGTCCGCGTCTCCCAGACCGTGTTCGGCGCGCGCGACATGAACCCCCTGAAGTTCGCGGCCACGCCCGAGGAGGGAGTCGCGTCCCTGATCGCCCATCGCGGCAAGGGCTATCTGGAGCCGGATGCGGCCATCGAAGCGGCACTGCGCGACCTGACCGACCATCAGCTGCGCACCTGGACCGGTCTGCAAACCGCGCTGCGCCGGATGATCGACCGCTTCGACCCCGCGCTTTTCGAGGCCGAGGTCGAGGATGTGGGGATGTTGAAGTCGCTGATCGCGGGCAGCCGCCCCGCGCGGCTCTGGCAGCTTTACACCGAACGCTACCGCGACATCGCTACCGCCGCCGAGGGGCGGTTCCTGGGCGAGGTGGGGGCGGATTTCCGCGACGCATACGAAGGCAGCAAGGGAGAGAACAAATGATCGAACGGCGAGAATTCATCGTGGGGCTGACGGCCCTTGGCGCGCTCGTTGCCTGCGGCGGCCCCGGTGCCGCGACGGTGACGGTGATGGGCACCGCGGGCATGAACGCGGGGCCGGACGGTGCGGACCGCCCGGTGACCGTGCAGGTCATCCAGATGCGCGGCACGGGCAAGTTCGACGGGTCGGACTACTTCGCACTTCAGAACCCGTCGGGCGCGCTGGGCGCGGACTTCGTCAAGGCCGACACGATCGCGGTCGGACCCGGCAAGTCGGCGTCCAAGACCATCGGGCTTGACCCCTCGACCACCGCGATCGGCGTCGTGGCCGGGTTCCTGAACCCCTCGGGCAAGAACTTCCGCGCGAAAACGTCTGTCTCGGCCACGTCAACCGTGGCATTCAAGGTGGAACTGACCGCGAAGGGCCTGACGCTGGCGCCCGGCTGACCGGGCGGGGCGAGACGCAGGCATAGGGGAGAGGCATGGCGGAAGACACACGCGTCGTCTGGACCGAGGGGCTGTTCCTTCGCGCCCAGCATTTCCAGCAGCAGGACCGCTATGCCGAAGGGCTGGTGCGCGGCGCGCTGCGCGCCGCGCCGATGCAGGCCTGGGGTTTTGCCGAGCTGGAACTGGACCGCGCGGGCCTGGACGCGGGCCAGATTGCCGTGCGGCGTGCGGCGGGGCTGTTTCCCGACGGCACGCCCTTTTCCATCCCCGACCAGTGCCCCGCGCCACCCGCGCTGACCGTGAAACCCGGCAGCGGCGGGGGAGTGGTTTCCCTCGCCATCCCAGCCCTTCGCCCTGGCGAGGCGTCGATCGACCCATCGCACGCCGACCCCTCCGGTGCGCGCTGGCGCGGCACGCGCGTGACGCTCCGCGATGCCGTGCGCGGCGGGGCGGAAGCCGAGGAGATCGAGGTCGCCGCCCTCTCCGCCCGCCTCTTCGCCCCGGGTGAGGATACGGGCGGCTACGTCACCCTGCCCTTCGCCCGGATCGAGGGGCTGAAGGCTGATGGCGCGGTGGCGATGGTAGAGGGCTACCTGCCCCCCGCGCTAACCATCGGCGCGGTACCGTGGTATGCGGGCCTGCTGCAAGAGGTCGTCACCGGCCTTGACCGCATTGCCGAGGCGCATGGCGGCATGGTTCTGGGCGGCGCGGGCCGGTCGGCAGAAAACCTGCTGGTCCTCGACCTCGCCAACGCCGCCCGCCCCCGCGTGGCGCATATGCTGGCGCAGAACCTGCACCACCCGTCCGAGGTTTTCATGGACCTTGCGGGGTTGGCGGGCCGGATGGCGACCTACGCCGCCTCGTCCCGGCGGCTGGGCGAGTTGACCCCATACGACCACCTTGACCCGCAGCCTGCCTTTGCGGCGCTGGCCGATACGCTCAGGTCCTTCATCCTGTCGCTGCGCCATGTCGAACCGAAGTCGCGCGCCCTGCCGGTGGCGCGGCACATGCAGAACGTCTGGAAGGTGCGCATCGACAACCCCGACCTGCTGCGCACCGCCCGAATCGTGATCCGCGTGGGGTCGAACATGTCGGACGAATCCCTGCGCCGCATCTTTGTCAGCCAGGCCACCGTCGGCGCGCCGGATGCCTTCGAGAAGCTCTGGAAATCCCGCCTGCCGGGGATTCCCTTGAAGCCCCTGAACTCGCAGCCGCGCGAAATTCCTTATGATGGCGAGCGGTTGTGCCTGGAACTGGACCAGAAATCCGAACACTGGGCGCAACTGCTCGACGCGCCCGGCTTCGTTCTGGGCGTCTCGGGCGTGCTGGAGACCGAGCCGCAGATCGACGCTTACGCGGTCAGCCGGTGACTTGAGATGAGCGACAAGGACGACCCCTTCGGTTTGTCGAACGATGCCGGGCGGACGCGCATCCGGCCGCAGCGCGGCAGCGGCACCGGCGCGACGCAGGGGCCGGGCTATGGCCAGCCCCAGGGGCAGTCATATGGCCAGCAGGGCTACGGCCAGCAAGGATACGGCCAGCAGGGCTACCAGCAGGGTGCCGCGGGCCACAGCGCCTTCGGCGGCGTGCCCGGCCCGCGCATCCGCCACGCCCGCCAGCACCCCAACCCGCTGGTCGCGGCCTTCTCGGCGCTTCTGGAGCTTGCCCCCGAACTGGAGCGCGCCCAGCCCCCCGGCCAGCCCGAGGCGCTGCGGGTCCGCCTGCACGTCAACCTGATCGACGCGCGCGATGCGACCGTCGGCATGGGCGTCGCGCTGACGCGGGCCGATCAGGCGGCGTGGTTCGTGGCAGCGCTTCTGGATGATCTGGCGATCAACACGCCCTGGGGTGGCCATTCCGACTGGCCCAGCCGCCCGCTGGTCGTGCAGCTTTCGGGCGACGTGGACGCGGGCACCAAGTTCTTCGACCGGGTGGACGAGCTTCTGAACCACCCCGCCCGCGACCCGCAGATGATGGAGCTGGCCTACTACTGCCTTGGCCTTGGCTTCCGGGGCAAGTTTCGGGTGCAGCCCGGCGGCGGCGAAGGCCCCCTGATGGCGCTGCGCACGCAGATCGCCCGCACCCTGCGCACCCCAGACGCCGACCGCGCCCCCCTGTCGCCGCACTGGCAGGGTGTCGCCGCCCCTGACGAACCCCGCCGCTTCACCGTGCCTCTTTGGACGGTCGCGCTTGCCGCCGTGGCGATCCTGGCGGGGGTCTACACGTTCCTTGGCATTCAGCTGTCGGCCAAGGCCGAGCAGCTATACACCCTGTCCCGCAGCCTGCCACCGAAAGACCCCGCGGGCATCGTCCGTCCGCCGCGCGACACCGCCGCGCCCCCGCCCGAGGTGGAAATCAAGATCGAACCCGCGACGGTGGAACTGCTCCCTGTCTTCGCGGCCAAGATCCCGCCCGACCTTCTGTCCTTCGTGAAGGCGCGCGAGGACGTGTCGGTCGCGGTGCTGGTCATCCAGGGCGTGGACCCGGAGTTGTTCAAATCCGCCAAGGCCGACGTGAACGCGAAGTATCTGCCACTGGTCGCGGCCATCGCGCAGGTGATCGTCGATCAGGCGGGGTCGATCCCCGGCATCACGGTCATCGGCCATACCGACAGCGTGCCGGTGCAGAAGTCGAACCCGTTCCAGTCAAACCAGGGCCTGTCCGAAGCACGGGCGGCGGCGATTGCAAGCCTGCTGGCGTCTGCCGGGGTGCCTGCGGACAAGATCAAGTCCGAAGGCCACGCTGACAGCGAACCGCTTGGCGATAACACCACCAAGGAAGGCCGCGCCCAGAACCGCCGGGTGGAAATCCGGATCGAAAAGAGCCTGTCGCAATGAAAATCCTGAAGGGCCTCCTCCGCTTCCTCTTCTCGCGCCGGTTATGGATTTTCGTCGGCGTCGTCCTGCTGTGCCTGCTGATCTGGTGGTACGGCGGCCTCTTGAAGTTCGGCGAGACGGAACCGCTGGGCACCGACCTTGCCCGCGCCATCGCGGTGGCGGTGGTGGCGGTCATCTACCTGCTGGCGCTTCTGCTCTCGGCACTTCGCGCTGCGCGGCGGAACCAGATGTTCGTGACCGAGCTCGCCCAGCCCAAGGCCGTCGCGCCGCCAAAGCCGGGCGAGGAAAGCGTCGCCGAGATCAATACCAAGTTCCAGTCCGTGCTGGCCGAAATGAAGCGGTCCAAGCTTGGCAACCGCAAGTTTCTGCGCGACATGCCGTGGTACGTCATCATCGGCCCCCCCGGCACCGGCAAGACCACCGCGCTGAAGCAGTCGGGCCTGCACTTCCCCATCGACCTGTCGGACGACATCAAGGGCGTGGGCGGCACGCGGAACTGCGACTGGTTCTTCACCGAACAGGCGGTGCTGGTCGATACGGCGGGCCGCTACGTCCAGCAGGCCTCCGACCCCGAGGTCGATGCGGCGGAATGGACGGGCTTCCTCGAGATGCTGAAGAAGCACCGGGGCAAGCGCGCGCTGAACGGTGTGATCGTGGCCCTGTCGATGCGCGAGTTGCTGGGGCCCGAGGCTGACCTGCGCGCGCATGGGCGGGAAATCAGGAAGCGGCTGGCCGAACTGCGGGAACGGCTTCAGATCCAGCTTCCCGTCTATCTGATGGTGACGAAGGCCGACCTGATCCCGGGGTTCGAGCCGTTCTTCGCGGACCTGTCCACCCCCGACCGTGAACAGGTCTGGGGCGCGACCCTGCCCACCGACGCCCGCGTCGATGGCGTGACGGTGGAACGCGAGGCCAAGGCCCTGATCGCCGCCGCCGAAGGACGTTTGCCCGCCCGCATGGCCGAGGACGCGAACTTGCCGCGCCGCGCCGAAATCTTCCGCTTCCCGGCGCAGATGGAGCGGCTGGAAGGCCCGCTGAAGACGCTGATCGACGTCGTCTTCGGCGAAAGCCGCTACGAGGAAAGCCCCTGGCTGCGCGGCTTTTACCTGACCTCGGCCACGCAGGAAGGCAGCCCCATCGACCGGCTGCTGGGCGATCTGGCGGGGGCCTTCGGCCTGTCGCCCGAACCGCCCCAGCGCCGCGCCTTTGGCGAGACGCGGTCCTACTTCCTGAAGAACCTGATCACCGAGGTGATCTTCCCCGAAGCGGGCCTGGGCCAGTTTGACGCCGCCGCCGAGGAGCGCCGCCGCTGGGTGTGGCGCGGGTCGGTCGCGGCGGCAAGCCTGGTGACGGTGCTGGGCATCCTCGCGTTCCTGTTCTCCTACCTCCGCTATTCCGGGGCCATCGCCGATCAGGCGCGCCTGTCGGCGGACCTTGCGGGCAAGCTGACCTTCGTGGCGGCGAAGCAGGCCCCGGCGGACCCGGCGTCGCTCGACCTTTACGATGCGCTCGATGCCGTAACGCAGGTGGCAGGCGCGCGGACCGAGGTGGCGGGGGGCGTCCTGACGGCGATGGGGCCCACGGCGAAAGCGGAATTGGATCAGGCGGCAAAGATCGCCTACGAACGCACGCTGAAAGGCGTCCTGGAACCCCGCATGGTCGCGCTGCTTGAAGCGACGATGTGGAAGAACATCCGCGACCCGATCTTCCTGCTCGGTGCCTTGAAAACCTACAACGTGATGACCGGCCTGGCGGCAGGCGACACCGCACAAGTCGCCGACTGGTGGCAGAACGCCCTGCCCGCCGCATCCGTCATCGACCCCTTCCCGACCGAGGAGGCGAAGACCGCGCAACTCGACGCCATTCAAAGGATGCGCGGCGAGGAGGCCTCGGCCCGCGTCCAGCCCGACAAGGCACTGGTCGCGGCGGCACTGGAAAGCATCTGCACCATACCCCTGTCGGTCCGCGCCTACGACGCCCTTCTGAATGACCCCACCGTCGCCGCCCTGCCCGAATGGCTGCCCGCCGAGGCCGCGGGGCCGAACGGCCAGCGCGTGCTGACGCGGCTGTCGGGGGCGAACCTTAGGGCGGGGATACCGGGGGCCTTCACCTATGACGGGTTCCAGAACACCGTCTGGGGCCTGATCCCCACGGTGGCGAAGCAGCAGATCGAGGACAGCAAGGTCTTCGCGGGCGGCTGCCCCGAAAGCTCGGACATCACGGTGCCCGAGCTCGAGAACGACATGCGGAAACTTTACACGGACGACTACATCGACCGCTGGAACTCCTTCCTGCAGGACATCCGCATTTCGCCCATCACCGACCTGCAGGTGGCGGCCGCGAACCTCAAGGACCTGGCCAGCCCCGAAAGCACGCTGAAACGCCTGCTTCTGGCGGTGGTGAAGGAGACCGACCTGACACGCGACCCCGATGCCGACGCAGGCGACGCGGCCAAGGACGCGGCGGCGGGGGGCGTGCTGAAGGCGGTCACCAAGGCCACGGGAGGCCTTGGGAAGGCGGTGACGAAGATCGCCAAGGCCGGGGCCAAACCGGGCGAGCCGCCGCCGGGCGACGCCATCGCGCGGCGCTTTGCGGGGATCAAGTCGGTGGTGGCCGAGGTGGACGGAAACCCGCCCAAGATCGGCGATCTGGAACTGGCCTTCGGCGGGCTGGCGACCGAATTCCAGCAGGTGATGATCACCGCTGACCCGCAGGCCACGCTGACCGAGCGGGGTGGTCTGCCGACGCTTCTGGGGTCACTCACCACAGTCGCCGCGAACCTGCCAGACCCGGTGAACACCTGGATCACTGCCTTCGCCCGCGACACCATCGGCGTCACGCGCGAGGCGGTGCTGGCGGAGTTGAACGCGCGCTGGAAGGCCGATGTCCTGCCCTATTGCCAGCAAGCAACCGCGAACCGCTATCCCTTTGATCCGACGAGCAAAGCGGACGTTCTGTCCGAGGACTTCCAGAAGCTTTTCGGCCCCGGCGGACGGTTCGACAAGTTCACGACCGAACAGCTGAAACAATACATCGACACCACGACCGACCCGTGGACCTGGCGCACCGACTATGGGCTGGACCCTGCCACGCTGGCACCGTTCCAGCAGGCGGCGAAGATGCGGGACGGGCTGTTCAGCGGAGCGATCGGGCCGTCGATGAAGTTCCAGCTGGAACCGGTGGAGATGAGCGCTGAAAGCGAACGCATGGTGCTCGACCTGGATGGCGTGCAGCTGGTCTATTCGCATGGCGCGGTGAAGGGACAGGAATTCACCTGGCCCGGACAGAACGGGTCCAGCCAGATCACGCTGTCGCTGGTGCCACTGGACGGATCGGGCGAGGCGCTGGTGTCGGAAACTGGTACCTGGGCCTGGTTGCGGATGCTTGACCGCGCCAAGGTTGCACGCGCCGACAATGGGGCCTTCGATGTGCGGTTCGCGCTGGGCAACCAATACATCGCGCTGAAACTGCAGGCCCTGTCGATCGAGAACCCCTACGACAAGACGATGTTCAAGGGCTTCAAGTGCCCCGAGAAGTTCTAGGCGGCGGGGCTGTGCCCGACGCGGGCGACCGACCGGCGGATGATGCGGCCTATGCGGGGTTCTTTGGTAAAATCCCGGCAGCTGGCGATTTCGTGGCGCGCGGACTTTCTCCTGCGTTCCGAAAGGCTTGGGACCTCTGGGTGACCCGGCATCTGATACCCCTTCTCGACGGGGAATGGCCTGCAGGCGGGCTGCGGTTCCGACTGGCTTCGGGCGGGCGGGTGGCGGCCGGGGTGGTGGTTCCGTCCGCGGATGCGGCGGGACGGCGGTTTCCGCTGAGCCTGGTCGTGATCGCCCCCGGCCTTCCCTTGCCCGAAGCACTTGACCCCTGGTGTGACGCCGCGCTGGCCGCCGCCGGGCCCTCGCTTTTGGGGCAAGCGGGGCCGGATGACTTGTGGGCGGCGCTGGAGGCGCTGGACGTTCCCGAGGTTGCGGCCGAGGGGCCCGGGCTGGCGCTGTGGCGGCGTGGCGAGGAGGCCGAGGAATGTGCGCCGGACGGGCCGGAAGAAGCACTGGGGCGGGTGTTCGGGTGAGGGGTGCGGAGCCGCCCGCCCCCCCTGCGAACGCCGGGTCAAGGGTTCCTAATTCCGCGGTAAGGAACGTATGGCAAGCGTATGGCACCTGTATGGCACCCTGCCATACGCGGGGCTGGCGGGAGGGGGGTTAACAGTTTCCGGCGAAATGGTGGTGCGCGGCGGGCCGAGGACGCGTCGGGCCCACCTTTCGGGGCCGAATGGCGGGCAGATGGAGTCTGCAACGCAATGCGCCGCGCCAAGCGACAGCCGGGCGGGAACGGCAGGAACGCCAAGGCGCATCTCGTCCTGCGCGTGACCCGCTTCGGGCCTGCGCCAGGGTGGGGACAGCCTGTTCGCCCCGCTGCCCGAAGCTAGTTCTGGTTGATCTTCGATCCCTTGATCGTCACGTCGCTGGATGCCTTGACGTTGATCTTGCCCGAGCCGTTCAGGGTGATGTCCTTGCCCTCGATGTTGATCGTGCCATCCTTCTTCATGGTGATCGCGGCCGATCCGGTCTTCAGCGTGATCGAATCCGCGGCCTCGAGCAGGAAGGCCTTGCCGACCTTGACCGCCATCGCGCCGGTCACGTCATGGGCCTGGTCCTTGGCGACCTTCACCATACGCGCGCCGCCGACCTCGGTCGCCTGATCCTTGGCGATGCTGTTGGTCTGCCCGCCGCCCACCGAGAGCGACTGGTCCGCGCTGACCGAGATCGACTGGCTTGCGCCCACCGTCCAGCCGTCATCGGCCCCGATGGAATGCGTCTGGGCCGCCCCCACCGTCACCGTCCGGGCGGCGCCCACCGTCTGCTCCTGCGCCGCGCCCACGGTGCGCGCCTCGTTCACCGCGACCGTATCGGTGCGCGAAGCGCTTACCGTGATGGACTGGTTCGACCCGACCGACTGTGTGTGGTTTGCCCCGATGGTCTCGGTCGAGTTCGACCCCACGCTGATCGTCTCGTTCGACCCCACCGTCAGGCTTCGGTTCGACCCCACCGTCTCGTCATCGTTCACACCGATCGATACGCTGCGGTTGTTGCCCACGCTGACCGACTTGTCGTGGCCCACCGTCTCGGCCCGGTCATGGCCGATGTCCTGCTTGGCGTCGTGGCCCACGTTCTCGGCAAAGTCGTTGCCGATCTTGCGGGTCTCGTTGTTCTTGACGAGCTCGTTGTGGTCCTTCTGGGCCTGGAAATAGACCTCTTCCGACCCGGCCTTGTCCTCGAACCGAAGCTCGTTCCAGCCCCCGCCCCCCGGCGAGGAGTTCGACTTCCACCCCGATTGCGTGGCGCTGCCGGGAAGCCCGTAGGGCGGCATCTGTTCGGCGTTGTAGACGCGCCCCGTGATGATCGGGCGGTCGGGGTTGCCGTCCAGGAAATCGACGATCACCTCTTGCCCGATGCGGGGGATCTGGATGAACCCCCAGCCCGCGCCCGCCCAGACGCTGCTGACCCGGATGTAGCAGGTCGAGTTCTCGTCCTTTCCCCCCTGCCGGTCCCAGAAGAACTGCACCTTCACGCGGGAATACTTGTCGGTGTAGATCTCGGCCCCCGCCGGACCGACGACCACCGCCGTCTGCGGACCCTTCATCACCGGCCAGGGGGTGACAGCCTCGGGCTTGTAGGGGATCGCCTTCGGGGCCACGGTCAGGATGACCGCGTAGTCCAGCTCGATCTCGCCACGGCCCACGCGCTTCTGGTTGTAGGCGAAGCTGTAGTCCGCACCGAGGATGACATACTCGTCGTTCTCGACCGAGCGGGGGTGGTCGATCAGCTTGAACGAATGCCCCGACCGGAGCGCCGGGGCCGTCGCCTGCGCCGAGATGCGCACGACCGGGGCCTGCAGCGCCTTCAGCCGGACGGCCGCGATGCGGTCGCCGTCCGACACCGCGCCGTAGACGCCGGGATAGACGTAGTGCTCCTTGTCGAAGTGGTGCCCGCGCGGTTCCTCGGTCTTGGTCATCAGGTCCAGCGAGGGTTTCTCGAAGTTGTAGTCGGTCTGGGTGAACTTGCCCGGCCGCACCATCGCGCGGGGCTGCCAGTCGGTGATGACGTCGGCTTCGTCATCGGCGACGAACCCGCCTTCCTGATAGTGGATCTCGGCCAGCCCCTCGGCCGGTTCGAAGGCGTCATTGCCATCGACCAGCACCATCTGGTGGCCGCTTTGGGAATAGGTGAAGTAGTAGAAGATGCCTTCGTCTTCCATGAGCCGGTGCGCGAAGTCGAGATCGCTTTCGCCATACTGCACGCAGTAGTCGCGCGGCGGGTAAGAGCCCTTGAGCTTCATCGAATAGTCGCTGGTATGCCCGCCGAAGACCTTTTCCAGAATCTGCACGCTGGTCATGTTCTGGAAGATACGGTTGTCGGTGCGCTGCGACAGGAACCAGAGCCACGGCCGCAGGATGACGGCATAGCGGACGATGTCGCCCATCATGTCGACGAAGCGGAATTCGGTGATGACACCGTGGAAGAAGCGCTGGTCGCCTTCCCCCAGCGTCACGACGGCCTTCTGGCCCAACATCTGGGACGAAGTGATCCCGGACGATTGCGATGTGAACATGACCTCGAACTGGAACGGGCGGCTGACCGCGTCGGAGCCCCGGAATTCCGAGAATTCAAGCTCTGCGCCCAGTGCGGGCACCTTGAAGGTCATCAGCCTGGCCAATCGGGCGCTCCTTCCCGGGATGAGGGGCGGCGTGGGGTCGCGCGGCGACTATAGCGCGATCCGGCGGGGTTCCGCGACGGCAATTGGCGGGGCCCCGCATCAGAATCGGTCACAGGACTTGCGGGCATGTCAGGTCGCGCAGCGCCCGGCGCAGTGACAGGGGGTTGGCCGCGCCGTCGAAATCGGCCTCGAGAAACACCCGCGCGCCGCCCGAGCGCAGGTCGATCAGCACGCGCTTGCCGCCGTCGCGTTCCCGCAGGCGCAGCGGCTCAACCAGCCGCAGCAGGCCCCAGGGGCCGGGTTCGGTCAGCGCGGCGTTCCCCTCGGGGGTGGAGAATAGAACCTCGACACCCTTGGCAGGGTCCGGCCCCGGCCAGGCGAGTGACAGATCCCCGGCGGTGGTATCGACCGGCCCGCCCTCACCCCCGATAGTCACGCGGGCCTGACCGCGTTCGGCCAGCGCGGCAAGGCGCAGCGGCGCGCCAAGGCTGCCGTCCTTGCCGAAAAGGCCCCGGGTCAGCGCCTGCGTGCGCTGGAAGAAGGCGGCGCTGTCGGCGGTCAGGCCTTCGAACTTGGCGTTGGGCTTCCAGGTCCAGGGGTCGGCGGTGGTGTCGAGATAGTTCGCCGCCCGGCCCTGGAAGAACCGGTCAAGCGCGCCGCCGGGCGCCAGAAGCCGCGCGACCGCATTCGGATCGGCATCCGCGCCGTCCGCCGTGAACGGGAAGCGCTTGTCGGTGGCGGCCTGGCACAGGGGCAGCGCCTCGGCCTGCCAGGCGCGGGTCAGCGGGTTCGACATCTGGTCGGCATGGGACGCGCCGGACTGGGCGAGCGTATCCTCGACCAGCGCCACGATGGCGCGGGGCGCGCGCGTCAGCGTTGCGATGGAGCCCGCGCGGTCCTGCACAGACATGAGCTCGTCGAGGCCACCCCCCTTTTTCGCCCCAGAGGCGAGCGCAACGTTCAGCCGGGCGAAGAGGTTCGAGATTTCCGGGATGCGGCCGTCCTCGACATAGTCGATCGCCGCGCCAAGGCGGTAGGCAATGGCCAGCTGCATGTCATGCGTGCGGCGCGTGTCGTCGCCGCCGGCCTGGTGCCAGACCTCGCGGATCACGGCCTCGACGGGCGACGATGCGGCGGACAGGCCGCCCGAGATCCGGACGGCGCGCGAGGTGTCGGTAAAGGGCGCGACGCGCAGGTCGGCCAGATAATCGGCCCAGATCGACAGCGTCCGGTCCTGCAGGCGGGCGAGCACCAGGTCGGGCGTGTCGTTTTTCGGGGGCGGGGCGGGTGAGAAGAGCCGCGCGGCTTCGTCGCGGGCCTTTTGCACGGCAAGCCCCGCGCCCGAGGCGCGCGCCATGTCCCAGCCCGCGGCGGTGAACAGGCCGGGCACGGGGGCGGCGACGGGCTGGCCCGAGCGGCGGGTGAAAAGGTCCGACAGGCCCGGCACCCGTTCATCGGCGACCCAGCCGGGCAGCGCGCGGGCGGCGTCCGAGCGGACAAGTTCCAGAAAGGCGCGGTCAGGTTCGGGCGCCTCGGCGGCGAAGGCGCGGGCCTGCGCCAGAAGCTCGGGGTCAGGGGCGGGCGGGGCGAGAGAGGGCGGGGCCATGCGCAGGATATGCGCGCCAAGCCCCTGCAGCGTCACGTCCGAAGCCCCCCGCGCCTCGGCCCAGCCCGCCAGATAGGCGGCAGACCAGTCGTCGGTGCCCGACAGGATCGTCCAGGCCCTGACCGCGTCATAGAGCGCCACGGGATCGCCTTCTGTGGCGATGGCGGTGTCGATGCCCTTGGCCAGCACGGCGGGCAGGTGCCGGTCCAGCGCGGCGGCGTAGGTGGCATCGGCCCGCTTGCCCGCGTCGAACCCGACGATCCCGGCTGCCAGCCGGATCGGCACCTTCGCGGCCTGTTCGTGCAGCCGCGCATCGGCGTCGGCCAGCCGGTCAAGCCGGTCCGCGAGGTCCGGCACCGCGCCCGTGCGGTCAAGGCCGATGTCCAGCGCCTCGGCATCAAAGACGCGCGTCAGGTCGCGGTGGAAGCGCCATTCGACATATCCGGCCCAGGTCGCCACGGCCATGACAAAGGCCGCGACGAGGACCACGGTGATCCCGGTCCAGTTGGTGCCCACGACCTTGTCGAAGCGCCGCCGTTCGCCCTCCAGCCGCGCGGCACAGCGGTCGAGGAACCGGCGCACCGGGTCGAAGTCGTGCCCCGCCGCCTCGGCCCGGCGGGCGAAGTCGCGGATCGTTGCGGCCGAGACCTCGCGGCCGTCGAACAGCATCCGGTGCGCCCCGGCGGCCCAGGGGCGGATGTCGAGCGCGCGGTTTCCCCGCGCCTTCTGGTCCAGGATCAACGCCAGAGCCAGCCGGGCGGGCGGGATCGACGCGGCGATGACGCCCTGCCGCCCGGCATCCTGCGCGAAGCGGTCCAGCAGCGTCGCCGCCTGTTTCAGCAGCGCGCCCATGTCCTCGCCCCGCGCCGTGCCCAGACGCTCGGCATAGGCCAGCACCGGTTCGGCCAGCCGGTCGAACAGGTCCGAGGGCGGACGCGCGCTGTCCCCCGGCGGCGGCATCGGTCAGATTTTCCCGTCCGCCGCCCAGGCGCGGAGCGTCTCTTCGCCGACCTCGAAGTGCATCGAATCCTCGCGCTTGTAGACCGCGCCCCAATACCAGCCCTCGGCATTGAAGTGCTCGGCCAGGACGACAAGGCCGAATTGCGTGCCGCCGTCGGCGAAGCCGTCAAGCTGGCCTTCCAGCGTCAGGTCGATGGCGGTGCCCCAGGAATGGTTCGAGACCGCGGTCGTGGACCCCCGGATGAAGCGCGCGCAGAAGGCCCCTGCGGTGCCAAGCTTGGCGTAGATGTCGGGGTCGGTTTCCTTCAGCGCGGCCAGCACGCGTTCCAGGCTGTCCAGCGCGGGCTTGAGCATCGTCACCGTGATCGGCCCGATGGTGCGGGTTTCCATCATGGCCTTCAGCTTGGGGTTCGTCACCGCCTGGCACTGGTCGGAATAGCTGTCGCGGGGCGGGCCGAGCAGTTCCATCATCGTCTTGTTGCGCGGCTGCGTGATGCCCCGGTTGAAGCGGGTCACGGCCAGCTTCATCTGTTCGGTCAGCGCCTCGGTCGGCGGGTTCTCGAAGTTCTCGTCGGGAAGGGTCGCGTCCGACACGGTCGGTGCGGCGCCGGTGCCGGGATCGGCTTCAGGCGCGGTGGCAGGTGTCGCGGCCTCGGGCGCCGTCGGCGCACGGTTCGCCACAAGGCTCAGGTCTTCGCGCAGGCGCGCCACCTCGGCCTTGAGCGCGGCGATGTCGGCGTCATGGCCGCCATCCGCGCTTTCCGCCGCCGCCAGCGCCGCCTCGATCCGCGACAGGCGCAGTTCGGTCCCGCTGTCGGCGGTATCCAGAAGCGTCGTGACAATGGCGAAGGCAACCGCGGCCACGATGACGCCGATGGCCACGATGATCGGCGCGATGAGCTGGCCGGGCTGCATGGCGCGCTAGCCCCCCACCTGATCGACGGCCAGATCCACGACGATGACCGACACGTTGTCAGGTGCCCCCGCCGCCAGCGCCTCGCGCACCAAGGCCTCGCAGGTGGCCTGCGGCGGCAAACCAGCGGCCAGATGTGCCTCGATGGTGCCATCGTAAAGCACGCGCGGCAGGCCGTCGGAACACAGAAGCAGGCGGTCGCCCGCGATCAGAGGCACGCTGACGCTTTCGGGTTCGATCATGTCATCGCCGCCGACGGCCCGCGTGACGATATGCGATTCCGGGTGGTGCTCGGCATCCTCGGGGGCGAGTGTCCCGGCCTCGACCAGTTCCTGCACCACCGTGTGGTCGCGCGTCAGCATCCGGAGCCGCCCCTTGCGCAGCAGATAGCAGCGGCTGTCGCCCGCCCAGACCACATGCGCCTGCGCCTGCGCCACGATCACCGCCACCGCGGTCGCGCCCATGCGGCCCATGCCGGGTTCCGCCGCCTTCGCAAGGATACGGGCATTGGCCTCGCCCAGGCGCGCCATCAGCGCGGACACGGGGGCCTCGCCGTCGTCGATGGTTTCCAGGCAGTCGATGACGATGTCCGAGGCGACATCGCCGTGGCCGTAGCCGCCCATTCCGTCGGCCACCGCCCACAGGCGGCCCGACGGGTCGGTGAGAATCGAGTCCTCGTTGCGCTCGCGCACCGCGCCCCGGTGCGTCAGCCCCGAGCCCATCGGCATGGGTATCGCGGGGCGCGGCGGCGGAACGACCGTCACCGCGCCCGACATGGACCCCGGCCCCCCGGCGCATCAGCCGGCATGTCTGTCAAAACCCGGATCGGCATGGGGCAAGGGCCCGAAGCTGTGAATTGAACGCAACGTCATCCTAGCGTAGACTGAAGGCCGCTTCATCCTTGAAATTGACGGTCCGATCCCATGCCTCGCCCGACATTCGCGGCCCTGATCGCCGGTGCATCGCTGGCGTTTTGCGTTGGTACGATTGCCCTGCCGGGGCAGGCGCAGCAGCTTTCGGACGAAGAGCTTCTGCAGCTCTTCACCCAGCAGCGCGATGCGATCAAGGCGGCGCAGGGTGGCGGAGGTGCGGCACCGCTGACGCGCGGGCTGGGCATCGGAAAGGACGCGGGCGGGCAGACGCGCGGTGTGACGCTGCAGCAGCTGGATGCCGTGGCAGCCCCGACGATGATGACGGCCAATCCCGTCGCGCCCGACGCAGGCGGGGATGCAAACGGGACGGCCGTCGCCACGGCGGGCGATGATGTCGTTGTCGTCAAGCCGACCGAGACCCTGCGGCCCCTGCTGCCCGATGCCGTGGCGACCGCCGGTGGCACGGCGGCGCCGCTGCCCGCAGGGGCGGCCCCGACCGTCGATGGCGCGGCGCCCGCCGCCCTGACGCCCCCCGCCGCCGGGGATGCGACCGTGCAGACCGCCGCCGCCGATGCGCAGGCGGGTGGGGCGGCACCCGGCGCGCTTGCCGCGCCCGGCACCGTCGTCGCGGTGCTGCCTGCCGACATGATGGTCAACCTGCAGATCCGCTTCGGCTTTGATTCGGCGGTCCTGACCGACGACCAGAAGCCTGCGCTGGCGCAGATGTGCCGGGTGATGAAGGTCAGCGACATCAAGCATTTCCGCATCGCGGGGCATACCGATGCCAAGGGATCGGACGCCTACAACCTGCGGCTGTCGCAGCTGCGCGCCGAAGAGGTGATGCGCTATCTGGTGCGCGACTGCGGGATCGCGGCCGACCGGCTGGAGGCGCTGGGCCTGGGCAAGTCGCTGCCGCTGAACGCGGCGGATCCGCTTGCCGCCGAAAACCGCCGGGTCGAGTTCCAAGCGCTGAGCTGACCGCCGCGCCGGCGGCGCTCAGCCCAGGTGCAGGATGTCGTCGGCATCGACGATGATCGCCATGCCCCACAGCGCCGCCAGTTCCGCCTCGGCCTGCGCCTGACCGGCCGGGTCGTCAGGAACACGTTCGACCCGGAACCCGAAGGTCTCGAACCCGGTCGGTCCGCACTGGCTGAGGATGATCGCATCGACGCCCTTTTCGTGCGACATCGCGGCCAGGTGGAAGGCGAGGCCAGCAATGTCCCGGGGCCGTGTGCGGACGCGGATGCCGATGCTGGCCGACCCGTCCACGCGCGTATGCAACAGACGCGCCGACGGAGGGACGCCAGGTCCACGCGGCACGCGGTCCTGCGCCGGAACGCCGCGGTCCCGGTCGCCGAAAACAGCCGCGTCGATGTCAAGCGGGGCTTCATCGGCGATGCGTCCGATGACGGCGCTCCAGTAATCGCGGTTCATGCCGTGGCCTCTGCCCAGATGATGTTGGCGGCGTCCGCCGTTCCCGTTGCAGGCAACGTGAAGGCCGACAGCGCCGCCCGGATGTCGCGGGCCTTGCCATCCAGAAAGGCGTCCAAAGTCCGGCCAAGGGACAGAAGGTCGTCGGCTTTCACAACCTCGGCCAGACCGCGCTTTGCCGCCGCCTTGGCCCGTGCAAGCTGGTCGTCCATGTAGGGGGCCATCTGCGGCACGAAGATCGTCGGCACGCGGTTGTAGAGCGCCTCGTGAAAGCTGTTGTATCCCGAGGCGGATATCACCGTGTCCGCGGCGGCGGCCACATCGGGCGCGCGCAGGGTATGGACCACGCGGCTGTTCCGCCAGCCATAGAGCCCGCGGTCCACGACCGAGCCGGGCCAGGTCAGCACAAGATGCAGCGTGTCCGGCATGCGCTCGGCCCGGTGGCACAGGTACCTTGACACCGCCATGCGGTCCGCCGGAGCGGGGCGCGCGCCGCCCAGCATCGACACGATCAGCCGGTCGAAGCCGATCCCGGTGGCGGCCGACAACCGGTCGCGGATAGCCTTGCGGTCGAAACTGGCGGGCAAGCTGTCGACAACCGGACCGACGGCCGAAATCTTCGGCCCCCAAGTCAGGGGCGTGTTGAGCTCGTCGAAAACCTCGCCGGGCACGATGATCCGCACGGCTGCCTTTTCGCGCGCCAGAAGGCCGACGGTTGCCTGGCCGGGCTGCCACAATCCACGCCGGACCCAGACGAGGCGCGCTGACGTTTCCCCAAGCGCGCGCATCACCGAATCGAAGATCTGGTTGCCGTCGAAGACCAGGAGGTCGCCCCGCCGCAGAAGCCGTGCAAGCCGCAGGTAGTTCACGACATCGGTCGCGTTCGACTCCTGGTGATCGTGACTGCGCGACACCAGGTCGAGGACCGGCCGACCGGTCTGCGCAAGCAGCCGTGCGCAGCTGGAATGCGCCAGGAACGCGACGCGCGCGGTATCGGGCAGCAGGCCCGAAATGCGGACCGACCGGCGGGCGTGCCCAAGTCCGACCCCGTTCGTCGGCAGGAACCATACCCGGCTGTCGCGCGGCCCGCCGCTGTCACCGCCCGGCGCTGTCGGAGTGCCGAACAGCTGTTCCAGACGCGGGAAGGCTGCCGCGCGGGTCCAGGCGCTGCGGCCCGACATCTCGACGACCCGCGCGAAATTCCCGATCAGCGTCACGTCGATGTAGGGCCCCAGGGAAAGGATGTCCGGGCTTGCCCGCAGGGCAGGCACGCCTGCGGCGCACAGCGATGCCTCGGGCGTCAGGTCAAGCAGGACCGCCCCGGATGCCAGTGCAGCAACCCCGACCGCCGCCGCGCGCTGCGTAAAGGGCGAGGTGCCCGCGAAAGCAACGGCATCAGCCTCTGCCGCAAAGGCTGCGGGCGACACCTCGGTGTCCCGGTAAACCGCAAGACCCAGCGCGGACAGGAACTCGGCCTGATCGGTCGCCCAATGCGGCAGCATCACGCGCAGCCGGACCCGCGGCGACTGCGCGATCGCCGCGATGCCCGCGCGCTGGGCAGGATCGTCCACCAGATCCGGGGACAGCGCCAGAAGAACCCGAAGGCTGACCGGCGCGGCCGGATCCTTGCCTTTTGCGCCAGCCGCGAACAGCGGAAGGGCCGTTGCGACGGGCCAGGTGTGGGGCTGCAGGTCCGTCAGGTCAACGACCGCAGGCTCCCGGCCGGTGGCATGGGCGATCCGGGCGACCGCGACGGACCTTTCGTGCCGGTCGGCAAACCGCCCGATCAGCCCCACATGCCGCAGCGACGGCGCGGCCCCGCGCAGCGCGGTCGGCCGGAACCCGTCGATCCGCTCGGCCCCGATCAGGATCATCCGATCCGGGGCCTGCCCCTGCAGATCGCACAGATAGGGCGCGGCCTCGTACCGCCAGTCCGAAGGAATGTCGGGCGGCAGCGTGCGGTCATCGATCAGGGCCCGGTGGCCTGCGGCGGCCAGCGCCCCGGCGAACAGGACTTTCGCCTCGAAAGCCTCGGGTCCGTCCTCGCCTGCTTCGACAAGTATCATGTCAGACCCGGCATCTGCAAAAGCGGCGCGACGCGCGACAGGAACGCCTGCGGCCCATAGGCAGCCAGGGCCGCCTGCGCCTTGTGAACACGCGCTGCATAGGCGGCCGGGTCGGCCACCAGCGCTGCGATGAGTCCGTCCACCTCGTCCGCGCGGGATACGATCACCCCGTCGCCGAAGACCCGTCCGGCATCGGGACCGGCGATCACGATCTTCCCGGCCGACACGGCTTCGGCGATGACGCGCCCGAAACTTTCGGCCCAGGTCGGCGCGGTGAAATAGACCATGAAGTCGATCTCGTCGAAGAACGCATCAACGGCCATAGCGCCGAAGGGCAGCAGTGTCCAATGCCGCCTGCCGTGTTCCGGATCGCCCAGAAGATCGGTTCCCATCAGGACGTTGCACTCGGCATGTCGCGGAAAGGCAAGGTCCATCTCGGCCAGCGGCGGAAACTTCTCCAGCCCTTCGCGCGACAGCCGACCCCGGCGGTCACGGGGCGCGGCGGTCGGCGGGCGCAGGGGTGTATCAATGACGTTCGTCCAGTCCTGCGGAAGCAGGCGCCATGCCGACACGCCCCTTTGGCGGGCCAGCCACAGGCTGACCGTGTCCCGGTTCACCGGCGAAACGGGTGCCAGCCACTTTTCGGCGGCCGTCGCCGCGCGGTCGATCACGTTCAGGATGCGGGCGAAGTCGAACCCCTCGTGCCCGTCAGGCCGCAGGAAATTCTCGTGCGTGACGATGACCACCTTGCGGGCGACGATACGGAACGGCAGTTCGGCATAGGTCGCCAGAAAGATCGGGTTGTGAATGACCACGATATCGCCCGCGACCACGGCGCTGTCCCATTCGACCTCTGCCCCGACCGCTTCCAGCGCGGATGCGACGGCAGGGTTCACGCGCTGCCCGCTGAGAAATCCCTCACGTGTGGCATGCACCGCCAGCCGCGCACGAGGCGCCATGACCTTCAGTTCCGCCAGGAACGAGGTCGACGTGCCGCCCCGGAAGCGCGGGTCGATCAGATAGGCAAGACGGGGCTGCGCCGTCGACACGTGGGCCCTGCCCTTTCCTGTCAGTAGGTGCCGTGCGGGGGTCGGTCGGTGACGAAGGGGGTCTGGGCATAGGCGTCCATCGTCTCGGTGTTCATCGACAGGATGAAGCGCCGCAGCTCAACCGCCAGCGGATCGTTGCCCACAAGAAGCGAGGGGTTCGCGTTCACGTAGGACCACAGCGCACCCCAGTCGCGCTGCGCGATCATGTTGTCGATGGTCACAAGCTGGTCAAGCGTCGCCGCGGCGGCGCGCCCGGCCGGGGCGATCATCAGAAGAGCGGTCACGACCGCGATCAGGCCTGCTGAGGTTCTGTCTTTGCTCATCTGTCGGATTCCCGGGGATCGTCGCAGGGCACAGCTTGCGTCAGGGCTTTCGCGCCCGCAGGCCTGCGATGATCTTGTCACGCAGCGCCTGGGCCAAAGGATCTGTGGCGGGCGCGGGTTGCGCCGCCTTGGCGGGCTTGGCCCGGGCCGGTTTCTTCGTGGCCGTGGCGGCCTTGGGGCCGGTGCCGCGCAGCCAGACCTCGATCACGCCGGCGGGCATGTCGGCACCGGACCCGGAGAAATCCCTGAGCTTCGCACCCAGCGCTTCGGCCGCGGCGGTCGCGGCGGGGCGGTCGGCCGGAGTGTAGAAGCGGACCTGGTCACCCTTGATCGCAACGTCCGTCCGGCGGCGATCGGGTGCGGCGAAACCCGCAGTGGCCAAGCGCTCCTCGGCCGCCTGGGTCTGGTCGTCGGGCAGGCCTTGCGGCACCACCAGGCGCAACTGAACACCGGCGAAGGCGGGCACCGGTGCGGCTGTCTGGCGGGCGGGGGCAAGGTCAGGCTCTGCCGGCCGGGCCAGCGGTGCGGAAAGCGACGCGCCAACCGGACGGGCGGGACGCGCCACGGGTCGGCCGGGCCCGCCGGGAAGGGTCGGCACGCCCATCCCCTCGGCCAGGCGACCCGCCGCCGGTGCCACAGGTGTGGCAGCCTGCACCGGGCGCGACAGGACCGCCTGACGCGCGGCGGGCACAGCGTCGGCTTCGCCGGGCGCGGCAAGACGGCCCTGAACGAGGCCCTCGGACGGTGACGGCGCGGGTTCTGCGGAACGCGCGGGCACAACGGATATCGCGGACCGGCCCAAGTCCTTGGTCGCCGATGGGTCGGCGGCCGGGTCCGCCACGCCCGGCATGGCCCGGAGCGATGCCAGCGCGAAGGGTCCCCGTCCGGCGACAGGGGGGGCCGGGTCGGGTGCAAGCGGTGCTGGATCGCCGTTGACCGCCAGCGGAAGGGCAAGCGCGCCCTGCCCGCCGGACAGGCGCGGCGACATGTCGGCGGCGGCGCGGCTGATTGCGACCGCCATTTCGGCATCCAGCATCGGCAGCAGGACGGGGCCGCCCTGGCTGGGCACCGTGACTGCAGGTCCGGGCCCCATTGACGCCAGCGGCGGCGCTGCGGCCACGCGCGGCTCTTCTTGCGGGGCGGATGTCGCGGCCACGCCGGTCGCGGCGGGAAGCAGCGCCGGGGCCAACCTCAGCGCGAATGTCAGTCCGAACCCAAGGCCCAGGCCGACGGCGAACCCCAGGACGATCGCCAGTGGCGTGATCCTGACGGGTCGCGCCGCGGGCAACACCCTGTCATTCGGCCCGATCATGGTCCCGGCCGAGAAGCCACGGAACACCTCGGCCCCGACACCGATCTGTTCTGCCGAGGCGGGTTCAAACCGGGTCGCCACCGTGTCTGCCGCCTTGTCCCGGGCGGTCGCGGGCAACAGGACCGGCGCAAGCGCTGCATCGCGGCGGCGGGACAGGTGGACGACCACCTCGCCGCTGTCCCCGGATGGCCCGGGGCCGGACGTGCGCTCTTCGGCCGTCCGGGATGGCGACGGATGCGCCGCCGCCCCGGAGGGGGCCGAGGTGGACAAGGCACGGATGGCGCGCGTCATCGCATCGGCAGCCGGGGGGGCAGCCTGGGTGGCAGCCGGCGTGGACGCCGGGTCCGAAGCTGGCGTGGGCAGACCGGTCCCTCTCGACGCACGGTGAACCGATCGGAATGCCGCCGACCGCCCGGCCGAACCCTCGGCGCCATCGGCACCGTCTGCAGCGGAAGCGTCGCCGCCGTGCCCCGGCACCCCGCGCGGCGCGGCGTCCGAGCGCGCCACGGAGGCTGGGGAAGGCCCGGGACCGGACAAAGCCGTCTGGCTGGCTTGCACGGCCGGACCGGCCGTTGCCAGACGGATGGCATCGACCAGGGGACCCCGCGCCTCCTCTGCCGCGCGCGCCCGGTCTTCCGCACGCGGCGGGCGGGGCTGCGCCCGTTCCGGACCGGCACCAGACTTAGCCGCCTCGTCCCGCAGGGCCTGCACCCCGCCCGCAGCAAGGCCGTCATGTGCGGCCCGTTCGCCATCTGCCGGGGTCCCGGTGGAAAGCCCGGTATCTGCCGCGCGCGACAACCGCTCCTCGACGGCGCGACGCCGTTCGGGCGGCAGTGTGGCGATCAGCCCTTCGGTCAGGCGCGCCGCCCGGTCCTCGGCGACGCGGTCTTGCGCCCGTGCGGGCCTTTCCCACGGCCGCAGCCTGGGCGGCACCACGGCATCGACCCCACGAGGGGAATCGGCCAGCAGCTTGTCACGACGTGCCCGCGCCTCGGCCAGACGCGCTTCCCAGGTCCGGGATTTCAGCACAGCCTCGACGGCGTCACGGCCGGTCTCGGCAGGCGTGCCGGGCGTGCCCTGCGCAACGTCCATTCCCAACCCCACACTGGCAGCGGGCCGAGCAACTGGCCCGGGGTGGCAATGGAAAACGCACGCACCATCCGCTCTCAATCCGCGGACGAGCCCAACCACCCAGCACAAGCCTACCGTTTCTTGCTTCGTCAGACAAACGGTATTCGGGTACGCCGGTTCCCACTTGACGGGGGTTTCCGCCCATCACGGGGCGGGGCATAGCGATTCACCCCGCCACCCGACGTCCCTTGCCCGACAGCCAGCCCCGGATCAGATCGCGGTGCCGGTCGCCCCCATAGCTTGGGAAATGCCCGCCATGCACCACCCGCACCGGCAGCGACAACAGCCGCTCCATGCTGCGGAGGTAGGCATCGGCATCGGCGTGATAGGTGTCCTCGATCAGGGGGCCGTCATAGACGATGTCGCCCGAAAACAGGATGCCCGTCGCCGCCTCCCACAGCGCGATTCCGCCGGGGGAATGGCCGGGGGTGTGGATGACCTCGAAATGCCGGTCGCCCAAGTCGATCACGTCACCGTCCCACAGAAGGCGCGTCGCCGGGGCCGAGCGGACGGCGTAGGCGGTCGATGTGTAAGGCGCGGGCGGTAGCATCGTGAAGATGTCGTCGGTGACGTAGGGGTCGGCCAGCACCAGCCGCCGGTCGGGGTCGCGCATCAGCTCGGCCTCGCCGCCGTGGCACAGGCGGCAGTCGAATTCGTGGTGGCAGCCGATATGGTCGAAATGCGTGTGGCTGGCCACCGCATCCAGCGGACGTTCGGTCACCAGCGGCACCCAGTTCCGCAGGCTGACCACGCCCATGCCGCTGTCCACCAGCATGTCGCGGTCGCGGCCCCGCACATGCCAGACGTTGCAGCGGTAGAATTCGCGGATATGCGGCTCGTCGATATGCGTCACGCCGTCAGACAGCGGACGAATGCGCCACCAGTCGGCCGACTGGGCGCGCGGCAGGGGCACGTCCGGGGTCAATCGCTTGACCCCATGAGCGCATAGTCGGCGGCCGAGAGCCGCACCACCAGTCCGGGCGTCAGCGCGGCGTCGGGCGGCAGACGCGCGATCAGCCGCAGGTCGGGCGCGGCCAGCGGCGCAAAGACCGCCCGGACATGCGTGCCCAGGAACGCCGCATCCACCAGCCGGGCCTGCCCCAGGGGCACTGCGCCCTCACCGATCACGACGGATTCCGGCCGGATCACCAGGATGCCCTCGCCCCGCACCAGCGGGCCCAGCGGGGTCAGGCCGGGCAGCATCGGCACCTTGTTGATCTCGCCCAGGAAATCGGCCGAGAACAAGGTCTTGGGGCGCATGTAGACATCACGGGGCGGGCCTTCGTCCATGATCCGTCCGCCGGACATCACCACGATCCGGTCGGCAATGGACATGGCCTCGTCCTGGTCGTGGGTGACGTGGACGAAGGTGGTGCCCACCTTGCGCTGGATCGCCTTCAGCTCGTCCTGCATCTGCCGACGCAGCTTCAGGTCCAGCGCGCCGAGGGGTTCGTCCAGAAGCAGCACCTCGGGGTCGACGGCCAGCGCGCGGGCCAGTGCCACCCGCTGCCGTTGCCCGCCCGACATCTGGTGCGGGCGCTGCCCGGCAGAGCCTGCAAGTCCCACCAGCGCCAGCATCTGTTCTGCCCGCGCCAGCCGCGGGGCGCGCGCCTCGCCGCGCATCCGCAGCCCGAAGGCGACGTTGTCGGCAAGTGTCATGTGTGGAAACAGCGCATAGTCCTGAAACACGGTCGTCGTCGGCCGCGCCTTCGGCGGCAGCGCGGTCACGTCGCGGCCGCCGATCAGCACCCGGCCCCGGTCGGGTTCCACAAAGCCCCCCATCACCGACAGAAGCGTGGTCTTGCCGCAGCCCGACGGCCCCAGCAGCACCACGAATTCCCCCGCCGAGATGGACAGCGACACGTCGTCCAGCACCACGCGGCTGCCGTAGCTGTGGCTGACACGCTCGATGGTCAGGCTTGCGGTCATCGCGCACCCCGTCGGAACAGCCGCGTCTGGGTCAGAAGCACGATCAGGGCCGAGGCCAGGAACACCAGGCTTCCGATGGCGTTCGTCGCCGGGTTCAGGCCCGACCGCAGCATCGACCAGATGCCCACGGGCAGGGTCACGTCGAACCGGGTCAGCAGGAACGCGATGATGAACTCGTCCCAGGAAAACGTGACCGACAGGAAGAAGGCCGCCGCCAGCGACGGGGCCAGCATCGGGGCCGAGATGTGCCAGAGGACCTGGCCCTCAGAGGCGCCAAGGTCGCGCGCGGCACGTTCGGCCGACCGCTGCTGGTCGCCCATCGCGGCATAGGCGATGGCGAAGCAGAGGGGCAGGTTGATGACGACATGCCCGATCCCTGTGGCCAGCAGCGAGGGCGGCAGGCCAAGGCGGTTGAACATCGTGAGCAGCCCCAGCCCGATGATGAGGGTGGACACCGCCATCGGCGCGATCAGAAGCCCGCGCATCCAGACCGACCCCGGCAGCGCCACCCGCGCCAGCGCATGCGCGGCCAGGAAGCCCAGCACCAGCGCCATCGCCGACGACAAGACCGCAACCAGGAACGAATTGCCCAGGGCCGCCATCAGGTCGCCGTCCGAGAGCACCTTGGCATACCATTTCAGCGTTGGCCCCGTGAACGGCGGCACCGGCAGCCGCCCGTCCTGAAAGCTGAACACCACCAGCACCACGACCGGCAGGTAGATGAAGGCGAAGGCCGCCGCCATGTAGGCCCAGCCGATGACCCGCAGCCCCTTCATACCCGGTCCAGCCTCAGCCAGCGGGCGCACGCCAGATAGGCCAGCGTCACCATCCCCATCAGCACCACCGACAGCGCCGAGGCGAGCGGGAAATTCCCGCTGCGCCCCATCTGCAGCATGACAAGCTGCGGTAGCGTCAGCTCGTTGTTTCCGCCCAGAATCTGCGGCGTGATGTAGTCGCCGATGCACAGGACGAACGTCAGGAACGCACCCGTCATCACCCCCGGCAGCGTCAGGGGCAGAATGACATGGCGCAGGGTCTGCCACCCGCTCGCCCCCAGATCGGCCGCGGCGCGGGCGTAGTTCGGCGACAGCTGGATCAGGTTGGCATAGATCGTCAGCGTCAGCAGCATGACGAAGAAGTGCACGAACCCGATCACGGTCGCTGCCCGGGTGGCCGCGATCTGCAGGGGCTCGGCGATCAGGCCCATTCCAAGAAGCGCCTTGTTCACCACCCCGTTCTGCCCCAGCACCAGAAGCCACGCATAGGACCGCACGACGTAGGACGTCCAGAACGGCAGGACGGCCATGACGAGCGCCAGCCGCTGCCACCGCGCGGGCACCCGCATCGCGATGATCCAGGCCAGCGGCCAGGCGAGCAGGACGGAAATCACCGTCACCGTCAGCGTGATCTCCAGCGACACCGCGATCGCGCGCAGCATCGCCGGTTCGGTCAGGATACGGACGTAGTTGCCGGGGTCAAAGGCCGGGACGACCTTGCGGCCCTCCATGCGGGCAAAGCTCAGGGCCAGCATGAACAGGAACGGCACCAGGAAGAAGGCCGCCGTCCAGGCCAGCCCCGGCAGGACCAGCGCCCAGCCCACCCGCCGTTCTCGCGCGGCCAGCGTCGTCATGCCCAAGTCCCCACGCCCCGTCTCGCAACGGCAGGTATCGCCCTTCCCTGCCCCACCGGGGGAGGGCCGAGGTGCGGGCGGCCCGCCAAAGACACCACCCTTGCGCCGCCCCACGCCCTCACTTCTGCAGCATCTCGGTCCACAGATCCTGCATCGCCGTATCAAGGGCGGCATCCGGCACCGGGTACAACTGCGCCCGCGCCAGATATTCCGGCTGCTGGTCCCAGCGCAGCACGGCCTTCTGCTCGTCGGTCAGGTCGGCCCCCGCCTTGGCGTTCGCGGGCATCCCCCAGTAGCAGGACGACGTAGCCAGCCGCGCCTGCCCTTCGGGGCTGGTGATGTACTTCACAAATTCCAGCGCCAGGTCGGGCTTGGTCGAATCCTTCAGCACGCCGATCGACTGCGCCCAGCGCACTGCCCCTTGCTTCGGGATCGTCCAGTCGAGGTTCGGGTTGTCCTTGTGCAGCACCGCCGTCAGCCACTCGCCCCCGCCGACCAGGATGTCCACCTCGCCCGTCGCCAGCGCCGTCTGCGACGACACCACGTCGCTGACCTGCTTGGACGCGGCCTTCAGCTTGAACAGGGGCTCCTTCAGCGACGCCAGGTTGTCGGCGGTGATGTCCTTCGTGGCGATCCCCTGGCTCATCGCCAGCTGGCCAAGGACCGGCAGATAATAGTCATAGATCGCGATTCGCCCGTCGTACTTCCCCGACCAGAGGGTGCCCATGTCCTCCATGTCGGCCGGATCGACCTTGGTCTTGTCATAGGAAATCGTGTTGTACCCGAACTTCTCGGTCACCGCGTAGGTCTTGCCGTCGCGGGTGTTGTTCGCGGCCATCACCAGTTCGGGGAAGAAATCGGCCGTCGGCAACTGGTCGGCCGGAAGTTCCGCCATCAGCCCCTGATCGACGGCACGGCCCACATCCACCGCGTCGATCACCAGCACGTCCCAGTCACCGGGCTGCGACTGCGCGAGGATCGCAAGGCCCGCCGCCGTCCCTTCGTATTCCTTGAGGTTGACCTTCACGTCATGCGCCTTCTCGAACGGCTCGATCAGCGCGGGGTCGGTGTGGTCGCACCAGACCAGCGCGTTCAGCTCCTCGGTCGCCTGCGCGGCGGTCGCCAGCGCCAGGACGCTCGCGCCCAGGGAAAGGCGAAGGGCGGTTGGGGTCATGTCCATGTCTCTCCTGTCGGGTATCATGCGGGGCCTGTGCGGCGCCTCTGACAAAAGGATTGAGTTCCCCGATTTTTGAAGTCAATGTCATTCTTGAAACCGGATACAGAAATCCTCGCATGGACGACTTCCCCGCCCAAGGCTTGCGCGAAAGGTCCAAGGCCGACCGCACCCACCGCATCCTGACCGCGGCGATGCGCCTGTTCCGTGCGGTCGGCTACGACGCGGCCAAGATCGAAGACATCGCCGCCGCCGCCGACGTCGCGCCGGGCACGCTTTACAACTATTTCAAGACCAAGGGCGACATCTTGATGGCCATCGTCACGATGGAGGTCGAAGAGGTCCTGACCGAGGGCGAGGACGTGCTCGACCGCCCCGGATTGTCGCTGCAACAGGCCGCCGACCGCCTGATCGGCGGCTACTTCGACCATTCGCTGACCTACCTGTCCAAGGGCATGTGGCGACGCGCGATGGCCCTGTCGATCAGCGCCCCCGACACGCGCTTCTCGCAGCGCTACACCCGCCTCGATGCGCGGCTGGCCAACCAGATCGCGGCGCTGATCCGCCGCTTCCAGTCGGGGGGCCATGTCTGGCCCGATGTCACACCCGACGTGGCGGCCGAAGTGATCTTCAACAATCTCAACAACATGTTCATCGAGTTTGTGAAGTCCGACACGATGACGATGGACGAGCTGAAGTCCCGCACCGCCGCCCAGACCGCGGTGGTGGTCCGGGGGATCGCCCGGTCCGCCTGATCGCCGCCCGCGGTCCTGCCCGCAGATCCCGACCCTGGCCATCTTCTGTCCCGAAACATCCCGGGGTGAAGCCCGCAGGGCGAGGGGCAGAGCCGCTTTTCCCTCCGGCGCCCGCGCCTTACCCAGAAGTTAACGCACCAGATGAATCACGCCATTTCACTACCTTGCGCATCTGTTCACGCGTGCACACCTACCCGGCACCGCCGCCTCAGGCCGCCAGTTCAACCCAGACCGGCACATGGTCGGACGGCTTCTCGCGCCCCCGCACCTCCTTGTCCACACGCGCCTCGGACAGCAAGTCCGCCGCCTGGGGGGACAAAAGCAGATGGTCGATCCGGATGCCGTTGTTCTTCTCCCACGCCGCCGCCTGATAGTCCCAGAACGTGTAGACCCCCGCCCCCGGCTCCTTCAAACGCAGCCCGTCCGACCAGCCCTGCCACATCACCTGCCGGAACGCCGCGCGGGATTCTGGCTGGAACAGCGCGTCGCTCACCCAGGCCTCGGGCCGTGCCGCATCGACGGGTTCGGGGATCACGTTCCAGTCACCCGCCATCACGACCGGCATCTCGCTGGCCATAAGGTCGCGCGCCCGGGCGGCCAGCCGCTCCATCCACGCAAGCTTGTAGTCGAACTTCGGCCCTGGAATCGGGTTGCCGTTCGGCAGGTACAGCCCGCAAACCCGCACCTGCCTCAGTCCCGTCACCGTCGCCTCGATCCAGCGTGCCTGCTCATCCGTGTCGTCCCCTGGCAGGCCACGGCGGACGTCCGACAGGGGCAGCCGCGACAGGATCGCAACGCCGTTGAAGCCCTTCTGGCCGTGCGTCTCGACGATCCAGCCGTCCCTCTCGAACGCCTCGCGCGGGAACCCCTCATCAACCGATTTGATTTCCTGCAGCACGACGACATCCGGCGTCCGCTCGGCCAGCCATGCGGTCAGGGCGTCGACGCGCGCCTTGATGCCGTTGATGTTGAAGGTGGCGATCTGCATGGGCGGCCCCCGACCGTGGATGTGCCGCCATCCTGCCGGGCGGCCCGGCCCGGCACAAGGCGTCGTCCGCGCGGAACCTCAGGCGGCCTCGGCCTGGCTGTCCGCACGCGCCGCCTGCAGCCACAAGTCGTCCAGCCGGGCCAGTTTCGCCCTGTCGAACCGGTGCGCCTCGTCCCAGTAGCGGCCCGAGGGCACAACGTAATCAAGCGCCCGCTCGTACCCCAAAGCCTTCAGCGCCCCGCAACGGTCAAAGGGCAGCGGCCGGGCGCGGCGCAGGTCGGCGGCATTGGCCCGCGGCACCACCAGCCGCGACGTCCCCTCGGACAGATTCACCACAGCGCAGTCGGCACGGGCCGCCATCACCATCAGCCGCGCCGACTTCGCCTCGAGCGAGGCCAGCGTGATGTCCTCGCGCAAGGGGTCGGGCGTGCCGGTGCCATAGAAATGCGTGGGGCCTGTCGCGGCATAGACCATGTCGCAGCCCAGGTAGGCGATCACGCGCGGGCGGTGTTCATAAAGCGCCCAGTACCCCGCGGTAAAGGCCATCGTGCCGCCCGCATAGACGAACCCGCCCAGCGCGTTCTGGGCGGGCACAAAGCGTCGGTCATCGACGATGCGCTGACCGGGCCGCAGCGCGGCTGGGCGGCGGTCTTCCGGGAAATCCCAAGGGTGGATCAGTTCGTCCCAGTCCTCGCGGATGCGCCAGGCGTTGTTGATCGCAAGGATCACATCAAACGCGCCGCGCGGCATGTCGCGCGCCCGCAGGGCATCCGGGCCCGAGCCGAGGATCAGGATCGTCGTCATCGCGCCCCCACGTCACGCCGTCACCATCAGGTGTAGCGTTGATGCGTCCGGCGGCAAGGACTCCGGTCCCTGCGACCCGCGCCCAGGCACGGGACAGCCTCAAACCGCCGAGATTTTCGGCAGATCCTGGGTGCCCCCTGCCCTGGCCGGTCGCGTTCCCGGATCAGCCGGTGACCGTGAACTTCGCCCACATCCCCATCGCATAGTGACCGGCGACGTTGCAGAACAGGATGTAGCTGCCGGGCTTGAGGTGCAGCGTCAGCGATCCCGACTTGCCCGGATCGGTCTCGGACACTTCGCCCAGCGCCCCGGCCGCTTCCTCGTCGACGCCCTGGTCGGCCTTCACATAGGCCAGCGGCGTCTTGTCGTCCTTGAGCGGTGCCACGATCATCTCGTGCACCACCTCTTTCGACGAATTCGTGACTTCGAACGTGATCTCTCCGGCCTTTACCGTCGCGGTGTCCAGCGTGATGCCGACAACCGCGCTGGCGGGGTCGGCCGTGCCGCCCATCGCCATGCCCTGATTCATTGGCCCGTCCATCGCGGTGCCCATCGCCGCGGCACCCTTGTCCCACAGCGTCGCATGAACGACGGATTTGGTCTCGTCCGCGATAGCCGCTGACCCCAGGCACAGGGCCAGTGCGCCCCAGGCCAGCGGGCGGGCAGACCGGCGCGGCGCGTGGCGGATCGAAAGATGCGACATGACAAAGCTCCCTCGCGCAGAATTGCGCGGCTACCAAGGCTCGCGCGGAAGGGGCGGCCGGTCCATAGCACGGGAATTCCGAATCCGGAGCGCATAAGCGCCAGTGCCGGACGTCTATGCCGTCAGATCGAGAAGCTTGTGCCGCACCCGCAGGACGCGGTGGCGTTCGGGTTGTCGACGACGAAGCGCGCGCCGATCAGTTCCTCGGAAAAGTCGATGGTGGCATTGGCCAGGAAGGGCAGCGACACGGCATCGACCAGCACCCGCATGCCCCCCTGCCCTTCCAGCACCAGATCGTCCGGCGCCGGGTCATCGAGGCGAATGTCGTACTGGAACCCCGAACAGCCCCCGCCCTCGACCGCAACGCGCAGCGACTTGGCCTCGCCTGTGGCGGCAAGGATCTCGGCCAGCCGTGCAAAGGCGCGGGGCGTGACTTTGGGCGGCAGGGTCAGGTTCGGCGTCATCTTGGCCCTCACTCCGGCGGCTCGCTCCCCGGATTGTCCGAATATAGGGTCCCGTCCCGGACCGCGGCAAGACCGGCTCTCAGACCTCGGGCGCCGGCGGCGCGGCGGTGCGCGGCAGCGGTACGGCCCCTGTCGGGGGCGCGGGCAGGAATGGCACGATCAGCCCGATCAGCGCAAAGACCGACCCGGCATAGACCACCGCCTGTGACAGTGCGGCCGCGTAGTCACCCGCCTGCGGCACACCCCCCGCATCTGCCAACCGCGCAAAGAACAACTCACCCATGATCGCGATCCCGAACGCCGCGCCCACCTGCTGGAAGGTCTGCACCGCGCCCGAGGCCGAGCCCGCATCCCGCCCCGCCGCCGCCGACAGGGCGATCTGGAAGATCGGCGACACCGCCGTCCCAAGCCCGCATCCCGCGATGAACAGGGGAACCGCCATGTGCGCCCAGACAACGGCCGCGGCCCCTGTCACCTCGTGCCGCAACAGCACCGTCCCCAGAACCAGCAGCGCCGCCCCGCCCGCGACGCGCGCCCTTGGCCAGCGCGCGCCAAGCCGGTTCGACACCAGCGAGGCGGCAAAGACGCCGGTCGGAAACGGGATCGTGGTCAGGCCCGAATGGAACGGGTCCAGCCCGAACCCGTTCTGAAGATACAGCGCGATGGCAAAGAACAGCCCCGGCACCCCCGAAAACAGCAGCGCCGCCAGCGAGGCCCCCATCAGGAACCGCCGCTCGCGCAACAGCGACAGAGGGATGACCTGCGGCTTCTGCCGCGCTTCGCGCCGCCGCAGCCACATCACGAACAGCCAGGCCATCGGCAGGGCCGACGCCATTGCCGCGACGCACCACATGGGCCAGCCAAGCGCCCGCCCCTCGATCAGCGGCAACAGGATCAGGAACAGCGTGGCCCCGCCCAGCGCGGCACCGGCAAGATCGACCCCGACGGACGGCTGGCCCGGCACCCTCGGCACAAAGCGGAGCGCCATCAGGATGGTGCCAAGGCCGATGGGGATGTTGACCAGAAAGATCGGCCGCCAGAGAAGCGCCTGCCCGAACAGGTGGATGTCGGCCGCGATCAAGAGCCCCCCGATCACCGGCCCCGCGACCGACGCAAGCCCCGCCGTCAGCCCGAACAGCGCGAACACGCCCCCCCGCTCCTGCGGCGGGAACAGCGCGGGCACCAGCGCCAGCGTCTGCGGTGCCATCATCGCGCCGCCGATGCCCTGAAGCACCCGCGCCGCGATCAGCCCGCCCACGGACGGGGCCAGCCCGCAAAGCGCCGAGGCCAGCGTAAAAACTGCGACCCCCCAGATGAACATCCGCCGCCGCCCTACCAGATCGCCCGCCCGCCCCGCAGGCAAAAGGCCAAGCGCGAAGGAAAAGATGTAGGCCGCCACCACCCACTCGATCTGGTTCGGTGTCGCCTGGAATGCGCGCTGAAGGCTGGGCAGCGCGACGTTCACGATGGTCACGTCGATCAGGTTCATGAAGTTCGCCGCCAGAAGCGTGAACATCGCGATCCAGCGGCCGGGCAGACCTTCGTCGGCGGGCGGACTGGATGCAGCCGCGATGCGGGGGGCGGGGGCGGTCATCTCGGGGCTCCATCATCCGGCAACATCCGGGCGGAAATCCTTCCCAGGGTCGCTGCGCCCGGGAGGACCTAGCACGCCCCGTGGGCAAGGCCACCGCCAAACAGCGTGCACCGGCGCACAGCCTGACGCGCATTCCCTGGCCCCACCCGAAATCCCGCCGGAATGACCGATCGCCTTCCTGCGAGGGAGGCGTCAACCGGCGTGCCCTTTCAACCCGAATTGCAATCCATACGTGTGTGCGACAGCCACACGTTCCGCATACGCCCGGCATACGTGGATTATCACGCCATTTCAGGGCCTTGTGGAACCTTCGCCCGGTTGCGCGCCAAATCCCCCGTCTCACGTTCCCGCCCCCCGCGGGGACTGTCGTCAACGAAGGCTCCCTCCCCCCGGATGGGCACCCGCCCCGCGATCCCCTATAAGCATCCCATAGGCCCCGCCCGAACCTGAAAGGCCGCCCATGCTCGCCCCTTACGCCTGCCACCCAGATCACAGCCGTGGCCGGCGCTTTCCCGAGGCCGTCAGCACCTTCCGCTCGCCTTTCCAAAGGGATAGGGACCGGATCATCCACTCCAGCGCGTTCCGGCGGCTGAAACACAAGACGCAGGTCTTCGTCGAACACGAAGGCGACTACTACCGCACCCGCCTGACCCACACGATCGAGGTGGCACAAGTCGCCCGCACCATCGCCGGCGCGCTGGGCCTGAACGTCGAGCTGGCCGAGGCGGTGGCGCTGGCCCACGACCTCGGCCACCCGCCCTTCGGCCACACGGGCGAAGATGCGCTGGCCGAGCTGATGGCGCCCTACGGCGGATTTGACCATAACGCCCAGGCCCTTCGGATCGTGACCTCGCTCGAACGCCACTACGCCGATTTCGACGGGCTGAACCTGACCTGGGAAACGCTCGAGGGCATCGCCAAGCACAACGGCCCGGTCTTCGGCCCCTTTGCCCAAGGGTCGCACTCGGTCGCCGACCCCGCGCAGATGCCCTATGCGCTGGCCCAGGTGAACGCGGACTATGATCTGGAACTGTCCACCTTCGCCTCCGCCGAGGCGCAGGTGGCGGCGGTGGCGGACGATGTGGCCTACAACCACCATGACCTGCATGACGGCCTGCGGGCGGGGCTGTTTTCTGAGGCCGACCTGATGGACCTGCCCGTCACCGGCCCCGCCTTCGCCGAGGTGGACCGCCGCTGGCCCGGCCTTGACCCAGGGCGGCGGCGGCACGAGGCGCTCAGGCGCGTCTTCGGCGTGATGGTCGAGGACGTGATCTCGGTCGCGCAGGCACGGCTGGACGCGGCCCGGCCCCAGTCGGCTCAGGCGATCCGGGACATGGAAGGGCCGATCATCCGGTTTTCCAAACCGCTGTTCCAGAACCTGAAAGCGATCAAGACTTTCCTCTTCCACCGCATGTACCGCGCCCCCAGCGTGGTCGTGGAACGTGCGCGGGTGACGCGGGTGGTGAACGAGCTGTTCCCGCTGTTCCTGAAAGACCCCGCGCTGCTCCCGCCGGAATGGCGCGCCGACGTGGCCCGCGCGCAGGACGAGACAGGGCTGGCGCGTGTGGTGCTTGACTATGTGGCCGGCATGACCGACCGCTTCGCGATACAGGAACACGCGCGGCTTTGCGGCGCGGGAGGAGTTGGAACATGAGCGATCCGAAGGTGGCCGTCATCACGGCGGGCGGCAGCGGCATGGGCGCGGGCGCGGCGCGCAGGCTGGCGGCGGACGGGTTTCGGGTGGCGGTGCTGTCATCCTCGGGCAAGGGCGAGGCGCTGGGGAAGGAACTGGGCGGCATCGGGTTCACCGGGTCGAACCGGTCGGACGAGGATATCCGCCGCTTCGTCGGTCAGGTTACCGACGCCTGGGGCCGGATCGACGTTCTGGTCAACAGCGCGGGCCACGGGCCGCGGGGGCCGGTTGGCACGATGACCGACGCCGACTGGGCGGCGGGGATGGATGTCTACTTCCTGTCCGCCGTCCGCCCCGCCCGCGCCGTCGCGCCCATCATGGCGGCGGGGGGTGGCGGGTCGATCATCAACATCTCCAGCTACATCTGGAACGAGCCCGAGGCGGCCTTTCCCACCTCGGCCGTCTTCCGGGCCGGGCTCGCGGCCTATGCCAAGCTTTTCGCCGCCGAGTGGGCGGCGCGGGGGGTGCGGATGAACAACCTCTGCCCCGGCTTCATCGACAGCCTGCCCGAGAATGCGGCCTTCAAGGCGAAGATCCCGATGGGCCGGTATGGCCATGTCGAGGAAATCGCGGCGACGGTGGCGTTCCTTGCGTCCGAGGGCGCGGCCTATATCACGGGGCAGAACATCACCGTGGACGGGGGGATCGGTCGGGCGGTGTAGGGCGAGCCGGAATCCGGCCGCCAAAGATGTCCCTCAGAGGGACATCGTTAACGCCCCTGTAATCGCAAGGGGTTGTCGGCGCGAATTTACCCTTTCTTAACTCGCGCACCTACCCAACAGGGCATGCAGACACGCACCCTACCCGCCCTGCCCGCCCGTCACGTCATGCCCGTAAAGCCAGTCGAACCGCCTCGAAATCCAGGACGGCGCGATGCGCGACAGGACTCGCAGGCCAAGGTGGGCGACATCGCGCCGGAGGCCCGCAAGGTGGTAGTTCCGCGCGTTCGCATCCGCGGCCGCCACCGCCCGGGTGACCCGCGCCTGACGCGCCGCCTGATAGGCCGCAAAGGCATGGGGCGGGGCGTCGTGGCCGTCGAGCATCTCGGCCAGCACCCAGGCATCCTCGAGCGCCAGGTTCGCCCCCTGAGCCAGAAACGGCAGCGTCGGGTGCGCTGCATCGCCAAGGATCGCGGCATTCGATCCGTGCCACGCTTGCGCCACCGGGTGGCGGAACAGGCCCCACAGGTTCGGCCGCTCGATCCGGTCCAGCCATCCGCGCACTTCGGGGACGAAATCCTCGAACGCGATCCTGAGCGCCAAGGGATCGTCGGTCAGCGACCAGCTTTCCTCGGCCCAGGTCCGCCGTTCCTCGACCGCGACGATGTTGCGCAAGCGGCCGCCGCGCAGCGGGTAGGTCACAAGATGCTTGCCGGGGCCAAGGTAGACGCGCGCGATGGGGTCGATCGCGCCATCTGCGGGCAGCGTCGCCCGCCACGCCACCTGATGCGTGAAAAACGGCGCGACGCGTCCGTTCAGCGCCTCGCGCAGGGCCGAATGCAGCCCGTCCGCGCCGATCAGCAGGTCAGGCACGATGCGCTCACCCCCATCAAGCGTGACGGCGGGGCGGTCGTCGCCCAGGTCGATGCGGTCCACCCGCGCGCCGGTCCGGACGGCGACGTCCAGATCCTGCGCGCCGTTGAACAAGAGCGCGATCAGGTCGGCCCGGTGGACAAAACGGTAGACCGGCGCGAAGGGCGCATCCCCGGCGTCGAGCGGCAGACGCGCGACGCGCGATCCCGTCTCACCATCCACCAGTTCCACCGCGTCGGCGCGCTGGCCGACGCGGGCCAGGCTTTCGCCAAGGCCGAGCGCATTCAGCACGCGCGCCCCGTTCGGCGCGATCTGAAGCCCCGCCCCGACCTCACGGATCGCGGCCGCCTGCTCAAGGACCGTGACCTCGGCCCCTTTCATGGCGAGTGCACGCGCAACGGCAAGCCCCGCGACGCCCGCGCCGATCACCACGATCCGGCTGCCGGTCAGCATCGTTCACCCCCTTTGCGCGCGAAGCCAAGTGTCGGGCAGAGGGCGGGGAAAGTCCACGGGCAGATGGGTTACACCGCGCGCTTTCAACCGCGAACGCCGAATGGGTAACGGGCGGCAAATTCTTCTCGAAGAATTTGATGCCGGCAGAATTTTCGTGAAAATTCCGTGTCTTCTCAGGCGATGCTGTGAAACGGCTTTCAGTCGTCCCGATGCACGCGCTCGCGGCGTTCGTGCTTTTCCTGCGCCTCGAGCGTCATCGTCGCGATGGGGCGGGCGTCCAGCCGCTTGAGGCTGATCGGCTCGCCCGTCATCTCGCAGTAGCCGTATTCGCCGTTGTCGATCCGGCGCAGCGCCGAGTCGATCTTGCTGACCAGCTTGCGCTGCCGGTCGCGGGTGCGCAGTTCCAGCGCGCGGTCGGTTTCCTCGCTGGCGCGGTCGGCGATGTCGGGCACATTGCGGGCGCTGTCCTGCAGACCTTCGAGCGTTTCGGCCGATTGCTCCAGAAGTTCCGCCTTCCACTGGATCAACTTGCGGCGGAAGTATTCCAGCTGGCGGTCGTTCATGAAGGGCTCGTCCTCGGCAGGACGGTAGTCTTCGGGAAGAAAGGTCTCGGCCTTCATCTCCGCTCCCTCACTGGCTGCAGCGCGATCCTGGATTGGTGAAAGGTTCATCCTGGTTTCGCTCCTTGGCGCGGCTCATATCGCAAGCGCCGCGGGTTGTCACTAGGGCACGGTCTGCCCCCTGCGCGATTCCGGTGCATCGCGACAACCGGGGGCGGTCGCCGGAATTGTCATTGAAAAAGCGATGAAATTCTTCTGCGCAGGCGAAGCGGTTGGCGACCGGCAAGCCGCCGCGCAGGGATCGGCGCGGGGCGGGACGGGCTGCCCTTGCGTCAGGCCGGGGGTCCCTGGCACCGACCCGGACCCACGCGCCCGATGGCGGGTTTCAAGGCTTCCCTTTCCGCGCAAAGCCCCGCTAGGGTCGCTGCGCAGGCAGGGTGTTGCGCAAGGGGACGAGTGGATGGCGGATTATGTTCTTTACGGCCGGAAGGACTCGGGGTCGCTGGCACCCGAACTGGCCTTTGCGCTGGCCGGGGTGCCGGTGCAGCTTGTCGATGTCGGCAAGACCGAGGATGGCGGCCCGGTGCCCGAACTTCTTGCCGTGAACCCGCGCGGGCAGGTTCCGGCACTGGTTCTGCCCGACGGCACCGCTGTCACGGAAACCGTCGCCATCATGGCCCATGTTGCCGACGCGCACCCATCGGCGGGCCTTGCGCCGGTTCCGGGAACCGCGGCGCGTGCGGTGCATGATCGCTGGATGAGCTTTCTGCAGGCGAACCTGTACGAAGGCATGCTGCGCATTTTCTACAGCGACCGCTACACCACCGATCCGGACGGCGGCGGCGCGGTGGCCGACGCGGCAACCGTCTATGTGCGCCAGCATTTTTCCCTGATCGAGGCGCACCTGCCCGCCGGGGGCTTCTGGCTGGGCGCGCGACCGACGCTTCCCGACCTCTATCTGGCGATGCTGGTGCAATGGTTCGACCGCGACTGGCTTGTGACGAACACGCCCCGGGTCGCGGCGATCGCCGACCGCGTGGCCGCGCTGCCCGGCGCGGCACGAGTCTGGGCGCGGCACTACGGCTGATTGGGGAAACCGTCTATCCCGCAACCTGCGGTCGTGGCAGGATCACGTCAGGGACGCCGCCGACCTGAGCGGATGGTCCGGTTTGACCTTCGATCCGACGTCGCGCCACAGGAGGGTTTGGCATGATCGCTGCCGGGATTTTCGGGCCGCCGCTGATGATGGGTCGGGGAAAGACACCCGTCCAACGCGCGGATGTCGCCCGGATGGGAATGCTGGGCGTCCTGACGCAATGGGCGCAGGATTCACCGGTGACGCTGGCCAACCGCAAGGCCGACGGGCTGGGTCCGATCGATCAGGCGGTCGCGGCGATCCGGATGAACTGGGTTGCGCGCAACGGGGCCGGCGCCCTGAATGACGGCGACGTCGGCGCGCTGCTCACCGCCTGCCAGAACTGGCTGTCGGGCCGCAAGCTGTTCGGCCTGCGCATCACGGGATGGCGCGAGTCGGCGGTGTCCGACCTCTACTGGAGCGCCGCCTGGGCCTATAGCTGTGACAACTTTGCCCAGCAGGCCGTGCTCCGCATCACCAACAACACCGCGACCGGCGATCCGACGGGAACACCCGATCCGGTGCCGTTCGCATCCCTGGTCGGAAACCCCTACGAGTTTCCGGGCAGCGGATACGTCCAGACGGCCTATGCGGGTGGTCCCGCCGCGCTGCTTTACCGCGGCGACGCGCGCAGGCCCGACGCGATTGCGGCGGATGGCGGCTTCATGCCGATGGACTTGAACAACCGCTGGCAATATGCCCCGTGGTTTGCCGGGAATTCGACGAGCGGGACCATTTCGACTACCACCGACGTGGCGTTGACCATCAATGCGGTCGGTGCCGCGCACGCGCGCCGGGAGGACCGGCAGGTGGGCCAGGGCGGCGCGCTGGTGGCCACAGGGACGCATCCCGCGTGGATGGACGCCGCGCTCGGCCTCGTGGGCAGCAATGCCAACGCGATCCGCGGCTACATCTACGAATTCGGCAACATCCCTGTCGGGGCCACGCACACCCGGATGACCGCTCAGGGGGCCGGCGTGGAGGAGGTCTGGCTTGCCCTGCCCACGGCCTGCATCAGCCGGTGCTGGGCCGTGATGACCGGAAACCGGACCTTCGGCCCCTTCACCATGACCGAGGCCTTGGGGGCGGCGACCCCCGGCGGACTGAACCTTTCGGCGCCAGGTGTGCTGGCCTGATCCGGCGGTCGGGCTTGCCCGGCCGCGTGGCTTCCATCTGGCGAGGCATCCGTCCGGCGGGGCATCCGTCCGGCGGGGCTGGCGGACACTGGTGCGCAACACTGTGCCGGTATCCATCGGTCACATCCCCGTTCGCGGGCGCGATCGACCCGAATCCACCTACCAGCCCGACCGGCCTTGTGACAGACTCGGCCCAACGCATCCGCACAGCTGCCCGCCCCATCGTTGCGGGCAAGCCGCGCGGAGCGCGCGGCGTCGAACGATCCGGAACAAGGACGGACAGGGCAAGGACGGACAGGGCAAGGACGGGCAGGCAGGTGTGGACATGTCGGATGCGTGAGAGCCGCGGTCATGGCCTTTGGCCCGCGTTGCGGGCGGTGTGGCCCTTGATCCTGGCTGCGGCGCTGGCGGCCTGCGGGGGGCCGGGGCCCGACGCCGCCCGCCGCGAGCCCCCCGACAGCGCGCTGTCCGTGCCACCCGCCCGCACCTTTGGCGCCTACCAGCCCGTCCCGCCGCAGCGCCCGAACGCCCAGATGGCGCGGGATTTCCTGGACTTGTCCTTCCGGATGGAAAGCGGGCGGGCGCTGCCGGTGATGACGCGGTTCGACGGGCCGGTCGGGGTGACGGTGAAGGGCCCTGCCCCGGCCTTCGCGGAGCGGGATCTTGACATCCTGCTGGCCCGGCTGCGCACCGAGGCCGGGCTGAACATCGCCCGTCGTGACGGCCCCGACGCCGAGGTGACTATCGAATTCCTGCCCCGCCGCACGATGCAGGCGCTGGTGCCGCAGGCCGCCTGCTTCGTGGCCCCCAACGTCTCGTCCTGGGCCGAGTACCGGCGCGCCCGCGCCACGACGCAGACCGATTGGACCGCGCTGGAGCGGCGCATGCGCGTTGCGGTCTTCATTCCCGGCGATGTCGCGCCGCAAGAGGTGCGCGACTGTCTGAACGAAGAGATCGCGCAAGGCCTGGGGCCGATCAACGATCTGTACCGGCTGCCCGATTCGGTGTTCAACGACGACAACGTTCAGGGCCTTCTGACCGGCTTCGACATGCTGATGCTGCGCGTCTACTACGCCCCCGAACTGGCCAACGGCATGACCGAGGAGCAGGCCGCAACGGTGGTGCCATCCGTCCTTGCCCGGCTGAACCCCGGTGGCGGCGGGCCGGGCTACGGGCCGGGTGCCGACACCCCCCGGTCCTTCCAGACGGCGATCGAGGGGGCGCTCGGGCCCCGGTCGGGTGCGGAGGGACGGCGCGAGTCCGCGCTGCGCGCCGTGTCCATCGCCAGCGAACAAGGATGGACCGACACCCGCGCGGGCTTTGCCTGGTTCGTGCTGGGCCGACTTTTTCTGTCTTCGCGTCCCGATCTTGCGCTGGATGCCTTCGTGCGGGCGCGCGCCGTCTTTGCCTCGGGCCGCGGCATGGAGATGCAGGCCGCCAACGTCGCCATGCAGCTGGCCGCCTTCGCGCTGGCGCAGGGGGATGCGGAAGGGGCGCTGCGGCAGGTCGCAAGCGCCGAAGGCACGGCAATGCGCGGCCAGAACGCGGCCCTTCTGTCCACGCTGCTTCTGATCCGCGCCGAAGCCCTGGATCTGGCCGGGCGGACGGCCGAGGCGACAGCCGCCCGAACGGACGGCCTGGCCTGGGCGCGCTATGGCTTCGGCTCCGCCGCCGAGGCCCGCGACCGGATGGCCGACATCGCCGCCCTGTCGCCCGCGCGCCGGGCCGAAACGATCCGGAGGCTTATTCAATGATCGTCATCGTCAGTCTTGTCGCGGGCCTGTTCTGGGGCTGGCTGACGGCCAGACGCCGGGGCGGCACGGTCTTTGACCGTGTTCAGTATGCGCTGGTCTATGCGATCCTTGCCGGCCTTGCCGGATTGGCGGCAACCATCATGATCGCGCGGCTGACGGTCTGACGCGCCGCGATCCGCGCGTCCCGGTTGCGGGAACGCGGGCAAACGCCATAGGCTTCGTTGCGTGGCACCATCCGAAGGGCGACGGCGGATGCGGCAGGTTACGTTCGCTTTGATGGTTGCGCTGGTCGCCCTTGCCGGGGCGTCCTGCGGGCATGTGCGGCTGGACGGGCCGGGACGGGACGATCCCCTGGCCTATGACGGTGCCGAGGTCGCACGGGCCGGAACCATCGCCATCTTCGTGCCGGGCGCGTTGGCGTCGGCGCACATCTTCGACCGCGCCCTGGGCTGGCGGCAACAGGGCTATGCGCTGGTCTGGTACCGCCTGCCGGGGATGGACGGGCTGCCCCTTGACCATGCGCTGACCATCACGGGCGCGGCCGACCGCATTGCTGACTTCGCGCGGGCGCATCCGGGCAAGCGGTGGCGGCTGGTCGGCTATTCCACCGGCGGGTCGGTGGTGATCGAGGCGGCCGCGCGGATCGCACGCGACTGCCCGGCCTGTGACCTCAAGGTCGCAGCGATTTCGCCCGCGGTCGCCCGGGGCGGCGGTTTGGCCACGCTGGCCAACGGGGCCTTCGACGTCGCGGCCGCGGCACTTCGCGCCCCGGCGCTGACCCGGCGGGCCGTCTGGACCGAGTATTTCCGCACGCTGCTTTTCGGGCGCAAGGGCCTGTCGGACCCCGAGCTTTCTGCCCGCGCCCGGGCCATCGTGGCACAGGTCCGTCGCCAGATCGTCATTCCCGACCGCCGTCTGGCCGCCGCGCATTCGCGCGACCTGCGGCACTGGCGCCCCTCGGCCCCTGTTCCGGGTGCGGCGGGGCGGCTGCGGTTCTTTGTCGGGCTGGAGGACCCGGTCTTCGCCACCTGGCAGACGCTGCGGCTGGCGCGGGCGGCGGGCGGGGCCAAGGTCATCGGCTATCCCCGGCAGGGGCATCTTCTGCTGCTGACCGAACCGCGGGTGTTCGCCGATATCCTGCGGTTCTTCCAGGCGGACGGCTAGGCACAAGACACTAGGCAGGGGGGGCGCACGGTGTTCAACATCTTCCGACGCGCGATGGGCCGCAAGGGCAACTCGGTCGAAGAGAACCTGCGCCTGAACAAGAGCACCGCGCAGTCGGTGGGCACGGTCGGCTTCTTCCTGGCAGTGGCGGGTTATCGGCTGGACCTGAAACAGGCGCTGCCGAACGGATTCTCCATCGACGCGATGCTGACGGCCGCGTTCTGGAAAGGCGTCGCCCAGGTCGCGGCGGGGCAGCCGCTGCTGGTCACGCTGATCGCAGCCATCGGGGTGTGGTTCTACCTCTACATGCATGCGGTCAACACCGAGATGGAGATCCTGCGGTCGCTTTATTCCGACGACAACCTGCCGAACGACTGGGAAAAGACGCATGGACGCCGGCGCATCCGCGCGATCGCGCTGGCGGTGCCCCTGACCTTCTACGCGCTGGTGCTTGCTGCGGCGCACCTGCCGGTGCTTTGCGCGGTTCTGCTGCTGATGAACATCGTCGACGCGCATGCCAACAACATCCTGCGGCGGAACCTGGCCAAGCATTTCAGCGACCGCCGCTATGACCCCCCGCCTACCGACTGGCGCGCGCCCTTCATCCTGCGCCGACGTGCGGTCGCGGTCGATTACTGGATCAACCGCCCGCAGATCGAGCGGATCGGGGCGATGATGATGGGAACAGCGCTGGTCATCGTGCTGATCGCGCTTGGCGCGCAGTCCGGCATCCGGGTGCCCGACTGGCTTCCGGTTCTGGTGATCGTGGGCGTGATCGCCGCCAACGAGGTGACGATGGACATCTGGCGCACCGCGCGCGACCGGCGGCTTGAGGCCATCGACGACGACGAGGACGCCTTTGAAAGCCAGCGCGCGGGCGCGGCGCTGCAGGGCATCGCGGCGGGGCCGGTCAAGGCGGGGGCAACCGGCACCGCCGCAGGTCCGCAGCCGACGGACGAGGGCGGGGCGCCGGTCCCCTAGGGTCCGGCCACGCCGTCGACGGCGCGCCGGCGGCCTGTCAGTGGAACGCCTCCAGCGCCTTGCCAAGCCGTGGCAGCTTCGCCCGCTTCATCAGCGCCCGCATCGGCTGCGGCTGGCCGGACAGCGCCTCGGCCTTCTGGCGCACCCTTTCGGCGACGGCACCGACCACTTCCGGGTGATGGGACCAAAGCTCCCACAGGAACCCGTCGGGGTCGCGGCGGTCGAGCCCCTCGGCGGCAAGCGTTCCGCGCGGGAAGTCGGCGGCGTTGAACGTGACGATCGCATCCGCCCCGCCGGTGATCGCGGCGGCAAGGACGTGGATGTCGTCGGGATCGGGCAGGTGCAGGCGGCGGAGGAGCCCCGCGTCAGGGTCGATGGTCGCCTTGGGAAAGCGCGCCGCCAGCGACGCCGCCTCGCCCCGGGCGATGGCCTCGTCGGCGGGGCCGAAGCGGCGGGCGGCGCGGGCCCATTCCTCGAGGATGCGGGGCGACCAGAGGGGGGTGTAAAGGCCAGCCTCGGCCACGCCGAGCAGGATTTCCCGCAGGACGGTGGGAAACAGGACGCAGGCGTCGAGCAGGGCTTTCACGCGTCGATCCGAAAGGTCATGGCGCAAGCCGGAAGAACAAGGCCTTGAGGTAGGCCGATTCCGCCAGTTGCGGCAGAGCCGGGTGATCCGGCCCCGCGAACCCGGTGTGCAGAAGCTGCATCCGCCGCCCTGCCCGCCCGATCCCCCGCGCGGATGCCGCGCGGAACTGCGCAAGATCGGCTGCGTGGGAACAGGAGCAGAGGACGAGGTAGCCACCCTCGGCCACCAGCGGCGCGGCCAGCCGCGCGACCCGTTCGTAGGCGCGCAGGCCCGCCTCCAGCGCCGGTTTCGCGGGCGCAAAGGCGGGAGGGTCGCAGATGACAAGGCCGAATCGGCGACCCTCGGTCGCGAGCGCCTCCATCACCGCGAAGGCGTCGCCCTTGCGCGTGGCGAAGCGGTCGGCCATGCCGCCCGCCTTCGCCCCCGCCGTGGCCAGGTCCAGCGCCGGGGCCGAACCATCAACCGACAGGGCCGATGTGGCCCCCCCGGCGAGCGCGGCAAGGGCAAAGCCGCCGACATGGGAAAACACGTCCAGCACATCCTGCCGGCGCGCAAGCCGCGCGGCAAAGGCATGGTTCTCGCGTTGGTCGTAAAACAGGCCCGTCTTCTGACCGCCCATCAGGTCGGCCATGTAGGTCGCGCCGTTCATCGGCACCGGAACAGGGGCGTCAATCGTGCCACGCAGAAGCAGGGTTTCCTCCGCCAGCCCCTCCAGTCCGCGCGCGCGGCCGGTGCCGTTCTTGACGATGGCTGTCACGCCCGTCACCTCGGCCAGCGCATCGGCCAGCGGCCCGATCTGCGCCTCGGCCCAGGCGGCGTTGGGCTGGATGACCGCCGCCTCGCCAAAGCGGTCGATCACCACGCCGGGAAGGCCGTCGGCCTCGGCATGGACGAGGCGGTAGAAGGGCCGGTCATAGAGGCGGTCGCGCAAGGCGAGCGCGCGGGCAAGTCGCGCCCGCAGCCAGTCGGGCGTTATGCGCGCGGCGAGGTCGCGGTCCATCACGCGGGCGATGATCTTCGAGGCGGGGTTGACGGTGACAAGGGCCAGCGGCTGGCGCTCGCCGTCCTCCAGCACCGCGAAACTGCCGGGGGCCAGCGACTGGGTGCGACGGTCGGTGACCAGCTCGTCCGAGTAGACCCAGGGAAACCCGTGCCGGATCGCCCGCGCCTCGGCCTTGGGGCGCAGGCGGACGGTGGGCAGGTCGCGGGGGGTGTCAGTGGCGTCGACTTGCATCTTGGGCGGGCTTTCCGGCATGGGGGACCGCCCCCCGCGCCTGTCGTCTTCGGGACGTCCGCAAATAGCCGCCTTTCCCCGGCACGAAAAGCCCCTTGCCGTCCACCACAGGTGCAACAGAATCATGCGACACTGCAGTTTCGCCTCGCCTGCGTGGCCGATGCGGACGCTACCGGTTGTTAGCGCTAACGGCCTATGTTATGGGCGCGCCGACAGCGGATGCCGCAGCGCAGCGGACGGGAATGGCGCGACGAACGGACCGGAGGATTTGGCATGACCCTGCACCCTACCATCGCCCAGGTCACCGACCGTATCCGCGAACGTTCCGCCGCAACGCGCGGGGCCTACCGCGACCGGATGGCCCGTGCGCGCGATGCAGGGACGGCGCGGGCGCATCTGTCCTGCGGGAACCAGGCCCACGCCTACGCCGCGATGGGGCCGGACAAGGATGCACTGGTGGCGGGGCGCGCGCCGAACATCGGGATCGTCACGGCCTATAACGACATGCTGTCCGCGCATCAGCCCTATGAGGACTACCCCCGCCTGATCCGCGACGCGGCCCGCCGCGCCGGGGCCACCGCACAGGTGGCGGGGGGCGTTCCGGCCATGTGCGATGGCGTCACGCAAGGCCAGTCGGGGATGGAGATGTCGCTGTTTTCGCGCGACGTGATCGCCCTCGCCGCAGGCGTGGCGATGAGCCACAACACCTTCGACGCCAGCCTCTACCTTGGCATCTGCGACAAGATCGTGCCGGGCCTCGTGATGGCCGCCGCCACCTTCGGTCATGTGCCCGCAATCTTCGTGCCGGCCGGGCCGATGACCAGCGGTATCCCGAACGACCAGAAATCCAAGGTACGCAATGCCTTCGCCGAAGGTCTTGCGACACGGGATGAACTGATGGCGGCGGAAATGGCGGCCTATCACGGCCCCGGCACCTGCACCTTCTACGGCACCGCGAACACCAACCAGATGCTGATGGAGTTCATGGGCCTGCACCTGCCCGGTGCCGCCTTCGTCAACCCCGGCACCCCCCTGCGCGACGCGCTGACCACCGCCGCCGTCGAACGCGCCGCCGCGATCACCGCGCTTGGCAACGACTACCGCCCCGCAGGCGAGATCCTGGACGAGCGCGCCTTCGTCAACGGGATCGTCGGGCTGATGGCGACTGGGGGGTCCACGAACCTTGTGATCCACCTGCCCGCGATGGCGCGGGCGGCGGGGATCATCCTGGAAACGCAGGACTTCGCGGCGATCTCGGACGTGGTGCCGCTGATGGCCAAGGTCTATCCCAACGGCCTTGCCGACGTGAACCACTTCCACGCCGCCGGTGGGATCGGGTTCCTGATCGGCGAGCTGCTGGAGGCGGGCCTGCTGCACCCCGACACCAAGACCGTCGCGGGCGACGGCCTTGCCCGCTATGCGCAGGAACCGAAGCTGAAGGGCGGTCAACTGGTGTGGGAGGATGGCGCGGGCGTCACCCTGAACGACAAGATCGTCCGCCCCGCCCGCGACCCCTTCTCGCCCCACGGCGGGCTGAAGGAGCTGTCGGGAAACCTCGGCCAGGGCGTCATCAAGGTCTCGGCCGTAGACCCCTCGCGCCATGTGATCGAGGCACCCGCGCGCGTGTTCCACAGCCAGCAGGCGGTGAAGGACGCCTTCAAGCGGGGCGAGTTCACGCAGGACGTGGTGGTCGTCGTCCGTTTTCAGGGGCCGCGCGCGAACGGGATGCCGGAACTTCACTCGCTGACGCCGACCCTCAGCGTCTTGCAGGACCGGGGGCTGCGCGTCGCGCTGGTCACCGACGGGCGCATGTCGGGGGCGTCGGGCAAGGTGCCTGCCGCGATCCACGTCTGCCCCGAGGCGGCCTGCGGCGGGCCGATCGCGCGGCTCCGCGATGGCGACATCGTGCGGCTGGACGCCAAAGCGGGGCGGATCGAGGTGCTTGCGCCCGACTTTGCCACGCGCGACACCGTGACGGCGGACCTGTCGGGCAACGCCTTCGGCAACGGCCGCGAGCTATTCGAGATGTTCCGCCAGACCGCAGGCCCCGCGACCAGCGGCGCGGCGGTGGTGCTGTAACGGAAAGGACCCCGACGATGACCCCTGCCCAGATGAGCGCCGAAGCGGCCAAGGTCTGCGCGCTGGCCCCGGTGATTCCGGTGCTGGTGGTGGACGACCTGAGCCACGCGAAGAACCTCGCGCAAGCCCTTGTTGCGGGTGGCCTTCCCGCGCTGGAGGTCACCTTGCGCACGAAGGTCGCGCTGGACGTGATCCGCGCGATGGCCGAGGTGTCCGGGGGCGTCGTGGGGGCCGGAACGCTGTTGACCCCCGCCGATGTGAAGGCCGCCAAGGCCGCGGGCGCGCGTTTCGGCGTGTCGCCCGGCGCGACCGACCGGATCATTGCCGCCTGCGAGGACGAGGGGCTGCCCCTGCTCCCCGGTGCGGCCACGGCGTCCGAGATCATGACGCTTCTGGAAAAGGGCTTCACCGTGCAGAAGTTTTTCCCGGCGGAAGGGATCGGGGGTGCGAAGGCGCTTGGGTCCTACGCCTCGCCGCTGCCGCAGGTGACGTTCTGCCCCACGGGCGGGATCGGGCTGAAGAACGCGCCCGACTACCTCGGGCTGGCCAATGTCGTTTGTGTGGGCGGCAGCTGGGTCGCGCCAAAGGACAAGGTCGCGGCGGGCGACTGGGCGGGCGTCACGGCGCTGGCCGCCGAAGCTGCGGGACTGAAGCGGCGGGCTTAGCGTCGGGGACAGACGTCAGAGACCGGGACGCGCCATTGCAAAGGCGCGGCGCAGCGCATGAAGCGTGCAGGCGGCGCTGTGGATCGCGGCCAGCGCCAGCACGGCATGGACCCCCAGCAAGGCCGCAAGCGTGCCCGGCCCCGGCCAGTCGGCAGCCTGCGGAACCAGCACGGACAGAAGTGCAAGAACGCAGGCCTGCGTTCCGCCCGCAAGCACGGCGAAGGCGACCGCATGGCGCATCCGCCGCCGACGCAGGGCCAGAACACGCGGCACCCCGATTCCGCCAACGAACCGGACGGGTCCGATGCCCTGCCCCGCCGCCGCCCGCGTCGCCGCGATCAGGAAGGCCGTCAGGCCTGCGATGGCGGCAACGGCCAGTCCCGCCTCGGGCGCAAGCACCGAGGCGAGGGCCGACGCTGCCGCCGCCGGAAGGGCCAGCGTGGCATAGATGACGGCAAAGGCGGTGGTCGGGCGATAGCGCAGGATGAATCGGGTCATCGGGCACCTTCCGGGCAGCGCGCCGGTCAGGGCGCAGGCCGAAAGATGCGCGCCGATCCGGGCAAAGGTCCGGCGGCGCGGTGTCGGAACGCGACAGTTTCCGTGGCGTCAGCCGGGAGCGCGGTCAGGCGGGGATGTTTGACGCCGCCATCGTCCGAGCCGGACCTTCCTTTGCGGCGGCCGGGTCAGCCCCCGCCAACACTGCTCCCGCCCACCCGCGCCGCGCGCCCGCCGCGACGCACAGGATGGGCCGGGGCCGACAGGCCGTCACGCAGCACACCGGTCATCGGGTGGTCCGCGTTCCCCGCCTTGGCGCCATAATCGGCGATCAGCGCCTGCATCGCGGCGCGGGGGTCGGTTCCGGCCTTCAGGCTCAGCGCCCAGTCAAGGAAGATCGACCGGCATTCGCCAGCCGTGATCCCCTCGATCGCGTAGGCCTCGCGCACCAGACCCTTGGGGTCCGCCTCGCCCTTGTCCAACCCTTCGCCCTCCGTTGCCGCCCGTCCGCCGGACGCGCCCGCCAGCAGATGCCCCGCCACCCGCCCCGTCAAGAGCCGTCTTGGCCCGCCAACGCCCACCGGGGCCTCTCCGTGCCCGAAAGGGGCTGTCACGAAGCCTGATCTTCGGTTTCCTGCGGCAGATGGCGCGCGATCAGGGCTTCGGCAGCCGCCGTCACGCCCCGCAACCGGGCCGACAGCGCCGCCAGATCATCCTCGCCCGCCTCGCGCAGCAGGAACCCGCGCCCGCCCTGCCCGACCGCCTCCATGTCCAGCGCCCCGGCCGTCAGCAGCCGCGCCCCGGCCTGCAGCCCCCACAGGAACCGCTGCGCCGACGCCAGCGCGTCAGCATCGCCCCGCGCGATCAGCCCCGCCCGCACCCCGGCAGCCAGCTGTTCCGCCACGCGCCGCGCCGGGCTGCCCGCCCGCAGGGCCAGCGACTGCGCGAAAAGCTCGATGTCCTGCAACCGGCCCGGTCCGGTCTTGACGTCCCATTCCCCGTCGGCGGCCTTCGCCGCGAACAGCCTGCGCCGCATGTCGGCGGTGTCGGGGACAATGGCCGCACGGTCCTTGCAGGCCGCCAGCACGGCGCGCCTCACGTCTTCGAACCGGTCGCCCAGCGCGGCGTCGCCCGCCACCGCGCGGGCGCGCGTCAGGGCGAGGTGCTCCCACGTCCAGGCCTCGCCCAGCTGATAGTTGCGGAAACCCGCGAGCGAGGTCGCCACCGGCCCCTGCCGGCCAGAGGGGCGCAGCCGCATGTCCACCGCGTAAAGCCGCCCGTCGCCCATCGGCGCGGTCAGCGCGGTGACCAGCGCCTGCGTCATCCGGGCATACCAAGTGCGCGCGGGCAAGGGGCGGCGTCCGTGCGATGCCTCATCCGCGCCTGCGTCATAGAGGACGATCAGGTCCAGGTCCGACCGCGCATGCAGCCGCCCCGCGCCCAGCGACCCCATCGCCACCACCGCCGCGCCCGCCCCCGGTGGCGGCCCGTGCTTGGCCGCGAAATCCGCAACCGCGACGGGCCAGAGCGCGGCCAGCACCGCCTCGGCAAGGTCGGCATACTCCACCCCCGCCGCCGCCGCGTCGGTCAACCCGCGCAGGTGGTGGACGCCGGTGCGGAAGTGCCACTCATTCAGCCAGGCCCGCGCCGCCGCCAGCTGCCCTTCGTAGTCCCCCGCCCGGGACATCCGGGCGGACAGCGCGGCCGTCAGCGCCGCCCGCCCCGGCCAGGCGGTAAAGAACTCGCCCCCCAGCACGGCGTCCAGCACGCGGGAGTTCCGCCCGAGGTAGTCCGACAAGGCGGGCGAAGTGGAGCAGATGTCGACGATCAGATCGACCAGCGGCGGGTTCGCCTCGAACAGCGAGAAAAGCTGCACCCCGGCGGGCAGGCCCGCCAGGAACCGGTCGAACTGCGCCAGGGCCTCGCGCGGGTTCGCGGCGCGGTCAAAGCCCGCGATCAGCGCAGGCTCGATCCGCGCGAATGTGGCGGCGGCCCGGTCCGACCGAAGGGCGGGATAGCCGCGCCAGCGGTCGATCAGGGCCTGTGTCTCGCGGTCCACCGCGCGCGCCTGTGCGGCGCGGCGGCCGGGCGAGAAGAAATCCTCGGCGATCCCCGCCACCCGCGCGATGCGGGCGCCGATCTCGTCCCTCAACGCGGCGGGGTCGTCACGCCCCATCAGGCAGGCGAGCCTCTGCCAATCGTCGGGGCTGTCGGGCAGGTCATGGGTCTGCGCGTCGTTCACCATCTGAAGCCGGTGCTCGACCTCGCGGTGGGCGCGGTAGGCGGCGGTCAGCTCGGCCGCCACGGTGTCGGGCACCCAGCCCTTCCGCGCCAGCGCGGCCAGCGCCGGAACCGTCGCGCGGTCGCGCAGGTCGGGGTCGCGCCCGCCTGCGATCAGCTGACGGGTCTGGGTGAAGAACTCGATCTCGCGGATGCCGCCCGCGCCAAGCTTCAGGTTCAGCCCGTCCAGCCCGTGGCCCTTCAGCCCCTTGTGCGCCTTGATCCGCAGCCGCATGTCATAGGCGTCGCGGATCGCCGCGAAATCAAGGTGCCGCCGCCAGACAAACGGCGTCAGCCGCGCCAGGAACCGCTCACCCGCCGCGATGTCGCCCGCCGAGGCGCGCGCCTTGATGTAGGCCGCCCGTTCCCAGGTGCGCCCCTCGGCCTCGTAATACTGCTCGGCCGCGCCCATCGAGATGCAGACGGGCGTGACCGAGGCATCGGGCCGCAGGCGCAGGTCGGTGCGGAAGACGTAGCCGTCCTCGGTGATGTCCGACAGGATCGCCGTCACACGCCGCACCGCCCGGATCAGCGCCGCCCGCACCTCGGGCACGGCGTCGGGGGCGTAGGCGTCGTCGTCGAACAGGAAGATGAGGTCGATGTCGGACGAATAGTTCAGCTCCCCCGCCCCGGTCTTGCCCATCGCCAGCGCCACCACCGGGGCCGGGGAACCACCGCCGCGCGGTTCCGGAAGCCGCCCCCGCCGCACCTGTTCGGCGACGGCCGACCCCAGCGCCACACACACCGCGACATCGGACAGCCGGGTCAGCGCGCCGGTCACCTGCTCGAGCGTCCAGACCCCCGCCAGGTCGGCCAGCCCCGCCAGCAGCGCCACACGCCTTTTGGCCATCCGAAGCGCCGGGCCCGGCTGGGCGGGGTCCGCGGCCCCCGCCTCGGCCAGAACCGTATTGACCGCCGCCTCGGGCGCGTGGGCCAGCGCTTCGGCCAGCCAGGCGCCCTCACGGGCGGTCAGGGCGGCAAGATAGGGGCTCGACCCCGCCGCACCCGCGATTAGCGCGGCAAGGCGCGGGTCCGGCGGTCCGGCCTGCGCTGCAAACCCCTCTGCCACCTCCACCCCGCGATCCCGGTCAAAGGGCAGGGGGCAGCGGGTCATGCGGGCGGCAAAGCTCATGGCCCGCAGTCTAGCGGCCGGCGCGGCCGGTTCCAACCTGCCCGTCCGCGTGCAACCGCGCTTGCGGCCGCGCGCACGAAAGCGCTAGCAAGGGCCGGGCAAAGCTGTGGCGGTCGGGATGAGCAAAAGCCTTAGGCGCGTCGAATCGGCCCTTGTCGCCCTTGGCATACCGCCCCGCATCGTGGAATGCGTGGCCGAGACGCGCACGGCCGAGCAGGCCGCGGCGCAGGCGGGCTGCACGCTGGACCAGATCGTGAAATCCATCGTCTTCGGCGGCGACGCGGCGCGCCTGTTCCTGTTCCTGACCGCTGGCGGAAACAGGGTGGATGCCGCGCGCGCCTCGGCCCTGGCCGGATGCCCGCTTGGCCGCGCCGACCCCGACCTTGTCCGCGACGCCACCGGATTTGCCATCGGCGGCGTGGCCCCGGTCGGGCACCTGACCCCCCTGCCCGTCTGGATGGACCCCCGCCTGATGGACTTCGACACCGTCTGGGCCGCCGCCGGGACGCCGCGCCACATCTTCGCCATCGCGCCCGGCGACATTGCCCGCGCGACCGGGGCCAGTGTGGTGCCCTTCACCGCCTGACCCGCGCCACCGGGGTGGAAAAGCGGAAAGACGCCGATCCGCCGCGCCATGTGAATTTCTTTTACATCTCCCCTTGATCGCCGCGCCCACACCCCCGATCTTTCCCGATGTGAAACGCATTCACATGAACCAACGGAGACACGTCCATGTCCACGACCTTCGCCGATCCGCCGCGCCGCTCCTGGCTCGGCCGCGCCGAAGACTGGCTCGACGATCGCGGCAAGGGCGCCTGGATCGCGGCAATGGTCCTCGGTTTCATCTTCTTCTGGCCCGTCGGCCTCGCCCTGCTGGCCTACATGATCTGGAGCAAGCGCATGTTCTCGAAATCCTGCGGCATGGGCCGCGACGGCTGGCACTCGGGCAAGAGCTGGGGTCACCCGGACTGGAGCCGCCACGGACGCCACAGCTTCCGGTCGTCCGGCAACACAGCCTTCGACGCCTACAAGGCCGACACGCTGGACCGGCTGGAGCGTGAACAGGGCGAGTTCGAAGCCTTCCTGGCCCGGCTGCGCGCCAGCAAGGACAAGGCCGAATTCGACCAGTACATGGACGAACGCGCCCGCGCCGCCCGCGATGCGGGCCCGGCAAAGGACGAAGACGGCGGCTCCGACGGCAACCGGGCCTGACCCTTCCCCCCAATTTGGCCTCACGGCCCGGCCGGGGCGGCTTCCAGCGGAGGCCGCCCCTCATTTTTGTGAAACAATCGCGCGGCCTTCCCGGCATCGGTTGCGGGGCGCATCGGTCGAATCTCGGGACTTGGCGGATTTGTGACGGCTTGCTAACGTCCGCGTATCCTGTGCCCGTCATTGTTCGCGGGTCTTTCCGCCGCTTCCCGAATCCCTGCCCCCTCCAACCGCCGCAGACTGTTGCCGATCCGCGCCCATGCGCCACACCGTTCCGATAGCGCCCCAGTTCTATGTGACGGCCCCGCAGCCCTGCCCCTACCTTGACGGACGGGCTGAACGGAAGCTGTTCACGGCACTGCAGGGCGACAGCGCCGAAAAGCTGAACGACGCGCTGTCCAAGCAGGGCTTCCGGCGCAGCCAGAACGTGCTCTACCGTCCGTCCTGTGCCGAATGCACCGCCTGCCTGTCGGCGCGCATCCGGGTGGCGGACTTCGTGCCGTCCAAGTCGCAGCGCCGCGCCATCCGCCGCAATGCCCACCTCAAGCGCGAGGCTACCAGCCCCTGGGCGACCGAGGATCAGTACGCGCTGTTCCGCAAATACCTCGACAGCCGCCATTCCGACGGCGGCATGGCCGACATGGACATCTTCGAGTTCGCGGCCATGATCGAAGAGACGCCGGTGAAAAGCCGCGTCGTCGAATACACCTCACCCCCGGCCGAACCCGGCGGGCGGCGGTCGCTGACGGCGGTGTGCCTGACCGACGTGCTCGATGACGGGGTCAGCATGGTCTACAGCTTCTACGACCCCGCGCGCGAGAAAGACTCGCTTGGCACCTACATCATCCTTGACCATGTCGCCATCGCGCGGCGGTCGGGACTGCCGTACGTCTATCTGGGCTACTGGGTGCCGGGCAGCCGCAAGATGGGCTACAAGGCCAACTTCGGCGCGCTGGAAATCTACAAGGGCGGCCGCTGGCAGGACATAGGCGACCCCGCCGCCCACACGGGCGAGACGCATCCCCTGTCGGTCGATCCCATCGCCGAACAGGTCGCCCGCATCGCCCTGCCCGACACCCGGCCCGTCAGGGGCTGATCCCCGCCCGGCATGGCCCAGTCCATCGACACCGTGGCGCTGGTCGTGCCCGACTATGACGCCGCCATCGCCTTTTATGTCGGCACGCTGGGCTGGAAACTTCTATCTGACCTGCCCCAGGGGCCGGGCAAGCGCTGGGTCGTCGTCGCGCCCCCGGGCGGGTCCGGCACGCGCCTGCTGTTGGCCCGCGCCGAAGGCCCCGCACAGACCGCCGCCATCGGTAACCAGACCGGGGGACGCGTCGGGTTCTTCCTGACCACCGACGATTTCGCCCGCGACCATGCCGCCATGCTGGCCGCAGGCGTCACCTTCGAAGAAGAGCCCCGGCACGAGCCCTACGGAACTGTCGCCGTCTGGCGCGACCCGTTCGGGAACCGATGGGACCTGATCGCGTTTCAGGCAACTCGCCCCTAACGCGACTGCCTGATGGCCCGAAATGCTTGACGCATGGCCCCCCGCGCCTGACAAGTGAGGAAGGGCAAGGCACGGCGCGCGGCAAGACGGGTCGGCCTTCCGAAAGGGAGGATGAACCCCATGCGGGCAGGACTGGCCTTCGCGTCCACCATCGACCGGATGAACGAGTGGATCGGCAAATCCGTCGGCTGGCTGATCCTTGTCGCCATCCTTGTCAGCGCGATCAACGCGACCGTGCGCAAGGTCTTCAACATCTCGTCCAACGCCTGGCTGGAACTCCAGTGGTATCTCTACGGCGCGGCCTTCCTGGGGGCCGCCGCCTACACGCTGAAGCAGAACGAACATATCCGCATCGACATCATCTACGGCCTGTTCTCGCGCCGAAGGCAGCACTGGATCGACCTTCTGGGGCATATCCTGTTCCTGATGCCCTTCGCCGTGATGATGGTCATCATGTTCGTCCCCTATGTCACCCGGTCGTTCACCTCGGGCGAGGTGTCGACCAACGCGGGCGGCCTGACGCTTTGGCCTGCAAAGTCGCTGCTGCTGATCGGATTTGCGCTGCTTGCGCTGCAGGGCATCTCTGAGATCATCAAGAAGATCGCGGTGATGCGCGGGATCATCCCCGACCCCACACCCTTCATCTCGCACCACGAGGCGGCCGAGCTTGAGGGCAAGGAACTGGCCGCCGCGGTTGGCATGGATGCCCCCGGCCCCGACGACGGCCACGGGGGGGCACGCAAATGATGGAGTTCATCGCCGTCAACATGGCGCCCATCATGTTCGCCTCGCTGATCGTGTTCCTGCTGATCGGCTATTCCGTGGCTTTTTCGCTGGCTGCCAACGGGCTGATGTTCTTCGTCATCGGCGTCTGGCTGGCCCCCTATTCGGGGGGCACCATCCACCTCGACTGGCCGCTTCTCAGCGCGATGCCCGACCGGCTGTGGGGCGTCATGTCGAACGAGACGCTGCTGGCCATCCCGTTCTTCACCTTCATGGGCATCGTGCTGGAACGATCCGGCATGGCCGAGGACCTGCTCGACACCATTGGCCAGTTGTTCGGTCCGGTCCGCGGCGGGCTCGCCTATGCCGTGATCCTGGTCGGCGCGCTTCTGGCCGCGACGACGGGTGTGGTGGCGGCATCCGTCATCGCGATGGGCCTCATCTCGTTGCCGATCATGCTGCGCTACGGCTATGACCGCCGTGTCGCCTCGGGCGTGATCGCGGCGAGCGGAACGCTGGCACAGATCATCCCGCCCAGCCTTGTGCTGATCGTGCTGGCCGACCAGTTGGGCCGGTCGGTCGGCGACATCTACAAGGGCGCGATGCTGCCGGGGCTGGTGTTGACCGGGCTTTACATGGCCTATGTCTTTGCCGTGTCGATCCTGCGCCCTTCGGCCGTGCCCGCGCTTCCGCTCGAGGCGCGGACGCTGGGCGGCGGGGTGACCTCACTGGTGGCGGCACTGGCCGGGGCCTTCGCCATCGCCTGGGTGGCGCACCATTACCTCTATGCCACGCATGGCAACAACGCTGACATCCTGGGCGCGACGGTCGGGGTGATCGCGATCTACCTCTATGCCGTCACCGACAAGGCGACGGGCGTGAACACCATGTCGCGGCTGGCCCAGCAGGTCATCATCGTCCTGATTCCGCCCCTGGCCCTCATCTTCCTGGTCCTCGGCACCATCTTCCTCGGCATCGCGACCCCCACCGAAGGCGGCGCGATGGGTGCTGTCGGCTCGCTGATCCTGGCCGGGGCCAAGGGGCGGCTGAACATGGACGTGATCCGGCAGGCGCTGGCATCGACGACGCGGCTGTCGTCCTTCGTGATGTTCATCCTGATCGGCGCGCGGGTGTTCTCGCTGACCTTCTACGGCGTCAACGGCCAGATCTGGGTGGAACACCTTCTGGTGTCGCTGCCGGGGGGCGAGACGGGGTTCCTGATCGCGGTGTCGATCCTTGTGTTCCTGCTCGCGTTCTTCCTCGACTTCTTCGAACTCGCGTTCATCATCGTCCCCCTTCTGGCCCCGGCGGCCGAGCGGCTGGGGATCGACCTGATCTGGTTCGGGGTGATCCTGGGGGTGAACATGCAGACCTCGTTCATGCACCCGCCCTTCGGCTTCGCGCTGTTCTACCTGCGGTCGGTCGCCGCGCGCGTGCCGTATGTGGACAAGGTCACGGGCCGCCGGATGGACCCGGTGACGACGGGCCAGATCTACTGGGGGGCGGTGCCCTTCGTGGTGATCCAGGTGGTGATGGTGGGGGTAGTGATCGCCTTCCCGCAGTTGGTCATGCACTACAAGGGCAAGGTGGTCGATCCCTCCACGGTCGAGATCAAGGTGCCGCAACTGCCCACGTTGCAGGCACCGGGCGGCGGCGGGCTGCCGAAGCTGGGGGCACCGCAACTGGGCGCGCCGCAACTGGGCGCGCCGCAACTAGGCGCACCGCAACTGGGCGCACCAAAGGTCAACCCCTAGGGCGGGGTCCATACCGCGCGGGCGCGGGGACACGGGGTCGCGCCGTCGTTCGCCGGAATCGTAAACGCCCCAAACGCCAGCCCCGCGTATGGCAGGATGCCATACAGGTGCCATACGCGTGCCATACGTTCCCTAACGGGCCGTTAGGAATGTTAAGCCAGCGTTCGCAAGGGGTTGAAAGCCATTCCTCACCTGCCGACAAAAAAAGCCCCCGGGGTTCCCCGGGGGCCATCTTTCAACCCATCCTGGCCGCGTCAGAGCTTGCCGGCCTGCTGCTGCACCATCATGAAGGTGTCATAGTTGTACTCGGCGATCTGGGCCCACAGATAGGCGTCCTTCTTGAACGCGTCCTGGCTGTCCTTGATCTTCTTGAACGCCGCATTCGCGCCAGCCACCTCGGCATAGGTCGCGTTCGCCGCGTCGAAGGCCGCCGACAGCACGTCCTGCGGGAAGGGGCGCAGCTGCGCCCCGTTCGCCACCAGCGACTTCAGCGCGGTCGGGTTCTTCCAGTCGTAGTTCGCCATCATGTTCGAGTTCGCGGCCTCGCAGGCCGTGGCCAGAACCTGTTGATAAGCCTTGGGAAGTTCGTTCCACTTCGCCAGGTTCACGCAGGTGGCCAGCGTCGGCCCACCTTCCCACCAGCCGGGATAGTAGTAGTAGGGCGCGACCTTGTAGAAGCCGAGCTTCTCGTCGTCATAGGGCCCGACCCATTCCGCCGCGTCGATCGTGCCCTTCTCAAGCGCCGGGTAGATGTCGCCGCCCGGGATCTGCTGTGGCACGACGCCGATCTTCTCGATCACCTTGCCCGCGAACCCGCCGATGCGCATCTTCAGGCCCTTGAGGTCCGCGACCGAGGCGATTTCCTTGCGGTACCAGCCGCCCATCTGCACGCCGGTATTGCCGCAGGGCAGATACTGCATCCCTTGCGCGTTGAAGAACTCGTTCAGCAGCCCGATGCCGCCGCCCTGGTACAGCCAGGCGTTCATCTGCCTGTAATTCAAGCCAAAAGGCACCGTGCAGCCCAGCGCATAGGCCGCGTCCTGACCCCAGTTGTAGTAGGTTGCGGTATGGCAGGCCTCGACCGTTCCGTCCTTCGCCGCGTCGATCGCGGGCGGACCGCCGGGGACCAGTTCGCCAGCCGGAAAGACCTGGATCTGGAAATTCCCATCGGTCATCGCCGAGACATAGCCCGCCATCGTCTCGGCGGCGCCGTAGATGGTGTCGAGCGATTTCGGGAAGGACGAAGTGACGCGCCAGTTCACCTTTGGCGCGGTCTGCGCGATTGAGGGGGCGGCGAGCGTCGCGGCACCAACGGCAGCGGCACCGCCGAGGCTGGCCTTGGTCAGGAATGAACGACGATCCAACGGAAATCTCCTCCCTTGTGACAGGCCCTTGGCGGGCCGTTTGTGGTTCGTTCGGGGGCGGCACAATGGACGCCGCCTGACCCGATAAGATTGGCTGCACCCCACGCGTGTCAACCTTCTGCTGCGCGTTGGACAGATCCCAAGCCAGGCTTCGCGCGCTTTGGTCCATGCGGCGGCTTGCCCAATCGAGCAAGCTGCCGCAAACTGCACGGAAAATCAGCGTGATCGACCATGCCTCTGCCCAACACGACAATCTTGGCAGCCGCAGTTGCTTTGTGCGCTTCGTCTGCGCTCGCCGATCCATTGCAGCAGATCGAAGGGGCTTGGGGCTCACCGATCATCCCCGACATGTCCTGCAAAACCAATCCGATGCACATCCAAGTTTCCCGGAACGGAGCGCAGCTCGTTCTGAGTTGGGGCGATGTCGTCAAGTATTCGGACGGCAGCCGACGCGATCACGACACGTTCAGGATAACATCGATCAAAAGCAATGTGATACACACCCGCCGCGAGCGCGACGGCGAACTTGGCTCTTTCAGGCTTCGGAAGTCGGGCGACAGCTTCTACTTTTCGATCAATGCGTCTCCGGACACTGGAAGCGAGTGGAACCGTTGCAATTGAATCGAGTGAAAGTGCGCGAAACTTACTTGCGCCAACATTGCGCAGCGGGAAACTTTCTCGCACGCCACCCATTGACGCACCCTGCCCCGCCCCCTAGTGTCCCGCCACTGCGGAAAAAGGGGCTTCGGCACATGCAGCCGGTACTTCTCATCGTAGACGAAAGGCGCATGGACCGGTAGCGGCACCCAGACCCGTGACCCCATGCGCCCCCGATACCCCTCGGGGGCTTTTTTGTTGCCGAAGACAGCCGCAGGGGCGGCTAAGACGAAAGCGGATCAGATGTTGGACGGCCCGAAGAAGGCGGAACAGGACGGAGCGAAAGACATGTCACGGCAGATGACCGGAGCGAGGATGGTGGTTCAGGCCCTGAAGGATCAGGGCGTGGACACGGTGTTCGGCTATCCCGGCGGCGCCGTGCTTCCGATCTATGACGAGATCTTCCAGCAGAACGAGATCCGCCACATCCTGGTCCGCCACGAACAGGGCGCGGTGCACATGGCCGAGGGCTATGCCCGGTCCACGGGCAAGCCAGGCGTGGTGCTGGTCACCTCTGGCCCCGGCGCGACGAACGCGGTGACGGGCCTGACCGACGCGCTGATGGATTCGATCCCGCTTGTCGTGCTGACGGGACAGGTTCCCACCTTCATGATCGGCACCGACGGGTTTCAGGAGGCTGACACCGTCGGCATCACCCGGCCTTGCACCAAGCACAACTGGTTGGTGAAGGACACCGACAAGCTGTCCGAGGTGCTGCACCAGGCCTTTCACATCGCCACCCACGGCCGCCCCGGCCCGGTGCTGATCGATATCCCCAAGGACGTGCAGTTCGCCACCGGCACCTACACGCCGCCCGCGAAGGCCAAGGTCAGCCACTACCAGCCCCGCACCGCGGGCGACCCCGTGCAGATCGCCCGTCTGGTCGAGATGATCGAAGGCGCGGAACGCCCGATCCTTTATACCGGGGGCGGGGTCATCAACTCGGGCCCCAAGGCCAGCGCCGCCTTGCGTGAACTGGCCGACGCGACCGGGTTCCCGGTAACCTCGACGCTGATGGGTCTGGGCGCCTACCCCGCATCGGGCAAGGGGTGGCTGGGCATGCTTGGCATGCACGGGCTTTACGAGGCGAACCTGGCCATGCACGGCTGCGACGTGATGATCAACATCGGCGCGCGCTTCGACGACCGGATCACGGGCCGCATCAAGGACTTCAGCCCCCACAGCCGCAAGGCCCACATCGACATCGACCCGTCCTCGATCAACAAGGTCATCCATGTCGAGGTCCCCATCGTCGGCGACGTGGCCGAGGTTCTGGCCGAGGTGCTGGCCCAGTGGAAGGCGCGCGGGTCCCGCGTGAACCGCGAGGGACTGGCGAAGTGGTGGGCGCAGATCGCGGAATGGAAGGCGGTCAAATGCCTGACCTACAAGCCGTCGGAAAAGACCATCAAGCCGCAATACGCGCTGGAACGGCTCGAGGCGCTGACCCGCGGCATGGACCGCTATATCTGCACCGAGGTCGGCCAGCACCAGATGTGGGCCGCCCAGTTCCTGACCTTTGACGCGCCGAACCGCTGGATGACGAGCGGAGGCCTTGGCACGATGGGCTACGGCCTGCCCGCATCCATCGGCGTGCAGGTCGCCCACCCCGAGGCGCTGGTCATCAACGTGGCGGGCGAGGCGTCGTGGCTGATGAACATGCAGGAAATGGGCACCGCAATGCAGTTCCGCGCGCCCGTGAAGCAGTTCATCCTGAACAACGAACGCCTGGGGATGGTGCGCCAGTGGCAGGAGCTTCTGCACGGTGAGCGCTACTCGCATTCGTGGTCGGAATCGCTGCCCGATTTCGTGAAGCTCGCCGAGGCCTTTGGCTGCAAAGGGATCAAGTGTTCCGACCCGAAGGACCTGGATGACGCGATCCTGGAGATGATCCGCTATCCCGGCCCGGTGATCTTCGACTGCCTGGTGGAGAAGCACGAAAACTGCTTCCCGATGATCCCGAGCGGAAAGCCCCACAACGAGATGCTGCTGGGCGAGGCGGATACGGCAGGGGCGATCGGGGCGAAGGGGGCGGTGCTGGTGTAGGTCGGCCAGGGGCGCTGCCCCCGGACCCCCGGGATATTTTTGGACAGAAAGATCAGCAGGACACGCCAAAATGGCCGCACTGAACATCAAGAAGGGCTCCACCAGCCATTCCGCCTACGACCTCCGCGATCCGAATGCGGTGGGCAATGAAAGCCATACGCTGGCCGTGCTGGTCGCCAACGAGGCGGGGGTGCTGGCGCGCGTGATCGGGCTTTTCTCGGGGCGGGGCTACAACATCGACAGCCTGACGGTCGCCGAGGTGGACCATGCGGGGCACCTGTCCCGCATCACGGTGGTCACGCGGGGCACGCCTGCGGTGATCGAGCAGATCAAGGCGCAGCTTGGCCGTCTGGTGCAGGTGCGCGAGGTGCATGACCTGACGGTCGAGGGCCCCGCCGTCGAACGCGAGCTTGCGCTCTTCAAGGTCGCGGGCAAGGGCGACAAGCGGGTCGAGGCGATGCGGCTGGCCGACATCTTCCGCGCGAAGGTGGTGGATACCACGCTTGAAAGCTTCATCTTCGAGATCACGGGGACATCCGAGAAGATCGACGCCTTCGCCGACCTGATGCGGCCCCTTGGTCTCGTCGACGTCGCGCGCACCGGTGTGGCGGCGCTGGCGCGGGGCGTGTGACCTCGTCACCCCGGCGACCCCTTGGGGAGGATGGCGCCGCCGGGGTCCGGCCCCTTTGCAGGGGACGGCGGGCCGCGCCTTAGCCCGCGACCAGGGTGCCTGCGTCCAACGCGGCCTTCAACTCGGCCTCGTCCACCGCGCCGTCGGCATTGGTGTCGATGGCCTTGAAGCCCGCCTCGTCCAGCTTGGTGTAGACCGCCTGAAGCTCGGTCAGGGACAGCCCGCCGCTCTTGTCGGCGTCAAGGTCGGCCATCGTGGCCTGCGCCATCGCGGCCCCTGCCGCCAGGGTGAAGGCCGTCGCGGTCAGCGCCAGGGCGCGTGTCGTGCGGTTCATGGGTCGTCTCCTTCGGTTCATGACTGGATGCCTCACCGGGGCTGGCCCGGCGTTGCGGGATGCTTGTCGGGTCGAAAGCGGCCCGCGGTAAAGGGCACCCGGGCCAGACGCCGCCGCACGGGCCGGGACCCGCCGGTTGGCGGGGCCGGGGCCCGCGGTGATCCGCCGGCACAACCCAAAGGTGAAGACCCCGGCGGTTCCCCACCGGCGTCAAGCGCGGGTTCCGGCGGGATAAGGCCGGTTCCGGGGCGAACGGCAGGAGCGGCGGAAACCGGCCTGTGCGCCGAAAGGGGGGCCAGACGCACCCTGCGCAAACGAATCGGCCCCGCGCCCATCCCGGGCACGGGGCCGTGGTTCCTGCCTTGAATGCGCGCGGGTGCGCGCTGTGGCCCGACCTTACGGGGCGATCGCGCCGGCTTCGCGCCCGGCCTGAAGCTCGTCGGCGTCGATCTGGCCGTTGCCGTCCACGTCCAGCGCCTTGAACTGGGCGTCCGTCAGGTCCGGGTAGGCCGCCTTCATCTCTTCCATCGAGTAGGTGCCGTTGCCGTCGGTGTCGGTCACGACCGTCTGCGCCAGGGCGGCCCCGGCGGTCAGGCCAAGGGCAAGGGCAATCACGGTCAGCTTCGTCGTCTTCATCGGTCTCTCCTTCGTGCGCGGCCACCTTGGCAGAGGCCCCGCGCCTTGTCACTCAGATGGCCCCTGACGCCGCGTTCCGCAAGGGCCAGCGCCGTCCGGCCTTGGGGGGAAAGGTGCGTTTCCCTTCCCCGTTATGCAATAACCGCCTTGGGAAACAGCGGGTTCCAGTGGCGCAGCGCCGCAGCGCCCCGGCAAAGGCCGGGGCCCCCGTGCATCTTGCGCGCCCTCATCTTCGGGGCCCCGGCCTGCGCCGGGGCGTTCGGGGGGCCGGCGGGAGGCCCGCCCCCGAACGAAAGAAGGGGGCCGTCGCCGGCCCCCTTGAGGTTCGCTGATCAGGCTCAGTTCTGTTGACCGCCCGGTTTCTGCCTGCGGCCTGACCCGCGTCAGGGGCGAGCGCACCCGCCCCGGAAGTCGTCCCCCACGTGGAAAGGGGACCTCGACACCGGCCCGCGCCGCTGCAAAAGCGCGGGTCGGAATTTGTCTACCCTTTCGACCGTTCCGGATCGTGTCCGTAGGTATTCCGTTCACGAACAAGCCCGTCGCGCCCCTTAAGGTACGCCTCGCCCCCGCGCGCACGCGCTAGCTCTTGGGAGCGTGCCCAAGCTTCTGCCTGAGTGTCGAACACTCCTGATGCGCGGGACGCCCCTTCGTGCTTGGCTTCCCATTTCTTGTCGGAACGCTGCTGCGTCCAGTAGTCACGCTTGTCTGCCATTATGGCATCCTCACTTTTCCACAGATCGCGAGCATTTCTTGGTGGCAACTCTGTGGAGCTTCTCAACACGCTATTGAACCGTCCTCTCGTCCGTGGTCTTCGCTTTGTATCGACCCCAAGGGGCCGAGATTTGGTCTTCCCGCAGCGTGTTAGGCGATTGCGGGATGGCCGGGGCGCAGAGCGGCAACTCTGCGCCCCAACCTCAATTCCTCAGCTACACCCGCTCGTCCCGCCGCAGGTGTTGCACTTCATGCAGGTGCCGTTCCGGACCAGCGTGAAGTTCCCGCATTCGCCGCAAGCCTCGCCCTCGTAGCCCTGCATCTTGGCCTTCGCCCGCAGGTCCAGCGACACCGTGCCGGTGGCCAGCGCCGTGGCGCCTGCAACCATCGCGCCCATCGTTTCGGGCACCAGCGTGTTCAGCGCGACCAGCGGATCGCCCGCGTAGGCGGTCGCCCCGATGCCGCCCTGGAACACGGTCAGTTCCTGCGGCAGGCGCTTTCGCAGATATCCGGTCGAGCTGATCTGTTTCAGCACCTGGATCGCTCCGGACCCCGCGCGTTCCGACGGCTCGGCCACGTTGGTGCCCTCGCCCTCACCCACGTCGTCGAAGCTCGCACCTTGCGGCTTCACATGCGCGAGGTCGGTCCGGTCAAGGTAGCTGACCGCCAGTTCCCGGAAGATGTAGTCGAGGATCGAGGTCGCCGACTTGATGCTGTCGTTGCCCTGCACCATCCCGGCGGGCTCGAACTTGGTGAAGGTGAAGGCCTCGACGAATTCCTCCAGCGGCACGCCGTATTGCAGGCCGACGCTGACGGCGATGGCGAAGTTGTTCATCATCGCCCGGAAGCCCGCGCCTTCCTTGTGCATGTCGATGAAGATCTCGCCCAGTTGCCCGTCGCGGTATTCGCCGGTGCGGAGGTACACCTTGTGGCCGCCGACGATGGCCTTCTGGGTATAGCCCTTGCGGCGTTCCGGCAGTTTCTCGCGGTGGGACCGGACGATTTCCTTGACGATCACTTTCTCGACGATCTTCTCGGCCAGCACCTGCGCCTTTTCCATCGGCGTGCCGGTGGCAAGGGTTTCTTCGGCCTCGTCGTCATCCTCGACCAGCGCGGATGCGAGCGGCTGGCTGAGTTTCGACCCGTCGCGGTAGAGCGCGTTGGCCTTGATGCCCAGCGAGTGGGACAGCTCGTAGGCGGCCAGCGTTTCCTCGATGGTGGCCGAGTTCGGCATGTTGATCGTCTTCGAGATCGCGCCCGAGATGAAGGACTGCGCCGCCGCCATCATGCGGATGTGGCTGTCCACCGACAGATAGCGCTTGCCGGTCTTGCCGCAGGGGTTGGCGCAGTCAAAGACGCTGTAGTGGTCGCGCTTGAGGAAGGGTGCCCCCTCCAGCGTCATCGTCCCGCACACATGGTCGTTCGCTGCATCGACCTGCGCCTTGGTGAAGCCCAGGTGCTTCAGCATGTCGAAGGTCGGATCGGCCAGCTTTTCTTCCGGGATGCCAAGGGTTTCCCGGCAGAAGCTTTCGCCGAGCGTCCACTGGTTGAAGACGAAGCGGATGTCGAAGGCGGACGGCAGCGCGGCCTCGATCTTGGCAATCTCGGCCTGGCCGAAGCCGTGGCCCAGAAGTGCGGTGTGGTTGATGCCGGGCGCGTTGCCAAGGCTGGCGTGGCCGACCGCGTAGGACACAATCTCGCCGATCTGCGCGGGCTTGTAGCCGAGCGATTCGAGTGCGGCGGGGACAGAGCGGTTGATGATCTTGAAGTAGCCGCCGCCCGCGAGCTTCTTGAACTTCACCAGCGCGAAGTCGGGCTCGATGCCGGTGGTATCGCAGTCCATGACCAGGCCGATGGTGCCCGTGGGCGCGATGACTGTCGCCTGCGCGTTGCGGTAGCCGTGCTTTTCACCAAGGCTCAGCGCCTCGTCCCAGGCCGATTTCGCAAGCGCACCAAGCCCTTCCACGGGGATGTTCGCGTGGTCGAGCGGCACGGGGGTGACGTTGACATCCTCATACCCCGCGCTTGCGCCGTGCGCCGCGCTGCGGTGGTTGCGGATCACGCGCAGCATGTGGTCGGCGTTCTTGGCATAGCCCGGGAACGGCCCCAGTTCGCCTGCCATTTCGGCCGAGGTGGCGTAGCTGACGCCCGTCATGATCGCCGTCAGCGCGCCGCAGAGCGCCCGGCCCTCATCGGAGTCGTACCCGAGGCCCATCGTCATCAGAAGGCCGCCGATGTTGGCATAGCCGAGGCCAAGGGTGCGGAAATCGTAGGACCGCTGCGCGATCTCCTTCGACGGGAACTGCGCCATCAGCACGCTGATCTCCAGCGTCACGGTCCAGAGCCGGGTGGCGTGGACATAGGCGTCGGCGTCAAACTTGCCGCCCGCGTAGAAGGTGAGCAAATTCATCGACGCGAGGTTGCAGGCCGTATCGTCGAGGAACATGTACTCCGAGCAGGGGTTCGACCCCCGGATCTGCCCGTCCGTCGGGCAGGTGTGCCAGGCGTTCACGGTGTCATGGAACTGGATGCCGGGGTCCGCGCAGGCCCAGGCGGCGTGGCCAACCTGCGCCCACAGGTCGCGGGCCTTCACGGTCTTGGCGATCTTGCCATCGGTGCGGCGGACCAGTTCCCAGTCGCCATCCTCGCGCACGGCCTTGAGGAAGGCGTCGGTGACGCGGACCGAGTTGTTGCTGTTCTGGCCCGAGACAGAGGCATAGGCCTCGGAATCCCAATCGGTGTCGTAGGTCGGGAACTCGATGCTCGCATAGCCCTGCTTCGCGTAGTCCAGCACCCGCTTCACGTAGGTATCCGGGATCGCGACCTTTTTCGACGCCTTGATCGCGGCTTTCAGGGCGGGGTTCTTGGCGGGGTCCACCGCGTCCTCGGACGACCCGTCCCAGGCGCGGATCGCCGCGAAAATCTCGTTCAGCCGCGCCTCGTGCATCTTCGATCCGGCGACGAGGCTGGCGACCTTCTGTTCCTCGATGACCTTCCAGTTGATGAACTGCTCGATATCGGGGTGATCCATGTCGCAGATCACCATCTTGGCCGCGCGCCGCGTGGTGCCGCCCGACTTGATCGCGCCCGCCGCGCGGTCGCCGATCTTGAGGAACCCCATCAGGCCCGAGGACTTGCCGCCGCCCGAGAGTTTCTCGCCCTCGCCGCGCAAGCTGGAGAAGTTCGTGCCGGTGCCCGAGCCGTACTTGAACAGCCGCGCCTCACGCACCCAGAGGTCCATGATGCCGCCTTCGTTCACCAGATCGTCAGCGACCGACTGGATGAAGCAGGCATGCGGCTGGGGGTGTTCATAGGCGCTGTCGGACTTCGTCAGCACGCCCGAGCGGTAGTCGACGTAGAAGTGCCCCTGGCTCGGGCCGTCGATGCCGTAGGCCCAGTGCAAGCCGGTGTTGAACCACTGGGGGGAGTTGGGGGCCGCCATCTGGCGGGCCAGCATCACGCGCATCTCGTCAAAGTAGGCGCGGGCGTCGGCCTCGGTGGTGAAATAGCCGCCCTTCCAGCCCCAGTAGGCCCAGGCGCCCGCAAGCCGGTCGAAGACCTGCTTGGCCGAGGTTTCGCCCACGAAACGCTCTTCCTTGGGCAGCGCCGCCAGCGCGGCGTCATCGGCGACCGAGCGCCACAGGAATTCGGGCACGCCCTTTTCCTTCACGCGCTTCAGACGCGCGGGCACGCCCGCCTTGCGGAAGTATTTCTGCGCCAGCACGTCGGAGGCGACCTGGCTCCACGACTCAGGGACCTCGACCGCGTCGTTGCGGAAGACGACCTTGCCGTCCGGGTTGCGGATTTCGGACGTGGTGGTGCCAAAGGCGATGCCATCATAGGCGTCGCGGTCGGCACGGGTGAATTTGCGTTCGATCTTCATCTTTCTGCCCCAGTCCCATGTTGCGCCTCTTTCCGGGCGCGCCCCCGTTCCGCCACCTGCGGGATGCGAACAGACAAACGGAAACCGCGGCCCGGACCCAGACCGGACGGCGCGGTGTGCTTTCCGCGATCGCTGCTGTTTACTCCCCGCGCCAGGCCACTACATCTTGTGGCTCTTCAGGCGACCAGCACAAACTGCCGTATGCCGCTGGGCATCGTCAACAGATTTTTCACGATATCGCGATGCAATTTTCGGTTGACGGGCCTCTGCGCCGGGGTGGGGCGATTCACGCGTCCCGGGCGCGAGTGGGAAAGTGTCTGCGTCACAATGCCTTGGCGCACGCAACTCGGACGACGTGTCAATCCGGGCCGTCGGGGCCCTGGGCGGAACTGCAACAGCCCGGGCACGGACGGTGCCCTCCAATCCGGCGAAACGGGCGGCATTTGCCCGGACAATCCCCCGGATTGACCTTGCGGAAGGCCTGATCACGCCACATTCCGACACCACCAGTGGTCAGGCAACGTTAACCATCAGGGATACCCCCATATGTCCATGCTTCTGGCCGCACTGGCCCTGTCGGCCGCTCCGACCCTGTCCGAACCCGCCGCGCGCCCGCTTCGCATCGCGGACACCTCGACCTCGTGCCAGCACAATGGCAACGGCGGGTCGGGCGGCACAGACTGCGGCATCGTCCCGGACCGCCGGTCGCGCGACGACCACGCGCCGCTGGTGGAAGAACGGACGAAACCCGAGCTGACCTGACCGAACGCCGTTGCCGGGGGACTGCCGCAAAGGCGGTTTCCCCGGTGGCGGCCGCTTCCTCGACCGACGGATGCGGCACGTGAGCGCCCCTGCCACCGGTCGGATTGGTCGGGGCGAGAGGATTCGAACCTCCGGCCCTCTGCTCCCAAAGCAGATGCGCTACCTGACTGCGCTACGCCCCGACTGGTGCGTCTCTAGCGGACGGCTGCGTTTCTGAAAAGCGCCAAGACAGACGCCCATCATTTGCAGGGCCAGGCCGCAAAGCGGGATTCGACCGTCGGGTGGTGCAGTTCGGTTCCCGGGGCAATCCCCATCCGCGCCGCCGTGCCGCCCGGCAGTTCAAGTACAAACTGGATGTCGTCGCCTCCGGGAATCGGTGTCTCGTCGCCGGGCACGGCATCGGCGTGAACCGTTCGCACGCGCCCGTCCTGCCCGATGAACAGCATATCGAGCGGGATCAGGGTGTTGCGCATCCAGAAGGCGACCGGTTGAGGGTGCTCGTAGACGAACAGCATTCCGGCATCCGGGGCTAGTGTCGGACGGTCCATCAGGCCGCGCGCCCGCTCGCCCTCGGTATCGGCGATCTCGACCCGGAAGCTTGCCTGTCCGCCTTTCCAGCGCAAGTCGGCGCGACCCGGATCGCAGCTTCCCGCGAGAGCCGCCGCGCCGGACAGGCAAAGCATGAGGCCAAGGGCCGCGGCGGCGACACGGCGCATGGGTATCAGCCCCTTTCCCGCAGCGCGGTTTCCCACGACAGGACCTGCGCCGCCATACGGCCCCGCTTGCCGTCGATCACCTTCAGGCAAATCGCCTCGCCCGGCTGCAGGTCGGCGAACCCCGAACGGCGCAACACCTCGATATGGATGAACACGTCCTCGGGGCGTTCGAACACGTTGGCGAAGCCGAAGCCCTTGACCTTGTCAAACCACTTCACGCGCGCCGGTTCCATCGGCAGCGCGGCGATGGCGGCGGCGTCGCTGTCGTGCAGATCCTCCATCGGGGAATGGCCGTATTCCGGTTCGGGCGGCTGGATCTGCAGAACCTCGACCGCCTGCGCGCCGCGCGAGGTCTGCTGGACGCGAACAGTGATGCGGGCGTGGTCGGCGACCGACCCCTGCCCGAAGTTCCGCAGGACATTGGCGTGCAACAGGATGTCGGCGCCGCCGGTATCGGCGACGATAAACCCGAACCCCTTCGCCGGATCAAACCATTTGACGCGCCCCACGATTTCATGGGTGCCGTTTTCGGCTTGTGACATCTCAGGCGCGCCCCATCCATCGACCCCGCGCACGGCATCGTGATATCATGCCAAAACCGGTTGCAAGAGCAAAAGTTTACGCACGAGCGTCGTTCGCATTTGGCGAAGCGCGAAAATCACGGGTTCAGCCTTTCGACGGACCAGTCTTTGTCCGGACCGGAGCGGCGCCAGCGGAAACGGTCATGCAGGCGGAAATCGCCATCGGCCCAGAACTCGATCTCGACCGGAGTGATGCGGAACCCGCCCCAGAAAGGCGGACGCTTTGGGTTGGGCCCGTGCTGCAGCGTCACCTTGGCCACCTCGGCCACCAGCGCCCCGCGCGACGCCAGGGGCTGCGACTGACGCGATGCCCAGGCCCCGAGGCGGCTCTTGAGTGACCGCGAGGCGAAATAGGCGTCCGCCTGAGGCCCATCCTCGCGCGTGACCGTGCCGCGCACCCGCACCTGCCGCCGCAGCGTCTTCCAGTGCATCACGAAGGCGGCTGTGCCGGACTGCGCGATCTCGGTGGCCTTGGCCGATCCGTAGTTGGTGTAGAACACGAAGGCATCCTCCTCGATGTCCTTCAGAAGCACCATGCGCACGTTGGGCAGGCCGACGGCGTCCACCGTGGCAAGGGCGATGGCGTTCGGATCATTGGGCTCGGTCGCCTCGGCCTCGGCAAGCCAGGCCCGCACAATCGCGAACGGATCGTCACCGGCGAAGATACCGTTCCTGTCAGACATCGGCCATACCTCTTTCCCGGGTTGTGCAAAGCTGTCGCGTCGCGACAAGATCAAAGGCGGTACAGCGTCGGCGTGCCGACCGCAATGCCGCGCGCCGTGGAAGCCAGGCCCCGCCCTTGATGACGTGGCGTTCTTCGCCTAATGCTTCCCCCCAACCGAAAAGGCGGCGGCGCGGGGGACGGGTATGGCGGGCAATCTCTTGGCCGGCAAGCGGGGCCTTATCATGGGCCTGGCCAACGACAAGTCCATCGCCTGGGGCATCGCCAAGGCCTGTGCCGATCAGGGGGCCGAGATGGCCTTCAGCTATCAGGGCGAGGCGCTGAAGAAGCGGGTGGAACCCCTGATCGCGTCGATCGGCATGACCGAGATGACGGAATGCGATGTGTCGGACGAGGCGTCGCTGGATGCGCTGTTCGCACGCCTGTCGGCGATGTGGGGCAAGCTTGACTTCGTCGTCCACGCCATCGGGTTTTCGGACAAGAACGAACTGCGCGGGCGCTATGTGGACACCTCCGCCGCGAATTTCCGCATGACGATGGACATCTCGGTCTACAGCTTCACCGCCGTTGCCCGCCGCGCGGCCGCGATGATGCCGGATGGGGGCGCGCTGCTGACGCTGACCTACTACGGTGCGGAAAAGGTCATGCCGCACTACAACGTGATGGGTCTGGCCAAGGCGGCCCTCGAAACCTCGGTCCAGTACATCGCCGAGGACCTGGGCAAGGACGGCATCCGCGTGAACGCGATCAGCGCGGGGCCGATCAAGACGCTGGCGGCATCCGGCATCGGCGATTTCCGCTACATCATGAAGTGGAACGAGCTGAACAGCCCGCTGCGCCGCAACGTCACGCAGGAAGAGGTCGGCAAGGCCGCGCTGTATCTGCTGTCCGACCTTGGGTCGGGCACCACGGGCGAGGTGCTGCATGTGGACGCGGGCTACCACGTCGTTGGCATGAAGGCGGTGGACGCGCCCGACATCGACGTGGTGACGGGCCGGAACGGGGCCAACGGGAACGGCGGCGCAGGGCGGGAGGGCGGCCAGTGACCGCTGCCATGACCTGGCACCAGATCGCGCTGTTCGTTGCGACGCACTGGATCGCGATCCTGTCGCCGGGGCCCGCTGTCGTTGCGACAATGCAGCGCGCGTTCTCGGAAGGGCGTTCGGCCACCCTTCCTTACGCCTGGGGCCTGGCCTTCGGGGCCTCGCTCTGGTGCGTCTTCGCGCTTCTGGGGCTGACGGTGCTGTTCCACATCGTGCCGGGCCTGTTCATCGCGATGAAGCTGGCGGGCGCGGCCTACCTGCTGTGGGTCGCCTTTCACATCTGGCGCGGTGCGCGCGATCCGGTCCGCGCGCCGGGGGACGGCCCCTCGGCACGGCGCGGGTTTGTCAGCGGCATGGTCCTGAACCTGTCAAACCCCAAGCCCGCGCTGTTCTTTTCCGCCGTCGTGCTGTCGATCTTCCCCGACCCGCTGACCCTGACGCAACAGGGGACGCTGTACGGATTGGCGCTTGCCGATGAAATGGCCGCCTACACCGCCCTGACGCTGTTTCTGTCGCAGACCGGGGTTCGCGGCGTCTATCTGGCGGCGAAGGCCTGGATTGACCGGGTGACGGCGGGGCTTCTGGCCGCGCTGGGGGTGAGCCTTGCGCTCAGCCGCTGAGGCCCGGAAACGAGGGACACCATGAACGACCGCCTGCCCCACGAAAAAGGCTTTCACGTCAGCTGGGACCAGATCCACCGCGACAGCCGGGCGCTCGCCTGGCGGCTGGACAAGCACGGGCCGCTGGACGGTGGTGCCTGGAAGGCGGTGGTGGCGATCACGCGGGGCGGTCTGGTTCCGGCGGCCGTGGTGGCGCGCGAGCTGGACATCCGTGTCGTCGATACCATCAGCGTGAAAAGCTATAACCACCAGTCGCAGATGGCGGCGCAGGTGACCAAGGCCCCGCAGTCCGACCTGATGGGCGACGGTCACGGCATCCTGATCGTCGATGACCTTGTGGACACCGGCAAGACGCTCGACCTTGTGCGCAAGCTCTACCCCAAGGCGCACTTCGCCACTGTCTACGCCAAGCCGCAGGGCCGCCCGATGGTGGACACGTTCATCACCGAAGTCAGCCAGGATACCTGGATCTTCTTCCCCTGGGACATGGCGCTTCAGTATGTCGAGCCCTATCGCGGAAAAGACTAAGAAAATTCCGCCGATCGAGCGCACCTGGCTGCAGCGTCAGCTGCACTGGGTGTTCGAGGCGAGCCTTGTCGTCAAGGGCCTGCTCGCATCGGGCGAGGCCATCGGCGGCCTGGGGTTGCTGCTGACCCCGAACATGGCGATCCTGAAGCTTGTCGCCTGGCTGACCCGGCACGAGATCGCGCAGGACCCGACTGATCCAATGGCGACATGGTTCCGCCATGCCGCCGAGGCGTTTCCGATCCAGACCCAGCACTTCTACGCCTGGTACCTGATGGGGCACGGGTTCCTGAAGCTTTTGATGGTCCTGATGCTCGCCCGCCGCATCCTGTGGGCCTATCCCATCGCGATGGCGGTATTGGCAGGGTTCGTGACCTATCAGATGCTGCACTGGACCCATACCCATTCGGTGGTCCTGGTGCTTTTGTCCGGCCTTGACAGCCTGATGATCGTTCTGGTGTTCCGCGAATGGCGCGAGATGAAGCGGGCGATCGCCAAGGCGGCGATCCCGACGGAGGAGGCCGCATGACCCTGCCCCTGAACCCCGCGATGGCCGCGACCGAGCCGCCCCCAGTAATGGAGGCGCGCCGCTGGGTGGCGCAGGCGACCTTTCCGGCCGACCGGCCGCTGATCAACGTCAGCCAGGCCGCCCCGGTGGACCCGCCGCCCGAAGGGCTGCGGCGCGCGTTGGCCGACGCCGCGCTGAACGACCCCGCCGCGCATCTCTATGGCCCCGTGCTCGGGCTGCCTGCCTTGCGCGCGGAGGTTGCGGCGCAATGGTCGGCAGCCTATGGCGGCGGTCTTTCGGCGGCGAACGTGGCGATCACCCAGGGGTGCAATCAGGCCTTCTGCACGGTGATCGGCACGATTGCTCAGGCCGGAGATGAAGTCATCCTGCCAACCCCTTGGTATTTCAATCACAAGATGTGGCTGGACATGCAGGGGGTGCGCGCCGTCCCGCTGTCCTGCGGGCCGGGCATGGTGCCGGTCGCGGCCGATGCCGAGCGCCTGATCGGCCCCCGGACACGGGCCATCGTGCTGGTCTCGCCCAACAACCCCACCGGCGCGGAATACCCTGCCGCCACCTTGCGCGGCTTCTTCGACCTGGCGCGTGACCGGGGCATCGCGCTGATCGTGGACGAAACCTACCGCGATTTCGACAGCCGAACCGGCGCGCCGCACGACCTTTTCACCGACCCCGACTGGGGCGGGACGCTGATCCACCTGTACTCTTTCTCGAAGGCCTACCGCCTGACCGGCCATCGCGTCGGGGCCATCGTCGCCGATGCACCCCGTCTGGCCGAAGCCGAGAAGTTCCTGGATTGCGTGGCGATCTGCACCGGGCAACTGGGGCAGATCGGTGCGTTGTGGGGGATGCGGAACCTGTCGCAGTGGGTGGCGGGGGAGCGGGCCGAGATCCTTGCCCGGCGCGCCGCGATGGCCAAGGCACTGGCTGCGCTGCCGGGGTGGCGCGTGCTGGGCTGCGGGGCCTACTTCGCCTATGCGGAACACCCCTTCCCCCTGCCCTCACCCGACTTTGCCCGTCGGCTGGTCCACGAGCAGTCGGTCCTGCTCTTGCCCGGAACGATGTTCATGCCGCAGGACGATCCGGGTGGCGCGCGGCAGGTGCGCATCGCCTTTGCCAATGTCGATGTGCCTGCCATCGGGCGGCTGGCCCAGCGGCTGGGCGCGTTCAGGGCGTAAGCGCACGCGCCACCGACATGATCCGGGGCGACGGACATGCCCCGTCGTGATGCGGAAGACCGAGGTCCCCTGGCCAGGTCCGGGGCGCGCCGGTCGGTGTGTCCCCGCGTCTTGCTCCCCGTGGGCTGCTGGCCTAAAGACAGCCGGAACGAAAACCCAAGGGAACCCAGGGGACGCGCATGTCGAACGTTCTGCGCCAGAAACGCGGCAACACCATCGTCTTCGCGCTCTTGGCGCTGGTCATCCTTGGCCTTGGCGGCTTCGGCGTCACGAACTTCGGCGGCCGTATCACCAAGATCGGCACGGTCGGGGATGAAGCGATCAGCACGTCCGACTATGGGCGAGCCCTGCAATCGGAAATGCGCGCGATGTCGGCGCAGATGGGTCAGCCGCTGACCATCGAGCAGGCGCAGCAGCTGGGCCTTGACCGCTCGGTGCAGGCGCAGCTTTTCGCTTCGGCCGCGCTGGACCATGAAAGCCGCCGCATCGGCATTTCGGCGGGCGACGGCCAGGTGCGGCAGACGGTGATGGCGATCCCGGCCTTCCGGGGCGGCGACGGCAAGTTCGACGCCGCGATCTATCGCCAGCGCCTTCAGCAAGAAGGCCTGACCGACGCGGAATTCGAAGGCACCGTCCGCCGCGATGCCGTGCGCGGGCTGATGGAGCGGATCGTCGCGGGCGGGGCAGCCGCGCCTGCGACCTACGTGGACCGTGTTGCGGCCTATATCGGCGAAGAGCGCGACTTCGTGCTGGCCGAGCTTTTGCCCGGCGACCTGCCCGCGCCCGTCGCCAGCCCGACAGATGCCGAGGTGAAGTCCTGGTACGATGCCCACAACGACGCCTTCATGCGCCCCGAAATCCGCAAGATCACCTATGTCTGGATGTCGCCCGACAAGGTCGCCGAGACGGTGACCGTGGACGATGCGGCGCTGAAGGCGGCCTATGAGGCCCGGATCGGCGAGTTCCGCACGCCCGAGACGCGTGAGGTCGCGCGGCTGGTGTTTCCGACCAAGGCCGACGCCGACGCCGCCAAGGCGGCGATCGACGCGGGAACCACGACCTTCGAGAAGGCGACAAGCGACCGGGGCCTGACGCTGGCCGATATCGACATGGGTCCGGTATCCAAGGACGGTCTGGGCGCGGCGGGCGACGCCGTCTTCGCACTGGCGGCGCCCGGTGTCGTGGGGCCTGTAGATACCGATCTGGGCCCGGCGCTGTTCTCGGTCACGAAGATCCTGCCTGCCGAGGAAACGAGCTTCGAGGATGCCAAGCCCGATCTGGAGGCCGAGGCCAAGCTGGACCGCGCGCGGCGCATGATCGCCGACAAGTCGGCTGAGATCGAGGACCTGCTCGCCTCGGGCGAGACGCTGGAGACTGTGGCGCAGAAGACCGGGATGGATCTGGCCAGCATCGACTATTCCAAGCAGGCCCAGGGCGGGATCACGGGCTACGAGGCCTTCCGAAAGGCGGCCGATGCCGTGACGGCTGAGGATTTCCCAGAACTTGGGCAGCTGGACGACGGCGGGGTCTTCGCGCTGCGGCTGGACAGCATCGAGGCACCGAAGCTGCGCCCCTTTGACGAGGTGAAGGCGGATGCCGCGGCGGCCTGGACGGCGGACGCGACGCACAAGGCACTGGTCGCGCTGGCAGGCACTGTGAAGGGCGAGGTCGATGGCGGCGGCAGCCTGTCGAAGCGCGGGCTGGTCACCACGTTCTATACCCGTTTCGCCCGCACCGGCCATATCGACGCGGCCCCGGCCGAGGTGGTGACGGCAGCCTTCGCCACACCGAAGGACAAGGCCGAGACCATCGATGCCGACGGGCGCGTCTTTGTTGTGCAGGTGACGGCCATTCATGCGATCGATCCCGCCGCCGGGGACAGCAAGCAATTGACCGACGCCATCGCCGAACAGACGCGGCAGGCGGTGTCGCAGGACATCTTCACGCTGTATGCGCAGGCGGTGCAGGCCGAGGCGGGCATCACCCTGGACGAGAACGCCATCGCCGCGGTCAACGCGCAGGTCCGGTAGGCGCGTGGCCATCGAACCCGCCTTTTCCGCTTTCGAGGCTGCCTGGGGCGACGGGCGCAACCAGCTGGTCTATGCCCGCCTGGCCGCCGATCTGGATACGCCCGTGTCGCTGATGCTGAAGCTGGCCGACGCGCAGGCGATGAGCTTCATGCTGGAAAGCGTGACCGGGGGCGAGGTGCGCGGGCGCTATTCGGTCGTGGGCCTCAAGCCCGACGTGATCTGGGATTGCCGGGGCGAGGTCAGCCGCATCAACCGGCAGGCGCGCTTTGACGATGCGGCGTTCGAGGTGCTGGCGGGCCACCCGTTGCAGACGCTGCGCGACCTGATCGCGGAAAGCCGGATCGACATGCCCGAGGGGCTGCCGTCCATCGCGGCGGGGCTGTTCGGGTATCTGGGATACGACATGATCCGGCTGGTGGAACGCCTGCCGAACGTGAAGCCTGACGTGCTGGGCGTGCCCGACGCGGTGCTGATGCGGCCGACGGTGATTGCCGTGCTGGACGGCGTGAAGGGCGAGGTCACGGTCTGCTCGCCCGTCTGGGCATCGTCCGGCCTTTCGGCGCGGGCGGCCTATGCGCAGGCGGCGGAACGGGTGATGGACGCGGTGCGCGATCTGGAGCGCGCGCCCGTTGGCGCGGCGCGCGATCTGGGCGATGCGGCGGCGGTGGGCGACTACCGGTCGAACTTCACGCCCGAGGGCTATCGCGCGGCGGTGGAGACCGCCAAGGACTATATCCGCGCGGGCGACATCTTCCAGGTGGTGCCGTCGCAGCGCTGGACGGCCGATTTTGCGCTGCCGCCCTTCGCGCTCTACCGCTCGCTGCGCCGCACCAACCCCTCGCCGTTCCTGACCTTCTTCAACTTCGGTGCGTTCCAGATCGTCGGCGCAAGCCCCGAGATCCTCGTCCGCCTGCGCGACGGGATCGTCACCGTCCGCCCCATCGCGGGAACCCGTCCGCGCGGGGCAACGCCCGAGGAGGACCGCGCGAATGAGGCCTCGCTGCTGGCCGACGTGAAGGAACGGGCCGAGCACCTGATGCTTCTGGACCTGGGCCGGAACGACGTGGGCCGGGTGGCGCAGGTGGGCACGGTGAGGCCGACCGAGCAGTTCATCATCGAACGCTACAGCCACGTCATGCACATTGTCTCGAACGTAACCGGCCGGATCGCCGAGGGCGAGGACGCGCTGTCGGCGTTGCTGGCGGGACTGCCCGCGGGCACGGTGTCGGGCGCGCCCAAGGTGCGGGCGATGGAGATCATCGACGAGCTGGAACCCGAAAAGCGCGGCATCTATGGCGGCGGCATGGGCTATTTCGCGGCGAATGGCGAGATGGACATGTGCATCGCGCTGCGGACGGCGGTGGTGAAGGACGGCAAGCTCTACATCCAGGCGGGCGGCGGGGTCGTCTTCGACAGCGACCCCGAGGCCGAGTTCCAGGAAACCGTCAACAAGTCCAAGGCGCTGCGCAAGGCCGCCGAGGATGCCGGGCTGTTCGTGCGGCGCGGCAACGGCTGAGGGTCTGTCACGGCGGACCTGTGATCCGCCGGGCGTGCGGCACGGCGGATGGGCGCGGCGGCGGGCGTAAGCCTGGCAGTGGGGTCGGCAGCACGCGTTGAAACAGACCGCAGGGACTGTTCAGGGCGTGTAGGTCTTCGCTTTCGCCGAAGCCCCCGACGACGCGCCGGAAGGCTGGCCCGGAGCGGCGGCGGGCGCAGGGGCGGCCCCGGCGGCCGGACCCGCGCCATCGGCCAGACCAGCCTTGTCCGCGCCCAGCATCGATGTCAGCAGAACCGCCGACACCGGTGCGCCGACCACCGCCTTGCCGGCGCTTTCGGCGGCCCACTGGAACAGCGCCGTGACCGAAGGCGCGCGGCTGGACATCACGACGATCGCGCTGCCCGTCTGCGTGGCCTCGAAGGCCGCGCGGTCAAGCGCGCGGCGGATCGCCTCGGGCGCGGCGCTGTCGCCGTCCACGGCGCGCAGGATCGTGCCATAGGGCACGCCCGCGGCCTGGGCGAGCTGCCGGGTCGGGTTCAGTCCGGTGTCCAGCGTGACGAGGCCAAGCCCGTCGGGCTTGACCAGCGCCACCATGTGCTGCGCCGCCTGACGGTCGGTCTGGAAGGCGGCATCAGGGGTGGCGATGACGGCCACAGCCTCGGGCAGGACGCCGCGCGCGCCCTGATAGGCGACCTCGGTGTCGGACGCGGTCATGGCGGTCGGATCGACCGTGCCAAGGATCGCGACCTCGAGCCCCGCGGCGCGGTACATCGCCGCGCGCGCGGTGGCGTCGGGGCGCACCGGGTCGATCGCGACGGTCACCGGGAACGGAAGCGTCGCGACCGTGGCCGGGTCCATGCCGCCCTTGTCCTCGCCCACGTCGACGAGCACGATGGCCAGCATCGGCAGGCCCTTGGGGTTTGCAAAGGGCGCGGCGTACTGGGCGACGGCGGGTTCGGGCGCGGTGAGGGGCGCGTCCTGCCCCGCGGCCGTGCCGCCGTCGGCCGCATCGGAGCCGGTTCCAGTTCCCGCAGGCCGGAGGATCGTGACCCCGGCGGCGTTGTGCAGGCCGGGCTTCGGCGCGTCGAGCGCGCCGACGGGCGGGCGCGGGGCGTCGGTCGTCACCACCGGCGGCAGGTTCGCCGACCCGGTGCCGTTGCCGGGGGCCAGGCCCGCGATCTTCGTGTCGGTACCGTTGCTTGTGCCCGCGTCGGCCGTGGCCGCGGCCCCGCCGTCGGACCCTGCGTCGGGCGTCGGCGCAGACGGAAGCACAGACGGTGGCACGGACGGCGGCAGGGGTTCGGCGGCCGCGCCCGGGGACGTGGACGTGCCGCCCGCATCCGACCCGGCGGGCTGCGGCGGCGTCGAGGGCGCGACCTTGATGAACTTCGCGCCGGGATTGACGGGCGTAGCGGGCTTGGCCGGTGCCGGCTTGCCACCCTCGGGCGGGGGGGCCGCGCCCGCGCCACCGCCCGACCCGGCCGCGGCGCCCGGATCGGATTCGGCATCGGCTCCGGGCGCGGAATCGGCGGTGCCGCCGTCATCGGTGGTGCCGGGCGCGGTGGACGAGGGATCAGGCGATCCGGCCGGGGCCTGGCCCGCGCCGGAATTGTCGGCCTGACCACCGTCGGCGGAGGGCGCGGGAAGAACAACGGTCTGGTCGCCACCGGAATTGCCGCCCGACGACGCACCTCCGGCGGCAGACTGCCCGTCCGTGCCGGGGGCGGTCTGGGCATCCGCCGCCGCGCCCCCGTCATCGGGGCCAAGGTCATCGCCCGAGGGGTCGGCAAGCGCCGTCTCGTCCGCCATTGCGCCGCCCGCGCTGTCATCGCCCGTTCCGGTGCCAGCCTTGGACGCATCCGGCTGGGTCACGCCGCCCTTCATCACCTTCGGCAGGACCGGCTCTTCCGTGGCGGGCGCCGGGGTTTGCCCATCGGTCTGCCCATCGGTTTGCCCGTCAGTCAGCGCGGCGGTCTGCCCATCGGTCGCTGCTTCGGCGACCGGCGCCAGGGAGGCGGGCGGGGTGGCGGGCGTCCCGGCGACCGGGGCGGCGTCCGCCGGGGCCACCTTGGCCAGGCCCTGGTCCGTCCCGGTGCCCGCTTGCCCCGTGGCCGGAACGCCGTCGTCCGCGGCCGCGACCGCGACATCATTCGCCGTCGGCGCGCCCGGGTCCGGCAACGCGGCCCCGGCACTGGACGCCGCAGGGGGGTTTTCGGCGGTGGCGAGTTCGGAAAGGTCCGGCGCCGGTTCCGTCGCCGGAGCGCTGACCGCGGGCGCGGCTGCAGCCTGGGACGAGGGCGCGCTGTCGGGCGCCGGGGCCAAGGGGTCGGCGTCGTCCTTGGGCCGGTTGAACTCGGACCCGGCCGGGGCGGCGGCGATCGCGGTATCGGGGGCGACAACCGGAGGCGCGGCGGTCGAGCCCGCGGGGGGCGTGGTGGCGGGGGGCGTAGAGGCGGGGGGCGTGGCGGCGGGGGGCGTGGCTTCGGTCATCGCACCTGTCGCAGCGCTGCCCGTTGTCGCGGCAGCGGTCGATGACGCAGCGGCCGCGGCGGGCGCGGGATCGGCGGCGGGTGCCGGGGCCGCCTTGGCGGTCTGAGCCGCAGCCGTGTCGGCAGGTGCGGCAGGTGCCGGAGTGGTTGCGGCGGGTGCGACCGGGGGCGTATCGGAGGCCGGGGCCTCGGCCGCGGGTGCGTCGGGCCGCACGGGCGGCGGCAGCATCAGCGATACGATCGACAGAAGAACCGCCGATACGACACCCCCGGACAGGATACCCGCAAACAAGCTTTTGCCCACGACTGCCTCCGTCGCATTCCCCGGCGGCGACCGCTGCCCGGCCCCGCCAACTGCCCTACCTGCCGTCTGTCTGCCCTTGACCCGGACGCGCGGCTCGGACCATGTATAGCCCGTCGCGGGGCCGGGTTCACCCCGAAATCTATGCCCCCTGCGGAAGGCCCCCCGATGCTGCTGCTGATCGACAACTACGACAGCTTTACTTACAATCTGGTTCACTATTTCGGCGAACTGGGGGCCGAGGTCGTCGTGCGCCGGAACGATGCGCTGGACGTGCAGGCGGCGATGGCGATGCGGCCCGATGCGATCGTTCTGTCCCCTGGCCCTTGCGACCCCGATCAGGCGGGCATCTTCCTGCCCCTGACGCTGGCCGCCGCCGAGACACGCACGCCGCTCCTCGGCGTGTGCCTGGGCCACCAGACCATCGGGCAGGCCTTCGGCGGCAAGGTCGTGCGCTGCGGCGAAATCGTCCATGGCAAGATGGGCACAATCCATCACGAAGGCAGGGGCATGTTCGCGGGCCTGCCCTCGCCCTTCCTGGCCACACGCTATCATTCGCTGATCGTGGACCGCGCGACCCTGCCCCCGGAGCTCGACGTCACCGCCTGGCTGGCCGATGGCACGATCATGGGCCTGCGCCACCGCGACCGGCCCATCGAGGGGGTGCAGTTCCACCCGGAATCCATCGCCTCCGAGCACGGGCACCGGATGCTGCGGACGTTCCTGGAGTCGTCGAACGTGCCGCTGAGAATGACCGCATGAGCGCCGACCTCCGCCCCCTGATCGGCATCGCCGCCGAGCGCCCCTTGACGCGGGACGAGGCGGAACGCGCCTTCGGCATCCTGTTCGAAGGCGCGGCGACACCCAGCCAGATGGGCGGCCTGCTGATGGCGCTGCGCGTGCGGGGCGAGACGGTGGACGAAATCGCCGCCGCCGCCCGCGTGATGCGCGCCAAGTGCCATGCCGTGCGCGCGCCTGCAGGTGCGATGGACATCGTGGGCACCGGGGGGGACGGCAAGGGCACGCTGAACATCTCGACCGCCACGGCCTTTGTCGTGGCGGGCGCGGGCGTGCCGGTGGCCAAGCATGGCAACCGCAACCTCAGCTCCAAATCCGGGGCGGCGGACGCGCTGACGCAGCTGGGCGTCAACGTGATGGTCGGGCCGGATGTCGTTGAAAAGGCGTTGGACTCCTGCGGCATCGGGTTCATGATGGCACCCATGCACCACCCCGCGATCCGCCACGTGATGCCCACCCGTGCGGAACTGGGCACGCGGACGGTCTTCAACCTTCTGGGGCCGCTGACGAACCCCGCCGGGGTGAAGCGGCAGCTGACCGGGGCCTTCGCGCGCGACTGGATCCGGCCGATGGCCGAGACGCTGAAGGCGCTGGGGTCCGAGGCCGCGTGGCTGGTTCATGGCGCGGACGGGACGGACGAGATATCCGCCTCTGGCCCCACCTGGGTCGCGGTGCTGAAGGATGGCGCGGTCACCGAGACGGTCGTGCACCCCGAGGACGCGGGCCTGCCCGTTCACCCGTTCGAGTCGCTTCTGGGCGGCGCACCCGAGGAGAACGCGGCCGCGCTTCGGGCGCTTCTGGAAGGGGCGCGCGGGGCCTACCGCGACGCGGTGCTTCTGAACGCCGCCGCCGCGCTTCTGGTGGCCGAGCGTGCCGCCGACCTGCGCGAGGGCGTGGCGATGGCCGAGGAAAGCATCGACCGGGGCGCGGCGCGCGCGAAGGTGGCGGCGCTGGCGGCGGCAACGCAAGGCTGATGCCCGTTCCGCAGGAATGGGCGCATCTGCCGTTCTTCACCGAACGGCTGCCCGGGGTCGAAGCGGCGCTTGCCCGCGAGGCAGGGGACGTGCTGCCGCCCGAGGCGGTGCGGTTCCGCGCATTGGATCTGGTCCCTCCCGATGCCGTGCGCGTCGTCATCCTGGGCCAGGACCCCTACCCCGAGCCCGGCAAGGCCAACGGCCTTGCCTTCTCGATCAGCGCGGCGTTCCCGTGGAAAGGCCGCGACAGTCTTGCCAACATCTTCAGGGAGCTGCAGGACGATCTTCAGGTCGACCGCAACACGACAGAGCTTGACGGCTGGGCGCGGCAGGGGGTGGTTCTGCTCAACACCGCGCTGACCGTCCCGGCGGGGTCACCGCAGGGTCATGCCCGGATCGGGTGGTCGGACCTGGTGCGCGATGTGCTGGCCGCGGTCTCGCGGCGGCCGACGGCCTTCCTGCTCTGGGGCCGTCCGGCGCAGGCGTTCCGGCCGCATATCTCTGGCAAGGGCCACCTGTTCATCGAAAGCCCGCACCCCTCGCCGCTGTCCGTCCACCGTGGGTTTTTTGGCGCGCGCCCGTTCAGCCGGGTGAACAAATGGCTGGTCGCGGGCGGCCAGGTGCCGATCGACTGGTCGAAGTGATGGTGACTGATGGAGGTCCGTTGGGCCCCGCCTTGCCCCTGGCCGCGCTTCCGCCCCTGCACGAGCCCCAGCACCAGCCCCTGCCCGAAGTGGCTTAACCCGACGGTAACCTCGAAGCGCCAGTCTGCCGGTATCGGGCCGACCGCCCGGGACTAGGAACACTCTGCCCGTATTTGGGCAGAGTGTTTTTCCGCGTCCGGGTCTCCGTTCTTGCGTTCCGGGAAAGCACGATCAAACCTCGCCCGTCGCTGCCGTTCTGTGGGGCAGCGTCGCGTGGCATTGTCGTCCGCGGTCGCACCTTGGGACGGAATAGGTGAACATTCCGTTAAGTCGAACCCGGTGCGGACCCTGTCCGATGCGAGGGCGGAGGATGCCGGCGCGCCGGGCGGCTTTCCATCGATCCGGGCCTGGGCTAAAACCCGCGCTCATGGACATCCTCGACAAGATCAAGGCCTACAAGCTCGACGAGATCGCGGCCGCCAAGCGCGCGCGATCGCTTGCCGATCTTGAGGCCGCCGCCCGCGCCGCCCCGCCTGTGCGCCCGTTTGCCGATGCGCTGGCTGCCGCCGCCGCCCGGGGCTATGGCCTGATTGCCGAGATCAAGAAGGCCTCGCCCTCGAAGGGCCTGATCCGCGCGGATTTCGACCCGCCCGCGCTGGCGCGCGCCTATCAGGCCGGCGGGGCCACCTGCCTGTCGGTGCTGACGGACGGGCCGTCCTTTCAGGGAGCGCCGGACTACCTGATACAGGCCCGCGCGGCCACCTCCCTGCCCGCGCTGCGCAAGGATTTCATGTACGACCCCTGGCAGGTCGCCGAGGCGCGCGCCTGGGGGGCGGACTGCATCCTGATCATCCTGGCCAGCGTATCGGACGCGCAGGCGGCGGAGCTCGAGGCTGCCGCCCGCACCTGGGGCATGGACGCCCTACTGGAGGTGCATGATTCCGCTGAACTTGACCGCGCGCTCGCGCTCAAATCCCGCCTCGTCGGCATCAACAACCGCAACCTGCGCACATTCAACGTCAGCCTGGAGACCTCGCGCCGCCTGGCGGGCCGCATCCCCGAGGGGCGCATCGCGGTGGCCGAAAGCGGGCTCTCCACCCCCGCCGACCTCGCCGACCTCGCGGGCTACGGCGCGCGCTGCTTCCTGATCGGGGAATCCCTGATGCGCCAACCGGACGTGGAACGGGCCACCCGTGCGATCCTGGCCGACCCCGTTCCGGCGGGGTGCTGAGGCGATGGCGCTGACCCATTTCGACGACAAGGGCCAGGCCCACATGGTCGATGTGGGGGGCAAGGACGCGACGCGCCGCCGCGCGGTGGCCGGGGCACAGGTGGTGATGTCGGCCGCGACGCTGGCCCTTGTCACCGAGGGCAGCGCGAAGAAGGGCGATGTCCTGGGCACCGCACGGCTGGCGGGCATCATGGCGGCCAAGCGCACGGCGGAGCTGATCCCGCTCTGCCATCCGCTGGCCGTGACGCATGTGTCGCTCGATCTTATCCCCGATGCCGCCCTGCCCGGCGTTCGCATCTCGGCCACGGTCGAGACGACGGGCCAGACCGGGGTGGAGATGGAGGCGCTGACCGCCGCCTCGGTTGCGGCGCTGACAGTTTACGACATGCTGAAGGCCGCGCAGAAGGACATGGCCATCGAGGGAGTGCGCCTGATCCTGAAAGAGGGCGGCAAGTCAGGGCGTTACGAGGCGCCGCGATGATTTCGGTCGAAGAGGCGCGGACGCGCCTTCTGGCCCTTGCCGCGCGGCCCGTGCCCACCGAAACCGTCCCCCTACGCCACGCGGCGGGCCGGGTTCTGGCCCGGGACGGTGTCGCCCGCCTGACCCAGCCGCCCTTCCCCGCCTCGGCGATGGACGGCTATGCGGTCCGGGATGCGGACCATGCCCCGGGACAGCGGCTGACGGTGATCGGCACCTCGGCCGCGGGTCACGCCTTTGCGGGGCGGGTGGGTCCGGGACAGGCCGTGCGCATCTTCACCGGCGCGCCCGTGCCTGACGGTGCATCGCGGGTCGTTCTGCAAGAGGACGTGACGGCCGAGGGACCCGCCATCACCCTGGGCGACAGGCTGGAGGCCGCCCCCCATGTCCGCGCCGCCGGTCAGGATTTCGCGGCGGGCGACCGCGTGACCGCCCCGCGCCGCCTGACCCCGCGCGATCTGGGCCTTCTGGCCGCGATGAACATCGCCGAGGTCACGCTGGCCCGGCGTCCGGTCGTGGCGATCCTGCCGACGGGTGACGAGCTGGTGATGCCCGGGGAAACGCCGGGGCCCGACCAGATCGTCGCCTCGAACCTCTTTGCGCTGGCCGCGATGGCAGAGGCGGCCGGGGCCGAGGCGCGGCTGTTGCCGATCGCGCGGGACACGGAAGCGTCGCTGATGTTCGGGTTCGGACTTGCCGAAGGCGCCGACGTGATCCTGACCATCGGGGGCGCGTCAGTGGGCGACCACGATCTTGTCGCCCCGGTCAGCCGCGCGCTCGGGTTCGACCATGCCTTCTGGAAGATCGCCATGCGCCCCGGCAAGCCGCTGATGGCCGGGCGCTGGCAGGACCGCATCCTTCTTGGCCTGCCTGGCAACCCCGTCTCGTCCATCGTCTGCGCCCGGCTGTTCCTGCTGCCGCTGATCGCCGCCCTGCAGGGCCTGCCGCCCGGACCCGACGACAGCTTCCCCGCCCGTCTGGCCGCGCCGGTCGAGGGCAACGGTCCCCGCGCGCACTACATGCGCGCGCGGCTGGAACCGGTGGGACCGGGCGAGGACCTGCCGTGTGTCCGGGTGGCCGAACGCCAGGATTCGGCGCTTCTTTCGATCCTGTCGCAGTCCGACGTCCTGGTGATCCGCGCCCCCGGCGCGCCCGAGGCGGGGACGGGCGAGGTCGTGCGGTGCATGGCGCTCTGACCGGGGTGCCGCCGCCTTCCGCGCCGCCCGCACCGGGCTGACCGCGCGCCCGCGTTGCAGGATCTTCCGCCCCGAGGCATCCCGTGGGTCCGGGGGCAGCGCCCCCGGCCTTTCCACATGCACGGGTCGCCGGGCCTTGTGGCACCCCCCTGCCACAAACCGTTGACACAAATAGGGAACGGTCCTAGAACATCCACCGAACGCCGCAATTCGGGGTGAAGGAGGGTCGTTCGGCCATGCTGACGCGCAAGCAGTTGGAACTTCTGGACTTCATCCGCACGCGGATGGACCGGGACGGGGTGCCGCCGTCGTTCGACGAGATGAAGGACGCGCTGGACCTGAAATCGAAATCGGGGATCCACCGCCTGATCACCGCGCTGGAGGAACGGGGGTTCATCCGCCGTCTGGCGCACCGTGCCCGCGCGCTGGAAATCCTGAAACTGCCCGAGGCGATGGAGAAGCCGGGTTTCAGCCCGCGCGTCATCGCGGGCGACAGGCCCGTGCAGCCGAAAGGGGCGATGCCGGTGTCGACCGTGCATGCGCTGGAACTGCCGGTCATGGGGCGCATCGCGGCGGGCGTGCCGATCGAGGCGATTTCCGAGGTCAGCCACCATGTCGCGGTGCCGGGGTCGATGCTTGCGGGGCGCGGGCAGCACTATGCGCTGGAGGTCAAGGGCGATTCCATGATCGAGGCCGGGATCAACGATGGTGACATCGTGGTGATCCGCGAACAGTCCACCGCCGACAACGGTGATATCGTGGTGGCCCTGGTCGAGGGGCACGAGGCGACGCTGAAACGCTTTCGCCGCAAGGGCGGGATGATCGCGCTCGAGGCCGCGAACCCGGCCTATGAGACGCGGGTGCTGCCGGATCACGCGGTCAGGGTCCAGGGACGGCTGGTCGGTCTGATCCGCAGCTACTGACCGTGGCCGCCCGGCACTGCGCTGGCCGTGCCCGGAGCCGGGTCCGCGGCTGCGGCCGTCCGGCGCGGGGCGGCGGAGCGTGACCAGGGACGGTCGCCTGCAGCGTCATTCGCCGTCACTACGCGATAGCCGCCGCCGGGTTCAGCCCACAGGGCGATCGCCCCTGTGCGGCGCAGGCGCCACTGGTCGAACACGTCGCAGGGCCCGTCGGGCCGGCCGCCCCAGGATTCCGTCAGGACCAGGATCGCGCCGCCCTGGCAGGCCGCGCGCGCGTCGGCCAGGGCGCGCTTGCCGGTGAAATGGCCCAGCGTCCGGCCCTGCCATACCGCCATTCGCGCCGCGCGCGGGCCCGAGAAGGCGGGGCGGGCCGCGGCCTCGGACTGCGGTGCGGGGTCGCCGTCGGCGCGCAGCCAGCGTTCCGCGAACAGCCCGGCCCCGCGCGCCTTGGACAGCGCCCGAAGGCCGCTGTCCTCGAGCGTGCCGACCAGCGCCCCGTCTGACGCGATCAGCACGTCGGGGCGGGGTGCCGCGGCCCAGACGGTGGCAAGCCCGGCGAACAGCGCCAGCCCGGACAGCTTTGTCCATCGCCCGGGCAGAAGGAGCAGAAGCCCCGACAGCGCGATGGTCGGCAGCGCCAGCGCAGGCGCGGCGGGCACGATGCGTGCGGCGCCCTCGATCGCGGCGAAAAGGGTTGCGATCCGCAGGATCAGGTCGCAGCCCAGGCCCGTGACCCAGAGCGGCAGGTCGGCCAGCCCGAAGGGCGCGGCGACCGCCGCCAGAACCCCGGCGGGCATCACGATCACCCCCATGACGGGTGCGGCGACAAGATTGGCGAAGAACCCGTAGCCCGAGAAGCGCCCGAAATGCGCGGCGGCGATGGGGCCCGTGGCCAGGCCCGCGACAAGCGAGGCGATCACCGTCAGCGCCACGGGGCGCAAGAGCACGGGCAGACGGTTCTGCGCGCGCGTCCAGCCGTCAAAGGCCACGACCAGTGCCACCGTCGCGGCGAAGGACATCTGGAACCCAGGCTCGACCAGGCTTTCGGGGGTGGTGACCAGGATCGCCACCGCCGCGAGCGCGACCGAGCGGAGCGACACCGCACGCCGGTCGACCAGCACGGCGGTCAGCATGACGGCGGCCATGATCCAGGACCGTTCGGTGGCCGCGTCGGCCCCGGCCAGGATGAAGTAGGCCGTCGTCGCGACCAGCGCGGCGACTGCCGCGATCTTGCGGGTGTCGGTGCGCAGCGCCACGGCCGGGATCAGGGCAAGGCCGAAGCGCACGAACAGAAGGACGGTCGCGGCCACAAGGCTCATGTGCACGCCCGAGATCGAGACGAGGTGGTAAAGGCTTGAATCCCGCATCACCTGGTTGGTCGCGACCGTGATCGCCGAACGGTCGCCCGTCATGAAGGCCGCGGCCAGTGCGCCGGGCTGGCCGGGGATGCGGTCCTGCATGGATTGCGACAGCGCCATGCGCGTGCGGAAGGCCATGACCGACGGATCGGCGGGGTCGGCGGGGGCAAGGGTTTCGGGTGCGTCGCGGGCAAAGCCGATGGCCCCGAGCCTGTCGAACCAGGCCAGGCGGCGGAAGTCGAAGCCGCCCGGTTCGGCCGGCCCCGGCGGCGGGCCGAGGTTGGCGACCAGCCGCACCCGCGACCCCGGTTCGGGAAGGGGCGGGGCGGGGCTGTCGGCCTCGGGCTTCAGCGAGATGCGGATGCGGGCGGGCGTGCGGTCGGGCGCGAGCCCCGACACCGACAGCTGGTCGAGTGTCACGCGGATCGCGTCGGACGTGCTGCGGTCGATGTCGATGACGCGGCCCTCGACGGCGCCGTAAAGGCGGAACGTCAGCACCGGGGCGGCGACAAGGTGGCTTCGCGCCTCGGCCAGCAGGACGCCAGCAAGCGCGAGCGCCAGCCCCGCAAGGGGGGCGCGCAGAAGATCGGGGCCACGGAGCCACCCTGCCGCCGCGAAGACCATCACGCCGGCCACCACGGCAAGGGCCGCAGTGCCCGGTTCGCGCGGCAGGGCGAAGTAGGTGGCGATGCCGGCCGACAGGCAGACGGGCACCAGCGGAAAGAGCCGTCCGGCGCAGGCGGCCAGCGCCGCGAGGGCCCGTCCGAACAGCGCGCCCGGTCGCGCCCAACCGCCCGGACCATCCGCCCGCGTGGCGGCCGCGTCATGGGGAAGCGCGCTGTCCGACACCCTTGCCCTTCGCCCCCGTGATCGCCTAGTGAACCGATGCTTACGGCTCGCTCATTTTGGTTTCCGAAAGGTTAAGACCCGTCCATGCCCGGCGCGTTCGCCCAGCCTGTCGTCACCCGTTTCGCGCCCTCGCCCACGGGCTATCTGCACATCGGCGGCGCGCGCACCGCGCTGTTCAACTGGCTTTACGCGCGCGGGCGGGGCGGCACCTTCCTGCTCCGCATCGAGGACACGGACCGCGAACGCTCCACCCCCGAGGCGACCGGGGCGATCCTGAAGGGGCTGACCTGGCTGGGCCTCGACTGGGATGGCGAGGTCGTCAGCCAGTTCGATCGCCGCGACCGCCATGCCGAGGTGGCGCGCGAGATGCTGGCCCGCGGGTCGGCCTACAAGTGCTATTGCACCCAAGCTGAGATCGAGGCCTTCCGCGAAGCCGCGCGGGCCGAGGGGCGGTCGACCCTGTTCCTGTCGCCCTGGCGCGACGCGGACCCCGCGACGCACCCCGACCTGCCGTATGTCATCCGCCTGAAGGCCCCGCGCGCGGGCGAGACGGTGATCGAGGATCAGGTGCAAGGCCGCGTGGTCTTCGGCAATGACCAGCTGGATGATATGGTCTGTTTACGGTCCGATGGTACACCGACCTACATGCTGGCCGTTGTCGTCGATGATCATGACGCGGGCGTCACCCACGTGATCCGGGGCGACGATCACCTGAACAATGCCGCGCGGCAGACGCAGATCTACCTGGCGATGGGGTGGGACGTGCCGGTCTGGGCGCATATCCCGCTGATCCACGGGCCGGACGGCAAGAAGCTGTCGAAACGCCACGGCGCGGTGGGCCTGCACGAATACGCCGCGGTGGGTTATCCGGCTTCCGCGATGCGCAACTACCTGTGCCGGTTGGGCTGGAGCCACGGGGACGATGAGTTCTTCACCGATGCGCAGGCGAAGGACTGGTTCGACCTTGCCCAGATCGGGCGGTCGCCGGCGCGGCTGGATTTCAAGAAGCTGGAGAACCTGTCGGGCCAGCATATTGCAGCTGCAGAAAATCACGCGCTTTTGTCGGAAATTGACGGATATCTTGGCGCGGCGGGCCGCAATCCGCTGACGCCCCGGCAGCGGGATGGACTGCTGCGGGCGATGGATGTTCTGAAAGAACGGGCGAAGACTTTTCCGGAACTGCTTGAAAAGGCACATTTCGTTCTGGGATCGCGCCCTTTCGTGCCGGATCCGGCTGCGGCGAAGGCGCTGGATCCGGTATCCCGTGGCATGCTGCGGGATTTGACGCCGCACCTGCAAAATGCTAGCTGGAACCGGGATGATCTGGAGGCTTGCACGGCGTCCTTCGCCGAGGCGCGCGCGGTCGGTTTCGGCAAGATCGCGGCCCCTCTGCGCGCCGCCCTTTCGGGGCGGGCTGTCACGCCGGGCGTGTTCGACATGATGCTCGCGATCGGGCGGGACGAGACGCTTGCCCGGATCAAGGACGCGGTGGATGCGGAGCCATCCGCACCGCCCGAAAGTTAGGCAACCGGACGCGCCGTCGCGCGTCGACCCGGGGGATGACATGGCCGACACCAAGCTGCCCACCAAGACCGCCACGCTGACCTACGGCGCCAAGACCTTCGACATGCCGGTCCTGACGCCGACCGTCGGGCCCGAGGTCGTGGACATCCGCAAGCTTTACGCCGAGACGGACCTGTTCACCTACGACCCCGGCTTCACCTCGACCGCGTCCTGCGAATCGACGATCACCTATATCGACGGCGACAAGGGCGAGCTTCTGTATCGCGGCTATCCGATCGAGCAGCTGGCCCAGAAATCGAACCACCTGGAAACCTGCTTCCTGCTGCTGTACGGCAACCTGCCCACGGCGGCCGAGATGGCCGACTTCCGCGAGCGTGTGACCAAGCACACGATGGTGCATGAACAGATGCACTATTTCTTCCGCGGGTTCCGCCGGGACGCGCACCCGATGGCCACGATGGTCGGCGTCGTCGGCGCGATGAGCGCGTTCTACCACGACTCGACCGACATCAACGACCCCTGGCAGCGCGAGGTCGCGGCGATCCGGATGATCGCCAAGCTGCCGACGATTGCCGCGATGGCCTACAAGTATTCGATCGGCCAGCCCTTCGTGTACCCCAAGAACGCGCTCGATTACGCGTCGAACTTCCTGCACATGTGCTTCGCCGTACCATGCGAGGAATACCATCCCTCGCCCGTCCTCGCCAAGGCGATGGACCGCATCATGATGCTGCATGCCGACCACGAACAGAACGCCTCGACCTCGACCGTGCGTCTGGCCGGTTCGTCGGGGGCGAACCCCTTCGCCTGCATCGCGGCGGGCATCGCCTGCCTCTGGGGGCCGGCGCACGGCGGCGCGAACCAGGCGGCGCTGGAACAGCTGCGCCAGATCGGGTCGGTGGACCGCATCCCCGACTTCATCAAGCAGGCCAAGGACAAGACCTCGGGCATCCGCCTGATGGGCTTTGGCCACCGCGTCTACAAGAACTATGACCCCCGCGCGAAGGTGATGAAGGAATCCTGCGACGAGGTGCTGGACCTTCTGGGCATCCACAACAACCCGACGCTGCAGGTGGCGAAGGAACTGGAGCGGATCGCGCTGGAAGACGACTACTTCGTGTCGAAGAAGCTCTACCCCAACGTGGACTTCTATTCCGGCATCATCCTCGAGGCGATGGGCTTCCCCACCGCGATGTTCACGCCGATCTTCGCGATCAGCCGGACGGTGGGCTGGATCAGCCAGTGGAAAGAGATGATCGCGGACCCGACGCAGAAGATCGGGCGGCCGCGGCAGCTTTACATCGGGCCGACGCGGCGGGATTACGTGGACGTGGGCGCGCGGGGGTAAGGCGGGCGAGACGGTCGAGCATTTGCCACCGACCTGAACACCTACCCACCGACCGACTCACAACAAAGGGCAGCGCCTGACCGCCGGGTGGGCTCAGCCTCATCGTTGACCTGCACTTTATGGCGACGTTCACCCGACGGTGTTCTTGCAGGGAAACGTTGCAGAAGCGCCCGCCCTCCGTTCGCATCGAGGGGGTAGTCGGGCGCTGCCCGGGCCGCTTCGCGGCTGTTCCGGGCGGCAAGAAGGATCAGGGTGCGGAGAAGATGCCCCCCCTCATGCATGCGCATGCGCCGGGTGGCTCGCCTGCCGGTCCTTGCTGATCTTCTCGGCATCCCGGCCGTAGAGCTCCTCGTAATGGTCGAACGCCGCCTCGGCCCAGGCGGACCCTTGCGTGGCCGACCCCAGCGCCTGCACAAGGTCGTCCAGCGTGGCAGCAGGCAGCAGCGCGCGGAAGATGTCCCAGCCGCGATGCGCCTCGTCGCGGTCAAAGCCCTGGACCTGGCCCGAGAGGGTCGAGACAAGTGACACCATCGCGCCCGAGAACACCGAGGGCACATGCACCTGCACGCGCAGGATCGGCTGCAACAGGACTGGCCCGGCCTTGGCCAGCCCCTCGCGAAGGGCCATGCGGCCCGCGGTGCGGAAGGCGAAGTCGGACGAGTCGACCGCGTGGTGCTTGCCGTCGGTCAGGGTGACGGCCACATCCGTCACCGGGAATCCCAAAGGCCCCCGCCCCAGCGCCTCTTTCGCGCCTTCCTCGACCGACGGGATGTAGTTCCGGGGCACTGCGCCGCCCTTGACCACCTCATCGAACGCGAACCCCGCCCCCCGCACCTGCGGGCGGATCGTCACGGCCACGTCGGCGAACTGCCCGGCCCCGCCCGACTGCTTGCGGTGGCGGTAGTTTTCCTCGACCTGCGCCGAGATGGTTTCCAGATAGCGGGGCGCGGGGACATGCGTCGCGACCTCGACCCCGAAGTCGTCGGCGAAGGCGTGCAGGACCTGCCGCAGATGCATCGGCCCCTGCAGGCCCAGGACGGCGTGGCCGGTTTCCTCGTCTTGCGTGAGCGTCAGGGCGGGGTCGGCTTCGGTCATGCGGGCGAGCGCCGAGGAGAGGCGGACTTCGTCGCGGTCGCTGACCGGCGTCACGACGCGGTGCAGTGCGGGCGGCAGGCCCCTGGCCCAGCCGGGCGCGTCAGAGGCACCCGCGGCAGTGAACACGCGGCCCGCGCCCAGCTGGTCGGACTTGACCGAGACGGCGATTTCCCCCGCCTCCAGCCGGTCGGGGCCGGGCTTGCCGCCGATCTCGACAAGGCCGCCGAGCCCCGCGCCGCCCAGCTGCCCGCCGACCGCGACGCCGCTGTCGAGCGCGCGGAGGAAAACGCATTTGCCAAGGTGCTTGCGGATCTGGGCGTGGAAGCCCACGGCGAGCGCCTTGCCTGCCCCGAGCCGCGCCTTCAGGGCCGCGACCTGCGGGGCCTCGTGGCGGAGCGCCTTCATCAGGCGCAGGCAGCCGTTCGCATGCGACGCCGACCCCATGAAGGCCGGGATCAGGACCGCCGTTTCCGTCTCGCGCCGGGCAATGGCGTAGAGCGCGGCCGAGGGGGGGGTGCGGTCCTCGACCAGTTCCTCCAGAAGCTTGTCGTCGAAGTCGGACATGTGTTCCAGAAGTTCCGCCCGCGCCTCGTGCTCGCGTTCGACCACGTCGGCGGGCATTTCGACGAGCGTCGAGGGCTGCCCCTCGCGGTAGCGCCAGGCGCGTTCGGAAATCAGGTCGACCGCGCCCACGACCTGCCCGCCTTCGCGGATCGGCACCTGGCGGAGGACGATGGAATGGCTGGCATAGGATTGCAGCGCGGCGACGATGTCGCGGATGCGGCCCTTGGGGGCATCCATGCGGTTGATGAAGAGGAAGGCGGGCGTGCCCGCATCCTCGATGGCGCGGAGGTAGGGGGCGGCGAGGACGGCCTCATCCGGGTCGGGGGCGACGCAGAGGATGGCCGCGTCCGAAGCGAGAAGCGCCGCCCCGGCCATGCGCGCGTATTCAGGGCCGCCTGCAAGGTCGATGGCGGTCCAGCCTTCGCCCATGAAGGTGAACTTCGTCAGCGTCAGGTGGCCCGCCGTCTCGGTCTTCGGGTGTCCGCCTTCCAGCGCGGCGAGGTGGCGGACCAGCTCGGTCTTGCCGGACTGCGAGGGGCCGAGGACGGTGAAGCTGCGCATGACGGGTTCCTCCCTGTTCCGGCGCGGGTTGTCCGTCGCGGGCTTGTCAAAGGAGCGGTCCGGCGCCGTCGGCCGCATACCCGTCTTGGGGACGACTGTCGGACGGGAAGCGTCGCGGCGTCAAGCCTTTGGTCGCGGTGCCTGGGACGGCGTCGCCGGGGGGGCTGTCTGCCCCCCTCGCCCTTCGGGCTCACCCCCCGAGGATACTTGGGGACAGAAGATGGGGCTGGTGTCGCGCGATTAGCGCCCGGTGAACCGCGGGGCGCGCTTTTCCAGGAAGGCGGCGACGCCTTCGCGCAGGTCGGGCGAGGCGCCGCAGCGGGCCTGCCCGTGGGCCTCGGCGGCAAGCTGCGCGGGCAGGTCGCGGGACCAGCCGTCGCGCAGCGCCGCGCGGATTTCGCGGTAGGCGCGGGTCGGGCCGTTGGCCAGTTGGCTCGCGCGGGCGGCCACGCGGGGCGCGAAGTCGGCGTCGGGGATGGCTTCCCAGATCATCCCCCAGTCGGCGGCCTGGCGGGCGGTGACGGGTTCAGCAAACAGCGTGGCACCAAGAGCGCGGGCGTGGCCGATCTGGCGGGGCAGCCACCAGGTTCCGCCCGCGTCGGGCATCAGGCCGATGCGGGCGAAGGCCTGGATGAAGCGGGCGCTTTCGGCGGCAATCACCACGTCGCAGCCGAGCGCAAGGTTGGCCCCTGCCCCGGCGGCGACTCCGTTCACCGCGGCGATCACCGGCACCGGGCAGTCGCGGATGGCGGCGAGCATGGGTTCGTATTCGTCGCGCAGGATGGTTGCGATTTCGGAGGGGTCGGTGAGGCTGGGGTCAGACAGGTCCTGGCCCGAGCAGAAGCCGGGGCCCGCGCCGGTCAGGACGACGACGCGCGCGCCGTCCGCCGTGGCCCGCGCGATCCCGGCGATCACGCCCCGGCGCAAGGGGCCGTTCAGGGCGTTCATCACCTCGGGGCGGTTCAGCGTCAGGGTCGCCACGCCGTCGGAAAGGGCATAGAGGGCGGCGTCGGTCATGGCGGGCCTTTCCGGGCGGCTGCCCCGTCAGTCCTTGAGGAGGGTGTCGAGGCGGGCCTGTTCCTCGGGCGTCAGGACATCGGGCACGGACGATGCCTTCCGCCGCCTGAGCGTGCTGGCCGCGATTCCGATCCCCGCGACCAGCATCGCGGGGCCAGCGAGCCACAGGATCAGGTTCGCCCCGCGCTTGGGCGGGTCGAACAGGACAAACTCGCCGAAGCGGTCTGTGACGTATGAGACCACCTGGGCATCCGTGTCGCCCTTGACCAGCCGTTCGCGCACCGCAAGGCGCAGGTCGCGGGCGACGGGGGCGTTCGATTCGTCGATGTTCTCGCCCTGGCAGACGGGGCAGCGAAGCGCGGCCGAGATCGCGCGGGCGCGCGCCTCGAGGGCGGAGTCGGGCAGGATTTCGTCGGGCTGGACGGCGAAGGCGGGCAGTGCCGAGGCGAGGAGGACCACGAAGGCGAGGCGGCGCAAGGGGCCTACTCCGCCGGGGTGGGGGCGGCGGAGGGGGCCGCGCGCTGCGCGCCTGCGGCGACGCGGTAGCGGCGGTCGCTGAGGCTGAGCAGGCCGCCGAGCGCCATCAGGATCGCGCCCGCCCAGACCCAGTTGGCGAAGGGCTTGACGTAGGTGCGCACGGCCCAGCCGCCATCCGCCTGCCGGTCGCCGATGACGGCGTAGAGGTCGCGGAAGACGCCGTTGACGATGGCGGCTTCGGTCGTGGGCATCTGGGCCACGGGGTAGAAGCGCTTTTCGGGGTGCATCAGCGCGACCTCGCGTCCGGCGCGGGTGGCGCGGACGGTGGCGATGGTCGAGATGTAGTTCGGGCCTTCGACGTTTTCGTCCACCTTTTCCAGCGTGAAGGTGTAGCCGCCCACGTCGAAGCTGTCGCCCACGTTGGCGGTGCGGATGTCCTCGACGCTCCAAGCGGTGATGAGGGCGATGCCGATGAAGCTGACGCCGAGGCCGCCGTGGGCGACCGCGCGGCCCCAGTCGGCGCGGGGAAGCCGTGCGATGCGTCCGGGGGTGCGGCCGGCGCGGAGCCAGAGGTCGGTCGCCGCGCCCGCGATGAGCCAGACGCCGAGCGCGACACCGATGGGGGCGAGCGCCGAGCGGCCGGTCTGCACCGCGACGGCCAGCGCGCCGAGGGCGACGGCAAGGGCGAGCGCGCCGGTGAGCGGCAGAAGGCCCCGGGCGAGTGCCCCGCGTTTCCAGGGCACGATGGCGCCGATGGGCAGCAGGACCGCCAGGATCACCATGAAGGGCGTGAAGGCCGCGTTGAAGAACGGGGGGCCGACCGAGAGTTTCCGGGCGAAGGCCATTTCGGCCAGAAGAGGCCAGAGGGTGCCCACGAAGACGACGAAGGCCGAAACGGCGAGGAGGATGTTGTTCAAGACGAGCGCGGTTTCGCGGCTGACAAGACCGAAGACGCCCTTGGCCTCCATCGCCGGAGCGCGGATGGCGTAGAGGGTAAGTGCGCCGCCGACGAAGATGGCGAGGATCAGGAGGATGAACATGCCCCGTTCAGGGTCGTTCGCGAAGGCGTGGACCGAGGTGAGGACGCCCGAGCGGACGATGAAGGTGCCGGTCAGCGAGAAGCCGAAGGCGAGGATGGCGAGGAGGATGGTCCAGGACTTCAGCGCCTCGCGCTTTTCCACGACGATGGCGGAGTGGAGGAGCGCACCCGCGATCAGCCAGGGCATGAAGCTGGCGTTTTCAACCGGGTCCCAGAACCAGAAGCCACCCCAGCCAAGCTCGTAATAGGCCCACCAGGACCCGAGCGCGATGCCCACGGTCAGGAACAGCCAGGCGGCGAGCGTCCAGGGGCGGACCCAGCGCGCCCAGGCGGCGTCGACCCGGCCCTCGATCAGGGCGGCGACGGCGAAGGAGAAGGCCATCGAGAGGCCCACGTAGCCGAGGTAGAGGAAGGGCGGGTGGAAGGCGAGGCCGGGGTCCTGCAGGAGGGGGTTCAGGTCGCGGCCGTCGAAGGGGGGCATGGCGACGCGCAGGAACGGGTTCGAGGTCAGAAGGATGAAGGCGTAGAAGGCGACGCCGACGGTCGCCTGCACGGCCAGGACGCGGGCGCTGAGGCGGTCGGGGAGGTTTGCCCCGAACCAGGCGGCGGCCGCACCGAAGCCCGCGAGGATCAGCACCCAGAGCAGCAGCGAGCCTTCGTGGTTCCCCCAGACGCCCGCGATCTTGTAGATCATCGGCTTCAGGCTGTGGGAGTTGTTCACGACGACCTGCAGCGAGAAGTCGGACGTGACGAAGGCATGCGTCAGCGCGGCGTAGGAGATTGCGACGAAGAGGAATTGCAGCGTCGCGGCCGGGCGGGCGAGCGCCATCAGGCCGCGGTTGCCCGTGGTTGCGCCGACCTGCGGCAGGATGGCCTGCACCAGCGCCACGAAAGCGGCGAGGATGAGGGCGAAATGTCCGAACTCGGCGATCATGGACGTCAGAATAGGCCGAGGACGCGGGAAGGGGAACGGGCGATGTGCGGGACGCGCGGGGATGTCGCGGGGGGGTGGCGGGGGGTTGGCGGGGCGAAGGTTAACGGCGTGGTAAGGATGGGGCTGCCGAAATGCGGGGGCTTCAGCCGGAATTTGTGTGAGGAGTTGGCTGTAGTGCGTTGTCAGGTATGGGTTATCTGCATTCGTTAAAAAGGATTGACGGCGTATGGCACGCGTATGGCACCTGTATGGCACCCTGCCATACGCCGGGCTGGCAGTGGGGTGTTTTTGAGGGGTTTGGGCCAACGTGGCGGGCTTGCTGCGTCCGGCTTTCGATTCAACGCACCTATCGGATCCGGGCGCGAGAGAGGGCAGCGCCCGACCGCCGGGTGGGCGCAGCAACGATGACAGTCAGCGCTTTATGGTGACGCACCTCCCGACGCTGTTCTCGCAGGCCGACGTCGCAGAAGCGCCCGCCCGAGGGGGGCGGTCGGGCGCTGCCCGGGCCGCTTCGCGGCTGTTCCGGGCAAGAGAAGAGAAGGGGAGCGGGACGAGAGCAAGACGCTCCAAGTGCTTCGTGCCGGGCCCGGAACTTGCAGGCGGACGTTACCGGACGGCCGCGGCCGCCCGGGACTTGCGCCAATCGTCAAGGGCGGCGTTTGCCTCCCTGGCCCCCGGTTCGGCGGGCTGACGGGTCGCGCCATCGACTTGGACCCCTTCGCCCGGCGACAGTATTTCCCCGTTCACCGCCCCCAAGGCCCCCGGCGGGGGGGCGGGGACGCGCGCCCTGAGGTAATGCGCCTCGCGCGCGCCGAAGTAGAAGCTGACGACCGCGCCGAGAAGCCACCAGAGCGGCTCGGGGACGTAGTTCAGCCCCTGCATCCGGAGCGAGAACCCTCCCGGATCGGCCATTGCGTAGACGAAGAGCCCCAGCGTGCCGAAGGCCATCGCCGGGCGCGGCAGGCGGTTCAGGCCGTTCACGAAGGCGTCGAACCAGCCCTGGCGGGGGATCTGGAACTCTTGCCCGTACTGGCCGAGCGTTGCCAGCCGCGCGTCGGCGTCGGCCTGCATGCGTTTCGTCGCGTTCGGCGTGAAGACCTCGGCCACGTCCGCCGCCGCCTTGCCAATGGAGGCGGTGGCGGCGGGATTGCCGAGGACCGACCCGATGAGTCCCCCGATCACGCCCATGATGCCACCCGCTGCGCATGTTCGGCGTCGGTCAGGCGGTAGCGGGGGGACATGAAGGATTCGGCCCGCGTGATCCAGCCGCCCTTGCCGCCGTCGCGGCGGCGGGCGTATTTGCGGCTGGCGGGCCGCGCCTCGGCGATGTTGTAGTAGTAGTTGCGCCGGGCGATGGCGTAGGCGTCGGCCAGGTGGTTCGGCGCGACCTCGGCGGCGTGGTTGGCGGCCTCGGCGGTTTTCGGCCCGATCACGCCATCATCGGCCACGTCGAAGCCCATGTCGGTCAGAAGCCGCTGCAGGATCTTCACCGCGTTCGTGCCGGCGTTGACATACATGTCGAAGACCGAGGGCTGGATGGCCGCGGGAAGGCGATCGATGCCGGGGCGCTGGAAGTATTCGGTCAGGAAGATCGTGACCACGTCCTTGCGGGTGAGCCGTTTCAGGTCGGCCTCGGTGACCTTGCCGTCGCCGTCGAGGTCAAGCCCGAGGCGGCGCAGCGTGCCGATGGTCACCCCCATGTTGGTGGCCCCGCCGGGATCGTCGGGGTCGTTCACGAAGCCGCCTTCACGGGCGACGATGTCCTCGGCGATCTGCTGGACGGTCGGTGTCGGGATGGGCATGGGCGCGAAGCTCCTTTCCGGTCGCAGGTTGCGGCCGGAAAGGTTTGCGCGAAGGGTTAATTCGTCGCAGGGATTGCGTCCGCTGCCTTGGGGTCAACGTAAGTGCCCTGTTCCTTCAGCGCGTCGATGACTTCCTTGGGCATGTAGTTTTCGTCATGTTTCGCAAGGATTTCGGTGGCCTGGAAGGTGCCTTTGACAAGGCTGCCGGTGGCGACGGTGCCCTGCCCTTCCTTGAAGAGGTCGGGCAGGACGCCGGTATAGCTGACCGGCAGGCTGGCCTTGCCGTCGGTGACCTTGAAGGTGATCGTGCTGCCTTGCCCCCGCACCAGCGTGCCCTTTTCCACAAGGCCGCCGATGCGGAACACCTCGCCCTCGGGCGGTGGCGACTCGGCCACCTGGGCGGGCGAGCGGAACAGGTTGATGCCGTCGCGCATGGCGTAGCCGATGAGCGCCGTGGACGCGGCCAGCGCCACGGCGGCGGCGATCAAAATCTGGACACGGCGGCGTTTCTTGAGGCCCTTCATGCGCGGCTCACGGGAAGACGGGGGCGAGCATCAGGCCTGCCGTCTCATCCAGCCCGAGCATCAGGTTCGCGTTCTGGATCGCCTGGCCCGAGGAGCCCTTGGTCAGGTTGTCGAGCGTGACGCCGACGATGGCACGGCCGGGGATGCGGTCGCCGAGGACGCCCACGTGGACGAAGTTCGACCCGGCGATGGAGCGCGTCGAGGGCAGCTGGCCGAAGGGCAGGACGTGCAGGAAGGGCTCGTTGGCGTAGGCCTTGGCCAGCGCGGCATGGATCGCCGCCGGGTCGCCCCGGACGTAGGCCGTGGCCAGGATGCCCCGGTTCATCGGCAAGAGGTGCGGGGTGAACTGGATGATGACGGGGCGGCCGGCGAGTTTGGAGAATTCCTGATCGAACTCGCCCAGGTGCCGGTGGGTGCCCCCGGCGGAATAGGCGTGGGTGCCGCCCGAAAGCTCGGCGTGCAGGAGGTTTTCCTTGAGGCTGCGCCCCGCGCCCGAGACGCCCGCCTTGAGGTCGATGAGGATTTCGTCAAGGTCGATGACCTTGGCCGAGATCAGCGGCCGGATGGCGTATTGTCCGGCCGCCGCGTTGCAGCCGGTGCCCGCGACCAGCCGCGCGGCGCGGATTTCGGGGCGGTAGAATTCGGTGAGGCCGTAGACGGCTTTGCGCTGCAACTCGGGCGCGGCGTGGGGTTTGCCGTACCATTTCTCGTAAGCCGCGGGGTCGCGCAGGCGGAAGTCGGCGCTGAGGTCGACCACCTTAAGATCGGCGGGCAAGTCCTTGATGACGGCCTGCGATGTGGCGTGCGGCAGGGCGCAGAAGCAGAGGTCGATGGCGGAGAAATCGACGTCCTCGATCCGCGTCAGGACCGGCAGGTCGAGATGGGCGAGGAACGGGAACACCTCGGCCATCGCCATGCCCGCCTTGCGCTCGCCCGTCAGGGCGGCGATGCGCAAGCCGGGGTGGGTGGCGATCAGGCGCACAAGCTCGGCCCCGGTATAGCCGGAGGCGCCAAGGATCGCGACGGAGTAGGTCATGGGGGTGGTCCTGCCGTTGTCGGGGGCGTCATACGGCAGTTGGGGGGGCCGGGCAATGGCGCGGGAGGTCACAGGGCGCCGAGGCGCAGGGGATAGGTGGCCAGTTCCTCATACCGCGCGCCATCCTTGGCGAGGTGCGAGTCGAAGAGGGTGACGATTTCGGCGGTAAAGCCGGGCAGCGCGACCGCGCCCCAGACCGAGAGGAACCGGGCGAGGCGCTGGGTGCCGTCGGGGCCGAGGCCTTTGCCGAAGCGGGCGAGCGTGATGTGGGGGTGGAAGCGTTCGCGGTCGGGCACGATCCCGGCGGCGTGGGCGGCGGCGCGCAGCTTGCGGTGCAGCGCGGTGAGCGCCGCGCTGCCGGCGGCGGCAACGTGGAGCGAGGTGGGGTCGGGCCGTCCGAAGGTGCCGAGGTTGGCAAAGCCGACCGCGATGGCGGGGGTTGCGATGCGGGTCAGTTCGTCGTGCAGTGCCTCGGCATCGGGGCGGGCAACCTCGCCCAGGAAGGCCACGGTCAGGTGCAGGTTTTCGCGCGGGACAAGGCGGCCGAGGGGGATTTCAGCCTGGAGGGCTTCGAGCCGGTCGAGCACGTCGTCGGGCGGGGTGAGGGCGAGGAAGAGGCGCATGGTCGGGTCATCCGTCGGCACGGGACCGAGTCTATGCGGGCGTGGCGCGGCGCGCGAGCGGGCTTTTCGGCTTTCGTCGCGCGCGAAAGGCCCGTATCGGTCGGCAAAACGCAGGGGGCACGGGCATGGACCTTGGGATCGCGGCACTTCTGTTCGCGGCCGGCGTGGCGGGCGGCACGGCGAATGCCATCGCGGGGGGGGCGACGCTGGTGACGTTTCCGGCGATGCTGGCCTCGGGCCTGCCGCCCATCGTGGCGAACGCGTCGAATGCGCTGGCGGTGTTGCCCGGCGCGCTGGTCGCGGCCTTTGCCGACCGGGCGCGGCTGCCCCGGTTCGACGGGGCGCTGGGGGCGGTGCTGGCGGCGTCGCTGGCGGGCGGGGCGGCGGGGGGCGTTCTCTTGATGCTGACACCCGAGCGGGCCTTTGCGTTGATGGTGCCTGCGCTGATCGGGGCCGCGACGCTGATCTTTGCGTTCGGCAAGCGGATACAGGCGGCGGTGAAGGGGCTTGGGTCGGGGTCGGCGCGGCTGCGGGCGGGGCTGGTGTTTCCGGCCACCGTCTATGGCGGGTATTTCGGGGCGGGGCTGGGGGTGATGCTGCTGGCGGTCCTGTCGATCACGGGGCGCGAGGATATTCGGACGGCGAACGCGCTGAAGAACCTGTGCTCGACCGTGGCGAACCTGACGGCGGTGGTGGTGTTTGTCGCGCGCGGGCTGATTTCCTGGCCCGAGACCGGCGTGATGCTGACGGGCGCCGTCGCAGGCGGGTATCTGGGCGGACGGCTGATCGCGGTGCTGCCGCCGCAGGCGGTGCGGACGGCGATCATCGCGATCGGGACGGTGGTCACGGTCGTCTATGCGTGGAAGATGTGGGGGTAACCGGCGGCACGGGAGCGTGCGCGCGCTTCACGCGATCTGAACGCCCCCGCCCCCACCTTCGCCCCCGACGCGTCAGACGACCAAGGGTTTCCGGGTTCCCGCGACGACAGCCCATGACCTGGGCCAAGCGGGGTCTTCGGACAAAGCTTGCAAGGACGGGGCCGCCCCGCGCAGCCCCCGAGGCACGGAAATCCGCCGAAGGCGGGCCCGCTTTCCCTTTGCATGGCAAGGCCTGGACCGGGGTTTCGACGCAGGACTTCCCCGCACCGGCATATCAGGAAAAGGGTCGATACCGGCCAGGGGCAAGCCCCGCGCCGGGCGTTCGCGTGCGAGTCAGGCCGCCTCGAACACGATCCGCCGCTTCAGGAACTGTGTCGCCTTGGACGACACGTTCCCCGGCTCACCCGTCGTCAGGAACCGCGACGCCCGCCCCTGCCCCAGCATCTCGGGCCGACGCGCCAGGTAGTCGGCGAGCGAGTCGGCCACCAGCCCTGGCTGGGAATAGACCTTCACCCCCGGCCCCAGCGCGGCGCGGAACGCGCCTTCCACCAGCGGATAGTGGGTGCAACCCAACACCGCCGCCTGCGGGTGCGGCATCCGGCGTTTCAGGCTTTCGACGTGGCTGCGCACCAGCGCCTCGGCCAGGATCTCGTCGCCCAGTTCGATCGCGTCCACCACACCCGCGCAGGGCTGCGCCTCGACATCCACCCCGATGGCGCGGAAGGCAAGCTCGCGCTGGAAGGCGCGGCTGGCCACGGTGGCGGGAGTGGCGAAGAGGGCGACGTGCTTGACCTCGACCTCGCGCGGGGGGGAGTTGTCGCCCCACTGGCGTTCGGTCAGCGCCTCGATCAGGGGCACGAACACGCCGAGCACGCGCTTGTCGGGCGGAACCCAGGTTTCCTGCATCCGCTTCAGCGCGGCGGCAGAGGCGGTGTTGCAGGCGAGGACGACAAGGTCGCAGCCTTCGGCCCAGAGCCGTTCGACGCCCTGGCAGGTCAGGCGGAAGATGTCGTCGGCGTCGCGCACGCCGTAGGGGGTATGGGCGTTGTCGCCGTAGTAGACGAAGGGCACGTCGGGCAGGCGCTTCTGGACCGCATCCAGCACGGTCAGGCCGCCCAGACCGGAATCGAACATCCCCACCGCCATCGCCGCCCCCTTTGCGGGCGGTTACAGCGGCGCGTCAGCGACCGGCTTACGCCCTGTATTTCTCTTCAAACTCATAGCCGTAGTCGAAGGACTTGACCGGCGCCGGGTTCAATTCATACGTCGCCTTGCGCAGGAAATCCATCAGCGCCTTGGGATCGCCCCGGCGGGCGTCGATGTCGGCCCGGGGAATCGGGCGGCCCACCACGATGCGCACGGGTTCGTCGATGCGCGAGCGGAATTCCTTGATCAGAAGGCCAAGGCGCAGGGAATAGTGCAGGCGGCTGGCGATCTGGAACAGGCGCGAGTTGTGGCCGGTGAAGAAGATCGGCACCACCGTCGCGTTCGAGCGGGCGATCATCTTCGCCGTGAACAGCCGCCAGCCCGGGTCCATCGGTTGCGAGAAGGGCTTGGCCGAGGTGGAGACGGTGCCGCCCGGGAAGACGCCGACCGCGCCGCCCTTGGACAGGTAGTCGAGCGCCTTGGCGCGGGTGTCGAGGTTGAGCTTCACCGCCTCTTTCGTTTCCTCGAAGGAGATCGGCAGAAGGACGCGGTTCAGTTCCTCGGCCTTGCGGAAGACGCCGTTCGCCAGGATGCGGAAATCGCCGCGCAGGCGTGACAGGATGTTGCCCATCATCAGCCCGTCGAGGATGCCGTAGGGGTGGTTGGCAATCAGGACGAGCGGGCCGTTCGCGGGGATGTGCGACAGGCTGCCGCCGATGACGTCGAGCGTGATGCCGTAGCGTTCCGGGATGACCTGGAAGAAATCGCGGCCCTTGGCGACCTCGCGGTCATAACCTTCGGCGCGGCGGATGAGGCGCAGGCGTCCGGTGGCATTCTCGAGCACGCGTATGACGGTCCGCGCCCCGCGGGATTGCGCCGCCGAGGCATAGCTGATGTCGCGCGTGACCTGTCTTTTCATCCGAGACGTCCCCGAAGGCGCTGCCGCCCTCTACCCGGTTCCGGGCATCATGAATAGCCTTTATGACGGTTCCGTGACCATGCGGAACACGTTCGACGCCTTTCGTCGCGAATTCGCGCCGCATTGAGGACCTGGCGCCGCGAAACCGGGCCGGACAATCGGTCGCGGGTGCCTTGCATATTTGCGTGACGACCCCGAGCTATGTATCAGACGCAAGGCAGCTATCGCGTCCGGGGCATGGCGCAACGGGCTGCGGGGCCGGGCAGGTGTGCGGGGTGACGGCGATGAACGCGATGGACTGGGACAAGCTGCGGATCTTCCATGCGGTCGCGGACGCGGGCAGTCTGACGCATGCGGGCGACAGCCTGAGGCTGTCGCAGTCGGCGGTCAGCCGGCAGATCCGCGCGCTGGAGGAATCGCTCAACACCACGCTGTTCCATCGTCATGCGCGCGGGCTGATCCTGACCGAGCAGGGCGAGCTGTTGTTCGACGCGACGAGCGCGATGATGAAGCGGCTGGACACCGCCGCCGCGCGCATCCGTGACAGCGAGGAAGAGGTGTTCGGCGAGTTGCGCGTGACGACCACGACGGGGTTCGGCACCCTGTGGCTGGCCCCGCGCCTGCCGAAGCTTTACGAGAAATACCCCGACCTGAAGATCGACCTGATGCTGGAAGAGCGGGTGCTGGACCTGCCGATGCGCGAGGCGGATGTAGCGATCCGCATGAAGGAGCCCAGCCAGGCCGACCTGATCCGGCGGCGGCTGATGAACATAAGGATGCGCCTTTACGCCACGCCCGAGTATCTGGCCACGCGCGGCACGCCGAAGCGGCTGCCTGACATCGCGGGGCACCGGCTGATCTGTCAGAATCCCGTGACACCGCAGGTTGCGGCCGGGGCCATGCTGGTGCAGAGTCTGCTGGCCTATGACGTCGCCTCGACGCTGACGGTCAACAACTACTACGGGGTGCTGCAGGGGGTGCTGTCGCATCTGGGCATCGGCGTGCTGCCGGACTATCTGACAGATGATTTTCCCAATCTTGTCAGGGTCTTGCCGGATATTGAATCGGCCGAGGTTCCGGTGTTCCTGGCCTATCCCGAGGAACTGCGGTCCTCGAAGCGGGTGGCGGCGTTCCGTGATTTCGTGACCGAGGAGATCATGGCCTACCGCAAGCGGCAGGTTCCGGAAGCCACAACCTGACGTTGAACTGCGGCATGACGGCAACGCATGGCGGCTATGATGCACGTGCGGCATGATTCGGATTGAATGGTAAGCAGCTTGTTCATAAATCAGGCGTGAGGGCGATGCTGGCATCGTCGGCGTGCCCTCTACCTCCCTGTTGGACTTGGCCGGGCTGATGCTCGGCCTTTTTTTTGGTCTGGGGGCGGTGCTGCCTCAGGCTTCGTCCCGCCGCCGCGCCAGGAAGGCCCGCTCGGCCTCGGTTCCGGACAAGAGCATCGCCTGCGCATAGGCGGCGCGTGCCGCCGGCCCCTGCCCCGCGCGGGACAGAAGTTCGGCCCGGGCGGCGTGGAACGGCTGGTAGCGGGCGAGCGTCTGGGCCAGGGCCTCGGTTTCGTGCAGCGCGGCGGCAAGGTCGCCCGCCTCGGCCCGGGCGACGGCGCGGTTCAGGCGGACGACGTCGGTGGGTTCGTGGGCGTAGAGCGCGTCGTAGAGGTCCGCGATCTGGCTCCAGTCAGTGCGGGCGTGGCTGGGTGCCCGCGCGATCAGGGCGCCGATGGCGGCCTGGATCTGGAAGGGACCGGGACGGTTCAGCGCGACGGCGCGGTCCAAGAGCGAAATGGAGTCGGCGACCATGCCCGCGTTCCAGCGTGTGCGGTCCTGATCGGCGAGGCCAATCATCGCGCCGTCGGGGCCAAGACGCGCGGCAGCGCGGGCGTGCGTGGACAGCATCAGCGACAGAAGGCCCAGCGCCTCGGGTTCAGCCGGGCGGAGGTGGAGGAGAATCCGCGCCAGGTGGATCGCCTCGTCGCAGAGCGCCGCGCGGATCAGGTCATCGCCCGCGGTCGCGGCGTAGCCTTCGTTGAAGACAAGGTAGATCACCCGCAGCACCGACCCCAGCCGCGCATCCCACTGGTCCGGCCCCGGCACGGCATAGGGAATGCCTGCCGCCGCGATCTTGGCCTTGGCGCGGGACAGGCGCTGGCCCATCGTCGGTTCGGTGTCGAGGAAAGCGCGGGCGATTTCGGGTGTGGTCAGGCCGCACAGCGTGCGCAGGGTCAGCGCGACCTGCGATTTCGCGTCCAGCGCCGGATGGCAGCAGGTGAAGATCAGCCGCAGGCGGTCGTCAGGGATTTCGGACATGCTGTCCTCCGGCTCGGCGGACTCGGCCGCTGTCAGCACGGTCAGGTCGGCTTCGCGGTCGGCCCAGCGTCGGCTGCGGCGCAGCCGGTCGATGGCCTTGCGGCGGGCGACGCGCAGGAGCCAGGCAAAGGGCCGGTCGGGCAGGCCGCTGCGCGCCCAGTGGATGAGCGCGCTTTCGACCGCATCGGACAGGCAATCTTCGGCCAGGTCGAAGCTGCGCAGATCGCCGATCAGCGCGGCGAGAAGCCGCCCCCGGTCCGCCCGCAGCATCTGCGACAGATGACGGGCCAGATCGGGGGCGGTGGTCATGGGTGCGGGATCAGGAATAGACCATCACCGGGCGCAGCTCGACCGTGCCCCAGGCGGCAGAGGGGATCTGCGCGGCCCAGGCGACGGCGTCGTCCAGATCCTTGCAGTCTAGCACGTAGAAGCCGCCGAGATATTCCTTGGTGATGGCGAAGGGGCCGTCCATCGTCTCGGTCTTGCCCGCCTTGACCCGGACCGAGGTGGCGGTGTTGACGCCCTGGAGGCCTTCGCCCGCGACCATGACGCCGGCGGCCTTGGCCTTTTCGGTGAAGGCAAAGTAGTCGCCCATCATCTTCTGGAAGCCGGGCGTGCCATAGGCGGGTTCGCGCGCGGGGTCGGTATAGATCAGAGCCATGTATTGCATGTCGAGGTCTCCTTTCGGTGGTTGTGGCGCGGGGTGCGCCGGGTTGGCAAGTGAACTTGGACAGGGCCGGTTCAGCCCTGGCGAAGCAGGATGAGCGCGAGCGCGATGGCCGGGATCAGCGTGGCGATCGAGGTGCCGACGCCGCCGATGACGCGCAGGGGGTGGTTCGGGCGGGCGGTGGTGATTCCGAAGGGGTGGATCAGCCGCGAGGCGATGAGGATCGCCCCGGTGGCATGCAGCCAGGCGGGCGCGGCCCCGGCGGACTCGGCCAGGCCCATCAGGATCAGGATGACGGGCACGTTCTCGGCCAGGTTGCCGTGGCGGCGGATCCATTCAGTCAGGGCGGGCTGCCCGCCGTCGCCGAGCGCGACACCGACGCGGCCGCGCTGGGTCGAGACCGTGACGGACAGCCCGACCATGAGGAGCGCGAGCGGGATCGCGTAGAGGGAGGTGATCGGAAGCGGCATGGGTCTTTGTCCCTTCGTTCGGTTCGTCGTGACCCAAGGACGAACGGTAGCCGCGGATTTCGACAGGGCTGCAAAGACTTTTTCGCAAAGCCTCGCGCCGCCTGCCGCCGCGCATCGCCCGGCCTTTTCCTGACCGCACCCATCCCGTAAGGGATGCCGCAAGGTCCGATGGGGGATAAGCGATGCAGGAACCGACGATCACGCCCGAGCTTGTCGCCGCGCACGGGCTGAAGCCTGACGAGTACGACAGGCTGCTGGGGATCATCGGGCGGGTACCGACGTTCACCGAGCTTGGCATTTTCTCTGCCATGTGGAACGAGCACTGTTCCTACAAGTCGTCGAAGAAGTGGCTGCGTACCCTGCCCACCACGGGGCCGCAGGTGATTCAGGGGCCGGGCGAGAATGCGGGCGTGGTGGATATCGGCGACGGGCTGGCGGTGATCTTCAAGATGGAGAGCCACAACCACCCGAGTTACATCGAGCCCTATCAGGGTGCCGCGACCGGCGTGGGGGGCATCCTGCGTGACGTCTTCACCATGGGTGCGCGGCCGGTGGCGGCGATGAACGCGCTGTCGTTCGGGGAGCCGTCGCATCCCAAGACCAAGGCGCTTGTGAAAGGCGTCGTCGAGGGCGTGGGCGGCTACGGCAATGCCTTCGGCGTGCCCACCGTGGGCGGCGAGGTGCGGTTCCACCGCAGTTACAACGGCAACTGTCTGGTCAACGCCTTTGCGGCCGGGATCGCGCGGACGGATGCGATCTTCTATTCCAAAGCCTCGGGCGTGGGCATGCCGGTCGTCTACCTCGGCGCCAAGACGGGGCGCGATGGCGTGGGCGGGGCGACGATGGCCAGTGCCGAGTTCGACGACACCATCGAGGAAAAGCGGCCCACCGTGCAGGTGGGCGACCCCTTCACCGAAAAGCGGCTTCTGGAGGCGTGCCTGGAGCTGATGGCGTCCGGCGCGGTCATTTCCATTCAGGACATGGGCGCGGCGGGGCTGACCTGTTCGGCGGTCGAGATGGGGGACAAGGGGGACCTCGGGATACGGCTGGACCTGGACCGGGTGCCGGTGCGCGAAACCGGCATGACGGCCTATGAGATGATGCTGTCGGAATCGCAGGAACGGATGCTGATGGTCCTGAAGCCCGAGAAAGAGGGCGAGGCCAAGGCGATCTTCGACAAGTGGGACCTCGACTTCGCGGTGGTGGGCGAGACGATCCCCGAGGATCGGTTCCTGATCGTCCATCAGGGTCAGGTGAAGGCGGACCTGCCGCTGAAGGCCCTGTCAGGGAACGCGCCCGAGTATGACCGGCCCTGGGTGCCGACCCCTGCCCCGACGCCCCTGGGCGCGGTGCCGGAGATCGGGCCCATCGACGCGTTGAAGGCGCTGATCGGGTCGCCGTCCTATGCGCAGAAGGCCTGGGTGTGGGAGCAGTATGACAGCCAGGTCATGGCCGATACGCTGGCTTCGCCCGGCGCGGGGGCGGGGGTGATCCGCGTGCATGGGACCGGCAAGGCCTTGGCCTTCACGTCGGACGTGACGCCCCGCTATGTCGCGGCGAACCCGGTGATGGGCGGGCGGCAGGCGGTGGCCGAGGCCTGGCGGAACCTTGTGGCGGCGGGCGCGCGGCCGCTCGCCGCAACCGACAACCTCAACTTCGGCAACCCGGAAAAGCCTGCGGTCATGGGGCAGCTTGTCGGGGCGATCCAGGGGATCGGCGAGGCCTGCCGGGCGCTCGACTTCCCCATCGTGTCGGGGAACGTGAGCCTTTACAACGAGACGGACGGCCGCGCGATCCTGCCGACGCCCACCATTGGCGGCGTCGGGCTGATCGCGGAGGCAGGCGACCGCATTGCGGGTCGCCCGCGCGCGGGTGATCTGGCGGTGCTCGTTGGCGTCACGAAGGGGCATCTGGGGCAGTCGGCGCTGCTGGCCGAGGCGTTCGGGATCGAGGCGGGGGATGCGCCGCCGGTCGATCTGGCGGCCGAGCGCGCGCATGGGGAATTCATCCTGGCCACCCGCCGCCTGATCCGCGCCTGCGCGGATTTGTCGGACGGGGGCCTCGCGCTTGCCGCGTTCGAGATGGCCGAGGGCGCGGGGATGGGCGTGGTGCTGGAGGCGGGCGATATCCCGACGCTTTTCGGGGAGGATCAGGGTCGCTATCTGCTGGCCGTCGATCCTTCCGATCTGGCCCTGCTGGAACGCTCGGCGGCGGCGGCGGGGGTGCCTGTCGCGGTTGTCGGCCGGTTCGGCGGCGGGGCGGTCACGTTCGGCAAGGCCTCGGCCCCGCTGGCTGACCTGTCGGCGCTGTATCGCCGCGCCTTTGCCGGGGCGGTGGGATGATCGCCGGGGTTCGGCTTGCCGCGCTGGCGGCAGGGCTGGTCTTTTGCGTAACCTTTCTGCCCGCGCCTGCCCGCGCGGGGTGTCTGATCTTCTGCCCGGCGAACGACGAGGTGCGCCCCTTCCGCGCAAGACGCGCTTTCGAACGCGTGCTTGGCCAGCCGCTGCCGGACGGCGTAGGTGTCGAAGGCATGATCGACGGCGGCTTTCAGGACCGCTTCATCCAGGTCAAACTCAAGGCCACGGACGAAGGTCTTTCGCGCCTCCTTGGCATTCTGAAGGTGGACCCGGCATCTTTCGGCCCGATGGGCGACCGTCAGACCACGATCTCACCCGCAATGTGGTGGGACATCGACACCCGGACGGACCTTGTGGGGGCGGATGCGACGCTGGACGGATTTCCCTATGCGTTTGTCGCGCGGGCCAGCCCTGATGCCAACCCGATCCGTCCGCCCGACGCCCCGAGGGAGTGGCTGATCTACATCCTTGCGTTCCAGACCTGACGGCGCACCGCCCCGCCCGGCAGCCTTGCGGCCACGCGGCTGCGGGCCTACATTCCCGGCAGGCAGCCGAAGGACCCCGACCGCCCCATGCCGATGGAAATGCAGGACATCGAAAACCTGATACGCGCCGCCTTTCCGAAGGCGAAGATCACGGTCACTGACACGGTGGGCGACGGCAACCACTGGGCGGCCGAGGTGATCGACGAAAGCTTCCGGGGGATGAACCGGGTGCAGCAGCAGCGGGCGGTCTATGCCAGCCTGAAGGGCAAGATGGACGGGCCGAACGGCGAGTTGCATGCATTGGCGTTGACGACCAAGGCCCCTGACTAGGCCTTTCGGGAAAGGGCGGCGACGGCGTGGTGAAGCTGCTTCTTCTTCTGCTGGCGGGGGTCGTGTTCCTGATGGCGCGCGGCCCGGAGGCGTTTCGCCGGGCGGGCCTGCGGATCGGGCGGCATGATCCGGCCTATCTGGCTGGGCGCGGGCTGGTGCGGCGCGCCGATGCGATGCGCCGCGAGCAGGAGGCGAAGGTCACGCGGTACCTGTCGTTCCTGGAGGATGACGACAACCTGACCGGACCCCACTTGACAAAGCCCGGCGCGGGACAGAGTTCAGATGCCAAGCTGCCGCCCCCGGATGCACGTGCGCAGAAGGATCGGCCAGACCGGAGACCCAAGACATGACCGCCATCGACAAGATCCGCGATACCGTAACCGGCAATGACGTGGTGCTGTACATGAAGGGCACCAAGATGATGCCGCAGTGCGGCTTTTCCTCGCGCGTGGCCGGGGTGCTGAACTATCTGGGCGTGGACTATGTGGACGTGAACGTCCTGGCCGACGCCGATATCCGGCAGGGCATCAAGGATTTCAGCGACTGGCCGACGATCCCGCAGCTGTATGTGAAGGGCGAGTTCGTGGGTGGCTGCGACATCGTCACCGAGATGACGCTGTCGGGCGAGCTGGACCAGCTGTTCGACCAGAAGGGCGTTCCTTACGACAAGGCCGCCGCCGACAAGATCCGCGAAGCGAACGCCTGAGCGGACGGCGTTCGCGGGACGCTGGCAGGGGCACTCTTGCACGGGCACTGCCGGGACCAGCAGCCGGGCGGGTCAGTTCTTGGAGCGGCGCTCGATTTCGGCCGCAATGGCCTCGGCGCGTTCGGCAACCTCGGCATAGGCCTGGATCACGGCGCGCGGCAGGACGGGAACCTCGACCCGGTTCTGCGACGAGCGCGCGCGCTCGAGCGCGTGTTCGGCCATCAGCGCGCGTTCTTCGGCGATGCGGAGCTGATCCTCGAGCCCGGCGGCCTTGTCGGCCAGCATGAGCCCGGCCATCAGCAGCATCCGGACTTCGGGCATCCTGCCCATCTGGCCGACCAGTGCGGTCGCCTCGGCGTTCAGCATTTCGGCGGCCGCGCGCAGGAAATGTTCCTCGCCTTCCTGGCAGGCCACATCGAAGTCGCGTCCACCCACGACGATACGCACCTCGGCCATCACGCAACCTCGCCGATGAGGGGTTTCAGTTCGGACAGGATTTCGTCCAGTTCCGCCATCTCGGCCGCGCGGGCGGCGCGGAGCGCGTCAAGCTCGGACGCCATCGCGCGGTCGATCACCATCCCGTCGGCGCGGCCCGATTGCGCGGCCGTACTGAGCATCCGGTTGGTCTCGGTCAGGTCGGCGTTCACCCGGCGCTGGCGCGCCAGTTCGCGGCCCTGCGCGTCAAGCTGCTGGGTCAGGCGCGCGACGTTGCGTTCCAGCGCGGCGATGACCGTTTCCTGCTTTTCGCGGATCGCGCGGACGCGTTCGGTCAGCTGGGCGTTGGTCGTGCGTTCGGCATCGAGCGCCTCTTCCAGCGCGCGGACGGCTCCGGCATCGCGTCCGTCGGTTCCCGCATCGGGGACAAAGGGTGCCTGGGCCGTGGCCAGACCCGTCGAGATCCGTTCGAACGCCGCGAAGATGCGCCGACCGAGTTCCTCGATTTCATCCACGTTCCGTCCCCCTGGTGCAGCGATCCGCGTCGCGCTTATCCGGTGTTTCTGTGATGCGCCCCGCGGGGGGGCGAATCGTTTGCGTTCCAATGTGACAGGATCATAGCCCAATCGCGGCGGCCACTTCTTCCCCAAAACCTGACCCGGGGTCAGGACCGGCGGAGGACCGCGCTTGCACTTCGGCGGGTGGCTGGTATCTAGCGGACCGATATTCGTCAGGGCGCTTGAGGAGGATCACGACTTGGACATCGCCACGCTGAGGCAGAAGCACCCCGCGCACTGGCAGAAGGCCGCCGCCCTGAGGATGCTGGCCATCGACGCGGTGCAGGCCGCGAATTCGGGCCATCCGGGGATGCCGATGGGCATGGCGGATGTGGCGACGGTGCTGTTTTCGAACCACCTGAAGTTCGACGCCGCCGACCCGCACTGGGCCGACCGCGACCGGTTCATCCTGTCGGCGGGGCACGGGTCGATGCTGCTTTATGGTCTTTTGTACCTGACGGGCTATGGCGACATGACGCTCGACCAGGTGAAGGCCTTCCGCCAGTGGGGGTCGATCACGGCGGGGCACCCGGAATATGGCCATGCGAGCGGGATCGAGACGACGACCGGCCCCTTGGGGCAAGGGATCGCCACGTCCGTCGGGTTCGCCATCGCCGAGGAGTCGATGCGTGCGCGGTGGGGCGCGAAGATCGTCGATCACCGCACCTGGGTGATCGCGGGCGACGGCTGCCTGATGGAAGGGATCAGCCACGAGGCCATCGGCCTTGCGGGGATGCAGCGGCTGAAGAACCTGATTGTCCTGTGGGACAACAACAACATCTCGATCGACGGGAAGGTGTCGCTGAGCGACATCACCGACCAGCGCAAGCGGTTCGAGGCGGCGGGCTGGAAGGTGCTGCATTGCGACGGCCACGACCCCGAGGACATCGACCGGGCGCTGACCGAGGCGAAAACGTCCGACCGCCCGGTCATGGTCGATTGCAAGACGCATATCGGCTACGGCAGTCCGAAGAAGCAGGACACCAAGGACGCGCACGGATCGCCCCTTGGCCCCGACGAGATCGCCAAGGTGCGCGAAATCTACGGCTGGTCCCATGCGCCCTTCGTGATCCCGAACGAGATCATCAGCGACTGGCGTGCGACCGGGTCGCGCGGGGCGGATGCGCGGGCGGCGTGGCAGGACCGGCTGGCGGCGCTGTCGCCCGCCAAGCGGGCCGAGTTCGTGCGGCAGATGACGCTGGGCGTGTCGAAGAAGCTGGCAGGCGCGATCAAGGCGGTGAAGGCCGCGCAGGTGGCCAATCCGCAGAAGGTGGCCACGCGGAAGGCGTCGGAGATCGTGCTGGAGGCGGTAAACGCGGCGATCCCGGAGACCATCGGGGGGTCGGCGGACCTGACGGGTTCGAACAACACCAAGACGCCCACGCTGGGGGTATTCGATCCTGCGAACCGCAAGGGCCGCTACATCCACTACGGCATCCGCGAGCATGGCATGGCGGCGGCGATGAACGGGTTGGCGCTGCATGGGGGGGTGCGGGCCTATGGCGGCACGTTCATGTGCTTTACCGACTATGCGCGGGGCGCGATGCGGCTGTCGGCGCTGATGGGGGTGCCCGCCGTCTATGTGATGACGCATGACTCGATCGGCCTGGGCGAGGACGGGCCGACGCACCAGCCGGTCGAGCATCTGGCGATCAGCCGCGCGACGCCGAACACCTGGGTTTTCCGTCCGGCGGATGTGGTGGAGACGGCCGAGGCCTGGGAGCTGGCGCTGACCAGCGACCGGACGCCCTCGGTCCTGGCGCTGTCGCGGCAGAACCTGGCGCCGGTGCGGACGGTGGCCACGTCGAAGAACCTGAGCGCGCAGGGGGCCTATGTGCTGGCCGAGGCGACGGGGGCTCGGAAGGCGATCCTGATGGCGTCGGGGTCCGAGGTCGAGATCGCGCTGAAGGCGCGTGGGCTGCTGGAAGCCAAGGGGATCGGCACGCGCGTCGTGTCGGTGCCCTGCATGGAGCTGTTCGCGGCCCAGCCTGAAGCCTACCGGAAGAAGGTTCTGCCCGCAGGCCCCGTCCGCGTGGCGGTCGAGGCGGCGGCGCGGATGCCGTGGGACCGCTGGCTCTCAGGCGAACGCGGGCGCGACGGGAAGGCGGCCTTCGTGGGCATGACGGGCTTTGGGCATTCCGCCCCGGCGGAGCGCATCTACGCGGAGCTGGGGATCACGCCGGAAGGCGTGGCGGCCGCGGCCGAGGCGTTGCTGTAGGCGGAGAGCGCCGGGGGCTGTCTGACCCCCGATCTTTCGGAAGAAGGCCGGGGGGCTGTCTGCCCCCCGGTCGCCATCGGACCTTGAACCGATGGCGGTCCAATGGCGACCCCCCCGAGGATATTTTCGGACAAGAGATGTCAGGCAGGGTTCTGATGGGTGCGGCGCGGCGCGGGCACCCTAGTGGGTGGCCTTCTGACGCGTGAAGAGGGCAAAGACCGGCGCGATCAGCCACTTGGCGGCCGGGATCAGCGCAAGACCCAGCGCCAGCCCCGCGACAAGGCCCGCCGCTGCGCCGACCAGCCATTCGGTGAACGCCTCCAGCGTCGGGGGCACGGCATGGGCGGCGCTGGTGGCCCAATCGTGGACCAGGTGGGCGGGCATGGGCCAGCCCAGCACCTCGGCCTCGTGGATCACGATGGACCCGCCGACCCACAACATCGCGGCGGTGCCAACCGTTGACAGGACCGTCAGCAGCCGGGGCATGCCCAGGACCAGGCCCCGGCCCGCCGCGCGGCCTGCGCGGGTGCGCGCGGATTTGGCGACATGCAGGCCGACATCGTCCATCTTCACGATGACCGCGACCGCCCCATAGACCAGTGCTGTGATCGCGATACCTACGACGGCGAGCGTGACGGCCTCGGTCAAAAGGGTGCTTTCGGGGATCGCGGCAAGCGCGATGGTCATGATCTCGGCCGACAGGATGAAGTCGGTCTTGATCGCGCCGCGGGCCTTTTCCTCTTCCAGGTGGGCGGGGTCGTCCACGGAATCGTCGGCCCCATGCCCCTCGCCATGACCGAAGAGCGCGTGCCAGACCTTTTCGGCCCCTTCGAAGCAGAGATAGGCGCCGCCCACGAGCAGAAGCGGCGCGATGGCCCAGGGTGCCAGGTTTTCGAGCAGAAGCGCGAGCGGCAGGAGGATCACGAGCTTGTTGAAGAGCGACCCCTTGGCGATCCGCCAGATCACCGGCAATTCGCGGTCGGCGGAGAAGCCGTGGACGTAGCGGGGCGTGACGGCGGTGTCGTCGATCACGACGCCCACGGCCTTGGTTCCGGCCTTGACCGAGGCGGCGGCGATGTCGTCCACCGAGGCCGCCGCGACCTTGGCGATGGCCGCCACGTCGTCGAGAAGGGAGAGAAGTCCGCTCATGATGCCCCGACCGTTGCCTGCCGCCCGCGAACCCTAGCCCGCCGCCCGGCGGGGGCAATAGCCGCTGGCCTTCCCGGCGGGCTTCGCTATCGTCGGTGCGCCCACCTGCCGGGATAACGCGCGCCATGACCAACCGCATCGCCCTTGCCCTTGCCGCGATTCTGGCCGTGCTGATCGGCGCGGATCTGTGGGCGGACAAGGGGGCCGTGCTGCTGTTCCTGGCCAGGAAGCTGTTCGCGTTCCTGGACTACATCGCCTTCTGGCGCTGACCGCGGGGGCGGCGGAGCGCGGACGGTTGACGCCGCGGCGGAAACCTGTTGAGTGCGCCTCGGGTTCCTTTGCACTCTCGGGAGACATGGGTCATGGCCGTCAAGGTTGCAATCAACGGGTTCGGACGGATCGGGCGGAACGTGCTGCGCGCCATCGTGGAATCGGGGCGCACGGACATCGAGGTCGTGGCGATCAACGACCTGGGCCCGGTCGAGACCAACGCGCATCTGCTGCGCTATGACAGCGTGCATGGCCGCTTTCCGGCGACCGTCACGGTCAAGGGCAGCACCATCGACGTGGGCCGCGGGCCGATGGAGGTGAGCGCGATCAAGAACCCGGCCGACCTGCCCTGGGGCGGTGTCGATATCGTGATGGAATGCACCGGCATCTTCACCAGCAAGGAAAAGTGCCTGCCGCATCTGGAGAACGGGTCGAAACGCGTGCTGATCTCGGCCCCCGGCGACGGGGCGGACAAGACCATCGTCTATGGCGTGAACCACGACACGCTGACCAAGGACGACATCGTCGTGTCGAACGCGTCCTGCACCACGAACTGCCTGGTGCCGGTGGCCAAGGTGCTGCACGACGCCATCGGGATCGAGCGCGGGATGATGACCACGATCCACAGCTATACCGGCGATCAGCCGACGCTGGACACCATGCACAAGGACCTCTACCGCGCCCGCGCGGCGGCGCTGAGCATGATCCCGACCTCGACCGGTGCCGCGAAGGCCGTGGGGCTGGTGCTGCCGGGGCTGAAGGGGAAGCTGGACGGCATCTCGATCCGCGTGCCCACGCCGAACGTGTCGGTGGTGGACCTGAAGTTCGTGGCCAGCCGCGCGACGACTGCCGAGGAAGTGAACGCCGCGATCAAGGCCGCGTCCGAGGCGGGGCCGCTGAAGGGCATCCTTGGCTACACGACCGAGAAGCTGGTGTCGTCGGACTTCAACCACGACCCGCATTCGTCGATCTTCCACATGGACCAGACCAAGGTGATGGACGGTACCTTCGTGTCGATCCTGTCGTGGTATGACAACGAATGGGGCTTCTCGAACCGGATGAGCGACACGGCCGTCGCGATGGGCAAGCTGATCTGAGGCGGCCTTTCCAGGACGGACGGCACAGGCGGGCACCTTCGGGTGCCCGTTTTCTTTTACCAAGCCATGCACAGGGCGCATGGCGGCTTGCCCGGCGTGGCGGTTGTTTGCGCTAACGGAATCCCCATTTTTTGCGGTGCGGCAGGAGAGCCATACCGGCCCCCGCCGCCGCTGACACGGAAAGGATACGACCATGATCTCGATCTTCGACAAGCTCGCGCTGCGCATCCGCAAACATGCGGAATACCGCCGCACGGTCGACGCGATCGAAAGGCTGCCGCTGGATGTGGCGCTGGACCTTGACCTTTTCCCGGGCGATGCCCGGGCCATCGCGCGCCGCGCGGTCTATGGCCACTGAGCCGGACAGCCCGGCGCGTGCCAGAAAGACACGGAGCCTTCGCGGCCCGTCCGGGACAGCCCCGGGCGGGCCGCCGCGTCTAAAGGGTGTGTGCCGCGCCTAGCGGAGCCTTTGGGCTAGCCGCGGCAGGACCGAGGGCGGCACGAAGCTGGACACATCGCCCCCCAGCCGGGCGATTTCCTTGACCAGTTTCGATGCGATGGCCTGGCGTTTCACGTCGGCCATGAGGAACACCGTCTCGATCGAGGCGTCGAGCGCGCGGTTCATGCCGACCATCTGGAATTCGTACTCGAAATCGGCGACCGCGCGCAGGCCGCGGACGATCACCTTCGCGCCGACGTCGCGGGCGCAGTCGATCAGCAGGTTCTCGAATGGATGGACGATGATTTCGCCGTTCGTGCGGGCACGGATGCCGGCGCATTCGTCCTCGATCATCGCCACGCGTTCTTCCAGGCTGAACAGGGGGCCCTTGTCGCGGTTGATCGCGACGCCGATGACCAGACGGTCCACCAGCGCCATCGCCCGCCCGATGATGTCGATATGGCCGAGCGTCAGGGGATCGAACGTCCCCGGGTAAAGTCCGATGCGCATCCGTTCCCTCCTGACCGAGACGGCACAGCCGGGTGCAGGACAACAGGAACCGGCTGGCCTTGGCAACCCCTGCCCGCGGCGCGGCAGGGGTCAGGGGCGGGGGCGGGGTGTCAGCTGCCCATGATCATGCCGGTCAGGGCCTCGGCCTCCATCGCGAGTTCCGACAGGCGCGCCTTGACCACGTCGCCGATGGAAATGAGGCCCACCATCTGCCCGCCCACGACCACCGGCATGTGGCGGAAGCGGCCGTCGGTCATGCGGCCCAGCACAGCGTCGGCGCGGTCTTCGGGGGTGCAGGTGACGAGCGTGCGGGTCATCAGCTGATCGACGCGGTCGTTCAGGACCGCGCCGCCGCGTTTGCCCAGTTCGCGGACGATATCGCGTTCGGACAGGATGCCGTCGGCGCGGGTGCCGTCCTGCGACACGATCACCGCGCCGATGCGCATGGAAGAGAGCATCTCGGCCGCCGCTGCGACGGTCGCGCCGGGCTTGACCGTCACGACGCCGCCCGAGCCCTTGGATTTCAGGATCTGGGATACGGAAATCACGCGAACCTCCCTTTGTCACGTGCCTTCGTGGGGGAAGGGTCGGCCCTTGGAGGGCCGGGTGTCAAGGAAAACCGCCCCGGACGGCGTGCGCGGGCGGTTCAGACCAGCCCTTCCAGCCGCGCGATCTCGGCCCGCAGGCCTGCGAGCAGCATCGCGGTGAAGCGGTTCATGCGTTCCACCCGGCGGTCGTCGGCATGGCGGATCAGCCAGAAAGCGCGCGACAGGGCGAAGGCGTCGCGCAGGATCGGGACCACGGCGGGGTCGGAGGGGATGGCGAAGTCATGCACGATGCCGATGCCCGCCCCGGTACGGACCCAGTTGAACTGCACTGACACCGAGTTCGACGCGAGCGGCACCGCCTCGGCCCCGACCTCGGCGAGGTAGTCGAGTTCCTTGTCGAAGATCATGTCGGGGATATAGCCGATGACCCGGCGGCCGCGCAGGTCGGCCAGCGTGGCGGGCGTGCCGTGCCGGTCGAGGTAGGCGCGGGCGGCGGCCAGGTGCAGGCGGTAGTCGGCGATCTTCTGGACGCTGAGGCGGCCTGTCGCGGGGGGCGAGACGGCGATGGCGAGGTCGGCCTCGCGCCGGGACAGGTTGAAGACGCGGGGGAGTGCCACGATCTGGATTTCAAGGCCGGGGTTGGCGTCGAGGATCGCGGCGCAGACCTGCGGCAGAAGGTAGTTGGCGCAGCCGTCGGGCGCGCCGATGCGAATCTGGCCGGAAAGGCCGCCCCCTGCCCCTTCGGCCAGTTCCTCGGCCCCGCGCTGCACCGCCTGTTCGGCGGCCTCGGCGTGGGACATGAGGCGCTGCCCGGCCTCGGTGATGGCGTAGCCCTGCGGCGAGCGGGCGAAAAGGGTGGTGCCGAGCGCCTCTTCCAGCCGGGCGACGCGGCGGCCCACGGTGGCGGGGTCGACGCGCAGGACCTTGCCCGCGGCCGACAGGCTTTCGGTGCGCGCCACGGCAAGAAACAGGCGCAGGTCATCCCAATCCGGCTGGCGCATGTTGCGCAGCTTTGCCGTCAGTCTTGCAGAATTGCAAGGCGCGTTTGCCAAACTTGGCCTTCTGCCGCCAAAACTGCAATGCTATGTCCGATGCGAACAAGGGAGGATCGCATGCAGGACATCGGCCACTGGATCAACGGCAAGCGCGTCGCGGGAAGCTCGGGGCGGTTTGCGGATGTGTTCAACCCCGCGACGGGCGAGGTGCAGGCGCGCGTGGCGCTGGCCACGAAGGGTGAGTTGGACGCCGCCGTGGCCGAAGCGGCCAAGGCTCAGGTGGCGTGGGGTGCCACGAACCCGCAGCGGCGGGCGCGCGTGATGATGGCCTTCGGCGCGCTGATCAACGCGAACATGGAGAAGCTGGCCGAGTTGGTTGCCCGCGAGCATGGCAAGACCCTGCCCGACGCGAAGGGTGACGTGCAGCGGGGGCTGGAGGTGGTCGAGGTCTGCATGGGTGCGCCAGCGCTGCTAAAAGGCGAATACACCGACAGCGCCGGGCCGGGGATCGACCTTTATTCCATGCGTCAGCCGCTGGGCGTCGTGGCGGGCATCACGCCCTTCAACTTCCCCGCGATGATCCCGCTGTGGAAGATGGCCCCTGCCCTGTCGGCGGGCAATGCGATGGTGCTGAAGCCCAGCGAACGCTGCCCCTCGACCTCGCTGTTCCTTGCGGAACTGCTGAAGGAAGCGGGCCTGCCCGATGGCGTCCTTCAGGTCGTGAACGGCGACAAGGAGGCGGTGGACGCGATCCTGGACAACGAAGTGATCCAGGCGGTGGGCTTCGTCGGGTCCACCCCCATCGCCCAGTACATCTACGCCCGCGCCACGGCGACCGGCAAACGCGCCCAGTGCTTTGGCGGGGCGAAAAACCACATGATCGTGATGCCCGACGCCGACATGGACAAGGCGGCGGATGCGCTGATCGGGGCGGGGTACGGCGCGGCGGGGGAACGCTGCATGGCGATTTCGGTCGCGGTGCCGGTGGGCGATGCCACGGCGGATGCGCTGATCGAGCGGCTGGTGCCGCGGATCGAGAAGCTGAAGGTCGGGCCCTACACCGCAGGGAATGACGTGGACTTCGGGCCCTTGGTCACCAAGGCCGCGCAGGTGCGCGTGAAGGGGCTGATCGACAAGGGCGTCGAGGAAGGCGCGACGCTGGTCGTGGATGGCCGGAACTTCAAGCTGCAGGGCTACGAGAATGGGTTCTTCGTGGGCCCGACCCTGTTCGACAACGTCACGAAGGACATGGAGATCTACAAGCAGGAGATCTTCGGGCCCGTGCTGAGCCAGGTGCGCGCGCCGTCCTATGAGGATGCGCTGAAGCTGACGATGGACAACGAATACGGCAACGGCACCGCGATCTTCACCTCGGACGGCGACACTGCGCGCGACTTCGCGAGCCGGGTGAACGTGGGCATGGTGGGGATCAACTTCCCGATCCCGGTGCCGCTGTCCTACTACACCTTCGGTGGCTGGAAGAAGTCGTCCTTCGGCGACCTGAACCAGTACGGGCCGGACGCGTTCCGGTTCTATACCCGGACGAAGACGGTGACGGCGCGGTGGTTCAGCGGCATCAAGGAAGGGGCCGCGCTGAACTTCAAGCCGATGGAGTGAGGGCGGACAGGACCTGATTTTTGGGGGGCGGTGCGCGCGGCGTGCCGCCCCCTTTCGCATCCGCCCTTGCCGGACAGCGCGCGTCTGCCCATGCTGGACCGGCCCGCCCTGCACGGACACGACCGATGACCGACTGGACCCGCGATGCGCCGTCCCTGGCCCCGATTGACCCCGTGGCGCGGCGGAAGCTCGCCGGGCTGGTGCCGGTGACGATCCCCCGTGGCTATGTGATGTTCCAGCCGGGCGACGCGGCGCGGGGGTTCGTGTTCGTCCTGTCGGGGCGGATCGACGTGTTCCTGGTCGGGCCATCGGGGCGGGACATCCTTCTGTATCCCGTCGCCCCCGGCGACTGCTGCATCCAGTCGACGCTGGGCCTGCTGGGGGGCGCGGCCTATTCGGCCGAGGCGGTGGCGGCGACCGACTGCCGCGCGGTGCTGGTGCCGCGCGAGATGTTCCTGGACCTGATGGACAGCTCGCCCGCCTTCCGCACGGGCGTCTTCGCGGCCTTCGCGGGCCGGATGCAGGACATAATGCATCTGGTCGAACGGGTGACGTTCCAGCGCATCGACAGCCGCCTTGCCGGGGCCTTGCTGGCACTGGACGGGGGTGGAACGGTTGCGGCGACGCATGCGGACCTCGCCAGTCGGATCGGATCGGCGCGCGAAGTGGTGTCGCGGCGGCTGGAGGCGATGGCGCGTGCGGGGCTGGTGGCCACCGAACGGGGCGCGGTGCGTCTGACCGACCCGACCGGCCTGCGGCGCCTTGCCGCGGAAGACGGGCTTGGTGACGAGGTCACAGACCGCGCGTGACGCCCGGACCGATACTGGCCCTGCCGATGCCCGACGGGGGCATCACGGGACCAGCATCGAAGGAGATAAGACCATGTTCGCAACCAATGTGGGCGGGATCGACCGCGCGCTGCGCATCATCGTGGGGCTGGCGCTTCTGGCGTGGTTCTTCATGGGTCAGGGCGAGGGGGCGCTGAGCTGGCTCAAGCTGATCGGGGTCGTGCCGCTGGCCACGGGCCTGTTCGGCACCTGCCCGGTCTATTCGCTGCTGGGGCTGTCCACCCGCCCGATGAAGGGGGCCTGATGCGGACGCCGGGGCCGTCCATGCCCCGACCCATCGACACCGGCGGCGGCGGGGTCGCGCGCCCCGCCCGCAATCACTTCGCGTCGAGTGCCGCGTAGTCCTTGGTGAAGCCCTTCAGCGAGGCCTTCGCTTTCAGGGCCGCGCCGCCTTCGTCCGAGACGCGGATCTTGGCGTTGCGGCCCTTCTGGAAGCTTTCGATCAGGTGGTCGAATTCGGGCGTTCCGCCCGCCACGGTGAACTTGCAGCGGTTGCCCTTGTCGCCCGCGGTGCAGTCGTCGGCGGTCAGCTGGTGCGAGAACAGCGGCACGCCGCCCTTGTCCACCGTCACCGAGACGGTCGAGCCCGGGCCGCCTGCGCCCTGAGAGAACACGGTCAGCGCCTTCGGCCCCGCCTTGTCCTTGCCGAAGATCAGCGTGACGCGCGGGCCTTCGGAGCCGAACTTGACCTCGAGCGCCTGGGCCGTGGTGGCGATGGTCAGGGCCGCCGCGGCGGCGAGCGCGAGGCGTGCGGAGTTGCGGAACGAAAGCATCGGATATCCCCCCATGAATGCAGTCTGGCGAGGATGGTTACCGGTGGCGCGCAACAGATTTGTTGCAACCGGGCGGTGACGACGCGGAAAGGCCAGGGCGTTTCGGCCCCGGCCCGTTCCTTCGCCTCATCGAAGGGCTTTGAACCGATCTGGCCCGGTCAGGCGCGCTTGCGTCGCCGGATCGCAGCCAGCCCGCCAAGGCCGCCCGCCAGCAGCAGACCCGCCGCGGGCAGCGGAACCGGCGCCGGTTCGTCCGGCACGGTCACGGTCAAGCCGGTCAGCTTGAAGGCCGAGGTCAGGATCACCGGACGGCATTTGCAGAACCAGCCCCAGCCGAAGCACTGCTGGGTCAGCGTCTCGCCCGCGCCGACGCCGAAGGACGTGCCCAGCGCCGAGGCGAGCGTGACGACCGGCGACACGGCGGAGTGCGAGACCTGCGTGCCGTTGGCGTAGAAGTCGAAGGTGTCACCCTTGTCCACCAGGTTGAACATCAGCTGCGTGATCGACACGGCCTTCGAGAATGTGAAGGTCACAAGGTCGTTCAGGCCGTAGCTGTCGATCTGGTGGTCCGAGCCGAAGCACCAGCCCCGGAACGTGCAGTCAGAGGCGCTTTTCATGCCAAGGCCCCAGCCCGCCCAGGTGGCGACCTTGCCTTTGCCGCCCGTCGTGTCGCCGCCCGTCACAGTCAGCGTGACGCCGCCCGAGGTATAGGTCAGTGCATCGACCCAGCCGCCCGAGTTCGCCGCCGAGAAGTCGAAGGTCACCGTCGCGGCCTGAGCCGAGGCCGCAAGGCCAAGCGCGGCGATAATGCCAAGCGCCGCCGATCTGATCGTCATCATTCACCCCTTACCATCGCCGCGCGGTCTTGCAGGCGCGCGGGCGTCACCCGTTTCCGGCCGGCGGCCCCACCCTGCCGCCGGCGCACCGGACAGCCCCGGTCTGACGGATGGGGTACCGTTCGCCACGGAAAACACAAGATTTTGCCACGGTTTACCTTGTGAGGGCGGACAGTTTGCCGCTGAGCCCGCTATCGTTGGTGCCCCCGAAACGACGGGGCACCGCAGGGGGGCAATCGGGCGGCTGCGATGGTGGCCCGGCTATTCGGCCGCCACGCGCCGGGTGCCCGGCTTGAGCAGCGGGCGCAGATAGCGCCCGGTATGGCTGCCCTCGACCTTGGCGATGTCCTCGGGCGTGCCCGTCGCCACGATCTGGCCGCCGCCGTCCCCGCCTTCGGGGCCGATGTCGATGACCCAGTCGGCGGTCTTCACCACGTCGAGGTTGTGTTCGATCACGACGACGGTGTTGCCCTGTTCGACAAGGGCGTGCAGGACTTCGAGGAGTTTCTTCGTGTCTTCGAAATGCAGGCCGGTCGTCGGTTCGTCGAGGATGTAGAGCGTGCGGCCCGTCGCGCGGCGGCTGAGTTCCTTGCTGAGCTTGACCCGCTGCGCTTCGCCGCCCGAGAGCGTCGTCGCCTGCTGGCCGACCTTGATGTAGCCAAGGCCCACTTCGACCAGCGCGTCCATCTTTTCGCGGATCGCGGGGACGGCCTGGAAGAAGCCCTGGGCGTCTTCGACCGTCATGTCAAGAACGTCGGATATGCTCTTGCCCTTGAAGCGGATTTCCAGCGTCTCGCGGTTGTAGCGGTGGCCCTTGCACGTCTCGCAGGTCACGTAGACGTCGGGCAGGAAGTGCATCTCGATCTTGATGACGCCGTCGCCCTGGCAGGCCTCGCACCGGCCGCCCTTGACGTTGAAACTGAAGCGGCCGGGCTGGTAGCCGCGGGCCTTCGCCTCGGGCAGGCCGGCATACCAGTCGCGGATCGGCCCGAAGGCACCGGTGTAGGTGGCGGGGTTCGACCGGGGCGTGCGTCCGATGGGGCGCTGGTCGATGTCGATGACCTTGTCGAGGTGTTCGAACCCCTTGATCGTGTCGCAGGGCGCAGGTGTCTCGCGCGCGCCGTTCAGGCGGGTGGCGGCGGTCTTGAACAGGGTCTCGATCGTCAGGGTGGACTTGCCGCCGCCCGAGACGCCGGTGACGCAGACGAACTTGCCCAGGGGAAACTCGGCGGTGACGCCTTTGAGGTTGTTCCCCGTCGCGTTCACCACCGTCAGCGACTTGCCTGATCCGGCGCGGCGCGCCTTGGGCACCGGGATCGCGCGTGTGCCCGCCAGATATTGCCCCGTGATCGAGGCCGCGTCGGCAGCGATGTCGCCCGGCGTGCCGTGGCTGACGACCTGGCCCCCATGCACCCCCGCACCGGGGCCGATGTCGAAGACGTAATCCGCCTCGCGGATCGCCTCTTCGTCGTGTTCCACGACTAAGACCGTATTCCCTTGATCCCGCAGGTTCTTCAGCGTGCCCAGCAGCCGGTCGTTGTCGCGCTGGTGAAGGCCGATACTCGGCTCGTCCAGCACATACAAAACCCCGGTCAGGCCCGACCCGATCTGCGACGCGAGGCGGATGCGCTGGCTTTCGCCGCCTGACAGCGTTCCCGCCGAACGGGCCAGCGTCAGGTATTCAAGGCCGACGTTGTTCAGGAACCCCAGCCGTTCGCGGATTTCCTTCAGGATGGCCTTCGCAATCTCGTTCTTCTGGTTGGTCAGGCTTGCGGGCGCGCCCTCGACCCAGGCCAGCGCCTCGCGGATCGACATGCGGACGACCTCGCCCACGTGCAGCCCCGCGATCTTCACCGCCAGAGCCTCGGGCTTCAGTCGGAAGCCGTGGCAGGTGCCGCAGGGGCGTTCGTTCTGGTAGCGCTCGAATTCCTCGCGCACCCAGGCCGAGTCCGTCTCGCGGTAGCGGCGTTCCATGTTGGGGATGACGCCTTCGAAGACGCGCGACACTTTGTAGACGCGCCCGCCCTCGTCGAAGGTGAACTCGATCTCTTCGTCGCCCGACCCTTGCAGGAACAGCTTGTGGACGCTGTCCGGCAGGTCCTTCCAGGGCTTCTTGGCGTCAAAGCCATAGTGGCGGGCCAGGGCCTCGATGGTTTGGGTGAAGTAGGGGGACTTCGACTTGTTCCAGGGGGCGAGCGCCCCATCGCGCAGGCGGAGGGTGACGTCGGGCACGACGAGGCGTTCGTCGAAGAAAAGTTCCACCCCCAGCCCGTCGCAGGATGGGCAGGCGCCGTAGGGGGCGTTGAAGCTGAACAGGCGCGGCTCGATCTCGGGGATGGTGAAGCCCGAGACGGGGCAGGCGAACTTCTCGCTGAAGGTGGTGCGGACGGGGTCCTGCCCCTCGTCCGGGGCGGTTTCGAGGATGGCGATGCCGTCCGCAAGGTTCAGGGCGGTGCGGAAGCTGTCGGCCAGCCGCGTCTCCAGCCCCTCGCGCACGACGATGCGGTCGACCACCACGTCGATGTCGTGGCGGAACTTCTTGTCGAGCGTCGGGGCATCCTCGATCTCATAGAACTGGCCGTTGACCTTTACGCGCTGGAAGCCCTGCTTGCGCAGCTCGAGGAATTCCTTGCGATATTCGCCCTTGCGGTCGCGGACGATGGGAGCCAGCAGATAGGCGCGCGTCCCCTCGGGCATCGCCATGACCGCATCCACCATGTCCTGCACCTGCTGGGCGGTGATGGGCAGGCCGGTCGCGGGGGAGTAGGGCGTGCCCACGCGGGCGAAGAGAAGGCGCAGGTAGTCGTAAATTTCCGTGACGGTGCCGACGGTGGACCGGGGGTTCTTCGACGTCGTCTTCTGTTCGATGCTGATGGCCGGGGACAGGCCCGAGATGTGGTCCACATCCGGCTTGCCCATCATGTCCAGGAACTGGCGGGCGTAGGCGCTGAGCGATTCGACATAGCGCCGCTGGCCTTCGGCATAGATCGTGTCGAAGGCGAGCGAGGACTTGCCCGACCCCGACAGCCCCGTGATGACCACCAGTTGGTTGCGGGGGATATCGACGTCGATGTTCTTGAGGTTGTGCTCGCGCGCGCCGCGAACCTCGATATGCGTCTGTTCGGCCATGCACGCCCCCCGGCGGTCCCTTCGGGTCAGGGGTAAACAGATAGTGGATCGGGGCGGGGTTTCCAACTGGAAAGTGAGAACGGAGGGGGAACATCCGCAGCGGGCCGCAGCGGCATTGCCTAGGGAACAATCGCCGCTCTGCCGCATTTCCGTCCCGGCTTTGCCGATCTTGGCCTGTAGAACGCGTGGAAAGCCCATGCAGGACGGCATCGGGCACCTTGGGACGGGGCGGATGGACCTTTACGCCACCATCGACGGCGTTGCGCGGGCGCTTTCGGGCGACCGGATCGCCTTCTTGGCGATTCCGATGACGGTGATCCTGTACCTGTGCGGTCGGAAGGCCGAGTTCAGCGCCGAGGCCATTGCCTCGACGGCGGCGACGGTGGCGTTTTCGGGGTTCAACATCGTTGCGGCGCTGCTGTTCCGCGACCCGATCAACCAAGGCGCGCAGGCGGCCTATGACGCGTTGCGCATTCCCCACCTGCCTGCGGGGTTCTGGGACGGGACGCCCTTGATTGTCGCCTCCCTCATCGGGCTCGCCGCGAAGGACCTTGCCGACTACGTCATCCATCGCCTCATGCACACGCCGTGGCTGTGGCCCGCGCATGCGGCGCATCACACCGACACCTACGTCAACGCCTTTACCAGCTACCGGGTGCATTTCCTGGAAGGCGTGCTGATGTCGTTCACCTACATCCTGATGCTGACCTGGCTGCAGATGCCCGACGCGATGCCCATCGTCATCGTCCTGAGCATCCTGCACAACATGTATGTGCACATGGACTTGCCCTTCACGCATGGGCCGCTGAAATACCTAATCGCCTCGCCCGTCTATCACCGCTGGCACCACGCCGACGTGCCCGAGGCCTATGGCAAGAACCTGGCCAACATCATGCCCATCTATGACGTGATCTTCGGCACCTACTACTGCCCCGGCCCGGTCAATGCACCCCTCGGCGCGCTGAAGGCGGGGCTGGAGGACCGCAACCCGATCCTGATCTGGATCTATCCGTTCCAGCAGTGGGGGCGGCTGATCCGGCGGGCATTGGGCAAAGCACAGGGTGCCCCGGTCGCACGGCCCGGCCTTCCGCCGGCGGAATAGGGCGGCCGGCGGGCAAAGGCCCCGCCGCCCGCCCCCTGCGTCACGCCGACAAGGCCTGCGCGGGCGCAAGCCGCCGCCGGATCGCCGCAAGGCCCACGATCGCCCCCAGAAGCAGCGCGAAGGGCGCGGGCACCGGTACCGCCGCGGTTTCCGGCGCGGTGTTGGCAAAGCCGAAGCGGACCCCGGTCAGGTCAGGCGCGCCGAACACTGCCGTCAGCGCCCCGGCAAGGCCGGACGAGATGTTCAGCGAGATGCCGCGCTTGGTCACCTCGCCGAAGTTGAACAGAACGGTGCTTGCGCCCGTGCCGTTCACGATGCCCGAGACGGTTCCGGCCAGCGTGTCGATCAGGAAGTTGCCGACCGTGGCCGAGATCGAGGTGTCGGCCAGCGCGAAGAGCTGCACACCGCTGCCATCATGCCGGATCAGCGCGTTGCCCGCCTTGTCGATGCTGCCCCCGGTGATGTCGAAGGCAAAGATGGGCTTGTTGTCGGGGTTCAGGGTGACATTCGCTGTCCCGGTCGGCGCGCCGCCAAGGCCAAGCGCGGCCAGGGGGGCGGTGACAAGGACGGTGGTGTCGTTCTTGGGAAGGATCGTGGCCGCCTGCGCGGCGGCCCCGAGGGTTATGGCCGACAGACCCGCCGCAAGGGCGAGCGCAATCGCTTTCAATGTCGTCATGGTCCGGTTCCCTGTGGATTGGGACACGTGATTGTGTCCGAAGGGGCTACGGACCGTTGCCGGGCGCGGATGATGCGCCACGCGAACGTGAAACCCGCGTGATCGGGGCGTGGGCGGACGCCCGCCCGTGGCGCGCATGGTCAACCGGGGCGGCGGCCAATGGTTATCCACAAGCAGCCGCCGCAGGATTCAGATTTGTAAACCCTGCATGATGCTTCAATGTCGGTTCCATGACACTTTCGCGACTCGGCCTTCCGTTCTGTCTTGCGCTTGCCCTGTCGGGCGGGGTTCCGGTGTCATCACGGGCCGGTGATCTTCGCGCGACGCCCGACCGGCCCGAGGGGGATGCCCTCTGTGCGCTGGCGCTGGATCTGGCCGACTTCGTCGCGGCAGGGACCGGCATGGCGGCGCTGCGGACCTGCCCCGCGATCGGCATCGGCCTGCCGGACGGCGGCGCGGTGGCGCGGTCGCAGGCCGGGGCCTTTGACCCCGCGACCGGCCGCATCGACCTGGCCCCCGATCTGGATCTGACCACGGCCTTCGGGCAGAGCTATCTTGTGCATGAACTGGTGCACGAGGCGCAGTACCGGACGGGGCGCGCCGCCCTGGCCCCCTGCCCGGCGGCGCTGGAGGCCGAGGCCTATGCGGTGCAGGCCAGCTTTCTGCGCGCGCGGGGCGAGAGTGACGCCGCTGGGACGGTAACGGCGCTGGGCGCGATGCTGGGGCAGTGCGGCGAGACGCTGTAGGCCGTTGTTCGGCCCGGGACGGCTTTCACGATAGGTGACGTTTCGGAGAACGCGGTTCCTGTGACGGCGTGAATTTTGGCAGATAAATACACGACAAACATGGTAGTGTTTTTCCAATCGGGGGAATCACCTATGACACTGACCATGAAGAAGACATCCAACGGCACCCTGCAAACCGACATCCGAACCGCCGTGCAGCGCCCGGCGACGCTGGGCGACCACGCCGCGTTCACGCTGTGGATCGCGGCCTATGTGGCTGTCCTTGCAATCGTTTTCGCGCCCAAGGGCACGTTCGATTCCGCCGCGCGGACGCAAGGCACCGGCCAGGGTCTTTCCATAGCGGTGCGGCCTCAAGGGGGTGCGCCGTGAGCATTCATGTGGACCGGATCGGCCTGATGACGCTGGCGGACGGCGCGCCGCGCCCGGTTTTGCCGCGCCAACCGAATGTCCGTCCTGTCGCATCGCCGGTCAGCACGCCGCCGTCGCGCCGCCGCAGGCCGTGGTGGACGCCTGCAGGCTGGATTCTGGTCGGGCTGATGTACGGGTTGGCCTTCCTGTTGCGGAACAGCGACCGCGTCCGGCGGAAGCCGGACTGGATGGACGACTACTGACGCGCCCTGTTCCTGTCAGATGTGCAGCGCTCGCCCATAGGCGTCGAGCACGCTTTCGTGCATCATCTCGCTGAGCGTCGGGTGCGGGAAGACCGTCTCCATCAGCTCGGCTTCGGTGGTTTCCAGCGTGCGTCCGACGACGTAGCCCTGGATCAGTTCGGTCACTTCGGCGCCGACCATGTGGGCACCCAGAAGCTCGCCGGTCTTGGCGTCGAAGACGGTCTTGATCATCCCCTCGGCCTCGCCGAGCGCGATGGCCTTGCCGTTGCCGATGAAGGGGAAGCGGCCGACCTTGACCTGATAGCCTGCGTCCTTGGCCTTCTGTTCGGTCAGGCCGACGGAGGCCACCTGCGGATGGCAATAGGTGCAGCCCGCGATGCTGTTTGGCTTGATCGGGTGCGGATGCTGGCCAGCGATCAGTTCGGCGACCATGACACCTTCGTGGCTGGCCTTGTGCGCCAGCCAGGGCGCGCCCGCGATGTCGCCGATGGCGTAGAGGCCGTCGACCCCGGTGCGGCAGTAGGCGTCGGTCACGACATGGGTGCGGTCGATCTTCACGCCCAGGGCCTCCAGCCCCAGGTTTTCGACGTTGCCGACGATGCCCACGGCGGAGATGACGATGTCGAAGTCGCGCGTCTCGACCTTGCCGCCGACCTCGATATGGGCGGTCACCTTGTCGGTCTGGCGGTCGAGTTTCTTCACGACCGCCTTTTCCAGGATCGTCATGCCCTGCTTGACGAGGGACTTCTTGGCAAAGGCGCTGATCTCGGCATCCTCGACGGGCAGGATGCGGTCCAGCACCTCGACCACGGTGGTCTTGGCACCCAGCGTGTTGAAGAAGGATGCGAATTCGATGCCGATGGCACCTGATCCGATGACCAGCAGGTCCTTCGGCATCCGGTTGGCGACCAGCGCGTGCTTGTAGGACCAGACGCGATTCCCGTCGGCCTCGAGCCCCGGAAGGTCGCGGGCGCGGGCGCCGGTGGCCAGCACGATGTTCTTCGACGTCAGCTCCTCGGTGCCCTTGTCGGTCTTGACGCTGACGCGGCCCTTGGCCGGGATCGTCGCGGTCCCCATGACGACGGTGATCTTGTTCTTCTTCATCAGGTGCGCGACGCCATTCGTCAGCTGCTTGGCCACGGCGCGCGAGCGCGCGATGACGGCGGGCAGGTCGTAGGCGATGCCGGTGGCGCTGAGGCCGAAGTCCTTGGCGCGGTGCATCAGATGGAACACTTCCGCCGACCGCAGCAGCGCCTTGGTCGGGATGCAGCCCCAGTTCAGGCAGATGCCGCCCAGGTGTTCGCGTTCCACGATGGCGACGTTGAGGCCCAGCTGCGCCCCCCGGATCGCCGCGACATAGCCGCCGGGGCCTGCGCCGATCACGATCATGTCGAAGGTCTTCGCCGCTGCGTCCGCCATCGTTCCCTCCCGAGGAAAAACTGGTTTGGCCTTAAACTATTCCCGCCGTCCGAGCAATCGCGGCCCCGCCCTGCCCCTATGCGCCGCCTGCATGGCTGCCGTCGTGCTGCATCCGCCGCACCAGCGCGGGGTAGCCGCCGGCGTCGAGGAAGGCCTGTTCCTCGGGCGTCGTCGCGCGGCCAAGGCAGGCGTTGCGGAATGGAAACCGGCCGAAATCGGCGATGACCTTCCGGTGGGCGGCGGCGTGCAGGATGTTCTCGGGGTCGGGCAGGCGTTCGGCGAAGAGCGCGCAGCAGCGGTCCTGATCGGCCAGATCCTCGGCGTGGTTGAAGGGCATGTAGAAGAACTGCTGCCCCGCCTTCCAGCCGGACGCGGCGATGGACAGGTCGTGCCCCTTGTCCACGGCGGCCCTTGCCGCCGCCAGCGCCTGCGGATCGCTGGCAAAGGCGATGCCACGCCCCCGGAACATGTTGCGCGGGAACTGGTCGGTCAGGATGATGTAGGCGAGCGCCCCTTCGGCGCTGTCGCGCCACCCTTCCAGCAGTCCCGCGACGGCCCGGCCCCAATCGGCGGCGAAGAGCGCGCGGATGCGGTCGTCCAAACCGTCGCCCGGGCGGTACCATTGCGCCTCGGGCGTGTCGTGCAGCCAGAATTCCAGAACGTCGTCGATGCGGGACATGCCGCCCCCTTCAGCTTTGGTGGCAGGGATGGTGGCAGCTTCCCGCGCCCGGCGCCAGCCGCAACCCTTACGCCGCGTCGCGGCTTTCCATCGCCGCCTCGACGGCCAGGGCCGAGGCGTTCGGCGACAGGACGGCGAAGGCCGAGGGATGCGGCGCACCAAGGACACGGCGGCGGGTCATGCGCCAGGCCGCATAGGCCGCCAGAAGCCCGAACAGCGCCGACATCAGCAGGAAGAAGCCGTTCGGGCCGACATGCGCCATCGCCCAGCCGGTGACGATAGGCCCGCCGATGGCGCCGAGGCCGTTGATGAAGATCAGACCCGCCGAGGCGGCGGCCATGTCCGAGTTTTCCAGGAAGTCGTTCGTGTAGGCCAGAAGCAGCGAGTAGAGCGGGTTCGAGATGCCGCCCGTGATCGCGCCGACCGCGCACAGAAGCACGAAGTTCTGGCTGAGGAACGGCAAGAGCGTCGCCGTGCATCCCAGCGCCGACAAGGCGAGGATGATCGGGCGACGCCCGATCCGGTCCGAGGCGAGGCCGATGGGATACTGGAACACCAGGCCGCCCACGTAGACGGCGGCGACGAAGATCGAGATGTTCTTGACCGACAGCCCGACCTCGGACCCCCAGACGGATGCCATCCCGAACTGCGCGGCGAAAACCCCGCCGAGAAGGAACATCCCCACGCAGCCAAGGGGCGAGGCATGGAACAGCTTGCCGAAGGACAAAGGCGCTGTGCGTTCGAACGACGGCGCGGGCGCGTCGGAGAGCAGGATCGGCATGAAGGCGAGAGAGACGAGGACGGACGGAACCGCGAACAGCGTGAAACCCGCCGGGTCGGCGGTATTCAAAAGCGCCTGCGCCGCGATGATGCCCAGCATCTGCACGATCATGTAGAGCGACAGGGCCTGCCCCCGCGTTTCGTTCGACGAGGTGTTGTTCAGCCAGCTTTCGGTGGTGATGTAGATGCCCGAAAAGCAGAACCCCACGATCACGCGCAGGAGCGCCCAGGCCCAGGGGTCGGGCGCGACAGGGTAGAGCACGAGCACCGCCGAGATCAGCGAGCCGAGCGCCGAGAACACCCGGACATGACCGACGCGGCGGATCATCTCGGGCGTCAAGCGCGAGCCAAACAGGAAGCCGACGAAGTAGGCCGACATGATGTAGGCCATCTCGGAGGTGGAAAAGCCCTCGATCCGCCCGCGGATGCCCAGAAGCGTGCCCTGCACGCCGTTGCCGAGCATCAGGAGCATCACGCCGAGCAGGAGCGCCCAGGAATTGGCCAGAACCTTGGTCATCGCGTCCTCATCGGCGGGATCGCCCTCGCGCCAGCCCTACTACCTTTCAGGGTTGCCGGGCAAACCGGGAAACGACGCTTTTGCGGCGGAAAGCACGCTGTGGCAGCGCGGGCCGGGCCCCTGGCCGACGGTTGCGCGGATGGTGCTGGCGGGGCCGCGACCCGGTGCCCGGTCGGGTCAGGGGATCAGCAGCGACGCATCGCCATAGCTGAAGAAGCGGTAGCGCGCGCGGATGGCGTGGGCGTAGATGTCCGTGATCCGGTCGCGCCCCATGAGCGCCGAGACCAGCATCATCAGCGTTGATTTCGGCAGGTGGAAGTTCGTCATCAGCGCGTCGGCCGCGCGGAAGCGGAAGCCGGGGTAGATGAAGATGTCGGTCGGGCCGCGCCAGGGCGTGACCTCGCCCGTCGCCTGTGCCGCCGTCTCGATCAGGCGCAGAGCGGTGGTGCCGACGGGGATGATCCGGCCGCCGCCGGCCCTGGTCGCCCGCATCTCGGCCGCCGCCGCGTCTGTCACCTCGCCCCATTCGGCATGCATGCGGTGGGTGGTCACGTCCTCGACCTTCACCGGCAGGAAGGTGCCCGCGCCGACATGCAGGGTGACTTCGGTGAAGGCGATGCCCGCATGGGCCAGGTCCGCGATCAGGGGGGCATCGAAGTGCAGCGAGGCGGTGGGGGCCGCGACCGCGCCGGGGGTGCGGGCGAAGACGGTCTGGTAGTCGTCGCGGTCGGCTTCGTCCGGGGCGCGCAGGCGGGCGATGTAGGGCGGCAGCGGCATGGCGCCCGCGCGGTTCAGCGCGGTCTCGAAGTCGTCGCCGGTCAGGTTGAAGGCCAGCCGCGCGCCCGGCGCGCCCTCGTCCGATGACAGCGCCTCGACCACCGCTTCAAGACCTGCGTCGAAGCGGATGACCTCGCCCACGGCAAGCTTCCGCTGCGGTTTCACCAACGCGGACCAGCGCCCGTCGGGCAAAGGGTCGGTCAAGGTGACCTCGATCCGCGCAATCGCATCGCCCTGGCCGGTCGTCCTTCGGCGCGTGCCGGCAAGGCGCGCCGGAATGACGCGGGTGTTGTTCAGGATCAGCCGGTCGCCCGGGCGCAGGATCGCGGGCAGGTCGCGGACGATGCGGTCGGCGATCCCGCCGCCGTCGGCGACCAGAAGCCGGGCCGAGCTTCGCGGCCGCGCGGGGCGGGTGGCGATCAGACCTTCCGGCAGGTCGAAGTCGAAGTCCGTCAGCTTCATCGTTCGTGCTCGATCGGGGGTGACGTGCGCACCACGGGGGGCTTGGGGTCCAGGGTGGGGGGCTGGGCGCGGAAGATTTCGCGGAACAGGCCGGGTGTCAGGATCGACAAGGGGTTGACCGAGATTTTCGGCGCGCCGGTCGGACCGGACAGGCGGTAGTTGAACCCGAAGAGGCCTTCGCGGCTTTTCGAGACGATCTGGCCGATTCCGTTCAGCAGGTAGATGGGTGATATCGTGCCGCGCAGGTCGATGAGGTTGTTCACCGCATCATAGACCCCTGCCCCCGACACCCCGAGCGACACACCGACGGCCGAGCCTTCGGTGATTTCGACCGCGCCGGGCCGGATGCGGAACTTGCCCTTCACGTCCGAGAAGACGATGCCGCTGCCATTGAGCTGTTCCAGAAGACCGACGACCGAGATTGCGCCGATCAGCTCGGCCAGGACCGGCGCATCGACGACGCGGACGTCGCGCGCCGTCAGTTCACCGTCATACCGGCCCGGACCTCCGTCGATCGGACGGAAGGTCGCGTCCAGCGAGCCGCCGCGCGCCCGGGTGAAGATGCCCGCGGCGCGGAAGACGGCACCGGCATCATCGGCGCGGATGCGGAAGCCCGTGCCGTTCGGGGTGGGGGCAGCGGCCCCGGTGATTGCCGCGGCGCCGTTGATTGCGCCGGTAAAGCTGCCGTTGAAGCCGCCCGCCGTCGAGAATTCCCCACGGAGCCCGGTCAGCGCCAGCCCTTCGGCGATGGTCAGGCGGTCAAGACTGACGCTCAGCGGCAGCCCGGCCCCTGCCCCACCCACCGTGGAGCGGCGCATGTCGGCGGTTCCGCCGGTGATGACGATGCGCACGGGCTGCCCGTCGCCCTGGCCCACGATCTCGGCCCCGCCTTCGAACCAGCCGCCCGCACGCACCTTGGGCAGGCGGACACGGTCAAGCCGCCCGTCGGGCCGGAATGACACGCTGCCCTCCAGCGACAGGCCGGGCGCGTCCAGGGCAAGGCGGTCGATCACCTGCGGCTTGCCGAGCGTGCCCCGGACCTCGAGCCGGCCGGTTCGCGACGGGGGCTTGGTCCAGCCCAGACCGGGCAGCGCGATGGTCACGCGGTCGAGGTCGGACGTCAGGGTGAAGCGCGTGTCCTGCCCGCGCGCCAGGTCAAGAACGACATCCGCGTTGCCTTCGTCGCGGACCGTGCCCCTGGGCAGGCCGACCCCGAAGGCGTCCAGCGCGTTCTGCGAGAGCTCGATGCTGCCCGTCACGCGGCTTCGGCCTGCGGCCGAGGGGGCAAAGTCCTGACGCCACTTGCCGCGGAAGCGGACACCGGACAGCAACCCCTCGCCCCCGATCTCGACCCCGGTGTTGTCGGTGCTGACAAGCAGGCTTTGCGCGGACAGCGGGCGTCCGGCGACGAGGCGATCGGTCGCCACACCGGACAGCGTGCCCGTGCCCGAGAAGATCACGTCACCGGGCCGGATGTCCCCGTCCAGGTCGAAGCCAAGCTGTATCGTGGCGCGGGCGCGGCCCGTCGCCAGGTCGACGGGCAGACCAGCTTTCGCAATGTAGCCGAAGGGCTTCTGGTCCAGCACCCACAGCGCCGCCGTGACCGAGCTTTCGGTGTTCAGGGTGACGTCGGCCCGGGCCGGAAAGACCCGGATGTCGGGGATTTTCAGCACCGATCCGGCCACGTCGACCGGTCCGCCCTGTCCGGCTGCGACCTGGCCCTGGTCAAGCGACAGGGTGTAGACGTGGTCGAAGATCGCCGCGTGGCCCGCGCCGCCGGTGACGGGGGGAAGGGCGCGGATCACCGTCACCTCGGCATCCGCGAAATCATAGCCAAGGCTGAACCGCGCGGGCTGCCCCGGCGCGGCTCGCAGGGCCGCGCGCAGGTCGGTGACCGTGGCCTTGTGCACGTTGTGGTCAAGCCATGCGCGGGTTTTCGGCAGGTAGGTCGTCGGCCAGAGCGCCACAAGGCGGTCACGGTCGATCCGGTCGACAGATGCGTCAAGCGCGACATGCCAGCCGTCCGCCTCGGCCGAGGCGGTGCCGCTGGCGAGGATGCGGCTGTCCCGGTCTGACAGCGAGAGCTGGCCCACGCGCAGCACGAAGGGGTTGAAGTCGAGCTTGAAGTCGAGCGCGCCTTGCGACATTTCGACCGGCTTGTCGAACAGGCCCTGCGGGTCGGCCATCAGGCGCGTCATCGCGACCTGGCCCACAAGTTCGGTCGGAAAGCCCCGGTCGAGGCCCTTGAGCCAGGCCTTTGCGCTGCCGCGGGCGCGCAGCGAGGCGCTGTCGACCTCGACCCCGTCCAGTGTCAGCGCGGCGGCGTCGGGATCGTAGTCCATCGCCAGGTGCGCCCGCGCAAAGCCGACGGGGGCCGCCGCAGGGTTGGGCCGCAGCGCGCCGGCACCGATGTCGAGCGTTGCCGCCACACGCTCGACCCGGCCGGTGGCGTCGATGCCAGAGCGGAAGCTGCCCGAAATCGGTGCATCGAGCGGCTGCAGCCAGGCCAGCGCGGGTGACTGTGCCGCAAGCGTCTGGGCGGGAACGTCCGTCACCATCGCGTCAAGATGCGCCTCGGGCGAGGCCTTGACGCTGGAAAACGTCAGTCGTGCCTGCCCGGGTGGTCGGCCGGGTTCGACCAGTGCCAGACCAAGCTCGATATGGATGTCGCGGGCCGTCTGTGTGAACGACAAAAGGCCGTTCGACATCGACAGGGTCCGCCCCGTCCGCGCGTCGTCAAACCGGACGGAAAGATCGGACACCTCGATCCGGTCGATGCCGGACAGGCCGGGGGCGGCGAAGGCCGCGTCGATGGCGTCGAGCATCTCGAACGGACGCAGCGAGGCGGCGGGACCGATGTCGCCTTGCGGCTGCGGCACGTCGAGCCGCCCGTCGGCCAGCCGCCTGAGCGCCACCTGGGCGCCGCTGATGCGGAGCGTGCGGGGCAGGACATGACCGCCGGTCAGGGCACCGGGGTCGAAATCGGCGCGGACATCGGGAAGGGTGGCCAGCCGCGCGCCGGACGGGGCGTAAAGGGTCACGTCCTTCAACCGGATACGCGGAATGAAATCGCGGTCGACCAGAGCGTCGATGCCGCCGACGGCGACCCGTGCCTGCCCGCCGAGGGCGGCGTTCGCGCGCGCCTCGACCTGGTCCACCACCCAGCGCGGTGCGGGGATGGTACGCCCGGTCAGGCCGAGGGTGGTGACGGCGGTGACGCCCACCAGCAGCGCGATGACAACAAGGGTGGACAGCGGCCCGACCCACCAGCGCGGGCGGCGGCGGTTGCGGCGGGCGTGATGGCGGGCCTGGCGGCGTGTCTGCGGCGGGGCGGAATTGTGCGGCATGTCGAGGCCATCCGGTGCGGACACCGGAAGGGTCGTGTCAGTGCCGGGTTCGGTGTCGCCCTTCATGCCGTCCGCTGTCGTGCCATCCGCTGTCCGGCCCGTCCCCTGGCGGCCATCTGGTCGCCTGCCGCGTTTCGGGCACGCGCCGCCGCCCTGCCCCGGGCGGTATCGCGCCTGGACGGTCCCTTTAACTTTGCGCGGGCCGGATTAAAACACCAAGCGCACACCCAAAGGACAAGGCTCACCCCAAGATGATCAGCGCTGGCGACATGGCCCCCGACTTCACCCTTCCCCGCGACGGCGGCGGCGATGTCTCGCTGTCGGGCCTGAAGGGTCAGAAGGTCGTCCTCTATTTCTACCCCAAGGACGATACCCCCGGCTGCACCACCGAGGCGATCGACTTCACCCGCCTGAAGGACGACTTCGCCGCCGCCGGGGCGGTGGTCATCGGCCTGTCTAAGGACAGCGTGAAGGCCCATGACAAGTTCTGCCGCAAGCACGGGCTGGGCGTGATCCTGGCGTCCGACGAGGGGTCGGACGTGTGCGAGCGCTATGGCGTCTGGGCCGAAAAGAGCATGTACGGCAAGACCTACATGGGCATCCAGCGCGCGACGTTCCTGGTTGATGCGGGGGGCAAGGTCGCGCGGGTCTGGCCGAAGGTCAGCGTCCCTGGACACGCGGACGAGGTGCTGGCCGCCGCGAAGGCGCTGTGACGGCAACCACGCTGGCCGAGATGGCGGTGGAGGTGCTGTCCACCGCCGACGGGCGGGCGAAGTGTGCCCTCTCCCGCGCCCATGCCGCGCGCTGGTTCGCGGCGCGGGCGGCGGGGGCGCCGATCCCGCGCGGGACGGCCACGCCGCCTGATCGGCCCGCGCGGCCCGCACGCCCCGAATTGCTGGCCCCGAAAGAGATGCCCCGTCGCCGCCCCGGCACCCTGCCCGGCCGGATCGCCCTTCTGCACGCCGTCGCCCATATCGAACTGAACGCGGTGGACCTGCACTGGGATATCCTCGCCCGTTTCGGCGAAGTGCCCTTCCCCTTGGGCTTCTGCGACGACTGGGTGAAGGCGGCGGACGAGGAATCGAAGCATTTCGGCCTGCTGTCGGACTGCCTTGAGGCGCTGGGCAGCCATTACGGCACGCTGCCCGCGCATGCGGGCATGTGGCGCGCGGCAGAAGACACGGCGGGCGACCTGCTGGGGCGGCTGGCCGTGGTGCCGATGGTGCTGGAGGCGCGGGGGCTGGACGTGACGCCGGGGATGATCGACATTTTCCGCGCCGCGGGCGATGAGCGCGCGGTCGCCGCGCTGAGCACGATCTACGCCGAGGAAGTCGGGCATGTCGCCTATGGGTCAAAGTGGTTCCACTTCCTCTGCGGCCGCCACGACCTGGACCCGAAGGACACATTCCACGGCCTTGTGCGGCGCTATTTCCACGGCGCGCTGAAGCCCCCCTTCAACGAGGAAAAGCGTGCCGAGGCGGGGCTTCCGCCCGACTTCTACTGGCCGCTGGCGGACCGGGACGCGACGCCTTCCGATTGAATCCGGGTGCGAATCTCGGCGGGAAGCCGCCAATCCGGGGCGAAGCGGGGCTGTGTTAACCGCGTTTTCGCCAAAAAATGTTGCAGTCGCCTGCCGCCCCTTGTTACGCGGTCGTGAACGGCCTGTCGGGGGATGGGGCCGCCTGTCTGATCTTTCTCGGACTCTGCACGGGATACTTCGATTGTCGGCACGCCTTCTGCACAAGGTCCACGTGGCGCTGGAGCGGGCCCTGCCTGAACAGCGGCTGTTCCTGAAATCCGACTATGCGACGCGTTTTGTCCGCCTTCGGCCCGGCACGCAGGTCATGGCGCTCGGTGCCACCGCCCTGCTGATCGCCTGGACGATCGTGGCCTCGGCGATCCTGTTCATCGAGTCGATCGGCTCGGGCAGCGCCCGGGACGAGGCGCGACGGGATCAGGCGATCTACGAGGCGCGACTGGATTCGCTGGCGCAGGACCGCGACGCGCGCATCGCCGAGGTGGTGGCGGAACGCGACCGCTTTGCCACCGCGCTGAAGCAGGTATCGGCCATGCAATCGGCGCTGCTGGCATCGGAGGAGCGGCGGAAGGAACTTGAGACCGGAATCGGCGTGATCCAGAAGACGCTGCGCAAGGCGATGACCGAACGTGACGAGGCGCGGGCCGATCTGGCCGCCGTCATGGGCGAGGCGGACGGTTCTGCCAAGGTCGCGCAGGGGATGGCACCTGCCGACCTGACCGCCACGGTCGATTTCCTGTCCGGCGCGCTGGCCCGCGTGGCCGTGGACCGCGACCAGAGCCGCGCCGCAGCGGATGACGCCCGGGCCGAGACCGACAAGCTGGCCTACGACATGCGCCTGATGGAAGAGCGGCACGACGAGATTTTCAGCCAGCTGGAAGAGGCGGTCACGATCTCGATGGCACCGCTGGACAAGATGTTCACGCAGGCGGGGCTGGACCCGGACGAGCTGATCGCGCAGGTCCGCAAGGGCTATTCGGGCACCGGCGGCCCGGTGATGCCGATGCTGCCGCCGTTGCCGGACGGCGACAAGGGCGCGGCGAACGACCCCGCCCGTGACCGCGCGCAGGCAATTCTGGAAGGCTTCGACCGGATGAACATGTACCGGATCGCGGCCGAGAAATCGCCCTTCGTGCTGCCTCTGAAGACGGCGTTCCGCTTTACATCGGGCTTCGGGCGGCGCTGGGGGCGGCTGCATGCGGGCGTCGATCTGGCGGGCACCTACGGCTCGCCCATCTATGCCACGGCGGACGGCGTCGTGACCCATGCCGGGCCGGAATCGGGCTACGGCAACCTGATCGAGATCCAGCATGCCTTCGGACTGTCGACCCGGTTCGGGCATCTGTCGAAGGTGCGGGTGACGGTGGGCCAAAGGGTCTCGCGCGGGGATCGGATCGGTGATATGGGAAATACCGGCCATTCGACCGGGACGCATCTGCACTACGAAGTGCGGGTCGGCGGCAACCCGGTCAATCCGATGACCTTCATCAAGGCGGGTACAGATGTTTTCTAAGAGCCGAATCAACGAGCCGGGGCCGAAGGCGCCGGAACCCGACCGTCCGAAACTTCCAGAAGCGATGAGCCCGCGCCCCGTGACCGACTTTTCCCCCATCACCCCGAAAGCCAAGCCCCCCGCATCCGTGCTGTCCGCCGACCTGACGGTCACGGGCAACCTCAAGACCACCGGCGACGTGCAGGTCGAGGGCACGGTCGAGGGCGACATCCGCGCGCACCTGCTGACGGTTGGCGAAAGCGCCACCATCCGGGGCGAGATCGTCGCGGACGACATCGTGGTGAACGGCCGTGTCGTGGGACGCGTGCGCGGGCTGAAGGTGCGCCTGACCTCGACCGCGCGGGTCGAGGGCGACATCATCCACAAGACCATCGCCATCGAGTCGGGTGCGCATTTCGAGGGCTCGGTCCAGCGTGCCGAAGACCCGCTTGCCACCGCCGAGACGCGGGCCCTGCCGCCGATGTCGCGGACATCCGCCGCATCGGCGTCGGCCACAGCGACCGCCACCGAGAAGGTGGGCAGCTGATCGAGGCCGAAAGGCATCATCGGATGACATGACGGGCGGGCATCGGACGGCTGATCCGGTGCCCGTTCCGATTCCGCGCCGTGCCGACTGTCGCACGGCGCGGGGCGAAGATTGCGCGGGCGGACAATGCGCGGGCCGGATGCGGACGGGCCGGATGCCGACCGGTCGGATGCGTTCGGGCCGGCCCGTGCCGATCAATCCCAGCAGGACACCCGAACCGTCATGCCCCGGGCCAATCGGGCGATGTCTTCGGCTGCAAGGGTGCCAGCCGCAGCGCCGGTATTCGGAGCGGCCGCAGTACCCTGGGCACTGCCCGCCGCGCCTTCCGCGTCTGACGTGGCCCCGCCTGCGGAGGCCGCGCCCGCATCCAATGCCCGCACCAGCGCGCCCGCCGCCAGCGCCTCGTGGGCGTCGTCCGGCAGCACCTGTCCGGCAGGCGGCGACGCGGGCAGCAGCATCCCCGCGACTGCGCCCGTACCGTCAAGAACCGGGCCGCCCGCATCGCCCGGGCGGCTTTTCAGCCGCAGGAGCAGCCGGTCCGCCCCGCCGTCCAGCCCCGCCTGGTCGGCGAGCGTGCCGAAGGTCGCGACGGGTTCCGGCAGGCGGTCGTCATAGGGAAAGCCGCCCACGGCGATTTCGGCCCGGGCGCGCGGCGGCACGGGACGCAGGACGCCCACGGCAACGGGCGACAGCGGAACACGCGGCTTCAGCACGGCCACGCCCAGCGCGGGGTCACTGTAGGCGACGTCGGCCTCGATCCGCCCGTCCAGGGTCACCCGGCCGCAGCCGGCAGCGGCATCGGCCGTGGTCAGCACCGTTCCTGCGCCATCCACGAAGAACCCCGACCGCGACAGGCGGGGCTTGCGCACTTCAAGGCCCGACAGAAGGTCGGACTTGTCCATCGCCAAGGGCTCGCCCAGGCTGTCGTCAAGCGCGCGGTCGCCCACCGGCTTGAACGACGCCTTCATCGCATCCAGCACACGCACCGCCCGCGCGCCGTCCTCGGGCCGCCAGACCAGCGTGAACCCTTTGATGAAGCCGCCCTGAAGCTCGGCCTGGGTGTAGGATTGCAGCTTGTCGCTTTTGCCCGTGAGCACGAACGACGTGTCGCGGCGCTCGCGCTCGCCGTTCAGGGGCACGATCTCCAGGGTCTGCATCAGGTCGTAAAGGCCGAACAGCGTCGCTGCATCGCCCTGCTGCGAGATCAGAAGCACGCGGAACCCGCTGTCGCCCTTGGCGTCGTACTGCACGAAGGGCGGCTGATAGCGCGCGAACTGCACCAGGTTCAGGGGAAGGTCGATCGCGATTCCCGCCTCGTCCTCCTGCACCGGGGCGATCCCGATGGCCGCCTTTTCGCCGCGCCAGCCGTCCACAAGCTCGGCGCGCTGGCGTGCGGTCAGGATGCCGGTTTCATCATAGCCCTTCGACGCCTGCCAGGCGGCCATCGAATTGCGGGTGCCCGGGCCGATCGCGCCGTCGATCTTGCCCGCATAGAAGCCTTCCCAGCGCAGCGCCTCTTGCAGCGCCTGGCGGTCTTCCTGCGGCAACGCCGCCTCGGCAGCGCGTGCCTCGGAGGGGGATTCGTCGGCGAGGACTGCCACTTGCGGTGCCGCTGTTGCGCTGGCGTCTGGGGTGGTGGGCTCGGGCGTGGCCGCGGCGTCGTCGCCGGTCACCACGGCGGACGAGCCGTCGACGGTTCCGGGCGCGGCGGGTGCGACCCCGGAAGGCTCTGCGGTCGCAGTTTGCGGCTGCGCCGGGGCCGGTTCCACAACCGGGCCGTTCGGCCAGAACCGTTCGCCAAGCTTGCCCGCCTCGGGGATGTAGCTGTCCTGCGGGATCAGCCCCTCGCGCTTGAGGAGCTGGATCTGCTTCAGCGCCTCTTCCGGCGAATAGGGGCCAAGCGCGATGCCATACCAGCCGGTGCCCAGGCGGAACCCGGCGACGTTCGGAAACACGCCGGCATAGGCCTGGGCGCGCGCCTCGGCCTCGGCCTGCGAGGGCTGCGCCTCGATCTGCACCCAGGTGTCCTGCGCCACCGCAACCTGGGCCCAGAGGCCCGCGCAGACCAGCACCACGACCCGCATCAACCCCGTTGCTGTCACGCGCATCCCCCGACCCGTCCGCTCATCGTTCCAACACATCCGCCCGGGTCTGGCCGCAAGCCACCCGCGAAACCGCGCGCGACCCTATCAGCCCTGACGGCGGCGTCACGCTGAAAAGCCACGGCCGGGCGTTGACCCCCCCGGCCCTGTTGCCTAATGAGAACGCGCTTTGCCAGACCCCGAAGCCCGCTTTCCGAAGGCACCCGATGTCCCCGACCCGCCCGCATTCCTTTCAGGACGTGATCCTGCGCCTGCAGGCCTACTGGGCGTCGAAGGGCTGCGCCGTGCTGCAACCCTACGACATGGAAGTGGGGGCGGGCACGTTCCATCCGGCGACGACGCTGCGTTCGCTGGGCACGAAGCCCTGGGCCGCCGCCTACGTGCAGCCCTCGCGCCGCCCGACCGACGGGCGCTATGGCGAGAACCCGAACCGGATGCAGCACTACTATCAGTACCAGGTGCTGATAAAGCCGTCGCCGCCCGACATGCAGGACCTCTACCTCGGCTCGCTGGAAGCGATCGGGATCGACCTTGCGCTCCACGACATCCGCTTTGTCGAGGATGACTGGGAAAGCCCCACTCTCGGCGCCTGGGGCCTTGGGTGGGAGGTCTGGTGCGACGGGATGGAAGTCAGCCAGTTCACCTATTTCCAGCAGGTCGGCGGGCATGACTGCAAGCCGGTCAGTGGCGAGCTGACCTATGGGCTGGAACGGCTGGCGATGTACGTCCTTGGCATCGACCACGTGATGGACATGCCGTTCAACGACCCGCAGTCGCCCATTGCCCTGACCTATGGCGACATCTTCCGCCAGACCGAACAGGAATACTCGCGCTGGAATTTCGATCAGGCGGATACGGGGATGCTGCTGAAGCACTTCGAGGATGCCGAGGGCGAATGCCAGCGTATCCTTGATGCGCCCGAAACGGACAACGCGGGCCGCCGGATCGTCATGGCCCATCCGGCCTATGACCAGTGCATCAAGGCGAGCCACCTGTTCAACCTGCTCGACGCGCGGGGGGTCATCTCGGTGACCGAGCGGCAGGCCTATATCGGGCGGGTGCGGGCGCTGGCGAAGCGGTGCGCCGATGCGTTCCGCCTGACAGAAGCGGGCGCGGACGCGTGAACGGCAGGCTGGTGGCAGGGGGTATCGTGGGTCTGGGGGCGATCTTCGGCGTGGCCTTGTGGTACATGCAGGTCCACGCCTTCTACCGGCCCATCGAGGCGTCTTCGCCCGCGGCCGAGGTGCGCCTGACTGCCGTGGGCGGCGGCGAAGAGACGGTTCCGGCGGCGGGCTTCCAGGGCACCGACGCCGACAGCTCGCCCCTGAAGTTCCGATCCTGCTTCACCCTGCCCGTCTCGCTCGCCACGCTGACCGAGACCTATCAGGTCTACGACAAGCCCACGCCCCTGATCGCGCCGTCGTGGTTCACCTGCTTTGACGCAGGCGCGCTGACGGATGATCTCGCGTCCGGCAAGGCCGTCGCGTTCCTGGGCCAGAAGGACATCCGGCCCGGCGTGGACCGTGTGGTGGCCGTCTATCCCGACGGCCGTGGCTTTTCGTGGCAGCAGCTGAACGGCGAGGTCAACGACGACCAGACGATCCCGCAAGGGCCATGAGCGCCAGTTCCCCGCGCGCGCCCTGACCTGAACCCTGTCCGCGAAGGCTGACCCGATGCCCGACCTTCTGATCGAACTCTTCTCGGAAGAAATCCCCGCGCGGATGCAAGCGGCCGCGCGCGAGGCCCTGCGCAAGATGGTGACCGACGGGCTGGTCGAGGCCGGGCTGACCTATCAGGGCGCGGCGGCCTTCTCGACCCCCCGGCGGCTGGCGCTGACGGTGCAGGGTCTGGACGCGGCATCGCGCCCGGTGCGCGAGGAGCGGAAGGGGCCGCGCTTGGATTCCGTATCAAGCGCCCTGGAAGGCTTCTTAAGAACTTTCAAGTTCGATCTTTCGGCAGAAATCATCAGAATTCCAGGTGCTCCAGCGATTCATCCGCGTGCAGAGCAAGATTTCGCGCCGATCATTAGCTATCTGCAGTCAATTGGCTTTTCTGGCGAAGCGGCCCCAGAAAGTGTGATTGAATTTGGAGGCCGGAGTTACCGCGCAGATCTCCTCATCGGGAACACTACCTTTGAGATCAAGAAGGTTAAGGACCAGCTAGTAGTATTCGCATTGCGAGAAAAGCCAGGCCGCCCCGCCGCCGAAATCGTCGCCGAGGTGCTGGAGAACACGATCCGCACCTTCCCCTGGCCGAAGTCGATGCGCTGGGGGTCGGGCAGCTTGCGCTGGGTGCGGCCCCTGCATTCCATTCTTTGCATCCTGACGACCGAGGCCGGGGCCGAGATCGTCCCGCTCAGCATCGACGGGATCGCGGCGGGCGACACGACCGAAGGCCACCGCTTCATGAGTGCGGGCGTCATCCGCGTGACCTCGTTCGACGACTACGCCGCGAAGCTGAAGCGCCAGCACGTCATCCTCGACCCCGAGGAACGCGGCCAGAAGATCTGGCACGACGCGACCACGATGGCCTTCGCCCAAGGGCTGGAGGTGATCGAGGACAGGGGGTTGCTCACCGAGGTGGCCGGGCTTGTCGAATGGCCCGTCGTCCTGATGGGCCGGATCGGGGAGGATTTCCTGGGCCTTCCGCCCGAGGTGCTGCAGACCAGCATGAAGGAGCACCAGAAGTTCTTCTCGGTCCGGAACCCCCGCTCGGGCAGGATCGAAGGCTTCGTCACCGTCGCCAACCGCGAGACGGCGGACGGGGGGGCCACGATCCTTGCGGGCAACCAGAAGGTGCTGGCCGCGCGGTTGTCGGACGCGCGGTTCTTCTGGGAGAACGACCTGAGGGAGGCGCGCGCGGGCATGGGGGCTTGGGCCGAGGGGCTGAAGGCGGTGACGTTCCACAACAAGCTGGGGAGCCAGGCCGAGCGGATCGAGCGGATCGCGGCTTTGGCGCGGGAGATCGCGCCGACGGTGGGGGCGGACCCGGATGTGGCGGCAGAGGCCGCTCGGGTGGCGAAGCTCGACCTGCGGTCGGGGATGGTGGGCGAGTTCCCGGAATTGCAGGGGGTGATGGGCAGGTATTACGCCAAGGAGGCGGACCTGCCGCAGGCGGTAGCCGACGCCGCCCGCGACCACTACTCCCCCCTCGGTCCCTCCGACGCCGTTCCATCCGCCCCGGTCTCGGTCGCCGTGGCGCTCGCCGACAAGATCGACACGCTGACGGGGTTCTGGGCGATTGATGAGAAGCCCACGGGCTCGAAGGACCCCTTCGCGCTGCGGCGGGCGGCGCTGGGGGTGATTAGGTTGGTGGTGGGGAATGGGGTGAGAGTTGGTCTGCGTACCTTGATCGATCATCACCACGAGTTCATGGACAACGAAACGGGAATCATTTGGTTTCGGTTCACAGATGAAGTCACGCCCGGATTTTCACTGAAAGATCATTGCCGAGAAGAACTTACCTCCTTCCTCCACGACCGCCTCAAGGTCCACCTCCGCGATCAGGGCATCCCCCATGACGTCATCGACGCCGTGCTCGTGATGCCCCACAACGACGACCTCACCCTCGTCGTCAAGCGCGCCGAGGCGCTGGCGGCGTTCCTGAAAACCGACGACGGCGCGAACCTGCTGCAGGGCTTCAAGCGCGCCAACAACATCCTGACGCAGGCCGAGGAAAAGGACGGCGTCGAATACTCCTACGGCGCCGACCCCAAATACGCCGACCACCCGGCGGAACTGGCCCTTTTCGCGGCCCTCGACGCGGCCGACAAAACCATCGCCCCCGCGATGGCGCGGGAAGACTTCGCCACCGCCATGTCCGCGATGGCCGCCCTTCGCGCGCCCATCGACGCCTTCTTCGGCGCGGTGCAGGTCAACGCCGACAGCCAGATCGTCCGCCGCAACCGCCTGAACCTGCTCAGCCGCATCCGGACGATCTGCCTGTCCGTCGCGGACCTGACGAAGCTCGAGGGCTGACGGCCCGCCCTTTCGGATCGGTACAAATATCCCGGGGGGGCTGCCAGCGGTTCGCCATCGGTCCGAGAACCGATGGCAGCGGGGCAGCGCCCCCCGGCCTTCCCGTAACGGCGGGCCACCTCCCTAGGCTGTCCTTTGGCATGGAAGCGCCGCCCCTCCCTACATCTAGCCATAGGCCGCGCCTTCTTTTCCTTGCCCAAAAACCATGCACAGGCTTATGCTGCACCACGCCGAAAGGATCGCCGCAGTGCAGAAAGCCGCCGACTTCACCGAATTCACCCCCATCGGCCCCGCCGACCCCATCGAGCGGGCGCGTCACGGGTGGCGGGCGAAGTGCCTGCAGCGGCTGATCCGCCTCGACATGCCCGTCCCCCGCACCGTCGCGCTGCCGTGCGAAACCGTCCGCGCCATCGCCGCCGGAACCATGCCCGACACCCGCCGCCTGATCGCGGTGTTCGGGGACCATCCGCTGGTTACCGTCCGCCCCTCGCCCGAAAACCCCGACTGGGGCGGGCCGGGAACGGTGCTGAACGTCGGCATGAACGACGCCACCCACGCCCGCATCGCCGCCCGGCACGGGCAGGCGGCCGCGGACGAGCTTTACCTGCGCTTCGTCCAGTCCTACGCGATCCACGTCGCGCGGCTGGACCCCGACATGTTCTCGGCCCCCCCTTCGGCGACCGCCCTCGCCGCCGCCCGCGCCGCCTATGCGGCGGAAACGGATGAGGATTTCCCGCAGGACCCGGCCCGCCAGCTTTCGGAAGTCCTGCGCTCGATGGCCCGGGCCTGGGAGGGCACGACCGCGCGCCTTCTGCGTCAGGCCAAGGGCGCCCCGCCCGAGGCGGCCCTGGGCCTGATCGTGCAGGACATGGCGCTGGCGATGGGGCCGGGTCTGTCGGGCACGGGCACGATCCAGTTCGTCGAAGGCGTGACCGGCACGCCGCAGATCACCGGGCGCTTCCGGGGGATGAAGCTCGGGCGCGGGCCGGTCGAGGAGACGCTCTACCTTACCCGCGACCCGCGCGGGCCATCCTTGCAGGACGCGGCCCCCGACACCTTCGCCACGCTGACGGCCTATGGCGCGGCCTGCCGCAAGGGCCTGCGCGAGGAAATGCAGATCGAATTCGCGCTGGAAGGCGGCGCGCTGAAGATCATCGACGCGGTCAAGGTGCACAGGTCCTCGCGCGCCGCCGTGCGCATTGCCGTTGCGCTGGCGAATGACGGCGTCATCAGCCGCGAAGACGCGCTGCTGCGCGTCGAACCCCGCGCGCTGTCGGAACTGCTGCACACCCAGGTCGATCCCCGCGCCCCCCGCGACGTGTGTGCGCGCGGCATCGCTGCCAGCCCCGGCGCCGCCACGGGTCGGATTGTGTTCTCGGCTGCCGCCGCCCAAGCCGCCGCCGCGCAGGATGCCCCCGCAATCCTTGTCCGCCGCGAAACCTCGCCCGACGACATCAGGGGGATGCACGCCTCGGTCGCCGTTCTGACCGAACGCGGCGGCGTCACCAGCCATGCCGCCGTGATCGCGCGGGGGCTGGGCCTGCCCTGCATCGTGGGGGCAAGCGACCTGCGCATCAACACCCGCGACCGGTCGATGACGGCGCCCGACGGCCGCGTCTTCGCGGAGGGCGACACGATCACGGTGGACGGAACCTCGGGCGAGGTTCTGGCGGGCGCGGCCGAGATGCTGGAACCGGCGCTGGACGAGGCGTTCCGCACCCTTCTGCACTGGGCCGACAACGTGCGCGACATCGGCATCCGCGCCAATGCCGACACGCCCGATGACGCGCGCACCGCGCGGATGTTCGAGGCCGAAGGGATCGGCCTTTGCCGCACCGAGCACATGTTCTTCGACGAAGACCGCCTGACGGTGATGCGCGAGATGATCTTCGCCGACATGCCGAAGGACAGGAAGGTCGCGCTGGACCGCCTGCTGCCGATGCAGCGCGCGGATTTCACCGCGCTCTTTGACATCATGGCGGGCCTGCCCGTGTGCATCCGTCTGCTCGACCCGCCGCTCCATGAATTCCTGCCGCATGACCGCGACGGCGTGAAGGAACTGGCCGAGGCGCTGGACCGCCCGTTGTCCGAAGTCTCTCGCCGGGTCGAGGCGCTGTCAGAATTCAACCCGATGCTGGGGATGCGCGGTGTGCGGCTGGGGATCGCGGTGCCCGAAATCTACGAAATGCAGGCCCGCGCGATCTTCGAGGCAACGGTCGAAGCCAGCCGCCGGGGCGCGCCGGTGGTGCCCGAGATCATGATCCCCCTTGTCTCGGCCAAGCGCGAGGTGGAGCTGGTCAAGACCCGCATCGACGCCGTGGCCGCGGCAGTGCGGACGGAACGCGCGGCGGACTTTACGTATCGGCTTGGCGTCATGGTCGAAACGCCGCGCGCGGCGCTGCGCGCGGGCGAGATCGCACATCATTCGGCGTTTCTGTCCTTCGGCACGAACGACCTGACGCAGATGACCTATGGCCTGTCGCGCGACGATGCGGGGCGCTTCATGGGCACCTATGTCGCGCAAGGCGTGTTCCCCGAGGATCCGTTCCACACGCTGGACCGCGACGGGGTGGGCGAACTTCTGATGATCGGTGCCCAGCGCGGGCGCGCGACGCGGCGCGACCTGACCCTGTCGGTCTGCGGCGAGCATGGGGGCAACCCGGAATCCATCGCCTTCTGCCGTGACCTTGGCTTTGACTATGTGTCGTGCTCGCCCTTCCGCGTTCCCGTCGCGCGGCTTGCGGCGGCGCATTTCGCGCTTCGCGAGCCGCGCAGCACGAATTGATCGGGCCGGACCCTTTCGGTCAGTGTCGGATTCATCCTAATCTTCTTGGCACAAGGCAGACCGAGTCGAGCGGTTTTCCATCCCTGTTCAATTGCTACCGCCCGGGCGGATCGGCAGGTTTTTGCCGCCTTGGTGGACGCCAGCCCGGAAGTCGGGTATGTCTGCGTCCGGTCGCCGCCTGGGGGCGTTGGCTCAACCTGACTTGACCGGATGGATGAATGTCGATCTTCAAGCCACTGGCGGCCGCCGGATTTGTTGCCCTGTTGGTTTCCGTCGGGGGGCATCCTGCCCTGGCCGATACCGGCGGCGTCGCCGTTCCGGGGGCCAGCAATGCGCGTGCCGCGCTGGATGCAAGCCTCACCGCGCTTCTGGATGCCGAACGGTCGGGCCTGGATGCCGCGTCCCTGGCGGGACTGACGGTATCGGCCAAGGCCGCACCGGCGGCGGCACCCGATGCCGCAGAGGGAACCAGCTTCTCGTCGGACAGCCCTGACAGCGCCGATGGCAAGCTGCCGGCCGGATCGGCCACGCCAAAGCGCGGCGCGCTGCCGGGATCGGACAGGTTCGACCTGGCCTGGCTCATGGCGCAGCCCGCACCCAAGCCCGGCGCCGAGCTCGACTGCCTGGCGACGGCGCTGTATTTCGAGGCGCGGGGCGAGGGGTTGGACGGGCAGGCGGCGGTGGCCGAGGTGATCCTGAACCGCACCGGGCTGCCCGGATTTCCGCGCACGGTCTGCGCTGTCGTCCGCGACGGGGCCGGGGACGGGGCGGATGGGTGTCAGTTCTCGTATGCCTGCGACGGGCGGCCGGACCTGGTGTCCGACCGTGGTGCCTATGCGGTCGCCGAACGCATTGCGGCGGCGATGATGTCCGGGGTGCCGCGCACGCTGACCGATGGGGCGACGCATTTCCACAATGACAGCGTCCGTCCCTCCTGGGCTGCGCGCTTTGCCCGGACCGCCCGCATCGGCGAGCACACGTTCTACCGCATGCCGATCCGCACCGCGTCGAACTGACGTCGCTGCCCGGCCACGCCCCGCCGCGCGCAGGCGTTTCCGCGGCCCGATCATCCCTGTATGCTGGCCGGAACGCCGGGACGCCTTGTCCCCGGACGGACGGACCCGACATGACCATCCCGACTGACATTGCGCTGGCCTTCGCCCACCCCGAGGAGCGCGCCGAAGCCTCGGCCGCCGCCGACCCGCGCGACCGCATCAGCCTGCGCGACCATGTGGTCGCGGCCGATATCGGCGCGTTCCAGCAGGAACGCGGGCGCACGCAGCGGCTGCGGTTCAACGTGGTGGTCGAGGTGCGGCCCCATCCCGCGCCGCTGATGGATGATGTGGACCGCATCCTGTCCTATGACCGCATCACCGAGGCGATCGAGGGCGAACTGCGGGCCGAGCGGCTGAACCTGCTGGAGACGCTGGCCGAGCGGGTGGCGGACCGGATCCTGCATGAGCCGCAGGCGATGCGGGCCTTCGTACGGATCGAGAAGCTGGACCGGGGACCGGGCGCGCTGGGGGTGGAGATCGTCCGCAGCCGGGCCGAGGCACCGGTCGCGCGCCTGGGCGCGGACGGGACGGAGACGCCGCTGCATCCGGTGGTCGTGTTCCTCACCAGCGCCGAGATTTCGGATGCGGGCCTGACGGCACGGCTGGACAGGCTGGCGGCGGGGGAAGCGCCGGTGATCCTGACCGTGGGCCTGCCCGACCTGCCCCGGCCCATGACCGGCCACCGGCCCACGCAGCGGCGGATCGACCTGCTGGCGATCGAGCAGAACGCCTGGGCGCTGGCCGCGCGGGATGCCCGCTGCGTGGTGGTGGCCAGCCGGACGGAAATCGACTGGGCGATGCGGCGGGGGCAGATGGTGGTCTGGGCGCCGTCGAAGATCGTGCTGGATGCGGTGGACGGGCCGAAGGGCGGGGTCGAGGCAGCGGGGCTGGCCTTGTGGCTGGCTGACCAGATGGCGGCCTGCCGCTTTGTCACGGGGCGCGGGACGGCGCTGCCGAAGGGGGCCGAGGCGGCGGCGCGGGTGGCGGTGGAGCGGGTCTGAGGGGCAGGCAGGGCAAGGGTTGCGGGACATGTCCCTCAGAGGGACATCGTTAACGGGCGTGTAATCGCAAGGCGTTACAGACGCGAATTCACACTTCCTTAACAGGCGAGCCGACAACCGCAGGCCTGGTCAGGGGGGCTCTGCCCCCGTCCTTCGGACCCCCCCGGGATATTTCGGGACAGAAGATGGGGTCGGCAGGTCTTGCTGTCGCCGTGGCATCCCGCAGGCCCTGGCGGGCGGTTCGGCAGAGGCGCGGACCGAGCCTGGCTGACGTGAGACCCATGGTCGTCGCCCGTGTCAGAAGAACCCGCGCGGGATCAGGCGGGTGTCGTAGGCCTGACGCTCCAGGTCCTCGCGGAAGTCGGGGTGGGCGATGCCGATCAGGGCCTTCGCGCGTTCCGGCACGGATTTGCCCTTGAGGTTCACGATGCCGTATTCTGTCACGACATACATCATGTCGGTCCGGGGCGTGGTCACGATGTTGCCGGGCGTGAGGCAGGGCACGATGCGGCTGCGCCGTTCGCCGCGCTTGTCATAGGTCGAGGCGAGGCACATGAAGGACTTGCCCCCCTTCGACGCATAGGCCCCGCGCACGAACTGCAACTGCCCCCCGGTGCCGCTGATATGGCGCGGCCCGTCCGATTCCGACGCGGCCTGGCCCTGCAGGTCCACTTGCGTGGTGTTGTTGATCGACACCACGTTGTCGTTCTTCATGATGTTGTGGGGCAGGTTCGTGTAGTCCACCGGGCAGCAGGCGAAATCGGTGTTCTGGTGAACCGTGGCGTAAAGGTCCTTCGACCCCAGGCCGAAGCTGTAGGTGATGCGCCCCTGGTCGATCTGCTTCTGCGTCCCGTTGACCTTGCCCGCCTTGTAAAGCGCGACGATCCCGTCGGTCAGCATCTCGGTGTGCACGCCAAGGTTCTGGACGCTGCTGTCCAGAAGCTGCGCGCAGACGGCGTTCGGCATGCCGCCGATGCCGATCTGCAGGCAGGCCCCGTCGCCGATTTCGCCCATGATGTGGCGCGCGACGGCCTTGTCCACCTCGCCGGGGGGCGGGTTCGGAAGCTCGGCGCAGGGTAGGTCGTTGCCAGAGATGATGTAGTCCACTTCGGAGATGTGGATCGAGTTCTCGGGCCCGACGGCGTGGGTCTGGTGGGGCGATTCCTCGACCACCACGCATTTCGCGCGTTCGACGATGGCCCGGTGCCACAGGTTCGCCAGCGACAGGTTGAAGTTGCCACCCGCATCCATCGGGCCCGTGCGCAGGATCACCATGTCCACGGGCGGGATGAAGCGGCGGTAGTAGTCGGGGATTTCGCCCAGGTTCACGGGCAGGTAGTGGGCGATGCCCGCATCGTGCTTCTTCCGGTCGTAGCCCGAAAAATGCAGGCTCAGCCAGTAGAAGTGATCGCCCCCGGGGTCGGCCTCGAGCACGGCGCGGGCGCGTGTGGACAGGCAGGAGCGGATCTTGACGCCCGTCAGTTCGCCCGCCCGCGCGGCCAGCGCCGCGTCGAAGGTTTCGGGCTGGGCGACCCCGGCGCCATAGTCGATCCACATCCCCGACCGCACAAGCGCCGCGGCCTCGGCCGCCGTCACCCTGCGGGCAGGAGCACCGGCCTGTCTGCGTAGCATTCCCGTTGTCCCCCCTGCGCACCGGTCCGGCCGACATCGTCCGTCCGTTCCGGCAGGGCGATACTGCAACAGGACGGACGGTTCCGCGAGGGGGCAAATCGCCGGTCATGCGCGCCCGTCGCGCCGCGTGCGGGGGCCCGGGGCGCGCGCGGGAGCCGCATGCCGGGATCAGACCAGAAGATCGACCGCCGGTACTGTTCGCGGCTGAGAGGGCGCGATCGTGGCCGGGTCCGTGGAAGGCTGGGCGACGTCGGCGCGCGGGTCCGGCCCTGCCTCGGCATCCGCCAATACGCGCGGCTCACGCCGTTCAAACGCCTGCCTGTCCAGCACGTTCGCGTCAAAGGCGGGCGGCGGGCCGGTCGGACGGTCGGGGTCCGGCGGGGGCTGCGGCGCAAGAGCCTTCGCCCGCGATCCGCCTGCGCCAAAGTCGGTCGACGACCCGGTGCCGCCGCCCGACTGCGCGCGCACCGGCCCTGCCTGCGGTGTCGCGCGCCCGATGACGATGGCGACATCCGAAATGCCCGTTATCGCGCCGGTTGCCGCCGGCGGGAATCCAAGGCGGTCGATCATGGCCCTTCACCCCTGGTCCGACACCCACCCGAAACCGATCGTGGCGCCCGGAGGTTAAGCCTGCGTCAATGCGGGCGGGGATTCGCGGCCGATGGTTAACCCCGCGTCTCCGCCACCCGGCTTTGCCTGGCCGTGCGGGGCGGGCGACAGAAGCCGCGTGTAAAGCCCGGTCAGGAAGGCTTCGGCCTCGGGGAAGGGATCATGGCCGTCGCCCAGCACGGCGCGGACCTGCACGTCGAAATCGGCGTAGTGCTGCGTCAGGGCCCAGATCGAGAAGATCAGGTGATGGGGATCGACCGGCGCGATGCGCCCCGCCGCCGCCCAGCCCGCGATCACCGCCGCCTTGTCGTCGACCAGCGCCTTCAGGGTGCCGGTCAGGGCCGCGCCGATGCGGGGCGCGCCCTGCAGCACCTCGTTGGCGAAGAGGCGGCTTTCGCGCGGCATCCGGCGGCTCATGTCCAGCTTGCGCCGGACATAGGTCAGGATTTCCCCGACCGGATCGCCGCCCGGATCGACGGCGCGCAGGGGCGCGAGCCAGGTGTCAAGAAGCCCGCCCAGAAGTTCGAGGTGGATCGCCTCTTTCGAAGGGAAGTAGTAGAGCAGGTTCGGCTTTGACAGCCCCGCCACCTCGGCGATCTGGTCCAGCGTCGCGCCCCGGAACCCGTGCGCCGCGAAGACCTCGAGCGCGGCGGCCAGGATCGCCTCGCTGTTGCGGCGCTGGATGCGGGTGCGCGGGCGGTCGTCCTGCGGGTCGTTCTCTGCCAAGGCCTTGCCTTTCCGCCAGCGGCCTTCCAGCCGGTTTGCCGCCCCCGTCGCCCCTGCTAGCGCAAGCCTGACCGGAAGGTCAAACTTTCCCGCAAACCGGACGGGCCTCGCTTGACTGCCCGCCCTGCCCTGCTAGCGTCGCGCGATACCGCCGCATGAGGAGATGCCCGATGGCGCTCGACCGCAAACCCGCCCCGAACGACCTCAACGCCTTCTGGATGCCCTTCACCGCGAACCGGCAGTTCAAGAAGGCGCCGCGCATGTTCGTGGCGGCCAAGGACATGCACTACACCACTGCCGACGGGCGGCAGGTGCTGGATGGCACGGCGGGCCTGTGGTGCTGCAACGCGGGGCATTGCCGGCCGAAGATCGTGGAGGCGATCCAGCGGCAGGCGGCGGAGCTGGACTATGCCCCCGCCTTCCAGATGGGGCACCCGGTGGCGTTCGAACTGGCCAACCGCATCCTGGACATCGCGCCCGCGAACATGGGGCATGTGTTCTTCACGAACTCTGGCAGCGAAAGCGTCGAGACGGCGCTGAAGATCGCCATCGCCTACCACCGGGCGCGGGGCGAGGGCAGCCGGACGCGGCTGATCGGGCGGGAGCGCGGGTATCACGGGGTGAACTTCGGCGGCATCTCGGTCGGCGGGATCGTGAACAACCGCCGCTTCTTCGGGACGCTGCTGTCGGGGGTGGACCACCTGCCCCACACCCACCTGCCCGCGCAGAACGCCTTTACGAAGGGCCAGCCCGAGCATGGGGCCTATCTGGCGGACGATCTGGAGCGGATGGTCGCGCTGCACGGGGCCGAGACCATCGCGGCGGTGATCGTGGAGCCGGTGGCGGGGTCCACCGGCGTGATCCTGCCGCCGAAGGGGTATCTGGAAAAGCTGCGGGCGATCACGAAGAAGCACGGGATTCTGTTGATCCTGGACGAGGTCATCACCGGGTTCGGGCGGCTGGGGTCACCCTTTGCGAGCCAGCATTTCGGGGTGGAGGCCGACCTGATCACGGGGGCCAAGGGCCTGACGAACGGCGTGATCCCGATGGGGATGGTGCTGGCGACGAGCCAGATCCACGACGCCTTCATGGCTGGCCCCGAGCACATGATCGAGCTGTTCCACGGCTATACCTATTCCGGGAACCCCATCGCGTCTGCCGCCGGGATCGCCACGCTGGAGACCTACCGCGAGGAAGGGCTGTTCCAGCGCGCGGCGGAGATCGCGCCCTATTGGGAGCAGGCGCTGCATTCGCTCAAGGGCCTGCCCCACGTCATCGACATCCGCAACATGGGGCTGATCGGGGCGGTGGAGCTCGACCCCATCGCGGGCGAGCCGACGAAGCGGGCCTTCACGGCGTTCCTGGATGCGTACGAGAAGGGGATACTCATCCGGACGACGGGGGACATTATTGCGATGAGCCCGCCGCTGATCGTGTCGAAGGCGCAGGTGGATGAGCTGGTGGGCAAGCTGGGGGAGGTTTTGAGGGGGCTGCCCTGAGCAGCCGTCAACGCGGGATCGGCCCGTTGGCCGGGCGCGGGCATTTGCCCGCGCCGTGCATCTGGCAGCATAAGGTGCCGCGCCATTTGGCGTCGGTGCCCCCGCCGGGTCGGCGTGACGGGACCAGCGGTTGAACATGCGGAAAGGAATGTGTAGTATCCTGCATATTCTCCTTCACGCCCGGATGCCCATCCATGACCACGCTTCTGACCAACCAGATCGCCAGCATCACCGAGTTGCGCGAGCCGCAGAAGGTGCTGGACCGCGCGAACGGCAAGCCCGTGGCGATCCTGAAGAACAACAAGCCCGTGGCCTACCTGGTGCCCGCCGAGGCGGCGACGGGGATGGCGGGGCATCGGTATGCGACGCTGGATGAGGTGAGGGCCTATCTGGAGCGGTCGCGCGAGCGGGTTCAGCCGGTGCTTGACTACCTGCGCGACAAGTAGGCCACCCGTCATGGACTTCGTTCTGGTCACGGCCGATCTGGTCGACGAATTCCACGACTCTGTCCTGAACCCCGGCGAACTGTCGGGCCGGGCGGGCGACAAGTCGCTGGACGGCGCGCTGGCGCGGGTGGAGAACCGGCTGGCCTATGGGATGATCGGTGACGTGTATGACCTTGCCGCCGCCTATTGCGTGGCGGTGGCGCAGGGGCACTGCTTCAACGACGGCAACAAGCGGACGGCGTTCCGCACGATGGACGCGGCGCTGGCCTTCAACGGGGCCGAGCAGGCGTGGGACACCGAGGAGGTGGGCCAGATCGTCATCCGCGTGGCGCAGGGGAAGATGGACGAGGCAGCGCTGGCGGAGTGGTTGCGGGGGCGTTAGAACTCCTCAACGTCCATTCTATAGTTTCCCTGACGCAGCACCTGCTCATATGTGAATGTCGTTCTTGAGCCCTGATCAAATCGGTTCGATGAAACAATCCTATGCCGTTCCGCTGGTGATAGAGTTGACCAGCGACCAATCACCACATTGAACGTAATGCTGGCCTCCGATCCTCCGAATGAGTTCCAAATATCTGCAAGCTGCTTCGGGTCACAAAAGCGAATCCCCGTAGACATTCCATTCTGCTCACCGAGCATTGAAGCGCTTTGAGCCCGCCCGACAAGATCGCTTATTAAGTGGTCACGGTGTCTGGCGCAATAATCCTGCCAATTTGCGAGCTGACCCAGCGCTGTCTGGTAGCGCCTCGCTGGAGTCAGATTCTTGGTAAACAGCTTCTCGTGACTTGTTTCAATCTCAATTAGGTGAATTGTAGAGCCACCCTGAAAAGATTGCAGTACAGCAAAATCGGCATAATATGATGTCCCGACAGGCGGCTTGAACAACACTGCCAAATCCATGTTGTCTCTTGTGCCGTATAGACCGGTCAAATAACCAACTTCCTTCTCAAGAAACTTCTGGAGTAGTTCTTCACGTGGATTCTGTGCGATCAATTCGCAAAATGCTAATAGTGACGATGAGTCCGGCACCGGGGACCGAACTCGCCTTTTGAACTCAGCGAGGTCGTTACCAATCGACATCGCAGCCCGTAAAACCTGCTCGCCACCTTCTGTCAGCATTCGTAGGCCCCGATCCGAAGTAGTTTCTCAGTAAATCATTCCCAAGATACTTTAGCATGTCCAGTTGCCTAGTCACACTTACAAATTGATACGATCTGAGCACCGCCCCTTCCCCCTCCCTTCCCCCCATGCTCTAATCGCCGCCCACCAAGACCCCACCCGAAGGGCAAGCCATGAGCAGCGACCTCCTCTCCTCCTCCACCTACGACGCCTCCTCCATCGAGGTCCTCGAAGGCCTTGAACCCGTCCGCAAGCGCCCCGGCATGTATATCGGGGGCACCGACGAGCGGGCGCTGCATCATCTGGTGGCGGAGATCCTCGACAATTCGATGGACGAGGCCGTCGCGGGCCACGCGACGCGGATCGAGGTTGAACTTCACGCCGACTACGCGGTCACCGTGCGCGACAACGGCCGCGGCATTCCGGTGGACCCGCACCCGAAGTTTCCGGGCAAGTCGGCGCTGGAGGTAATCCTGTGCACGCTGCACGCGGGCGGCAAGTTCGGGGGGGATGCGTATCAGACGAGCGGCGGGTTGCACGGGGTGGGCGCCTCGGTGGTGAACGCGCTCAGCGACCTGATGGTGGTCGAGGTCGCGCGGAACAAGGAGCTTTATGAGCAGCGCTTTTCGCGGGGCATTCCGCAGGGGCCGGTGAAAAGGCTCGGCGCCGCCCCGAACCGGCGGGGGACGACGACGACCTTCCACGCGGATGAGGAGATTTTCGGGCACCACCGGTTCAGGCCGTCGCGGTTGCTGAAAATGGTGCGGTCGAAGGCCTATCTGTTCTCGGGCGTCGAAATCCGCTGGAAATCGGCCATTGCGGACGGCGACACCCCGATGGAGGCCACCTTCCACTTCCCCGGGGGGCTGGCCGACTACCTTGGCGAACAGCTGGACGGGTCCACCACCTATGCCGACCGCCCCTTTGCCGGAAAGGTCGGGTTTCAGGAGAAGTTCGGGGTTCCGGGCCAGGTGGAATGGGCGATCAACTGGACGCCCTCGCGCGACGGGTTCATCCAGTCCTACTGCAACACCGTGCCCACGCCCGAGGGCGGCACGCATGAGGGCGGCTTCTGGGCGGCGATCCTGAAGGGGATACGCGCCTATGGGGAACTCGCGAAGAACCGCAAGGCCGACCAGATCACGCGCGAGGACCTGACGGACGGGGCCTGCGCGATGGTCAGCTGCTTCATCCGGGAACCGGAATTCGTGGGCCAGACGAAGGACCGGCTGGCCACCGCCGACGCGGCCCGTCTGGTGGAGGGGGCGGTGCGCGACCACTTCGACACCTGGCTGGGCAAGGACCCGAAGGCGGCGGGGGCGATCCTCGACTTCCTGGTGCTGCGGGCGGAGGAGCGGCAGCGGCGGCGGGCCGAGAAGGAGACCGCGCGGAAATCGGCGACGAAGCGGCTGCGCCTGCCGGGGAAGCTGGTCGATTGTTCGTCCAAGACCCGCGAGGGGACGGAGCTGTTCATCGTCGAAGGCGACAGCGCGGGCGGGTCGGCCAAGGGCGCGCGGTCGCGCGAGACGCAGGCGTTGCTGCCGCTCAAGGGCAAGATCCTGAACGTGTTGGGGGCGGCCAGCGGCAAGATCGGGGATAACGCGGAAATCCGGGATATCTGCGAGGCTTTGGGCGTGGGCATGGGGACGCGGTTCAACGTCGATGACCTGCGGTACGAGAAGATCATCATCATGACCGACGCCGACGTGGACGGCGCGCATATCGCGAGCCTGCTGATGACGTTCTTCTTCACCCAGATGCGGCCGCTGATCGACAAGGGGCATTTGTATTTGGCTTGCCCGCCCTTGTACCGGCTGACGCAGGGGGCCGTCCGCAAATACGTCTCGAACGACGAGGAAAAGGACTACTGGCTACGGAACGGGCTGGGCAGCAACCGTGGCGGCAAGATCGACGTCCAGCGCTTCAAGGGCCTGGGCGAGATGGACGCGAAGGACCTGAAGGACACCACGATGAACCCCGAGACGCGGAAGCTGATCCGGGTGTCCATTGATGAGGACGAGCCGGGGACGACGGGCGACCTGGTGGAGCGGCTGATGGGGAAGAAGCCGGAGCTGCGGTTCCAGTATATTCAGGAGAATGCTAGGTTCGTGGAGGAGTTGGATGTGTGATGTATGGTCTAGAACATACGCTACAAGTTGTTGGAGCTGACGAATATGATTGACCGAAATGCTCTTCCAAGAAGCGCTTTGCTTGCGCTGCAATTTGTTGCAAGTAAACTAATCGAGAAAACGGGTGATGAAAATGCCACGATTGAGGCCATCAAAGCGTCTGGTTCGCCGCTCTACAGTGACCTTCACATCGGAATGATCTTTGCGCGAAAAGCGGCCGAAAAGATCGCCCGAGGATCAATGCGGGAAATTGCTGACTACAACTTGCGACTCATACCCGGCGAATCACTAAGTCATGTGAGACGACGGCTTACCGCAGTTCTTGACGCCGCGATTGCGCTAGAATTGGATGATCACTTTGTGGATCCGGTCGAGGCCGAATCATTCGAGACTGCCCAGTTAGATCTAGATGAGAAATCCCAGATACGCGATCTTCTCGCTGAGGCGCGCAATTTGACAAACCAATCAATGAAAATAGAGGACCAACACAAACGTCGAATTCTCCATCGAATCTCTAGGGTTGAAGATGAACTTTACAAGGAAAAGGCTGGATTCAGCGCGTTTCTTGCCGCTGCATATGAAACTTCACGATTGGTGAGGCAAGTCGGAGAAGACGCGCAACCGATTGCGAATGCAATTGAGAAGGCCCGAACTATCACTGAGAAAAAGATAGTTGGACACCAGCAGATCGAATCCGAACCAAAGCCAAAGCAACTTCCTAAGCCATAGAAAACCGTAGGGTGCGCATTCATCGTGCACCATCCACCTTGCCGAAACGCGCCGTCGGTGCGCAATAAATGCGCACCCTACCCTGACATTGCCCCCTTAACCCGCCCTTACCCCCCCACCCTCGCCCCCGGCACCCGCACCCAGCAAGCCGTAGGGTGCGCATTCATCGCTCACAATAATTCCGTCATCACCACCCAAGGTGCGCAATAAATGCGCACCCTACCTCCCTCCCCTCCTTAACCCGCCCTTAACCCCACTCCCCCCACCCTCGCCCCCGGCGTCCCCTCCCCCGCATACGCCATTGACACATAAGCCAACGGCGCATACATGCTCACCACGGTCGTCGAGATCGCCGAATTCGTTCGCCGCGCCAAGGCGGTGATGACGGAAGGCGAACGGGTCGCGCTGATCGACTATCTCGCCCGGAATCCCGAGGCGGGCGTGGCGCTTGGGGGTGGGCTTTACAAGGTGCGGTTCGCGCGGGAGGGCGGCGGCAAGAGCGGCGGGTTCCGGTCGGTGCATTACTATCTGCCCGGGCGGGGCATGCCGGTGTTCCTGATGACAGTGTTCGCCAAGAACGCGAAGGCGAACCTGACACCGGGGGAAGAGGCGACCCTGATCGCGGTCGGCGAACGGATCGCGGCGGCATATGGAAGAAGGCAATGACCAAGGCTTATGACAGCATCCTTCAGGGTCTTCGGGAGGTCGAAGCCTACCTGAACGGCGACACCGCCGGGTCCATCACCCACCACATCGAAGTCCCCGACACCGACATCCGCGCCATCCGTGCCGCGACCGGCCTTTCCCAGGCCGAATTCGCCCGCTCGATCGGGGTGGCGAAGGCGACGCTGCTGAACTGGGAGCAGGGGCGGCGGCGGCCGGAGGGGCCGGCGCGGGTGCTTCTGGCGCTGATCGCGAAGGAGCCGGGGATCGTGGGACGGGTGCTGGGGGCGTAAGGCGCGGGGGTCACCCCGCCGTTTGGGCCGCGACGGGTGGCGGGGTGTACCCCGCCCTACGGCACATCGGCGGGGGGGCGGGGGTGGCGGGCTGAAGCCCGCCCTACGCCCGCCCTACGCCCGCCCTACGCCCGACCAACGCCCCCGCCCTGCGCCCTCCCTACCCCTTCCCCCTTGACCCCGCCGTCCCCCCGCCCCACCCTGCCCGCATCGTCCCCCCGCGTCCCCAACCCGGAGGCCCCATGCGCATCCTTCCCCTGATGGGCGGCCTGGCCGGGGCGGTGGCGTTGTCGCAGTTCCCGGAGTTTTCGCAGCAGTACCTGCAGCGGCTGGGCGGGCGGGCGGATGCGCTGGCGGCGGTGGTGGCAGAGTTCGACGCCTCGGCCACGAAGGCGGGGATGACGCGGGCGGCGGCGCTCGCGGACCTGTCGTCGTCCCAGTTCCAGCAGTTTCACCAGGCTGACCTGCGCGCCACCATCGCGCGGGCCGAGGCCGCACAATCGGACCTGGCACTTCTGCGCGCGGCCTCGCCGCTGGAACGCATCGCCCTCCCCCACCGCTTCCGCGATGCCGAGACGCTGGCCGCGACCTGGGCCGACTTTCGCCCCGCCGTGCCCGCCACGTCGGATGGGGCGATTTCGGCGGGGATCGGGTTTGCGGGCGGGTGGGCGGCGCTCGCAGGGCTCGTCGGGCTGGTGAGCGCCCCCTTCCGGTCGGCGCGCCGCCCGCGCGGGGCGTGACAAAGACGGCCGACCACCATCTGAGGACGACAAGGGACGCAACCATGAAGGCACTGATCACCTGGGGCGGATGGGCGGGACATGAACCCGACCGCGTGGCCGCCCTGTTCGCGGGGTGGCTGCGGGACGCAGGGGCCGAGGTGACGGTAACGGATACGCTCGCCTGTTTCGACGACCCCGCCCAGGTGGCCGCAATGGACCTGATCGTGCCGGTGTGGACGATGTCGCAGATCGGCAAGGAGCAGGCGCTGGCGGTCTGCGCCGCAGTCGCCGCCGGCACCGGCATCGCGGGGTGCCACGGCGGCATGTGCGACGCCTTCCGCGAGAACGTGGACTGGCAGTTCCTGACGGGCAGCCAGTGGGTCGCGCATCCGGGGAACGACGGGGTCGCCTACCGCGTGCGCATAACGTCGGACGACGCGCTGGTCGCGGGGATCGGGGATTTCGATGTCAGGTCAGAGCAGTACTATCTGCATGTCGATCCCGCCGTGCGGGTGCTGGCGGTGACCGACTTTCCCGTGGCCGACGGGCCGCACCGGGTCAACGGCCCCGTGGCCATGCCGGTCGCCTATGCCAAGGGCTATGGGGCGGGCCGGGTCTATTACAATTCGCTCGGCCACAAGGCCGAGGTGATCGCCAGCGGCCCGCCCGCCGAGATGCTGCGGCGCGGGCTGACTTGGGCGGCGCGGCGGACGTGATGGGACCGGGCGCGCCCCTTGCAGCAGTAGCGTGGGGCGACACGGTCAGGCTGTCGGCGTTCCTGTCCGTCCTTGCCGCGATGATGCTGTGGGAACTGGCCGCGCCCTGGCGGCGGGCCGAGGTGCCGCGGCTGATCCGCTGGACCAACAACCTCGGGTTGGTGGCGCTGGATGCCGCGGTGGTGCGGCTGGTGTTTCCGGTCCTTGCCGTGGGCGCGGCGGCCTGGGCGGGGGCGCGGGGGCTGGGCGTGCTGAACGCGGTGCCCCTGCCCGGCTGGGCCGCCGTGACCATCGCTTTCCTGGCGCTTGATCTGACGATCTGGGCACAGCACCGCGTCTTTCATGCCGTGCCCGTGTTGTGGCGGTTGCACCGGATGCACCATGCCGACCCGGAGGTCGATGCCACCACCGGCCTGCGGTTCCACCCGGCCGAGATCCTTCTGTCGATGGCGATCAAGATCGTGGTGGTGGTGGCCCTGGGCGCGCCGCCCGTGGCCGTGGTGATGTTCGAGATCGCGCTGAATGCCACGTCGATCTTCAGCCATGCCAACATCGCGCTGCCGGGATGGGCGGATCGGGCACTGAGGCGGGTGGTGGTGACGCCGGGGATGCACCGCATTCACCATTCGGTGCGGCGCGACGAGACGGATTCGAACTTCGGCTTCAACCTGTCGGTCTGGGACAGGCTTTTCGGCACCTTTCGCGCGCAGGCGGCGGGCGCGCTGGTGACGGGCCAGCCCACCTTCCGGTCTGCCCGCGACCAGCGGATCGACCGGCTGTTGCTGCAACCCCTGCGCAGGGACGGCGGCTAGCCCCGGTCTCGGGTCAGCCCTTCGACGACTCGGTTGTCGCCTTGGCGAAGGGCTTGGCCGCGACCGTTTCGGTCTTCAGCTTGTCCTTCTTCGGCTTCTTCTTTTCCTTGTTGCTGCGGTGCTTGTCGTTCTTGGTCATGCGCTGTCCTTTCCGGATCGTGTGTGATGGCCGGGGGGGCCGGCGGGGCACCCCGACGAAAGCCTAGGCCCCTGCCCCCGCGATCACAAGCCCGCGCCACGCCGCCTCTGCCCCCGCGCTTGCCTTGACCTTTCCACCCCCCGCCCGCATGGTCCCGGCCACTTCGGCAGGGACCCCGATGGCCAGCAGAACCGCCCCCTTTTCCGCCTTCGAATTCCAGATCGCCTGGCGCTATCTGCGCGCGCGGCGGCATGAGGGCGGGGTCAGCGTGATGACCTGGATCTCGCTGATCGGCATCGCGCTCGGTGTCATGGCGCTGGTCGTCACCTTGGCCGTCCGCGCCGGGTTTAGGGCAGAGCTGATCGACACGATCGTGGGGTCGTCGGCGCATGTCACCGTCTACTACGGCACCACGGTCAACGATCAGGGCGTGCGGACCGAAGGCATTCCCGACTACGCCGCCCTGTCGCAGAAGATCGCCGCCATCCCCGGCGTGACCCGCGCCATCCCCGCCATTCGCGGGCAGGCGATGGTCACCCACGGCAACCGTGCCAGCGCGGCGGAGATTTTCGGGGTGTCGCTGGACGACCTGAAGTCGATCCCGCGCATCGGCGGTGACGCCACGCGCGCGATGGGCGACATCGACGCGTTCGACCGGGGCGTTGCCATCGGGTCGGGGATCGCGCGCGACCTGAACGTGGGCCTCGGCGACAAGGTGCGGCTGATCTCGCCCGACGGGGTCAAGACCGCCTTCGGCACAAGCCCCCGCATAAAGGCCTACGAGGTCGTCTACATCTTCTCGGCCGGGCGCTACGACATCGACCGGACGCGCATCTACATGCCCTTCGCCGAGGCGCAGAGCTACTTCAACCGCGAAGGCGGCGCGGACGAGATCGAGGTCACGGTGAAGGACCCCGAAAACGTGCAGGATTACGGCGACGCGCTGGTGGCGGCGGCGGGCGAGGGCGCGATGTTCTGGACGTGGAAGCAGTCGTCCGAGGCCTTCCTGTCCGCACTCGACATCGAGGATGACGTGATGTTCGTGATCCTTGCCATCGTGGTGCTGGTCGCCACCATGAACATCACCTCGGGCCTCATCATGCTCGTGAAGAACAAGGGCCGCGACATCGGCATCCTGCGCACGATGGGGCTGAGCCAGGGGTCGATCCTGCGGGTCTTCTTCCTCTGCGGGGCGTTCACCGGCATCGTCGGCACCGCAGCGGGCGTGGCACTCGGCGTGGTCATTTCGCTCAACATCGACCACATCATGTCGGCGGTGAACGTCATGACCGGCGGGAACGTATGGGACCCGTCGATCCGGGGCATTTACCGGCTGCCCGCGAAACTTCAGGCCTGGGACGTGACGAAGGCCGTGGGGCTCGCGCTGATCCTGTCCTTCATCGTGACGATCTTCCCCGCCCGCCGCGCGGCGCGCCTGAACCCGGTCGAGGCGCTGCGCTATGAGTGACGCGCTGCGGCTGACGGGCATCGCCAAGGCCTACAACCGGGGCAAGCCGGGCGAGATCACGGTCCTGTCGGGACTGGACCTGACGGTCGGTGCGGGCGAGGTCGTGGCGCTTGTCGCGCCGTCCGGCGCAGGGAAATCGACGCTTCTGCACATCGCGGGGCTTCTGGACAGCGCCGATGCGGGACAGGTGATCCTGGGGGGCCGCGATGTCACGCGCGCGGCGGACGCCGAACGGACAGTGGCGCGGCGGACGGGGATCGGGTTCGTGTACCAGTTCCACCACCTGTTGCCGGAGTTCTCGGCCGCCGAGAACGTGATCCTGCCGCAACTGGCCAACGGCATGGCGCGGGGAGAGGCGCAGGCGCGGGCGGCGGACCTTCTTGGCGCGGTCGGCCTGTCGCACCGTCTGACCCACCGCCCGGCCGAACTGTCGGGGGGCGAGCAGCAGCGCGTCGCCTTCGCCCGGGCACTCGCCAACGGCCCGCGCCTGTTGCTGGCGGATGAGCCGACGGGAAACCTCGACCCCGACACCTCGGGGCTGGTCTTCGACGCGCTGATGGCGGTGGTGCGCGACACCGGCCTGTCGGCCCTGATCGCAACGCACAATCCCGACCTTGCGGCGCGCATGGACCGGGTGGTGCGGCTGGCCGGAGGGCGGGTGGCGGGGGAGCGGGGGGGATGACGTCGGGCCGGCCGAGAGTGTCCAGTCCAGCCTTGTTCAGCCCATCTGTCGAGGCCGCCCGTTCGACAGATTCTGTGCAACTGGCCGCACCGGTCAGGCGCGGCGGGGGCGCGATCCGTGAGCCGCGTCCGGGGAATGTCCGGCTGTCAGAAACGCGGAGGGGCTGCCGGTGACGCAGTTCCGGAGCGATGTCCTTGTTCAGGTCACCGACCGCGGCCCGGACCCGAGCGTCGTCGCATGCGTCACGGTCTGCCACAACGAAAGCCTGATCATCGGGCGTTTCCTGGACCATTACCGCCGCATCGGGGTCGGGCGGTTCTACATCGTGGACGACAGGTCGACCGACGGCACGACGGAGTTCCTGGGGTCACAGCCCGACGTGGTCTTGTTTACGCCGCAGGCGGGTGCCGAGTTCAAGGACAATCTCGGACGATGGCGCGAAGAGATTTTGGACCATTTCCTGCACGGGCGCTGGGTTACACTGCCGGACACCGACGAATTCCTGCATTACGTTGCCATGCCCTCCAATCTTGGAACCGTGGCGGCCGGTCTGGACGAAGACGGGATTGGGGCCTGGCTTGGCGTCATGATCGACATGTACGCCGACAAGCCGTTATCGGCGCAGCGGTATTCGGGGGATATGCCGCTTGAGCAGGCATTTCCGTATTTCGATGCCAACGGAACGCCCCCGCATGGAGTGCGGATCGTCGCGCTTCCGTCAAGTTACGCACGCCGATTTCCGACTCCGTCCGTGGCGTTCATGGGCGGCGTCCGGGAAAGGCTGTTCTTCACGAAGGGCCCGATGTCGGCGTTCAAGCGGTGGGTGCTGCTTCGGTTTGCCCACATGCGGCGCGCGCTGAACCCGGGACCGTTCGCGCGGCTACAGAACCAAATGGTCCGTCTGATCACGAAAGGACATTTCGCCGATCCCCCCCTGATCCTGAACAAGTTTGCCTTGCTCAAATGGCAACGTGGGCTTCGGTTCTCTCGCGCCCCGCATTCCGTTAGTGCGTCCATCAGGACGTCCGAGGGCATCGCCGCCTTTCTACACTTCAAGTTCTACAAGGGGAACGAGGGCTTGACCTATATCCGGGACCGTGCGCAGCACGCAGGCGGATCAGCGCAATACCGGGCGATGTTGAGCCGCCCGGACAAGCTGAACGCCTCGCCGCTTTGCGAAGACAGCCGCCGCTTCGACGGGCTGGACAGCCTGCGGGACATCATTCGATGAGCGAGCCCACAAATGCCGCCCCGACAGGCCACGGCAGCCCCGGGGCCGAGCCCGCCCCCCGCCTGGTCGTCGTGCTTCCAACCTACAACAAGGCAAGCCAGATCCGGGCCACGCTCGACTGCCTTGCCGGACAGACCTTCCGGGACTTTCGGGCGATCATCCTGGAAAACCGCTCGACGGACGCAAGCCTTTCGGTCGCCGAAGAGTTCTGCCGAACCGACCCCCGCTTCACGATCGTGCAGAATGACATTCACCTGAGCGCGTTGGACAATTTCGCCAAGGCGATCCGCATCGGTGCCACGACTGCACCGTACTTCTGTCTGAGGGCGGCGGACGATCTTTCGTCGGCGGATTTCCTGGAACGGCTGGTGGCCGCGCTGGATGCCGACCCGACGCGCCTGCTTGCAGTGTGCGGCACGCGATCGATCCTGGGCGATCGCGTCAAGCGGAAAGTGCCGAACCCGCGCGTTCTGGAATTCGGGCGGCGCTATGCCGAAGGCTATGTTCCGCGCAACCTGACCTATCCTGCCGAGTGGATATATGGGGTGTTCCGCGCCGAGGCGGCGGCCGACATGCTGGCGCGCTGGAACGAATATGGAAGCGCATGGGCGCAGGCGTCTTACATCGTGACGGAATTCGTCGTCCGTGACCGTTTCGTGTATGTCGAGGGGCCGACCTATGACTTCATCGAAGGGTCCGGTTCGGCGCAGATTTTCGCGGCACGGGGGTTTCGAGAGAAACTTCGCCTGCGGCTGAAGTACACGCTTGGTTGCTATGCCCTGCACCGAAAGCTTCCTCCGGCAGGCCTCTGGACGCGGTTCCTGTTCTTCCGCATGTGCTGGAATGACTCGCGGCGGAAGACGCACTTCAAGCTGCTTGGATTTCTCTAGCGTCCGGGTCCATTTCGTCGGCCCGCTGCGCAACCTCCTTGCAATCCCCCCGTTGAAGCTGGAAATCTCGGCGTCGGACTGATCGGGAACACGTGAACGCCATGAAAGCCGTCATCCTCGCCGGGGGTCTCGGCACCCGGATCAGCGAAGAATCGCACCTGCGGCCGAAGCCGATGATCGAGATCGGCGGGCGGCCGATCCTGTGGCACATCATGAAGCTGTACGGCCACCACGGCATCACCGAGTTCGTGATCTGCTGCGGCTACAAGGGCTATGTGATCAAGGAATACTTCGCGAACTACTTCCTGCACATGTCGGACGTGACCTTCGACATGGCATCGAACCGGATGGAGGTGCACCAGCAGAACGCCGAACCCTGGCGCGTCACGCTGGTCGACACGGGCGAGACGACGCTGACGGGCGGGCGGATCCGGCGGGTGGCGGACTATCTGGACGGGACGTTCTGCCTGACCTACGGCGACGGCGTATCGGACGTGGACATCGGGGCGCTCGTCCGGTTCCACAAGGCCCACGGCACCGAGGCGACGGTGACCGCCATCCAGCCCGAGGGGCGCTTCGGCGCGCTGGAAATCGCGGGCGACCGGGTGACGGCGTTCGAGGAAAAGCCGAAGGGCGACGGGCGCTGGATCAACGGCGGGTTCTTCGTCTGCGAGCCGTCCGTGCTGGCGCGCATCGACAACGACCAGACGGGGTGGGAGAACGCCCCCCTGGCGCGGCTGGCGGCGGCGGGGCAACTGTCGGTGTTCCGCCATCACGGGTTCTGGGCGGCGATGGACACGCTGCGCGACAAGACCCGTCTGGAGCAGATGTGGGCCGAGGGGCGCGCGCCCTGGAAGGTCTGGGGCTAGGATGTCCTTCTGGGCCGGCAAGCGGGTTCTGGTCACGGGCCACACCGGGTTCAAGGGTGCCTGGCTGGCCGAGCTGCTGCTTGGGCGCGGAGCGCGGGTGTTCGGGCTGGCGCTGCCGCCTGAGGGGGCCCCGTCGCTGTTCGACCAGTTGCAGCTTGCCCGGCGGATCGACCACGCCATCGCCGACCTGCGCGACCCAGGCGCGGTGACGGCACGGGTGCGCGCGGTCGATCCCGACGCCGTGTTCCACCTTGGCGCGCAGTCGCTGGTGCGGCGGTCCTACCGGCAGCCGGTCGAGACCTGGGCGACGAACGTGATGGGCACGCTGCATCTGCTGGCGGCGCTGCAGACGCTGGGCCGGCCCGTTCCGACGGTCATCGTCACGACCGACAAGGTCTACGAGAACCGCGAATGGGTGCACGGCTACCGCGAGGCCGACCCGCTGGGCGGGCATGATCCCTATGCCGCGTCGAAGGCGGCGGCCGAGATCGCGGTGGCCAGCTGGCGCTCCAGCTTTCCCGACCTGATGCTGGCGACGGCGCGGGCGGGCAACGTGATCGGTGGGGGCGACTGGGCCGAGGACCGCATCCTGCCCGACCTTGCGCGGGCCTTTGCCGCAGGCCTGCCCCTGCGGCTGCGCAACCCGGATTCGACCCGGCCTTTCCAGCATGTGCTGGAGCCGCTGACCGGCTATCTCATGCTCGCCGAGCGGCTGGCGGGGGGCGAGGCGCGATGGCAGAGCGCATGGAACTTCGGCCCCGAGCCGGGCGACGTGCGGTCGGTGGCCGAGCTTGTGTCGGCGGCGCGGGCGATCTGGCCGGGGACGGTGCAGGACGCGTCGGGAGGCGATGCCCCGCACGAGGCGGGGCGGCTGGCCCTGACCATCGACAAGGCGCGGCACGAGCTTGGGTGGCGCCCTCGGTGGGATATCGGGCGCGGCCTTGCCGAGACGGTCGGCTGGTACCGCGCCGTGCACGAAGGGGCCGACCCGCAAGCGCTGACCCAGGCGCAGATCGCCGCGCATGGGGCTGCGGCATGATCTTCACCGAACTGCCGCTGACGGGCGCGTTCCGCATCGACCTCGAACGGCGCCAGGACGACAGGGGCTTCTTCGCGCGCATGTTCTGCGCGCGGGAATTCGCCGCGGCGAGGCTGCCGACGGCCTGGGTGCAGATGAACGACAGCTTCTCGGCGCGCGCGGGCACGCTGCGCGGACTGCACTTTCAGCGCCCGCCGATGGCCGAGGCCAAGCTGGTGCGCTGTCTGAAGGGCGCGGTCTTCGACGTGATCGTGGACCTCCGGCGCGGATCGGCGACCTTCGGCCGATGGACGTCGCTGCATCTGGACGAAGAGAACCGTGCCATGATCTTCATCCCGCCCGGGTTCGCGCATGGCTTCCAGACCTTGCGGCCGGACACCGAGCTTCTGTATCTGCATAGCGAGTTTCACAGCCCGGGCCACGAAGGGGGGCTTGCCCATGACGATCCGGCGCTTGCCGTTCCCTGGCCCCTGCCCGTGACCGGGCTTTCCCCGCGCGACGCCGCCTTCCCGGCGCTGGATGCGATCGAACCGCTATGACCCAGTCTTGCCGCCATTGCGGAACGGCCCTGTCGCACCGGTTTCTGGACCTTGGCCATGCACCGCCATCTAACGCCTATCTGATGCCCGAGGCGCTGAACCGGCCCGAGGTGACCTACCCCCTGCGGCTGATGGTCTGCGGCACCTGCTGGCTTGTCCAGACCGAGGATTTCGCCGCGCGCGAGGCGCTGTTCGACGCGGACTACGCCTATTTCTCGTCCACGTCGCAAAGCTGGCTGGACCATTCCGCCCGCTATGCGGCGATGGTGACGCGCCGGTTCGGGCTGGGGTCGCAGAGCCTGGTGATCGAAGTCGCGTCGAACGACGGCTACCTGCTGCGGAACTTCGTCGCGGCGGGCATCCCCTGCCTCGGGATCGAGCCCACCGCCGCCACCGCCGCCGCGGCCGAAGCGCAGGGCATCCCGGTGCTGCGGGAGTTCTTTGGTCAGGCGCTGGCGCGGCGGCTGGCGGCCGAGGGACGGCAGGCCGACCTGATCGCGGGCAACAACGTCTACGCCCATGTGCCCGACATCAACGACTTCACGCAGGGGCTGACGGCGGCGCTGAAGCCCAACGGCGTCATCACGCTGGAATTCCCGCACCTGATGCGGATGGTGGAGTTCTGCCAGTTCGACACCGCCTATCACGAGCACTTCAGCTATCTGTCGCTGACCGTCGTGGCGCGCATCTTCGCGGCGGCGGGCCTGCGCGTGTTCGACGTCGAGGAGCTTGGCACGCACGGCGGCAGCCTGCGGGTCTATGGGTGCGCGACCGCCGCATCCCATGCCGCCGCGCCCTCGGTCGCGCGTCTGATGGCCGAGGAAGCGGCACGGGGCATGTCCAGCCTTCGCTACTACGCCGCCTTTCAGCCCAGGGCGGATGCGATCAAGGACGCCTTCCTGCGGTTCCTCCTCGATGCCCGGCGCGACGGCAAGACCGTGGCCGCCTATGGCGCGGCGGCCAAGGGCAACACGCTTCTGAACTACGCGGGCGTGCGGCCCGACCTTCTGCCCTTCGTCTGCGACGCCGCGCCATCCAAGCAGGGCCGCCTGATGCCCGGCAGCCACATTCCGATCCTGGCCCCCGACGCCCTGCGCGCGAAGCGGCCGGATTACGTGGTGATCCTGCCCTGGAACATCGCGGGCGAGGTGCGGGCGCAGCTGGCCGACCTGTCCGCGACGGGGACGAGGTTCGTGACGGCGGTGCCGGAGTTGAGGGTGGGATGAAACGGGTGCTGCTGACTGGTGCGACCGGATTTGTGGGTCGCCAGATCCTGCGGGCACTCGTCGCGTCAGGCGCAAAGGTGACGGCAACGCTGCGACCCGGTCAGCAGGTCCCCGATGGCACCACGGCTCTTGTGACGCCCGATCTTTTCGCCGAAGGTCGCGATTTCTGGCAAAGGTCGTGCCAGGGGCAGGACGCGGTTGTGCATTCGGCGTGGTACGCAGAGCCGGGTGCCTACCTTCATTCTCCCAAAAACCTGCACTGTCTTGCGGGAACACTGCGTCTGGCCGAGGGCGCGATGGCTGCCGGTGTTGGCCATTTTCAAGGAATAGGCAGTTGCTTCGAGTATGACCTTGCGTCGCCCTCCGTATCGCGACGCGAGCCCCTCTCGCCTTTGTCGCCACTAAACCCGGCCACTCCCTATGGTGCGGCTAAGGCCGCCGCCTTTATCGCCTTGTCGCGCCAGAACGGACCGATGCAGTTTGCATGGTCACGCCTGTTCTACCTGTTCGGGGAAGGTGAGGACCCACGCCGACTCGTGCCTTATGTCGAAAGCCAGATTGCCAAGGGCGAACCGGTCGAGCTCTCGTCCGGCCGACAGATCCGTGATTTTCTTGACGTCGCCGAAGCCGGGCGCCAGATCGCCGCCGTGACAGCGCAAGGTCTTGCAGGACCGCTGAACATCTGCTCGGGCCAGGCTGTCACCGTTGCGGCCCTTGCACAGGCCATTGCGGATCGACATGGTCGCCCGGACCTCATACGCCTCGGCGCGCGTCCGGAGCGCGCTGACGATCCGCCCTTCGTGGTAGGTGTGCCAAGCATGAAAGCGACCCAATGACGGAACGCCTTCTCTATCGGCAAGACCAGCTGCCAATCTTCCAGAACCGGATGTACGAAAGCCGAAGTGCGGCACGCGATTGCCCCAAGGGCGACATCGAGCTCGTCGAAGACATGAGGACCGGTCTTGTCCGGAACCGGGCTTTCGATGCCGGTCTGCTGGACTATGACAGTGCCTATCAAAACGAGCAGGGGCATTCGGCAGTCTTCAGGACGCATTTGATGAACGTTGCCGAATTGATCGAGAACAAAATGGGCAGGTCGCGCCTTGTGGAAGTCGGCTGCGGCAAAGGGACATTCCTAGAATTGCTGGTCGCGCGCGGGGTGGACGTGGTTGGCTATGATCCAACCTATGAAGGCGACAATACTCGGGTTCGGCGGGAATACTTCCGGGAAGAGCTTGGTATCACCGGAGACGGCCTTATCCTTCGCCATGTTCTGGAGCATATCGCCGACCCGGTAGGCTTCCTTCGGCGTCTGGCCGCAGCGAACGGCGGGCGGGGGCTGATCTATGTCGAGGTGCCATGCCTTGACTGGATCTGCGAAAACAGGGCGTGGTTCGATGTATTCTACGAACATGTGAACTACTTCCGACTGTCGGATTTCCAGCGCATGTTCGGCCGCGTCCTTCATGCTGCGCGAGCGTTTGGGGGGCAGTATCTGACCGTGATCGCCGATCTTTCGACCTTGCGGAACCCCGTGCGCAACGCAGACGATGCCGTCAGGTTTCCGGCTGACATGACGGACCGCCTGACGACCGACGCGCGTTCAGACAAAGGACGCGTCATAGTCTGGGGCGGAGCCTCAAAGGGCGTCATCTTTTCGCTATTGCGCGAACGTGCCGGACATCCGGTTGATCGTGTCATCGATATCAGCCCCGGCAAGCAGGGCAGATTTCTGCCGGCGACCGGCCTTCGCGTGATGTCCCCCGCCGAAGGTCTTGCGGACCTGCCGGACGGAAGCTCGATCTACGTGATGAACCCCAATTACCTTGAAGAGGTTCGGTCCATCGCCGGTCCCCGCTTCACGTATGTAGGACTGCACCATGACTGAGTTCGAAGACGAATCCGCCGCGCGCCTGCTGGACGTTCCGGGCAACCAGCCGCTTCTGAAGGCCGGTGCCGACTTCCTGCGCGAATCCGTCCTGGCGCGTTATTCGTACAATTTCTTCTGGCTGGGTCGCCCGATCATTCAATACCCGCAGGATATGGCCGCGCTTCAGGAAATCGTCTGGTCCGTCCGCCCCGACGTGATCGTCGAAACGGGTATCGCGCATGGCGGTTCGCTGATCCTGTCGGCCTCGATGCTGGCGCTGCTCGACCTCTGCGACGCAACCGAGGCGGGTGCGGTGCTCGACCCCCGTGCGCCGAAGCGCCGTGTGGTGGGCGTCGATATCGACATCCGCGCCCACAACCGCGCGGCGATCGAGGCGCATCCGCTGGCAAACCGGATCACCATGATCCAGGGCTCGTCGATCGACGAGGCCATTGTCGGGCAGGTCCGCGACGCGGTCAGCGCCGCGAAGCGGGTGCTGGTGTGCCTCGACAGCAACCACACCCATGACCACGTTCTTGCCGAACTCAAGGCCTATGCCCCGATGGTGACGCCGGGCAGCTATTGTATCGTCTGGGATACGGTGGTCGACGATCTGCGCGAAGACCTGTCGTTCGGTCGCCCCTGGGGGCCCGGCAACAACCCCAAGACGGCCGTCCACGCGTGGCTGCCCACGCAGACCGACTTCGAGATCGACCGCAGCTGGGATGCCAAGCTCGTGATCTCGGTTGCACCCGACGGATTCCTGCGTCGGGGCGGGGGCTGAGGCGACCGGGCACCGCGCGCGTGACATTGGACCGATGCCGCCGTACCTGCGGCGGACCGTGTGCAGCTTTGGTGCGGGTGAAGGGACTTGAACCCCCACGCCTTGCGGCGCCAGAACCTAAATCTGGTGCGTCTGCCAGTTTCGCCACACCCGCACGGGCCAGGGCCGACACGCCCCATAGCAGGAACCGCCGCCCGCCAGAAGGGGGATGCGCGGCGGCACAGATTTGGCTCGCCGTCACCACCGGATTGCCATATTGTTAACCAAAAATATCCGGGCAGAACAGGCGGGGCAGACCCATGACATTCAGCGGCAAGGTCGCGCTGCAAGGCGTGTCCGGGCGTTCTCCTTCCGACAGGGCGGAGGGCACGCGCGGCATCGCCGCCGGGGCCCGCGTTATGACGCTGGACGGTGAAATCGCGGTCGAGCACCTTGTCGCCGGCGACCGCATCGTCACGCGCGACGGCATGCGCCGGCTGGTGGCCGTCCGGTCGTCCAGCTATTCCGGCCCCGCGATGCGGCTGGCCGCGGGTGCCCTGGGCCACGACCGTCCGCAAACCGGGATCGTCCTGCCCGCCGAGACGCGCGTCCACCTGCGCGACTGGCGCGCCAAGGCGATGTTCGGCGCGCCCACCGCCGACGCCGCCGTGCGGCGCCTCTTCGACGGCGAGTTCGTGACCGAAACGCGCGTGACGGACCTGCGGGTCTTCACCCTCACCTTCGACGTGGCCCAGGTCATCTATGTCGAGGGACTGGAGATCGCCTGCGAGGCCGAAGCGGTGGATGCCGAGGCGTGGCTCGCCCGCACCGCCGCCCCCCGGCACCGCGCGCACGGCTGACGCGGCCAACCCTGCCGGGCCGCGCGCTGCGGCAACATCCACCGCACCTACACCCCGAGCGCCCGGAACACCTTCGGCAGTTCCTCGGGAATATCCTCGGCAATCAGCCCCGGCCCGAAGCTCCGCGCGCATTCCACATGCAGCCAGGCCGCCGTCTCCGCCGCCTTCATGGGCGCGAACCCGCGCGCGAGCAGCCCGGCGATGAACCCCGCCAGCACATCGCCCGACCCCGCCGTCGCCAGCCAGGGCGCGGCGCGGTCATAGGCGGCGGAGTTGATCGAACATCGCCCGTCCGGGTCGGCAATCACCGTGTCGGGGCCCTTGTACAGCACCACACACCCCGCCCGCGCCGCCGCCTCGCGCGTGGCGTCCACCTTGGAATAGGCGGGGCCTTTGGTCGCAGGCTCGGCGAGCTTCTCGGCGATGTCGGGGAAGAGGCGGCCGAACTCGCCGTGGTGGGGGGTGAGGACGCAACCGGGGTGGAGGGCCGCGAACAGCGCCGGGTCGCGGGCGATGAGGGTCAGGGCATCGGCGTCGAGGACGGTCGGGCGGCGACCATCCTTCACAAAACGCCCCGGACTTGATCCGGGGCCCCGATCTGCAAAGCGCGCGCCCTCGGTATCGGGGCCCCGGGTCGAGCCCGGGGCGGGGTCACCATCCCCCTCCCCCAACGCCACCCCCACCAACCCCCGCGCACGGTCATCAAGCCCCAACCCCGGCCCCAGACAGAGCGCATTGATCCGCGCATCCTCCAACACCGCCGACAGCGCCGCCCCATCGCCCACCTCGCGCAGCGTCACCGCCGTCAGCTGCGCCGCACACTCCGCCAAAGCCTCCCGCGCCGCCCCCACCGTCACCAGCCCCGCCCCGATCCTGATGGCCGCCCTTGCGGCAAGGCGCGCCGCCCCGGTGCGGGCGGGGGGGCCGGAGAGGATGAGGGCGTGGCCGTGGGAGTATTTGTGGGCGCCTCCACCCTTGCGCAGTGCCTCGACGGTCACCGGTTCGCAGGCGTTCATTCTGGGTCGTGTTTCCGTCATTCCGCACTGCCCGCGCGCATGTCAAAGGGATCGACCCCGATGTCCACCACCGCGATGCGCCCACAGTATTGCGGACCTACTCCCCGGCGATGTCCAAGCTTTTCCCGATGGAACGTGACCGTCATATCGCAATGCCACGGGTGATAGGTCGGGCAGTAGTCTGAATTCGCCCGCGGCATCCACCCGTCGTCCTTGAAGAAAGTTGTGACAGCCTGCGGAGCACCCGGCGCCATGCGAAGTATGCCGGTGTCGCTGTCTATCCCGGTCGGGAAGTCGACGGCAATGAACTTACCTCCCGATCTCTCGATGAGTTCTGTCAGACTTGTCTCGGCTTCCTGAAGAAGCCTGCCCACGTCCTCCGAAACGTCCCGCGACAGCCCAATCCCGAACACCGCGTCGATCCAAAGGTCAGGTCGGTCGTGATCTCCGTAGTGCCAGAACAATCGGCCCGTCCGTTCGCCTACCGGAACCACCTCCCCCATCCCCCGCCACCGCTCATAATTCACCCGCGCATCCGGCGGCAGCCGGTCGGGGTCGCCGTAGAGGAACACCTCCACCCCCCACCCCCGCTCCCTCAACAGCCGCGCCACCACGAACCCGTCGCCGCCGTTGTTCCCCGGCCCGCACAGCACCACCGCCCGGCGCGGCCCCCCGCTCCGCCCACCCTCACTTTCTGTCCCTAAATATCCTCGGGGGTCCGGGGGTGGAAAACCCCCGGCCTCTCCGCCTGCCCCACTGCCCGCCGAAAAGTCGCCCGCCAATTCCGGCCACTCCGCGAAGATCGCATCCACGACCCCGCGGCCCGCGCGCTCCATCAGCTCTAGCCCCGTGACCTGGCCGCTCTCGATCGCCGCCTGCTCGATCGCCCGCATCTGGGCTGCCGTCAGAAGCTCCATCGCCGCATCCTTTCGCAAACCGCCCATCCTGCGGGCGCATTGCCCAAAAAACAGGCGCATCACCCCAGCCACCCTGCAACCCCGCCTTGCCAGCCGCCCCACCCGGTTGAGCCTGCCCGCGCAAAGTGGTCAACCGGCCAAGACCGCCGCCCGCGCGCCGCCCCGACAGGCCCGCTCCGGGAAGGCCGACCCCGGGGGGAGGTATGCCGTGAAGAAGATCGAGGCGATCATCAAGCCGTTCAAGCTCGACGAGGTCAAGGAAGCGCTGCAAGAGGCGGGCGTCCAGGGCCTCAGCGTGATCGAGGTCAAGGGCTTCGGCCGCCAGAAGGGCCATACCGAGCTTTACCGTGGCGCCGAATACGTGGTCGATTTCCTGCCCAAGGTGAAGATCGAGGCCGTCCTGCCCGACGCCCAGGTCGAGGCCGCGATCGAGGCGATCATGTCGGCCGCCCGCACCGACAAGATCGGCGACGGCAAGATCTTCGTCTCCACCGTCGAACAGGCGATCCGCATCCGCACGGGCGAGACGGGCGACGACGCCCTCTGACGGGCGCGAGCGATACCTGTGGGCGTTCAGCCCGCTAAGGCAACCGAAAAACCAGGGACACGAAGGGAAAGTGTTGCGATGAACAAGAAAGACGTCCTGAAACTGATGAAGGAAGAGGAGGTCGCCTATGTCGACATCCGCTTCACCGACCCGCGCGGCAAGCTGCAGCACGTGACGCTGATGGCCGACCTCGTGGACGACGACTTCTTCGAGGAAGGCTTCATGTTCGACGGCTCGTCGATCGCCGGATGGAAGTCGATCGACCAGTCCGACATGAAGCTGATCCCCGACCCGTCCTCGGCCTATATCGACCCGTTCTACGCGGAAAAGACGCTGAACATCCACTGCAACGTGGTCGAGCCCGACACCAACGAACCCTACTCGCGCTGCCCGCGCCAGACCGCGCTGAAGGCCGAGGCCTACCTGAAATCCTCGGGCATCGGCGACGCGTTCTACTGCGGCCCCGAGGCCGAATTCTTCATCTTCGACGATGTGCGTTACTCGGTCACGCCGCGCAAGGTGGCCTACGAGATCGACGCCGATGCGGCGGCCTGGAACACCGACGCCGAGTTCCAGGGCGGCAACCTCGGCCACCGCCCCGGCCACAAGGGCGGCTATTTCCCGGTGAACCCGATGGACGAGGCGCAGGACCTGCGCGGCGAGATGCTGTCCACGATGAAGCGGATCGGCATGAAGGTGGACAAGCACCACCACGAAGTGGCCACCTGCCAGCACGAGCTGGGCCTTGTCTTCGGTTCGCTCACCGGCCAGGCCGACAACATCCAGAAATACAAGTACGTCATTCACAACGTCGCGGCCGCCTACGGCAAGACCGTGACCTTCATGCCGAAGCCCATGAAGGGCGACAACGGCTCGGGCATGCACGTCAACATGTCGATCTGGAAGGGCGGCAAGCCCTTGTTCGCGGGCGACAAGTATGCCGACCTGTCGCAGGAAGCCCTGTGGTTCATCGGCGGCATCCTGAAGCACGCCAAGGCGCTGAACGCGCTGACGAACCCCGGCACGAACAGCTACAAGCGCCTGATCCCCGGCTTCGAGGCCCCCGTTCTGCGCGCCTATTCCGCCCGCAACCGTTCGGGCTGCGTCCGTATTCCGTGGACCGAGTCGCCGAAGGCCAAGCGCGTGGAAGCCCGCTTCCCCGACCCGTCGGCGAACCCTTACCTCGCGTTCTCGGCCCTTCTGATGGCGGGCCTGGACGGCATCAAGAACAAGATCGACCCCGGCCCGGCATCCGACAAGGACCTCTACGACCTGCCGCCCGAGGAACTGGCCGAAATCCCGACCGTCTGCGGCTCGCTCCGCGAGGCGCTCGAGGAACTGGAAAAGGACCACGACTTCCTGCTGGCCGGCGACGTCTTCACCAAGGACCAGCTGGAAGGCTACATGGCGCTGAAGTGGGAAGAGGTCTACGCCTACGAACACACGCCGCATCCGGTCGAATACCAGATGTATTACAGCTGCTAAGGGGTGGCGGGGTGAACCCCGCCCTACTGAAGGAACGGATGGGGCGTCCCGATAGGGGCGCCCTTTTCTGTTTTGTTAACCATGTCTGAGCAGTCTGGCGGCATGGACCTTGACATAAACAGATGTGTTTAGTATGCCATGAATGCGAGCGAACTGCGCCGGTGGCTGCGCAAACAGGGCTGCACGTTTGAGACGCACAAGGGCGGCAGCGGGCACCTGACGGTCCGGCTCGGTGACCGAACGTCGCAACTGCCGATGCACGGCGCGAACAAGGAACTTGGAACCGGCCTCGTCTCGAAGATTATGAAGGACCTCGGGCTCAAGGACTGACCAGACCCATGCCCATCAGCTTTCCCATCCACCTGTCGCCCGACGACAACGGCACCGTTCTCGCCACGGCGCCCGATCTGCCCGAACTCACGACCTTCGGCGCGACCGATCGGGACGCCCTTGCCAATGCAGAGGATGCGCTGGCCGAAGCCATTGCCGCGCGACTGAAGTTATTCGCCGATATCCCTCGCCCCGGTCCGGGCCCGAACCGCGCGGAACTCGACCTTCAGACCGCGCTGAAACTGACGCTGTTCTGGGAAATGCAGGCCGCCCAGGTATCACGCGCTGAACTCGCCCGCCGCATGGGCCAGCACCGCCCGCAGATCGAACGTCTGTTCGACAGCCGTCATGCCACACGTCTGGACCAGTACGAGGCGGCCTTCGGCGCTTTGGGTTTGTCCCTTTCCGTAACGCCGGAACGGCGGGCAGTGTAGGGTGGGTTTGTAACCCACCGCTTGTCCTGTACGTGAGACCGACCGCAAGGGGTGGGTTGGACACCCACCCTACCGCCCCACCGCCTTCCCCACCGCCGCCACCACCCGCGCCTCGAACCGCGCCGCCCGGCCCTCGTCCACCACCTCCGCCCCGTGCAGCGCCAGCCATCTCACCCGCGCGCCCTTCGCGCAGGGCCCGACGATCCCCCGCACCAGCACCCGGCGCAGGGGCTGGCGCAGCACCAGCCGGTCTACCCAACCTGGCGAGCCCATCGTCGTGATCGCCACAACCGCGCGCAGGCGCTTCAGCCGGGGCCGGATCGGCCCGCCGGGGAGGTCGGTGGCAAAGGCCACCCCCGGCAGCCAGACCCGGTCGAACCAGCCCTTCAGGATCGCAGGGAAGCCGGACCACCAGGTCGGAAAGACCAGGATCAGCACCTCGGCCGCCTGGAGTTCGGCCACTTCGGCGGCGACCGCCGTCAGGTCCGGCGAGGGGCCGGTGTAGGCTGCGCGTTCCGCTGGCGTCAGCGCGGGGGCGAAGCCTTCGGTGTAGAGGTCGCGGAGCGTGACCCTGGCCCCCCCGGCCCGCGCCGCGCCGACCGCGGCGTCGAACAGACGTCGGCACAGGCTTTCGGGAAGCGGGTGGGCAAGGATGGCGAGGACGGCGGGGGGCATGGGCGGGGTCCTTCGCACAGGGGGTCGGGGCGCATCGGGTCGGGGTACATAGGGTCGGGGCGCATTCGGCCTTCGCCGATACGGGCGATGCCGATCCCTTGGCAAGCCCCCGACGGCTGACGACAGCACGCGCCCGCAGGCCCAAAGCGGTGCGCGCCCCACCCCCTGACCGGCATCAGGAGTGTTAAGAAAGTGTGAATTCGACCCCGTAACCCCTTGCGATTGCAGGCCCGTTAACGTGTCCCTCTGAGGGACACGCCCGAGGGGCGCCACCAAGAATGCCCCGCCCTTTCCCCAATTCGGCCCGAAACGCCCGCCATCCTGCGCCCTGGGGTGACGCGCCGCCGGGACATTTCCGGACGCCTCTCTCCATGGTTTCAAGACGGCAGGGGCAGGCACATGACCGGACGGGACAAGGCGCGCAAGGTCGAGGCCGTGCTCCTTTACGCGGGCCTTCCCGGCATCACCCTTCCCGAATTCCTCATCGCCCTGAACGACGTGCTGCGCCCGCCGAAGAACCCGCCCTTCGCGCTGGCCCTGGGGGCCACGATCGAACTGGCCCGCCTTGGCGATGGCGCCCGCACGCTGGACGTGGCCCTGACGGCCTGCCCCCTGTCAGGCGCGCTGCTCGAGGACGCGCTGACCGCCCGCTATGCCGCCGTCCGCGCGCATGACTATGACGGCGCCTGCGCCCGCCATACCGCCACCCTGACCCTCTCGGCCACCGCCCCGACCCTGCCCCAGGCGATCACCGCCGTCCACGCGGGCGTCGTCGCCGCGATGGGCATGGCGGTTCCCGAGGCGATCCTGTGGGTGCAATCCTCGACCCTGTTCGTCCCCGAGGAAATCCCCCCCGTCGAGGGGCTGGGCTTCCCCGTGTCGCTGGTCACCCGCCCCGAATTCCGCCCCGCCGCGCCCGACGCGCGCGGACGGCGGCGGGTCAGCCTTGTCTCGGTCCTGTCCGAGGAGTGGTTCGGCAAGCCCATCGTGGTGGAACCCACCGCCGTTCCGCTGCCCGAAGTCCTGTCGGTGATCGACCTCTTCATCCTGCGCAAGGTCGCGGGCGAAGACCTGCTGTCGGGCGAGCGGCGGATTGTCATACCGGGTGGTATCGATGTGACCGTCCGCCATCGCCCGCCCGCGGGGGCGTTCCGAACCGGACATATCGAGCTGACGATCCGCGCCTCGCGCGAAGGGCCGCAAGAGGTCCGCGACCCGTCGGCGCCCATTCCGTTCAAGTCTGTCCGCGGCAGCACCGCGCCGCGTCCGCAGGCCCCTGGCGTGCCCGTCTGGCCCCGTTTGCGCGGGAAGAGCTGAGCCCGGGGGACGGTCGGCTCCGCCCGCACAAAGGCGCTGGATACCCTGCCGGGCCCCGTTTACGCCGCGCTGTGAATGGGGTGCGCCGCCAGGCCCGCGCGCTGGTCGGGTGTCAGGTCGGCCTCGCGCACCAGCCAGGTGTGGATCGAGAACACCACCGCGCCCGTCACCGGCAGCCGCACGAAACACTGCCGTTCCGACCGGATCCAGGGGGGTGGCGCGTCGCGGTCGTAGGCCGCGGCCCCCTCGGGGCGGGGGTTGTGCAGCGGAGCCGCCGAGCGGTGCGCGTTCTGCCGCCAGAGCGGACGGCCAGGTGCCACCGCATCCATCATGCGGTCGACCCGGCGCGCGATCTCGGCATCGTACTTCGCCACCGGGGCGTGAATGCGGGTCAGGGGGCGGCCCGCCTTTTCAGACAGCGTCCAGCCGGCCGGAAAGCACAGGATCGCCGCGGTCAGGATGGGAACTGCGTCCGGTCCGGGTTGCAGGATCGCGAAATCCTCCTGCACCAGCCGACCAAGGGTCAGAAGGGGCCGCGTCCGGTCGACAGGGACGACCGCACCGTCGGGGCGGGTGACTTGCGCGGCTGTGGCGGCGAACCCCAGGCGCGGAAGCTCCTGGCGCAGCACGATGTCCAGCAGCTCGTCCGCTGCCGCCTCGGCCCCTGGCCTTGTCACGTGCACTGCCCCGGGCCGCCCGGCGATCAGCTGGTCGCGCAGCGCCATCTGCGCGGCATAGGCGTCATCCACCTGCAGCCAGTCGGCCGGGTCCAGCGGCTGCACCCCCGGCAGCCGCCGCGTCGCGGGGTCGGTCCAGGGGGCGAAGGGCAGGTGCGACTGGAAGACGGGGTCCATCATCAGCGTCCGGCGTTGCAGCCATCGCGGGCCACTGATCGGCCGTTGCGGGCACGTCTGGCTCGCACAGGCGAAGACGAACGGCAAGGGAGCGATGCGACCCGGTACGCGCGGGGCGGGCTGTTTCCGACACCGCACCGTCGCCGGGGGACAAGCTCCGCGCGCGCGGTCACCCGACCCTGCGGCGGAAGCGAAGGGGTCAGAGATGAACGAACACTATTCCGACCGAAGGAAGATCGACCCCTCGCGCGGGCCGCGCCTGGCCGATGGCAGCCCGAACGACAACGACCGGGTCGAGATCGGACCCACCCAGCTTGCCTTTCGCGAATGGGAGGCGGCGGGGCTGGCCGTCCCAAACCTTGCCGCGATGCGGGAATACCGGTTGAAGCGGCTGGTTGATGCCATCGTTGCAAGGGGTTACGGCGGGTTGTTGATGTATGACCCCCTGAACATCCGCTATGCCACCGACACGACCAACATGCAGATCTGGAACACCCACAACCCGTTCCGGGCCTGCCTTGTCTGCGCCGATGGGCATATGGTGGTCTGGGAATACAAGAACTCGCCTTTTCTGGTCACTTTCAATCCCTTGGTGAAGGAACTTCGCTCTGGCGCGACGTTCTTCTACAACTCCACCGGCGACAAGGGGGACGATGCCGCGCGGGGGTTTGCGGGCCAGGTGGACGAGGTGATGCGCGCCCATGCGGGCACGAACCGGCGGCTGGCGGTGGACAAGATCATGGTGGCGGGCCTGCGCGCACTGGAACGGATCGGGTTCGAGGTGCTGGAGGGTGAGGAAGTCACCGAGCGGGCGCGGGCGGTGAAAGGGCCGGACGAGATCCTTGCGATGCGCTGCGCGCACCATGCCTGCGAAAGTGCCATCGCGGAAATGGAAGCCTTTACAAGGGAATACGTCCCGAAAGGGGACGTTTCCGAGGACGCGATCTGGGCCGAACTGCACCGGGGCAACATCCGGCGCGGGGGCGAGTGGATCGAGACGCGGCTTCTGGCGAGCGGCCCGCGCACGAACCCCTGGTTCCAGGAATGCGGACCCCGCATCGTGCGAGACAACGAGATCGTGGCCTTCGACACCGACCTGATCGGGGCTTACGGATTTTGCATCGACATTTCAAGGACTTGGTGGATCGGCGACGGACGCCCGACGAATGCGATGATCAGCGCGTTCCACCACGCGCTGGACCATATCCGCGAGAACATGGGCCTGCTGCGCCCCGGCGTGACCGTGGACGAACTGGTCCACGGTGGCCACCAGCTTGCGCCAAACTATTGGAAACAAAAGTATTCCTGCAAGATGCACGGGGTGGGCCTGTGCGACGAGTGGCCCTATGTGACCTATCCCGACGGCTGGACCAAGGGGGCCTTCGACGTGGCGCTGGAACCCGGCAACGTCCTGTGCGTCGAGGCGCTGGTCAGCCCCGAGGGCGGGGACTTCTCGATCAAGCTGGAAGAGCAGGTTCTGATTACCGAAACGGGGCATGAGAACCTGACGCGCTATCCGTTCGACCCCAGGCTGATGGGGTGACCGGAGCGGGCGGCAACAGGTTGCGGACGCTGGGGTAAGGGTTCCTAACGGTGCGTCAAGAAACGTATGGCAAGCGTATGGCATGTGTATGGTAACCAGCCATACGCAAAGCTGGCGGGTGGGGCGTTAAGCAATTCGGCAACTGGGGTCCAGAGCGAGAGGCGGACGTCCTCATTGCGCGCCGTGCCGCTTCCAGAGAGAACGCTCGACTGGGCGCACGCGCCCGAACACGGTGACCGGAAGCAGCGAGGCCACGAGCCACACAAACATCGAGAGAGCGATCGCCCAGAGCGGTGGTAGCCCAAGGCCGACAAGCTGCGGGGCCGGAAAGAAGAGGACGATCAGCGGCAACGCCCCGGGCAACAGGACAGTGAAGGGACCGGTCAGCCAAGTGTCGCCGAGGCGGAGTTTGGCGCCGCAAGCCGGACAGGCACGCGGGCGAAAGCCGAGCGCAATGCGCCAGGACAACGAGGCCTCGAACTTACCGCAGACGGGGCATGTGAGGCGTGAAGCAGGAAGCGCCGCGTGATCGGACGCAGTGTCCTGCACGCGCTCTGGCTGGCCGCCGTTCATGCATCAACCTCACGCCCCGCCGCAGACATGGGCGGCGTCGGGCAGCGCCCAGACGGCACCCGTGCGCAGGTTCCGCGTCAGGTACCACTTGCCCCGGTCGTCGCCGGGCGGGCAGTCCTTCGGCAGGCTGAGCAGGCACATCTCGACCGGGTCGCCGGGGCGCGAGGCGATGATGCCCTCTTCCCGGTCATAGCTGACCTGCCCGCCGCCGTTGGCAAAGGCGATGCCGGTGCCGGTGTCGTAGTCGGCCCCGTCAAGGCGTGGGCCAAAGGCCTCGACGCGGGTGCTGCTGCATGCGCCCGGCACGGTCGGGGGCGGTCCGTCCGGTGCGGGCGAGGTGGCAGACAGCGGCGCGCCGAGACGGGCATATGCGGCTATCGCTTTGGCCCCCGCTTTGCGGATGCAGCCCGCGTCGCTGCCGCAGGCATGACGCGCAGCCAACGCCGGGCGTGCGATGCCTTTTGCCGCCGCCTCGCCCTTTTCACGCGCGACGACGGCGAAGGCTGCGGCCCCGATCCGGTCAAGCATAGCCAGCGTGTCGTCGCCGCAGATCGCCACCTCGTCCGCGCTTTCCGCCTTGGCGCAGTTAAAGCTTGGGCCAAGTTCGTCGGCCCACGCCATGCCCGTTGCAAATCCGGCCAGCGCGCTTGCTCCCAGGGCAAGCAGCGCCCCGGCCAGAACCCGACGCGCCAAGTTCGCCCGCCGCCTCATTCCGCCACGAACCCCGCCGCCTTGTGGCTGCCGTCACAGTAGGGTTTGTTCTTCGACTGGCCGCAGCGGCAAAGCCAGGCCTGGGTAACCTTGTTGATGGTCTTGCCGGTGCCGGTGACGATTTCCAGATTGCCGGTCACTTTCAGCGATCCGTTCGGCTGCGGCTCGACGGTCAGGGGGCCGTTGCGGACCTCCAGCGGCTGGAACTCCTTCGCGACGGGTTCGCCGGTGGCGGTGAAGCCTGCGGCGGTGTGGCTGCCGTCGCAGAAGGGCTTGTTGGCCGAGGCTCCGCAGCGGCAGAGGGTGGCGCGGGGCGCGGGCTGGGGTTCGCCGCGGATGAGGAGCTCGGCCTCGATGGCCAGGGGGCCGTTTTCGCGGATGCGCAGGGTGTTGACCACCGGGGGCGTGTCGGAGCCGGGGGCGCCAGAGTTGCGCAGCACGCGGATCGCGCCCGAGGGGCAATTCTGGCCGATGCGGATGACCTCGTCCGCGGGGGCCGCGTCGGGGAAGATCCAGTCGCCCCGGACGTTCGGGACGAAGACCTCGGGGTGCGAGAGGACGCAGTTGCGGGAATGGACGCAGCGCGTGCCCTCGAAGATCACGGTCACGTCGCGGCCCCGGACGGTTTCGGTCATGGACGGTCCCCCCTGCCCCTTTGCGATGCAAGCCTAGCGCAGTTCGGTGTCGCGGCGATAGCGGGTCGTCATGCGATAGTCCTTCCGGGGCCCGGTCACGTCCCAGGTGGCCGTCCAGTCGGGCCAGCGGGTGAAGTCGTAGGCGACGCGGTAGCTGTCGGGGTCGCACCAGTGGTCGGCCGCGGGCGTGGGGGCGGCGGGGGCGAAGCTGTGGAAGGGGCGGCCGTCGGCGAACAGCACGGCGATGCGGGGTTCGTCGGTGCGCCAGAGGTAGCGGCGTGTGGCCTGCAGGGGTGGGTTGGGACCGAGGGTGAGGGTGCCGGTTTCGTCATAGGTCAGGCCGGGGCCGTCCGCCGTGAGGGTTGCGGTGCCGGTGAAGCGCCCGGTCTGGCCGGTCAGGCGGTCGTCGATCACGCGGTCGAGCGTCCAGCGCCCTGCGAAATCGGCAAGCGCCAGGGCGGGCGACGCGGCGGCGGGCCGGTCGGCGCGGGTCAGTCGCGGTCCTCGTACTTGCCGACCGTCGTGCCGCCGCTGTCATCGGTGAAGCGCACCGACAGGCCGTCGCCGCTGACGGCAAGGTCGTAGCAGGCCCAGTGGTCGGACGGCGGCCAGACCGAGCAGTAGCGCCCGTCGCGTATGCCCCAGCGGCCTTCGCTGGGCTTGTCGTCGTGGGTGTAGGTGGTGCCGCCGTCGGCGCGGAAATCTTGCGTCGAGCCGTCGTCATAGACGAGCGTGCGTTCGCGGAGCGTGGCGTCGGCATTGGCGGGGGTGACGGGCACCCAGTCCTCGGCCAGGGCGGGGGCCGCCGCGAGGAGCAGAATGGCGAGGCAGTGTTTCATCGCGGCCCTCCGTTGCCGGTTGCACGCACCGGCCTGTCACCCTGGCTTGTCACCCTGGCGGGGCCAGTCTATTGCAGCCGCGCCCGCAGTTCCATGCCTGCCTTCGCGCGGCCCCCGTTCCCGAAAGGCCTGCCCATGATCCCCCGCTATTCCCGCCCCGAGATGGTCGCGGTCTGGTCGCCCGAGGCGCGGTTCCGCATCTGGTTCGAGATCGAGGCCTATGCCTGCGATGCGATGGCGGACCTGGGCGTGATTCCGAAGGCGGCGGCTGAGGCGGTGTGGCGCGCGAAGAACGTGACCTTCGATGTGGCCCGCATCGACGAGATCGAGGCGGTGACGAAGCATGACGTGATCGCCTTCCTGACGCATCTGGGCGAGCATATCGGGGCAGAGGAGGCGCGGTTCGTCCATCAGGGGATGACATCCTCGGATGTGCTGGACACTTGCTTCAACGTGCAGCTGTGCCGGGCAGCGGACATCCTGCTGGCGGGGGTCGACCGGCTGATGGCGGCGCTGAAAGCGCGGGCGTTCGAGCACAAGGATACGGTGCGGATCGGGCGCAGCCACGGCATCCATGCGGAACCGACGACGATGGGCCTGACCTTCGCGCGGTTCTATGCCGAGGCCGCGCGGAACCGCGCGCGGCTGGTGGCGGCGCGGGCCGAGGTGGCGACGGGGGCCATCTCGGGGGCGGTCGGAACCTTCGCCAACATCGACCCGCGCGTCGAGGCGCATGTCTGCGCGCAGATGGGCCTGACGCCCGAACCCGTCAGCACCCAGGTGATCCCGCGCGACCGGCATGCGATGTTCTTCTGCACATTGGCCGTGATCGCGTCGTCCATCGAGAACGTGGCGACCGAAATCCGCCACATGCAGCGGACCGAGGTGCTGGAGGCCGAAGAGTTCTTCTCGCCCGGCCAGAAAGGGTCCTCCGCCATGCCGCACAAGCGCAACCCGGTCCTGAGCGAGAACCTGACCGGGCTGGCGCGGCTGGTGCGGTCGATGGCGATACCGGCGATGGAGGATGTGGCGCTCTGGCACGAGCGGGACATCTCGCATTCCTCGGTCGAACGGAACATCGGGCCGGACGCGACCGTGACGCTCGACTTCGCGCTGAACCGGCTGGCGGGGGTGGTCGAGAAGCTGGTCGTCTATCCGGCGAACATGATGGCGAACCTGAACAAGTTCCGCGGGCTGATCCATTCGCAGCGGGTGATGCTGGCCCTGACGCAGAAGGGGATGAGCCGCGAGGGCGCCTATGCGGCGGTGCAGCGGAACGCGATGAAGGTGTGGGAAAAGGGCGCGGATTTCCTGACCGAGCTGCTGGCCGATGCCGAGGTGCGGGCGGTGATGACCGAGGCCGAGGTCCGCGAGAACTTCGACCTTGGCTACCACACCAAGCACGTGGACACGATCTTTGCGCGGGTGTTCGGGCCGGGCGTATAGACGGATCGGCTGACCCGTTCCGACCCCAGGCCCGATCCCCGGGCGGGCGAGGGCATGCGAGCGTCCGCCGGACCTGCATCGGAATTTGCAGTCATCAAGTCGTGATCGTTGGCGTAGGATGGTTCCGTCCTGCGACCCGTCCTGCATCATGACGTCTGATTCCGCGTCCATTGCCAACCGAGAGGACCATGCCATGCTGACCCTTCGCCCCGCCCTGCTTCCCGTCCTTCTGGCCGCGACCCTTGCGGGTGCGCCGTTGGCCGCCTTTGCCGCGGGCAGCAGCGATTCGAGTGAGCCGAAGAAGACCGAGACCACCCAGAAGTGCGAGAAGGGCCAGGTCTGGGACGAAAAGACCAAGGCCTGCGTGCCGATCAAGAAAAGCGAACTGGACGACGACACGCTGTATGCCGATGCGCGCGAGCTGGCCTATGCCGGGCGCTATGAGGATGCGCTGGCCGTGCTGGACCACATGACCGAGAAGGACAGCGACCGGGTCCTGACCTACAAGGGTTTCGCCACCCGCAAGATGGGCGACATGGCGCGGGGCCTTGCCTATTACCACGAGGCGCTGGACATCAACCCGAACAACTTCCTGGCGCGGTCGTATCTGGGGCAGGCCTATGTCCAGATGGGCCGGGTGGACGAGGCCAAGGCCGAGTTGCAGCAGATCGCGGAACGCGGCGGCGCGGACGGCTGGCCCTACAAGGTGCTGGAGGCGACGATCAAGACGGGCAAGGTCGCCGAATTCTGAGGCAGCGCGACAACGCCGGCCGGCACCGCGAGGGGCCGGCCGCCGGCGCAGAGGGCGGCGCGCGGTCACGATTGCGTGAAGCCGCGCGCGGGCGGCGGCTGCCGCTTTGTCGGCGCGGCGATCCGGTCCACCATTCCGTCGGGTGAAGCATCAGCAAGGAGATGATCCGATGAAGACCGTTCTCTCTGTTCTTGCCGTCCTGTCTGCGCTCGCGCCCGGTCTGGCGCTGGCGGATGGGGGCTGCCACCGCGACAAGGTGAAGATGAGCTGCGCCGAGGGGCAGGCGTGGGACGACGCCGCCAAGCGCTGCGCGCCCGTCGTGGGGTGACGGTATCCTGCGGGACGGCGGGCCGGTCCCGCCGTTCGCGCATCGCGGCATCGCGGTTGGCGGGCGGGCGGCCCTAAGGCTGTGTTAACCTGGCGGGGGCACAGTGGGGATCCAACCCAGTGCCAAGGCAGAAAGCCATGTCCGCCCTTGCGATGCCGCTGTTCGGGCAAGCCCTGACAGACCCCCGGCGCACCCAGTCGGGAGCTGCCGCCATGAGCGGGCCGCAGAAGGCCGCCGTGATCGTCCGGCTGATGATCGCGGATGGCGTCAGGCTGCCGCTTGGCGACCTGCCCGAGGCGATGCAGGGATCGCTGACCGAACAGCTGGCCACGCTGACCACGCTGGACCGCGACACGGTGCACGAGGTGGTCGAGGAATTCATCGCCAAGATCGAATCGATCGGGCTGTCCTTTCCGGGCGGCCTTGACGGGGCGCTGGCGCTGCTGGATGGCCATTTGTCGGAAGAGGCGATGGCGCGGCTGAAACGCCGGGCGACCCGGCGGGGCAGCGTGGACGACCCCTGGGGCAAGATGTCGGGCATCGACGGCGAAAAGCTGACGGCGCTGCTGGCGGGCGAAAGCATCGAGGTGGCGGCGGTTGCCTTGTCGAAGCTGACGGTGGCGAAGGCGGCCGAGGTGCTGGGCAAGCTGCCCGGCGACCTGGCGCGGCGGATCGCCTTCACGATGTCGCAGACATCGGACGTGGACCCCGACACGGTGGAACGGATCGGCCTTGCGATGGCCGAGGTGTTCGACGCCGAGCCCGTGCGGGCCTTTGACAAGGGGCCGGTGGAACGGATCGGGGCGATCCTGAACTTCTCGCCCGCCGCGACCCGCGACGCGGTGCTGCAGGGCCTGGAAGAGACCGACGCCGAGTTTGCCGACAAGGTGCGCAAGGCGATCTTCACCTTCACCAACATCCCCGCCCGGATCGAACCGCGCGATATCCCGCGCATCCTGCGGAATGTGGATCAGGCGGTGCTGGTGACGGCGGTTGCAGGAGCGCGGGGCAATGACCAGGCGGCGGCGGAGTTCATTCTGGCCAACGTGTCGCAGCGCATGGCCGCGTCGATCCGCGAAGAGGTGACGGCGAAGGGCGTGGTCAAGGAAAAGGACGCCGAGGCCGCGATGATGGAGATCGTGAACGCCGTGCGCGCGATGGAGTCGGCGGGCGAGCTGTTCCTGGTGGCCAAGGACGAGGACTAGGGTCGCGGGCGGTGGCGGGCGGGCGGTGGCGGGCGGGCCGGAGACCGCGGGCTTGCGCTGGCGGAGAGCGGCACGCGGGACGCCGGGGGCGGGTCGGCGCGGGGCCCCTGCCCTTGCCACGCGCCGCGCCGACCCGCGCCGTCATGTGCGTCCCGGTCATTGGCGATCCCGTCATGGGCGGCTCCGTCTTGTGCGTTCCGGTCAGGGTGACCGCTGCATCGGCCTGCGTCGTGGCATCGTTTCTAGTGTCGTCACCCGCAGATCCGTCGTCTGCGGCGTCGCCCGCGGCGACGTCTGGGGCGTCGCCATTGGCATCGTCCGTGGCGTCGTAGCCTGTCGCGCTATCGCCTGCTGCGTCCGGGACCGCCGCGTCCCTGCCGTCATCGTCCGTCGCGCCTGAGACCGCCGCGCCCGCCCGTGCATCGTCTGTCGCGGCTGCGTCCGTCGCTTCCCAATCGACAAATCCGCGCCGTTCGACATAGTCGCGCAGGCAGAGCCGAAGGGGAGGACAAGGCGAGCATGGAAACGGGGCTGAAGGACAGGCCGATCCTTGTGACCGGGGCGTCGGGGGGCATCGGGGCGGCGACCGTCCGGATGCTGGTGAAGGAGGGGGCCGAGGTCATCGCCTCGGGGCGGAACGAAGAGGTGCTGGCCAAGCTTGCCGCCGAGACGGGGTGCCGGACGCTGCCCTTCGACCTGACATCCGAGGACGCAGTGAAGGCGGCGCTGTCGGGGGTGGAGCTTTATGGCGTCGTGAACTGCGGCGGCTGGGGCGGCGAGATCGCGACGCCGATGGACACCGACACCGCCGTCTTCGACAAGGTCATCGACATCAATGCGCGCGGCACGCTGCTGGTGACGAAATACGCCTCGCAGGGCATGGTGAAGGCGGGCAAGGGCGGGTCGATCGTCAACGTCTCCAGCCAGGCGTCGCTGGTGGGGCTGGCGGGGCATATCTCTTACGCGTCGTCCAAGGGCGCGGTCGATGCGATGACGCGAGTGTCGGCGCTGGAGCTGGGGCCCTACGGCATCCGGGTGAACGCGGTGAACCCGACGGTGGTGATGACGCCGATGTCGGCCTGGTACTGGGGGCGCGAGGATATCGGGGGGCCGTTCCTGAAGACCATGCCCCTGCGCAAGTGGGCGACCGAGGATGACTGCGCAGCACCCATCGTGTTCCTTCTGTCGGACCGGGCGGCGATGATCTCGGGTGTGTGTCTGCCCATCGATGGCGGGTTCACGGCGGTATGACCGGTGGCGGCCCCCTGCCCGGCCCCCTGCCTGTCAGCCCGGACCCGGCGTCGGTCACGACAGACGCGGGCACCGGGGCTATGGAGGCCTATACCGGGCGCTATGACAAGCGGCTGTCGGACCTTGCGGGCGTCTTCCTGGACGCTGACGCCTACGCCCGAGCGGTCCGCGAAGGTGACCCGCTGGTCTATGCGGTGACCGAGCATCGGCAGGCGGGGTGCGAGCTGTTCTTTGGCACGACCCGAATCGCGCCGGGCCATGTGGGCGGCGAATACTTCATGACGCGCGGCCACTTCCACGCGCGACCCGACCGGGGCGAGGTCTACACGACGCTGGCGGGCACCGGCATCCTGATTCTGGAGACGCGCGACGGACGCACGGCGGAACTGGCGATGAGGCCGGGCGAGACGGCGGCGATCCCGCCGGGCTGGGCGCACCGCACGGTCAATACCGGACGGACGGACCTAGTCTTTTCATGGGTCTGCTCGGTCGATGCGGGGCACGACTATGGCAGCATCGCCCAGCGCGGAATGCGCAGGCTGGTGATGTCGAAGGACGGCGCGCCCCTGGTGACGGACAGCCCCCGTTTCACCTGACACCCAAAATTGCGTCAGCGTTTTCAAGGGCTTTTTTCCTATGGCTTTTGAATTTCGCTGGCCCTACGCTCTGACATGCCAGACTGCGGACGAACCTAAGCTGGACCGATAACCTGGGGAGGAAACAACAGTTGTCGAAACGCAGCAGACTGCTTTCACTGATGATCGGCGCGACCGCGCTGGTCGGTGCCTACAGCCCCGCGCTTGCCGGGGAGTTCGACGGTGTGACCGTCAACATCCTGACCCGTCCGGGCTATGTCATCGCGGGCCCGCTGGCCGAGCGTGGCAAGGACTTCGAGGCGGCAACGGGTGCCAAGATCGTCGTGACCGAAGTGCCCTTCGCGGAAATCTTCCCGAAGATCCAGAACGACTGGTCGACCGGCACGAACTCGATCGACGTGGGCGTGTTCGCGGCGGGCTGGGGCGTCGAGCTTGACGCGGCGGGCCTGCTGGAAGACCTCGACCCCTACATCGAGAAGGACACCAAGATCGACACAGCCGACATCGCGCCCTACTTCCGCGATTTCGGGATGAAGATCGGCGGCAAGTTCAAGCTGATCCAGCTCGATGGCGACTTCCAGATGGCCTATTACCGCAAGGACGTGCTGGAGAAAGCCGGCCTGCAGCCGCCCAAGACCTGGGAGGACTACATCGACGTCGCGTCGAAGATCAACGGCCAGGACATGAACGGCGACGGCGAGCCCGACTACGGCTCGTGCATCTTCATGAAGCGGAACGCCCAGTCCTACTTCGCGATCCAGACCATCGCGGCGCCGATCGTGCAGACGATGGGCACGGCCCAGGGCTTCCACTTCGACAACGCGACGATGAAGCCCATGATCAACAACGAGGGCTGGAAGAAGGCCTTCACGCTGTACAAGGAAATGGCCAAGTACGGCCCGCCGGAACAGCTGAACATGGACATCGGCGACACCCGCGCCCTGTTCAAGGCCGGGCGCTGCGGCCTGCTGATCGAATGGGGTGATCCCGGCACGCTGCAGCTGGACGACGACGCGTCCAAGGTGAAGGGCCTGATCTACGCCATCGGCGCCGTGGGCTCGAAGGAAGTGCTGGACCGTGCGACCGGGAAACTGGTTCCGGTGACGAAAGAGAACGCGCCCTACTCGGTCGACGGCATCAACTACGCCCCCTTCGCGGCCTTCGGCGGCTGGGCGGGTGCGATCAACGCCAAGGCCGACCAGAAGAAGAAAGACGCGGCCTATGCCTTCCTGTCCTACATGAACCAGGCGGCGGAATCGAACGTCGACGTCACCATCGGCAAGACCGGCTACAACCCCTACCGCCTTTCGCAGCTGGCCTCGACCGATCTGTGGGTCAAGGCCGGGATGCCCGAGGATCTGGCCAAGAACTATCTTGGCGCGATCAACGACGCTCTGAACAACCCGAACATGGCGTCGGACATGAAGATCCCGGGTGCGCAGAAGTACACGGGCGTCGTGCTGGACACCGAACTTGCGCGGTTCATGGCAGGCGAGATTACGGTGGACGAAGCGCTGGCCAACATCGAAACCGGCTGGGAAGAAGTGACCGAAGACTTCGGCCGCGACGAGCAGATCAAGGCGCAGGCCTTGGCTCTGGGCACCGGCAACTAAGAGCCGCCGGGAATGCCGACGGATGCAACAAACAGCCGGCCGGGGGTTTCCCCGGCCGGCACCCCCTTGCGTGAAAGTTGGGGCGAATGGGTGGACCGGCACGCGGGCACCTTCTTCATCGCGCCTGCGGTCACGCTGATCCTGATCTTCGCGATCTTCCCGACCTTCTATTCCATCGTCTTCGCCCTCAGCCGCGTGCGCTTCACCGGCGATGGCATCAAGTTCCGCTTCGTCGGGCTGCAGAACTTCGCCCGGCAATTCGTCGGCAACGACCGCGAGCATTTCCTGGGCAAGATCACGACACCGGGCGCCTTAGGGATGATCGTCTTCGCGCTCGCCGTCGCCGCCACGCTCTGGTGGCTGTACCGGTCCGTTGGCAAGACCACCTGGGTCGGCATGATCGGCCGTCTGATCTCGGCGGCGATGTTTGTCTGGCTGATGTGGGTGTTCTCGGCCACGCTCTTGTCGGGCAACCTGATCGGCACGCTGATGACCACGCTGTTCTACGTGCTGGTCGGCTGCTTTCTGCAGTTCGTCATCGGCACGGGGCTTGCGTTCCTGTGTTCGCAGCCGATTTCCGGCAAGAACTTCTTCCGCGTCATCTTCTTCATCCCGCTGATGGTCACGCCATTGGGCGTCGGCTACGCGATGAAGATGGTGGCCGACGTGACCAAGGGCCCGTTCGAGCCGATCCTGCACGCGATGGGCATCGACGGCGTGTGGTCCGCCGACCCCTGGGCCGCACGCATCGTGATGATGGTCTGCGACAGCTGGCAGTGGATTCCCTTCATCTTCATCACGATGCTCGCCGCGCTGGAAAACGTGCCGCGCGACCATGTCGAGGCGGCGCAGGTGGACGGCGCATCCAGCGTGCAGATCTTCCGCGAGATCATCTGGCCGCAGATCGTGCCGGTCGCCGTGACCGTCCTTCTGATCCGCGCCATCGAGGCGTTCAAGATCGTGGATTTGCCGAACATCATGACGGGCGGCGGCCCCGGGTCATCGACGGAATCGATGACGCTGCATTCGGTCTATGTCTGGCGGGCCAATGACATCGGCAGTTCGGCGGCCATTGCCTATCTGCTGCTGATCCTGACGGTCGTGATCTGCTCGTCCTTCTTCAACTACGTCGTGCTCGGGCAGCTGCGGAAGGCCAAGGCATGACCGAGACATCGTTCAAGTTCGACAAGGCCGACCGCAGCCTGATGGAGCGGCTGTTCGAGCCGCCCGCCGTGGGCAAGATGGCCCCGGTGGCCAAGATCGTGGCCTACCTGATGCTGGCCATATGGTCGGTGTTCGTGCTGTTCCCGATCTATTGGGTGGTCATCACGTCGTTCAAGGACTCGGCGGCGGTGAACGAGGGGCCGTATTACATTCCTTGGGTCGATTTCCAGCCGAACCTGAATGCCTGGCGGACGCAGTTCACGTCGGACGCCAACTGCGACGCCTATTCCGTGGCGCGGCAGTTCGGGCTTCTGGCGTGGAATTCCCTGGCTTATGTCCTGTCGCCCGTCGTGACCCTGACCCCGATGGAGCCGCAGATCTGCAAGATCCTGCTGGCCTTCACCAACTCGCTGGTCATCAGCATCGCGGCGACCGCGCTGTGCATCGCCGTCGGGTCGATGGCGGCCTATGCGCTGGCCCGCATCCGCTACAAGCCGAAGTTCGGCAACATCCTGATGTTCGTCGTGCTGACCATCGGCGTGATCCTGGCCACGACATTCGCGGGCGTGCCCTGGTGGGGCTCGGCGGCGGTGGGGCTGGCGCTGTTCTTCCTGCTGGCGCGGGCCTTCGGGAAGTATTTCATCGCCACGCTCGGCAACGGCGACATCCTGTTCTGGATCATCTCGCAGCGCATCCTGCCGCCCATCGTGGTCGTGATCCCGATCTACGTGATGTTCCAGTCGGTGGGGCTTCTGGACACGCACCTGGCGCTGATCGTGCTTTATGCGGTGGCGAACCTGCCCATCGTCGTCTGGCTGATGCACGACTTCTTCGCCAACCTGCCCATCGAGCTTGAGGAATCCGCGCAACTCGACGGGGCCACGCGCTTCGGCATCTTCTGGGACATCGTGCTGCCACTGACCCGGCCGGGGCTGGCCGCGACAACGCTGCTGACGCTCGTCCTGAACTGGAACGAGTATCTGTTCGCCGTCTTCCTGGCGACGGCCAAGGTGCAGACCATGCCGATCATGGTCGCGGCCAAGAACGCGGGCGAAAAGGGCGTGTTCTGGTGGGAAATGTGCGCCGTCATCGTCATCATGATCGTGCCCGTCATCCTGATGGCGATCCTGCTGACGCGGTTCATATCAAGGGGCGTCCTTCTGGGCGCGGTGAAGGGATAAGACATGGCAGGGGCAAGCCAGAAGGTGCCGGTCCGCTTTGACCAGGTGCAGAAGTACTTCGGTGCCGTGAAGGTGCTGGAGTCGTTCAACCTTGACGTGGCGCCGGGCGAATTCCTTGTGCTTCTGGGGGCTTCGGGGTCGGGCAAGACCACCGCCTTGCGCATCCTGTCGGGGCTGGAAACAGCGACGGCGGGGCGCGTGATGATCGGCGACCGCGATGTGACGGACATCCTGCCCAAGTACCGCGACATCTCGATGGTGTTCCAATCCTATGCGCTTTACCCGCACAAGACGGTGGCCGAAAACATCGGCTTTCCGCTGAAAGTCCGAAAGGTCAGCGCGTCCGAGATGGACAGCGCCATTCTGGACGCGGCGAAACAGGTGCAGCTGGAAAACCTGCTCGACCGCTACCCCCGTGAACTCTCAGGCGGCCAGCGGCAGCGCGTGGCGCTGGCCCGCGCCATCATCCGCCGACCTTCGGTCTTCCTGATGGACGAACCGCTGTCCAACCTGGACGCCAAGCTCCGGGGGTTCATGCGGGCGGAGCTGAAGCACATGCAGCAGACGCTGGGCATCACCACGATCTACGTCACCCACGACCAGATCGAAGCGATGACGCTCGCCCACCGCGTCGCGATCCTGGAAAAGGGCGTCTTGCAGCAACTGGCCACCCCGGCCGAGATCTACAACAACCCCGCGAACCTGTTCGTGGCGCAATTCATCGGCTCACCCCCCATGAACGTCGTTCACGGCGGCCTTGAGGGGTCGCAGTTCGCCACCAACGGCGCGCGGGTCGAGACGCCCGTGTCGGGCCGGATCGACAAGGCGATCCTGGGCATCCGGCCCGAGGATTGCAGCGTGACCGCGCCCGACGCAGGCGCGCTGAAGGGCGCGATCTACACCACCGAACTGATTGGCGACCATACGCTTGTCACGGTGGATTGGGGCAGCGACAAGCTGATCGTGAAGGCCGCGAAGGATTTCGACGGCAAGCCCGGCGACCCCATCGGCGTCCGCCTGCCACGCGATCACCTGTACGTCTTCGACGCAACCTCGGGCGCGCGCGTCCGCTGACCCACCCGATGACCGACGATCCGCTGCAATTTCTGGACAGTGCCGAATGGCATGCCCCGCCGCCGGTCTGGCGGCGTGACAGCGGCGATCTGGAGGTGGTGACGGGCGACCGCACCGATTTCTGGCAGGACACGCACTACGGTTTTCGTCGCGATGACGGGCATTTCCTGGGGGCCACGGTCACAGGCGACTTTACCGCCACGGTGACGTTCGAGGGCGAGTACCGCGAACTATACGACCAGGCGGGCATGATGCTGCGCCACGACGCGCGGACGTGGGTGAAGACGGGGATCGAGTTTTCCGACGACGTGACCAATTTCTCGGTCGTGGTCACGCGCGACGGACGGTCGGACTGGTCGGTCGTCGGGGTTCCGCGCGTGTCGGGGCCGCAGCGGGTTCGGGCGACGCGAGTCGGGGGCGCGCTGATCGTGCACTACCTTGGCGCGGCGGGCAGGTGGCACCTTCTAAGGCTGGCGGACTTTCCCGCGCCCCCTGCCCTGCGCCTCGGGCCGATGGCCTGCTCGCCCGAGCGGGCGGGATTCCGCGCCCGCTTCACCGGGTTCGATGTGGGCCCGGCACTGGCCGAACCCCTGCACGGCGGATAGGGTCCTGACCCTGGCGGCCGCGGGTGGCCGCGTCCGGCGCGAGGGCGGTGAACGCCGGGCACCGGCACATCCCCGTTAACGCGATCTGAGGCATTGCCGGTCATGGATTGTTCCGCAGCGCAAAGGGCGCATCGGCGCAATCGGGTCTGGTCGGGATCGTGTCGGCGGGCAGGACGTCCAAGGTTTCGGCAGAGGTGCCGACAGCCGCCTCCATCGGGTCGGCGGTGCGTCGGCAGGGCGGGATTCTGGCGGCCGTGTTCGTCTTCTCGACCCTTGTGAATGCCCTGATGCTGACGGGTCCCCTGTTCATGTTGCAGGTCTATGACCGCGTGCTAGGCAGCCGGTCGGAAGAAACCCTGGTGGCGCTTGTCGGCCTTGCGGCCTTCCTGTTCCTGATCATGGCGCTGATCGACGTCGTCCGGGCGCGCCTGATGGCGCGCGTGGCGATGCGCGTGCAGGGGGCGTTGTCGGACCGTGTCTATGACGCCGCCTTCCGCAGGTCGGTGACCGCGCCCACGGACGTGGCCGCCGTCATGGCGCTGCGCGACCTGGACAGCATCGGCCGCCTGATCGCCTCGCCCACCACCATCGCGCTGCTTGACCTGCCGTTCGTACCGGTCTTTCTGGGGGGGCTGTTCCTGTTCCATCCGCTGATCGGGTGGTTCGCGGTCGCGGCGGGGACAAGCCTGCTTCTGATCCTGGCGCTGAACCAGGCCATCAGCCGGGCGACTGTCCTGTCGGCAAGCGCGGCGCAGGTCGGGGCCGATCATGCCGCCGAGGCGCTGCGCACCCAGGCCGAGGCCGTGCAAGGCCTAGGGATGGCGCGCGCGGGCATGGCCCGGTGGACGGCCTTGCGGCACCGGGCGCAGGATGGCGCGCTGGCCGCCGCCGACCTTGCCACGGTCTTCGCGTCCGCGACGCGCGCCTACCGGCTGTTTCTGCAAAGCGGGCTTCTGGCGCTTGGGGCGTGGCTGGTTCTGCGGAACGAGCTGACCGCGGGGGCGATGATCGCGACCTCGATCCTGCTGGGCCGTGCCCTTGCGCCCATCGAGCAGGCCTCGGCCGGCTGGGCGGGCCTGCAGCGGGCGCAGGAGGGCTGGCATCGGCTGCGCGCGCTGTTGCGCCAGATGCCGGTGCAGATGCCGCGCCTTGCCCTGCCCCGGCCCACCGGGCGGATCGAGGTCAGCCGACTGGCGGTGACACCGCCCGGTGCGCGGGCAGCAACCCTGCGCGACCTTTCCTTTTCGGTTCAGCCCGGGCAGGCGCTTGGCGTCATCGGGCCTTCGGGCGCGGGCAAGACAACGCTTGGCATGGCGCTGACGGGCCTCTGGCCGCCGTCTGCCGGTTCGATCCGCCTGGACGGCGCCGCGCTGGACCAGTACGACGCCGATGTCCTTGGGCAGCACCTGGGGTATCTGCCGCAGCGGGTGATGCTGTTCGATGGCACGGTCGCCCAGAACATCGCGCGGTTGCAGGCCCATCCCGACCCGGCGATGGTTGTCGAGGCGGCGCGCCAGGCGGGGGCGCATGACATGATCCTTGCCCTGCCGCAGGGCTATGACACGCCCCTGTCGCAGATCGGCGGGCGGCTTTCGGGCGGGCAGGTCCAGCGTATCGGCCTTGCGCGGGCGCTGTACGGCGACCCAGCACTTCTGGTTCTGGACGAGCCCGATGCGAACCTCGACAACGACGGCGCGATGGCGCTGAACGCGGCGATCCGCGGGGCCAAGACCGCGGGCCGGTCGGTCATCGTGATGGCGCACCGTCCGGCGGCGATCCGGGACTGCGATCTGCTTCTGGTGCTGGACAGGGGCCTGCGCGCGGGCTTTGGCCCGAGGGACGAGATCCTGCGCGCGCTGGTGCGCAACGCGACCGACGTGGTGCGCACGCCCGGTCCGGACGCCGCGGCATGATCGGACCCGATCCTCACGCCGATCGCCCTGCGGTCGGGCCGACGCTTCGTTTCGGCGCGGCGGTGGCGGCGGTGCTGGTGTTCGGGTTCGGTGGCTGGGCCGGGCTGGCGACCCTGTCGGGCGCGGTCGTCGCACCCGGCCAGATCGAGATCGACCGCGACCGCCAGGTGGTGCAGCACATCGACGGCGGCATCGTCGCCGCCGTCCTGACGCGGGACAACGCCGCCGTTTCGGCGGGGACCGTGCTGATCCGCCTGGACGGGGACTTGCTGCGGTCCGAGCTCGCCATCGTCGAGAACCAGTATTTCGAGCTTCTGGCGCGGCGCGGGCGTCTGGAAGCGGAACGCGACGGGGCGGCGGACATCCATTTTCCTGACGCATTGACCGACCGCGCGCGCGTCCGCGCCGACGCCGCGGACCTGATTGCCGGGCAGGCGGCCCTGTTCGCCGCGCGCAACGCCTCGTCCGCCGTCGAACGGGATCAGATGCGCCGGCGCCAGGCGCAGATCGCAAGCCAGATCGCCGGAATCGCGGCCCAGGCCGACGCGACGGCGCGCCAGCTGGACCTTGTCCTGGCCGAGATCACGGACCAGGACGCCCTGCTTCGGAAGGGCCTGACCCAGTCATCGCGGGTTCTGGCGCTGCGCCGGGAAGAGGCGCGGCTGCGGGGCGTCGCGGGCGAGCTGCTGGCCGCCCGGGCCGAGGCCGAGGGCCGCGTGACCGAGATCGGGATCGAGATCGGACGGCTGTCGAGCCATCGGCGCGAGGACGCGCTGCAGGAGCTGCGTGACCTGAACCTTCAAGAGCTTGACCTGGCCGAGCGCCGGCGGGCGCTGGCCGAACGGATCGACCGGCTGGACATCCGCGCCCCGGTGAGCGGGATCGTGCAAGAGCTGCGGGTGACGACGCCTCGGTCGGTGATCCGGCCGGCCGAGCCGATCCTGTACATCATCCCGCAAGACCGGCCGCTTCTGGTGGCCACACGCATCGCCCCGGTACATATCGACGAGATTCGCCCGGGCGAGCCTGCGACACTGCGGCTGCCGTCATTCGACATGCGCACGACACCGGTTCTGCAGGGCCATTTGACGGCGGTTTCGGCCGACACCATCGCCGATGAGCGCAGCGGCGTCCCCTATTACCGCGCCGAAGTGACGATCGACCCCGGCGAGTTGCCGAAGCTTGGCGGCAGGGCGCTGGTTCCGGGGATGCCGGTCGAGGTCTTCGTCCGGACGGGCGACCGGTCGCCGATGTCCTATCTGTTGCAGCCGCTGGCGACCTATTTCAACCGCGCCTTCCGCGAAAGCTGATCCCGCAGGAACCGGGCGGCCCCGCGCCGGAAGAGGGTGCGCCCTGCCCTGCCCGACCCCTCCCAACCCGTTTTTGGCGGCCCCAACCGGTCCCGCCCCGCGCGTTTCGCGTCAGCAGCAGGGAAACCGCAGGGTGGCGACCAGCTCGGACTGGTCCGCCGTCAGCGGCCGGACCAGCGCGCGCGCACGGGCGAAAAGCGACCGGCGTCCGCCGGGCGCAACCCCGCCCGGTGCCGCAGCCACCCCCGTGGCCCTTGTGACACCCGCACCGGCACCCGCACCGGCCAGGTTGTCGGCCGCGGAACCGGACGGACCGGAGGGAACCGCCCCGGCCGCCCGGTCGGCACCGGGCGTCGCCGGCCGGTCGCGTTCGCCGCTGCGGCGGCTCTGCGTGATTTCGGCCAGGATCGACAGGGCGATTTCCTCGGGCGTGATCGCCTGGATGTCCAGACCCGCGGGGGCCTTCACGCGCGCAAGGGCCGCGGGCGCAACCCCGGTCGCGGCCAGCCGTTCGGACAGAACCGAAAACTTCCGCCGCGATCCGACGAAGGCCAGGTAGCCCGCCCCCGACGCCACGGCGGCGCGCAGGCCCGCCTCATCCCCGCGCCCTTGGGTGGCCACAACCACAAAGGCGGGCGCGACGCCGCCCAGACCCGCCTCGAACCCGTCTGCGACGGTATCGGCTGCCGTCTCAGCCACGGCACCAACCAAACCCGGCGCGGCCAGTGTGCGGTGCAGGTCGAACCGTCCGGCCAGATCGGCCAGCGCCTGCGCCACCGGACCGGCGCCAAGTACGACAAGACGCGGGCGCGGCAGGACGGGTTCCACGAAAATGTCCATCGACCCGCGCGACGGGCAGTGGCTGGCCGCGATCTGCGCGCCGTCACGTTCCTCGCCCGGGCGCAGGCCCTGATCTTCCAGAAGATCGGCAGGGCGCAGCGACAGAAGCTGCGGCACGCCTGACCGGATGCACGCGGCCCCCGCCCGCCCGACCGCGCCCCGCGCACAGCCGCCGCCGACCCAGCCCTCAGCTATCGTGCCGTCGGACAGGATAAGCGCCTTGGCACCGGGCTTGGCGCTGGTCGCGTCCACGGTGCGCACCACGGTTGCCACGGCATAGGGCTGACCGGTGGCGCGCAGGCGCGCAAGGGCCGCATCGAAACGGTCGGTCAGAAGGCTTGTCATAGCCGTGCGAACTCCGTGTCCAGGGCGGCAAGGTCGTCAAGCGTGGCGGCAGGCGCGAAGAGGTCCAGGTGCGGCAGGGCCGCCGCCATGCCACCCGCGACAGGCGCATAGTCGCGCCACGATTTGAGCGGGTTCAGCCAGACGATCCGCCCGCCCCGCCGCTTCAAGCGCGCCATCGCCGCGGCGATCCCCTCGGGCGGGTCGGTGTCGTAGCCGTCCGACAGGATCAGCACCACCGTGCGCCCGTCCACCGCCCGCCGCGCTGGTCCCCCGGCAAAGTCGGCCAGCGCCGCCCCGATCCGGCTGCCGCCGCCGAACCCGTCGGCGAGCAGCGTCAGACGGTTCAGCGCGCGCAGCGGATCGTCGTCACGCAGGGCGCCGGTGATGCCCACAAGGCGGGTGTGGAACAGATACGCGTCCGACGCAGGGTCGGCCCGCATCAGCCCCGCAAGGAAGGCCAGGAACGCCCGCGCATAGGGCTGCATCGAGCCGGATACATCGGCCAGCGCCACGATGCGGACCGGTCGGTCCGGTCGACGGCGGAAGGCAAGGCGGATCGGCTCGCCCCCAGTGGAGAGCGACGCCCGGATCGTCCGGCGCAGGTCCACCGCAGCGCCGCGCTGTGCCGCCCGCCGCCGGCGCGACCGGCGGTCGCGGAGCGCCGAGCCGAGTTGCCGGGCGATGGCCTCGGCCAGGCGGATATCCTCGGGGCTGACGATCTCGCGCAGGTCCACGCGGCGCAGGTTCCGCGCGCGCGTGGCGATCAGGCGGCCTTCGCCGCCGCCTTCGGTATCGTGGTGACCGGGGGCGGCCTCCTCCCCCGACGCCGCCCCCGCCCCCCGGACATCCGCCGTGCCCGGCTGGGCACGGGGGCCGGGGTTTCCCTTCGCATCGGGCACGGCCTTCACCCGCACCCGCCCGCCGTTCCGCCAGTAGCCGTCGAAGACGGCATCCCACCGGTCCCAGTCCTCGGCCGACCCGCAGCACACCGCCTTCAGCGCGCGCCGGACCGACCCCTCGTCCGCCGTCACCTCGGCGAGCGCGGCCATTGCCCCCTCGGTCTCGGCCACGCCCAGCCGGAACCCGTTGGCCCTCAGATGCGCCATGAACCCGGCCACCCGCGCCGCAGGCCCCGCATCGCGCGCGGCAAACCGGGTGACCCCACCCCTCATGCCCGCCCCCTCATGCAGCAATCCCCGCAAGGCGCTGCGCCACCTCGGTCGGCACAGCCGCCCGGTCGGCGGCGGTCTTGAGGAGTGTGGCAAGCGCGGCCTGCAACACGGCAGGATCAGCGGTCAGGTCCGCCACACCCAGCCCCGCCAGCGCGGCGGCGAAGTCCAGCATCTCGGCGATGCCCGGCTTCTTCTCCAGCTCTTCCTTCCGCAGGCTTTGCACGAAGCCCACCACCTGCCCTGCCAGCCGCGTGTTCAAGCCGGGGCAGCGGGCGTTCAGGATCGCCAGTTCGGTTGCCGGATCAGGGTAGTCGATGTGGGCGTAGAGGCAGCGGCGGCGGAGCGCGTCGGACAGGTCGCGCGTGCCGTTCGCCGTCAGGATCACCATCGGGCGGGTGGTGGCGGCGATGGTGCCCATCTCGGGAATGGTGATCTGGAAGTCCGACAGGATTTCCAACAGGTACGCCTCGAACGCCTCGTCGGCGCGGTCGATCTCGTCGATCAGCAGCACCGGGGCCACGGGCTGGCGGATCGCCTGCAGCAGGGGGCGCGCGAGGAGGTAGTCCTCGGAGAACAGCGCCTGTTCCACCGCCCTGCCAGTCTCCCCGGCTTCGGCATGGGCGCGGATGGCGAGGAGCTGGCGTTGGTAGTTCCACTCATAGATCGCGGCCTGCGCGTCCAGCCCCTCGTAGCATTGCAGCCGGATCAGTGCGCAGCCCTTCCACGCCGCCAGCGACCGCGCCACGTCGGTCTTGCCCACCCCCGCCGCGCCCTCCAGAAGCAGGGGGCGGCCAAGGCGGAGCGACAGGAACACCGCCATCGCCAGGTCGTCGGTGGCGATATAGCCCTGCGCGGCGAGGCCGGATTTTACGCTGGCGGCGTCATCCGACATGCGCACGGTCCTTAGGGGTGGAAGGCGAGTGCCAGCCTCCAGCGGGTGGCGTTACGCCCCGACCCTCTCTTCTTCCCTTGCCCGGAACAGCCGCGAAGCGGCCCGGGCAGCGCCCGACCGCCCCCTCGGGCGGGCGCTTCTGCAACGTCTGCCTGCAAGAACAACGTCGGGGGAACGTCACCATGAAGCAAGGACCAAAATCGTCGCTGCGCCCACCCGGCGGTCGGGCACTGCCCTTCGTTGTGCGCGCAATGCAGACCAGCCAGCCGGTTCAAGGGCCACCATTCCGCAAACCCTCACCCATGCAGCCCCAGATCCTCGGCGATCTTCCACACCCGCCAGTGGTCGTGCGGCATGTGGCTCTGGCGCAGCCCGAAGGCCCGGAACGCGTCATGCACCGCGTTCGAGAAGGCGGGCACCGACCCCACGTTCGGGCTTTCGCCCACCCCCTTGGCCCCGATCGGGTGGTGGGGCGAGGGGGTTTCGGTGTGGTCGGTCGTCCAGTGCGGCGTCTCGACGGCAGTGGGCAGGAAGAAGTCCATCAGCGTGCCCGTCTTGACGTTGCCGATCTCGTCGTAGGCGATCTCTTGCCCCATCGCGATGGCGTAGCCTTCGGTCGCGCCGCCATGCACCTGCCCCTCGATCACCATCGGGTTGATCCGCGTGCCGCAGTCGTCCAGCGCATAGAACTGGCGGATGTGGTGCTCGCCCGTGTCCACGTCCAGCTCCATCACGCAGATATAGGCCCCGAAGGGATAGGTCATGTTCGGCGGGTCATAGTAGCTGACCGCCTCCAGCCCCGGCTCGATGCCGGGGATCGCCTGGTTGTAGGCGGCGAAGGCGAGGTCCTTCATCGTCTTGAACCGCTCGGGCGCGCCCTTGACCTGGAACCGGTCGATGTCCCATTCCAGATCGCCCTCGTGCACCTCGAGCAGGTAGGCCGCGATCATCTGTGCCTTGGCGCGGATCTTCCGGCCGCACAGGGCAGTCGCCGCCCCAGCAACCGGCGTGGACCGGCTGCCATAGGTGCCAAGGCCGTAGGGCGCGGTGTCGGTATCGCCCTCTTCAACGGTGATCGAATCCGCAGGCAGCCCGATCTCGGACGCGATGATCTGGGCAAAGGTCGTCGCGTGCCCCTGCCCCTGGCTGATCGTGCCGAGCCGCGCGATGGCCGACCCGGTGGGGTGGATGCGAATCTCGCAGCTGTCGAACATGCCCATCCCCAGGATGTCGCAGTTCTTCACCGGCCCCGCGCCGACGATTTCGGTGAAATGCGCAAGGCCGATGCCCAGCAGCTTCCGCGTCTTGCCCGCCTTGAAATCGGCGATCCGCTGCGCCTGTTCCTTGCGCAGCGCATCATAGCCCACAGCCTTCAGCGCCTTGTCCCAGGCGGTGTGGTAATCGCCCGAGTCGTATTCCCAGCCCAAAGCCGACTGGTAGGGGAACTGGTCCTTGCGGATGAAGTTCTTCCGGCGCAGCTCGGCCGCGTCCATGCCAAGCTCGATGGCCAGAACCTCGATCATCCGCTCGATGAAATAGGCGGCCTCGGTCACGCGGAAGGAACAGCGGTAGGCGACCCCGCCGGGGGCCTTGTTGGTATAGACGCCGTCCACGCCCACGTAAGCGACGGGGATGTCATAGGACCCCGTGCAGATATGGAAGAACCCGGCCGGAAACTTCGTGGGGTCGGCGCAGGCGTCGAAGGCCCCGTGGTCCGCCGTCACGTGACAGTGCAGTGCGGTGATCCTGCCGTCCTTCGTCGCGCTGATGCGCCCCTTCATCCAGTAGTCGCGGGCGAAGGCGGTGGCCATCAGGTTGTCCATCCGGTCCTCGATCCACTTCACCGGTTTCCCCGTGACGATGGAGGCGACGATGGCGCAGACATAACCGGGATAGACGCCGACCTTGTTGCCGAACCCGCCGCCGATGTCGGGCGAGACCACGCGGATGTTGTGCTCCTCGATCCCCGACAGGATTGCCGCGACGGTGCGCACGACGTGCGGGGCCTGGAAGGTGCCCCAGACGGTCAGCTTGCCGTTCACCTTGTCCATGCTGGCCACGCAGCCGCAGGTCTCCAAGGGACAGGGATGGGTGCGGTGGTAATAGACCATCTCCTCGGCCACCACTTCGGACGCGCCGATGGCCTGCTCGGTCGCCTCGCGGTCGCCCGTCTCCCACAGGAAGATGTGGTTGTGGTGCCGTCGCGCCCCGTGCGCGCCGGTCGTCTGGCCCGCAAGGTCCTCGCGCAGGACCGGCGCATCCGGCTCCATCGCCTTGAACGGGTCCACGACGACGGGAAGCTCTTCGTACTCGACCTCGACCAGTTCGATGGCATCGGCCACAGCGTAACGGTCGGAGCCGACGACGAAGGCCACCTCCTGCCCCTGGAACAGCACCTTGCCGTCCGCCAGCACCATTTGCTTGTCGCCCGCCAGCGTCGGCATCCAGTGCAGGTTCAGGGGGGCGAGGTCCGCCGCCGTCAGGACCGCCACGATCCCCGGCACGGCCTTGGCGGCGTCCGCATTCACCGACTTCACCCGTGCATGGGCGTAAGGCGACCGCACAAAGTCGCCGAACAGCATCCCCGGCAGCTTCAGGTCATCGACGTAGTTGCCCTTGCCTTGGGTGAAGCGCACATCCTCGACCCGGCGGCGGCTGGCGCCAAGTCCCTTCAGTTTCTCGATCCGGTCCTCGCGGCTGGGGGATTGGTCGTTCATTCCGCAGCCTCCTTGGCCGACATCTCGGACGCGGCGGCCAGGACCGCCTTGACGATGTTCTGATAGCCCGTGCAGCGGCAGAGGTTGCCGGCCAGGCCGAACCGCACCTGCTCCTCGGTGGGGTTCGGGGTTTCCTGCAGCAACCTGTAGGCCCGCGTGATCATGCCCGGCGTGCAGTATCCGCACTGCAGCCCATGATGTTCGCGGAAGGCCTTCTGCAGCGGGTGCAGCGCGTCGGGCGTGCCCAGCCCTTCGATGGTGGTGATCGTGGCCCCGTCGGCCTGCGCGGCAAAGACCGTGCAGGACTTCACCGACTTGCCGTCCATGTCCACGGTGCAGGCGCCGCAATGGCTGGTTTCGCAGCCGACATGCGGGCCGGTCAGCCCAAGACGCTCACGCAGGACGTGGATCAGAAGCTCGCGCGGCTCGGCGAGCAGTTCGTGCGCCTCGCCGTTCACGGTCAGCGCGATCTGCATCTTCTTTCCCATGATCTCTTCCCTCAGGCCCGCGACCAGGCGCGCGCGATGGCGCGGCCCAGCATCGCACTCGCGACATGGCGCTTGAACGCAACCGGCCCACGGTTGTCGGCCTGCGGGTCGATGTCGCCCAGCATCGCGGCCACCGCCGCGGCCACGGCGGCAGGTCCGCAATCGCTTCCCACCAGCGCCGCCCCGGCACCCTCGGACCAGACCGGCGTATCCGACAGGTTCGTCATGGCGACCGAGGCGGACGCGACCTTCCCCCCTGCCTTGGTCAGCAGAACGGCGGCGGCGGCGGTGGCGTAGTCGCCGATTTTGCGCTTCTGCTTCTCATAGGCGTATCCGCCCGCCGGTGGCGCGAACGACACCTGCGTCAGTATTTCGTCATCCGCGCGGCCCGTGACATAGGCCGCCTCATAGAACCCCCGCGCCTTCACCGTGCGCGTGCCCTTCGGCCCCGCCAGCGTGTAGGTCGCGTCCAGGCACTGCATTAGCCCCGGCATGTCGTTGCCCGGATCGCCGTTCGCCACGTTGCCCCCGACCGTGCCCACATAGCGCACCTGCGGATCGGCGATCTGCAGCGCCGCCTCGCGCAGGATGGGTGCTGCCTTGGCCAGACCGTCATGCGCGATCAGCTGGGCCTGCGTCACCATCGCGCCGATGGTCACCGTGCCGCCCGCGACCGAAATACCGTCCAGACCCCCGACCTTGCGCAGATCGACAAGGTGCCCCACCTCGGCCAGACGCAGCTTCATCATCGGGATCAGGCTGTGCCCGCCTGCGATCACCCGTGCGGCGTCGCCATGTTCGGCCAGCAGGGCCAGGGCGCCCGGCAGATCGGCGGGACGATGGTATTCAAAGGCAGATGGTATCATGGCTCCTCCCGAATGGTCGTCCGTCCGGCATCTGGCGCACCGGTGTTGCGACGAAGGCTAGGCAAAGCGGCCAGCAGCGCGAAACGGCAAGGCCCGAAACCGGCCTGTCCGTGCACGAACGGCGAAATGGATGCACGAACGGCGAAGACGGCCGCAGGCGGCCCCTCAGACGCCGAGGGTTTCGCGCAGCGCCTGAAGATGGCCCCGGCTGACCGGCACGCGCAGTTTCGGCGCGCCTTCGACCGAGCAGACACCGGAATCCTTGGTGCGCTCGAAATGCGCGATCCGGGCGGGGTTCAGCAGGTAACTGCGGTGAACGCGCAGGAAGCCCGCCGGACCCAGCCGTTCCGCGGCCTCGGAAATCGACCAGGGGCAGAACAGCGTCTCGTCGCCCCGGATCAGGATCGAATAGTGCCCTTCCGCCCGGATCGCGGAAATCGAGTGGGGGTCCAGGAAGAAGGTCCGCCCTTCGCGTTCATGCGGAATCCGGACGGGCGAGCCGCCGGGCCGGGGCGCGGTCGGGTGGGCCGAAGGTTCCGCCTCCTCGCGGCCGGCCGGATCGGCCGCCCCCGGCGGCACGGAGTCCGCGGTCCGGCGGGGCGCGGCGGCGGGTGCGGGCGTCGGATCGTGTGTCGCGGCGGCGACTGTGACGGGAATCGGATTCGCCGCCCGGGCCAGAATGGTGCCGGAACCGGCAGCATCCACCGCTGCAACGGGGCCGGTCGGCGCGGGAAAGAACGTGATCCCGGTCAGAAGGACCGCCGCCGAAATGACGAAAGCCGCGACCGTCACCAGAAGGGCGAGCGTATCATTGCCGATCACCGGCCCTGCCGTCGCTGTCGGCCCTGACGCCACAAAGCCGGTTCCCGCCATCGCGACGTAATGCGCCGTCACCACCGCCAGCCCCAGGCCAAGCGTTCCCATCAGGATGTTGCCGCGCGCGCGTCGGCCATAGGCGATGCGGATCGCCAGGATCGACAGCAGGATCGACGCCGCCGTGGCCAGGGCGACACCGGTGACGGTATAGACCGGGCGGCAGTTTTCCATACCCGACATGCCGATGTAGTGCATCAGCGCGATGCCCAGCCCGATGGTCGACCCGGCCGCCGTGAGGTTCGCCGCGCTGCGCGGGCGGAAATGCAGGATCAGGAAGGCAAGCCCGGTGACAAGCATCGCCACCAGCATCGACACCAGCGTCGTCAGAGCGTCATAGAAGTAGATGACCGGCAGGTTCAGGCCCAGCATGGCGACGAAGTGCATCGACCAGATGCCCCCGCCCAGCGCCGCCGCCGACAGCGACACCAGCGCCTTGCGCGCCGGAACCGTCAGCGCCGACGCCCCTTGTGTCAGCGACAGGCCGGTGAACGCCGCCATCAGGGCGATCACGACCGATGCGAGCGCAAGCCGCCAGTCCTGGGTGTAGTCAAGCACATCCACCCCCAAAGCCGTGTGCGGACTGTAGCGCCGTTTCGCGCGAGGGCAAAGGGCCGCGCGGACGATCCGGCCGTCCCGGGCGGTGCGGTCGAAGCAGCCGCCGGACGTGCAGCCGTGCCCGCGGATACGCGCCGGGGATGCACGCACTGGGGAAGTACGCACATGAGATGCACGCGCCGGGGAAGCACGACGGCGGAGGACTTGCACCCGCCGGAGCTGCAACGTGCCCGACCGGCGGCGAAGGGAATGCCGGTCAGGCGGCCCCGGTCCGCCGCTGGCGCATCCGCAGGGCGGCCAGAACGCCCAGCGCGGCCGCAAGCATCCCGGCCCCGCTGGCGGGAACCGGCACCGCCGCGATCGGCGCAACCGTCAGGCGCGTGGGGTTCAGATAGGCGTAGGCATTGTTGGAGTAGCCCGTCACCGGATCGTAGACGTCAAAGAAGAAGTAGTTGAAGAAGCTGACGATCGTTCCGTCGAAGGTCAGGGTGTAGGGCTGTGTCAGGTCCGACGGGACCGACCCCGACAGGGTGCCGCCGAACAGCCCCTCGAACGTGCTGGCATAGACGACGTGGGACACGCCGGTGACCGGATCGGTCGTGAAATCGGTCGCCAGGTGCTGCACCAGGCCGCTTGGGGCCGCAGGGCAGGCCGCGCTGGAACATTGGCTGACATAGCCCTGGTAGCCGCCGTTGATCGTCTGCGTCTGCCCGTTCACGGTGAACCGCGCCGTGACCAGCGGGGCAAGGCCGTACAGCGCGCCGCCCCACAGCCGCTGGACCCCCGGCGTCGAGGTGTCAAGAAAGCCCGACCCCGTGTCGTAGGTAAAGCTCAGCCGGAACGCCACGCCGCCAAGGTCGGTGCCCGCCGACCCGAACAGCCCTGCGGTATCGAAGCCCGTGTCGATCGTGCCGGTGTAGACCGCCTGCATCGTGGCGGCGGGCGCAGGCAACGCCCAGGCCAGAACGCCGATGACAGCCCACGCCAGCCTGCCTGCGATCCATTTCATGCGTTCGGCCCTTTCCCCATCCGGCGCGCGACAGGCGCGGCACGCCACGCCCTTGGCCGCGGCCCGGAAAGACTTCGCCCAGTTTGGTCAACAGGACGTTAATGTCCGGCGCATTTGTGGCGAAAGTTGGCCACGGGAAACTCAACCCAAGGTTTAAATTTCCATCACCCGCCCAACTTCCGCCACATTTCGCTGCGGGTGCGAAATCAGACTCGGCCCTTGCCGCCCGCCCTGCGCCGCGCGTTGGTCGCCGCGCGGGTCAGGGCGCCGGTCAGGGTGCCTTGGCACCCAGCCGCGCGCGCAGGTCGGCCAGCCAGGGCGCATCCGGCGGCGCGGCGGCAAGGGCCTGCTTCAGAAGGTCTTCCCCGCCTGCGGCGTCACCGTCCTGCAGGCGGATCAGCCCGGCATAGTAGAGCCCCCGCGCGTCCCCCGGCGCAAGCCGGAGAACCCGGTCGAAGACATCCGCCGCCCCGGCCTCGATCCGGCCACCGGCCAGGGCCACCATCGCGGCACCGTACTGGCCCAGCGCCTCGGGGTCATCCGGCCGCAGCTCGGCCGCGCGGGCATAGGCGGGAACGGCTTCGGCCAGGCGGCCGGTATTGGCATAGGACCAGCCGAGCATCATCCAGCCATCCGCGTCCGACGGGTCGCGCGCCAGACGGTCCCTGACGCGGGCGATCATAGTGTCGACGTCGGGAAGACTTGCAGGCGCTGTCGCATCCGCAGTGGCGGGGCCATTCGGTGCCGCCATAGTGCCGGACCCCGCCGCCATGCTGGCATCGGGCGCACGGAACAGGACCGCAGGGTCATGCACATCCGGCGCAGGCTGGCCCGGCCATCCAGGCCGCAACGCCGCCAGCGTCACCCCGACCCCGATCGCGAAGGCACAGCCAAGGCCCCCTGCAAGTGCCAGGGGGCTGACGGAGATGCGCCTCATGCGGCCCGTCCCCCCGCGCCTTCGATCCGGTCCGACACCGCCGCGGGCGTCACTTGTAGAGCGAGAATTCGATGCGCCGGTTGCGACCCCGGTTGAAGTCGGAATCGTTCGGCACCATCGGCCGCGTCTCGCCATAGCCGGTCGAGAACAGCCGCCCCGGCTCGATCCCCTGGCGTGTGAGATAGTCGACGACGGACCTGGCCCGGCGTTCCGACAGGGCCTGGTTCATCGCGTCGCCCCCCACATCATCGGTGTGCCCCGATATCAGGATGCGCAGGCCGGGGCAGCGCTTGACGATGTCGGTGATGGTGGCCAGCACGAAGGCGCTGTCGGGCTTCAGCTCGGCGCTGCCGGACGCGAAGTAGATGTTGCCGGTCTCGGACAGGATCTGGAACCGGCCGACGCATTCCTCGTAGCTGAACTCGCCCTGCGTCTCCAGCGCGGCGGGCTTGTTGTCCAAAGGCTGGGCCTGCGCGATGACAGTGCCCGAGGCATCGGTGGTGCGGCGGTTGAAGGTGAACTGGTAGGCGATGGTCATCTCGGGCACGATGTCAAAGCCGCCCGCCGTCTCGGCGATCTTCTTCAGGCTGCCGTCCAGCCCGAAGTCCACGACCTTGAAGATGATGGGCTCGGCCGCCGTGACGACGATGCGGTCATTCGACTGCGCGCTGACGGTCGCGGTCGTGACCATCTGGTTCGTGACCCCGTGAATGTTGAAGCTGAAAGGGATCTGCACCGTCTTCTGCGCCCCGGGCGACAGGCCCGCCGCCATGTCAGGCGTCAGCTGCGCCGTCACCTCGGCCTCGGGGTATTTGAAGGTCTCGAAGAACAGGAACCGCATCCGCACGTTGCGGAGGTCGTTCTTGGTATCGACCGAGTCGAGCTTGACCTTGATCGAGACCTTGCCGTCCGGCTCGATGGTGCTGCCGAAGGTCGCGAAGGAATGCGTCTCGACGATCTTCTGACCCTTGTCGAACTTGATCGACCCGAAGTTGATGGTCGAGGCCGTGGGGTCCAGGTCCCACCCCGGCGCGAAGGGGTTGTCCTGGGCGCGCAAGACCGGCGCGGTCAGCAAGACCGACAGGACAAGGGCAAGGAACAGGGCGGCACGGCGTTTCAGGTCGAACACGATCGCAATCCCCCAACAGGCGTTTCTTCGCCCGGATGATTAGCGCGTCCGGGCCGGGCGTTGCGGAATCGCAACGGCCGGACGCCACGTCATGTTAGCCGCCCCCCCACCCCCTGACAAACGCCGTGACGCACCCCCCGCCGCAATCACCCCTCCGCGCCAGAACGTTGCCAGCGGGCGCGGCCCCCGGTAGGCTGGCGGCGGAAACGGAAAGCGCGCTCGGCATTTGGCAGGTCTTCGCTTCATCGTCGCAGGGCTTTTCGCCCTCGTCGCCACCCTGGCGGCGGGGGTCGGTCTGGCGCAGTCGCAGCCTGCCCCAAGGATCGCCCTTCTGATCGGCAATGGCGGCTATGCCGCCGTGACGCCGCTCGCCAACCCGCCCAACGACGCCCGCCTGATGGCGAAGACGCTGGAGCAGGCGGGGTTCAAGGTGACGGTGCTGATCGACGCCGACCAGGCCACGATGAAGCGCGGCATCGCCGATTTCGGCCGCGCGCTGCGGGCGGCTGGCCCCGAGACGGTGGCGCTGTTCTACTATGCGGGCCACGCCGTGCAGTCGTTCGGGAACAACTACCTGCTTCCGGTCGACAGCCAGATCCAGGACCAGGCCGACCTTGACCTTGTGGGGGTCGAGGCGGGCTGGGTCCTGCGGCAGCTGTTTTCGGCCCGGGTGCGCACCAACATCGTCATCCTGGACGCCTGCCGGAACAACCCGTTCAAGGGGATCGAGGGCTTCGACGACGAAGGCCTGGCCGAGATGAACGCCCCCACCGGCAGCTTCATCGCCTATTCGACCGCGCCCGGCAACGTCGCGCTGGACGGAACGTCCGGCAACAGCCCCTACACCAAGGCGCTGGCCGAACAGATCTCGGGCAGCCCGCAATCCATCGAATTGCTGTTCAAGAGCGTCCGCCGCCAGGTTCTGGCCGAAACGAACGGCGCGCAGACGCCCTGGGAAAGTTCGTCCCTGACCGAGGATTTCCAGTTCACCGCAAACCGCGGCCTGCAGCTTCTGGACGCGCCGGACGAGACGCTTTGGAACACAGTGCGGAACTCGGGCGATCCGGCGCAACTGCAGTCCTATCTGACTGCCTTCCCCAACGGCGCACACCGGGCCGAGGCCGAGGCGGCGCTGGCGGCGCTGGCGGCCGGACAGGGCGGCACCACGGCAGGCAATGGCGGGGGCACCACCGCGCCGCAGGGGTCGATGCTGGTGACCTTCTCGGGGCCAATCCAATCGGGCGAGCCGCAGATCGTCGGCAAGTCCATCGAACAGCTGATCGCGGGGGGGCCGCTGTTCCCGCCGTTCGAGGGCATCCCGGACGAGTTGTGGAAAGGGCAGCACTGCACCAACTGCCACCAGTGGAACCGCGACCGGCTGTGTGAACAGGCCCAGTTCTACCTTCAGGGCGACGCCGCGCGGTCGCTGGAAAAGCCGCATCCCCTGGGGCTGTCGTTCAAGCAGGTGCTGAAGGCCTGGGCGGCCGGCGGGTGCCAGTAGCGGCCGAAGATCAGAACGACTTCGACACGCCTGCGTTCACGAAGAACTCGCTTGTGTCCTCGTTCTTGGCCCCGATGTCGATCTGGAAGCTGGTCGTCCGGTCAAAGCTGTAGCGCGCGCTGACCGAGCCCATCACGATATTGTCGTCCGGCTCGCCGTTCTCGTTCATCCGCTTGCCGACACGGATCCGGGGGCGGACGCTGAAATCGTCCGTCACCGGCACATAGACCGACGCGTCGAGCGATATGGTGTGGTCGTCCGATCCCTTGGAATAGCGCAGTCCCAGATTGACGGCGTCGCCCTTCATGAACACAGACGATCCGGTCACGGTGCCCCCGACATAGACGCGGGTGCCAAGGTCGCCGACACCGTTCACCCCGAAGAGCACACTTCCGGGCGGGCCTTCGATGTGGAACACCGAAGCGTCCGCCGCCAGGTTCCAGCGCGGATTCAGGCGTGTGGAATAGATCACGCTTGCGGTCGCCACCTTGGACGACTGGTCACGGGCGAAATCCTCGATCTCCTGCTCGGTCGCGAACAGCCGCAGATCGTCGATGGTGACGCCAATCTGCCCGTAGAGCGCGTTTTCCAGGCTGAGCGTCGGGCTGCGGTAGTAGGCCGCGCTGGCCGACACGCGGTCGCCGTTGCCAAGGGTGGTGTTGCCGCTGATCTGGACGCGGTTGACCTGGCTGAACTTCAGGTCGTACTCGGCGCTGGCGAAGACGCTGCCGCCCGCAGCGAAGTCGCGCGCGTATTCCGCGCCCACGGCCTGACGGTCAAGGTCCGATCCGTCCCACTGGCCCGCAACGTAGAACGACAGATCGCCCGGCACGACGCGGTCGGTCAGCGTGACGCTGGCGGCCAGCAGGTGGCGGTCATCGCCGAACAGGTCCGACCGCGACGAATCCACGACCTTGCCCGCATCCAGCCCAACGGTGACCCCGTCGCCCAAGGGATAGGTCAGCTGCGCGCCGTCCACCCGGTAGCCGATCCCCCTGGGGCTGGGCTTGAAGCGGCCGACGGTCACAGTCGCGCCGTTCGCCGCCCAGGTGTAGTCGAAGAACGCCTCGGATATCTTCGGATCCCGCGACGGCACGCCGCTGCTGGAAATGTCGCCCGAGCCCGAGAACACGAGCCGCGACCGTCCGTTCGCCGACGGCATCACCGTCTGGAACTGCAGGGCCGCCGTCAGCGCCGAAAACCGCTTGTCGAACGGGCCGGGCGGCGGGAACCGGTAGTCCGGCCGCTCGCCGTCATCGTTCATCCGGTAGGTCAGCGACACGATCCCGCGCGTGCCCGACCCGTCGGACGCCGCCCCGCCCCCCAGAAGCGCCGCCCGCCGCGCCCGCACGCGGGCCGCACCCTCGCCATCGGGGTAAAGCTTCAGGTAGGTGTCGTATTCCGCCACCGCCTGCGCCAGCTGCCCGTTCGCCTCGCGTGTCGTCGCCAGCAGTTCCTGCGCCCGGATGTGGTCGGGGTTCGATTTCTGCGCGGCAATCGCCGTCAGAAGCCGCGTCGCCCGGAAATAGTCCTTGGCCGCAATCGCGGCCTCGGCCTGCGCCATGAGCCCGCTGGTGGCCGACCGCGCCTGATCGACAGACAGGCCGGACACGAGCACTGCGATCGCAATTGCCCCAAGACCGGGGATACGGCCCATTTTCTGCTTCGTCTTCATCTGATCCGACGCCTCACTGACAGGGTCCGTGCCGAACAGGGGTCTCTTGGCGACGCGCAGGTAGGTCATGGCAGGATGTGGCAATTGGTGCAGTTCTGGTCAGGCTGGTGCGGCTGGCCGGATTCGTTCGGGTTCGGCACCTGCGTGTTGCCGAAGACAAAGTGGCAGGACACGCAGTCGGAATTGAAGCTCGCCCGGCTGTGGTCCATGAACGCCCCGGCGAAGGACGCGCCCGGAATGTGGCAGCTTTCGCAATCGTTCATCTCGACGATGCGGTGCCAGTCGGGCGGCTGCCGGTCGGCGGGGTTGACCGAGGTCTGCGAGCCCAGATGGCACGTTGCGCAGGGCTGTCCGATGGACGCGTGGTTCACCGCCGGGTTCTTGAAGCTCAGCGTCGAATGGCAGCTGTCGCAGGTATCGGGCGCGGCGATGTGGCCCTTCTTCTTGCCCATCGCGACCTTGCCGTTGTGGCAGGACACGCACGTGCCCTTGACGTCGCGGTGATCGACGCGCGCATCCTTGAAGCCCGCGGTGACGTGGCAGTTGTCGCAGGTGTCCGAGGCCGCGATGTGGTTCGCAGGCTTGCCGCGCGCCTTGGCGCCGTTGTGGCAGGCCGCGCAGGGCTGCGTGATCGAGGTGTGGTCCATGGCGCGGGGAATGAAGTTCGCCGTCGAATGGCACTGGCTGCAATTGTTGCCCGCAGGCGGGTGCGACTTCGGCTTGCCCTTGGCGATCGTGCCGTTGTGGCAGCCGACGCAATCGCGCGGGGTGCCCTTCAGCACGTTGTTGATGTGGCAGCTTTCGCAGATGATCTTGGCGTGCTGGCCGGTCAGCGGGATGCCCACGGCGGAATGGTCAAAGCCGGGGATCGCCTGCACGCCGGTCACGGTTTCCTGCGCCGCCGCACGCTGCGAAGGCATCAGCGCAGCCATCAGAACGAGCGTGGCGATCACCGCAATGCGGACAAGGACGGCGGCCACCTTGGGCCGGAATCGTGTGAAAAGGCCGGTCACGATGCCTGACGTCGCCTCCACTGTCCCGGGAAGGTTTCCTGTGGTCCTTCCTCACATGACCGTGACGGTATGGACATGTTGTCGCAGCGTCAACGGCCAAGCCGCGCAGGGGGATGGTTTCCGTCCAAGGGTGTCAAATTCGGCACGGGCGGCGCGTTCCACCGTTGTCCGGCCGGGGCCCGGTATCAGACCGACATGCGCGAGCCAAGCTCCACCACGCGTTCGCGCGGCAGATGGTAGTAGTCCGACGGGTCGGCGGCAAAGCGGCCGAGCGCGATGAACAGCCGGTCCATGATCAGCGGCAGCCCGATCCGGTCGCCCGGCACCACCTTGCGGCGGCCAAGGAAGAAGGACGTTGTCATCACGTCGAACTTCAGTCCCTCGCGCCGCGCGCGGCCGAGCGCCTTCGAGATGTTCGGCGTCTCCATATAGCCGAACCGCAGCGTCAGCCGCGCGAAGCGTTCGTTGATGGGCGCGTAGTCGGCGCGTTCCTCCTCGGCCACTTCGGGAACGCGCACCGTCTCGACCGTCAGGATCACGTTCTTTTCGTGCAGGACGCGGTTGTGCTTGAGGTTGTGCAGCAACGCGGGCGGCACCGCCAGCGGGTCCGACGTCAGGAAGAACGCCGTCCCCGGCACCGAATGCGCCGAGGACCGCAGCATCGACTGCGCAAAGCTGTCGAGGTTGACCATCTGCTTGTGGCCGCGCGCAAAGGCCAGCTGCGTGCCGCGCCACCAGGCGTACATCAGGGTCGAAAAGCCGATGGCCAGTCCCAGGGGGACGTAGCCGCCCTCGGGCACCTTCACCAGATTCGAGGCCAGGAAGGTCAGCTCCAGAAGCACGAAGGGCGCGGCCAGCGGCAGCACGGCCCAAAGCGGCCATTTCCAGCCACGGTTCGCATAGACGATGGCCAGCGAGGTATCGACGATCATCGCGCCTGTCACCGCAATGCCATAGGCATGCGCCAGCGCCTCGGACGACTGGAAGGTCGCGACGAAGGACAGCACGCCGAAGAGCAGAAGCCAGTTGATCGAAGGCATGTAGATTTGCCCGCTCTGCGCCTCGGAGGTGTGGATGATCGCAAGGCGCGGCAAAAGGCCCAGCTGCGTCGCGGCGCGCGCCATCGAATAGGCCCCGGTGATGACCGCCTGCGCGGCGATCACCGTGGCCACCGTCGCCAGCGCGACGAGGAAGGGAAGCAGCGGCGGCGGCACCATCAGGAAGAACGGGTTTTCCAGCGTCTCGGGGTGGTTGATGACCAGCGCGCCCTGACCCAGGTAGTTCAGCACAAGCGCCGGAAAGACCAGCGCGAACCAGGCCAGCCGGATCGGCCGTTTGCCGAAGTGGCCAAGGTCGGCATAAAGCGCCTCGGCCCCGGTCACGCACAGGAAGACCGCGCCCAGCACGACAAAGGCGACCAGGCCGTGGCGGATCATGAACCCGGCCGCGTAGGCCGGGTTGAAGGCGGCCAGCACCGAGGGGTCGTGCCAGACCTGCCAGATGCCCATCAGCCCCATCGCAAGGAACCAGATCGCCGTGATCGGCCCGAAGGCGGCCGAAATCGCGTGCGTCCCGTGGCGCTGCACGATGAACAGACCGAACAGGATCGCCAGCGTCACCGGAAGCACGAACTGCTCGAAGGACGGCGCGACAAGCTCGATCCCTTCCACCGCCGACAGGACCGAGATCGCCGGGGTGATGATCGCGTCGCCAAAGAACAGCGCGGCCCCGGCGATGCCCAGCACCAGCACCGGGATCGACCGCCGCCCGATGGCCAGCCGCGTCAGCGTGTAAAGCGCCAGCACCCCGCCCTCGCCCCGGTTGTCGGCGCGCAAGAGGAACAGGACGTATTTCACCGTCACCACAAGGGTCAGCGACCAGATGATCAGCGACACGACGCCGATGATCTCGATCCGGTCCAGACCGTCACGCGCCGCCGGGCGCAATGCCTCACGCAACGCGTAAAGCGGGCTGGTGCCGATGTCTCCATACACGACACCGATGGCCCCGAGCGCCAGCACCCACGGGTTGCGCCGCGACCCATGCCCGCCACCGTGCCCGTCGCCGTGGCCCGCGCCATGACCCGCGCCCTGGGCGTTGTTGTGGCTTTCCAGCTGGGGGTCCGCACCCATCATCGACATTCCGGCGATCCCCTTTTCACCGGAACATCCGAACAGGAAAGCGGTTGGGCAGCGTACGGTCCGGGCGCTGGGGCACCGAGAAGCTCCGTCTCATCGCGGCCAAATTGGGAACCGCACCGCGCCGGGGCCAGCCGTCCTGACTCGCCCGGGCCAAGGGACTATGCCCCGGAAGAGGGATTCTTCAAGGCATAATCGGATTGCGGCGGGCGTCCCCCGGGCGTGCGTCACGACCGGTCCGGGTCCTCGCCCTCGCGCGGGTCGTTGCGGATCGCCCCGGGCGATGGCACCGCGACCGACGGGTCTGGCCGGTCCTGCGCACTGCCAAAGGGCTGGGCCGCCGCCCCGTCGTCCGCCGGATGGCGCGCCCGCAATGTCTCGGGGTTGCGCAGCCAGACATCGCGCTGGGGGAAGGGAATCTCGATCCCCTCGGCGGCAAAGCGCTCGACGATCGAATGCAGCACCTCGGTCTGCACGTCGCCCTTGACGTTCACGTCCGACAGGATCGCCCGGATCTCGAAGTTCAGCCCGTCCGCCCCAAGCCCCATGAACAGGATCGCAGGCTCGGGGTCGATCAGAACGGCAGGCTGGGCATCGGCGATCTCGCGCAGGATGCGGGCCACCTGCCGCGTGTCGCTGCCATAGGCGACCGACACCGGCACGATCATCCGCGTGGTCTGGTTGTTGCGCGTCCAGTTGGTCACGACGCCCGAAATCAGGTCACCGTTCGGCACGATGACCTCGGTCCGGTCAAAGGTCTCGATCCGGGTCGAGCGCACGGAAATCGCCTTCACGATTCCCATCTTGCCGCCGACCTCGATCATGTCGCCTTCGGAAATCGGCCGCTCGATCAGCAGGATCACGCCCGAGACGAAGTTCTGCACGATGTTCTGCAGGCCAAAGCCCAGGCCCAGCGACAGGGCACCCGCGACGATGGCCAGCGACGACAGGTCGATCCCCGCCGCGTTCACCGCCAGAAGACCCGCGATCAGGATGCCGACATAGCCGACACCAGCCGCCAGCGCGTTCTGCGACCCCTTGTCCAGGCCCGTGCGCGGCAGCACCGACGACGTCAGTGCCCCCTGCAAAAGCCGCGTCAGCGCGTAAAGGGCCGCGAACACGACGATGAACATCAGGAACGAGATGGGCGAGATATGCGCCCCCCCGACGGTGACGCCCTCCAGAAAGCCCTGCCAGGTTTCCGACAGGTCCGAGGTGCGCGCGCCCCAGACCAGCGCCAGAAGCGGCAGCATCCCCACCGCCAGGGCGAACCCCAGAAGCACGGGGATCAGCGCGTCACGCGCGCTGTCGTCCTGACCGGTCATGGCCAGATAGACATCCGTCCCGAAGCGTTGCAGCAGGATGACAAAGCCGATCAGCGCCAGCGTCAGGACAGCGGGCCACATCAGCGCGTTGGCCGCCGCGATGTAACCCACCAGCGCCAGCGCGGGCGCGATGGCCGACACCGCAACCGTCGCCGTGCCGATCAGCCCGATCAGCCGGTTGCGGAACAGGACGGCCTCGCCATCGCCCGTGCGCACCTGTCGGCGCTGGCGCAGAAGCATGCCCAGCCGGAACACGAAGATCGCCGCCACGCAGACCATCGGTGCCGCCCAGACCGACTGCGCCGCCAGCGACAGGGGCGGGCGCACCTCGGTGGTGAAGGCGCGGCGGACGAACTCAAGCGCCAGAACCAGCCCGATGGACCGCGTGAGAAACCGCCCCTCGGCCGGACGGTCGGTCAGCTGGATCGCGTGGCCCTCGGCCTCGTCCTGCGGCGGGAACAGCCAGTAGGCCAGCCACACGGCCGCGAACAGCGCGAAGGCGCTGAACGGCAGCGACTGCAAAAGCGCGGTCAGCCGCGGCCCCGTCAGCCCGGTGGCAACCGCGGCCGAGGTCAGCAAGACCGTCCCCCCGACCGGCACCACGATCTGGCCCAGCGATACGAAGGCCGCCGCGACATGGCGCAGGCGCAGACCCATCCGCTGCAACCGGAAGGTCAGGCGTTCCATCACGCCGGGGCCCTTCACCACCAGCAGTCCCGCAACCAGAAGCAGAAGAAGGATAGCGGGCAGGTTGTTGCGCAGCTGGGTCCGGCTGGCCGGATTGGCCCAGGCCGATGTCATCTCGGCCCACAGCGTATTGGCCCCCTGGGTCAGCACCGCGATGCCCGCAGGCCAGTTGATCGGGTTCAGCGGCGTCGGCAGCAGCCGCAGAAGCGCGCGGGCCTGCCGGTCGCGCAGGACGCGGTCGATTTCGCGCACGATGCCCTCGGCGCGGCCAAGCGCCTCGGCGGCGGCGATGCCGGGGGCCTGAAGCTTGACAAGCTGCCCGTTCAGTTCGGCCCGGCGCGCGGCGATCTGGTCGTCCTCGGTCTGGCCCTCGGCCGGAGCCGGTCCAAGTGCCGCGATCTGCGACCGGAGCGTCTCGATCCGCGCGCCATTGGCCGACTGCGCCTCGGCAAAACGGGTGCGCCAACCGGCCAGAAGGGTGCGCTGTTCGTCAAGCGCCCGGTCGGTCGCGCGGGCGTCCGACATTACCGCCTCGGCCCGCGCCGCGTCGCGTTCCCAGGTGGGATAGTCGATGGGGGCCTGGTCCTGCGCAAAGGCCGCAGACAGGAACATCGCGCCAGACAGCCCGCCCGACAGCCCGCCCGACAGCCCGCCCGGCGGTCCAGTCAGGTGCCCACACGGCGGCCCACCGGCCAGCAGCGCCGCCGCGAAGGCGGCCGCCGCCAGGGCGCGGCGGATCAGCCGCATCATCCCTCGAACACGCTCGGCAGTTCGGCACCCGCGCGGTCAAGCCAGGCGGGCACCGGAAGTCCCTTGGCGCGCAGGAAGTCGGGATTGTACAGCTTCGACTGATACCGCGTGCCGTAGTCACACAGGATCGTCACGATCGTATGCCCCGGCCCCATCTCGCGCGCCATCCGCATCGCCCCGGCGATATTGATGCCCGACGACCCGCCCAGGCAAAGCCCCTCATCCGCCAGCAGGTCGAACACGATGGGCAGGGCTTCCGCGTCCGGGATGCGATAGCTGAAATCGGGGGTGAAGCCGTCCAGGTTCTTGGTGATGCGCCCCTGCCCGATGCCTTCGGTGATCGACGAGCCCTCGGCCTTCAGCACACCCGTGGTGTAGTAGCTGTGCAGCGCCGCGCCCTCGGGGTCAGCCAGCGCGATCTTCACACCCTTTGGCTGCAAGGCCATCGCCATGCCCGCCAGCGTGCCGCCCGTGCCCACCGCACAAGTGAAGCCGTGCACCTTGCCGCCGGTCTGCTCCCACACCTCGGGCCCGGTGCCTTCAATATGCGCCTGCCGGTTCGCCACGTTGTCGAACTGGTTCGCCCAGATCGCGCCATTTGGTTCGCTTTGTGCAAGTCTTTCGGCCAGACGGCCCGAGTAGCGGACGTAATTGTTCGGATTTGAATAGGGCGCCGCAGGCACCTGCACCAGCTCGGCCCCCGCCAGGCGCAGCATGTCCTTCTTTTCCTGGCTCTGCGTTTCCGGGATCACGATGACCGTGCGGAACCCCATCGACGCACCCACCAGCGCCAACCCGATGCCGGTGTTTCCCGCCGTCCCCTCGACAATCGTGCCGCCGGGGCGCAGCGCGCCGCGCGCGATCGCATCCTTGATGATGTACAGCGCCGCCCGGTCCTTGACCGACTGGCCGGGGTTCATGAACTCGGCCTTGCCGAGGATCTCGCAGCCGGTCAGCTCGCTCGCCTTGCGCAGCCGGATCAGCGGCGTCCGTCCCACCGCATCCGCCAGATCGACACAGGTCCGCATGCTCACCTCCCGAGGAAACGGGGCAACCCTAGGGCCGCGCCCCCGCGACCTCAACCCCCGGCAGCCCCGCCACCCGGCAGGGCGCCGCCGCCCGCTGGCCCCGTCGCAGGCCCCGACCCGGTTTCGGCCGCCCGTTGCCGCAGCGCAGGCCGCAGCTGCGCCAGCCGCAGCGCCAGGATGATCAGCGGCGCATTGTCGATCTCGCCCGTCTCGACCAGTTGCATCAGCCGGTCGAACGACACCAGATGCGAGCGGATGTCCTCGCCTTCGCCCGGCACACCGGCCACGCCCTCGGTGCCGTCGGGCAAGTCGGCAAGGCCGATATAGGTGTAAAGGTACTCGGCCTTCGCCGCGGGCGAGGGGTAATAGCGCGATGCCGGGATAAGCTGGACGATGTCCAGCCCCGCCTCCTCGCGCGCCTCGCGCAGCGCCGCGTCCTCGGGGCTTTCGCCGCCGTCCACACGGCCCGCAACCGCCTCGATCAGCCAGGGCTGGCGATCTCCCCGCGCCATCGGGCCCGCGCGGAACTGCTCGATCACCAGCACGCGGTCGCGCACCGGGTCATAGGGCAGCACCACCGAGGCATCCCCCGAGATGAACACCGCCCGCGTCAGGGGCGCGCTCATCGTGCCGTCGAACCGGCGGAAGCGGACATCGGTCTCCTCGACCGCGAAGTAGTCGGCATAGGGAACCCGCAGGGCCTCGACCACGGTGTCGCGCTCGGTCGCCTTGCGGCGCAGGCCGGTCGGACGCGTCTCGGCAACGGCCCGCACCCGCGCGCCCCCCCGGATCAGAAGCTGCGGATAGCGCCGCGCGGCCATCGCGGGCTCGCGGCGGCCGAAGTCGCGCATCATGTCACTGGCGGCCGATGCGGCCGTATCGCCCCAGCGCAGCGCCCAGCGGCGCAGCGACCAGGGGCCGTCGCCGACCGTGTCCTGCGGGCCGAAAAAGGCGATGGCCTGCGCCTGTCCGCCCCCCACAATGCTGACCTTGACCCGCCGGGCGCGGAATCCGAAGGCCTCTTCGTAATAGGTCAGACGGGCCACCTCGCCCGCGTCCAGCCCCGACAAAAGCTGCCCCGCCGCGCCATTGCCCCCGGGCAAGGCCGCGGGCCAGGTTTCACCCCGGACCGCTTCGACCCGGTATCCGGGCAGGACAGCCTTCTGGCGCGGGGGCACGCGCCCGATCACCGCACGGATCAGCGCCGGATGCCCCAGGGTTCCGTAGATGAAAAGGTCCGTCACGCGGTCACCGTCACCGTTGCCATCGGGTGGCACCCACCGCTACCGCCACCGCCGCGCGGCCCATTCCGTCAGCAGGCCAGAGCCGACGCCGCCCAGGATCAACACCGCCGCCACGTCGGGGTTCAGAAGCTGCTGGCCATAGTCCAGCGCGATCTTGATGATGCCCACGACCGCCTGCGTCGGGCCGTCATAGGTGCGCCGGAACGCCTGCACCAGCATGTTCTCGGTCGAAAACACGAACAGCGCCGCCAGAACCAGGATCACCATCGACCGCAACCCCGCCGATGACGACAGATAGTTCCCGCGCCCCGCCGCGGGCCCCAGCACGCGCCAGCCCACCACAAGGCCGATCAGCGCCGACACCTCTGAAAACGCGCCGAACTGGGTTCCCTCACCCATGTGCGGCTTGATGATCTCGGCCGCGAAGAAACCCAGCATCATCATCGAGAGGGCTGCGAAAAGTTTTGCTGCCGTGGGCATCTGGCCGTTTGTCCCGCTGCGCCGGACCGACCGGCTTGGCGATATCAGCCACTTGACCCCCGCCGTTCAAGCCCCGCGCGCAGCCCGCTGCCATTCGGCGCGGCACTGTAGCAGTTCCGCTGCGCCCCGGCCCCTGCGCCCCGACCCCTGCGCCCAAGTCCCGGCCCCCCGGCCGTCAGGCCCCCTGACGCAGGGTGATCTGCGTCACGTTGCAGTTGCCGCCCCGGAACAAGGCCGCGCACGAGGCCAGGTAGAAGTTCCACATCCTCCGGAACCGGTCGTCAAAGCCCAGCGCAGCCACATCGTCCCAGCGCTCGTTGAACGTATCGTACCAGCGGCGCAGGGTCTGGCTGTAGCTTTCGCCGAACTCGAAGTCGTCCACCACGCCGAACCCGGCGCGGGTCACCTGCTCGCGCAGCACGCGCGGACAGGGCAGCATGCCGCCGGGGAAGATGTATTTCTGGATGAAATCGACGCCGCGGCGATACACCTCCCAGCGGTGATCGGCCACGGTGATGATCTGAAGCGTGGCGCGCGCCCCAGGGTTCAGCCGCTCGCCCAGCTTCTGGAAGAAGACGGGCCAGTACTTCTCGCCCACCGCCTCGAACATCTCGATGGACGCAACACCGTCATAGCACCCCGTCTCGTCGCGATAGTCCTGCAGGCGGATGTCCACACGGTCGGACAGACCCGCCTTCGCCATGCGCGCGACCGTGTAGTCGCGCTGCGCCGCGCTGATCGTCAGCCCGGTGACGCGCAGGCCCCGTTCGGCGGCCGCATATTCCGCGAACCCGCCCCAGCCACAGCCGATCTCCAGCACATGATCGCCCGGTGACACGCCCAGCTGATCCACCATCCGCGCATACTTGGCGCGCTGCGCGGCCTCGAACCCCTCCTGCCCCGTGACGAACAGGGCCGAGGAATAGGTCATCGTGTCATCCAGCCACAGCCGGTAGAAGTCGTTGCCGAGGTCATAGTGGTGGGCGATGTTCTTCTTCGCCTGCAGCTTCGAGTTCGACCGCCACCAGTGCCGCAGCGTCTCCCACGCCCAGGCCAGGCGCATCGCGGGATAGCCGTCGATGACCTCGTTGTTGCCCTCATGCAGAAGGTCCATGAACGCCATCAGGTCGGGCGTGGACCACCCGCCGTCCAGGTAGGCGTCGCAAAATCCCAGATCGCCCTCGCGGATCATCCGGGCGAAGAGCTCGTTGTCGTGGATGGCGATCTCGGCCGCAGGCCCGGCCTTGCGCCCCTCCACGCGGAAGCGGCGACCATCCGGAATGACGAAATCCAGACGTCCGCGTTCCAGTTTCCGCGCCACGCCGAACACCCGCGCGAAATAGCGCGGAAGATCGGCCTGGCCGTCAATCGTGGTCGCTGCCTGCATCCGTCCCCAATCCCCTCGGGCCTTCTAGCCCATCTTTTCTTTCTGGTTCAACCGCTTCGCTTCGGCAACCCGGCGTAGGCCTCAAGCGCCCGGGCGCGGCCTTCGTCCAGGGCCACCACCGGCTCGGGATAGCTGTCGCGGGGCGACATCGCCCAGGATTTCGGCACCGCGTCGAAATAGGACAGCGCCGTAGCCGTCGGATGCCGCCGAGCCTCGGCGATCCATCGGTCCCGGTAGGTGCCGTCCTCGTCGAACTTCTCGGCCTGCCCCGCCGGGTTGAACACGCGGAAATAGGGGGCCGCATCCGGCCCCGACCCCGCCACCCACTGCCACCCCATCGCGTTCGAGGCCGGGTCCCAGTCGATCAGGCAATCCTGAAACCACGCCAGACCCACGCGCCAGTCGGTCATCAGGTGCTTGGTCAGATAGCTCGCCGCAATCATCCGGGCGCGGTTGTGCATGGTGCCCGTGACATACATCTCGCGCATCGCGGCATCGACGAAGGGCTCGCCCGTGATCCCCCGCCGCCAGCGTTCGGCATCGGGGTTGTCGCCCCGCCAGGGGAAGGCGTCCCACTCCTCGCGCCAGTTGCCGGTTGCGATCTGGGGCGTGTGGTAAAGAAGGTGCCAGGCGAATTCGCGCCAGACCAGCTCCTTCAGGAAATGCTCGGCCCCCTTTGCCCCCGCCGCCATCGCCGCCTGCCCCGCCGCCCAGACCTGCCGGGGGCTGATCTCGCCACAGGTCAGGTTCTCCGACAGCCCCGAGGTCGCGGGCCGTGCGGGAAAGTCGCGGTCGGCGCGATAGCCGTCGATGGGGCCGCCCAGGAACCGCTGCAACCGCGCCCCTGCCGCCGCCTCGCCCACCTTCGCATGCGCTGCCACGACCGCCGCCCCCCGGCGCATCGCCGCCCCCATCGCCCAGTCCTCCAGGCGGTCGCCAGCAGGCCAGACCGCCGGGCCGCGCAAACCCGCAGGCACCGGCAGCACCCGCCCCGGATCGCGGTCCTTCACCGCGCGCCAATAGGGCGAATAGACGCGGTAGAACCCGCCTGACCCGGTTTCGACCGTCCAGGGCTCGAACAGAAGGAACCCAGGGAAACTCCGCGCCTCGACCCCGCCGGCCGTCAGCGCCTCCTTGATCGCGGTGTCGCGCGGGATGAAGGCCGGGTCATATCCCCTGCCCCACCAGACCGCCCCCGCCCCGGTTTCCGCCACCAGTGCCGTGATCGCCGCCTGCGCGGGCCCCCGCCGCAACGTCAGCCGCAGGCCCAACCCTTCCAGCGCCGCCGCAAATTCCGCGACCGCCAGCCCCATCCGCCACCGCGCCGCAGCGCCCAGCGCCTCCACCGCCTCGTCGTGCAGGAACACGGGAATGACCGCGCGGCCCGAGGCAGCGGCCTCGGACAGCATCGGATTGTCGGCCAGCCGCAGGTCGCGGCGGAACCACAGGATGATCGGTCGGTCAGTCATGCGCACCCCAAGGCAGGGATACGCAGACCGCTCCCGCGCGGTTCACTCGCCTGCGCCAATGTCAGAGATGCCGCCCCAGCGCCCCGATCAGCCGGTCAACCTCGTCCTTCGTGGTGTAGTGGACGAACGATACCCGCAGCGCGCCGAGGTCCAGATCGACCCCCATCGCCGTCAGCGGCCGGACCGCGTAGAAATCCCCCGCCCAGCAGTTGATCCCCTCATGGGCCAGCGCCTCGGCCACCGGCTCCGCCGGGCGGCCCAGATACATCGCCACTGTCGGCGCGCGCACCCTGGCATCCGACGGCCCGATCAGCCGCACGTCGTTGCGGTCCTTCACAGCGTCAAGAAGCGGTTGCAGCAGCGCCACCTCATGCGCCCGCATCAGGTCGTGCACCGCCACTGCCCGCTTGCCCGCATCCGGTTCCGGCGCGAAATGCCGGTCATGCAGCGCGTCGAAGTAATCCGCCATGCCCGCACTCGCCGCGATCTGCGCATGGTCCGGCCCCGCAGGGGTGAAGCGCTTGTACAGCGTCTCGCCGTTGAACCAGTGCCCCTGATTGGGCAGCCGCATACCCAGATCGCGGCGCACCACCATGATCCCCTGATGCGGCCCGTACACCTTGTAGGCCGAAAACAGGTAGATATCCGCCCCGAGCCGCCCCACGTCCGGCACCCCGTGCGGCGCATAGCTCACCCCGTCCACGCAGACCACCGCCCCCACCGAATGCGCGATATCAGCGATCTCGGCCACCGGGTTGATCTCGGCCACCACGTTCGAACAATGCGGGAAACAGACGAGCCGCACGCGCCCGTCCGCCAGCAGCGGCATAAGGCGCGCCACATCCAGATGCCCGGTCGCGGGGTCGATCTTCCACTCCCGGACCTCGACCCCGTCCTCCGCCAGCCGCCGCCACGGGCCAGAGTTGGCCTCGTGGTCCTGATCGGTGACAACGATCGCTTCGCCGGCCTTCAGCGCGCGGCGAAAGGCCTGTGCCAGCACATAGGTGTTCGCGGTGGTCGACGGCCCGAAGCTCACCTCCTCCGTCTCGACCCCCATCATTGCCGCCAGCCGCGCGCGGGCCTCATCCATCTCGGCCCCGCCCGACTGCGCCGCCGGATAGGGCGCATAGGGCTGCACCTTCCGCTCGCGGTAGAACCGGGTCAGCCGGTCCACCACCTGCGCGCAGGGGTAGCTGCCCCCCGCATTCTCGAAATGCGCCTGGTCCTTCAGGCCGGGCACCGAAAAGGCGGGGAACTGGGACCGCACGAAGGCGGTATCAAGCGTGGTCATCGTCTGCCTCATCAAACGTTCCGCCGGGGGTTCGGGGGCAGGCGACCTCGGCCTTCCGGGGCCCCGGAGTCATTCCGGTTGCGCGCCCCCGAACCTTGGCAGGTCTTCCAGCCGAGCCGCCCCCAACGGGGTCGGCAGACCGGGCCGCAGCGAACCGCACCCGTTCGGGGGCACCCTGCCACCGGGGCCTGGACGGCGCAAGTCCTTGCCCCTCCCGCCCCCACCGCCGGTGGGGCGGGCGAGTCTGATTGGCCGGGCCGGGTTGGGTTGGGGAAGGCCGGTTGGGACGCGCGCGGCAGGCTCGCCTGCCCATGCCACGGCACCTGTCCACACACCCTCCGCGTGATTCCCGATGCTCAGGTCCGGACCAGTCCCCCACCCGGCGAACGTTGCGCGACATGTTAATTTTCGATGAATCCGCGTTCCTAACCCCTTGCGATTACACGCGCGTTAACTTGTCCCTCAGAGGGACACCATCCTGCCGGGGGATAGAGGCGGGCCGATCAGATGACCGCCCCTCACACCTTCGGGTCCGGGTTCTCGGTATGCCCGTCCACCGCGATGATCTGGCCAGAAACGAACCGCGCCGCATCGGATGCCAGAAACACCGCCATCTCGGCCACGTCCCGCGCCTCGACGAAGGTCCGCATCGACGTCCCCGCCGCATAGCCCTGATAGAGCTGGTCCCGCGTCATCCCCTTCAGCGCGGCCTCCCGCTCCATCACCCGCTCCATCCGGGGACCTTCGACCGACCCGGGGCAGATCGAGTTCGCGCGGATGCCGAACGGCCCCAGCTCCATCGCCAGCGTCTTCATCAGCCCGTTGATCGCCCACTTCGCCGCCGCATAGGGCGCGCGGTTCGGAAACCCGTAAAGACCGGCGGTCGATGAGGTCAGCAGGATCACCCCCGCCCCCGCCGCCTTCATCATCGGCACCGCCCCCCGCGCCGCCAGGAACGCCCCCTCCAGATTGACCGCCACGCAGCGCCGGAACCCCTCCAGCGGCTGGTCCTCGACCAGCGCCGTCGGCCCCGCGATCCCGGCATTGGCGCAGAGGACATCGAGCCCGCCCCAGTCGAGCGCCACCCGCGCGAACAGGTCACCCATCGCGGCCTCGTCCGCCACGTCCACCACGTCGCGCCGCCACTCCCCTGGACAGTCGTCCAGCGCGCCCGCATCCGCATCCACCACCCAGACGCGGTAACCCCGCGCGGCAAAGGCCTCGCCCATCGCCCGCCCGATCCCCGCGCCGCCCGCGGTGATCAGCACCCGCCGCCCTTCCCCCATCACACTCCCCCTAGTCCGGCAACACGAAGGGCAAATCAGTGTCCCCCGTGCTGACCCCCACCTGCGTCAGCGCCGCATGCACCTGCCCCCGGTGGTGCGTCTGGTGGTTGAACAGCTGCATCAGACACAGCGCGCGGGGCTTGGCCATCTGCCGCCCCGCCGCCCCGCTCCACCATTCCAGCATCCCCTCGGACTGGCTTTCGTCATAGACGTCCGCCCAGCCGATGATCTCCGCATCCAACTCCTGCCGCAGCGACCAGAGCCGCCGGAAATCGTCCTCCATCGCCCCGCTGTCGCGGATCGCCACAGCCGGGGCCTGCCCCACGCCAAAGCGGGCCAGCCAGGCCAGGTCGGCCCAGTAGATATGCGACAGCGTCGCGTGGATCGACCGCCAGAACAGCCCCACGTCCGCCCGCCGCTGCGCATCCTCCAACACCATCGCCGCGCCATAGATGCGCCGGTTCATCTCGGCGTTGTAGGCCGCCATCGTCCGCACGTAGTAGGCCGGGATCACGCCCGTCTCCATCCCCCGCACCCTCCTCAGGCCCGTACGTCCACCACGACCCGCCCCTGCACGCCGCCCTTCAGGATCGCGGCCCCCAGCGCCGGCAGATCGGCCAGCCCGGCGGGATGGATCATCGCCTCCAGCGCCTCCATCGGCAGATCACGCGCAATCCGCCCCCAGGCCGCGACCCGCTGGTCGATTGGCCGCATCACACTGTCGATCCCCAGAAGGCTGACCCCCCGGATGATGAAGGGCAGCACCGTCCCCGGCAGCCCCGCCCCCCCGGCCAGACCCACCGCCGCCACCGCACCGTCATAGCGCATCTGCGACAACACCCGCGCCAGCATCGGCCCGCCCACGTTATCGATCGCCCCCGCCCATGTCTCGGACTCGAGGGGCCGCGTCGGCGCCTCGGCAATGTCCGCGCGCGGCACGATCCGCGCCGCACCCAGGCCCTTCAGATACCCCTCGGTCTCGGCCCGCCCCGTCACCGCCACCACCCGGTATCCCAGCCGCGCCAAGACCGCGACCGCCACCGACCCCACGCCGCCCGCGGCCCCCGTCACCAGCACCTCGCCCCGGTCGGGCGTGACGCCCGCCCGCTCCAGCGCGATCACCGACAGCATCGCCGTCAGCCCCGCCGTGCCCACCGCCATCGCCTGCCGGGTCGTCATCCCTGACGGACAGGCCACCAGCCAGTCGCCCTTCACCCGCGCAAGCTCGGCATAGCCGCCCCAGCGCACCTCGCCGACGCGCCAGCCGGTCAGGATCACCCGGTCGCCGGGTTTCCAGCGCGGGTCGGCGCTGTCCCGCACAACGCCCGCGAAGTCGATCCCCGGCACATGCGGCCAGACCTTCACCAGCCCCCCGCCCGACCCCAGGCACAACCCGTCCTTGTAGTTCAGCGTCGAGTATTCGACCGCGACCGTGACATCGCCCTCGGGCAGCCGGTCCTCGGCCACGTCCTGCACGGCGGCGCTCGTGCTGCCCGATCCGTCCTTCTCGACCACCAGCGCCCGCATCGACCCCTCCCTGACATCCGGGCGGAAGAAGGCACCGCCTGTCAGGCCGGGTCAAGGGGAGCAACCCAACGCCCCGGCGCAGGCCGGGGCCGCGATGGACAGGGCGCGCCCTACGGACCGGGCCCCGGCCTGCGCCGGGGCGTTGCGGGGTGCGTCATTCCCCCCGACCCGCCGCTACCCCGGCTTCATCCCGTGAATATGATGCGGACAGTGCTCGCCCGTCTCCAGCACCACCACCATCGCGCGCCACGTCCGCACCTGCCGCGCCAGCCCGTCCTCGCCCACCGCTGCCGCCAACCGATGCCCCTCGTGCCCCTCCAGCCGCGCAAGCTCGCGCCGCGCCTCGTCGCGGTACCAGCCGTTGCGGTTCACAAGCCGCACCCCCTGAAACCCGGCCCCCGCCAAGGCCTCGGCATAGGCGCGCGGACTCGCCATGCCGAAATCCAGATCCTCGCAGGCGATGTAATGCGCCATCTCGGGCGAAGGCGCGCCGTCATGCCCGATCAGCCAGTCCGATGCCACGAACCGCCCGCCCGGCCGCAGCACCCGGAACACCTCGCGCGCAAGGGCCGCCTTGTCGGGAATGTGGACGATGGAATCCTTCGAGAAGACAACGTCGAACGACCTGTCCGGAAACGGAAACGGCCCCGGACTGACCTTCTCGATCCGCACCCTGTCCGCCAACCCTGCCGCCGCCACCCGCGCCCGCGCCGCCGCGCAGACGCCGTCCTCCACGTCGATCCCGGTCACCCGACCCGCGCCATAGTCGCGCGCCAGCGACAGCGTGATCCCCCCGGTACCCGACCCGATGTCCAGCACCGTGCTCCCCGCAAGATCGACCCCCTCCAGAAGCCGCGCAACCTCGGCCGGCCCCCCGGGCGACAGGTAGCCATCGCCCCACAGGCTTTCCAGAAAGCCGGTTGACGCGGCGTCATAGTGCTCGGATGTGCCCGTCATCTCACCGTTATCCGCTGACTTCACGACAGTTTGCCCTCAAAACAGGCGGAACCACTTGCGATGGGGCGCAAGGGTGCTACCGTCCGTCAAATTTCGTCCGGAACCGAAAGGATGACAATGACCTTCTGCCATCTCCTCCTCGCCTCCGCGGGCGCGCTCGTCCTTGCCGCACCCGTCCGCGCCGCCGACCCCGACCTTCTGGTCTTCGACTGGGCCGGCTTCGACATCGAGGGCCTCTACCAGGCCTACAAGGACAAGAACGGCGACCAGCCGACCTATGCCTTCTTCGGCGACGATGACGAGGCGTTCCAGAAGGTCGCCTCGGGCTTCAAGCCCGATGTCGTCCACCCCTGCGTGGCCAGCCTTCCGCGCTACAAGGCGGCGGGCCTGATCGAGCCGTGGGATACCTCGAAGATCACCAGCTTCGCCGACATCGACCCGGCCTTTATGAACAACACTGCCGTCAAGGATGACGCGGGCGTCTGGTTCCTGCCGACAGACTGGGGCAAGACCGCCATCGCCTACAACAAGAAGGAAGTGCCGCCGGAGGACGTGACCTCGCTCGAAGTCTTCACCAATCCGAAGTACGCGGGCCGCATCTCGCTGCCCGACAGCAACGACGATGTCTGGTCGCTCGCTTTCCTCGCCATCGGCATCACTGACTGGACGCAGGTGACCGACGAGCAGTTCCAGCAGGCCGCCGACTGGCTGCGCAAGGTTCACCCGAACGTCGTGACCTACTGGGCCGACCCCGGCGAACTGGCGCAGCTCATGGCCTCGGGCCAGGTGCTTGTCGCCTGGTCCTGGCCCGACCCCGTGACGATCCTCAAGAATGACGGCTTCGACGTCGGCTACACGTCCGAAAACAAGGAAGGCTCGGCCACCTGGTACTGCGGCCTTGTCAACGTCAAGGACGGCCCCGGCAAAGAGGACAAGGCCTACGACTTCGCCAACTCGTTCCTGCGCCCCGAAGCCGGCCCGCCGCTCTTGGAGGCGATCGGCTACGGCCACTCCAACCTCAAGGCGCAAGAGATGGTCGGCAAGGACGTGATGAAGGAACGCGGTCTGGGCGCGGCGACCACGCCCGTGCTGTTCCAAAGCCCGGTCAGCCAGGAAATGCGGGACAAGATGCTGGTCGAGTTCGAGAAGATCAAGGCCGGCGCCTGATCGGGCCGCATCGCGCATGCGCAAGGTTGCGGGGGGCTTCGGCCCCCCGTTTCGTTTGCTGGGCGTTCCGGGCAACCGTGGGGGCCATTGCCTGCGATTTCTTGTGGCAAGTATCGTGGTGTTGGACGGCGAAGTTCACGTGCTTTGGCTTCGTTGTGAGCCTCTCTTCCTTCTCTAGCCCGGAACAGCCGCGAAGCTGCCCGGGCAGCGCCCGACCGCCCCCCCCTGGGCGGGCGCTTCTGCAACGTCAGCCTGCAAGAACAGCGTTGGGGGATGCGTCACCATAAAGTGCTGACCAAAATCGTCGCTGCGCCCACCCGGCGGTCAGGCGCCGCCCTTCGTTGCGACGGGTCAACTTTGACGCGATTCAGATTGCGCGCAAACCACATTAACGCCCCCACCCGCCAGCCCCGCGTATGGCAGGATGCCATACACATGCCATACGCGTGCCATACGCTTTCAACGGTGGGGTCAGAAACCGTTAACCCAGCGTTCGCAATGGGTTACGCCGCATTCCGCCCCCAACCCGGCAAAACCCGTTGACACCCCGTTAACCCTGCCCGCCCCACGCGAATCCACGCCTTCGTGCGACGGTTGCGCAGCGGCCCGCACGGCCCTATATCTTCCCTGTCCGGGGCGACCCGGACTATGGACATAAACGCGCCCGTAATAATCGGATCGGACCCGGGGGCGGTACCCGGCGGCTCCACCAGACACCCGTTATTGGCGGGACATGGGGCCGAAACAGGATCGACGAACGCCTAAAGGGGTTAGCTTTGTCTCGGCGGGGTGCCACCGTTACCGGTCCAAATCGCATAGTTGCCAATAACAACCATGCTCCGGCGATGGCTCTGGCTGCGTAAGCAGCTCGGGTCTGCCGATCTCAAGTCCTTGGGCTTAGCCGCCTAAGGCGGGGCCCGCCGGAGCCTGGCAACAGAATCCGGCACTTAACCCCACCTCTCCAAGGCTCCGGCAAACGCCTTGATCTGCGGAGCCTGGCAACAGAATCCGGCACTTTACACCACCTTTCCAGGGCTCCGGCAAACGCTTGCCGGGCGGCACGGGCATCGTCATCATCCGCCCATGCGCCGCACTCTGCTTCTTGTCCTCCTCAGCCTGAGCGCGGCCATGCCGCGCCCGGCAACCGCCTGCGACGTCGCCCTTCTTCTGGCCATCGACGTGTCGGGCTCGGTCGACGAAGGCGAGTACGCTCTCCAGACCGGCGGGCTTCAGGCAGCTTTGTCCGACCCCGACATCGTGGAAGAAATCCTGCGCCGCAACATCGCGCTGGCTGTCATCGAATGGTCCGGCGCGGGTCAGCAACGCGTCGTAATGCCTTGGGAAATCATGGAAAACCCAACGATCCTGTCCAACTTCGCCGCCCGCGCCGGGGCGCTTGAACGGTCGTGGGACGGGTCCGACACCGCCGTCGGCGACGCCATCGCCTTCGCCACCACCGCCTTCGCCGGGGCCCCCGCCTGCAAGGCCCGCGTCCTCGACATTTCGGGCGACGGCGACCAGAACGCCGGCGGCCCGCTCGCCGCCGCACGCGGGCAGGCGCTGGCCGCAGGCATCACCATCAACGCGGTCGCCATCGAAGGCATCGGCGTCTCGGTCACCGAGTTCTACCGCCGCCGCGTCATCTCGCCCAAAGGCTTCGTGATGACCGCACGCGGCCATTCCGACTACCCCCGCGCCATCCGCGCCAAGATCCTGCGCGAGATCACGGTGCCAGGGATGTGACGCGCAACCGCGCCGACCATGCGTCGATTAGTTAGAACTGCTGCTTGGAGCACATTGCAGACTTTGCTACGACCGATAAACAGTCATTGCGACCTCATTCTGCTTTGCTGAGAGGAAGAACCATGGGTTTCGACAAGCGCTCGATCATGGCGGCAAACAACAATGCTGACCTATATGAGGCTATGTTTGCATCCCGAGGTTTGCACTACACGAGATTGCCCTACGCTTTCATAGGCAAGGACAGACCTCCACCATATTACTCGAATTTGACTGTGCTTGCTCCTGACAACACCGGCGAAATTGTGCGGCGGCTCGGCACGCTGGCGCGTCAATTTGACGGAGCCATTGGCGTGAAGGACAGTTTTTGCGAGCTGGAACTACAGGATCACGGTTTCTCCGAGTTGTTCAGGGCGACTTGGATGTGGAGAGCGGCTGGAGTCCCGTCAACACTGCAGGGTTGGCGATTGATCGAAGACAGCAGCGACCTGAAGCTTTGGGAAGCTGCGTGGAAAGAATGCGGATCACCAACTAATTCCCTGATGTTCGAGGACGCCATGCTGAGATGGCCAAACATCTATTTCTTTGGACGAAAGGGCCGAAATAGATTCGAAGCTGGTTGCATCGCGAATAGGTCCGGCGACTGCATTGGTATCTCAAATGTTTACTCGCGATCGTCGCCAAAAGATGCATTTGCAGAAGCCACCGCCTCCGCCGCGTCAATCGATCGGAAGCTCCCAATTGTTGGATATGAAGCGGGCAGTGCATTACAAGATGCTCTGCTTCTTGGGTTTGAGCCCGTGGGTGATCTCCGCATCCTCGTGGCCGAAGCAGCCGCTTTCTGATGCGCCGATTAAGTGAGGTTGCAAGTTCTCCAATGCCCTCTCGGTTCCGCTTTAGAGACATTCAGACAAACCCACCGCCCCGGCCATTACCCCGCTTGACGCGCTCGTTCCTTTCCGCTTCCCTACCATGCATGGGGCCGACGCGAGCCGCCCCGTGAGGCCCCGGCCCAAGCGCTTGCATCCACACCGTTTTCTTTGGATGCGCCCGATGCCCGGTTTTCAATCGATCTCTGCCCAGCAACTGTCCCGCCTGATCGGCCTGCCTGATGCGCCCGCGATCCTTGATGTCCGCACGGATGAGGATTTCGCCGCCGACCCCCGCCTTGTTCCCGCCGCGCGCCGCCTGCCCCACACCCGCGCAGGGGATGCGGTTGCCGAGTTGTCGGGTCAAAGGGCGGTCGTCGTCTGCCAGCGCGGCGCGAAACTGTCCGAAGGGGTCGCGGCGATCCTGCGCGCGGGCGGCGTTCCGGCCGAGGTGCTGGACGGCGGCTGGCTTGCCTGGGCCGGGGCCAGCCTGCCAACGGTCAACGTCGCCGCCCTGCCCGCCTCGTCCCTTTGGGTGACGCGCGCCCGGCCGAAGATCGACCGCATCGCCTGCCCCTGGCTGATCCGGCGCTTCATCGACCCTTCTGCGACGTTCCTATATGTTGCGGCACCCGAGGTGCAGGGCGTCGCCGACCGCTTTAACGCGACGCCCTATGACATTGATGGCGTTCGATTTTCGCACCGTGGCGATCGGTGCAGCTTTGATGCGCTGCTGGAGGATTTCGGTCTGACGTCCGACGCGCTCGACCGGCTCGCCACCGTCATCCGCGCCGCCGACACCGACCGCCACGACCTTGCCCCGCAGGCGGCGGGGCTTCTGGCCATGTCGGTCGGGCTGTCACGGCAGTACCGCGACGACCTCGCGCAGCTTGAAGCCGGGATGGCGGTCTATGACGCGCTGTACCGCTGGGCGCGGGACGGGTTCGATGAGGGGCACGACTGGCCCGCGGGGCGCGCGGCGTGAGCGCGGCCCCGCAAGATGATGCGCCCGGGGCGCGCGGCATGAGCGCGGCCCCGCAAGATGATGCGCCCGGGGCGCGCGGCATGAGCGCGGCCCCACAAGATGATGCCCCCGGGGCGCGCGGCATGAGCGGGGACCTGCAGCCCATGCCCTGGCCCGAAATGTGGCGCGTCTTCGGGCGCATCGGGCTTCTGTCGTTCGGCGGGCCGGCGGCGCAGATCGCGCTGATGCACAAGGTGCTGGTCGATGAGCGAAGGTGGCTGGGCGAGCCGGAATATCTGCGCGCGCTGTCATTCTGCATGCTCTTGCCCGGCCCCGAGGCGATGCAGCTTGCGACCTATGCCGGATGGCGTCTTCGCGGCGTGCCCGGGGGACTGCTGGCGGGGGGCCTGTTCGTCCTGCCGGGGGCGGCACTGATCCTCGCCTTGGCTGCGGCCTATGCCCATGTCGGCGGCCTGCCCTTGGTCGATGCATTGTTCCTGGGCGTCAAGGCCTGCGTCGTGGTGATCGTGGTCGAGGCCTTGCTTCGTGTTGCGAAGCGGGCGCTGACCGGACGGCTCTTCTGGGCGCTCGCGATCCTGTCCTTCGTCGGCATCTTCGTCCTGGGTCTGCCCTTCCCTCTGATCATCGCGGCCGCCGCGCTGGCCGGGGCGGTCCTCGTGCCGCCCGCCGCCACACAGAAGACCTCGCCGACGCGCCTGCCTTCGGTCACCGTTCTGATCCCGACCCTTGCCGTCGGCCTTGTGCTTTGGGCGGCGCCCATCGCGCTGGCCTGGGCCGCGGGCAGCGGGTTCCTGGTCGAGCTTGGGGTCTTTTTCTCGAAACTCGCGGTCGTGACCTTCGGCGGGGCCTATGCGGTTCTGGCCTATATGGCGCAAGAGGTCGTGCAGACCTACAACTGGGTCCGCACCCCCGAACTGATGGATGCGCTCGGCCTGGCCGAGACCACGCCTGGCCCCCTGATTCTTGTAACCGAATTCGTGGGTTACCTGGCCGGGCACCGGCTGGGCGGGCCGGGGCTTGGGGTGGTCGCGGCGGGGATGGTGCTGTGGGTCACCTTCGTGCCCTGCTTTCTGTGGATCTTCGCCTTCGCCCCGTACGTCGAATGGATCGCCACACGCCCGCGCCTTGGCGCGGCGCTGAAGGGGGTGACGGCGGCGGTGGTGGGCGTGATCGCGAACCTGGCGCTGTGGTTCGCGCTGCACGTCATCTTCCGCAGCGTTCGGGCGGATGCGCTCCTGGCCCTGCCCCTGCCCGACTGGGCCAGTTTCGACTGGCGCGCGGGCCTGATTGCCGTTGCGTCGGGCGTTCTGCTTCTGCGGCTGCACTGGCCGCTGCTGGGCGTGCTTGGCCTTTCGGCGCTTGCCGGGCTGGCGCTGTCCTTGGTCGGCTGACACCCCGGTCGCCACGCCGCCGGCAGGGCTTCACATCCGCGACCCCGCCACCTATGCTTTCCCGTGAAGCCGCCGGAAACAGCGTCATGGCCATGAGCATCGACTACGGCAACCTGATGCATCAAGCCCTGCGCGGCCTGATCGAGACGGTTCTGCGCGGGGTCGAGAAAGACGGTCTGCCCGGCCAGCACCACTTCTTCATCACTTTCGACACGCGCCACCCCGACGCGCGTCTGGCCGACTGGCTGCGCGAGCGTTACCCCGACGACATGACGATCGTCATGCAGCACTGGTTCGACCGGCTGAAGGTCGATACCGAGGGCTTTGCAGTGACGCTGAACTTTGGCGAACAGCCAGAGCCGCTGTACATCCCCTTCGATGCGATCCGCACATTCGTCGATCCGTCGGTCGAATTCGGGTTGCGTTTCGAAACGCAAGGCCCCGATGACGGGGGCGAGGCTGCAGAGGCCGCTGCGGGGGGCCCCGGACCGGGTGCCGGAGCGTCCCCCGGCGCGGCAGAGACCGAACGGTCGGAGCAGCGCCCCGATGCCGAGGTGGTCAGCCTGGACAAGTGGCGGAAGTAGCCTGTCATCGGGACGTTACGGCGGCTTCATACCCTGTTGCGAACGGCCCGGGAAAAACCGTCGGGCTGACAAGGCGAGGCCGCGCAAAAACAGGCGCGGGGGCAGAACAAAGGGGCCGCGATGCGGGATCTGGCACTTTTCACGCGCGAGATGTTGCGCCATCCCGTTCAGGTCATGGCGCTGGCCCCATCTTCGGCCGCGCTGGCCCAGGCGATGACGGACGGGATCGGACCGCTGACAGGGCCGGTACTGGAGCTTGGCCCGGGAACCGGGCGGTTCACGCGGCTTCTGCTGGCGCGTGGGGTGCGGGCAGATCAGCTGACGCTGGTCGAGCTGAACCCGGTTTTCGCCGAAGAGCTGCGCAACCGCTTTCCGGGGGTGCGCGTCGAATGCGCCGCCGCGCAGGACGTGCCGCGGCTGGGGCTGTCGGGGGTCGGGGCGACGGTGTCGGGCCTGCCGCTTCTGTCGATGAGCCACAACGATCAGCGCGCGATCCTGTCGGGTGTGTTCGCCGCGATGCGGCCCGGCGCGCCCTTCGTTCAGTTCACCTACGGGCCGCAGCCGCCGGTCGCGGCCAGCGTCGCCGCCGGGATGGGCCTGATCGGACGGAAGGGGCCGCTGGTCCTGGGCAACCTGCCCCCGGCACGCGTCCACCGCTATGTCGCGGCGACAGCCGCGAAGGGCAGCGGGTTCTGACGCGGCGGCAGGATAGGTTCCCGGCGTTGCCAACATGGGCGTGGCGACGTAAGAGGTCGGCCAGCCCCGAAATCTGACCGAGGACAGCGCCATGCCCCAGACGCGCACCGAAACCGACAGCTTCGGACCGCTGGAGGTTCCCGCCGACAAGTACTGGGGCGCGCAGACGCAGCGGTCGATCCAGAACTTCCCCATCGGCTGGGAAAAGCAGCCCGTGGCGATCGTCCGCGCGCTGGGCATCATCAAGCAGGCCTGCGCCGAGGTGAACATGGCGACCGGGGCCATCGACGCCAAGCTTGGCACGGCGATCCGCGATGCGGCGGCCGAGGTGGTGGCGGGCAAGTTCGACGACAACTTCCCGCTGGTCGTCTGGCAGACCGGGTCGGGCACGCAGTCGAACATGAACGCCAACGAAGTCATCAGTAACCGCGCGATCGAGATGCTGGGCGGCGTGATGGGATCGAAAAAGCCCGTCCACCCGAACGATCATGTGAACATGGGCCAGTCGTCTAACGACACCTTCCCGACCGCGATGCATGTGGCCACCGCGATGGTGGCGCGCGACATGCTGATCCCCGGCCTCGAAAAGCTGCACGCAGGCCTGATCGAGAAGGTCGCGGCGTTCCGCGACATCATCAAGATCGGGCGGACCCACACGCAGGACGCAACCCCGCTGACGCTGGGTCAGGAGTTCTCGGGCTACGCGCACCAGGTTTCCCAAGGCATCCGCCGGGTTCGCGCGGCGCTGCCCGCGATCATGGAGCTGGCGCAGGGCGGCACGGCGGTCGGCACGGGCCTGAACACGAAGAAGGGCTGGGACAAGGCGGTTGCCGACCAGATCGCGAAGATCACCGGCCTGCCCTTCGTCCCCGCGCCGAACAAGTTCGAGGCGCTGGCCGCCCATGACGCGATGGTCGAGATGTCGGGGGCCTTGAAGACGGTGGCGGCAAGTCTGTTCAAGATCGCCAACGACATCCGTTTCCTCGGATCGGGGCCGCGCTCGGGCCTGGGCGAGCTGAACCTGCCGGAGAACGAACCCGGCAGCTCGATCATGCCCGGCAAGGTGAACCCCACCCAGGCCGAGGCGCTGACGATGGTTTGCGCGCATGTCATGGGCAACGATGCGGCCGTCGGCTTTGCCGGAAGCCAGGGCCATTTCGAGCTGAACGTGTTCAAGCCGATGATCGCCTACAATGTCCTGCAATCCATGCAACTTCTGGGCGACGCGGCCGGGTCTTTCACCGATAATTGCGTGAAGGGGATCGAGGCGAATCGCCCGCGCATCGACCGGCTGATGAAGGAATCGCTGATGCTTGTCACCGCGCTGGCGCCGACGATCGGATATGACAACGCGACCAAGGTCGCCAAGACCGCGCACAGGAACGGGACCACCCTGCGCGAAGAGGCGCTGGCAATGGGGTTGGTGGATGGCGAAACCTTCGACCGGATCGTGCGCCCCGAGCAGATGATCGGCCCCGAGGACTGACAGGCGCGGGCGCTGGCATGGCCGAGATCATCAACCTTCGCACCTGGAAGAAGCAGGCCGCGCGCGCTGCCGGCAAACTCCAGGCTGACGGGAACGCCGCGCGCTTCGGCCGGTCGAAAGCCCTGAAGAAGCTGGAGCAGGCCCGCGCCGACAAGGACCGCAGCACACTTGATCTGCACCGTGTCGAGAACCCGGGGGCCGATGCGCCCACCGCGCGCGACAGCGGCGATGCGCCCGGCGGGCGTTAGCCCGCGATGCCGCGGCCAGTCAAACGATCCCTGACGCTGAACGGTCACCGGACCAGTGTGTCTCTTGAGGATGCGTTCTGGACCGCATTCCGGAGGATGGCGCAGGCAGAGGATGTGGGCGTCAACGCGCTGGCAGCGCGCATTGACGCGGCGCGCGACCCGGCCACCGGCCTGGCGACGGCCATGCGGCTGGCGGTGCTGGCTGACTTGGAGCGGCGGCTGGCGGACGCGGGTCCTGACCCTGGCACCGATCAGGACGGGTAAAGCGCCTTGCGGATCGAGCCCGCGCGGGCCTTGTCGTTCTCTTCCCGCTCGGTCAGCTGCGGGCGACGACGCCGCGGCCCGAGTTCGCCTTCGAACAGCGAAACGATTTCCTCGCGCGACAGACGCGGAACCTTGCGCGCCTCGGGACGGAAGTCGATCACCGACCAGCGCCAGGACGGGACGGCAATCCGCACGTGCGCCGTCCGCGCGATCAGCGCATGCAACGCGCCAAGCGGCTCGATGTCAGACTTCATCGCCATGTAGCCCCCCAGGGTCACGGAGAAGATGTGGCAGATTTCAGCCGATCCGGGCAGCAGTGGAAGAATCGGCTTGCGTCGAACACGACCAATGACTGATTCGCGCCCCGGGATCAATTCAAGGTTGAATTTCGTTAACCATTTTTGGCACCGACGTGGCGTCAAGGTCGCGCCTGTGGCGGAACTTCAGGCGGATGCCGTCGCGTGACCTTACGGTAAGATGCGCAACCGGAACCGGCGGATGCGGATCGGCGGGTGTCACCGTCAGATCGCGCAGGATCGTGGCCAGGATCAGCGCCCCTTCGGCCAGCGCAAATCCCGCGCCGGGGCAGACCCGGGGCCCGGCAGAAAAGGGCATGTACGCCGACCGCACCGCCTGCCGCCCCGCCTCGGTGTCCCAGCGGTCGGGCAGGAAGTCGTCCGGCCGATCCCAGTGGCGGTCGCTGCGGTGCAGGTGCCAGGGCGACAGGACGATCTGGCTTCCTTTGGGGACCGCCCGCCCCCGGAGCGTCAAAGGACAGCGCGCCTCGCGGACCATCATCGGCACCGGCGGGTAAAGCCTCAGCGTCTCGCGCAGGACATTCCGTGTTACGGTTAGGCGCGACAGGTCGGCATACCCTGACCCCGGCGTCAGGACCGCCCGTGCCTCGGCGGCCAGGCGGGCCTGCGTAGCCGGGTCAGCGGCAAGAAGCCAAAGGGCCCAGGCGATGGTCGAGGCCGAGGTTTCATGCCCGGCCAGAAAGAAGATGGCCACCTGGTCGGCCATTTCGGGCGGCGTGAAGCACCGGCCTGTCTGGGGGTCGGGCGTCGTCATGATCTTGCTGGCAAGGTCGTCGGGCGCCGTCCCTGCGGCGATCTGCGCGGCGCGGTCGTCGGTCATTCGGGCGATCAGGCGGCGGATCGCCAGCGCTTCGCGGCGCGCGCGGGCCGGGTAAAGCCGCGGCAACCAGCGCGGCAGCGGCAGGAAGGCGGCCAGGTTCAGAAGGGGCTGCGCCCGCTGGAAGGCCCGGAAGCGGGCATAGACCTCGGTGGCTGTGGCGTCCTCGATCGGCAGCGAGAAGAGCGCGCGGAAGATCACATCCGCAGCGAAGTGGCTGGCCTCGGCCTCGATGTCCACGGGCTGCCCGGCCGACGCGATCAGGCGGGCCAGCGCGGCGGAGGCGGCGGCCTGAAGTGCGGGAAACACGTCCCGCAACCGCCCCCCTTCGAACGCCGGGTCGATGATACGGCGCTGTGCTTGCCACTCGTCACCATTTGTCAGGAACACCGAACGGCCCAGCAGCGGCCGCAACCCCTCGGCCACGCGATCGGACTTCGGGAAGTCGGCAGGCCGGTCGCGCAGGACGGTGGTGATCAGGTCGGGGTCGTTGCAGAGGTAGGACCGGAAGAAGGGCGTTCGGAATTCGGCCATGCGCGCGCGGTACAGGCGTTCCGGCTGGGCCGAAAGGATGTCCTGCCGGAAGAGCCGCAGATACCGCCAGAGGGGCACGCGGTCAGGCCGCGACGGGGGTTTCGGCGCCCTCATCCCGCGCCCCCTGTTGTCCGGTATCCCGACATCGGCGTTTCGATCCGGCTGGGCGAAGGGGCGCGGCCAGCGTAGCGTTCGGCCAGGGTCAACGGCCCGGCGGTGATGGCGAAGTAGTCATAGTCACCGGGTCGGTCAAAGGCGCACAGATACTGGAAGTGCAAGCGGAAGAACCGCCACCGCAACCGGGCCCAGGTTTCGGGCATCAGGGTCTGCGTGAAGGCGGCCGACAGCACCAGCGGCCAGCGCTTGTCCGGCGGGGCGACACCGGCAACCGCGACCGGGTCGCACAGCGCGAAGGCGCAGCCATCGCCGGGGGCGGTCACATCGACCCAGGTCAGTTCGCTTCGCGCCGACAGATAGGCAAGATCGCCGCGAAGGCGGGTCGCGGCGGGCAGGAACGCGACCATCGGGACGACATGGCCAAGCGTCAGCAGCGACAGTGCGGGGACCCCGCCCGCCTGGCCTGCACGGATCAGGTCGGCCAGAACCGTGATGGCGATGTGCGCGCCCGAGGAATGGCCGACGACAAGCACCTCGTCGGTGTCTTCGGTCAGCGCGGCGGCGATGCGCGCGCGGAAGTCGTCCATCCGCGCCGACAGGTCAGGCGGAAAGGCCCCGCGGACCGAGGCGGAATGGGCATAGTCGTGCATGAGGTAGTAGGCGTAGACGCGCCCGTCGATGCGGCGAAAGAAAGCCAGTACGGCTCCCGAGGCCACAGCCCACACCAGAACCGCAGAAACCGTGCCCCCGGTTGCGCCCATGCCTGCAAGCGATCCCAGACCCGCAACGGCGCGCCCGGCGATCCAGCCAGCCCCCACCGCAAGTGCCAGCTGCAACAGCAGCATCGCGATAGGGTAGAGCGCCGCGATCGTCGGCCCCTTTCGCAGGCGCGCCACCCGGAAGATGGCCCCGGTCGAGACGTAGATCCATGCCGTCCGCACCAGCTGGGAATAGGTCGCGCCGATCCCCTGCCCCATCGAGGCGCGCACCAAGTCGGACCATACGAGGACACGCATGTCGGCCATGACATCCACCTCGGCGATGGACGAGGTGACGCGCCAGGCCGGCCCGGCGTCGGACGCAGTGCGCGCGACGCTGATGCGGTGGCCCGAGACCGCCGACTGCGCCGCTGCCTCACGCCGGTAAAGCTCGCGGTAGCGGCGCGGCGGGAACGGATCGTAGCCGGGAATGTAGAAGACGACCCTGCGGCTGACCCGCGAGCCTGTCCCCACGGGGATGGCCTCGGCTACGTCAGTCATCGGCTGCCGCCATGCCCGGGCCGATTGCGCCCGCCGCGCAGGGCCGGTTGCGCGGAACCACCGCGCGACAGGCCTGGAACGGGGCTGCCCCGCTAAAGATCCTGCCCTGCCACGTGCGCGGCCGCCGCGACCCCAAGGCGGTGCGAGATATCAAGGAACACCACGTCGAACCCTTCGAACATTGCCCGGTTCAGGTCGCGACCGGCCTGCGATCGCGAGAATGCGATATAGTCGCGCATCTCGTCGTCCGACAGCGGCGCATGGGCCATCACCAGGAACGAAAACAGCCATTCCGTCGTTTCGGTGCGGGTGTCGGCCTCTTGCGACCAGACGTTCCCCAGAAGTTCGGATTCCGGCATGTCCTTGGGCATCGCGCCGCCCTCGGCCAGACCCTTGTAGAACGCAAGGCTTGCATTCAGGGCGCTCGAGACGTTGGATTCGACAAGGTCGTTGGCCTTGATGAACTCGGCCTCAAGGTCAAGGCGCGGGTCGTTCTCGGTCCGCATTTCCTCGACCCGCAGCTTGGCGGCGTCCTTCACGCCTTCGTCCAGCAAGGCGCGCCGGGCCGACAGTTCCAGCGCCACCGTCTTTTTCCCGCTGGGCGACGTCAGAAACTTCAGCATCTCGCCGATGTCGGCCCCCGATGCGGCGAGGGAGGCATCGAAGGTCTTGCGGAACGCGGGGTAGATGCGGTCGACGGCATATATGTCCGAGACGGCCGCGTCCCAGCCCGGGCCGCCAGGGGCGCTGAACATGTCGGTCTCGACTTGCCGACCGTACTGAAGCCCTTCCTCGCGCATGATCGCCACGACGTCGCGCACCGACAGCGCCTCGGCCAGCGCGTCGGGCGTCGGCGCGGTGTCGGCCCAGGCCAGCACCGGCATGATGGCAACAAGCATGGCAGCTACGACGGCGCGCATGGGTCAATCCTTCCGGAAGGTGCGTTCAGAGGTAGACCGGAAGCGGCCGCAAGCCAAGCCGGAACTGCGCCCTGCACCAGTTCGGGCGAGGCCCCGGGCGGCCGCGATCCGGTCGGGCGAGGCGAGGCGCAAATCCCGCGCCAGGGCCTTACCGCAGGGCATCGGACAACCTGCACCGGACCCGGCCAGACCCTCCGCAGCCGCAGACAGAAAGCTGTTGCGTTGCCCCGCCCCCCCCGCTAAACCCCCCGCTCACGACGACCGAACGGCACGGAGAGGTGGCGGAGTGGTCGAACGCGCCGGTCTCGAAAACCGGAGTACCTGCAAGGGTACCGTGGGTTCGAATCCCACCCTCTCCGCCACGCACCCCCCACACCGGTCTTCGGTCGTTCGCCGTCCCTGCAACCCGCGGAACAGGCGCGCCTTTTCGGGGGCGCTTCGCACCTGACGTCCGGCGTGTCCCACCCTGTCCGGCCCCAATTCCGCCCGGGTTCGATGGCTGTCTCCGGCTGGCACGGACGTAGGTGAGTTTGCGCAAGAACAGGGAATTTACAGGGAATCCGGCGCAAAACAGGCTCTCCGCAGACGATCCGGATGCGGCGGCCTCCGGAATTCCCCCGCCCTTTCAATGCCTTGCGCTCCCCCAAACCCACTTTCCTGTTATTCCGCGGAACAGGGGCATTCTTGTGCATAACAGGGACGCAAATCCTGCAGAACAGGCAGGCTCCCCCCTGATAACAGGGCGTCGCGGTCAACGCCGAGGTGCAACGCACTTGCGATCGTCGGCTGGCGAACTCAGGCTGCCGCGATCCCGAACTTCGCCCTTTGCGCGGCCCAGTCGAGGGGGATCTCGGCGGCAAGGAGATGCGTGAGGGTCAGCCCCTGCGGCTGACGGCCTTCGAGGATCGCGGTCTGCAGGCTTGGCGCAAGGAAGGCGAGGCGGACGAGCTTCTGGGCGTAGGGACTGCGCGGGGCGGCGTGAAGGATCGGCCGACCCGTGGCGTCGCGGTCGAGGAGCGCATGGGCCTGCCGCAGCGCCCGGATGAGGACCGGGTCCGGCACGGGTCCGCGCGTCGGGCCGGGGACTACCGGGAGCGGAGACCCGCGTCGGAATACGGCGAAGGGAATCGTCAGCCGGACGCCAGGGCTGGACCGGCGATCCGCGCCAGAAGCATCTTCCAGCCGCTCCTCGTCCAAGATGTGCGCAGCCAAGGGGTCGCGCAGATGGTCTGGCAGGACAAGGTCCAGCGCCCCGGTGCGGACGGTGACCGAGACGAGGCTGTCGAAGGGTGCCGCCGGATCGACGCCCTTGATCGCCCTGAGGCGAGTTGCGATCGTGGCCTCGAGGAGCGCCGCCGGCACGCGGCGCGGCGCTGGGCCAGCGAGTTTGCGTCCCTGCTGCAGGGGTGCGGAGACGTAGTAGCGGTAGCGCCGCCCGCCCCGCCCCGTGGCGAAGGTCGGCGACATCCGGTGGCCCTCGGCATCGAAGATCCGCCCGGTGAGCGCGCTGCCGGTTGCGGAAGCCTCACCTGAACCTTCCGGTGTGGAGCCCCGCGCCTTGCGCCGGGCCTGATCCGTGAGATGCGCCTGGACCGCATCGAAGAGGCCTCGGTCCACGATGGCGTCATGGCGTCCGGGGTGCAGAACCCCCTTGTGGCGGATCTGGCCGATGTAGAGGGGGTTCCGCAGCAGCTGGAAGAGCGCGCCCCGGCTAAGGGGGTGTCCGTCCGACATCGTGCCGTCTGATCCCTGACGCGGCTTCGAGCGGACACCTTCGGCAAGAAGCGCCTGTTCGAGGGCGTGGACGGAGCCGAGGCGCAGATACGCCGAGAAGATCCGCCGGACCTGTTCGGCTTCCACCGGGTTGACCTTGAGCGCGCGGGTCCCGTCCGCGGGGCGGTCGTAGCCCAAGGGCAGGACGCCCCCCATCCACATGCCCTTGGCCTTGGAGGCCGCAATCTTGTCGCGGATGCGCTCGCCCGTCACCTCGCGCTCGAACTGCGCGAAGGAGAGCAGGACGTTGAGCGTCAGCCGTCCCATCGAGGTCGTGGTGTTGAAGGCCTGCGTCACCGAGACGAAGCTGACGTTATGGCGGTCGAAGATGTCCACCATCCGGGCGAAGTCGGTCAGCGACCGGGTCAGCCGGTCGATCTTGTAGACGACGACCACGTCGATCCGGCCCGCCTCGATCGCGGCCAGCAGCCGCTTCAATGCGGGGCGGTCCATGGTGCCCCCGGAGACCCCGCCATCGTCGAAGTGATCGGTGAGCGCGCGCCAGCCCTCGGAGGCCTGGCTCTTCACATAGGCCGCACAGGCCTCACGCTGCGCATCGAGGCTGTTGAAGCTCTGGTCGAGCCCCTCCTCGCTGCTCTTGCGGGTGTAGAGCGCAGCCCGGATCTGCGGTCGCGTCGTGGCCTTGGTCATGGGCGCGGATCCCGCAGACCGAAGAACCGCGGCCCGTTCCAGCGCGTCCCGGCAATGGCGGTGGCCGCCGCCGAGAGGCTGGCGAAGCGCCGCCCCTGCCAGCGGAACCCGTCGTCTTCAACCACCACCTCCACGCGGCGGCCCTGCCAGTCGCGGGCCAGAACCGTGCCCGGTCCCAGGTCCAGCCCCTCGGCCTGCACTGGGCCGGTGCGGGCGAGCTTGCGCCGCGTGGCCCTGTCGATCCCGCCCAAGGCATCGGCCTGCAGGCGCCAGGCGAGCATCAGGCGGAGAAGGTGGGGTGAGCGCAGCGCGGGCGGATCGCCGTAGTGGTCGCGCCAGGCGTTGCGAAGACCCTCGAGATCGAGGGCCTCCAGGTGGGCAACATCCGGCGCAGGTGCAGGGGCTGGTGGGAGGTGGCGGATCCTGCGGCTCCTGGTCATGACGCCTCCCCGATGCGGTAGCGACGGACCCCGTCGACCTTGCTGGAGATCACCGCATGGCCGCGCTTGCGCAGCGCCCCGGCCAGCGCACCCCGGACCGAGTGCGGCTGCCATCCCGTCGCGGCCATCAGCTCCTCGAGGGTCGCGCCGTCCGCGCGTTGGAGCTGGGCAATCACGAGGTCGAGCTTGGTCACGCGGGGTGCGCGCGTCTCATTCGTACCTGCACGATCACCGGCAGGTGGCACCTGCATCTCGCCGTCGGCCTGCTTGGATCTTGGCGCGCGCCGCTGTGCCCGTTCTGCTTTGGTCGGTTCTGTCGTCATGATGATGGCTCCGTGGTGTTCTGCGGGAGATGATCCCCCGCTACCGCGAAGCGCCCGGGGTGCCGGGCGTTGGCCGATCCATGCTTGCCGTGACGGGGAAGTCCAGCGCCAAAAGGCTGGGCCGGGCGAGGCCACACCTTTGCAGGGTCAATACAAGGCGGCGCCCTTGCAGGAACAAAACAGGTACACTATATCATGCGGTGCCAACGCCATTGACCCCAATGAATTGCCCCGCCGATGACCAAGATGGACCCGCCGAGACCGCCCCTGACCGTCGTCTACCGTGCGCCCCAGTCCCTCACCCCCGATCCGCGCAATGCCCGGACGCATCCGAAGGCGCAGATCCGCCAGATCGCGGCTGCGATCACCGCCTTCGGGTTTACGAACCCGATCCTGATCGATGAGGCGGGCGTGCTGATCGCCGGGCATGGCCGGCTTCGGGCGGCCAAGGAGCTTGGCCTTGCCGAGGTCCCGACAATCACGCTGCCCGGGCTCGACGAGGCGCGCAAGCGGGCGCTTCGGATCGCCGACAACAAGATCGCGCTCGGCGCCGGGTGGGACCTCGACCTCCTGAAGCTGGAACTGGGCGAGTTGGCGGCCCTTGAGGTCGACCTCGAGCTAACGCTCACCGGCTTCTCGACCGGCGAGATCGACGCGCTCCTTGCCGACAGCGTCGATCCCGACGACGCCGTGATCCCGGCCGTCCCCGAGACCCCGCAGACGCGTATGGGCGACATCTGGGCCCTGAGCGCGCATCGCATCGGCTGCGGCGACAGCCGCGATCCGGCCTTCCTCAAGGCCGTGATCGGCGCGGGGTCGATGATCGATGCGGCCTTCCTCGACCCGCCCTTTAATGTGCGGATCAACGGCCATGCCAATGCCAAGGGTCGCCACCCTGAGTTCGCGATGGCCTCGGGCGAGATGACCGAGGCTGAGTTCCGCGCGTTCCTCAAGGATACGCTCGGGGCGGCGGCCGCGGTCTCGCGGGAGGGCGCGGTGCACTTCGTCGTGATGGACTGGCGCCACATGGATGACGTGGCCGCGGTCGGCGCGCAGGTCTACGGCGCCCGGCTGAACCTCTGCGTCTGGAACAAGTCGAACGCCGGCATGGGCTCGCTCTACCGCTCGAAGCACGAGCTGATCTTCGTCTACCGGGTCGGGACGGCGCCGCACCTCAACATGGTGGAACTGGGCAAGCACGGGCGGAACCGCACCAATGTCTGGGATTATGCCTCGGTCAACTCGCTGAAGGGTAGCCGCCGCGAGGACCTGGCGCTGCACCCGACGGTCAAGCCGGTGGGCCTCGTGATGGACGCCATCGCCGACGTCACCCGGCGTGGCGACCTGGTGCTCGACACCTTCCTCGGATCGGGGACGACCCTCATCGCGTCTGAGCGCACCGGGCGGCGCTTCCGCGGGATCGACATCGACCCCGGCTATGTCGACGTGGCCCTCTCCCGCTGGACCGCGATGACCGGCAAGGAGCCGGTGTTGCTGACGGCGGAGACCGCGGCGTGAGCGCGGGGTATCCGGAACCGCCCGTCGCCACGCGCTTCCGCAAGGGCCAAAGCGGCAATCCGAAGGGTCGGCCGAGATCGAAGGCCCCGCCCACCGCTTCGACCTTCGACGTGATCTTCGACCGTACCCTCACCCTGACCCGCAACGGCGTGCCCGAGGACGTGGGCATCGAGGAGGCGCTGCAGCACCGCACCTACCTGGCCGCGCTCGCGGGCAACCGCACCGCGCGTCGCGAGGTGGTCAAGATGATCCTGAAGCGCGAGGAAGCGCTTGAGAAGAAGAAGCCCCGCTACCGCACCACCATCCTGCCCTCCCTGACCGAGGAAGACCCCTCCAACGCCGACGACGCCCTGCTTCTCCTGGGCATCGCCACGCTCAACCCCGATCGCGGCCCCACGCCGGACGGCCGTCATGCGCTCCTGCTGGAACCCTGGGCGGTCACAGCCGCGTTGAAGCGCCGCCGCGGACGCAAGCCCCTGACCGAGAAAGACCTGAGCGAAGTGCGCCGCTGCACCCGCGCTCCCGACACGATCCCCTGGCCCCGGGCCGCTGACGATGCCTGACGATGCACCGATCGGCTATGGCAGGCCGCCCATGTCGACGCGGTTCCGCAAGGGCCAGAGCGGCAACCCCAAGGGGCGGCCCCGCGGGCGCAAGGCGGGCGTGCCCTTCGAGGCGGTCCTGGGCCAGGTCGTGACCTTGCGCGACGACGGGGTCGAGCGTCGCGTCACCGCTGCCGAGGCCTTCCTGATGCAGATGGCAAAGAAGGGGCTGGAAGGCGACAGCGCCGCCGCGCGGCAGACCCTGGCCCTTCTGCAGCATGCCCGAGACAAGCACCTGGTGTCGGATGGGCCCAATACCTTCCGCATCATCCGCAGGTTCATCGATCCCGGCAGCGTCACAACCGGCTTGGAACCCCTTGGCATCGCGCAGAAGCTCGACCGCTATCGCCCCACCGCCCGCATGGTCCTCAATCCCTGGATCGTCGAGAAAGCCCTCAGCCAGCTTCAGACGCCCCTGACGCGTTCCGAACAGGAGATCGTGCTCCGCGCCACGCGGACGCCGAAGAAGGTGAAGTGGCCCGCATGGTGGGTGGTGATGCCGGAGTGGTAGAGGGAGGGGGCTGGCGGGTGAGGGGCTGGTTTGGGCGGGAAGCGGTCATTCGAGCAGGACCTAAGTCCTGCTCATGGCTAAGAGCTACCAGACATTCGTCGCAACGTTCAATTTGGTTGTGTTGACCGTCGATCGAAGCAGGACGAGCGTTCCCGACGCGCATACTATCAGTTTAGTTTTGTTGACTACTCTGATGAATCTGTTTCAGATCGTTGGCATTGGGCACCCACAACAAGTCGCTCGCCATAGTAGTAGAACGTGTCGGAAGCGAACTCAGTTCATGGCGCGGCCCGATCGGCGGCCGGATATCTGTACCAAGCCCGACTCGCCCTCGCTGAGTGCCTGCGATACGCCTATTCCGACTCCGGCGTCGAAATAGCTGTCGAACGGTTGGATGATGTGTCGTTCGAAAAAGACGGCGAACCGCTCGAACTTCTTCAAACCAAGCACCACCTGAAAAAGGCAGGCGATCTTAGCGATGGCAGCGTCGATCTGTGGAAAACATTGCGGGTTTGGGCGGACGCCGTCAGCGACGATCCCTCGCTTCCCGGCCGCACACGCTTTGTGTTGATTACTACAGCTAAGGCGCCCGACGGTTCTGCCGCCGCTCACCTGCGGCCCGCCGGAGCCGGAACGACAGCGCGTGACCCTACAGTTGCCGATGGGCTGCTGTTGGCGGCCGCAGAAGCCTCAGCAAACCAGAGCCTTCAGAAAGCGATTGAAGCGTTCACGGGGCTGAGTCCGGCAATCCGGCATGAGCTTGTTGCGGCGGTCGAGGTTCTCGATCGTGCGGCCCTGATTGCTGATCTTGGCGCGACCATCGAAGAGCGTCTGAAAATGATGGCCCCGCGGGGCAAGGCTGCGCTCGCGCGCGAGCAGCTTGAAGGGTGGTGGTGGCCGCGCATATGCACGGCGCTACAGGCGGCGACGCCAGGAACAATCTCGGTGCTCGAAGTCGAGCTGAAGCTTGATGACATCCGCGATGGGTTGAAGCGTGACGCGCTGCCGCTCGATATGGAGCACGTAGTCCCATCGGCTGCGGAGATGGCTTCATTCGACGAGATGCGCTTTGTGAAGCAACTGCAAAGCGTTGGTATTGGCGGGTTACGGCTCGAATATGCCAAGCGCGACTTCTACCGCGCCTCCGCGCAGCGCTCGCGCTGGGTGCGCGAAAGCTTGCTGTTCGACGACGAAGTCGGGCGCTTTGAGCAGCTACTGATCGAGGAGTGGCAGCCGCGATTTGCCCAGATGTGCGACGGACTGACAAACGGGTCCGATTCTGCCGCGCTTCGCACCGCTGGCCAGAAGCTCCACGGCTGGGTTGAAAACGACGCCCGTTTTCCGATCCGTTCCCAGACTGTACGCTTCCTGACCGTCGGTTCGTATCAAATCCTCGCCGATGATCTTCGCGTGGGCTGGCACCGGGATTTCGAGACCCTGCACGCCGTCGCCGAAAAGGAGTCCGCCGTTGTCTGACACGCGCTGGACTCTTGCCTGGGACGAGCGGCCAGCCGAAGAGGCGCGCAATCTCAATCCCGCATTCTGCGCCGAACTCATCGCACGGACCGTTGCGGAGTACAACAAAGCCCGCAAGGCACCGCTCAGCATGGCGACGGCTTTTCTGGTTTTGCCGCTGACTCTGCACAAGCCAACGCGGACCGCACTTCCCGGCCGGGCGAACGCCGCCTTTGCTACGTGGATCGCCACCAACAATCCGCTCCTCGCCGAACTGCCGGGACGGGTCCATCGTCTGCGACCTGTGAGCCGCGAAGCGCTCCTTTTTTCGATTCGCTACGGCATCAACGCTCTGAACGACGGCGGGCTTATTCCTGGGTCCAAGCCGATCAAACCCACAGCACGGCCAGTGGCGACCACAGACGACGTGAATGAGGCCCGTGCGGCTGCAGCTCTTCTCGGCCGATGGCTCGGCGCTCAGGCGAGCGAAAACGCAATTCTGCAAGGTTTCGGGGTGGCACCATGACACTGCAGGTCCGCGCCATCTCGATCTACTCTCGTGACGGCGAGCGCCGTGACGTGACATTCAAGCTGGGCGCGCTGAACATCGTCACCGGCGCGTCCAAAACCGGCAAGTCAGCGCTGCTCGATATCGTTGACTATTGCTGGGGGCGCGGCGAATGCACCGTTGCCGAAGGGGAAATCCGGCGCGGAGTCAGTTGGTTCGCCGTGCATCTGGACAATGATGGAGAAGGAATTCTGCTCGCCCGAAAGAATCCAGGACCGGCAGGAAGAAGCAGCGACGAGATATTCTTCGCGAGGGGCATCGAGGAACTCCCTGGAGATCCGGCCGGCTTTCAAAAGAACATCACCGCAGACGGACTGAAGTCCCAGCTTTCTGCGATCCTAGGTATTTCCGAGAACATTCACATCCCAGATGAAGGCGCGATGCGTCAGCCTCTGGAGGCGTCTTCCCGTCATGCCATCATCTTCTGTCTTCAGGCGCAGGACGAGATCGCCAACCGGCGGCTGCTGTTCCACAGACAGGGCGAACCCTTTATCCCGCAGGCAATTCGGGACTCGATGCCCTACTTCCTCGGCGCCGTCGATGAAGATCACTTTCTTGCGCTGAAGCGCTATCAGGATGCAAGGGCTCGCCTGCGCCGTCTTGAGCGCGAGTTTGCTGATATAGAAACGATCGCCATCGGCGCAACCGGCGCGGCACGCTCCCTTTATCAGGAAGCCCGACGAGCCGGTCTGATACCCAACGGCCCTGAGCCCGATGACGCCGAGACCGTCGTAGTTCTATTGCGTCAGGCAGCCTTGCCGCAGCCCACGCTGTTCTCCGCGATTGATGATCCAGAAGCGGACCTCGCGACGCTCGACGATCGCCGTCGCGCCTTGCTTGGACAGTTGCAGGACCTGCGCGAAGAAATTGCCGACGTGCAAAGGTTGTCCCGCGAGGCCGGAGAGTTTGAAACTGAAGCGCGCGAGCAGGAGGCGCGCCTCGCCTCGATCGGCCTTGTCTCTAGCGTCGACGAGGGTGACGGCCACACCTGTCCGATTTGCGATAGCCATCTCGCAATTCCCGTTCCGACGGTAGAACAAATTCGAGCTTCGCTCGTGCAATTGCAGACCCAGCTCAGGTCTGTACGCCGGGATGCACCGCGTTTACAGGAGCGACTTGCGGGCCTGGAAGGCCAACGGGCCGATCTTTCTGAACAGTTGCGCTCGGTACAGGCCGACATCGGCAAGCGCATCGAAAACAATGAGCGCCTTCGACTCGAACAGCACCAGTTCGCAGAGCAGGCGCGTGTGGCAGGCCGGATTGCTTACTATATTGAGAACACGGCGGCGGCCGCGCCGAACAATGACCTGCCGCGCAAGATCGAGCAGCTCCGCGCAGAGATCACGGAGCTGCAGCGCACTATCGACGACGACGCGGCGCAAGAGCGGCTACTGACCGCCCTCAATCTTGTCGGCCGAGACCTCACCAAGTTCGCGTCGGCTTTGAATCTGGAGCATGGCGAGAACCCGCTGCGGCTGGACCTCAAGCATCTGACGGTCGTTGCCGACACGGACGACGGGCCGCTTTCTCTTTCTCAGATGGGCAGCGGCGAAAACTGGGTCGGTTATCACGTAGCCGCGCATCTCAGCCTGCACAGCCTTTTCCGCCGCAGGCGCCGGCCCGTTCCTGGCTTCCTGATGCTAGACCAGCCGTCCCAAGCGCACTACCCTCCGGAACGCGATCAGGATGGCAAGATCGACGGACTTGCTGACGAGGATCAGGCTGCCGTGCATCAGCTCTACGGCCTTCTTCACGATTACAGTGAAGCAGTTCCGCAAATGCAGGTGATCGTCACAGACCACGTCGAACTTCTCGACGACTGGTTCCGGGCGGCGATCATCGAGCGATGGCGGGACGGTATTTCGCTCGTGCCAATTGATTGGCTGCGCAGTTAGAACAATGTGTCAGAACTCCATAAACTTCCGGCGAGGGAACGCACACCCAAGTCTGGTGTTGTTAGGAGCTTGCCCGGGGCAAGATGAATGGAACGCTCATCCGCAGCGTCCATTTGCCGGGCGGTCGGGCATAAACCTTCGCCATCTTTTGGAGGTCCTCCGCGACTTGCCCAACAAAGGAGCCTATGGACTGCAAGCCGGGGACTTTCTGTCAGCCAATATTGATGACTACACCCTAATGAATGCTCATGCCGACGCAAAGTGGCTGGCGCAACATGGGCGGTCCATGCCTCGGATGTCTGAGATTGAGGCGGAAGAAAATCTTCTTAGGTTATCTAATCAACTACGGTTTGTTGGAGCAAGATTCGTCATTGGTTTGGGTCGATCTATCAACGATGCTCATTTGGCTCGCCAAGCAAAAGACAGCGGCCCATTGCGAGCCATTCGACTGCTGATGCCCAGCCATCCCGGCGTCTCTTTTTGCATCTCCGGACATCCGTCACAACAGGCAGTAAATCGCTACGGAGAAGGTAATCCTCGGCAATGGTTTGAGAGAACTCTGTGCAGGCTGTAGTGGGTTTAGCTCCTTCATCGCGTGCCGGTTCGACCTTGACTGCGCCAACGCTGCTGAAACCCTTGAATGGCTGCTTTTGCGATCACTCCGGCGCGGCGTGCAGGGGTATGTGAAGGTCAGACTAGGGCCGAAGGCGGACCGCCGAAGACGGTCATTCCACCGCTATGGAAGCTCGCCGGACAAGCAACCAGCCTCCTTAGTAGTGTGGCGGAAAGTCGGCATCAAAGTCCGAGTCCTTGATTACTTACCGCGGGAACAAGGAACTGCCGTACCCGGCTCTAAGCGAACGTCCCACTCAGACCGCGGCATGATCCGCTACCTGCTATAGGACAGGAAAAACGGCAGCTGAGATCTGCCGTGTTCCACCTTCTGATGCATCGTAGTCCGGGATGCCGGCGACTCAGATCGCCAAATCCTCGAGTGTCTTTCCCTTCCCGAGGGCATCAACCACCCAAAGGGGTTTCCTACCGCGGCCGGTCCATGTCAGCGACTTGTTCTCCGGATGAGCATACTTCGGCGCAACTGCCTTCCGCGCCTTAGTGGCTTTTCCGCCAAAGAGTTCAGAAAGCGTGTAACCACTCGCCTTCGCAGCCGCCTCAATCGCCGCCAGCGCTTCAGACTTCTTGCGCGACTCGAACGAGGTGATCGCTTTGCCCACGTCTGCCTGAAGCGATTTCAACTCGGCGAGGCTCATCTTTTCAAGGTTCATGGCTGTCCTGCTCATTGTCCAAAGAAGTCGGGTCAAAGTATAGATAATGGGGACACGTGGCAACCCAAATGATTGCCGACGTTTCAAGAGATCATGTTTACTTGTCGCCTGCTCAGCGAAAGTGCGCTTACCACCGAGGCATTCGAGTGGTTTTTAGAGGAATTCCTTCCGCTTGAGTGCCGCTGCTCCTTGGGTCGGGTGTAGACCTTTCGAACCAAACGGCAATTTCGCTTTCTCCATGAAGAGCGATGGACAAGACAAACAATGCACGGATTGCGCGAGTCCCGATTACCTCCCTCAGTCGGGACAGAATCAATCAGCAGGTGTAGACAACTGTTGAGGTAAGTATAACGGCTGTATGGCGATCAGGGTTAGTTCGACGAAAATATGCTCTACCAGGCAGTCCTTGCCCTAACTTCCTTAAGTCTAGTTCGCTCCTTGAACATCCCTGGGTTGAACTGGTTAAGAGCAGAAGCAGGAATGCCGTCTGTCGTTCTTAGTCATCTCCCATTATCCGCCGGACGATTGGGGCACAGGCAATCCACGATCGGGCCATGAGATCGAGTGCTTCAGTGCTGGCCATGGAATTGCAGCTCTCGTAGTGACCTGCCACTGATCTTTCATCCAGCTGCCGCCGGAGCCTGGTGGTTGTTTACGCCTATCGGCGCGGGGTGAGCAATCGCCCGACGCGTGGAGCTTTCATCTCGCGCAGCGTGGCGGGCGATTGCGGTGGTGAGGTGCAATGCGAAGCTTACAGGGGTCTGGTAGCCGAGCGCGGAATGCGGCCGCTCGGTGTTGTAGTCGGTGACCCAGGCCGCGATCAGATCGCGCGCATGGCCGAGGTTGCGGAACAGGGTCTCGTTCAGGAATT